>Ga0255338_1000042_pt1 | contig 548305 bp, 411 predicted proteins | sample MeOH1_35cm_T4_19_FD_203715 | JGI IMG/M metagenome (GOLD analysis project Ga0255338, IMG submission 203715) | Sandy soil microbial communities from University of British Columbia, Vancouver, Canada - MeOH1_35cm_T4_195 | ecosystem: Engineered > Artificial ecosystem > Sand microcosm >... | reverse complement strand
GGCTGATGTCCCAGGAGAGCAGCAACCACCACCGCATGGGGGAGATCTACAACTACATCGTGGCGAAGAAGCTGGCGGAGAAGGCCGGCTGCAAGGACGCGCAGGAGTACTTCAGCAAGCACCTGGCGGACCTGTCCCTGCCGGCCCTGAAGGTGTACGGGACGGTGGCGGAGAACTTCAGCGAGCCGGTGGCCCGGCGCTTCGGCGTCACGTGCCTGTCGGTGCTGCTGACGTACGCGGAGGCCTCCGGCCTGGAGGTGAACCACGAGGAGCCGGGCCCCATGCCCATCGAGGTGCCGGACGAGAACGGGCAGGTCACCGTGCAGCCGTTCTCGGCGTGCAGCGTGGATCAGCTGCGCCGGGCGCTGCAGCGCAAGCGCAAGCCCACCTCCAGCAAGCCGTTGCCGCCGGAGAAGGTGGAGCTGGCCGAGCAGTACTCCGAGGCGGTGGCGCAGCGCTTCCCCCAGGGCAAGGGCACGCTGGTGAAGGTGACGCTGCGCAACCAGAAGGGCAAGGCGGTGCTGGACTTCAAGGGCATCCCGGTGGAGCAGGTGCTCCAGCTGGCCGAGGCGCTCACCGGTGAGCTGCCCCCTGTCTCCGAGGGGCCGCAGCTGCCGCTGGCGGCGCGGCCGTCATAGCTCCGGGTTTGTGAGCCACGGCCCCGCGTTCCTGAAGAGGGGGACGCGGGGCCGTTCTTGTCGCTAGACCTCCTCGAAGCGCGTGCCCGTAGCGCCCATGCGCTCCAAGGCGTCCTTGATCTCTTCGGAGATGATCAGCAGGGCCATGGCCAGCAGGGCCACGTCCAGCTCGGCCCGGTGGTGCGCGCGTCGGACGGCTCCAGCTCGGGCCGGTGGTGAGTGCCAGGAGACGCCCAGCAGCCTCACTCAGCCCGGAGTCACGCGCCCGCCAATCTCCGGGAAGCGCTCATACGCGCGCAAGAGCGCCTCAAGGTGCGCGGGGTTGTCGAGATCGAGCGGCGTCTCCGTGAGCCGAACGACCCACCCACCCGTCGCAGTGCGCCGCGCCCGAGAGAGCAAGTCCGAATCGCGGGCAGGGTCCGGGAACCCGATGGCTTGTGCAGCAGCTGCCGACCAGTAGTTCAGCCACCCGAGGTGATGGGGAATCGCTGGCGAGGGAATGTGCTGGGGGAGGTTGAGCGCTGGGAGCCCCCGGGGCGGGACATGCGGCTGATCCATCGAGTGGCGAATTTGTTTCGCCATCTCCGGCGCCACGCCGTCCGGCAACACGCGCCCCCAGAACGCGCGTGCGCCTTCCGCCACGTCTTCCAGCGCATCCGCCGCCGCCGCGATGCTGGCCGCATCCAGCGGCAGCTCTGCGTGGACTTCAAATTGTGACTGGGCGCCGGCGCTGAGGCCCGCAGGTCTTCCCCACCCCTTAACCGTCACGGGGTAACTCTCGTCGCCGTTGCACAGCAGCGGGAATTTCCCGCGCGCGCTCGCCTCAGCGAGCCACCCATCACGCTGCGGCAACGCGATAGGCCGCCCCGCCTGTGATAGCTCCCACTCCAAGCGCACACCGGGGAGCGCCCGTTCGATTCCGTGGACGACTGCGAGCGTGCGACCGTCGTTGCCCACGAGCGCAGGCGCGTAGACGATGAGGAACAGGGTTCTCGGCTTGGTCATCGCTTGCACCCCGTGACGACAATGTTGAGGGTGAAATCCCGTTCGAGCAACGCGTCTTTGTGCTCTTGGGTGCTCACCCCAACGACGAAGGGTGGGGAGGCCCGTGCCGGGCACAGCGGGTGGGCGCACAGGCGCCCAAGCGTAGGTCTCGGGCGCCTCTTGAGAGGTGGCGCACCCAGCTACGACTACGGCAACGGCAACGGCTTGGCGGAATGTGCTGCAAGTTCGGAAGTTCATTCCACGTCCTTTCATCGAAGAGGGGCGGTGCGGGTCAAGGCTGGGCCAGTTCGCCTCGGGCGACCTTCCCTCACAGCCTTGGGATGGAAGTACAGTAGGCGCCGCGTACCCTGGAGCAGGGAACGGAGAGAGCCATGGCGGACGAGCTACCCCCCGAAGACACAGCGCCCCTCGAGCCGGCCCGGGCCGCCGTCTTCCGCGTGCTGGAGCGGGATCTGGAGCGGCAGGGGACGCCCGAGGCCATCCAGTACCTCCAGTACCTCCTCCAGGCGCGCCCCGAGGCCGTGGAGCGCCAGGGGCCGTACAAGCGGGTGACGTTCGGGATGTACCAGCGCGTCTCCGAGTACTCCACGAAGTACAGCCCGGTGACAGGTGAGCAGCGCTCCTGGCTCTTCGCCGCCTTCGCCGAGCGGTGCGGACGGGGGCTCACCAAGGCCCAGGCGCTCGAGGTGGCGAAGAAGGCCGCCAACCCTCCCGAGGACGCGGTGCTCGAGGTCGCGGACTACGAGGAGCAGGCCGGTGAGGAGATCTTCGTGGCCCGCTGGGGGCACGTGGTCAACGGCATCCGCGTGGAGCGGGACTACATCCAGGTGCTGGTGAACGGGGCCCTCGGGCGGGCCTTCGCCGTCCACCGCCACTGGCACACCGTGGACGAGAAGCCCTCATGGCGATGAACCCTCGTGCTCTCGGGGCGCTGAGCGCCCTGGTCCTCTTCTTCGCATGCGCAGCCGGATCCGAGCCCACCTCACCCAAGGAGCCGCAGGTGCCAGCAAAGATCGAGATCATCGAGGCGGACGCCCTGCGCGGCTTCCTCGCCCAGGGCGGGTGTGTGGCGCTGGGCAAGGTGCAGCGCGTGGAGCTCTTCAACCAGGGGTCGCGGGGCTCGCGGCTGCGCATCCACGTGGAGGTGGAGAAGCAGCTCGAGGGCTCGCTGCCCCGCCAGCTGAGCTTCCTGACCTGGGGAGGCCCGGACGACGCCAAGGTGGGGCAGCAGCTGCTCCTCGCCGTCAAGCCGCCGCCGCCCCAGGCCCCGGATGCGCTCCTCCAGAGCTTCTACGTGGTTCCCGAGGGGAGGGGAGAAGAGGCCGTCCGGGCTCAGCAGGAGGTCCTCGCGAAGGTGAAGCAGGCCCGGTAGGACGGGGGCCCAGCGCACGGCCGTCCCCCCGCTTCAGGACTCCTCCGGTGGCCGGCACCCCCCCTCGGCCCATCCGACCCCCTGCGTCAAGGTTCGCTCCGGGGGAGCGGCGGCGGTCGTGCCACACGGCCCAACTCGCAGGGTCCAGCGGTGATGCACGGGGCATACCCCCTGCCTGGAGATCCTCCCAGGAAGCGCTCAAGGACTGGGTAGCTGCCTTGAACTGAACGTTTCGGTGTGGCAGCGTTCAGCCGCTTTTTCACGTGCTCTGACAGGGGTTTGCATGCTGGCCGGGAGGTGGCGGCAGATCGGAAACAGCTGTGGGGGATTCGGATGGCGCGTGGCGCTGGTGCTCGGGGCCTCGGTGTGGCTGAGCGCCTGTGCGACGGCAAAGCCGCAGGCTGCGCCGTGCAAGGAGCCACCCCCCATCGCTGTCCTTCTCGAGGCGAGTGAGCGCCTCAATCCGGACGACCGGGGTAACTCCCTGTCGACGATTGTCCAGGTGCTCCAGCTCAAGGACATCCGCCGCCTGGAGGCGTCGGAGTTCCAGGACGTGTGGCAGCGTCCCAAGGAAGTCCTGGAGGACGATCTCATCGCCTCGGACGAGCTGACGCTCCAGCCGGGGCAGACGTTGACGCGCCAGCTCGCGCGCGATCCCAAGGCCACCTACGTCGTCGTGCTGGGCGTCTTCCGCCGGCCCGCGGGCCAGGTGTGGCGCTCCATCCTGCGGCTGCCGGAGATCACACCCGAGCTCTGCGATGCCGCGAAGAAGCCGGGGGCACAGCCGCCTCCGCTCCATTTCTATCTCGAGGACTATCGGGTTGAGGCCCGGGGTCGGGCGGAGGGGCGAGGATGAAGATTCCTCAGCGTGTCGTGTGGTCCGAGGGGATGTTCATGAATCCCCAGCACCTCCAGCAGGCGGACCTGTACCACGAGTCCCTGCTGTCGGCCCGGCTGGGCGCCATGACGCCATATGACTGGGGCGTGGTGGAGATGGAGGTGGATGACAAGGCGCTGGCGGCCGGGCAGTTCCAGCTGCTGCGCTTCTTCGGCATCCTCCCGGACGGGCTGCCCGTCAGCTTCGAGCGAGGCCAGCCGGAGGAGCCGCCGGGCCGCCCCGTCGAGGAGCACTTTGGCGCCTCCAAGAAGTCGCTCGACGTGTACCTGGGCGTGGCGCGCGAGCGGGACGGCGTGGCCAGCTACGGCGAGCCGAACACCTCCACCACGGCGCCGCGCTTCAGCGTGGTCAACCGCTCGGTGGCGGATCTGATCAGCACCGAGTCCACGTCCGCCGTGTCCTTCGCGCAGCGCAACATCCGCTTCCTCTTCGGCACCGAGCCGCGGGACGACTACGAGGTCATCAAGATCGCGGAGCTGATGCGCGACAAGACGGGCGCCGCGGTGCTGGCCCCCTCGTACATTCCTCCGAGCCTGCGCGTCTCCGGCTCGGCCTACATCCTGGCCAACCTGCGGCAGCTGCTGAAGTCCATGCACGGCAAGCAGCGCGAGCTGTCCGACACGCGCCGCCACCGGGACGAGGCCTCGCTGGAGTTCACCGGCGCGGACGTGACGAAGTTCCTCCAGCTCAGCACGCTCAACGGGCTCATCCCCCAGGTGGCCCACGCGGTGGAGGCGGCGGACATGTCCCCGCAGTTCCTCTACCTGCTCTTGTGCCAGGCCGCCGGGCAGCTCTCCACGTTCTCCGCGGACTCGGATCCGGCCAACCTGCCCAAGTTCCAGTACACCAACCTGCGCGCCACCTTCGAGGGCCTCTTCCTCAAGCTGGAGGGGCTGCTGCGCTCGGTGGCCATCGAGCAGTCCGTCGCCATCGCGCTGGAGTCCCGCAAGGACGGCATGCACCTGGGGCGGCTCGAGGACGAGCGCCTGCCGCGCTGCACCCACTTCATCCTCGCGGTGACGAGCGGGGTGCCCGAGAAGCAGACCGCCGAGGAGCTCCCCGCGCTGGCGAAGATCGCCAGCTGGGACGAGATCCACAACATCATCCAGGCCGCCACACCCGGCGTGCCCCTGGCGGTGACGTTCCGGCCTCCTCCGGAGATCCCGGTCAAGCCCAAGGTCGTCTACTTCTCGCTCGATATCACCGACCGCTACTGGAAGGACGCCATCCAGGATCAGACGCTCGCCATCTACCTGCCGCAGCCCTTCGATCCCTCGCGCACCAAGCTGGAGCTGATGGCCGTGCCGGGGAAGAAGGAAGGCAGCAGGGGTCGCTGACGTCCTCCCGGGGGAAGGAACACGATGGACAGGCTGAACCTGATCACCAAGGACTGCTTCGGCGCGCTGCTGCAGATCCGCCAGGCGGAACCCAGCGCGCTGCCCGCGCCCGAGCAGGTGCAGGATCGCCTGCGCCGCTTCGTCAGCGAGATGATGCGCAACGCCCGGGACGAGGGCCTGCCGCAGCAGGACGTGGATGACATCGCCTACGCCCTGGTGGCGCTGGCGGACGAGCTGGCCCTCGGCAAGTCCGACGAGTTCCGCGAGTACTGGCTCTCCAACCTGCTGCAGTTCCAGTACTTCAAGGAGAACCGCGCCGGCGAGGGCTTCTTCACCAAGCTCCAGGAGATCCGCAAGGATCCCCGCCGCACGGAGGCGCTGCGCGCCTACTACCTGTGCCTCATCTTCGGCTTCCAGGGCCGCTACCGCGTGCGCGGCGGCGAGCTGGAGCTGATGCAGCTGATCGAGCAGCTTCAGCGGGATCTGGCGCCCTCCTTCAAGTTCGACACGGAGACGCTGTCTCCCAATGGGGACAGGCCCGCCGGCAACCTCAAGGCGTCCAAGAGGGCCTTGCCGCTGGTGGCCATCTCCGGGGGCGTCGTCGTCTTCGCGCTGCTCGTCTACGGCGGGCTGCGGCTCGGGTTGAGCAGCAGCGTCTCCTCGCTCGTCGAGGAGATCGAGGCCTCCTCCATCACGTCTTCTTCTCCTACCCCGGCGGCGGGCAAGCCTTCTGCGCCCGCCCCGGCCGCCAAGCCCTGACGGAGCCCGCGGATGCTCAAGTACATCTTTGCCGCGCTGGCTGCCGCGATTCTCTGGGCCGTCGTCCTGGTCTTCCAGCTGCCCATCTGGATCGCCATCGCGGCCACCACCCTCATCATCGCGGGCCTGATCGCGCTCGTCGCGGTGCGGCAGATCAAGGCCGCCAAGGCCGCGGGTGACATCGAGAAGGCGCTGTCAGCCCAGGCGGACGCGCAAGCCGCCAGCGCCCGGCCGGACCTGCAGGAAGAGGTCCAGCAGATGCAGGCCGAGTTCGCCAAGGCGATCGCGGCGCTGAAGACGTCCAAGCTGGCGCGGGGCCGGGGTGGCAAGGAGGCCCTCTCCGTCCTGCCCTGGTACATGATCATCGGCCCGCCAGGCTCCGGTAAGAGCACGGCGCTGCGCAACTCGGGCATCAAGTTCCCGTACCTGTCCTCGCGCGGCGGCGGCGTGAAGGGCGTGGGCGGTACGCGCAACTGCGAGTGGTGGCTCACCAACGAGGCCGTGCTCCTCGACACCGCCGGCCGCTACACCACCGAGGATGATGACCGGGACGAGTGGTTCTCCTTCCTGGACATGCTCAAGCGCACCCGCGCGAAGAAGCCCGTCAACGGCCTCATCGTCGCGGTGAGCGTGGGCGACATCATCGGCATCGACGAGGAGGAGACGATCCAGCTGGCGCAGCGGCTGCGCGAGCGCGTGGACGAGCTGATGGAGCGATTGAAGATGATCGTCCCCGTCTACCTCATGTTCACCAAGTGCGACCTGCTGGCCGGCTTCGTGGACGTCTTCGGAGACCTGTCCAAGACGGACCGCGGGCAGATCTGGGGCTTCACCAGCCCGGTGATGGACAAGGGCGACGATCTCGTCGGGCCCTTCAAGGAGCGCTTCGACGAGCTGGCCGAGGTGGTGGAGCAGCGCTCCATCCAGCGCATGGGCGAGGAGCGCCACCCGGAGACGCGCGAGCGCATCTACCGCTTCCCCCAGCAGTTCGAGGGCCTGCGCGAGAACATCGCCGCCATGGTGCAGACGCTCTTCGCGGAGAACATCTACGCGGACACTCCGGTGATGCGCGGGGTGTACTTCACCAGCGGCACGCAGGAGGGCAGCCCCATCGATCGCGTGATGAACGCGATGGCGGACGCCTTCGGCATCCGGCGCTCGCTGGAGTCCAGCAGCAAGCCCGCGGTGGAGGCGCGCAGCTACTTCCTGCGAGACGTCTTCTCCAACGTCATCTTCCCGGACCAAGACCTGGCGGTGCAGAGCACGGCCGAGGATCGGCGCCAGAAGCAGGTCCAGTACGCCTATGCGGGCGGCGCGCTCTTCCTGGCCGTGCTCATCCTCCTGTTCCCGACGATCGCCTTCTTCCGCAACCGGGAGATGATCCAGGACACCCGGAAGCTCTTCCTGGCGCAGAAGGACAGCCAGGCGAGCACCTCCACGGCCTCCATCGCGGTGGAGGATCTGCGGGTGCTGCGTGACAGGCTCGACGAGCTGCTCAAGTGGGAGAACGAGGGGCCGCCCACGGGCATGCGCTTCGGCATGTACCGGGGCAGCGCGCTCTTCGAGCCGCTGACCAAGTTCTACGGGGCCGCGGTCCGGCGCACCTTCGTGGAGACGGTGCTGGCCCAGGACATGAAGGATCTTACGATCTTCGCCAGGAGGCATGAGGGCGAGGAGACGCAGATCCCGGACGAGCGCGAGTACGCGCGCTACTTCAGCATGCTCAAGCTCAACCTGCTGCTGACGGGCCCGCGCACGGAGTCGGAGCCGCAGCTGGGGGAGAACGAGCGCGCCTGGATCGTCGCCAACCTGGTGAGCCGCTGGGCCAACCGCTCCGGCTTCGCGGAGAGCGCCGATCGCCAGCGCATCCTCGGCGAGCACCTGGATCTGTACGTGAAGCTGCTGGCGCAGGATCAGACGCTGGCCTTCACCCGCAACGACAAGGTCATCAACGACACGCGCACGGCCCTGGGCAAGCTCCCGTTCGAGCGGCTGCTGCTCAACCAGATCGTCGCGGACGTGGGCCGCGAGGCCGATCTGAAGCTCTCCAACATCCTGGGAGGCACTGCCTCCAACATCAAGTCCAAGGGCCTGGTGCGCGGCGCCTTCACGCGCAAGGGCTGGGACAAGGTGGTGCGCGACAGGCTGGAGTCTCCGCTGCAGAACGCGGATCTCTGGGTGCTCAGCCGCACCACCAAGGACTCCACCGACGCGGAGATCGACCGGATCATCAAGGCGCTCTCGTCCCTCTACTTCGAGCAGTACATCGCCGAGTGGCAGACCTTCCTCAGCTCCGTCGAGGTGGCGCGGCCGGGCTCGAACGCCGAGGTGCTGGCCGCGCTGGAGGAGCTGACCCGCGGCAAGCCGCCGCCGCTGGCGCGCCTGTTCCAGTCGCTCGGGTACAACACCAAGCTGCCGAACAAGACCGCCACCGACGAGCTGGGGGACGATCTCCTCAAGAAGCTCAAGGACAAGATCAACAAGGGTGCTTCCAAGGACGCCAGGGACGGCATCAACGCGGGGGTCAAGTTCGCCACTGCCACGGAGGACACGGGCGAGGTCGTCTACACGGCGCCCCACGTGCAGGCCGCCTTCGACTCGCTGGTGAAGTTCGGCGTGGCGCCGCCCCCGGCCGCGCCCGACGCGCCGCCCGAGTCCGTGCAGCTGGATCTGTACCAGGAGCAGCTGGTGTTCATCCGGGACGCGCTGCGCCAGTTCCTGGAGAACCCCTCCGAGGGCAAGGCGCTGAACTCCCGGCTGGCCACGGCCCGCGTGCAGATCCAGTCGCTCGTCAACGGCCAGGAGGATCCCAACATCCGGCCGGTGCTCGGCAAGCTGCTGATGCCGCCGCTGGATGCCGCCACCTCGCTGGCGGGCCGCGAGGCCGGCACCGCGATCAACCAGAGCTGGTGCAGCGAGATCGTGGACGCCTTCAAGCGCAACCTCGCCAACCGCTACCCCTTCAACCGCAACGGCCATGACGCGGCGCTGGCGGACGTGGGCGAGTTCTACCGGCCCGGCAGCGGCACCATGTGGGGCTACTTCGAGACCTCGCTGAAGGAGGATGTGCGGCGCGCCGGGGACAAGTTCCAGTTCATCAAGAAGCTGGGCAGCAACCCCCTGCAGCCGGTGGTGCTCAACTTCCTCAAGCGCTCGTACGACATCTCCACCTCGCTGTTCTCGCCCAACGGCGCCGAGCCGCAGATGAAGTTCTCCATCAGCATCCACCCCTCGCCGCAGCTGTCCTCCATCACCTTCTCGGTGGACGGCAAGGAGGTGGTCTACAAGAACGAGCCGGAGCGGTGGACGCAGTTCACCTGGCCGGGAGATGGCAAGACGTCCGGCGCCTTCATCAAGGTGCGCAGCCCGAAGACGAGCGGCCCCGAGGAGCTCATCCGCGAGGGCGAGTGGGGCCTGTTCCGCCTGATGGAGGAGGGCATGGCCCAGATCGACAAGGGCTCGCGCGTCTTCACCATGACGTGGAAGATGCCGCAGACGAAGTCGGAGGTCGTCATCGACTTCAAGCCCGAGCGCACCGCCACACCGTTCTTCGGCACCTCCCCGGGGCCAGGGACGGCGGTGCTTCAGCCGTTCCGCGCGTCCGGCGTGGCGCCTCCGCGGACCATCGGAAGGGGGGCCGGATGTTCGGAGTAAAAGCAAACAGCGTCGCGCTGCTGGGCAAGGCGCCCTGCCAGGGAGACTTCATCCGCTGGAACGCCTCCGATCCCGTCTCCGCCCAGTTCCACAAGTGGCTGGAGGAGGGGCACGAGGCCGTCCGGCGCGCCAACCTCACGCTGCCGGCCGAGCCCATCTGCTTCGTCTACAGCGCCGCCGGCGGCCGCCAGGCCCTGCTGGGCATGATGGCCCCCAGCAGCGACAAGGTGGGGCGCCAGTTCCCGCTCACCGTCTACGTGCCGGTGGACCTGGGGCCCATCTCGGGCAACGCCGCCACGCTGTACGGCTCGCACCAGGCCTTCTTCGCCGGGGCGCGGCAGCTGCTGGCCGACGCGGCGACGCTGTCCGCGGACGAGCTGGCCAAGCGGGTGGAGGCCCTGAATGCTCACGCGAGCGGGGACTCGGCCGCCGCGGAGACCTACCGGCGCCGGGTGCTGGCGGCTCCGGCCTCGTCCATGACAGCGCTCTTCTCGGGCGATGGCGCTCCGGCGTTCACGAAGTACTACGCCTTCCGCACCTTCATGATGGCGTGCGCGGCCGAGCGCGGGAAGGAGCCCTCCAAGCCCGGCGTCACGCTGGACTGCCCCTTGACCGAGGCGGTGGGGCCCTATCCCTGGGTCGAGATGGCCCGGCGCATGCTGCAGTGGCGGGGGATGACGCCGGCCCTCTTCTGGCACCTCGGGCCGAGCCCGCGGCTGCTGGTGTCGCTCGGGCCGCCGTCCTCGACGCTGCTGATGCACCTGGCCAAGCCGGATCACTCCAGCATGAAGCTCTGGCCGCTGCGCACCAAGGCAACCAACGCCATCGAGACCGCGAAGCAGGCGCTCAACGCGAAGCAGCGGAGCGCCCTCGATGACGAGAGTTCCACGACGGAGTCGTTGATCCTGGCGTTCTCGAGCTGAGCGCCGGGTGGGGGAGAGGTGACATGCCAGTCTCGATCGATCAACTGCGGGAGAAGGCCAAGAGCTGGATCGAGCCCTGCTCCGCGACGGCTCCGGCCGGCGCCGCGGCGAAGACGAACCCTCAGTACGAGGCCGTCATCGCCGAGATGGCCAAGCTCGAGTCGGTGACGGGTGGCGCCGTGGACTGGCCCATGGTGCTCGACTCCAGCGGCAAGGTGCTCCAGTCCGTCTCCAAGGATCTGCGCATCGCCACGTACATGGCCTTTGGCCTGTACCAGACCCAGGGGTTGGAGGGGCTGGCCACCGGCCTGGTGCTCGTCTCCGAGATCATGGATCGGTACTGGCCGGGCCTCTTCCCGGAGCTGGCCCGCCTGCGCGGCCGCGCCAACGCCCTGGGCTGGCTCATCGAGCGCACCTCCCAGACGCTGGGCGACACGCAGCTCGACGGCGGTGCCCGCGAGCGCGTCGAGGCGCTCGATGTAGCCGCCGCGCGGCTGGCCGAGGTGGCCCGGCAGAAGTTCGAGGCCAATGGGCCCGCCGTCCGGCCGCTGCTGGAGAGCGTGCAGCGCCTGAAGGCCTCTCTGCCCGCGGAGGCTCCACCGCCGCCGCCGCCGCCCCCCGTCCAGGCCAAGCCCACCACCTCTGTCCCTCCGCCGCCGACCATTGCTCCGGTGACGGTACCCGCACCTGTGTCCGCCCCCGCCGCCGATCTGCCGGCGGTGGCGGCGCTGTCCGGCGCGGAGGGCGTCACCGACTTCCTGCGCCAGACGGGCACGGCGCTGCTGAACGCGGCGAACACGCTGCGGCGCTCGGTGGCCACGGATCCGCAGTCCTACCGGATGCTGCGCCTGGGGCTGTACCTGCACCTGGTGCAGCCGCCGCCCGCGGACGCGAGCGGGAAGACGTCCATCCCCGCGCCGCCTCCGGCGCTGCGCACGCAACTCGAGAAGATGGCAGCCAACGGCAAGTGGGCCGAGGTGCTGGAGGAGGCCGAGTCCGCCCTCACGCAGTACCGCTTCTGGGTGGACCTGCACTACCTGAGTGCCCGGGCACTGGCGGAGCTGGGGCCCACCTTCGGGCCCGCGCGCCAGTCGCTGCTGATCGAGCTGGGCTCCTGGCTCAAGCGCATGCCCTCGGTGCCCAAGTTCCTGTTCGGCGACGGCTCGCCCGCGGCCAGCGGAGAGACGCGCGCGTGGCTCGAGTCAGAGCTGGCTTCAGCCGCGGCAGCGGGCGGCGCCTCCTCGGCGGGCAAGGACGAGGCAGGGGAGGGCGACGACGAGGCGGCGGCGCTCACCGAGGCCCGCAAGCTGCTGGGCGGTGGCAAGGCCCCGGAGGCGATCGCCCTGCTGCAGAAGCGCGTGGAGGGTGCCACCTCTAGCCGCAAGCGCTTCAAGGCTCGGCTGGCGCTCGCAAAACTTTGCGCCGCCAGCGGCCAGGGTAATGTGGCCCGTGCTCTCTACGAGGCGCTTGATCGGGAGGCAGTCGAGCGGGGGTTGGATGTGTGGGAACCGGTGCTCGCGGCGGAGTGCCTGGAGGGCCTCTTGGGGGTTTCCAAGCCTCAGCCCAAAGCGCCTGAGGGGCTGGTCTCGGAGTTCAACGCCCGGTATCATCGCCTATGTCTGATCGATCCCAGTGCAGCCCTGAGGGTGTCTCTGTGAGCGGGGGGGCCCCCTTACAGTGAGTGAGTTCGCGCGGGACAACGTCGTTTCCAACCAGGAGGTCACGAGGTGAGCAAGGAAGGATCTGTTGCGCCGAAAGAGCGCGTCAACATCGTCTACAAGTCCGACACCGGAGGCGCTCAGGCGGAGGTCGAACTTCCGCTCAAGATCCTCATGGTGGGGGATTACACCGGGCGCAAGGACGATCGTCCTGTCGAAGAGCGCGCTCCGATCAACATCGACAAGCAGAACTTCAACGAGGTGATGGCCAAGCAGAACCTCGGGCTGGACGTCAACGTCGCCGACAAGCTCTCCAGCGAGAAGGGCGCGGAGATGTCCGTCGCCCTGAAGTTCTCCACGCTGGCGGACTTCACCCCGGAGGGCATCGTCAACCAGGTGCCCCAGCTCAAGCAGCTGCTGGAGCTGCGCGCGGCGCTCAATGCCCTCAAGGGGCCTCTGGGCAACGTGCCGGCCTTCCGCAAGAAGATCCAGGCGCTGCTGGGTGACACCGAGGGCCGCCAGAAGCTGATGTCGGAGCTGGGACTGGGCGCGGCCGGCAAGAAGCCGTAAGGGCCGCCGCCACGCACGCATTCTGAGAGAGGCTGAACACGGATGAGCACTGAAGCCAAGGCGGGTACCGCCGCAGCAACGACAGTCGATGCCCAGGGATCCCTCCTCGACGAGATCCTGGCCGAGACGAAGATGAAGCCGAGCGACGACGGCTATGACGTCGCCCGGAAGGGTGTCCAGGCGTTCATCGCGGAGATGCTGGCCCCGGGCCGCTCCGCGGAGCGCGTGGACAAGGCCCTGGTGGACGCGATGATCGCCGAGGTGGACGTTCGGCTGAGCGCCCAGGTCAACGAGATCCTCCACCACCCCAAGGTCCAGGCGCTCGAGTCCGCCTGGCGCGGCCTGAAGTTCCTCATCGACCGGACGGACTTCCGCGAGAACATCAAGGTGGAGATGCTGAATGCCACCAAGGAAGACCTGCTCACGGACTTCGAGGACGCTCCGGAGACGGTGAAGTCCGGCCTCTACCGGCTGGTCTACTCCAACGAGTACGGCGTCTTCGGTGGCAAGCCCTACGGCACCATCTGCGCCAACTTCGACTTCGGGCCCGGCCCGGAGGACATCGCCCTGCTGCAGAAGTGCGCCTCGGTGGCGGCCATGGCGCACACGCCGTTCATCGCCAACACCTCGCCGGAGTTCTTCGGGGAGACCTCCTTCCTGAAGCTGCCGGGCCTCAAGGACCTGAAGTCGCTGTTCGAGGGTCCCCAGTACGCCCGCTGGCACAGCTTCCGCGAGAGCGAGGACAGCCGCTACGTGGGCCTGGCCATGCCGCGCTTCCTGCTGCGGCTGCCCTACGGTGAGAAGACGATCTCGGTGAAGTCCTTCAACTTCAACGAGGACGTCGTCGGCAACCACGATCGCTACCTGTGGGGCCACGCCTCCATCGCGCTGACGAGCCGCGTGGTGGACTCGTTCGCCAAGTACCGCTGGTGCCCGAACATCATCGGCCCGCAGGCCGGTGGCGCGGTGGAGAGCCTGCCGCTGCACCAGTACGAGGCCATGGGGGAGATCCAGACGAAGATCCCCACCGAGGTGCTGCTCACCGAGCGCCGCGAGTACGAGCTCTCCGAGGAGGGCTTCATCGGCATGGTGTTCCGCAAGGAGTCGGACAACGCCGCCTTCTTCTCGGCCAACTCCGTGCAGAAGCCCAAGTTCTTCGGCAACAGCCCGGAGGGCAAGGCGGCGGAGACGAACTACCGCCTGGGCACGCAGCTGCCGTACATGTTCATCATGTCCCGCCTGTCGCACTACCTGAAGGTGCTGCAGCGCGAGCAGATCGGCAGCTGGAAGGAGCGCTCGGATCTGGAGCGTGAGCTCAACCAGTGGATCGGCCAGTACGTGGCGGACATGGATGATCCGGCTCCCTCGGTGCGCTCCAAGCGCCCGCTGCGCTCGGCGAAGATCAAGGTGGAGGATGTGGAGGGCCAGCCCGGCTGGTACCGCTGCAACCTCTCGGTGCGCCCCCACTTCAAGTACATGGGCGCCTCCTTCACGCTGTCCCTCGTGGGCAAGCTGGACAAGGAGTAACGGAGTTGGGGGAAAACCCCCTACCCGTCAGAGCCTCCGGTTTTGTCAGCGCCGGAGGCTATACTCGTAGGTCCGGGCTCTCCTGGGAGGGGGGCCCTGAAGCAGCTTCCATGTAACGAGCAGTCATCACGCTGAAGCTAGCAGGAGAAGGAGAAGAGCTATGGCTGAGACAGTACACCTGTTCCTCAAGGCGAACGGGGCGGACATCAAGGGTGAGAGCACGCAGGTGAGCCTCGGGCGCCAGGATTCCATCGAGTGCGTCTACTACGAGCAGGCCGTCATCACCGCCCGCGAGGCCGGCTCCGGCATCGCGACCGGTCGCCGCCAGTACCAGCCGCTGCTGATCCGCAAGCGCATCGACAAGGCCTCGCCGCTGCTGATGAAGGCGCTGTGCGAGAACCAGGTGGTGGACGCCACCTTCAAGTTCTTCCGTCCCAACCCCGCGGGCGATGGCACCACCGAGCAGTTCTACTCGGTGGCCTTCAAGAAGGGCCGCATCGCCAGCATCAAACAGGTGGTGCCGGACACCATCGTCCCGGCGAGCTCCACCGAGCCGCCGCTCGAGGAGGTCACCTTCGTGTTCCACACCATCGGGTGGACGTACACCAACGGTGGCGTGACGCACGAGGACACCTGGGATCAGCAGCGCTGATTCCCCTGCTCGCCGTGCGCCAGGGCTGAAGCGGGCGCACGGCGGCGGGCTTCGGAGAGGACACGACAGTGGCGGGCCGTGGGCTTCTGTCACGTATCGAGTCGGAAGAGGGGACGTCCTCGCGCAACCTGGACGCCTCCACTTCCATCGTCGAGCACCTGCGGGTGTTGCTCAACACGCGCAAGGGGGACTCGGCGACGGTGCCGGGCTTCGGGGTGGTGGACTTCACGGACCTGGTCCACACGTTCCCCTCGGCCATCCAGACGTTGCAGGCGGCCATGCGCGCCACGGTGCTCGAGTACGAGCCTCGCCTGCGCAACGTCAGCGTCCGTCACGTGCCGGAGGAGGATCCCCTGGTGCTGCGGTTCGAGATCACCGCGCAGCCGGCGGATCGCAGCGCTCGCGGCGTGCTGCGGTTCCGGACGCAGATGTCACCGGGAGGCAAGGTCGAGGTCTGGTAGCAGCGTGCCGGCAGGCGGGAGCCACGGGTGTTCAGCAAGTACTACCAGAGCGAGCTCGCATATCTTCGAGAGATGGGGAAGGCGTTTGGATCCGCCAACCCCGCGCTGGCCGGCATGCTGGTGGAGCGCGGCGGCGATCCGGACGTGGAGCGCCTGCTCGAGGGCTTCGCCTTCCTGACGGCGCGCATCCGCGAGCGCATTGACGACGCGGTCCCCGAAGTGGTCCACGGCCTGGTGGATCTGCTGTTGCCCCACTACCTGCGCGTGCTGCCCTCGTGCTCGGTGGTGGAGTTCAGCCCGCACGCGCGCCTGCTGCGCGGCCGCTCGCGCATCCCCGCGGGCGCGGAGGTGGGCTCCAAGCCGGTGGATGGGACGACGTGCGTGTTCCGCACCACGCGGCCGGTGGATCTGCTGCCGCTCACGCTGGTGGAGACGGTGCTGGATCAGTCCACGCAGCTGGCGCCCGTGCTGCGCGTGCAGCTCCAGGTGGCGGAGCAGGGCCGCAGCGAGATCTTCCAGGAGGACGGGTTCTCCCTCTTCATCCACGGCGAGCCGGCCGTCAGCTCCACGCTGATGGTGTGGCTGATGCGGCACTGCAAGGGCGTGGTGCTGAAGGGCGCCGCGGGCACCGAGCCCGTGCGGCTGCCGCCGAAGAACCTGCGCGCCGTGGGCTTCTCTCCGGAGGATCAGTTGCTGCCGTGGCCGGCGCGCGCTCCCGAGGGCTACCGGCTGCTGCAGGAGTACTTCACGCTGCCTCAGAAGTTCCTCTTCGTGGAGGTGCGCGGGCTGCAGGCGGCCGCGGGGCTCACCGGCCAGAAGCTGGAGCTGATCTTCGAGTTCGAGCGGCCCCCGCCGCTGCCCGGGCGCGTGCCGAAGGACATCTTCAAGCTGCACTGCGCGCCGGTGGTGAACCTGTTCTCCACCTCCGCCGATCCGATCAAGGTGGGCACGCTGGGGCACGAGCACCTGCTGCGCGCCGCCGGGCTGGATCCGGAGCACATGGAGATCTACTCGGTGGACACCGTCACCGGGCTCCAGGCCGGGCGCACGGATCGGCTGGACTACAAGCCCTTCTTCGACTTCGCGCACAACACCGGGGACAACGCGCGCTTCTTCCGCCTGCGCCGGTCTCAGTCGCCGCTCAATGACGGCATCGACACCTTCCTGTCGCTGGGCAGCCCGAGAGACGTCGCGCCGGTGGCGGCCGAGGAGACGCTCTCCATTGATTTGACGTGCACCAACCGCTCGCTGCCCGCGCGGCTGCAGGTGGGCGATCTGAGCATGCCCACGCCGGCCTCTCCCACCACGGCGAAGTTCCGCAACATCATCGCGCTGAGCAAGCCGGTACGGCCGCCGCTGGGCTCGGAGCTGCACTGGCGGCTGCTGTCGCACCTGGCGCTGAACCAGCGCTCGCTGCTGGATCCCGGGGCGCTGATGGCGCTGCTGGAGCTCTACAACTTCCAGGCGACGGCGGATCAGCCCACCGCGCGGGCCAACCAGCTGCGGATCGAGTCCCTGCGGGCCGTGACGGGCAAGCCGGCCACGCGCTTCCTCCAGGGCGCGCCCGTGCGCGGCACCCAGGTGACGATCGACGTGGAGGAGTCAGGCTTCACCGGGCTGGGAGACGCCTTCCTCTTTGGCAGTGTGCTGGATGAGATCTTCGCCTCCTACGTGAGCCTCAACGCGTTCAGCGAGCTGTTCCTGCGCATCCAACCCTCTCAGGTGGAGTACCGGTGGCCCCCACGCAACGGCCGTCAGCCGATCGTCTGAACGGGGAAGAGGCGCCGGACGAGGAGTCCGGAGAGCTTGCCACCCTCTCTCTGGCCTCGAAGCTGGAGAAGCTGACGGCAGGCACGATGCAGGTGCGGGCGCAGGGCGGTGGAGATCAGACCGTCCGCTTCCGGCTGGACGCCGCGCTCCAGTTCTCCACGGGGGACGTGCGCTTCACCTCCCTGGTGGCCCTGCTGGAGCGGCTGACGGGAGGCGCGGTGCGCGTGGGCGGAGACGGCCCGCCCTCCGAGGAGGCCATCCGCTTCCGGCATGATCCGTCCCTGGTCTTCAGCTCGGGAGACGTGAGCCAGGTGCGGCTGGTGCCCCAGGTGTCGGAGTGGGGCGAGGCGAAGCGGGGCCCCAAGCATGTATTCGAGGTGGTCACCACCTTCCTGGGCCTCACCGGCGCGTCCTCTCCGCTGCCCGGCTACATCGTCGAGGAGATCGCCCAGGAGGATCCGGATCGGCCGATGAGGCGGCAGTTCCTGGATCTCTTCCACCACCGGCTGGTGTCGCTGCTGTACCGGGCGCTGTCTCGCTACATGCTCGAGGGCGAGACGACGCGCGCCGGGGATGACGTGTGGACGCGGCGCGTGCTGGCGCTGGCCGGCCTGGACACGTACGAGCGCGGCCCCTCGGTGCGCCTGTCCGTGTCCCAGCTGCTGCGGCTGGCCCCGCTGCTGGCCACGCGCGCGCGCACCGCCCAGACGCTGGAGCGGGCGCTCACGGACGTGCTGCGCGAGGAGCTGGGCGAGGCCCGCGTCACCGTGCGGCAGTTCGCCGGCAGCTGGGTGGACGTGGAGTCCGAGCAGCGGATGATGCTGGGCAAGCTCAACTCGCACCTCGGCCGCACCTCCATGCTGGGGGGGAAGCTGTTCGACCGCGCCGGCAAGTTCATCATCGGCATCTCCCCGCTGGACGGGCCCACCTACCACCGGCTGCTGCCCGAGGGCGACTTGAGCCCCCTGGTGCGCGAGGTGGTGGCGCTGGTGGTGCGCGATCCGCTCGAGTGCGCCATGGAGCTGGGCGTGCGCGAGGACGTGCTGGGCGCCTTCCAGCTGAAGCACAAGAACCCCGCCCGCCTTGGGCGCAACACCTACCTGGGTGGCCGGCACGGCGCCGTTCCCCGACTGAGGACGCGGGTGGTCCCGCTGCCTCTGCCGACGGGGAGCGGGGCCTCGGCGAGCCCCTAGCAGCACCTGCACCCGCAATTTTCTAGAGGAGCTACCTGATGCGCGTTGAACCGAAGAACCTCGTCCGCCGTCTCACCTCCACTGCCACGCGCATGCTGGAGGGAGGCGTCTCCCGCGCGAGCAGCGCCCGCTGCTATGAGATCATCCCTGAGCACATGCTCCGGCAGCTCCTGGAGGACGAGGAGGGCGAGGCCTCGCTCATCCTCCGCCACTTCCAGGTAGACCGGGCCAAGGTGCTGGCCCGCGTCGAGGACACCCTGCGCGGCCTGCGCACCGGCAACGCCGGGCGGCCCGTGTTCTCCGAGAGCCTCTTCCAGTGGTTCGAGGACGCGTGGCTGCTGGCCTCGCTGGAGCATGGGGCGCTGCGCCTGCGCTCGGGCGCGCTGATGGCGCAGTGGATTGCCCGCTCGGCCAAGTACTCGGCGGAGTCGTACCCGGAGCTGGATGCCATCTCCACCGAGGGCCTCAAGAAGGCCTTCGAGGACGTGGTCAGCACCTCCAAGGAGGCGGCGGAGGTGGCGGCGGCGGGCTCGGCGCCGGCTCCGGCGGGCGGGGCCGCGGCGCCCCGGGGCGAGGACGCGCTGTCGCGCTTCACCACCTCGTTCACCGCGAAGGCCCGCGAGGGGAAGATCGATCCGATCTTCGGCCGTGACCGGGAGATCCGCCAGGTGATCGACGTGCTGTCCCGGCGCCGCAAGAACAACCCCATCATCGTGGGTGAGCCCGGAGTGGGTAAGACGGCGCTCGTGGAGGGCCTGGCGCTCGCCATCGCCAAGGGGGATGTGCCCGATTCCCTGAAGAACTTCGAGCTGCTGGGGTTGGATCTCGGCCTGCTGCAGGCGGGCGCGGGCGTGAAGGGCGAGTTCGAGAACCGGCTCAAGGCCGTCATCTCCGAGGTGAAGGCCTCGCCCAAGCCGATCATCCTCTTCATCGACGAGGCGCACACGCTGATCGGCGCGGGTGGGCCGCAGGGCGGCGGCGACGCGGCGAACCTGCTCAAGCCGGAGCTGGCGCGCGGCGAGCTGCGCACCGTGGCCGCCACCACCTGGTCCGAGTACAAGAAGTACTTCGAGAAGGATCCGGCGCTGGAGCGCCGCTTCCAGCCGGTGAAGGTGGAGGAGCCCTCGCAGCAGGACGCGGTGCTGATGATCCGCGGCCTGCGCACCGTGTACGAGAAGGCCCATGGCGTGAGCATCCGCGAGGAGGCCATCGTGGCGGCGGTGGAGCTGTCGCACCGCTACATCTCCGGCCGCCTGCTGCCGGACAAGGCGGTGGACCTGCTGGACACGGCGGCCGCGCGCGTGAAGCTGGAGCAGAGCGCCCGGCCGGACGAGCTGGTGGAGGTGGAGGCGAAGCTGGCCTCGCTGGAGAGCGAGAAGGCCTCCCGCGAGCGCGAGCTGGCCTCGGGCCAGAAGCCGCCCCCGGAGGACGGCACGCCGGTGGAGGAGCGCCTGAAGGCCGTGCAGGATCAGGTGGCCACCCTGCGCGCGCGCTGGGAGGAGCAGCGCGCCGCCGTGGACACGCTGAAGAAGGCCCAGACGGAGCTGGACGCGGCCAAGGAGCCCGCCGACAAGGAGAAGCTCAAGGCCCAGGTGACGGAGGCGCGCGCGAACCTGAAGCGCGTGGGCGGCGAGTCCCCCATGGTCCACTCGGACGTGGACTCGGACGTGGTGGCCCGGGTGGTGGCCGGCTGGACGGGCATCCCCGTGGGCAAGATGCGCAGCTCCTCGCTCACCGCGGTGCTCAACCTGGAGGAGACGCTGCGGTCCCGCGTCCGTGGCCAGGACATGGCGCTGCGCACGGTGGCGGAGACGGTGCGTGCCTCCACGGCGGGCATCCGCAACCCGCACACCCCCATCGGCGTGCTGCTCTTCGTGGGCACCAGCGGCGTGGGCAAGACGGAGACGGCCCTGGCGCTGGCGGACGCCCTCTACGGCGGCGAGCGCTTCCTGACGACGATCAACATGTCCGAGTTCCAGGAGAAGCACACGGTGTCGCGCCTGATCGGCTCGCCGCCGGGCTACGTGGGCTACGGCGAGGGCGGCATGCTCACCGAGGCCGTGCGCCAGCGCCCGTACTCCGTGGTGCTGCTGGATGAGTGCGAGAAGGCGGACCCCGAGGTGCTCAACCTCTTCTACCAGGTGTTCGACAAGGGCGTGCTCAACGACGGCGAGGGCCGCACGGTGGACTTCAAGAACACCGTCGTCATCCTCACCAGCAACCTGGCCACGGACGTCATCACCCAGATGTTCCAGGCCCCCGAGCCGCCCACCGTGGACGCGGTGCGCGAGGCCATCAAGCCCTCGCTCACCAAGCACTTCAAGCCGGCGCTCCTGGCCCGCATGAGCGTGGTGCCCTACGTCCCCATCTCGCGAGAGATCCTCAAGGACATCGCCCTGATGAAGCTCAACTCGCTGGCGGGCCGGCTGCACACCTCGCACCGCATCAAGACGGAGTTCGCCCCGGAGGTCATCGAGGAGTTCGCCCGCCGGTGCACGGACATGGACTCGGGCGCCCGCAACGTGGACCACGTGATGCGCGCCTCCCTCATGCCCCAGCTGTCGCGCGAGCTGCTCGAGCAGCTGGCAAGCGGGGCGACGCCTACCCACCTGACCGTGGGTCTGAGCCCCAGCGGGGAGTGGGATCTGGCGTTCTCCCAGGCGTAAGAAAGGGGGGACAGCGCCTTCCAGGGCGCGTAAAAAGGGGGCCCCGGGGAACCGGAGGCCCCTTTTCTTGGTAGGAGAAGTGTCCATGCTTCCCCTGGTGATCCGCATCAAGGATGTCGAGTCCCATCCGTCGCTGGAGAAGCAGTACGTCTTCACCACGTCCCCGGTGCGCATCGGCCGCAACCAGCTCAACGACATCCCCATCCCCCGGCCCTTCGTCTCGCTGTTCCACGCGCTGGTGCGCTTCGACAAGGGCTCCATCTCCATCGTGGACCTGGGGTCCACCAACGGGGTGATTGTCGCGGGCAAGCGCATCGACAAGAACGTGCCGGCGCAGATCAAGCCGGGGATGGAGGTGACGATCGGCTCCGTCCAGTTCCAGTTCTCGCGGGACGCCAAGGCCGTGAAGGACACCTCGTCCCGCCAGACGCAGTTCCGTGCACTGGCCGACATCATGAACGAGGGGGCCGGCATCAAGGCCGAGGCCCTCAGCTTCAAGCCCACCCCCATCCAGGACCGCAAGCAGGAGCAGCGCACCTCGCTCCTGCCCAGCCTGGACGCCCTGCTGGAGCTGGAGAAGGCGCAGGAGGAGGTGACCGGGCAGAGCCCTCGGACCATCATCGCCCCGGCGATGCAGGACGAGGGGGAGGAGGCCACCAACCTGGATCTGCGGACGGTCCGGGAGGACGAGGACGAGAAGCCTCGCAAGCCGGCGCCCATCCCCGCGCCTGCGATGGTGACGGCGCGCAAGCGCACGATGAGCAGCGTGCAGGTGCTGCCCCAGGCCCCGGGCGGGGCGGCGGCGCTGCAGAACACCATCCAGCAGCTCGTGCCGCTCTACAACGCCTACCGCACCGCCTGGAAGATGCTGCACCAGGGGCTGGCCAAGGGCGTGGACGCGCTGCCGGAGCAGGATCGGGGGCAGCTCATCGCCCAGCTCCAGCGGCGCATGCCGGAGATGGCGCAGGAGCCGATGTTCCAGGAGATCGCCAAGAACGTGGGCCGCCCGGTCCATCCGGAGCCCGTCACCGGGGGCCCAGCGGCGGCGGCCTCGGGACCGGGCAACCGGCTGGACGCGGTGTCGCGCGAGCTGCTGAACCGCTTCGTGCGCTCGTACCTGGCCGACAACCGGGGGCTGCAGACGGAGGCGGACATGCAGCGCTTCCTGGAGCACCTGGCGGAGCTGCTGGAGACGTTCGCCCGGGCCTTCATCGAGCTGCGGCAGGGGCACGATCAGTTCGGCCAGCAGATGGCGGTGCCCGTCACCAATGACCAGAACCCGCTCGTGCGGATGCGGAGCACGCGCGAGCTGCTGCGCTACCTGCTGGACTTCAAGGTGGCGGAGAGCGCCAACCGGGTGCAGGAGCTGATGGGCGGCTTCGTGGACGTGATGATCCACCAGATCGCGCTGCTCAACGGCATGCGCGAGGGCGTGAAGGGGCTGCTGCAGCGGCTGGATCCGGAGGCGCTGGGCAAGGGGATTGGGGGCGTGTGGCCCTTCAACCTCACGAAGAAGTGGGAGAAGTACACCGAGCAGCACCGGGCCTTCCTGGAGGAGGAGCGGGAGCTGACGGCCGTCCTGTTCGGGCCCGAGTTCGCCAAGGCCTACCTGGCCATCGTGGGCGATGCGGCGCACAAGGGTGGCGACGAGGGCGCGGAAGGCGGCGCGGCCGAGGAGGAGGAGTCATGACGTTGGCAGGGATTCGCGGGGGCCACGCCCTTCAGTGGCTGGCGGTGGCGCTGGTGGTGGCGGGGGCAGGGTGCAAGCACGAGGCGCCGGTGCGCGAGCCGGTGGTGCGGGCGCTGTGCTTCTCGGAGCTGCCGGCGACCATGAAGGTGATCTCTCCGGCGGTGTGGAAGCCGGAGGCGCTCTTCCAGCTGTTGATCAACGGGTACGATCCGGCGACGGGCAAGGTGTCCCAGCCCCCCACGGACTGCATGGGCACGCCCATCCTCTTCCAGGATCCGGCGCCCGGCGACTGCACCGAGGTGTCGCCGCAGGGCACGCCGCTGCCGCTGCAGCCGCTCACGGTGGAAGAGATGATCGTGACGGAGATGCGGCTGGACCTGAAGCTGGTGTGGGCGGTGGTCCGGCGGTTCTCGAACGGGGAGGCGGTAGGGCCGGTGGCGCTGGTGGAGGCCACGCCGCGCGGGCTGGCGGTGCGGGCGCTGGGGACGCTGAAGGCGATGCCCAAGAGCGCGCGGCTGCGGCTGGAGCGCATTGGCGGCGTCGAGGTGCTGCTGGTGGACGGCGAGCGCTGCTGGGGCGAGGACGAGAAGAAGCAGTGCCAGCGGACGGTGCGGCTGATGCCGTTGCGCGGCAACCGCTTCGTGGCGGAGACGCTGAGCGGGCCGGATGGCAAGTGCATGCAGGCGGCGAACATCGCCCTGAGCCGCACGGCCACGCAGTCGCTGCCCAGCCGGTGGATGCGCAAGTACGAGTACACCTCGGCGCTGACGGTGGCGCCGGACGGCATCCGCGTGGCGGAGCAGATCACGGCCAAGGACAGCGATCCGAAGCAGCCCTCCTCGCCGGCGCGGGTGTACCGCAAGGCCCAGGACGAGCGGCTCATCCAGGTGAGCCAGGGGGGGCTGAAGGTGGACAAGGCCTCGGTGTGGAGCCAGCTCGTGGAGCCCGGGGCCTCCGAGCTGTTGCCCTGATGGGGTAGGCTGGGGCTCGAGGTTGTCCCCATGGCAAACGATCCTGGATACCGGCGGACGTGGCGGCTGCGCGGGCTGATGGACGAGTACGTCGTGGTCCGTGGCGCAGAGCTCCACTCCGAAGAGGAGCAGAACCGAATCGACGCGGCGGCCGTGCTGTGGCGGCTGGGCGGGTGGCGGGGAGACTTCGCGGCGGAGCGGACGCTGCTGGAGGTCTACGAGGCGCTGGGCGGGCGGGTGAGGGCGGGGCTCTCGAGCCTGGAGCGGCGGGCCTTCCTGGAGCACGTGTGGACGGAGGTGGAGGAGGCGTTCCAGACGGAGCGGCTGGCGCTGGTGCAGGTGCCTCGGCCGGTGTTTGTGCCCGCGGAGCGGGAGGAGGCCGAGGCGACGGACTGGGAGGACGCGTCCGAGCCGACGAGCTGGGTGGGGCTGCTGCTCGAGGACGATCAGGGCGAGCCGGTGGCGGGCCAGCGCGTGCGGCTCAAGCTGGCGGATGGGACGGTGCGGGAGAGCGTCTCCGATGACAAGGGGCGGATCCGCCTCGATGGGATTCCCCAGGGGAACTGCCAGGTGGAGTTCCCAGGGGTGGACGCGGGCGACTGGCGGGCGGCCTGAGGGCCGATAAGCGAGGAGAGTTCATGCTCGACGATGGCGGGTGGAGCAGCGCACGCAGGTGGAGCGTTCGGTTGGCCGCGCTGGGGTGTGTCCTGCTGGGGGCTCGGGCCCAGGCCCAGGGCGCCCCGGCGGCCGCGCAGGCTCCCTGCACCGCGGTTGAGGTGAAGCTGCACGATGTGCCGGTCAAGGTGACGGCCTCGACGGTGCTGCCGGATGCGAAGGACCCTGGCCGCTATGGCCCCGCGAACCTGCTCGATGAGGATCCGAACACGATCTGGGCGGAGGGCGCGAAGAGCACCGGGGCAGGGGAGTGGGTGGAGCTGAGCTTTCCGCCGGGGACGCCGGTCCATGCTTTCCTGGTGACGCCGGGGAACCCCAAGTCCCCAAGCCTCTACCTGGCCAACGCACGCCCGAGGAAGGCGAAGCTGGAGCTGACGGTCGGCGAGGGAGGGGTGCTGGCCTATGACTTGGAGTTTCCCAAGAACTTCCCGGCGGGTGGATCCGTCCACGTCGAGTACCCCAATCCGTGGGAGGTCAAGTCCGCGAGGCTGACGGTCGTCTCTGTCTGGCCCGGGAGCAAGTACAAGGACCTGTGCCTGGGCACCTTCGTGCCGGTGTTCCGAGGCCCCGAGCAGAACAACCTGAAGACGTTTCTGGGCAAGGGCCAGGAGCTGGCACCCACCCTCTCTTCGTTTCTGTACAACCCGGGCTTCGTCAATGATCTGCTGCCTCCCGATGGCAGTGGAGAGCCCGTGTGGCTGCGGTCCTATGCTCAGGTGCCACACGGCGGGCCATTGCCCACTCCGGCGTTCGAGCTGGACTTGAGCCAGGACTCGTTGAGCTCTTGGAGCCGCTATCGCCGGGCGCTGGACCGTGCGGTGGCGGGGGCCTTCTTGCGGAGCAACGTGTTCCGGCTCACGCCTGCGCCGGGCGGCAAAGGCTACGTGCTCGAGCCCTTCATGCCCCCGAAAGGGAAGGATTCCTTCTCGAACTTCCGGATCCGCTGGCAACTCATTGCCGGGCAGTGGCGAGTGGCCGAGCTGCTGCTGAAATTCCAGGAAGATTCACCGGATGACTGATGCTTGAAATTCAAGCGAGTCCCTATTTTTTAGGAGGCGTGGCGGAGGCCACTGCTGGCTTGGGCTGAGCCGGAGCCGCATTCTTGCCGGGAGTAGCGGCCGGCTTGGGCTGAGCCGGGGCTTTGTCCTTGGCGGGCGCACTGGCGGCTTTGGGCTGCTTGGGCGGGGGAGGAGGGGGCGGCGGGGCGTCATCGGGGAACAGGGTGTTCCAGGGGCGATCGCCCAGCTTCGAAACGAACGCCTCCATGTTGGCTTTGCTCGTCTCCGCCAGCATGTAGTCGAACTTGAAGCCGCAGTTCCCGAAGTCACACGGCTCAAGTCCCTGCTCCAGGAAATCGGAGTGTTTCTTTCCGATCTCCCGGCTGTGCTTGTCCTTGACCCAGGAGTCCTTGACCTCGGTGAGCTTCTTCTTGAGGTCCTCCAGGCTTGTCTCGAGGGCCTTCTTCACGTCGTCCTCGACGCTCGCCTCGGTCAAGCCCCCGAGGGCCTTCTCCCGCGCGTACTTCTTCAGCAGCTCGAAGTTGTCAGGGCTGTTGTAGCCCTTGTTGGGAAAGACCTGGAGGAAGGTGGTCTTCACCCGGTCATTGAAGTCTTTGGCGGCCGTGCTCCCGTCGAGAAGCTTTTCGATCGCCGCTCGGATCTTGGGATCGGGCTTGGCGGTGGGCTCCGGAGGCTTGGGAGGAGGAGGTGGGGGCGAGGGCGGTGTAAAGGCCGCCAAGATCGCCTTTCGTGCGTCTTCGGCGAATTCATCCGGACACTTCAGGATGTAGGCGGTCATGTTCGCGCCGATGCCTTTTTCCACGTCCTCAACCTTGAGCGGCTCGCCACACTTGGCGGTGCGCGAGGGGCAGTGCGCGCGTTTGGCCAGCATGGCCATCCGCATGAAGTGGGCGAAGTCATTCGGGGAGCGGAACACCTGGCAGCCCTCGGACCAGTTGTTGACCTCGCGCCCCCGCCGCCAGGAGCCACCCTCTCCGTCCTCCGAGCGGTGCATGTTGGTGCCGGCGGCCGTACCGAAGGTGACAAGGATGTCGTCTGCCGTCAGCTTCAGCGTCTTGCGTGCAGGAGGCGGAACGGCCACTGCAGCAGGGGCAGGCGTGGCGGCCGCAGGTGTTGAGGGAGCGGGCGTGGCAGGAGCTGGCGGAGCGGGAGGCGGCGCCTTGAACACCAGCTGGGCGCACACCTTCATGGGGGACTTGTCGTCGTCCGCCACCTCGAGCTGGGACACCTGGCTCCCATCCTGCTCGAAGTTCTGAGTCTCCGCGCCGCTGGGGTCCTCGAGCCGGATGATCCGCTCCCTGGCGCCGATCCGGGCCTTGAAGGCATTGAGTGAGGCTTTGGCTGCGTTCTTCCGGTACTCGGCGATCTTGGGCTTGTAGGTCTCGAGGTTCTCCGCATCGAGTCTTGTCTGCACTGCCTTGGTGAAGGCCTCCTTCTCCTTGGGGGCCTTCGTTGGCATCGTCTTGCCGAGCTCTGCCTCGATTTTGGCCCTGGCCTCCTTCTGGGCCTTCGCATCCTTCTTGATGAGGGCCTTGCGGATGTCGTCGTCCTTGCCGGTGTCGTAGGCAGCCTGCGCGCTCTTCAGGTACTCGGCGACAGGGTAGCGGCGCCGCGCGGGAATGGAGTCCGGCACGAGCTGCAGCGCCGCGAAGGAGGTGGGCGGGCTGCGAGTGCCCTTGTGCAGCCCCACCCGGTAGTAGGCGTTGTAGATACCCGGGGCAACCGCACCCACCTCATTTGGGAGCAGGGTGAGGTTGTCGAAATCGGGAGGCTGGTTGCCTTGGGCATCCTTCGGGTTGTGCTTGCCCTTGTCGTAGCCGGGCTCCGTGGTCATGGGGAACACCATCACCCGCCAGTGCTTGCACTGCTTGCAGGACACGTCCTTGCCTGGGAGCGGCCAGTCGTTGGGGGGGCCGGGGTTCTTCGCTCCCAGGATCGCGTCCACGTAGGCCTGCGCGCCCGCCAGGTTCTCCTTGCGCAGCCCCTCGGGCTCGAGGACGGTCTTCTCGCCCTCCTTGAGGAGCGCCGGATCGTAGAGCATGACCAGCAGGTCATCGAACTTGTTCGAGAGCGAGCGTTCGCGCCGCAGGCCCACGAGCTGAGGCAGGAGCGGGCTCGTCCGGACGAACTCGAGCTCCTCGTTGTCCTGCAGGTGGTACTTCTGGTTTTCCGGATCGTGCTTCTTCTGGTTCCGCAGGCTCTCGCTGGCGTGCTGCTTGAGCAGGCCGACCGCGCAGTCCGCGCACTTCGTCTCCGACAGCGTGGCGTGGTGCGCCTTGTTCTCGGGGGCCGTCGCCACGGGCGCCTTCTTGGCAGGGGCCTTCTTGGGCTCCTCCTTCTTGGGCTCCTCCTTCTTGGCCGGAGCCTCCTTTTTGGGCTCCTCCTTCTTCGCCTGCTGAGGCTGGGCGGCGTTCGGCTTGGCCTGGTTGCCTTGCGCGGTGCCCGGCTTGGCCTGGGCGTCTCCCTTCGCGGCGGGCGTGTCGTTCTTCTTGGGTACGGGCGTGGCTGCCATCAGTTGCCTCGTGCGGAGCGGGGATCAGCTCCCGTGTTGCTCCTTGAGTTTCTGGATCGTCTTCGCATCGAGCCGGCCGGTGACCTCCAGCTCGTTCAGGTGCTGGAAGGCACGGATGGCGCTCCGCAGCTCGATCGTCATCTGCCCGGTGGGCTCGAGCGCGTACCCCAGGTTGACGAGCCGGGCCTCTGCGCCCGAGACGCCTTCGTCCGGCACGTTCTCCAATGGGTTGAGCTGTCCCAGCCCCAGCTCCCAGGACCGTCCCTCGCACTCCAGCTCCACCTTGCCGGCGTTGAGTGGGATCTCCTCCTCGAGGAAGCCCTCGCCGTCGGTGCTCCCCTCGCGCTCCTCGCGATCGTCGAGGATGAGCGTGTAGGACTTGCCCGCCAGCGGCTGGCCCTCCGCATCCTTCAGTGCGAGCCGCACGTGCCGGCGCGGCATCTTGAGGGTGAAGCGGTGGAACCTGCCATGGGTGATGCTCACCGTCTTCGGAGCAGGATCCGGGATGACGATCTTGTCACCAGGGAAGAGCAGGTTGGGGTTGGGGCGCTTCTTGCGAAGCTCCGCGTTGTCAGGGTGCTCGTAGACCTTCTTGTAGTCGAGGAAGCCGTAGCGCTTCGCGATCTTCGAGAGGCACTCCCCCTGTTGGACGATGTGCGTGATGGGCATCTCAGCTCCCTGTCCTGCATGCTAGGCCAGTCGAGGACCCAGTGGGGAGGCTCTGTCAGGTCTGCCGCCTCCTGCCCACTCAGCCCGACGAGCAGGTGACCGTGCCCCCGTCCACGAGCCACCGCTCCGTGGTGCACCTGCGCGCGAAGTGTGTGTCGTGGGTCACCAGCAGCAACGCTCCCGGGTAGTCTCGCAGGGCCGCCTCCAGGCGCTCGATGGAGGGCAGATCCAGGTGGTTCGTCGGCTCGTCCAGCACCAGCGCCCAGGCGTGCTGGCCCAGTCCCTGGGCGATCAGCAGCTTGCGCACCTCGCCCGGGGAGGGCTGCTCCGAGGCCAGCAGCCGCTCCGGATCCACTCCCAGCGCCGCCACCAGCGACAGCACGCGCCCGCGCTCCTCGGGGGCCAGCCCCCGGACCGTCTCGAGCGCCGCGGCGGCCTCCTCCGCCCCCACGTCCTGTGGCAGGTACAGCACCCGCTCCAGTGGCACCCGGGCGTGGGCCAGCAGGGCGCGCAGCAGCGTCGTCTTCCCGGCGCCGTTGGGGCCCTCGATCCGGATGCGGCTCTCCCGGCCCACCGAGAGGGTGAGCGGCTCCAGCAGCTCGACGTCTCCCGCGCGCAGGGGCTCGTTCTCCAGGGTGAACAGCCACGGGTTGGGGGAGCGCACGTAGTCCACGAAGACCGAGCGCCCCACCGTCTTGTCCACCTGGAACTCCCCAATCGCCTCGGCCGCCCGCTCCGTCTCGCGCCGCAGCACGCCCACCTGTTGCCCGAGCCGGTCCTCCGCCCAGCCGGCCACGACCTTCGCTCCCATGGAGCGCGCGTCGTTGTCGTACTTGTCCTTGATGCGCCGGCCCGTATTGCGCGCGGACGAGGCGGCCTGCTGCTCCCGGCGGGTTTGATCGAGCCGCTGCGCCATGCGCCGGTGGGTCTCCTGCGCCTGCTGCCGGGCCGCGAGCTGCCCCTCGCGCTCGGCCTCCCAGTACTGCTGCGCCGCAGAGTACGCGCCGGGCCACAGCCGCGCCTCGCCCGCGTGGACTCGCAGCGTGGAGGCGGTCAGCTCCTCCAGCACCGTCCGATCATGGGACACGACGACGCCCACGCCGCGGAACCGGCGCAGCGCGGCGATGAGCCACCCTCGCGCCTCGGCGTCCAGGTGGTTGGTGGGCTCGTCCAGCAGCAGCACGTCCGGCTCGCTCGCGAGCGCCGCGCCAACCTGCCACCGCTTGCGCTCCCCCGGCGACAGCGTGGGCCAGCGCTCCAGCGCCCCGGGATCCAGCCCGAGCTGGCCGAGCACCCGCCGGGACACCGCGTCCCACGCGTCCGCGAACGCGGTGATCTCGGGGCTCAGCGTCTCGACGCTCTGGGGACAGAGGCGGATGACGGGATCTCGTGGCTCGTGCTGGAAGTGGCCCTCGCCGGGCTTCAGCTCTCCGGCCAGCAGCCGCAGGAGGGTGGACTTGCCGGCGCCGTTGGCTCCGACGAGGCCCGTCCAGCCAGGCGGGAGGTGGAACTCCACGCCGGTGAGTAGGGGAACAGCATCCGAAAAAGCGAAGGACACGCCGTGCGCGCGAAGGGATGACATGAAGGAACTCCTGAATCCGGCCGAGCAGGGCTCGGCGCTTGGGAAGGCTCTCGGGCCGCGGATTTCAGGCGTTCAGCTTCATTGGCGTTGCAGACCTCGCGCAGGGTGAAGACGGCGCAGATATAGGCGCAGGCCGTCTGGCGTGCAACCCCCATCCCCGGACAGGGATTCCCCGCGCTCTACATGCGCTGGGGGATCTCCGCGAGCGGCTGGATGCCCCAGCGCGCCCGCTCCGCGTCCGTGACGCTCGGGTCCACGGGGTACAGGTTCATCTGTCCCGTGGCCGGATCGCCCATATACTGGGTGCCGAAGCGCTGCGGCTGGCCGGCCTTCATGAGCCAGCGATCCCATGCCAGGGCGGTGAGGCGGAGCGCCGCCGGGTGGCCTCTGCGGGCGGCCTCGGCGGCCAGCTCCCGGGCCCGGGCATAGTCCTCGAGCGTGTCCCCATGCTGGAAGATGAGGGCGGCGGCGTGGAAGTCCGCGCCCGTCGTGGCCGCGCCCGTGGCGAGCATCTGATCGACGCGCAGGCGGCGCTGACGGTCGCGCTCGCGGAACTCCTGGATGAAGGCGGGAGTGGGGGTCTCGGGCATGTTCTGACGGTCGGCCTGGTCCTCGGTCACGAGCCGCAGCAGTTCGGGGTTGGCGCCCTTCTCCTGCACAGGCGGAGGGAGCTTGGGGATCTTCGCCAACAGATCGTTGAAGGCCTTCTCTCCGCGCAGGGACATGAGATCCGCATCCGTCCTCAGCCCATGCGCGTCGCGGTAGCCGTTGTCCACGGCGCGCTCCAGCCAGGCCATCGCCTCGGCCTTGCGACCGAGCCTGGCTGCGGTGCATGCGGCGTCATACAGGGTGTTGGGCTTGCGGTTGCCTTCGAACCAGGCCTGCTGGTGCTGGAGGAGGGCCCGGGCGGGATCGTTCTCCATCAGCGCATAGGCGCGGGAGACCGGGAGCCAGCCCGGGGGAGGTGCCGCTGGCGGCTCCATCAGGGGGAGCATCGGCGCAGGGGCGGCGAGAGCAGGGGACGCGGCCGCGGTCTGCGTGGAGGAGGCGCTGGAAGACGAGGACGGAGCCTGCATCGTCGCGCAGGCCACGGACAGGAGAAGGAGCCACGGAGCGAAGGAGCGCATGGCACCAGCCTACTTCAGGCGCACAGGCGCTCCCCAGGCCCGTGGGAGGAGCTACCGCGCGGGCGCCGCCTGCAACTGGCGAGACAGCCGCCACGCTCCCACGGAGGCAAACAGCGCCGCGATCATTCCCAGGAGCAGCGCGAGGGCGATGTTGTGCAGCGACTCCTGCAGGCCATAGACGATGACGATGGGATCCTGGCCGGCTGCGGGGCCACCGTAGTTGCGCAGGCAGACCATCAACCCCGTGACGAAGCCGAGCCCTCCGGCGATCAGCGTAAACACCCCCAACGACAGCATCAGCGGCACGTACCGCCGGTCGGGGTTGCGCGCGTACAGGATGCTGGCCACCAGCAGCCCCAGCCCGGCCAACAGCGTGGGATACATGCCCCAACCACCTGCGACGAAGAAGTCCGACATGGGTGTTCCTCCCAACTGCGGTGTTCGGCTGCTCAGACACCGCCCCGCGGATTAGGTTCCCAGCCTCAAGTGGGGGACACGAAGGGAGCGGGGACTGGGGCACGGCGGGACAGCCGCGCGCGCAGCCAGCGCCGGGCGGGCTCCTCCAGCCAGAAGAACACCGCTAGCGAGACGAGGATCGACAGCGCCACGTAGACGGCGAAGAAGCTCCTCGGAGAGGAGGCCGCGAGCCCCGGCCCGAGCCGGTGGTCCACGAGCCGCACATAGAAGCCCATCGGGCTGTGGAGGATGTAGAGCGCGTAGCTGGCCTCGCCCAGCCGGACCGCCCAGGGCTGCTTCAGCACGCGGGCCAGCGGACCTCGCCCGTCAGCGAGGCCCCAGATGAGCAGCGCGAAGGCAGGCATCAGCGCCAGGTCCTTGAACGCGAGCGCGGACCCGGACCACGGCGCGAGGAAGATCGCCACGCACGCCGCGGCGGCCACCCACGCCTGGGCGGGTGCAGCGGGGCCCATTCCCCTGCCTTCACGCACGCGCTGGGAGAAGAGCCGGCCCAGCACCAACCCCAGGAGGAACTGCGGCAGCCGGAGGAGGGGGTTGTACGCCGCGACCTGGCGCCACGTGTCCGCCCCGAAGAGGGGGGAAAGGCTGCCGGCGATCCACTGATCCACGAGGACCCACAGGAAGCTCGCGATCGCCGTCACCCCGAGCATCGCGGCCGCGGCGGCCCACAGCCCGCGCGGCCCCGCACGGACCACCGGCACGCAGAGCAGCGGGAAGAGGAGATAGAAGAGGGCCTCGACGGACAGGGACCAGCCGGGACAGTTCCAGACGCACGCCACCGGGGGCGCCCAGGCCTGCGTGAGGGTGAAGACCGCCACGCCCGTGCCGGAGAGCTTCCAGAGCACCTCCTGCGTCAGTCCCCCGGCCGCCCGGACCAGGGCATCCACCAGGGGCGGCGTCATCAGCACCAGCCCGAGCAGATAGACCGGGTACACCCGGGCAAAGCGCGTGGCCCAGAACGCGCGGGGCTCTACCCGGACGGTGTCCTCCGCACCCAGGTAGCTGTAGGCGAGAATGAACCCCGACAGGATGAAGAAGAGCGTGACGCTGCTGGGCCCTCCATCCAGGAAGCGGTTGAGCCACGCGGGCACGCCCTCCCGCGGGGCGTAGTGGAAGGCCACCACGTGCAGGGCCGCGAGGAAGCGGACCCCCGTGAGGGCCTTCAGGGAGGGACGGGGAGAGGGAGGCTCGGAAGACAGTGGCGGTTACTCGTCCTGCGGGAGCGTCGGCGGGCTGCGGCGCACCGGCACGCCCTGCTGCGGCTGCGCCACGTTGCGGGAGAGGGCCTGCGCGCTCAGGGCCGCCGCGGAGGGCTTCGTCTTCAGGGTCGCGGGCTCCACGTCTCCCTCCTTGGAGAACAGCTCCTTGAGCATGCCCACGCTGCCCAGCGCCGCGCTGGCCTCGTAGGGCACGAACACCTTGTTGCTGCCCTTGCCCAGCTCCTGCAGCGTCTCCAGGTAGCGCAGCGCCAGGATCTCGGGCGTGGCCCGGCCCTCGTGCACCGCCTCGAACACCAGCCGCGTGGCCTCGGCCTTCGCCTCCGCATCCAGCACCACCGCGCGCTTGTGGCCCTCGGCGCGAGCCACCTCCGCGTCGCGCTCCGCCTCGGCGCGCAGGATCCGCGAGATCTTCTCGCCCTCCGCCTGGAGGATCGCCGCGCTCTTGTCGCCCTCGGCCTTCGTCACCTCGGCGCGGCGCTCGCGCTCGGCCGTCATCTGCTTGGCCATGGCATCCTTGATGGCCTGGGGCGGCTCGATCTCGCGCAGCTCCACCCGCGTCACCTTCACGCCCCACTTCTCCGTGGCCTCGTCCAGCACCATGCGCAGCTTGCTGTTCACCGTCTCGCGGCTGGTCAGCGTCTGGTCCAGCGTCAGCCCGCCCATGATGTTGCGCAGGTTCGTCATCGTCAGCTGCTCGATGGCCAGCGCCAGGTTCTCGATCGCGTAGAGCGCCTTGGCCGGATCGACGATCTGGTAGTAGATGACCGAGCCCACCTCCATGTTCACGTTGTCATGGGTGATGACCTGCACGGTCTCGAAGCCCATGACCTGCTCGCGCAGATCCACCATGTTGCTGCGGGAGAAGCGGTTGCCGGTGCGCATCTCGAAGGCGCGCGGGCTGTCCAGGAAGGGGATCAGGATGTTCAGACCGCTGTGCGCCACGTGGTGGAACCGGCCCAGCCGCTCCACCACCATCACCTTGGCCTGGGGGACGATGCGGATGCCGGTGATGAGGGCAAAGCCCGCCACCAGCGCCGCGACGATGAACAGCACCGTCATGAAAGTCATGATGCTCTCTCCTTCTTCTTCTGCGCGGAAACCTCGAGCGACGCGGAGGGGCGTCGCACCCATAGCTTCAAACCTTCGACTTGCTCGACCGTCACACGCTCACCCTCGGCCACCGGGCCCGCCAGCGAGCGCGCCGTCCACAACTCTCCGTTGATCCGCACAGTACCGCCGTGCGGATCCGCCAATGCCTCGGTGACCACGGCCTCCTGGCCCACCATGGCCTCCACCCCGACCTTCATGCTGCTGGCCGAGCGCATGAACGCCCGCTTGAAGATCGTCCGGGACGCGGAGAACAGGGCCACGGAGACCCCCGTGAAGAGCACGAGCTGGAAGTTGATGCCCAGGCCCAACGCCGCCGCCAGCGCCGAGGCCAGGGCGCCCACCGCGAACCACAGCGTGACAAAGCCCGAGAGCTTGATCTCCAGGCCGCCGAAGACCAGCGCCGCGACGATCCACAGCTGCCAGTCGGTGGGAGTCAAATCCATATCGGGCTCCTGTTTGGCAGTGGGCTCGGCTTCCTGTCAAATGGGGCTGCGCTCTGAACGTGCGTCCAGTATGTTGAGGCTGTGTACGCCGAGCTGGTCTGCCGATCCAACTTCTCCTTCCTCCGCGGGGCCTCGCACCCGGAGGAGCTCGTGGCCACGGCCGCGCGGCTGGGGATGCAGGCCCTGGCGCTGACGGACGCGGACGGGCTGTACGGCGTGGTGAAGGCGCACCTGGCCGCCAAGGAGCACGGCCTCAAGCTGCTCCTCGCCACCGAGCTCACCCTGATGGACGGCCCTCCGGTGATCGTCTACGCCATGGACGCGGGCGGGTACGCGAACCTGTGCCGGCTGGTGTCTGAGAGCCGGATGACGCACCCCAAGGGCGAGGCGGGGCTGCCCTGGCGCGCGGTGGCCGAGCGCTCCGAGGGGCTGATCGCGCTGCTGCCGAACCCGGCCCCCGCCGAGCAGGTGGCGCCGCTGGCCGAGGCCTTCCCCGGGCGCTTCCACGTGGGGCTGTGCCGCACGCTGTCCGCGGGGGACAAGGCCCGCGAGGCCCAGGCCGAGGCCCTGGCGCGCTCGCTCGGGGTGCCCCTGTGCGCGCACAACGACGTGCACACCCACCACCGGCGCCGCCAGCCGCTCCAGGATGTGCTCACCTGCATCCGCCACAAGACGACGGTGGACAAGGCGGGCACCCGGCTGCTGCCCAACGCCGAGCGCACCCTGAAGTCCCCCGCGGAGCTGGCGCGGCTGTTCCGGGATCGCCCCGAGGCGCTGGAGCGCTCGTGGGAGATCGCCAGCCGCTGCCACGCCACGCTGGATGAGCTGCGCTACCACTTCTCCGAGGAGGATCTGCCGCCCGGGCTCACGGCCATGGATCACCTGCGGGGGCTCACCGAGGAGGGGCTCGGGGTGCGCTACCCGGGCGGGGTGCCCCCCGAGGTCCGCAAGCAGATCGAGCACGAGCTGCGGCTCATCGAGGCGCTGGACTTCCCCGGCTACTTCCTGGCGCTCTGGGACATCGTCCACTTCGCGCGCGGGCGGGGGATCCTCTGCCAGGGGCGCGGGAGCGCGGCGAACTCGGCGGTCTGCTACGCGCTGCAGATCACGGCCATCGATCCGGTGCGCATGGGGCTGCTCTTCGAGCGCTTCCTGAGCATGGAGCGCAAGGAGCCGCCCGACATCGACGTGGACTTCGAGCACGAGCGCCGTGAGGAGGTGCTCCAGTACGTCTACGAGAAGCATGGCCGGCACCGCGCGGGCATGGTCTGCGAGGTGATCTGCTACCGGGGACGGCTGGCGCTGCGCGAGGTGGGCAAGGGGCTCGGGCTGTCGCTGGATCAGGTGGACCGGCTCTCCAAGGTGTCGGCGGCCTACGGCTTCGACGTCACTCCGGAGGTGCTGGCCGAGGCGGGGCTGTCCGCCTTCGATCGCCGGGTGGGGCAGACGCTCACGCTGGCGCAGGAGATCGAGGGCTTTCCGCGCCACCTCTCCATCCACGTGGGCGGCTTCGTCATCACCCGCGAGCCGCTGGTGGATCTGATCCCCGTGGAGAACGCGGCGATGAAGGGCCGCACCGTCATCCAGTGGGAGAAGGACGACATCAACGCCCTGGGCGTGCTCAAGGTGGACCTGCTGGCCCTGGGCATGCTCACGGCGGTGGCCAAGTGCCTGAGGTACATCCGCGAGCACTTCGGCCGGGAGCTGTCGCTGGCCACGATCCCGCCGGAGGACCCGAAGGTCTACGACATGCTGTGCGAGGCGGACACGGTGGGCGTGTTCCAGATCGAGAGCCGGGCGCAGATGAGCATGTTGCCGAGGCTCAAGCCGCGCACCTTCTATGATCTGGTGATCGAGATCGCCCTCATCCGCCCCGGGCCGATCGTTGGCAACATGGTGCACCCGTACCTGCGGCGGCGGGATGGGAAGGAGGTGCCCACGTACCCGACGCCCGAGGTGCGGGCGATCCTCGAGAAGACGCTGGGCGTGCCACTCTTCCAGGAGCAGGCCATGAAGCTGGCCATGGTGGCCGGCGGCTTCACGGCGGGCGAGGCGGACGGGCTGCGGCGGGCGCTGGGGCACAAGCGCGCCGAGCAGCTGCTGGAGCCCTACCGCGTCCGCTTCGTGGAGGGTGGGGTGCAGCGGGGCTACTCGCAGGAGTACATGGCGCAGCTCTTCGAGCAGTTCCGAGGCTTCGCGCACTACGGCTTCCCCGAGTCCCACTCGGCGTCGTTCGCGCTGATTGCGTACGCGTCCTCGTGGCTCAAGCACCACTACCCGCAAGCCTTCTGCACGGCGCTGCTCAACTCGCAGCCCATGGGCTTCTACGCGCCGCACACGCTGGTGGCGGACGCAAAGCGGCACGGGGTGGAGGTGCGGCCGGTGGACGCGCGGTGCTCGGACTGGGACTGCACGCTGGAGGAGGGTGGGGTGCTGCGGCTGGGCCTGCGCATGGTGCGGGGGCTGAACGAGGCGGCGGGGCGGCGCGTGGCGGCCTCTCGCGAGAAGGGCTACGCGAGCGTGGGCGAGCTGGCGCGGCGGGCCCGCATTGCGCGGCACGAGCTGACGCGGCTGGCGCTGGCCGGCGCGCTGGCCTCGCTGTGCGGCTCGCGGCGGCAGGCGCTCTGGGAGATCCAGGCCCTGGGCCCGCTGGACGAGGACGATCTCTTCTTCGGGTTGCCCATGGATGGGACTCAGGTGGAGCTGCCGCCCATGAGCGTGGCCGAGCGGGTGGAGGCGGACTTCGAGACGGTGGGCCTCTCGCTGGAGAAGCACCCGCTGGAGCTGCTGCGGCCGGCGCTGCGCAAGCTGGGCGCGGTGTCCGCCGAGGGGCTCAAGCGGGTGGCCTCGGGGCGGCGCGTGGCCGTAGGCGGCATGCTCATCACCCGGCAGCGGCCTCCCACCGCCAAGGGCATGTGCTTCATCTCCCTGGAGGACGAGACGGGGATCGCCAACCTGGTGGTGCCCCCGGACGTGTACGAGCGTTGCCGCCGGGACATCCACGGGGCCCTCTTCATCGTGGGAGAGGGTGTGCTGGAGCGCACCGGCAAGGTGCTCAACGTGAAGACGCAGCGCGTAACAGCGTTGCAAGGGTTGCTCGGGTGACACGCTGCGGAGTGTTCACTGCCTAAACTATGTGTTGGCGCAGTGCGTTGCTTGCTGTTTATCGGAAGTAGTGGGGTTTTTCCTGGAAATCGAAAGTGGGCTGTCTGTACCCTGCGCGTCTCCCAATCCCCCGGGAGTCCTCAAGGAGGCAGTCCATGTCCCTTCGTTTCAATCTGCGCGGTGCGACCGCTGCATGCGCGCTTGCAGCCACCGTGGTGAGCGGCACCGCGGCCGCGAGCACCATCAACCAGAACACCAGCTGGACCATTACGCGCAGCGGCGCGACGAGCACCTACCGCGTGGTGGCGTACGGCGACTCGATGTTCGCCGGCTATAACGGCAGCCTCTTCAGCGTGGCCCGGCGCGCGGGGCCCTACGTGAGCGGCGAGTACCTGGGCAACCAGTGGAACAGCAACATCGAGGTGGTGCGTCGCACCAAGTCGGGCGCCAAGGCCGACGACATCTATAACAACAAGATCATCGCCGAGCGTTCGTACATGCAGTCCACGAACACGCGCGCGGTGGTGTTCGAGATGTGCGGCAACGACTACCTGCAGGCGCGCACCGCGTTCAAGGATCAGACGGGCACGTGCAGCTATGCCGGCCTGGACACGGCGCTCTCCAACTGCACGTACTACATGGAGAAGGCGATGCAGGCGATCAACACGTACGCCACGTCGGCCAAGTCCAAGATCATCATGAACATCTACTACCCGGGCTTCAACACGGACAACGTGCTGACGGCCTGCACGGACGCGTCCACCGGGACGAAGGTGAACCGCCGCGACAAGTTCCTGCCGTACCTGGCCAAGAGCAACTGGCGCGCGTGCAACCTGGCGGCGACGTACGGCTTCAAGTGCGCGGACGCCTTCGCCGAGAGCATGGGGAACGACTACGACTCCAACGGCGACGGCCTGATCGACTCGGACGGGCTCCGCTGGCAGGCCGGTGAGAGCGAGGCGGCCTACGTCGCCCGCATGGTCTCGCTGAAGTCGACCATGCGCGACTCCAACACGCACTACGTCAACGCGACCACCAGCTACGACTACCTCCAGTCGGACGACACCCACCAGACCTACTACAAGTCCACCATCGGCACGGGCTCGGGCTCGGCGGCGCCGGACTTCACGTCCTCGCAGATCGTCGGCGGCAAGAACCCCGAGTGGAACAAGTGGGGCCACGAGCGCACGGGCTGGTCCATCTCGACCTACAACCCGGCCGCCCCGTAGTCCTCTGACGCGGTGAGGCCACGCCCCTGGCGTGGCAGCACCTGGGCGCGTCTCCGCGGAGTGCTGCGGAGGCGCGCTCTGCCGTTTCAGGGGATGGCTCGAGGCGGCTTTCCCGGGCCATCGCCTTTTCCCGCGCTGCGTCAATTCGCGGGAAAGATTGCTTCTCCATCTTTCACCTGGAATGCCAGTGAAGTTCGCCAGTACTCTGGGCGCCTCCTCATCCCCCGCTCTTAGGAGCTCCAGGAGGCAGCCATGTCCTTTCGTTTCTCTCTGCGCGGTGTCACCGCGGCCTGTGCGGTCGCGGCCACGGTGGTGAGCGGCTCCGCGGCCGCCAGCACCATCACCCAGAACACCTCGTGGACGATCCAGCGCTCGGGCGCGACGAGCACCTACCGCGTGGTGGCGTACGGCGACTCCATCTTCGCCGGCTACAACGGCGGCCTGTGGAGCGTGGCCCGGCGCGCGGGGCCCTACACCACCGGCGAGTACCTGTCGCACCGGTGGAACGCCAACGTCGAGGTGATTCGGCGCACCAAGTCGGGCGCCAAGGCCGACGACATCTACAACAACAAGATCATCGGCGATCGCTCGTACATGCAGTCCTCGAACACGCGGGTGGTGGTGTTCGAGATGTGCGGCAATGACTACCTGCAGGCGCGCAGCGCGTTCACGGATCAGACGGGCACGTGCAACTACAGCGTGCTGGACAACGCGTACACCGCGTGTGCCACGTACATGGAGAAGGCCATGCAGGCCATCAACCAGTACGCCACGTCGGCGAAGGCGAAGGTCATCATGAACATCTACTACCCGGGCTACGACGCGGACTACACGCTGACGAGCTGCATCGACCCGGCGACGGGGCGGCAGATCATGAAGCAGGACAAGTTCCTGCCGCTGCTGGCCAAGAGCAACTGGAAGGCGTGCACGCTGGCGCGGCAGTACGGCTTCCAGTGCGCGGACTCGTTCGCCGAGATGATGGCGGGTGACTACGACTCCAACGGCGATGGCCTCAACGATGTGGACGGGCTGCGCTACCAGCCGGGCGAGAGCGAGGCGAGCTACGTCAACCGCATCACCACCACGCTGCGCGCCACCGTCCGTGACGCCAACGCGCACTATGCCAATGGAAGCACCAGCTACGACTACATCCAGTCGGACAACACGCACCCGACCTACTACAAGTCCTCCACCATCGGCCTGAACGTCTTCACGGGCAGTGGCTCGGGCTCGGGCGCTTCGGACTTCACGGACGCACAGATCGTCGGCGGCAAGAACCCCGAGTGGAACAAGACGGGCCACGAGCGGTCTGGCTGGTCGCTGTCGACGTACAACCCCGCGGCGCCGTAGCGCGCTGCAGCGCCACGTGCGCGGTGGTACCCGGGCGCGTCTCTGCTCCAACTGGGAGTGGGGACGCGCCCTTGCTTTGGGAGGGCCTCAGCCCAGGAAGCGCCAGGCCATGAGCGCGGGGAAGGCCACGTAGTACATGAGTCGCCTCAGCCACTCCGCGGCCAGGCGGATGCCTCGGGCGCGCGAGGGCAGCAGCCACGTCAGGGCGAACGCCAGGAGCTCGGCGAGGATCCGCCAGAAGCCGGCGTACAGCAGCAGGCCGGTGGTGAAGCTGACCCAGTAGAGCGCGAAGGTCCGCAGGTAGGCCGCGAGCCCGAGCATGTCGTACTCGCCGAACGGCCCGCCGAAGGTGATGTACTGGTGCGCCCGGAACATGATGCCGGTGGGCAGGAGCGGGAACAGGCCGAACTTGATGGCGGGCTTGTCCCAGAGGCGTCGCCGCCAGTCATGCCGGGCCTGGCCGAGCCGGGAGCCCGGGTGCTCGGCTGCCGGGGCCGCCGTGGGCAACGAGGGGCTCAGCGCAGAGAGCAGGGGGACGGGGGCCGCCACCTGGAGGTGGTACTGGAACCGGCGCCCCGACTTCATCCGCAGTGCCAGGCCGGAGCCTGGGAGTGGGAGCTTCCAGGGCTCGAGGCCCGTGATGGACTCGAGGGGGATCTCGAACCGTACGCTGCGCAGCTGGAGCACGAGCCGGGAGGGCTCCACGAGGAGGGTGGACGCGGTGAAGCGCCGGAGCATCCACACGAGCCCCTGCGGCAGGAGCGAGAACGCCGCCAGCTGCAGCAGCATCTGGAGGGGAGACGGGGGATCCAGGCCCTCGAGGATGCCGAGCAGGGAGAGCGCCACGAGGTAGAGCAGGTTGCCCGCGCTCAGGAGCTGGGCTGCCGTGGCGAGCAGCCGGAGGGCAGGCCGCCAGGCGTGGACCTGGAAGCGGGGCGCGGCGGCTTCGCCAGGGCCAGGGGGCGGGACGGGCTCGGCGGCGGCGTGCATGAGGTTCGTCGGGTAGGAGGCGGAGGACCCCGCGTGGGGGTTGGTTGGCCTCGGTGGAAGGGGCCGGTACTATACGAAGCCTGGAGGTCACGAGCGAGCATGCCGGCACAACCACCGGCCCCACAGCGGCGCGTCGACAGCGATGGGGTCGTCAGGGTCGAGCAACGGCGCGCGGGTGGCGCCACGTGGGTGCTCGGGCTCGGGATCGCCATCACGTGCGTGTGTCTGGGGCTGAGCGCGTGGATGATCTTCGACAAGCCCGAGGCGGAGAGCCTGCCGGAGCTGTCGACGAGCGAGCCTCCTCCCGTGGAGAGCCCGGCGCCTGCGCCGGCTCCGGCGCGCCCGGCGGCAAGGCCCGTGAAGCCCGTGAAGCCTGCCGCGACGCCGGAGTTGCCCAAGCACCTCCAGGATCAGCTCGCGGAGGTGCCGGAAGAGGTGCTCGCGCAGCTCCCCGAGGGCCTCTACGAGCTGCCGAAGCCGGGTGAGGGGCCCACGGGGATGATGCTGTTCCCGGCGCCTGGGACGGATCCGCTCAAGAAGGGGCTCATCGTGCCGGAAGACTTCGAGCTGCCTCCGGGCTACGTGCGGCACTACCAGGCGACCGATGATGGCGAGCGGCTGCCGGCGATCCTGATGTTCAGCCCGGACAAGCCGCCGCTGGACGCGAACGGCCAGCCCATGAAGGTGCCGGAGAACGGCATCGTCCCGCCGGAGCTGGCCCCGCCGGGGATGCCCGTTCAGATGCTGGATCCCGAGCACCTGGAGCAGGTGGAGCAGAAGCCATGAACACAGAGGTGTCGGTGGGGCGTCGGTCCGGGGAGATGCTCCTCGGGGCGGTGGCGGCCTCATTGCTGGTGGGGCTGTTCGGACGGATGGAGGTGGCCTGGGTCTGGGTGGGCTGGGTGGCGCTGGTGCCCTGGCTGGCGGTGCTGGACCGGGCCCGGACCGTGCGCCAGGTGTTGCTGGCGGGGCTGATCCAGAGCGTCGTCTTCACGGCAGTGATTTTCGAGTGGTTCGCGGACTCGCTGCGGGAGTACGCCCGCTCCTCTTCCGCGTGGGCGTTCTGGCTCGTGCTGCTGCTGTTCGCGCCGATCCTGCAGCCACAGTTCATCACGGGGGCACTGGCGCGGTACCTGGCGCGGCGGTGGGCTCCAGAGGGCGCGTTCCTGCGCGTGGGGCTGGTGGGGGCGCTGGTCTACGTGGGCACGGAGTGGGCCTGGCCGAAGCTGTTCGCGGACACGCTGGGCCAGGGCCTCTACAGCTCCGTGTGGCAGCGGCAGGGGGCCGACCTCGCAGGGACGCACGGGCTCACGGTGCTCCTCATCCTGGGCAACGAGTGTGTGCTGGCGGCGGTGAAGGCGTTCGCGGCGAGGGGCTGGAAGTGGCCAGGGGCGAGGGTGCTGCGCACGTCCGTGGGGGTGCTGGTGGCGATGGTGGCGGTCCTCACCGGGTATGGGGCCTTCCGGTATCAGCAGGTGAGCGCGCTGACGCGGCCAGGGCCTGGGCTCACGGTGGGCGTGGTGCAGGCCAACATCACGGACTACGCGCGGCTGAGGGCGGAGCTGGGGACGTACGACGCGGTCCGGATGATCCTGGACACGCACTACCAGCTGTCCCGCGAGCTGATGAAGGAGCCGAAGCCGGATCTGATCGTGTGGCCGGAGACGGTGTACCCGACGACGTTCGGATCGCCGAAGAGCAAGGAGGGCGAGGAACTCGATCAGGAGCTCGCGCAGTTCGTCGGCGAGCACCAGATGCCGCTCATCTTCGGCGCGTACGATCTGGAGCAGGATCGCGAGTACAACGCGGCGATGTTCCTGGGGCCGGTGGGGACTGAGGAGCAGAAGCGGCTGGAGCTGGGGGTCTACCGCAAGACGATGCTGTTCCCGCTGACGGAGTGGGTCCCCGAAGTCATGGACACGCCCTCGGTGCGCGGGCTGTTGCCGTGGCTGGGGACGTGGAAGCGGGGGCCAGGGCCGCAGTCGCTGGACTTCCCGCTGCGAGGCGGGAGGGTGCTGAAGGTGGCGCCGCTCATCTGCTACGAGGCCATCTTCCCGGACTACGTGGCTGAGGCGGTGCGCAAGGGCGCGGACCTCATCGTGACGATCTCGAACGACTCCTGGTTCGGGACCTCGGCGGGGCCGAAGCTGCACCTGAGGCTGGCAGCCTTCCGGAGCATCGAGATGCGGCTGCCGCAGGTGCGGGCGACGAACTCGGGCATCTCGGCCTTCATCAGCCCGACGGGAGAGATCGTCCAGGAGGTGCAGACCGGCCAGCGAGCGGGGGTGGTGATGACAGTCCCTTCGTCCGAGCACGTGTGGACCTTGATGGTGGCGTGGGGAGACTGGTTCGGCCGCACGGCGCTGGTCTCGGGCCTGGTGCTGCTGGTGGCGCAGGCGCTGCTGTCACGGCGGCGGCCCCCGGCAAAGCTCTCGGCGTAGAAGCCAGACACCTTCCATGTCAGCCTCATCTGCTGTGATGGCAACCCTCTGCAACGAGGAGGGTGGTGGATGGTGTTGGAACCGCAGGGGTTCGTTGTACGCATCGCGGAAGATCTCGAGAGAACGATCTCGCAGGGACGGTTCCCGAAAGATGGGAGTCTTCCCTCGGAGAAGCTGTTGGCGAGGCACTATGGAGTGTCACGAACCACGGTTCGGGAGGCGCTGAAGCAGCTGGCCGCACGGGGGCTGGTGGTGCAACACCCCGGACGCAGGAGCCGGGCGGCGACGCTGGAAGAGGCGGTAACGCTCGAGAACCTGAGCCTGGCACTGCATGCAATAGGTCCAGCCCACCCAGAGAGGCTGCTGCTGCTGGAAGGCTATCTGGCGCTCAAGCGGGAAACAGCCGTGGAGTTGCTGGCCGCCTGCTGTGAGCACGCCTCCAAGAGGGACCTGGACCAGCTGGTGGACGCCTGCTTCGCCCTGAGAGAGGCGGCGCGCTGGGAGCCGGAGGGCCGGCGGTGGGCGGAGTTGGAGTTCGGGCTGCTGCGACTGGCGGCAGGCGTGGCGGAGCGCCCAGGCCATTTCCTGCTCATCCAGTCTCTGGAGCGCTCCTTCCGGGGAATGGCTGGAAGGGTGGCACCCCACCTGGACTCCAAGGCCACGTACCAATGGGCGGAGTGCGCGTTCCATGCCCTTCATGAGAGGGATGCGCAGGCGGTGCGGCGAGAGCTGCTGGCACTCCTGAAGGCGGGAGATGAGCGCCTCCTCAGCAGCCTCGCGCCGGTTCACAAGGCAGGCGTCACGCCTGAGATCCCTTCCCCCACAGTGGAGCTGCTCTCTGGGGAGAAGTCGGAGTCAGGGTTTGCCGCAAGTGAGGAGTCGCCAGCCCCTGTGCCAGCGCTGCTGGGTGTGGAGAAGTCAGAGCCCGAGGTCTCCTCGAGCGAGGAATCGTCGGACGCTGTGCCAGTGCTGCTGGGTGTGGAGATGTCGGAGCCAGAGCCCTCTGCCAGCAAGGAATCTCCGGACTGCGCAGTGGAGACGTCGGAGCCCACGCCCGCCGCAAGGAGGGAGCTGCCGGGCCCGGTTTGCGCGAAGCGGTCTGCTTGTCGGACAGGTTCGTGCAAAGCGCGGCCGACAGGCGGCGCTGAGCCGTGCGGAGTGGGAGTGGACAGGCTCTCCTGCCAACCTCAGGCCCCCTGAAGACTGCTCCTCTTCCGTGAGGCCGTCCGCCTGACCCCGGGCCCCAGCCCTGGGCTTCAGGACGGTTCTGTCGGACAGCGTACCTGTCAGGTCATTATGACGGCAGCCTACTCATTGGGTAGGCTGTGCAGGGGTGGGATTGGCCGCCCTTTGCATGCCGAGGTACGCGATGATGGATGCTCCAACCCCCGACTCGCTCCGACCCGGGAGCGTGGTAGGGCCCTGGCGCGTGGAGGGGTATGCGGGCCGTGGCACTTATGGGGCGGTGTACCGCGCCCGCCGGGCTGGACACCCGGGCTCCATGCCCGTGGCGCTCAAGATGGCCGTGTTCGCCTATGACCCGCGCTTCATCCGCGAGGTGGAGCTGCTCTCGCGCCTCCATCACCCGTCCGTGCCGCAGCTGCTGGACCGCGGCTGGTGGCATGCCGGGCCCGAGGCGGCGTACCCCTACGTCGTCATGGAATGGGTGCGGGGGAAGCCGCTGTACGAGTGGGCACGAGAGCATCCTCCCTCCACGCGTCAGGTGCTGCAGGTGGGGGCGCAGGTGGCGTGGGCCTTGGAGGTGGTGCACCGGGCCGATTGCCTGCATCGGGACGTGAAGGGGGACAACATTCTGGTGGAGCCCGAGGGGCGGGCGGTGCTCACGGACTTCGGCTCGGGCACCTGGAGGGGAGCGCCTCCCCTCACCGAGCGAGTCATGGTGCCGAACACTCGGGAGTACCGCAGCCCCGAGGCGCTGCGCTTCGAGTGGGGGAACTGGCGCAAGAAGGACGCCCGTTACCAGGCACGCCCAGCGGACGATCTCTATGCCTTGGGAGTGACGTTGTACCGGCTGGTGACCGGAGTGTATCCACCGCCTGGGACGGATCCCGAGGAGATCAAGGAGCAGGTTGAAACCCCCTCGGCAAAGCGGGTGCTGGCGCACGAGCTCAATGGGCGAGTGGTGCCGGAGTTGGAGGCCCTCATCGAGTGGCTGCTGGCAGAGGACCCGGAGGCCCGAGGGCGGCCGTGCGAGATAGCTGAGGCGGCGGAATCCGCAGCGGAGCATCTGGGGCCGGAGGCGGATGTTCCGCTTTGGGGCCCCGAGCGTCCTGCGGTCGTGGCCGTGGTTGTATCAGACCCTGTACGACTCGAAGGCCGGGTCTCGCTCTGGGCACTGCGGCTTGCGCTGGTCGCCGCCAGTCTGGTCCTGGCGATGGTGGGCACCTGGTGGATGGGTCACTCGTCCCACGGAGTGGGGCCCGAGCTCACGCAGGCGGAAGCGTTGGAGGCGGGAGCAGCGCTGGACGGTGGAACGCGAGGACTTGGCGACAGCACGCAGACCTCGCGGGTGACATCCGAGGAGGCACCCGTTGCGTCGAAATCCCGGGCCATTCAGGAGGAAATACCGGATCAACCGATTCCGGGTCAGCGGCGTCCTCCCTGTCGGGGAGGCGGGCAGATCGAGATCAACGGAGGGTGTTGGCGGCTGTGGCCCAACGCCACTCCGCCCTGTGATGACGATCTCTACGAGTGGAAGGAGGCGTGCTACGGGCCTGTCATGAGGCGGGCACAACCGCGCGCCTCGAAGAAGGCACCGTAGGTGCCAGCCGCGAGCTCCCATGCAGCCGGTGGATGGAGCTTCGAGCCGGGGCTCTGTCCGCGAAGCCGAGCGCGAACCTGTATGACAGGTAGACAGCTTCGGGGAGACCGCGTCCGGCAGCGGCGCACTGCATGGCAGTTGCAAGGTTTAGCGGAGAGCGACACGCTCCCGGAGCCACGGTTCCTCCGGCTCCCTCCATTCCACCGAGCGAGACTTCGCATGGAAACTTCGTCCATCCGCCAGAACACGCTGCATCGTGGCTGCTCCCTGAGCTGGTGCGCTGAAGGGGAGGGGCCGCCGGTGGTGATGATCCACGGCATTGGCATCGGGGCCGCCGGTTGGCGGCCTCAGGTCGAGGCGCTGGGGGCGCACTTCCGCTGCCTGTGCCTCGACAACCGGGGGTTCGGGGAGAGCCAGCCTCTCGGTGGAGCGCTGACGGTCGAGCTCATGGCGGAGGACGTGCTCGCGCTGATGGACGCTCAGGGCTGGCAGAGCGCGCACGTGATGGGACACTCGCTGGGAGGGCTGGTGGCGCTCTACCTCGCGCAGAAGGCTCGAGCCCGAGTGCGCAGCCTCGCGCTGATGTGCACCTTCCCCTCGGGGGCGATCCCTACACGGCTGACGCCTGGGATCATCCTGGCAGGGCTTCGTACCCGGCTCGGGACACGGCGCATGCGGCGCCATGCATTCCTCGAGCTTGTTCTGCCCCCCGATGAGCTGGCCCGCGCTGATCGAGATGCGGTGGCCCAGCGTCTCGCGGAGCTGTTCAGCCACGACCTCGCCGATCAGCCACCTGTGGCGATGAGCCAGCTGGGGGCCATGCGGCGCGCCGACGCCACACCCTTCCTGCATGGGTTCGCGAGCATCCCCACCCTGGTCGTGAGCGCCTCGCATGACCGCGTCGCCCCTCCCGTCGGAGGCCGGGCGCTGGCAGCGGGCATTCCTGGTGCTCGATACGTCGAGCTCCCCGAGGGCTCCCACGGCGTAACCTTGCAGCTTCCGGAGCGGATCAACGCGCTGCTTCTGGAGCACTTGAACACCGCGGAAGCGAGCTGGGGTGCTCGGAGCCCTGGCCGAGTGGCTGGGAATCAACGAGAGGGGATGCCATGAAGGTGAGCTTGCTGGAGGCGCTGGCCCGAGTGCCAGGTGCGAAGGGCGAGCGCTTCGCGACCGTGTTCGAGCGGGGAAGCGTCAGCGTGGAGGTGTACGCGCCACGAGGGACGGATCCTCAATCGCCGCACCCGCGCGACGAGCTCTACATCGTGGCGCAAGGGCAGGGGACCTTCATGTGCGGCGACCGGATAGACCGGTTCGGTCCAGGGGACTTCCTGTTCGTGCCGGCTGGAGTCGTGCACCGCTTCGTGGACTTTACGGACGACCTGGCCGTGTGGGTCGTGTTCTACGGACCCCAGGGCGGTGAACATCCTGGGGTGTTCCAGGTTCTGGGCCGTGAAGAGCAGCAGTGAAGGGTGGCTCACGCCAGCAGACGTGAGTCGTCCAGGTCCATGTCCGTGATCAGGTCCACGCCGTGGCGCGTGAACCGCCGGGCCGCCGCCATCACCTTCGGCCCATGGCCGTGATCCAGGCACCACTGCGCGTGCTCCACCAGCATCGCCAGCTCCAGTGTCCGCCCCAGCGTCAGCGCGAAGCGCCGCGCCCCCGCCTCCAGCCCCACCGGGTTCGCCAGCGATCCCGCCACCCAGCTCCGCGCGTGCTCCAGCGCCTCCTCCGCCGCCTTCACGCACGGCTTCAGCCCGGACTCCTTCGCCGCCGCCAGCCGCCGCTCCACGTCCGCGTGGAACACGTCCAGCGTCCCTTCCTTCGCCAGCGCCCGCAGCGCGTCCAACGAGAGCACGTTCGTCGTGCCCTCCCAGATGCTCATCACCTGCGCGTCCGCCAGCAGCCGCGGCAGCCCCGTGTCCTCCACGTACCCCGCACCTCCGAAGCCCTCTACTGCCTCAGACGTCGCCGCCACCGCCTGCTTGCCCGTCGTCAGCTTCGCCAGCGGCGTCACCAGCCGCTGCAAGAGCAGCTCCTCCTCGCTCGCCACCTTCGTCTCCATCCGCCCCAGCAGCTCCGCCGCCCGGAAGGCCATCAGGAACGCCCCCTCGAACTCCGCCTCCAACCCCGCCAGCGTGTCCACGTGCAGCGGCTTCTCCGCCAGCCTCGCCCCGAACTGCACCCGCCGCGCCGCGTAGTCCTTCGACAGCGCCATCGCCCGCCGCATCGCCCACGCACACCCCATCGCGTTCCACGTCCGCGTCACGTTCAGCATCCACGCCATGTTCTTGATGCCGTCCGCCAGCCCCGCCACCGGCACCGCCAGCGTCCCGTCCAGCGTCAGCTCCGCCGTCGGCACCTTCCGCGTCCCCAGCTTGTCCTTCAGCCGGTTGATCAGGATCCCGTTCAGCGTCCCGTCCGCCTTGCGCGTCTCCACGAAGAACAGCGCCAGCCCCTTGCCCCCTGGCCCGTTGCCCTCCGGCCGGGCCAGCGTCAGCGCCATCTGCGCCGTCGTGGCCGATGTGAACCACTTCGTCCCGTACAGCCGCCAGCCCTCCGGCGACTGCCGCGCCACCGTCTGCGTCAGCCCTACGTCCGAGCCGCCCGTCCGCTCGGTCATCCACTGGCCCGACGTCCAGAACGCCGCCGGATCCCGTGATGTCAGGTGGGGCAGGGCGCGAGCGATCAGCTCCTGGTTGCCCAGCGACAGCAGCGTCCTCGCCGCCCCGTCCGTCATCGCCAGCGGGCACGAGTACACGTCCAGCGAGGGCTGCACCACGTAGTTCAACGCGAACTGGTGCACCCGGCTCAGCTCAGCGCTCTTCTGCTCGTACGCCACCGCCACCAGGCCCCGTCGCGCCGCCAGCAACTCTGCTTCCTTCCACAGCGGCGACACCTCGATCTGGTCCACCCGCCGGCCCCACGCGTCCCACTGCGTCAGCACCGGCTCGTTCAGCCGATCCCGGAGCTGGAACTCGTAGAAGTACTTCCCGCTCAGCTCGCCCAGCTCCCGGAGCTCCTCTGCCACGGAGCGCCGAAGCTCCTCGGGGAGCCGGCGGGCAAGGTAGCTCTGCAGCAGGGCGTCGTCGTCGTACTGGTTCCCGAGGCGGGGCGGATCCTGGAAGAAGCTCATACCCCCAAAGTTACCACCCCCCACGGGAGCGCGCCGTTCCCTTCTGCCCCCCCTCCAGAGCCTCCCCCGGCCGGGCGGGAAGGGGAGAAAAACCGGGGAGTGCGGTAGGCTGGGGCCATGTCTGAGTTCAAGAGGCCTGGGACCCCCCCCGGTTTCGCCCCCCCCGAGCATCGAACCGACCTGGACCGTAACGTCACCCCGGTCGAGACGCCGATGGCTCCGGCAGCCCCTCTGGCCCCCCCGCCACGTCCCAAGGGCGCCACGGGAGCGGTGGCCGCGCTCCCTCCGGCTCCGCCCCGCGAGGACCTGACCCACGGCCGAGCCCCCACCCAATACGCCGGCCCTGATCGCCGCAGCGGCCCCGCTCCCCAGCTCCCAGGCGCCGATCGCCGCGCCGCCCCGGCCGCGCCGCCTCCCAGCCCCGAGCGGCGCATGCCCACCGCGCAGCGCCGCGCCATCGAGCCCCCCGCGCCACCTCCGAAGCCCTTCTTTCCTCAACAGCCGCGCAACATCGAAGAGGCGGGGCTCAACGTGGCCATGGTGGAGGAGCTCATCCTCAAGGCCGTCTTCTTCGCCGGAGAGATGCGGGGCATGGATATCGCCAGCCGCCTCAGGCTGCCCTCCGCCATCATCGACGAGGTCATCGAGGGCCTGCGCCGCCAGAAGTACCTGGACATCCGCGGTGGCGGCGCCTCTGGCGTGGGCCGCTCCACCATGATCTACCAGCTCACCTCGTTCGCCACCGAGCTGATGCGGCAGATCCTCGATCGCAACCGCTACAACGGCCCCGCGCCCGTCCCCATCCAGGACTGGGTCTACGCCGTCCGCAAGCAGACCGTCCGCGGCAACCGCATCACCCGCACGAAGATGGAGGACAAGTTCGGGGACCTCAGCATCCGCGACTACATCTTCGACGGCATCGGTCCCGCCATGAACTCCGGGCGCGCCATCTTCTTCTACGGCCCGCCTGGCAACGGCAAGACAGCCATCTGCCAGTGCATGGTCAACTGCTTCGAGGGGGACATCTTCATCCCCCACGCCATCATGATCGATGACTTCATCGTGCGGCTCTACGATGACATCCTCCACAAGGCCGTCGAGGATGAGCCGGGCAGCGCGCCGTACGATCGGCGCTGGGTCCGCATCAAGCGCCCCCTGGTGGTGGCGGGCGGCGAGCTGACGCTGGAGATGCTCGATCTCGTCTACTCGCCCGAGGTGAAGTACTACGAGGCCTCCTTCCAGATGAAGGCGATGAACGGGATGCTGCTCATCGACGACTTCGGGCGGCAGAAGGTCTCCCCGGTGGATCTGCTCAACCGGTGGATCGTCCCGCTCGAGAGCGACGTGGACAACATCACCCTCCACACCGGCAAGAAGGTGCAGGTGCCCTTCGACGTGTTTGCCGCCTTCTCCACCAACCTGGATCCCTCGGATCTGGTGGATGACGCCTTCCTGCGCCGCGTGCGCTACAAGCTCGAGGTGCAGCGCCCGGACGAGGATCAGTTCTTCGAGATCTTCGAGGCCATGTGCCGCAAGCGCGGCGTGCCGTACGATCCGGACATGGTCGAGTACCTCATCGACAAGCACTACCGCTCCGTCAACCGCCCCTTCGCCGCCTGCCAGCCACGCGATCTGCTCGATCAGGTGATCGACATGGCCAACTACCTGGGCATCCCACCCCAGCTCAACCCGGTGCTCCTGGACCGTGCCGTGCGCAGCTACTTCGTGCGCTTCGACAAGGACAACGCCGAGCGCACCACCATGGCCTCCATCGGCAAGGCGCAGTAGCCGCGCCGCGCCTCAAGCGCCCTGCGGAGCGAAGGGCCCCCAGGGCGAGGGCTGCAGCCACTCGCGCACCTGCTCCACCGGGACGTTGGAGAGCACGTCCACGATGGACAGGCCGTACACGAAGCGGCCCTCGCGCCCCCGCGGGTACTCCGGGTAGCGGAAGCGCTGCCACAGCAGCCGCACCCCCACCTCCCGGAAGAGGGCCGGCTTCAGGTACAGCGTCGAGCCCGTCCCCGAGTAGTACGTGTCCGCGCCCAGCTGCACGCAGTACGAGGCCAGCCGCCCTGTCTTGTCCGGGTGCGGGCGCTCCAGCGTGGAGGCCAGCACGACTTTTGGAGCGATCCCCAGCGGCTCGTAGAAGACCGCCATGCTGGCCACCAGCGTGCGCAGCAGCGAGCCCGGCCCTCGGGCCTCCGCTGCCTCCGCGTAGAAGGGCTCCAGCCGAGGCAGCACCTGGCTGCGGAAGTAGGGCCGCCCTCCATAGAGCGTGACGAGCGTCTGCAGGTGCTTGCGTGCCCACGGCTGGCCCGCGTCCACCGCCAGCTCCGAGATCAGGCTGTCCCGGTGCGCCCCCTCCAGCGGAAGGGTGAGCCACTGGAACCCCGGCTCCGAGGGCGCCGGCGTCGGCACGTGGTGGGGCAGCGCCACCCGCGTCCGCCGCTGCCAGCCCCTCCGCAGCCACTGCACGTTGTCCAGGATCAGCAGCGTGCCCGCCCGCGCCACCTGCTCGTAGAAGTCCAGCCACGGCAGGTAGTGCGGCTGCTCGGCGACCAGGACGCCCGGGGTACCTGTCACAGAGGGGAGCATACCATCCGACATGACCGGCTGTGAAAACGTATTGGAGTAGACATTTCCAGCAACAGCCGAAATAATCTAACAGACTTGTAACGGTCGGGTTTCAAAGCGCCAAAGAATGAGAATTCTCCTTGTCACCAGTGACCCATACCCCGCGCTTGTCGCGGAGATGAGCCGGTTGGGTCACACCGTTGCGGTCGAAGCGGACCCAGCGGAGGCAGGGAGAAGGCTCACGCAGGAGCCGGTGGACGTGCTGGGAGTGGAGTCGGCGCGGCTGGCCGCGGACGCGAGGTGGCTGGAGCGGTTGCGCGCCAGCTCCGCGCCTGGGTTGCTGCTGCTGGGCCTGGCCTCGTCGCTGGATGAGGAGGCGCTGGCGCCGCTGCTGGCCGCGGGCGTGGACGAGTACCTGGTGGCGCCCTTCGCGCCCGCCGAGGTGAAGGGCCGGTTGACGCTGCTGGAGCGCAAGTGCTCCGCCTCCGCGCAGTCCGTGCACGAGCGGGGCGGGGGCGAGCTGGCCCGGCTGGCGGACATCATCCAGCTCCAGAGCGACATCGTCCAGGCCGGGCTGGATCCGCAGCGGGTGATGCGGCGCATCAGCGAGCAGGCCCGGGTGCTGTGTCGCGCGGACGGGGCGGCGGTGGGGATCCTCGAGGGGGACGAGCTGGTCTACCGCGTCACCGTGGGGAGCGTGGCGAGCTTCCAGGGCTTCCGGCTCAAGGTGGAGAAGAGCCTGACGGGCTCCAGCGTGCTGCGCGGCGAGGTGCTGCACGCGGTGGACACCGAGGTGGATGAGCGGGTGAACCGCGAGGCCACGCGGCACGTGGGCGCCCGATCGATGATCACCGTGCCGCTGCGGCACGGGCTCCGGGTGACGGGGGTGCTCAACATCGTCTCCGAGCAGCCGCGCGCGTTCTCGGAGCGGGACGGGCGGACCATGGAGCTGCTGGCGGGGTTGCTGGGCGTGGCCATGGCGAACGCCGCCGAGTACGAGTCCAAGCAGGCCCTGGCCGCCGAGCGCGCCGCGGCCCTGGCCGCGCTGCAGGAGACGCAGGAGCTGTTCGCCTCCTTCATGAACAACGGTCCGGCGCTGGCCTATATGAAGGATGCCGAGGGCCGGCGCGTCTGGGTCAACGAGCCCTACCGGCGCTTCTACCGGCTGGAGGGGATGGATCTGCAGCAGGTCCGCGATCGCGAGCTGATGCCGGACGAGGCCGTGGCGCACATCCGCCAGCGCGATCAGGAGGTGCTCCAGGCCGGCCACGCCACGGCGAGCGAGGCCATGATCCCCGCGCCGGATGGCACCGAGCATCACTGGCTCACCTACCGCTTCCCCGTGAGGGATGGGGCAGGCCGGTGCTTCCTGGGCGCGGTGTCCCTGGACATCACCGAGCGCAAGCGGGCCGAGGCGGCGCTGCGGCGCTCCGAGGAGAGCTTCCGCGCCCTCATCGAGGGCTCGCCGGAGGCGATCTTCGTGCACCGGGGGGGGCCGCTCGTCTACGTGAACCCGTCCGCCCTGCGCTTCCTGGGGCTGCCCGCCACCGAGCTGGTGGGCGCGCGGGTGCTCCAGTCCGTGCACCCCGAGGATCAGGAGCTGGCCGCGGGGGTGCTGGACGTGGCGCCCGAGCAGGTGCGCTCGGGGACGTGCGAGCTGCGCTTCATCCAGCGCAACGGGCGGGTGCTGACGGCCGAGGTGAGCTGCCTGAGCGTCCTCTTCCACGGCGAGCCGGCCACCGTGGTGAGCGCGCGCGATCTCACCGAGCGCAAGCAGATGCAGGCGCGGCTGGTGCTGTCGGATCGGCTGGTGGCCATGGGCACGCTGGCGGCGGGCGTGGCGCACGAGATCAACAACCCGTTGACCTTCGTGATCTCCAACCTGTCCTTCCTGGCCAACGAGCTGCGGACGCTGACGGGGGAGCTGCCGGTGGGGCGGCTGTCGGAGACGGAGGAGGTGCTGCGAGAGGCAGCCATGGGCGCCAACAAGGTGCGGCAGATCGTGGCCGATCTGAAGACGTTCTCGCGCGCGGACGACGACGTGCCCACGGCCGTCAACCTGCAGAACGTGATCGAGTCCGCCATCACGATCGCCCGGGCGGAGCTGCGCGCGCGCGCCCGGGTGGTGCGGGACTATGTGGAGGTGCCGCCGGTGGAGGGCAGCGAGGGGCGGCTGGGCCAGGTCTTCCTCAACCTGCTGATCAACGCCGCGCAGGCCATCGCGCCTGGGCAGGCGGAGCACAACGAGATCCGCATCAAGCTGCGCGCGGTGCAGGCCCATGTGATCGTCGAGGTGCGGGACACGGGAGCGGGGATCCCTCCGGAGATGCGCTCGCGCATCTTCGATCCGTTCTTCACCACCAAGCCCGTGGGGGAGGGGACGGGGCTGGGCCTGTTCGTGTGCCAGGGCATCATCACCCGCTTCGGCGGGGAGATCTCCGTGGAGAGCGAGGTGGGCCAGGGGACGACGTTCCGGATCGTGTTCCCCACGGCGCGCGGCTTCCGGCCGAGCCCCCTCCCGCCCGTCTCGCTGCCTCCAGGGGCGGCCAAGGGCGGCGGGGGCGGCCTGTCCTCCTCCTCCCAGTCTTGAGCCCGGCAGTCCGCGCCCCGGCACCTACTCCGTAGGACCGGTGCCTCCTGGCGCTGAGCCCCCCGGGCCATGGCGGAAGACAGGCGTGAAGACGCGCGGGGCCTTCTTCTTGCGCACGCATCGCGTCTGCGCGCTCATGTAGCAGACCGAGAAGGCGCGACGCCGCTGCCCGGTGCGGCTGGGGCCGGAGCGGTGCCAGACGTGGTTGTGCAGGAGGAACACCTCGCCGGCCCGGGCGGGGAGGAGGAGCCGGTGCTCCTCGGCATGGGCCTCGGCCACGCGATCCGGAGGGATGACGCCGCCCAGCGGGGTGACGAGCCCACCTCGGTGGCTGCCGGGCACCACCTCCAGACAGCCGCCCTGCTCGGGCGCGTCGTCGAGGGCCGTCCAGAGCTGCAGCTCGGGCTCCTGGGTGATGCCCCAGAGCTTGCCGCCGTCCTGGTGCCACGGCAGGTTGCTGCCGCCCGCCTGGCCCTTGTGGAAGAGGATGGCGCGGTAGATGACGATGTCCCCGGGGATGGCGGCGCGGGCAATGCGCTCGAAGAGCGGGTTCTCCAGCCACGCACGGAAGCGCGGATCCAGCTCCAGCTTCTCCAGCTTCCGGTAGTCGAGCGACGGCCCCTGCCAGCCCAGCCCCAGCGGCGCGTCCTCGTAGCGGCCGGTGGGCGCGTCCAGCTGGAAGAAGAGGCCCGGGTACGTCACACGCCCGAGCATCAGATCGTCCGTGCGCTCGCGCAGGGCGGCCAGGCCCTCCTCATCCAGCAGCACGCCCAGCCGGGCGTAGCCGTGCTCGGCGTAGTGGGCGAGCGCCGAGTCCACATCGAAGCCTTCGGGGGCTACACGCAGCACGATCATCTACCTCGCATAGCGGGCGTCCGTGCCCAGGAACGCCTGGTGGAGTTCGTCGATTCGCGCGAGCGCCTCGGGGGACAGCGGTCGGCTCCACGCCTCCAGCGCGGCGTCCAGGTGCTCCACGGAGCCAGGGCCCACGAGCACCGAGTCCACTCCGGGCCGGCCCGCGAGCCACGCGTAGGCCAGCGTCACCAGGTCCATGCCCTCGGCCTGAGCCACGGCGCGCAGGGCCTCCACCTGCTCCAGCAGCCGGCTGGAGCCGTAGCGGCCCTGGTACATCCGGTTGGAGCCCAGCCGCGAGTCCGAGGGGAGGGGAGCCCCGGGCGCGTAGCGGCCCGTGAGCACTCCGCCCGCGAGTGGGTTGTACACGGTGGTGTGGAGCGGGTGGCGGCGGGTGAAGGGGAGGTATTCCAGCTCGATCTGCCGTACGAGCACGTTGTAGAGCACCTGGGAGACGGCCGGCCGCGGAAGGCCTCGCGCGTCACAGAGCAGCTCCAGCTCGAGGATCTGCCACGCGGCGAAGTTGGATACTCCCCACTGGCGCGCCTTGCCGGCCCGCAGCAGGCGGCCCACCGCCTCCACCGTCTCCTCGAGGGGCGTGGCCGGATCCGGCTGGTGCAGGTAGAAGAGGTCCACGTAGCTGGTGCCCAGCCGCTCCAGGCTCTCCTCCAGGGCCCGCTCCACGCGCGCCGCGGACAGCCCCTCTGGACGGCCCTGGACGCGTGCGAGCCCCGCCTTGGTCGCCAGCCCTACCTCCTCTCGCCGGCCGCGGAGCACCTGCCCCAGGAGGCGCTCTGACTCGCCATTGCCGTACACATTGGCCGTGTCGAAGAACCGCACCCCGCGCTCCAGCGCCCGGTCGACGATGCGGCGGGCCTCGGCGGCGGGGGTGCGCTTGCCGAAGTTCATGGTCCCCAGGGCGAGCACAGGCCGCTGCGCCTGTCCCTCGGGCCGGGGCGTGAGCCAGGGGGCAAGCTGGGGGTGGGGAGTGCTCATGAGCACACTCTCGGTGCCCCGCGCCGTGGCGTCCAGCGTTCAGCGGGGACACGGCGGGCGGGCAGAGGAGCTTGCATGTGAGGGCCGGGGGCCCCATGTATTCCCTGGCTTATGCCCTACCGACGCGTCACCCGCTTCCTCACCGCTCCGGATGGCACCCGGATCGCGTACCACACGCACAGTGGCGAGGTGCCCGAGGATCGCGTCGAGTCGGAGATGGCCGCCCGGCCCCCGGTGCTGCTGACCAACGGGATCGGCACCTCGGAGAACTTCTGGCGCCACATCGTCGCCAACCTCGAGCAGGACCACCGGGTGGTGCACTGGAACTACCGGGGGCACGGGCACAGCGACGAGGCCCGGAACGGGGACTACTCCGTCCAGGCCCAGGTGGAGGATCTGGAGCGCGTCACCGGGGAGATGATGCGGCGGGGCAACGGGCGGCCTCCGCACCACATCGCCTTCTCCATGGGCGTCCGCATCGTCCTGGAGCTTTACCGCCGGCGGCCGGAGCTGGTGCCCGCCATGACGCTCATCGCGGGCGCGGCCGGGGCAGTAGGCACGTGGAGGCGGGGGCGCCTGGCGCGGCTCGGGCTGGCGGCGATGAAGCAGGTCATCGAGGCCTCCACGCCGGTGATCCCCGTGATCTCCCCGCTGGTGAGGGCCTTCCTGGCCAGCCCGCTCGCCTACCCGGCGGGCCGGTTGACGGGGACGCTGCGGGCGCGCGCCCCGCGAGCCGATCTCGACGAGTTCTTCTCCTCCCTGCGCCGGATGAGCCCCGAGGCCTACTGGAAGACGCTCCAGGGGCTCATGGTGGGAGACGCGTGGGACGTGCTGCCCCAGGTCCAGGTGCCCACGCAGCTCATCGCGGCGGCCAACGATCTGATCGTGCCGCTCGCCGACATGGAGCAGATGCGGCGGGCGCTGCCCCACGCCCAGTGGCTGCTGGTGACGGATGCGGGGCACGCCGGGCTGGTGGAGGCCGGGAGCGAGATCGCCGACGCCGTCCGCACCTTCCTGGTGGAGCAGGGGATCGAGCCGGCCTCCATGGCGCCGTGATTTCGACTGGATTTTCCGAGCGCCGCCGCGCCATAAGCACCGGGTGCGAGTCGTCTCCTGGAACGTGAATGGACTGAGATCGGTCCACAAGAAGGGGTTCGAGCGCTGGCTCACCGGCGCGCGGGCCAACGTGGTGGCGGTGCAGGAGGTCCGCGCCCGCCCGGAGCAGCTTCCCGAGGAGCTGCGGGCCCTGAAGCGCTGGCGCACGCACTTCGTGGCCGCCGAGCGCCCCGGCTACAGCGGCGTGGGCCTGTTCGCCCGGGACGAGCCGGACGACGTGGAGACTGCGCTCGGGGTGAAGGAGGTGGATGCGGAGGGGCGCCTGCAGGTGGTGCGCTTCGGGCGGTTGACGATCGTCAACGGCTACTTCCCCAACGGCAACGGGAAGAACCGGGACAACAGCCGCATCCCCTTCAAGCTGGACTTCTACCGGAGGCTCTTCGATCGGCTGGAGAAGGCACGCCGGGACGGGGAGCGCATCCTCGTCCTGGGCGACTTCAACACCGCGCACCAGGACATCGATCTGGCCCGGCCCAAGGACAACCGCGAGACGAGCGGCTTCCGCCCCGAGGAGCGCGAGGAGTTCGACCGGTGGATCCGCGCCGGCTGGGTGGACACCTTCCGGCACTTCCACAAGGGGGGCGGGCACTACTCCTGGTGGACCCAGCGGGTGAACGCTCGGGCGCGCAACATCGGCTGGCGCCTGGACTACGTGCTGGCCTCGCACGGGGCCATGCCCTTCGTGAAGCGCGCGGCCATCCACCCGGAGGTGTTCGGCTCCGACCACTGTCCGGTGAGCGTGGACCTGGATCCGAAGATCCGGTAACTGCTCCCCCACATGAACGCTCTTCTCTCGATCTGGACGTGGCTGGAGATCGCCTTGATGTCGCTGGTGGGATTCTGCGTCCAGCTCGTCCTCGCGGTATTCACCTGGCCCTTCGATCGCCGCAAGGTGATCACCGGGCGGTGGTTCCGGCTGATCGGCATGATGTCCTCGAAGCTCACACCGTACTGGCGCTTCGGGGTGCATGGCCCGGTGCCGGAGCGCATGCGCTTGCCTTCGCGCACCGTGGTGGTGAGCAACCACGAGTCCAACGCGGACCCCTTCCTCATCTCCTTCCTGCCCTGGGAGATGAAGTGGCTGGGCAAGGCCAGCCTCTTCAAGATCCCCGTGGTCGGCTGGAGCATGTGGCTGGCCGGAGACATCCCCGTCACCCGCGGCGACCAGGACTCCGCCAAGGGCGCCATGGCGCGGTGCGCCAGATGGCTGAGCAAGGGCATGCCGGTGATGATCTTCCCGGAGGGCACCCGCTCGAAGACGGAGGAGCTGCTGCCCTTCAAGGACGGGGCGTTCCGGCTGGCCATCGAGCTGGGGGCGGACGTGCTGCCTCTGGCGGTGAGCGGGACGCGGCGGGCGCTGCCCAAGCACTCCTGGCGGTTTGCCAGCTCCCGAGCCCTGGTGACGGTGGGCACCCCCATCTCCACGAAGGGCATGACGCAGGCGGACGTGGAGCGGCTCAAGGGCATGGCCCGCGAGCAGATCCTCGCCCTCCGGGCCTCCCTGCTTCCCCTGACGAGCGCTGGGCAGGGGAAAGAAGAGGGGGCTCGCGCCGCCTGATCCCAGGAATCGTACGGGGGGAGGAAACTTTTTCTCTCTGAGTCCGAAAAGGAGATGAGGCAGCAGATCGATTGAAAGACTTGAATTTATGGGGATCAACCTTCGCGTCTTGTCCCAGCAGTCCAGGGCTCCGGCTACGGCCCTCGGTGCAGCGGCGTCTGCCAAGGGCTGGCAGCCCATCCCTCACATCAACCAGCTCCACCCCCGAGGCGCTGACCAGAAGTATGTGAACGGCGCCTACAACTGCGCGCCGACCGTCGTGGCCATGCTGGCCCGCGGTCATGGGAAGATGGGCGATCTCAACGACGCCGCGCTCGTCCAGGCGCTCGGGCAGGACATCGTCACCCAGAAGGGGACCGATGCGCAGGGAGTGACGCGGATGTTGGAGCGCGCCGACGTCCCCCTGGCTGGCGATGCACTGGCCGCCAACTACAACGATGCCGACGTGAAGCAGCACCTGAACCAGGGCCACATGCTCATCGCCCAGGTTCGCACCACCGACCGCCATGCGCGCGACCAGGGCAGCGCGCACTATGTCCTCATCCAGGGGATGACGCAGCGGGGCAACTACATCGTCTCGGATCCGCTGGCCAACAAGACCTACGTGGCCTCCCCGGAGCAGCTCAAGAACGCCGTCCTCAAGGCCCCACCGGATGGGGGCATGCTGATCCCCGTCGCCAGCCCGGCGGAGGCCAAGGCGCTCGCGGCTCCCACCGCCCCCGCGGCGGACGGCAGCGGGACCGCCGCCCCCCAGACGCTCGTTGGCACCCCAGCGCTCAGGAAGCCCACGCTGACGGAGATGCCCGCGGTGGCGGCCCGGAGGCCGACTCAGCCGGAGATCGCGGTCGACGCCTTCGGACCCACCCGGAGGCCCTCGCTGGCGGAGATGCCCGCGGTGGGCGCGGTGGCCGCCAAGAAGCCCACGCTGACGGAGATGCCCGCGGTCGATACCTTCGGCCCCGTCCGGAGGCCCTCGCTGACCGAGCTACCGCTCGTCGGCCCGGTGGCGCCCCGGAAGCCCACGTCGCCGGAGGTGGCGGTCGATGCCTTCGGGCCCGTCCGGAGGCCTTCGCTGACGGAGCTCCCCATCACCTCTGCTCCTGTCGATGAGCCCAGCGCGGAGGCCTTCACGGCCACGGGTGACGTGCTCAAGGGCGTCGACACCGAGTTCAAGCGGCCCACGCACCTGACCCGGGACTCGCGCATGGAGGCCAACGAGCGGCGCAACCACTTCGACCTGGACGTCCGCTACGGCCATGGCCGCCGGCACTCGGGGCGGCACCAGACCCTCGCTCCCGAGGATCGGAACGTGAACGAGATCGCCCGGGAGCTGCTGGCGCGCAAGGCCCGCGGGGACGCGAGCGTGTACGACACCCTCTCCGAGCTCGAGAACAGCACCTCCGAGAAGGATCAGCGTGTGCTGGAGCAGATCGAGCGGTCGGATCTGAAGGATCCCGGCATCGGCAAGAGGATGGAGGGGGACGCCTTCTAGGCCCCCCGTCCTCCCAGAGCTTCAGGCCTGGCGCAGCGTCCAGGCCCCCCCTCACTGAAACACGAAGGCCCTGATTTATGAGCGTTCGCCCCTCTTCGTCATCCGAGCTGTCCAGGCTCCCCTCCGTTCAGACCAGGCCCTCCCTGGGTGGCTGGCAGAACATGCCGCACATCAACCAGCTCCGCCCCAACGGAGCCGGCAAGGACTACGTCAACGGCGCCTACAACTGTGGGCCGGCCGTGGTGGCCATGCTGGCCCGCGGTCATGGGAAGATGGACGGGATCAGCGACGCGAAGCTCATCCAGCAGCTCGGCAAGGACATCGTCACCCAGGATGGGGCCGACGCCGAGGGGCTCACCCGGATGCTCAAGCGCGCCGACGTGCCCCCGGCCGGTGAGGCGCTCGGGGCCGACTACGACGACAGCGAGCTGAACGATCACCTGAGCCAGGGCCACAAGGTCATCGCCCAGGTCCGCGCGTCCGATGCCAACGGCGTGGATCCGGACAACGCGCACTACGTCCTCATCCAGGGCAGGACGAAGGACGGCAACTACACCGTCTCGGATCCGCTCTCCAAGAAGCCCTACGTGGTCACCCCGGAGCAACTGCGCGACGCCGTCCTCAAGGCGCCGCCGGATGGGGGCATGCTCATCCCCGTCTCCAGCCCAGCCGAGGGCCAGCGGCCCGCTCCGGTCGCGGCCACCGCCACCCGCGCGGAGGCTCCTCGCACGGCGGAGGCCCGCACGGCGGCTTCCACGGCCCCGGTGGACGCGTTCGAGGGCAGCGAGGCCAAGGCCCTCAAGCCCACCCTCACCAAGGAGCCCAACCCGGCCGCCTTCTCGGTGACGAAGGATGTGTTCGAGGGCGTGGACACCCGCTTCCAGCAGCCCGAGACCGACGAGCGCAACGAGCTGATGGAGGCGAACGAGCAGCGCAACCAGTTCGAGCTGAGCCTGCGCTACGGCAAGAGCAAGGACGCGGAGGCCGAGGCGCCGGCGGCTCCCGTGACGGCCGACGATCGGGACGAGACCGACTTCGCCTCCGAGCTCCGGCAGCGCAAGGCGAGCGGGGACAAGGGCGCGTACGAGACGCTGGCCCAGCTCGAGAAGAGCACCTCCGACAAGGACAAGCGCGTCCTGGAGCAGGTCAAGACGGCGGACAAGAAGGATCCGGGAATCGGCAAGAAGTCCACCGGGGATGCCTTCTAGGGCCCGGTAGCATGCCCTAGGATGCGCGAGCCATGGAGGAATCGAAGACCGAGCCCCGGGTTCCCCCCAAGGGCGTTGACGCCGATCTGCCCACCCGTGAGGCGCGTGGCCACGCCTCCCGCTCCCGCCCTTCACCTTCGCCGTCCGTTCCGTCCCTGCCGACGGATGCGGGGCCGGAGGAGTCCTACGAGCTGGAGCGCGGCACGAGCATCGAGCGCTACGTGCTGCTCAAGCCCCTCGGGCAGGGCGGCATGGGCGTGGTGTACTCGGCCTATGATCCGGATCTCGATCGCAAGGTCGCGCTGAAGCTGCTGCGTCCGGACAAGCAGACGCCGGATGGGAACAGCTCGCGCGCGTGGATGCTGCGCGAGGCGCAGGCCATGGCCCGCATCTCTCATCCCAACGTCATCTCCGTCTACGACGTGGGCACCTTCGACAGCCAGGTCTTCGTGGCCATGGAGTTCATCCACGGCCGCACCCTGAGCACATGGATCCGCAAGGAGAAGCACACGCTGCCGGAGATCCTCCGCGTCTTCCTGGAGGCCGGCCAGGGGCTGGTGGCTGCGCACAAGGCGGGGCTGGTCCACCGGGACTTCAAGCCCTCCAACGTGCTCGTGGGTGAGAACAGCCGCGTGTGCGTGCTGGACTTCGGCCTGGCCCGGCTCGCCCAGGTGGCCGAGGCCGAGGAGCAGGCCCTGAGCGGTGACCTCGAGGGGCTCGAGGATCGCGGCGGCGAGCCGATCGCCCTGGCGCTGCCCGAGAGCAGCCTCATCATGGGCACGCCCCAGTACATGCCGCCGGAGCAGTACCTGGGCACGGAGGTAGATGCGCGCGCGGACCAGTTCGCCTTCTGCGCCTCGCTGTACTGGGCGATCTTCCGCAAGCGCCCCTTCGAGCCCCGGCAGGTGGCCCGAACGGCGGCGGAGAGCTCGCGGGGGACCTCGGCGGGGACCGGGGAGAGCGTGCGCAAGCTGCCGCATGCCACCGCCGCGCGCGAGCCGCCCGCGGACGCCAAGGTACCCGTGTGGGTGCGCCGCGCGGTGATGCGCGGGCTGTCGCTGAACCCGGAGGATCGGTTCCCCTCCATGGAGGCGCTGCTCGAGGCGCTCTCGCAGCAGCAGCGCCGGGGGCAGCGGCGCGGGGCGATCGCGGTGGCGGGGGCCCTGGCGCTGGCCTCGGCGGGCGTGGGCCTCCACCTGTACCAGCAGAGCCGGGTGTGCGCGGGCTCGGAGTCGCTCGTGGGCTCCGTGTGGGGACCGGAGGCGCACCAGAAGCTGCAGGCGGCCTTCACCGCCACCGGCAAGCCCTTCGCGGCCGAGACGGCGCTCAAGGTGACGAACCTGCTGGATGGGTACGCGCGCTCGTGGGCGGGGATGCACACCGAGGCGTGCGAGGCCACCCGCGTGCGCGGGGAGCAGACGGAGGAGCTGCTCTCCATGCGCATGGTGTGTCTGGATCGGCGCCGCAAGGATCTCGGGGCGCTGGCGAGCCTGCTGACCGAGGCGGACGGCAAGGTGGTGGAGAAGGCGGTGGATGCGGCCTCGGCGCTGCCCTCGCTGCAGCCCTGCCAGGACATCGCATCGCTGGCGGAGCAGCCGCCCCTGCCGGCGGATCCGGCCAAGAAGGCCGCCATCGAGCAGCTCGGCGGCCGGGTGGCCGAGGTGAAGGCGCTCCATGATGCGGGCCGGTACAAGGCTGGCGTGGAGCTGGCGCGCAAGCTCGAGCCCGAGGTGACCGCCACCACGTACCTGCCGCTCCAGGCGGAGCTGCGCTACCACCTGGGCTGGCTGCTGCAGCAGAGCGGACAGGCGGAGGATGGCATCCTGCAGCTGGAGCAGGCCTTCGACACCGCCGAGGCGAGCCGATCGGATCGGATCCGGCTGGAGGTGCTCACCAAGCTCATCTTCACGCTCGTGAACAACGGCCATCCGCAGGAGGCCGAGCGGTGGGGCAAGGTGGCGGTGGCGGTCCTGAAGCGCGTGGGGGGAGAGCCGCCGCTGGCGCTCGATCTGATGGGGAACCTGGGGTACGTGGCGCTGCAGCGGGGCCGCTACCAGGAGTCCCGGGACTACTTCGAGAAGGCCCGGGCGCTGGTGGAGTCCACCCTGGGGCCGGAGGATCCGAAGCGCGCGAAGGTGAGCCACGGCCTGGGGCTGGTGGCGCTGCGCATGGCGGAGTACCCGCGCGCGATCCAGCTGTTCACCGAGTCGCTCCAGCAGACGGAGGCGGCCAAGGGCAAGCAGCACCCCGAGGTGGCGACGCGCCAGACCATGCTCGCCACGGCGTACCGCGAGAGCGGCAACCTGGAGAAGGCCCAGGAGCATGTGCAGCAGGCGCTCGAGGTGCGCCGGGCGACGCAGGGCCCCGAGCACCCGGCCGTGGCCGACACGCTGGACGAGCTGGGCATGGGCCTCATCGCGCTCAAGCGCTACGACGAGTCCGTGAAGACCTTCACCGAGGCCCTGGAGCTCAAGCGCAAGGTGCTGGGCGAGGATCACCCGGACCTGTCCTACTCCTACGACGGGATCGGGCAGGCGCTGCTGGCCGGGGGGAAGGCCCAAGAGGCCCTCCCGCCGCTGCGGAAGGCGCTGGCCTATAAGGACGCCGAGCCCGAGGGACTGGCGCAGACGGGGTTCGGCCTGGCCAAGGCTCTCTGGGAGGTAGGCCAGTCGGAGCAGGCGCGTGCGGAGGCCCAGCGGGTGCGCGAGCAGTACGTGAAGCTGGAGAAGCCCGATCAGGTGGCCGAGCTCACCGCGTGGCTCGGCGCGCACGAGGTGGCGCCCAAGCCCGCTCCTGTCGTGAAGCAGCGTCCTGGCAAGCGCAAGACCCGCTGAAGCAGGGCCTCGGAGTCGAGGCCCCAGGTGTCCCGTCGTCCTTCTTTGCTAACGTGAAGCCGTCGACCTCGGGTGAGGCCACGGATGGCTGCGAGCAGGGCAAAGAGGACACCCCACACCAGGAAGGCTCGCTCCGCGCGGGCCCTGTTCGGCACGTCCGCCGCGGACGTGGTGCCCTCCAGGTCCACGCTGGCGCGGCTGTCCGAGGCGCTTCGGAAGCTGCCGCAGGTGCAGGGCTGGTACATCGGTCACAAGAAGAAGGAGGGGCGGAGCCTGCCGGAGCTCTCCCTCTGCGTCCTGGTATCCGAGAAGCGCCCGGTGCGCTCCCTCCCGGCGCATGAGCGGATCCCCAAGCACTTCACATTCTGCCCGACCTCGAAGACCCACCGCAGGATCCGGAGTGACGTGATCTCGCTGGGCGGCTCGTTCGTGCGGGCCACTGTGTTCGCCGGCCCAGGGGATGCCGTCGTGGGGCCACCCCCCGGCACCATCGGGATGGCGCTGAGCCATCCGCAGTACGGCCCGGTGGTGACCACGGCAGGCCATGTCTTTACCAGCGGCACGGGGGTGGAGACGTTCGCGCCGGGGCAGCGCCCGGTGGTGCTGCGGAACGCCGGTGGTGAGGCGTGCGAGCTCCGCGGCGATCTGTTGAAGGTGGTGGTGAACGACCGCGCCGACTATGCCTTGATCAAGCCCTATGACGCGGCGGCCTGTCAGAACGTCTTCCAGGATCAGGTGGTCCTCGGCCGTCCGTACTCGCCCTCGCCCGAGGACGTCGCGAATCCTCCGGAGCTCTATGTGCTGACGGCGGCAGGCCCCGTCGCCACCCGGCTCCAGGGGGTGGATGCGGAGATCTCGGTGGGGCCGCAGGGCGTCATCCGGAACGTGATCCTCACCACGCGGTGCACCCAAGGGGGAGACTCTGGGGCCTGCCTGGTGGACTCGGCGAAGCGCATCTGGGGCACGCTCGTCGGGTTCAGCACCGAGTACTCCGTGTTCCTCCGCGCCAACGTGCCCCTCTACTTCGAGAATGCGGAGTATCTCTAGGCGGAAGCGCTGTCCTGTCTGCTCGTGTGATGTCCGGGAGGGTGGTCGATGAATCGTGGGATTGTCGTGCTGGTGGGGATCCTGGTGGCCTCTGGTGGCGCCGCCCATGCGCAGGCGTGCCCGACGGGGAAGATGACCTACGACGCCGCCACGCCCCTCGATGCGGGAGGAGGAGGCTTCACGAAGCTGAACGCGGTGCTGGTCAAGCCGGCCACCGGAGCTCCCACGCCCTCGGCCACGAAGGGCCTGGACAAGCTCCGGATGGGAGTGGCTCCCGATCCCGGCGTCCTCCGGAATATGGAGGCGGAAGGCACCGCGGCCAAGGCGACGATCCTCTTCGAGTTCGTGAAGGCCGACGGCACCACGAAGTGTCAGCAGGAGGTGGTGTTTGCCTCGCTGGGCGGTGGGGGCAGCTCCTCGTCTCCTTGGTCCTCGCCCTCTTCGCCGGCGAGCTCCTCCGGAGGAGGGGAGAAGTCAGCGCCGGCAGGAGGCCGCCCGAATGATCTCTCGGACTGTGCCGCGGCCGCCGGGGCGATGCAGAAACAGCTCTCCGAGGAGACCCGGAAGCGGGGGTACACGCTCATCGCCTTCATGCAGAGCGGGGAGATCTGCTACGCGAACCGGCTGTATGGGATCGCCGGGCAGGAGATCTTCATCGCCGTCTACAGTGACGTGACGACGCAGTGGCAGCAGCTCCGCTTTGACCCGTGCGCGCTCGAGTCCGCGGCGCCCTCCGTCTTCGTCAGCGTCGACTCCGTCAACCTCACCAGTGGCCGCCAGGCCGGCGTCTGGAAGCTCCGGCAGTACCCCGCGCGCACCTGCTACAACTCGACGGTCAACATCTCCATGACCGCCGAAGGGGGCGCGGGGGCCATCAGCTACACCCTGGGGCAGTATCAGCTCTACCGGGGCACCCTGCAGCTGGGGGCGATCTTCACCGACCAGTTCGTCCAGACGTTCGATGTCCGGCCCGGCGAGGACGGCCAGGGCGTCGTCTACAGCCGCGGTCCCACCGGAAGGGGCGTCGACTACACGGCGAGCCTCGTCCTGTATGGCGTGGCCCACTACCTGCCGAGCCTCTTGGGCGGGGACTACTACGCGGGGCGGGACATCCTCCATGATCAAGGCGTGCTCGATCGCACAGGGCTCGTGCTCGGCGTCGGGCTGTCGAACCCGGGCCGCCGCTTTGTGGCGGGGGGCGCGTTCGAGCTGATGTATGGGCTCAACCTGACGCTCTTGGCGGACGTGTTCCGCTCACCTCAGCTGGTGGGGACGCGGGTCGGGGAGCCCTTCAGCGGGAGCGCGGACGAGCTGCGGACCCAGGATCGGTGGAAGGTGAAGCCCGTCCTGGGCCTCTCGATCGATCTACTCTACGTGAAGGAGTTCTTCTCCGGGCGCATCACGCCGTAGTTGGAACCGTGGCCTCCCAGGGCCATGAGGCGACGTTCCTCGTCTCCTGGCAGCCCTGAGTCCCCTGGGGTGCAAGGGCCGCTGGTTTGCAGCAGAATGAGGGTTCACCCGCCCGGAGGTCTCGCGTGGACGCCTCATCGCACCGACGTGACCTTGCCATCTGGGCATATGCCTTCGGCTACTTCGCCTGCTACGCGCCCTACAGCGCGCTGACGAAGGCGCTCTCCAGCGGCTCCCTGCAGGGGATGACGCACGGCACCGGAGGCTTCGAGCTGCTGCCCACCACCACGCTCGCCTCCCTGGTGGGCATGTTCATCTTTCTCACCGTGATGGGCTGGTGGCGCTACGCCCACCGCCGCACGGTGTTCGGGGTGAGCGTGCCGTGCCCGGGGCGATGGACGTTCCTGTCCGGGCTGTGCTCGGGCGCCATCATCGGCACGACAACCCTGGCGTACACCATCGAAGGCGCCTCCATCGTCTTCATGATGCTGCTGATGCGTGGCGGCGTGCTGATGATCGCCCCGGTCGTGGACGCCGTGAGCCGGCGCCGCGTGCAGTGGCCCTCCTGGGTGGCGCTCGGGCTGAGCCTGGGGGCGGTGGGAGTGGCCACGGGCCCGGGCGCGGACTGGCGGCTGTCGCTGGCGGCGGGGCTCGATCTGGCGGTGTACCTGCTGGCCTACTTCTTCCGGCTGCGCGCCATGAGCCGGCTGGCCAAGTCCGAGGATCCGGAGGTGAGCATCCGCTACTTCGTGGAGGAGCAGATGGTGGCCACGCCCGCCATCGTCCTCACCCTGGCTACGCTGGCGCTCGTGGGCGAGGGAGCGGTGATGATGGACATCCGCGAGGGCTTCACCCACTTCTTTGCCCGGGGGCGGATGCTGGAGGAGGTGAGCATCGGCCTGCTGTCGCAGGGGACAGGCGTCTTCGGCGGCCTCATCCTGCTGGATCGCCGCGAGAACGCCTTCACCGTGCCGGTGAACCGGGCGTCGAGCATCCTCGCCGGGGTGCTGGCGACCGAGGTGCTGTCGGTGTGGCTGGGCCAGCGGGGCGTGGGTGGGCGCGAGCTGGTGGGGGCCTTGCTGGTGATGGTCGCCATGGCCGTGCTCAGCGTCCCCTCGCTGCTGACGGCGCGCCGGGCCCGAGCCGCGGCAGGCTCGGCGACCCCCTCGGTCTCCGGGCAGGGACAGGGCTGAGGGCTCCCTGCCCCGGAGCCTGGGGCTACTTCGCCGCGTCGTAGAGGTGCACGGTCAGGACGGGGCAGTGGGCCCGCGCGACGATCTTCTGGGCCACGCTCCCCAGCAGCAGGCGCGGCAGACCGCGGCGGCCGTGGGTGCCCATGATGATGAGATCGTGCTTGCCCTCCTCGGCGATGCGCAGGACGGTGGAGCCTGCCTCGCCCACGACGACGCGGTGCTTGAGGGGGAGGCCCGGGTTGGCCACCTTCGCCACCAGCGCGTTCAGCTCCTTGCTGGCGGCATCGACGGCGACCTGCTCGAGCGACTGCGAGTTCCACCCGGGCGCGGCCACGAGCAGGTCCGGCGCCACGTACTGCGGAGGCTCCCAGGCATGGATGAGCTCGATGGCCGCATTGAAGGGCTTGGCGAGCTGGATGGCGTAGTCGATGAGCGCCTGGGAACCTTCGGAGAGATCCACCGGGACAAGGATGCGAGACGGTGCGGGCATGAGGCTGTTCCTCCTGTTCGGAGCTGGTCTTGTGCACTTTCAGGGTGTGAATGCCAGCCCGATCACTGGAAGAAACGTGCCAGCAACACACGAGGGGGAGTGCTTGTCCGCGCGCAAACCTTTCGGGTCCCCCCAGGGAGGTGCAGATCCTGCGTGCGCCCGCTCCCCTCGTTGCCCCTCCATGGAGTGGTGCGGCCGCCGCTGAGGGGGCCTTACCTTTCCGGTCGAGACTGTTGGCCTCGGGTCCACCCATCTCCAGGAGGAGTTCATGCGTCCGCCCCTCGACTCCGGCACCGTGCTCATCACCGGGGCCAGCTCCGGCGTCGGACGAGAGATCGCCCGTCAGCTTGCCCACCGCGCCCGGACGCTGGTGCTCGTGGCCCACGTGGAGCAGGAGCTGGAGGCGCTCAAGGCCGAGCTGCACGCGCGCAACCCCACCCTGGGGGTGATGCTGCTCTCCTGTGACATCTCCCGGCCTGGAGAGGTGGGCGACATGCTCTCGGAGCTGTCGCGGCACTTCATCACGGTGGATGTGCTGGTGAGCGCCGCCAGCGCCGGCGAGCGGGGCCTCTTCGTGGGACAGCGGTGGGGCAGCGTCGAGCGGATGCTGAATGTCAACGTGGTGGCGCCCCTGCTCCTCATCCGCAGGCTGCTGGGGCCCATGCTGGCGCGGGGGCAGGGCGGTCTCCTCTGTATCGGCGCGGGCGCGAGCCAGCTCTTCCTGCCCGGCGCCGCGGCCTACGTCGCCACCCGCCGGAGTCTGGATGGGTTCCTCGAGTCTCTACGCCTGGAGGTGGAGGGCACCGGCGTCGTCGTCACGCAGGTGGCGCCCGGGCCCGTGATCGACTCAGCGCTTCCGGCCGAGGGGGAGCGCCAGGAGCCCCGGCCCCTCTTCCACGTGTCCGCGGAGCGGTGTGCGCGCGAGGCCCTGGCGGGCTTCGAGCGCGGGGAGCCGCTCGTCTACCCGGGCTGGGGCCACCGCTGGGTGATGACGCTGCTGCCGCGCCTCCCGCGCTCGGTGCGGCGGGCGCTGGGCCGGTGGGTGGGGCGGGGGCTCCGGGATCGCCCGGGAGCGGACGCGCCAGCGCTGCCCGGAAGTCCGCGCGGGGCGCTGGAGGGGGCTCCGTCGCTGGCGTAGGGCAAAAAAACGGCGGCAGCCTGGGGAGGCTGCCGCCTTGGGCGAAGACAGAGTGGGGGGATTCACCCAGTCCTCAGCACCGACCGCTCCACCAGGGAGCGGGAGCCGAGGACAGAGTGGGGGGATTCACCCAGTCCTCGGCGATGACCGCTCCACCAGCGAGCGGGGGGGATGCATGGATATCCGCCAGACTGATGATTACGCCCAGGCTGAAGGTATCTACATCATGTGTAAAGCACTTGTCGTGCCAACACCGTAAACACCTGGATTCGCTTGAAACGGGAGAACCCAGCGAGGGGTGGCTGGAGCAAGGCAACACCCGCCACGGAGCCCCGAATGTAAAGAGGCTGAACAATCCGGGCTGCTTTCCCTTTGAGTTCCTGCTTTTACAAGGAAGCGCCCCGGTGTTGCCGCCCCAGACAGAAAACGACCCACCCCTGTCCTGCTTCAGGACAGGGGGAAGCCCGGGGGTGCTAGCCGATGATCATGTCCTCGCGCTCGAGGCGGCCGCTGGTGAAGCGGCGCAGGTTGAAGCGGTGGAAGAGCTCATCGTGCTCGCCGGTGGCCATCCACGCGGCCATCCGCTCGGCGACGGCGGGGGCCATCATGAAGCCGTGGCCGACGAAGCCGGACAGCTGCAGGAGGTTCTCCAGGCCGGGGGTGCGGCCCAGCACGGGGTTGTTGTCCGGCGTCACGTCGTAGCAGCCGGCCCACTGGCGCAGCACCTTCACGTGGCCCACCTGGGGCAGCTGCTCGATGAGGGCCTGGGAGAAGCGGGCCACGAAGCGCAGGGTGGAGCCCATGTTGAGCCCGGCGGGCTCCTTCGGGTCGCCCATGCCGCCGACGATCTCACCGCGCATGGACTGGCTGAAGTACAGACCCGAGTCCAGCACGGACACCAGCGGCCCCAGGAAGGGCTTGAGGGGCTCGGTGCTGAGGATCTCGTGGCGGTGGGGCTCGTTGGGCAGCTTCACATCGGCCAGCTTCGCGATCTCGGGGCTCCACGCGCCCGCGGCCAGCACCACCGTGTCGCAGGCGATGTCGCCGCGATCCGTCTTCACCTTGCGCACCAGGCCGCCGGAGGTCTCGAAGCCCGTCACGTGGGTGAAGGTCTCGACCTTGATGCCCTTCTTCAGGCAGTGCTGGGCGTAGCCCCAGAGGAAGGGCCACGGGAAGATGACGCCGTCCTCCGGGTTGAAGCAGGCCGTGAGCACGCCCTTCATCGTCAGGCCGGGGACGATCTCTCGCGCGGCGTCGGCGGTGATGATGCGGGTGGGGACGCCGTGCTTGTTGTGGAGCGCGGCGTTCTTCTCCAGGCGCTTGGCCACGCTCTCCGTCTTGGCGAGGAAGAGGTAGCCGCCCTGGCGCAGCCACACGTTGATGCCGAGATCCCGCGCGAACTGCTTCATCAGATCGATGGAGCGCTTGGCCAGCTCGATGTTGGCGGAGGTGCCCCACTGCATGCGCACGCCGCCGCCGTTGCGGCCAGAGGCGCCCGCGCACAGGTAGCCGCGCTCCAGGACGACGATGTCCGTCTCCCCGCGCAGGCTGAGGTTGTAGGCCAGCGCCAGCCCCATCACCCCTCCGCCGATGATGACGACCTTGGCCTTGGAGGGCAGGGGCGTCGACGGGCGCAGCGCGGGCGGGAAGGTGACGAGCTCCTCGGGCACGCCGCCCACGGGGGGCCGGGACTCATCCACGGGCGTGCTGGCGAAGAGGGACATCTCGGTGGGGTAGAGCGGAGGCCGAGGCGTGAAGGGCTGGATCCCCTCGGGCTTGAGCGGGCCCTCCTTGGCGAGCATGGTCGCCACGGCGGCCTGGCAGCTCTTGCCCTGGCAGATGCCGGTGCCGAAGCCCGTGAAGCGCTTGACGGACTCGACGTCGCAGTAGCCCCGGGACATCGCGTGCCGCACGTCCTCGACGGTGACGTCCTCACAGGGGCAGATCAGCGCCTTGCTCATGACAGACCTCCGAGGAGCGCCTCGGCTGCGCGGGCTCCCGCGGCCATGGCATCCTTCGCCGTGCCACCGCCGGTGATGTCTCCCGCGACGAAGAGGTCCGGGGCCGCGGTGCTGCCGTTCGCCTCGGCCTGCACCACGAAGAGGCCGCGCTCCGCGTCGAAGTGCACGCTCGCGCCGCCCTGGCGGGCCAGCTCGAAGCTGGGGCTGGAGGGGAGCGAGACGAGCACCGCGTCGCAGTCCACCTTCTTCCGCTTGCCGGTGTCGCGGGTGAAGCTGAAGGCGCCGACCCGCTTGAGGCCGTGGGCCTTGGGCTCGCTGCCCAGAGAGGCCGTGGGGTGCGCGTCCGCGGGCAATGGGCCTCTCAGATCCGCCACCGCTACCACCTTCGTGCCATGGGCCTCCAGCAGCCGGGCCAGGGCGTGGAACTCCGAGCCCCAGCCGACCAGCGCCGCCGCCTTGGGGGCGACACCGTGCTCGCGCAGGAGCAGGCTGGCGGCGCGTCCCGCGTAGACGCCGGGCAGATCATTGTTCTCGAAGGGCAGGAGCCCCGGGTGGCCACCGGGCGTGAGCAGGAAGCGGTCCGCGTGGATCTGAAGGAGGCGCAGGCCCTCGGGCTCGAGCGCGACCGCGGCCAGGAAGCGTCCGCCCTCGTCATCGTAGAGGCCGATGGCATGGGCGCGGGTGAGGACGCTGCCCTTGGGGAAGGAGGTGACGTCCGGGACGGCGGGATCGTCCTTCAGGGGCGCGCCTCGGGTCAGCCGGCCGCCCACGCGCTCTTCGCGCTCGAGGAGGACGAAGGGGACGCCGCGCTCGGCCAGCACCTGGGTGGCCCCAAGCCCCGCGGCGCCACCACCGACCACGGCGACGCGCGTGCGCAGGACACGGGCGGGGAGGCGCGGGGGAGCCTCGTGGGTGGGCAGGAGCCCGAGTCCGGCGAGCTGCCGCGCCACCTTGGCCATCACCTGCTCGGCGACGGGGACACCGGCGAACATCTCGTGGTGATCGAGGCCGCGAGGGAAGAACCAGTCGATGGTGCCGAACAGGTCGATCTTGGCGGAGGGGAAGGCGTTCTGGCGCTCCAGCCTCATGCCGGCGCGGGCGGGGGTGCGGCAGGTGTAGACGTTGGGCAGGCCGTCCACGCGCATGAGGCACTGGGAGCAGGCGGCCGCGAAGCAGTAGGCGCCGCGGGGGCGGTGGTACTTGATGGAGCGGGCGAGGACGTCTTCTCCGGCGGCGAGGAGGGAGCACGCCACGGGCTCGCCCTCGACGGCGGGGACGGCTTCGCCCTCGAGGTCCACGGTGATGGCCCGGCCGCGGGGGGAGGCATCAGGGATGCGTCGCATGGGTTCGCGGAACTTCGCCTACCGGGCAGGGGCAGTCAAAGGACACGGGGGAGAGGCGTCACGGACGGACAGCAGCGTGAGTGATGGCACTCCCCATGGCAGCTTCGGAGGGGGCTGGCGCGGCGCGTCACGCTGGGCGTTGCCCGCTCTCACACCCACTTCACAGGGGCGTGGCATGGTCCCTGCCCATGAGTGCGCTCATGACGCGGTGGGGGCCGAGGCTGCTGTGCCTGTGGCTGACAGCATGCACGGCGGCAGGGCCTGAAGTCCGGGCACCAGATGGCGAGGCCCTGGGAGTCATGGCCGCCTGGGAGGTGGCTGACAAAAGCGAAGAGGGCTGTGAGGAGGAGGATTCGTGCGTCACGCTGCTGTGCGACGCGGAGGCGTGCGGCGTCTATCGCTGTGAGGACGTGGAGCGGGAGCCGGTGCTGCTGGCGTACCGGGGCGGCGTGGTGGCTCCTCCCAACAGCGGGCCCCGGAGGAACTGGGGCAGACCCCAGGGGAGGCCGGGCGATGGGCTACCGGTGTTCATCATCCCCTGGAGGTTCCATGACAGGCGGGAACAACTGCCCAGCGAGCTGGCGCGGCTTCAGATCCGCGACCCCATCAAGCACCACCTCTTTCCTCAGCAGCCAAGATTGGCAGAGTGGTTCCGGCGAAAGGGCATCAACATTCACGAGCACACCATGGTTGTGGAGCGGGAAGTCCATGACCAGCTCCATCGAGGGGCAGAGGGAGGCCCCTGGAACGAAGCATGGCGCGAGTTCAGGCGAGCCAATGAAGGGGCAACGGAGGCGCAGATTTGGGAGCATGCGGTCAAATTGATCTTTCGCTTCAGACTGACGGGCCCCCTCATCCCCTACCACTGGCGCGTCAGAACGCAGCCCCCGCCTCAGCAGGAGAAATGAACCGATGCGCTTCTTCTCCATAAACCGCGTGCGGTCTTTGCGGTACGCGGGAGAGATCCATGGGACTCATCAGTGGGGGCTCCCTGGTGTGCGCTGCCCACTGTGCAAGGCGGTCTGGAGCACAGGAGGGCTGGCCTACCCCTCGGTGGACTTGTCGAGCCATCCCGAGAAGGAGAACCTCGAAGAGCCGCGGCTGGAGGAGGACTTTCTCGAGTTCGAGCGCCTGTGCGAGTCCATACGTCCTCTGGTACCGGGATGTTTGCTGCTCCCAGGCACGGAGTTTGGGTCCGTTGTGGGGACCGCGCACGGCACGTTTGGCCCGCTCATTTCACCGGAACCTTGGCTCCTGATGATGCGCAAGGAGTCGTTGGATCGTCTCCAAGGCGAAGGGCTTCAGGGCTTGAAAGGCTGCCCTATGGAACTGCGCTTCCGGCAGAAGAAGACTCCACCAGAGTTGGTGGAACTCGAGCTGTTGCCCCTGGGGCTGCTGCATGAGGACTGTATTCCCCCAGAGCATCGTGAGCCGTGCCCCCGTTGTGGGCGATGGGGCTTCAGCCTCCCGGAGCAGCCTCTCCTGAAAGCCGCCTCGCTCCCCAGGAGCGTGGACCTGTTCCGGTTGGCGAACTTCACCACCGTCATCGTCGCCACTGACCGCTTCGTGGAGACGGTGCGGCGGCTCTGGCCCGAGGAGGAACTCGAGCTGCGCGAGCTGCGCGTGCGCTGAGGACACGATCAGGAGGCTGACATGGCGATCATTCTGGATCATACAGTCTTGCCGGCCCACGACCACGAGGGCTCGGCACGCTTCTTCGCCGAGGTGATGGGCCTCCCGTACGAGGGGCCTGACAGGCACTTCGCCCCGGTGCGGGTGAACAGCGCGCTCACGCTCGATTTCATCCGCTCGGAGCAGCCCTTGGCGGGCCACCACTTGGCGTTCCGGGTCGACGAAGCGGAGTTCGAGGCCATCCTCCGCCGCCTCCAGGCCCGGGGCATCCCCTACGGTGACGATCCGGGATCCCCGGACAACCTGCAGACGAGTCACCCGCTGGCCGCCAAGGGACTGTACTTTGTGGACCCGAACGGCCACCTCTTCGAGGTGATGACGCACCGGTGACGCTGAAAACACGAAGGGGGCCGGCCCGGTGTGCGGACCAGCCCCCGTAGGGTGCTGCTCGGAGCGAGCCGCTCAGACTCCGATGGTGGTGCGCGACAGCGGCTCAGGGAAGCCGCGGAGCCGGTTGCCGAACCGGGTGAGGAGCGCGGCCCCGAAGCCCATCAAGGACGCCGGGATTGCCACCAGCCAGCCCAGCACGGGCAGGGACGTCAGCGTCAGGAGGATGAGCAGCCCGAGCGCCAGCACCACCGCCTGAGTCTTCCGGCCACGCATGATGGGCACCCTCAGCCCGATCTCGCTCGCCACCGCCGTGAAGCCGAGGACCGCCGCCAGCGCCGCCACCAGCAGCAGGGCCGCCGCCACCGGGATGCCGATGATGGTGATCATCAGCACCAGCGAGATGGGGACCAGCGCCACGGCGCCCAGGAAGCCCACCATCGCGCTCTTGACGGGCTGGGCCTTGAGCTCCGCCGACAGCTCCTTCATGCGCGTGGGGAAGAAGAGCTGCCCCAGGAACCCGAGCCCGAACAGCGCGGCGAACTTGATGAAGAACCACGGCAGGCCCCCGCCACGCTCCTCCTCCTCCTGCGCCTCCTCGGTGTCCGCATCCTTCTTGCGGAACTCCTTCTTGAGGGTGTCCTTCACCTGGCCCGCGACCACCTTGCCCACGTTGCCTCCACCGAAGGACTCGATGGCGCCCTCCACATGGGTGTCGTCGTTGCGGACCACGGTGCCGCCAATCGCCGAGACATCTCCCATCACGGCCGAGCCCGGGTGGAGGATGACGTTGCCGTTGAAGGCGCTCGCATCGCCCTCCACCGTGCCGTAGACGTCCAGGTTGCCGCTGAAGGCCACCGCGTCCTCCTCGACGTGCCCCTTCACCACCAGGTTGCCGCCGTAGACCACGGCGTTGTGCACGCTGTCGTTCTCCTTCACCTCCAGCGAGTGGCCCCGGGCCACCACATCCCGCTCACCCTTGTTCCGGCGCTGCGTCTTGCGCACCTCGCGGCGGACCCTGTCCCGGATCTCACTGGGATCGACTTCATCCTCCGAGCTCTCCGACAGCGCGGGAGGCGCGGGAGGCGCCGGGGGCGCGATGCCCATGGGAGGGATCGGCGGCATCGCCGGCATGGGCGGCACTCCCGCAGGAGCAGCCTCCGGAGCAGGCGCGGGGGTGGACGCCGCCACGCTCGACGGGGCCGCCTCCTTCTCCGCGGCCGTCATGGGGCGCAGCGTGAAGATGGAGCCGTCCTGGTCCAGGCGCAGCGAGTAGGTGCGCGCGATGGTGCGCAGCGCCTGCTCGGCGGTGACACCCTTGAGGTGCACCTCCACGGAGGTGTCCAGATCGCCGGTGGCCACCACGTTGATGCCGCCGTCCTCGGCGATGCGCTTGAGCGCGTCCCGGAGCGAGCCGCGGAAGCCCACGTTGATGGTCTTCACGTCCTGGGCGGCCGGGTCCCCGGCGGGGGCGCGGGTGGGAGTCTCCGCCGCGAGCGCCACGGAGGCGCCGAGCAGCAGGGTGGGAAGCAGCATTCGGGCGGTGATCTTCATGGGACACTCACGCCTGGGAAGGGTTGGGGCCATCGCCCACGAGCCGCTTGAGGCCCGACAGGGAGACAACCAGCAAGAGGACGAGGACGACGGCCACCGGGGCGGCCGCGGTGCTCCAGATCGCGTTCGCGCCGCTGGCGAGCCCCTGCAGCAACGCCTTGCCGTCCGTGAACAGCGCCGCCAGCGCCGCCCCGAGCCGGGACAGCGCCTGATCGTTGGTGATCAGCAGGCCCAGCCCCACCAGGAGCGAGGCCACGAGGATGGGGATGCCGGCCCACAGCTCGCGCCGCAGGGGCGTGGGCTCGGTGGCCACCCGCGCCATGACATTGGCCACCAGCGTGGGCGGGGGGAGCGGATCGGCCAGCCGGTAGAGATCCTTCTCCAGCTGGCGGTGCTCCTCGAGGACCGCGCTGCACAGCGGGCAGGTGGCGGCATGGTCGAGCGCGGGGCCCTCGCCGGCCTCCAGCGCGGTGAACAGCACCTCGAGATCAGGACACTGGCTCGGAGTCATGTGGGCTCCTCCGTGGTCATCTTCTTGCGGAGCTTCTCCCGGGCCCGGAACAGGCGCGCCATGATGGTGCCCGGCGCGCAGCCCAGGATCTGGGCGATCTCCTTCGTGGTCCGCTTCTGCACGTAGTAGAGCGCCAGCACCTCCCGGTCGTCGGCGGACAGGGTGGCCATCGCCTCCTCGAGAGACTGGCGCTCCTGGCGTGCGATGGCGCCCTCTTCCAACGAAGCCTCACCGCTGGAGAGCACCTCTTTCATGGGCTCCAGCTCCTCGGTGCGCACCTTGCTGCGCCGCCGCAGCAGATCCAGGCACAGGTTGCGGGTGATGGCCATCACCCACAGATCGAACGGCCGCCCCTCATCATAGCGGTGCAGGTTCTGGTAGGCCCGGAGGAAGGCCTCCTGAGCCACCTCGGCCGCCTCCGCCTCGTTGTTGAGCAGCCGCAGCGCCAGGCCGTAGACCGGGCGCTGGACGCTGCGCACCAGGGCCTCGAAGGCGTTGGGGTCGCCCCGGCGGGCGGCCTGCACGTCCGCCTTCCAGGGGAGCGCTGGGGCCTCCTCAGCCATCAGTGACCCGATGGCCTGGACGAGATCCCCAATGGGGTTGAGTGTGAGTGCGTTCACGCCCTGGTCTACGCAGCATGGGTCCCCCCATTGCGCCCGCGCGTGAGCCTATTTCCGCCCACCCCGGAATCCTACTTTTTCTTCTGTGATTTCGGAGGCTTGGCCACCATGTCCTCGCGGGCCTTGGCCTTGGCCTCCTTCTTCACGCGCTGCCGCTCGCGGAAACCCGGAGGGGGCTCGCGGGGCTCGGCGGGCGCCGGAGCGGGGGCTGGCTCGCTGGGCCGCTGGGGTGGCTCAAAGGTCCGCGAGCGTCCACCCGGGCTGCGCTCGGGAGCTCCTCGGGACCGTCCCGTGGGAGCTCCTCGCTCGGGGGCGCCTCGGGACCTTCCAGCCGGAGCGCCGCGCTCGGGGGCCGCTCGGGCCCGTCCCGCGGGACCGCCTATTTCAAGGGCACCGTAGGTCCGGGGAGCGGGAGCGCCGCGCTCAGGGGCGCCGCTCTCGGGGGCGCCTCGGGACCTTCCAGCCGGAGCGCCGCGCTCCGAGAAGGCACGGGGACGCTGGCCGGGGGCCTCGCTGGTCTCTCGCTGCAGCGCCTCGGTCAGCCGGGGGCGCTGGGTGGCGCGGATCTCCTCGGGGGTGTCCTCGCGCCAGGAGAAGTGGAAGAGGCGCTTCACCACGAGCGTGGCGTAGGCGCCGGGGGGCAGGGTGAAGGCGACGTTGACCTTGATGGAGCCCCGGTTGATCTCGTCCGGCATGGGCCGCCCGAGCACCAGCTTGTGCGGGAAGACCAGCACGGGCCGCTCCTCGTGGCGGAAGTAGAGCAGCCGCGGCGACTCCTGGATGGCCAGGTCCTTCAAGGTGATCTTCTCGCGCGCGAGCGCCCAGTTGGCGGCCTCCTCCACCTTGGGATCCTTGAAGGTCGAGTCCGGCGCGAGCAGCGGGAAGGTGGCCTCGCGCAGGGTGCGCAGCACCTCGGCGCTGGCCTCGCGGTGGAACAGGAGCGTGCCGGCCTGGTAGCGCAGGGGGAAGAGGTGCTCGCGTGGCAGCAGCAGCTGGAGGTAGCGCCGCACGCCCTCGTTCCAGAGGTAGCTCTGGAAGGTGAACAGCAACATGGCCCGGTAGTCCGCGTCGATCTGCAGGAAGGCGCGCACGTAGTCGTCCGGGTAGTCGCGCAGCGAGCGGAGGATGCGGTGGTACTTCTTGCTGCCCTCGAAGGGGACGCGCGCGTCCCAGCGGCCCCAGTTCTCCCGCCAGAACTGCTTCACCTTGGCGTCCTCGCTCCGGTCCAGCTCCGAGGGCTTGGCGAAGTAGTTCTTCAGCGCGGCCTCGAAGTCGCCGCGGATGAGATCCTTGGCGATGAAGCCCTGGCCGTGCTTGAGCGAGCCGAAGCGCTGGCTGTCGAAGTAGTTCACCACGCCCAGGCGGTTCACCTCGGCGGCGGCCACGTTGAGCGGGCCCAGGGTGGACTGCTCCAGATCACGCACGGTGACGGCGAAGCGGTTGGAGGTGATGTTGGCGGCGGACAGGGCCTTGTTCGTGCGCCCCAGGTACTTCAGGCGCAGGTTCGGCTCCTGCACGTCCACGTCCGCGGCCTCCACGGCGATGAGCTGCTCGGTGCGGCCCTGCTTGTCCTTGAGGCCGCAGAAGCTGATGGAGCCGGGCTTCAGGCCGAAGGTTTCGCGGATGCGGTCCACCGCCTCGAAGGTGGACAGCTTCTGCTTGTCCATGAGGTAGACGCGGTAACGCCCGCTGGGCACTTCATCGAAGCGGAAGGACTCCTTGACCGAGAAGTCCTCGGGTTTTTGCTTGATTCGCACGGGGCTCCCTTAGCAGCGCGGGGCTCCGGAAAGAAGACGCGAGTGAAGTCCCCTGACAGCAGTGCCCAGAAGCACATAACCTGCGAGGCCATGAGATACCTTCCCCCGCTGCTCGGTTTGGCTCTGGTGACGGGCTGCGCCTCCAACCTGTCGACCCTGCAGACGGCGAAGCCGCTGGCGCGGGGGCAGTTCCAGGTCTCCCTCGGGGCGGGCGCCTTCATCCCCGCCGGGCAGATCGTCGACGTGGTGGACCTCGCCATCGACGAGGGCAAGCGGCTCCGCAAGCAAGTCGAGAACGGCGAGCAGGTCAACCTCACGGAGGAGCAGCAGCAGGAGATCCTCTCGGCGGGCGTCGCCCTGGCGGTAGCCCCCCCCGGCCTGGTCAACGAGTTCATGCTTCGCGCCGGCCTGGCGGACGATCTCGATGTGGGCCTGCGCTACAGCGGCATCTCCTGGCGGCTGGACACCAAGTTCCGCTTCCTCCACAGCGGGGACGGGCCCGAGGTCCCCGAGAGCCAGCGCAGGTCCGTCGACATGGCGATCGGGCTGGCGGGCGCTCGCCACTCCTTCAAGAGCCCCGTGCTCGACGTGCTGGAGATCGTCCAGATCGACGACTTCTCCCGCTGGGACGTGGAGGTGCCCCTCTACGTCAGCACGGACTTCGGAGACATCCTCCGGCTCTACGCCGCGCCCAAGTACATCTACAGCCGCACCAAGCTGGACGAGAAGCTCATCAACTTCGCCGAGCAGGGCAAGGACGTGAGCGGCTTCGACGTGGGCCTGCCAGCCCGGGTGAAGAGCGAGTTCGTCGGCTCCACCTTTGGCGTCTCCCTGGGCTACAAGTACGTCCACGTCTTCGCCGAGCTCACCGGCGGCTATAACTTCTGTAAGCCCGAGGTGTTCGGACAGCGGCGCAACCTGGGCGGCGTCACCCTCTACCCGGCGGTGGGCATCGCCTTCCGCAACCTGGCTCCCCAGCAGCCAGCCCAGCAGGCCCCGCAACCCCAGCAACCGCAGCCTCTCTAGCCCGGTAAGTCTCGGAGAGCCCAGGAATACCTGTTGTGTCTGCCCGGCTGCTCGGGCATGTGGGGGCGGAGTGGGGGCGGTCTAGCAGCCGTTCCCCCGGGGCGAGTGCGTCTGGTAGTGTCCCACCGGTGAGGTCTGTCGAGTGACCCAAGCTTCTGTTCCTTCCCCGGCTCCCAAGACTCTGCGCGGGCCGCGCCTGACGGGCATGTTCGCGGACGGCACGCTCGGGGAGTTTCCGCTCGGGCCCAAGACGACGCTGGGCCGCCACCCGGCCAACACGCTGCGTCTGGTGGACCGGGAGGTCTCCAAGGAGCACGCCGTCATCGAGCAGGCCGGGCGTGACTTCGTCCTGAGGGATCTGAACTCCTCCAACGGCACCTTCGTCAACGGGCGCCGGGTGAAGGAGATGCGGCTGCGGGACGGGGACGAGATCTCCCTGGGCAGCTCCAAGTTCACCTTCCACGCGGGGGATGCGCCCTCGGTGCCGGCGGCGCCCGCCGGGGTGACGGTGGTGGCCAACCCGCGCTCGGTGCCCGCGTTCCTGGCGCAGATGGACCAGGGCCCGCAGAACTTCCGCCCGGCCGACGAGCTGAGCGACATGGAGGCGCTGCGCCGGGACTACGAGAAGCTGCGCATCGCCTACGAGTTCCACCGCCAGGTGAGCCTGGCGGGCACGCAGCAGGAGCTGTTCGATCAGATCCTCCGCGTGGCCTTCCAGCTCTTGCCCGCGGACAACGGCGTCATCCTCACGCCCCAGCCGGACGGCACCTTCGAGACGGAGGTGGTGCACCACCGCCAGGGCCGGGCGATGAACGTCGTGCTGTCGGACACGGTGCTGAGGCGCGTGGTGGAGACGGGCAAGGCGGTGCTCACCGCGGACGCCATCATCGACGAGCGCTTCTCCGCCGCCGAGAGCATCGTCGCGCAGGGCATCCGCTCCGCCATGGCGGTGCCGCTCACCGTCAATGGCACCATCAAGGCGGTGCTGTTCCTGGACAGCCGCCAGCGCATCAACGCCTTCTCCGAGAACGATCTGACGATCCTCACGGGCATCGCCGCGCAGGCGGGCATCGCCCTGGAGAACTCGGCGCTGGCCGAGCAGATCCGCGCCGAGGCCATCACCCGCGCCGAGCTGAGCCGCTTCCTGTCCAAGGCGGTGGCGGACGCGGTGATCAAGGGCGAGACGGAGGATCTGGCGCAGAGCAAGATGGCGGAGGTGACGTGCCTCTTCGCGGACATCCGCGGCTTCACCACGCTGGCGGAGAACGAGTCTCCGCAGGCGGTGGTGGAGATGCTCAACGAGTTCTTCACCGCCATGGCCAACGTGGTGTTCCGCCACGAGGGCAACCTGGACAAGTTCATCGGCGACTGCGTGATGGCCGTGTGGGGCCCTCCGCTGACGCACCCGGATGATCCGGCGCGCGCGCTGCAGGCGGCGCTGGAGATGATGGACGCGGTGGACGAGCTGAACGAGAAGCGCAAGTCCCAGGGAAAGAAGCCCATCGAGGTGGGCATCGGCATCAACACCGGCCAGGCCGTTGTTGGCTACATGGGCAGCGTCGAGCGCCACGAGTTCACCGCCATTGGCGACACGGTGAACACGGCGTCCCGCCTGTGCGGGCTGGCCAAGTCCGGTGAGCTGCTGGCCACCGGCTCGACGATGGAGAAGGCGGGGCCCGGGTTCTTCGCGGAGGAGCTCCCGGTGTTGCAGGTGAAGGGCCGGGAGAAGGGTGTCAAGACGTTCCGAGTCACGGGCTCGGAGCGCACCGTCGTCCGGGACGCATGATCACCCAGTCCTGCCCCAACTGCGAGCGCACGCACGACGTGAGCGTGTACGTGAGCGGCCAGCGTCTGCTGTGCCGCTGCGGCATCCGCTTCGAGGTGCGCCGCAACGTCGCCACCACGGTGGGCTCGCGCGTGACGGTGCCGGAGATGGAGCTGGTGCAGCTGCCCACAGGCGCGGGGGCGGACCCGAGCGGCATCGTCCCCTCGCCGCAGGAGTCGCTCCCCACGACGCCCGGGGGAGGGGTCGCGCCCCCGAGCCAGCCGCTGATGGTGGAGCTGGACGTGAGCTCCGCCACGGTGATGCGGGGCTCCCAGGCCGAGGGGGAGCCCCGGCGCTCCACGGAGGTGGACCTGGACGGGACGTTCGTCTCGCAGGGCAAGGTGGAGCTGCCGGGCTACGAGCTGCTGGAGGTGCTGGGGCGGGGAGGCATGGGCGAGGTGTGGCTGGCGCGCCAGCAGTCGCTGGAGCGCACGGTGGCGGTGAAGCTGCTGCCTCCCCGGCTGGCGAAGGATCCGGAGTTCGTCACCCGCTTCGAGAAGGAGGCCACGGCGCTGGCGGCGCTCAGCCACCCCAACATCATCCAGATCATCGATCGCGGGGTGGCGGGGGAGCACTACTACTTCGTCATGGAGTACGTGGAGGGCCGCTCCCTGCGCGAGCTGCTGGGGGTGAGCCGGCCCACGCCGCAGCAGGGCCTGCGGATTCTTCTGCAGGTGGCGCGCGCCATCGAGAGCGCGCACGAGAAGGGGATCATCCACCGCGATCTGAAGCCGGAGAACATCCTGTTGGACGGCCGGGGCCACGCGAAGGTGGCGGACTTCGGGCTGGCGGGGATCCGGCGGCCGGACTCGCGGCTGAACCTCACGGCCACGGCGGTGGCCATGGGGACGCTCAACTACATGGCCCCGGAGCAGCGGCGGGATGCCCGGAGCGTGGACGGGCGCGCGGATCTGTTCTCGCTGGGCGTCATGGTCTACGAGGTGCTCACCGGGGAGCTGCCGGTGGGGCGCTTCCGGATGCCCTCCGAGCGCGTGCAGGGGCTGGATCCGCGCGTGGACGAGGTGGTGGCCCGGCTGCTGGAGAACGAGCCCGACGCGCGCTACGCGACGGCGGGCGAGGTCTGCGTGGCGCTCGAGGCGGTGCTGGGCTCCGGCTCGGGGCCGGCCCTGGCTCTTGGCTCTTCTCCGGGCGCGCGGCCGGGGCAGCCGTCCGCTGCGGGCTCCGTGGCCAAGCGGCTCCACATGGGCTGGCGCAGCGTGCGCACGGGGCTGTCCGTGGTCGGCGGGCTCATCCTGCTGGCGGCCGGGGTGCGCATGGTGTTCGGGTCGGTGGATCTGCACGTGGACGGCGGGGAGAAGGGTGGAATCTCGATCGGCACGTCGGGCATCGCGGTGAAGCCCGGCAAGAAGCCGTGGCCTGTGAACACGGACACCGAGCTATACGCCACGGCGCAGGTGGAGAAGGTGGAGAAGCCGGAGGGGCTCTCCCGGATGACGGTGGACTTCCTGCCGGGCGAGGAGGAGCTGAACGCCTGGTCCGGCACGTGGCGCCTGTCGAACGGGAGGCTGCAGGTGGTGCAGGGCGGGAGCGAGCTGGGCCCCAAGGGCCGCTTCCTGCCGCGCACGTACGTGGCGCACCGGTACTTCTCCAGTGACGACTTCACCGCCGAGGTGGAGATGGACGTGCATCCGCTGGGGCCGGGCTACCCGGACGAGGCGGATGCCCAGCACTTCGGCGAGCTGACGTACCGGATCAAGGATCTGCAGGTGTCCGCGTTCGCCATTCCGGACGTGGGCATGCGCCTGTCCTGGCGCTACCTCCAGGAGGATGGCGAGGAGGTGGTGGGCAACAGCTCCCAGGATCTGGAGAACCTCACGGCGGACGAGATGCCGGTGCCCGCGAAGGGCCCGTTCAAGGTGCGCCTGCAGCTGAAGCGGAAGAAGAACGGCGTGATGGCGGAGGCGTTCGTGAACAACGTGCGCTTTGCCTACAAGATGCTGCACGGGTTGGAGGGGCGCGCGGGCAAGGTGGCCCTGGGCTGCCGCAACCTGGAGTGCAGCTTCGACCAGCTGACGGTTCAGGGGCTCATGGTCGACCGGCCGAAGAAGAAGGTCGCCGGCGCCCAGGAGTGAACGGACCTCCCACCCCGGAAGGTCCAGTGGGCGACGCCCCGAGCCCGGTACACCGGCCCGGTGCCCTTGCCGGGAAATTCGAGCATCCCCACCCTCGACAGGCGGGCGTGTGCCTGGGGCGGCACGCCACCAGCCGCGGGGGATGGGATGGACGTCCGGATGATGCTGGCGCCGCTGTTCGGAGCGGCTCTGATCGGGCTCGTGGGAGTGGCCTTCGCGTTCGGGCGCAAGGACGCGCGCCAGTTCATGCCCCGCATACCGGTGGTGTGGTTCGGGCTCCTGGCCGCCGTCACGCTGGTGCTGCTCACGGACTACGTGCCCACGGCGCTGCGCGTGTCGATGGATGTGGCGGGCCGGAGCGTGGGGCTCGGGCTGCTGGGGGTGGCGGCGGGGCTGGCGCTCCTGGGCTCGCGGGCGCGGCTGCGCGCGGACGCGCTGAAGGGCTCGGCGCCGAAGAGCATCGATGAGGCCATCTCGGAGCTGCGCGCGGGCCAGGAGCCAGGGTGGGGGGTGTACCAGGGACGGCTCGGGGCGAGCGATCCGGTGACTTCTCCTGGCGGGGTGGTGTGCGCCTTCTATGACGCGGAGCTGCGCGCCACGGGAGACCAGGGGCGCAAGGGGTCGCTGATCTCCCAGGAGAAGGCGTACTCGCTGCTCATCACGGTGCGCGGCGAGCGGGCCGAGGCGGCGGTGAGCTTCTCTCCGTCCACGATTCTGGCGCCAATGCGCGTGTTGCGCTGCCAGACGGATCCGCGGCTGGTGGAGCCAGAGGCGGGCGAGCTCGCCCAGGGCAAGCCGGTGGAGGAGGTGCTCTCCTACGAGCGCGTGGGCAAGCTCGGGGAGCCGTGCCTCGTGGTGGGGGAGCTGCAGCGCGGTCCCGCGCCGGGCTCCTATGTGCTGCGCGGGAAGCAGGGAGGGCCAGCGATGCTGGTGCTCGGGACGGAGGGGACGGGTACGGGGCATCAGCTGGCGCGCCGGGCCTGGGGGTTCTTCTCGGCGGCCGGGGCGCTCTCCGTGGCCGCGGCGTTCGTGCTCTCGCGCACCCTCTAGGAGAGGGGGGCCAGGTTGAGACCTTCGGGAGATTGAAGGTGCCTCCGCCGAGGGCTAAGTAAGTCCGCGCCCATGAACGACACCGAAGGCTTCGACGCGGCGAGGTTCGAGAAGTTGGTGACGCGGCTCCGGGAGGAGTCTCAGCGCAAGGTCCCCACGGACCGCCCAGTGGAACCTCAGCCGTTGGCTGCCGCGGATCTCCAGCCCATGCCCCAGCCCGGGACGGAGCTCCATGCGGAGTGCGTGCGGCTGGGCGAGGAGGCCCTGCGACGAGGGGAGGTCGCGGTCGTCATCCTGGTAGGAGGCGCGGGGACACGCTTCGGCGGGGCGGTGAAGGCGCTGGTCCCGATCCTCGATGAGCGCACCATCCTGGAGCTGAGGATGGAGAACATCCGCCAGGTGGGCCAGCGCTATGGGGTGTCCGTGCCGGTGGCGATGATGACGTCGCCGCTGAGCCATGAGGCCATCGAGACCTACGTCGCTCAACACGGGTGGGAGCGGCAGGTGCTCCTGTTCCTCCAGCGGATGCTGCCGCGGCTGACTCCCAACTGGGAGCTGTTCCGGGGAGCGGACGGCCAGCTGTCCTTCGCGCCCTCGGGACACGGCGACTTCTTCCGAGCCTTCCGGGAGACGGGCACGGGAGAGGAGCTCCGCCGGCGAGGCGTGCGCCATGTGTTCTTCTCCAACGTCGACAACATGGGCGCGACGCTCGACCCGTTGATCATCGGGCTTCACGTGAAGCTGGGCCGCGAGATGAGCGTGGAGGTGACGCCGCGGGCCAACACCCAGGGCACGCTGGACACGGGGGCGGCGCCGGTCCGCATCGGGGATCACCTCCAGCTCATCGAGCACGTCGACTCGAAGAAGCACGCCCTGATCTCGACCAACAATCTCGCCTTCACGCTGGAGGCCCTCCTGGAGAAGGACATCGAGGTGCCCTACCGGATCGCCCGGAAGAAGGTCGAGGGGCAGGAGGTGCTCCAGATTGAGCAGGTCACGGGAGAGGCCAGCACCCTGGTAGGACCCGACGGGCGGCCGTTCCTCTCGGTGGCATTCATCGAGGTGCCGCGAGAGGATCCGCGGACCTCCCGCTTCGAGCCGGTGAAGGCGCCCGAGGATCTGGGGCTCGTCGTTCCGCGGCTGCGCGAGCGATTCCAGGTGCCGCCTCAGGCTGGCTGAGAGCCGGCGGCCTGGGGGACGAGGATCGTGGGACGCTGGCCCGAGCGTTTCGCGTAGAGCTCGGCGATCCGCGCGGCCACTGCCGCCCCGGTGCCAGCCCGGGCCATCATGACCACCGAGCCGCCAAAGCCTCCGCCGGTGAGGCGTGCGCCATAGACGTCCGCGTCCTCCTTCGCGAGGTCCACGAGCAGATCGATCTCGGGGACCGAGACCTCGTAGTCGAGGCGCTGGGAGTCATGCGAGGCGTAGAAGAGGGTGCCCAGCCTGGCGAGCTCCTCTGAGCGCATGGCCTGGACCGCGGCGAGCACCCGTGCGTTCTCGGTCACCACGTGACGCACGCGCCGGCCGAGCGGCTCTGGCAGCCTCTCGGCACGGAGCAGATCCACCGTGGACAGATCCCGCAGCTGCCGGACTCCGAGCAGCGTCGCGGCGCGCTCGCACTCGGCGCGGCGGACGCGGTAGTCACCCGCCGCGTGGTTGTGCGCCACACCCGAGTTGATGACGATGAGATCCAGGCCGCGCGGCAGCGGCACCCGCTCGAAGCGCATGTGCCGCGTGTCGAGGAAGAGCGCCACGCCTGGGTCGGCGAGATGGACGGCCATCGGGTCCATGACGCCCACGGGCGCGCCGACGAAGTCGTTCTCCACCTTCTGCCCCAGCAGCGCGAGCTGGACGTCCTCCACCTGCAGCGAGAACGCCTCGCGCAACGCCCGGAGGATGGCCATGTCCAGCGAGGCGCTCGAGGACAGCCCGCTCCCCAGAGGAACCTCAGAGGAGATCCAGATCTCGAACCCCGTCAGCGCGTGGCCCTCGCGCTGGAGCACCTGGGTGACCCCTTGCACAAAGTCGAGCCAGCCCTTCCCGGCAGTCTCCTGGCCCAGCTCGTACTCGAGGATCTCTCCAGCCCGGCTCGTGTTCACGCTGAAGGCGCGGACGCGCCGATCCGGCCGCCGCCGCAGCTCGACGTGAGTCTGCTGCGGAATGGCCATGGGCAGCACGTAGCCACCGTTGTAGTCGGTGTGCTCGCCGATCAGGTTCACCCGCCCCGGGGCCTGGGCAACGACCTCCGGGGGGTGTCCGAATAGATCCTGGAAGGAAGGGGTCACGCTGGCTGTTTTGGCCTATTCGGGGGTGATGCGCAACGAGTCGAAGCTGAAGGACAGGTACTCACCCCTCGTCGGCGAACCCGTACTCCTTGAGCTTGCGCGCCAGCGTGTTGCGGCCGATCTCCAGCACCTTCGCCGCCGCCGTGCGGTTGCCCTTCACTGACTCCAGCACCCGCAGGATGTGGCGCCGCTCCACCTCCGCCAGCGGCAGCAGCCCCGTCGGGTTCGCTGAGACTGCGGGCTCCGTGCTCCCGGCGGGCGCCGCCGCCCGATCCACCGTGGGCAGGGGCAGGTGCTCCTCGAGGATCTCTCCCTCGCACAGCACCACCGCGCTCTCGACGCAGTTCTCCAACTCGCGCACGTTGCCCGGCCAGCGGTAGGTCCTCAGGCGCTCCAGCGCCGCCGCGCTCAGCTTCGGTGTCTCCAGGCGGTGCCGCTTCGCCGCCGTCGCCACGAAGTGCCGCGCCAGCCGCTCGATATCCTCCCCGCCACGCTCACGCAGCGGCGGCAGCACCATCTCCACCACCTTGATGCGGTAGTAGAGGTCCTCGCGGAACTTCCCCTCGGCCACCATCTTCACCAGATCGCGGTTCGTCGCCGCCACGATCCGCACGTCCACCTTCACCGTCTGCGTGCCGCCCACGCGCTCGAACTCGCGATCCTGCAGCACCCGCAGCAGCTTGCCCTGCACGTGCTGCGGCAGCTCGCCGATCTCGTCGATGAACACCGTGCCGCTGTCCGCCGCCTCGAACTTGCCCGGCACCCGGTGGTCCGCCCCCGTGTACGCCCCCTTCTCGTGCCCGAACAGCTCGTTCTCGATCAGCGTCGCCGGCAGCGCCGCGCAGTCCACCTTCACGAACGGCTTGTCCCGCCGCGGCCCGTTGACGTGGATGGCTCGCGCGAACAGCTCCTTGCCGCAGCCGCTCTCGCCGCGCAGCAGCACCGTCGCGTCCGTCGGCGCCGCCTTCTGCACCAGCCGGTAGATGGACTTCAGCTGCGGGCTCTCGCCGATGATCCGGTTGAAGAAGTAGCCGACCGGCGCCGTCGGCTGATCCTTCGCCCGCTTCAGCTCCTGGTAGAGGCTGGTGCTCTGCAGCGCCGTGCCCACCTGGCCCGCGATCACCGTCAGCCGCTCGATGTCCTCTTCCGTGAAGCGCTCGGCCCCGCGCTTGTTCAGCACCTGGAGCACGCCGTAGATGGCGCCCTCCGTGTCCCGCAGCGGCACCGCCAGCAGGCTCGTCGTCCGGTAGCCCGTCATCCGGTCGATGTCCGCGAAGAACAGCCGCTCGCCCCGCGGCTCCGGCACGTTGACGGGCTCGCCCAGCTGCGCCACGTTGCCCGCCACGCCCTGGCCCAACTTCACCCGGATCTGCGACACCTCGGGCAGGTGCGCCGCGCGCGAGAACAGCTCGCCACGGGCCGGATCCAGGAGCCACAACGTGCCGCGATCCGCCTGCATCGTGACGGCGATGCGGTCGACCAGCGTCTGGAGGAACGCGTCGAGGTCGACCTCTCGCCCGACGAGGCCCCCGACCGAGAGCAGTACCTGGCTGACGTCCGAAGGCTGGGGCATGGTGGGCAACGGCGGCAGGACGAACGCCGTGCCGCCACCATAGCATTCGTAGAGCATCTCGCCGCCTCCTACGCGTTCGCAGCAGCGCCGAACAGGATGCGCTTCCCCTCGCGCGCCGGCTCGGTCGCGAAGAAGTGGTTGCGCGCCTCCTCGGCCATGTTCTCGACCAGGTCGTCGTTGTGCGCCGGGTCGTGGTGGAACAGCAGCAGCCGGCGGGCATCCACCGCCTGGGCCACCTGCGCCGCGTCCACCATGGTGGAGTGGCCCCAGCCCTTCTTCGGGATGCCGATCTTCCCCGAGTACTCGTCCGGCGTGTACTGGGCGTCCAGGCAGAGCGCGTCCGCGCCCTCCAGGTACCGCGCCACGTCCGGCGTGAGCTCGTCCCGGGCCAGCTCCACGTCCGTGGCGTAGACGAAGGAGTGCCCGTCCGCCTCGATGCGGTAGGCCAGGCAGCCCTGCGGGTGCGGCACGTCGATGGGCGTCACCCGGAACGGGCCCGTCTCGATCGTCTGGCCGTGGAGCGCCGAGCCGAACGTCAGCTTCGAGCGCAGGATGGACAGCGGCACCGGGAAGTGGGGCGGCTCCATCTGCTTGGACAGCACGCTCTGCAGCGCCTGGTCCCCGTTGGCGCCCGGCCCGTACAGCGTCAGCTCCGTCGAGGCCAGGTACGCGGGCGTGAAGAAGGGGAAGCCCTGCACGTGATCCCAGTGCAGGTGCGAGAAGAACATCGTCGCCTTCTGAGGAGGGCCCTCCTTCATCATCTGCTCGCCCAGGGCGCGGATGCCCGTGCCCGCATCCAGGATGAGCCGGTGGCCCTGGCTCGTCACCTCCACGCACGCCGTGTTGCCACCGATGCGCGACCCCGACACCGCGATGCTGCCCCGAACACCGAAGAACCGGACTTCCATGGCGACCCTCCTCAGAAATGCCCGCGAACCGTGAGGCTTCGCTGACGTATTCGTGTAAACCGCTGACGTCCTGGCGTAAGAGCAGGGATGATGCCAGCGGCTAAGTGTCTGAAATCATGAGGGGTGGAAGGGGAGTGGATCACCCCGGTGCACCAGTTTGGAGCGCGCTGGATCAGGACGCTCGCGCCATTCCGGAACATCCTGGTTCGCCTGGAAGTCTGCTTTCTTGACAGGCGTGCCGAGGGTCAGCGCGTAGCCGGAGGAGGAGGTTGGCCCGAGGAAGATGCGCTGGCCCTCGCGTGCGGGCTCTGCCTCGGCGAAGGAGTCGCGGGCCTCCTGGGCCATGCGCTCCACCATGCTGTCGCTGTGGGACGGCTCATGGTGGAAGAGCAGCAGCCGGCGCGCGCCCACCGTCTTGGCCACCTGAGCCGCGTCCACCATGGTGGAGTGGCCCCAGCCCTTCTTTGGGATGCCGGAGCGTCCCTCGTACTCGTCCGGCGTGTATTGGGCATCCAGGCAGAGCACGTCCGCGCCCTCCAGGTACCGTGCTACCTCCCAGGGAAGAGACGCGGCGGACAGCTCGACGTCCGTGGCGTAGACGAAGGCATGGCCATCCGCCTCGATGCGGTAGGCCAGACAGCCCTGCGGATGGGGAACGTCGAAGGGCGTGACGAGGAAGGGGCCCACCGGGATCGTGCGGCCGTGCCGCGCCGAGCGGAACGTCATCTTCGAGCGCATGGCGGACAGCCTCACCGGGAAGTGAGGTGGCTCCATCTGCTTGGCCAGCACGCGCTGCGCGTCCAGCGCTCCCGTGGGCCCTGGACCGTAGAGGGTGAGCTCGGCGCCGGGCCCGTAGGCCGGGGTGAAGAAGGGGAAGCCCTGCACGTGGTCCCAGTGGAAGTGGGAGAAGAAGAGGGTGGCCTTGGGGCTCGAGCCCTCGCGCATCAGCTGCTCGCCCAGCGCGCGGATGCCGGTGCCGGCATCCAGGATGAGGCGGTGACCGTGACTGGTGACTTCGACGCAGGCGGTGTTGCCGCCAATGCGTGAGCCAGAGACTGCGATGCTGCCTCGGACTCCGAAAAATTGGACCTCCATGGCTGTAGTGACTCCTCAGGTGGTCAGAGCGCTCCGGCCGAGCCTCTGACGCGGCGAGTCAAAGGCATGCGGAGTGCCAACCCGTAACGCACCGAAATGAGGCGGCGCTGCCGAGCGGACGCGAGGGACTGTGCCGTTCTGGAGCGATCAGGAATGGAGCGTGCGAGCCGCTCTGGAGCGGCGCGTTCCGGTCCATGAAAAAACCTGCTGGGTCAGGTGATGCGCGCCTGCGGTGGAGCGTGAGTTTGAGTTGCCGGCGAACCTCTGTGCTCATCGCTCGTCACAGCGCGCGGGTCCGCGTCATCGTCGGAATAAACGCACTGCAGAGGGATTCCCGGGCGCTTCGTAAGAAGTCCATAGTCCCGCTCACCGTGCTCCGTTATATGCGCCTGGAGACGTCCTCAGCGCCGCGTACGGCCCGTCACAGCTCATGTTCACCGCTCGACCTTTTCTCGCCGCCCCGCTGTGCGCGTGGCTTGCCTTGAGTTCCCTGGAGGCGGCGGCGCAGACCCCTGACGCCGCGAAGACGCCTCAGGCCGCGCAGACCCCAGAGCCCGGAGCGCGACCGCTGGAGGAGGCCCGGGGTGAGCCCCTCACCCTGGAGCGCGCCGTGGCGCTCGCGACCGAGCGCAATGAGACGGCCCTGGCGGCCCAGCGCCGCGCCGAGGCCGCGGATGCGCGCGTGGCTCGGGCGCGGGCCTTCTTCTTCCCCGAGTTGACGGTCACCGGCACCTATACGCGCCGCATGAGGGAGACGGTGCGCGAGGTCGCGGGTGAGCAGGTGGTGGTCCAGGCCCTCAACGCCCTGGGAGCCACGGCCACCGCGCGGGTGGCCCTGTTCGACGCGCGAGGCTTTCCCCTGTACCGGGCGGCACGGCTGGAGGGCGAGGCAGCGCAGCTGGATGCCCGGGAGGCTCGCCGGCTGGTCGGCTTCGAGGCAGCGGATGCCTTCCTCACCACGCTGAGCAATCAGCAGGTCTACGAGGCGGCCCGGCACCGGCTCGAGTTCGCGCGTCAGAGCCTGCTGGACGCGAAGGCCCGCGCCGAGGCCGGCCTGGCCAGCACCAATGATGTGACTCGCGCCGAGCTCGAGGTCTCCAACGCGGAGGTGCAGCTCGCCTCGGCCCGGGGCTCCGCCGATACGAGCCGCATCGAGCTGGGCTTCCTGCTGGTCTCTCCCGTGGAGGGCGCGCTGGCCCTGCCGGAGCCGCTGCTGGCCCAGGCGGCTGGAGCGCCCGGACAGCCGGTGGGGCTCGGGCTGGAGCAGGAGGCTCAGGCGCGCCGCCTCGACATCCTCTCCGCGAAGCTCAAGGTACAGGCCCAGGAGTCCTTCGCCCGCGAGCCCCTGGCCCGTTTGTTCCCCACGCTCGGCCTGACTGGGCAGTACCGCCTCACCAATGAGGCGGGCCTCGCCGGGCGCCGGGGCGATGGGTTCCTCTCCCTCGATCTGGCGTGGAACCTCTTCGACGGTGGGGAGCGGTACGCGGACCGGCGCGAGCGGGTGGCGCTGGCCCAGGCCGCGGAGCTGGAGGCCACTGCCCGCACCCGCCGCGTGGGCGTGGATCTGCAGCGCGCGCAGGTGCAGCTCACCAACGCCCAGGCTGCTCTGCGGCAGAGCGAGCTGGCCTCCACCCACGCTCGCCGGAATGCGGAGGAGACGGGGATTCTCTATCGGCAGGGATTATCCACAGCTCTGGCGGTCGCGGACGCCTCCCTGCGCCTGTTCGAGGCGGAGGTGGCCGTGGCCCAGGCCCGCTACATCTTGGGTGTGGCACTGCTGGATCTGCGAGCCGCGCTGGGACTCGATCCTCTGGGGAAGGAGCCGTGATTGTGACGCGAGGGATGGGACTGGTGGCCGCGATGGCCGTGGTGGTGGCTCTGGGGGCAGGGTGCGGCCAGAAGGAGAGCGAAGGGGCCCCGGCGGGTGGTCCGCCTTCGGGCAAGGCCGGCGGAGGCAAAGGCGGAGGTGGCGGTCCGGGTGGTCCCGGTGGCCGCGGGGCGATGCAGTTCCCCGTGGAGCTGGCGCCCGTCGAGATCCGGGACGTGGAGTATGTCGTCAACGCCGTGGGCTCCGTGGAGGCCTTCGAGCGGGTGCAGATCACCGCGCGCGTGGCCGGCGTGGTGGAGCGCGTGAGCTTCACCGAGGGGCAGGTGGTGAAGAAGGGGGAGGTGCTCGCGGAGATCGAGCCCACCCGCTACAGCCTCGCGGTGGACGCGGCGAAGGCGGCCCTGGAGAAGGCGCAGGCCTCGGCGTCGGAGGCCCAGGCGGGCGCCCAGCGGCGGGCCGCGGTGAACGAGCAGCGCCCGGGCTTGCTGCCCGCAGAGGAGCTGGAGACCTTCCAGACGCGGGCCCGCACCGCGGCGGCCGAGGTGAGCGGGGCCAAGGCGGCGCTGGACCAGGCCCAGCTGAACCTGCGGGACGCGTACGTGCGCGCGCCCATGGAGGGGGTGCTGCAGACGCGCACCATCCAGACGGGCCAGTATGTGCAGCCGGGCTATGTGCTGGCCACGCTGCTGCGCCGGGATCCCTTGCTGGTGCGCTTCCGCGTGGCCGAGGCGGACGTGGGGCGCATCAAGCCGGGCATGACGGCGCGCTTCACGGTGCGCTCGGACAGCCGCACCTACAGCGCGAAGATCACCCACGTGGCGGCCTCGGCGGACGATCAGAGCCGCATGGTGCCGGTGACGGCGGAGGTGGCCAAAGAGGACGTCGAGGCGCTGCGGCCCGGCGCCTTCGCCAACGTGGCCGTGCCGGTGGACACGTCCAAGGGCTCGCCCGTGGTGCCCCAGACGGCGGTGCGCCCCAGCGAGCGCGGCTTCCTGGCCTACGTGGTGGAGGATGGCCGCGCGCGCGAGCGGGTGCTGGAGCTGGGGCTGCGCACTCCGGATGGCCGGGTGGAGGTGCGCGAGGGGCTCAAGCCGGGCGAGCAGCTCGTGGTGCGCGGCGCGGAGGCGCTGAAGGACGGCGCGGCGGTGCGCGTGGCGGAGGGCGCGAAGCCTGCCGTTACCGGTGAGCCCCGCCGGCCGGCGGATGGCGGCAGCAATGGAGGAGCCGGGCGATGAACATCACCGAGGCCTGCATCAAGAAGCCTGTCTTCGCGTGGATGTTGATGGCGGCCACCATCGTCTTCGGGCTGGTGGCCGCGCAGCGCATCGGCATCAGCCAGTTCCCGGACGTGGACTTCCCCACCATCAACATCTCCGTCACGTGGGAGGGCGCCTCGCCCGAGTCCGTGGAGAGCGATGTGGTGGAGCCCATCGAGGAAGCGGTGATGCAGGTGGAGGGCGTCAAGTCCATCACCTCCAACGCGCGCCAGGGCAGCGGCTCCATCACCGTGGAGCTGGATCTGTCTCGCAACGTGGATCTGGCGCTGCAGGACGTGCAGACGAAGGTGAGCCAGGCCCAGCGGCGGCTCCCGAACGACGTGGATCCGCCCGTCGTCTCCAAGACGAACCCGGAGGACCAGCCCATCATGTGGATTGGCCTGTCCGGTCCCTTCTCGCCGCAGGTGCTGAGCGACTTCGCGAACTACCGCGTGAAGGAGAAGCTGCAGACGGTGGAGGGCGTGGGCGAGGTGACGCTGGGCGGCTCGCTCGAGCGCAACGTGCGCATCTGGGTGGACGCCCAGAAGTTGGATTCCCGCGGGCTCACCGTCACGGACGTCATCGCCGCGCTGAACCGGGAGCATGTGGAGCTGCCCGCGGGCCGCATCGAGACGGAGGGCCGTGAGGTCAACGTCCGCGTCATGGGCGAGGCGCTGAACCTGGAGACGCTGCGCGACATCATCGTCCGGCAGCAGGAGGGCGCCACCGTCTACCTGCACGACGTGGCGCTGGTGGAGGACGGCTTCGCGGACGTGCGCCGCCTGTCGCGCGTGGACGGCAACCCCGCCCAGGGCATGGGCATCCGCAAGCAGCGCGGCGCCAACGCCGTCGCCGTGGCGCAGGGGGTGCACGCCGCGCTGGACGAGCTGCGCAAGGATCTGCCCGAGGGCATGCAGCTGGGCATCAACTTCGACTCCACGCGCTTCATCGAGGAGAGCGTCCACGAGATCGAGCTGGAGCTGCTGCTGGCGTGCCTGCTGACGGCGCTGGTGTGCTGGATGTTCCTGGGCTCGCTGTCCAGCACGCTCAACGTGGTGCTGGCCATCCCCATGTCGCTGCTGGGGACGGTGGCCATCATCTACTTCCTGGGCTTCACGCTGAACACCTTCACCCTGCTGGGGCTGGCGCTGGCGGTGGGCATCGTCGTGGACGACGCCATCATGGTGCTGGAGAACATCTACCGGCACGCGGAGATGGGGAAGGAGCGGGTGCGCGCCGCGCGCGAGGGCACCTCGGAGATCACCTTCGCGGCCCTGGCGGCCACGCTGGCGGTGGTGGCCATCTTCACCCCCGTCATCTTCATGAAGGGGATCGTCGGCAAGTTCTTCCTCCAGTTCGGCGTCACCCTCTGCGTGGCGGTGCTGCTGTCCTACCTGGAGGCCATCACCCTGGCGCCGGCGCGGTGCGCGCAGCTGCTCAAGGCCTCGCGCGAGCACCGCGGCAGGGTGGGGCAGGCCGTCGATCGCGGCTTCGAGAAGCTGGAGGGCGTGTACGCGCGGGTGCTGGACAAGGTGCTGAAGCGGCCCGGCTGGGTGCTGCTGGCAGCGGTGGTGCTGCTGGCCGGATCGGGGTTCGCCTTCAGCGCGCTCCAGAGCGAGTTCGTCCCCTCGCAGGATCAGAGCCGGTTGATGATCCGCCTGCAGACGGCGGTGGGCAGCAGCCTGGAGGAGACGAACCAGCTCTTCCACAAGGCGGAGGCCTACCTCAGCACCCGTCCGGAGGTGACGCGCGTCTTCGCGGTGGTGGGCGGCTTCGGTGGCGGCGGCTCGGGGGTGAACACGGGCAACCTGATGGTGACCCTGGTGCCCCCGGACAAGCGCATGCCCCAGGCGGAGCTCCAGCAGCAGGTGCGCAAGGAGCTCAACTCGTACCCCGGCCTGCGCGCGGTGGTGCAGGATCTGTCGCAGAGCGGCTTCACCGCGCAGCGCGGCTTCCCCGTGGAGTTCAGCGTGCGCGGCTCGGACTGGGACAAGCTCGTGGAGGCCAGCCACCAGCTGCGCGAGAAGCTCCAGGCCAGCGGCAAGGTGGTGGACGTGGACACGGACTACCAGCTCGGCATGCCGGAGCTGCGCATCCTCCCGGATCGGGCGCGCGCGGCGGATCTGGGCATCTCCATCGAGTCCGTGGCCGCCACCATCAACTCGCTGGTGGGCGGGGTGCGCGTGGGCAAGTACAACGCCGGCGGGCGGCGCATCGACGTGCGGCTGCGGCTGCTGGCCGATCAGCGCTCGCGGCCGGAGGATCTGGCGGCGCTCAAGGTGCGCACCTCCGGTGGCCAGCTGGTCCCGCTCTCCTCGCTCGTGCAGCAGGAGGAGCGCCCGGCGCTGCAGGCCATCACCCGCCGCGAGCGCGAGCGCGCCATCAGCATCTTCGCCAACGTGGCCCCGGGCGCCAGCCAGCAGGAGGCGATCGCCTTCGTGGAGAAGGCGGCCAAGGAGCTGCCGGGCGGCACCCGCGTGGTGCTGGGCGGCGCCAGCGTGGCCTTCCGCGAGTCCATGGGCAGCCTGATCTTCGCGCTCTTCCTCGGGATCGGCGTGGCGTACATGGTGCTCGCCTCGCAGTTCAACTCGTTCCTGCACCCGGTGACGGTGCTCACCATCCTCCCGCTGTCGGTGGCGGGCGCCGCCTTCGCCCTGGGCCTCACCGGCACCACGCTCAACATCTTCAGCATGATCGGCCTGCTGCTGCTCATGGGCATCGTGAAGAAGAACTCCATCATCCTGGTGGACTACGCCCTGCAGCAGCGCGAGCACGGTGCGGATGCGGTGGAGGCCATGCGGCGCGCGGGCCCGGTGCGGCTGCGGCCCATCCTCATGACGTCCATCGCCACGATGATGGCGGCGGTGCCCGCGGCGCTGGCGCTGGGCGCGGGCAGCGAGACGCGTCAGCCCATGGCCATCGCGGTGCTCGGCGGCCTCTCCGTGTCCACCTTGCTGAGCCTCGTGGTGGTGCCCGCCTTCTATGTGGTGGCGGATCGCTACAAGGGGAAGCTGCTCCGGCGGCGCTTCTTCCGGGACATGGAGGAGCCCCCCAAGGAGAAGCCCTCCACCGCCGAGGGGTAGCCCCTCAGCAGGGAAGGGGCACGGGCGGAGGTCACCTCCTCCCAGTCTGGCAGGGAGCTGGGGGCGCGGCTTAGGCTGGGGACATGAACCGACTGCTCCTCGCCGCCACCCTCATGCTGTCCTCCGCTGCCTGGGCCGATGTCGCTCCCGGCGGCGGCTGCGACTGCAACTCCGCCTCCGGCGTGCCGCTCGCGCTGCTCGGAGGCCTGGCCGTCTGGGCCGCCCGCCGGAAGTAAACCGCCGAAAACTGGGATGTACAGCTGTGTAGGGCCGTAGGTGGGAACGGGCGCCTCGGGCAGGCGTGTGGCCGGTGGGGCGGGCTGGCGGTCTTCTCCGCGAGTTGGCCGGACTCAAATGGAGACCTACATGCACCGCATCCAGATCCTCAGTTCCTGCCTCTTCGCGCTCGCCCTGGGCCTCGTTGGCTGTGGCGGAGAGAGCAAGGTGTCCATCAAGCTCACCGACGCCCCGGGCGACTTCAAGCGCGCCGTCGTCACCATCTCCGAGGTCGAGCTGCTGGGCGAGGGCGAGAACAACCGCGTCGTCCTGCTCAACCAGGCGAAGACCACCGATCTCATCACCCTGGCGAACGACACCGCGGACCTGGTGAAGGACGCCGTCGTCCCCGCCGGTACCTACAAGGAGCTGCGCTTCGTCATCACCGGCGCCTTCATCGAGGTAGATGACGGGAATGGCGGCACGAAGATCTACGCCTCGTCCGCGGACTACGAGGGCCTGCCCGAGGGCACCGAGGTCGCGGGCTCGCTGCAGTTGCCCAGCTACGGCACGTCCGGCCTCAAGGTGAAGATCGCCGAGCCCGTGACGGTCGAGGGTGAGCAGAAGGTCATCCTCGTGGACTTCGATGTGGCGCAGAGCTTCGGCCACACGGGCGGCGTGGGCTCGGAGAAGTGGATCATGAGCCCCGTCATCAAGGCCGCGGACATCACCTTCAGCGGCACCGTCACCGTGACGCTGACGAAGGGCGAGGGCGTCACCCTGCCCACCGTGAACGGCCGGGCGATCACCCTGGGCGACTTCCAGGCGACGCTCACCAACACCGGCGGCAGCACCGAGCAGCTGGCCTTCACGGACGCCAACGGCGACGGCGTCTTCGAGGCCCAGTTCGTCTACCTCATCCCCGGGGACTTCTCGGCGGCCGTCGTCGGGCCGGCCGGGGTGACCTTCGCCACCGACCCGTCGAGCCCCGCGCCCGTGTCGGTGGGCAATGGCAAGCAGGTCAGCGTGGCGTTCACGCTGACCTCTGCGTCGACGCCGTAGCCACGCGGATCCGAGGCCCCCTCGCGGATTTTTGAGGGGGCTTCGGCCCCTGGGCCCAGCAAAGTCAGCAGGTTGCTCTGGGCCAGGTGTTTGCAGTACCTCCGGGGCTTGGCTTTTCCCTGGAGGAGTTCATATGCGTCACGCGGTAGTGCTCGGAGCACTTCTTACGGCTGGCCTGCTGGCGGCGCCACGGGCCGAGGCCTGCGGCGGCTTCTTCTGCTCGCGGGTCCCGATCGATCAGGCGGGAGAGCGCATCGTCTTCGGGGTGCGTGACAACACCGTCGAGGCGCACATCCAGATCCAGTACCAGGGCGCGGCGGAGAAGTTCTCCTGGGTGGTGCCGATGCCAGCGCTTCCCACCCTGGAGGTCGGCTCTCCGCTCATCTTCGGGTACCTGGACGGCCGGACGCAGGCGCGCTTCAACCTCGACTGGCAGAACAGCTGCAACGGGGACGGGAGGTCCGTCCCCGATAACTACGAGAACGCGGGGCCGCCTGTGCCGGGCGCGCCCACGGACAGCAGCGGCGGCGTGACGGTGGTGTCTCAGTCCGAGGTGGGGCCGTACGACGCGGCCATCCTCCAGGCGGAGCAGGCCACGGCGCTGAGCAACTGGCTGGTGGACAACGGGTACGATCTGTCACCGCAGGGCTCGCAGGCGCTCGAGCCGTACGTGGGCAAGGGCAACTACTTCGTCGCCCTCAAGCTCCAGCAGAACAAGCAGGTGGGCGATCTGCGGCCCATCGTCGTGCGCTTCGAGGGCAACCGGCCCTGCATCCCCATCAAGCTCACGGCCATCGCGGCGCGGCCGGACATGCCCATCATCGCGTACGTGCTGTCCAGCAAGCGCGCCATCCCGGTGAACTACCGGCACGTGCTCATCAACCCCACGCGCATCGACTGGCTGCGCTTCGGGAGCAACTACAGCCAGGTGGCCACCGCCGCGGTGGATGAGGCGGGCGGCCAGGCGTTCCTTACCGAGTTCGCCGGCGCCTCGGCCCCCATTGCCCAGGGCTTTGACGCCTTCCTGCCCGACTACGACACGCTGCTCCTGTCCCAGCAGACGCACCCGGTGGAGTTCGCCCGGGTGCTGCTGCAGCAGGGCTTCGGGCAGGATCCGGCCATCCAGGGGATGCTGCGCAAGTACATCCCCATGCCGGCCAGCCTCGTGCAGCAGGGCGTCACCGAGGCGAGCTTCTACAACAACCTCTCCAACTACCGGAGCGCCATCGACTCGGATCCGAACCGCCCGCCCTTCAACACCGCGGGCTTCGTGCAGGAGATCCAGGACATCATCATCACGCCCGCGAACAAGTCGCTGGAGCTGCTCGAGGCGCACCCGTACCTCACCCGCCTCTTCACGACGATGTCCGCCGAGGAGATGACGATCGATCCGGACTTCGACTTCAACTCGGAAGCGCCGGATGTCTCCAACCTCTACACCGCGAAGGCCTCCTTCGAGACGTGCGACAGCGACTTCTCCAAGCGCCGGGTGAAGCTGGAGCTGCCGGATGGCCGCTACTGGTTCGTCACGCTCGGCGAGGGCCCCTTCAGCGGGGGCCCCAGCTCGCTGCGCATCGAGCAGTGGGCGGACGTGGGTCCGGCCGCGATCATCAAGGACAACAGCGGCCTGGTGAACGAGGCGCTGGATGACGGCGGGGGCGGCGTGGGCAGCTGCGCGTGCTCCTCCACGGAGGCGGGCTCCGCGGCGCTCCTGTCGCTGATCTTCGTCCTGTGGAGCGCGCGCCGCCGCCGGGCCGCCTGAGGCGGTGGGGCAGGGTACGGTCTCACCGACACCGCGTGTCAAGGCGCCTGGAAGGTAGGTCTTGTCTGCCTGCGAGAGGTTGGTGCCGAGTGGGCATTTACCCCTCGATATTCGAATATCTGCAGCTTGCAGCAGACAAGATTCTCGTCCCCCGCTACATGTTTCATCCGAAGTTCTGTGCTGCAGGGCCTGGGGTGCTCGTGAATGACACCGCTGCCTTTCTTTCAGGCGCAGACGGGTGGATGATGGCCGTACTCAACAGCCCCGCATTCTGGTACTTCGCGTTCCATATATTCCCCCACAAGAAAGATGAGACTGTGGCGATGGACCAGCGGTATCTGCTCGCTGCGCCGGTCCCGAAGCCCGAAGCGTCACAGCGCGAGCGTGTGTCTCAGTCCGTCGAGGAAATCGTGCAGCTAACGCGTGGGGGGCTGGAGGCGAGGGCCGGCGTGCTTGACTTGCTTCGGATGGAGTACGAAGTCACGTCTCCCGGCAATTTGCTTGGGAGTTTCGAGTTGTTGTCGAGCGATGGCTTTGTCAAGGAGGTTCGCAAGCGACGGCCGAAAGCTTCGTCACTCTCTACTGCGGCGCTGAAGGCTCTCCGGTCTCTCTTCGAGGCTGAGGCACCGCCTCTGCTCGAACGACGTGCTCGTGTTTTCGCCCTCGAGCAGACGATCGCTCAAGCTGTTCACGATGCGTGGGGCCTAAATCAAGAAGATCTGGCTGAGCTACGGGGGACAGCGCCGCCCCGGATACCGCCGGGTTGGAATGTTGGGGAGGTATAGGCCTGATAGGGCGCTGTTGAGGGTGGCGTCCTAGTGCAGCGGTATTGGAGCGCTGCTGACGGGTACTCAAAGGGCCGCACGTCAGGCTGGTGTAGACGCGGTGCAACCCGCTGGAGACATCCGTCGGCTCAGGCCGTGACCCCTGAGCCGGAGCCAACTTCGGAGGCCGCGAGGGTAGCGCCAAGCGCTCCAGAATGGCGCGTACCCCGTCGGAAGTAGTTTTTGGGCCGGGGACTTTGCGAATGAGGCCCAAACACCTGGAGACGCTGCATGCCACGCTGGGAGACGCTGCTGCTGTGCATGTTCTTCGTGGGATGCAACGGCACCACCCAAAGTGTTCGTCGCGTCATGGGGCAGGAGACGTTCTGCGTCTACGTCCCGCGACGTTACGTTGCCCCAGTGGCACTGGGTGAAGCACTTCATGCTGCTCGCGCTGACGACGGACAAGCTGCCGCGCTTGCGCCAACAACGCTGGGGGCGGGTTCGCCAGCGGTGCAGATGCCCTCGTCCCCATCGGCGCCGCTGCAGGGGCTTCCTGGGGAAGGGCTCGGGAATGGCATGCCTCGCGGCATGCTCCGGCTCGTGCCAGAAGGTGGCACAGCCACAGGGGAAGCAGTGTCTGGCGTAGGGGCAGGAGAGGCCCTCGTCACGAGTGGTGCGGCTATTGCGGCAGCGGGCAGCGTTGTCTTGTTCTGCCTGACTATCAAAGCTGCCGTAGACGGGACGGAGACCCCGATCGACATCGCTGACGCGTTCTACCGTACCCACTTCGGCGACGTTGCTGGTTGGATCCAAGGTCAATATGCACACAAAGGCACCGCTCACTCTAGCGCTGTTGAGATAGATATATATATTCACTATGCACCCGACGGGGTAGTGACCGTGGCGACGGGTACGCCCAACTCTCAAACCAGGCCGGAGTCCGCCCCCCACGCTCCTCCCAGTGGGCGGCCAGATCCGCAACGCGACAAAGAGGAGAAAGAAAGACGGGGACGACTCTATGTCACCTACACAAAGCTCAACACGAAAACCAACCGCTACTACTCGGGGCGAACCAGCATGGTTGTCGATCTCACCAAGCCTCTTCGGCTTCAGGCAGACTTGGCCGTTCGGTTCCGAGATATGAACCATCACATCGACGAGACCGACGAATCTGAGAATGCTGTCTTCGATTTCGCGCGGGTTGATAGGTTCGACACCGGAAACGCCATTGACTACGAACAAAGATATGACGACCCCGCGTATTGGCGGATCCGCGGGAGAGAGCAGCAACTCATTGATTTCTATGGGGGCGCCCAGGCCGACACCGGAAATCCCTATCGGACCGAGAATATTGTGCGCGCCGTGGCGAAAGACAACCTACGTGGGAAACGGTTTCACGACGCTGCCACAAGTCGTTGGGGTCAGCTTTACCGTTACACGGGGTTCTAGGAAATGCGACCACCCTATAGACCCGGATCGTTTATACAGATTCCTCTCGCCGACGGTTCGTTCGGCTATGGAAGAATCCTTGAACTGCCGTTTGATGCCTTCTACGAGTACAGAACCACTAGTCCGGACGTGGACCTGGACAGGATCGCATCAAAGCCAATCCTTTTCAGGATTGTTGTTCGCCATACGAAACCGAATCCTTGGCAGTTCATTGGGTGGAGGCAGCTTGATGCGCGTCTGGTTCAACCTGTCGTCCAGTTCACGCAGGATGTGGGAGATTTTAGGCGCTGCACGATTTATGACACCCTCGGAAATGAGAGAGAGGCGGAACCCCAAGAGTGTATTGGGCTTGAGCCATCGGCCGTTTGGGAGCAGCACGCAGTCGAGAAGCGCCTGCTTGACGCCTTCATGGGACGGCCCAACGCAACGTTAGAGCATCTGAAAGTACGCCTGCAATAATGGATAATCTCGTTCGTGGCTGGCGAGCCGCTCCACCCAGCTACCTCGCTACTTCTCGGGGAGGGCCGCGGCCGGCATGTGAGGCTTGAGGCCCGCCTCCAGGGTCTTCTTGTCGGCGAACATGACGGACACGCCCGCGCGGGTGGTGCCCTGGGGCAGGGTGATGTGCACCACCGTGGCCTCCTGCTCCACCGTCTCCCCGATGAAGTCCAGGCACAGGGAGATCATGACCTTGTCCTGAATGCGCAGCGGCTTGTCCGTCATGATGAACGCGCCGCCCATCCGCAGCTCTCGGTCATAGGCCGTCTTGAGCTGCTCGGCGCTGGCGAAGTGCAGCTCGAAGGTGGTGGTGTCCTTGTTGACGATGTCCGCCACCACCTCGCCCGGGTAGAGGAAGCGTACCCCGAAGCCACCCGGGTCCATCTGCCGCAGCTCGGGAGGCACCTTGCGGTGCCGCTGCACAATCCCCTCGAACAGCACGAAGTTCTTCGCGTCCAGCTGCACCTGGAGGTGGACCCGCGTGTCCAGGGGGACCAGATCCCGCGTGAGGATGAAGGCACCGCCCTTGGAGATGTCCCCGGTGATGCCGGACTTCGCGAGATCAGTCGTGCCGAACCGGACCGTGTAGCGCTTCTTGAATCTCCGGTGCTGCCGCTTCTCCGCCATCGGCGACCTCCCAAGGGGGCCAGGAACCTACCCCCTTGTCCTACCCCAAGTCTGCCACGGCGGGAGCTTTTCGGCGCAACCCGGCTGGTAGGGGCAGGACAGATCCCGGCCCCAGGTCCACCCGGAGGCGGCCTGGGGCCCGGGGGAGCGGCTATTTCAGGAAGGCGCGGACCTTCTCCGGCTCCTGCTCGCCCTCGGGGCCGACGATGACGCTCTTGCCCTTGGCGACCACCACCACCACCCGCTCACCCAGGGCGAAGGCGGCCTTGAGCTCGGGCTTGGCCTGGAGCAGCTCGAAGTAGGCCTTCGAGAGGAACTTCACCTTGAGCTGCTTGCCCGGGTTGGTGAGCGCCTCCGAGTCGATCCAGCCCCCATCCCGGAAGAGGTAGGTCCTCCCCGCGGCCACCCGCACCGGGTCGCTCGCCGAGGGCCCACGCTCCTGCTCCTTCATCTTCTTCGTCGCGCGGGAGACAGCCACGGCACCCTTGCCCTCGGAGGAGCTCATGGACTCGGCGGGCGCGGGCGCTGGGGCGCTGGGGGCCATGGCGCCGCCCGAGCTTGCACCCTGTCCAGGCCTGCCGCCGAAGAGAGAGTCGAAGCTGTCACCCTCGGCATCCGCGGACTTCTCCATCATCGGCTGGGGCCGGGACTCGCGCCGGGGCGCGGGCTGGTCGTCCCACGGGCGCATGACGGGGGGCGGCGGCGGCCGGTTGGCCACCATGGGCTCGTCCTCCACCACGAGGTAGCTGGTGTAGGGGGTGACGATGCCGAACTTCTTGCCCAGGGTGATCACCTCGTCGCGCAGCTCGGGGCGCTCGCCGCGCAGGCGGATCTCCTCCAGCAGGAAGCCCACCTTGCGGATGGCCCACAGCCGGGGGATGAAGTCGTCGCGCGTGGCCTCGCGGGGCGCGGTGGTGCCGTACTCGAAGGTGCGCTTGTCGCTGTTCACGTAGCCGGTGAGCACCACCTTGGCGTCCCCGGGCTTGCGGTAGCGGCCCATCACCACCAGCTGCGTCCCCTTGAAGAGGTCCGGCAGCTTGCGCGGGTAGAGATCGTACGCGTCGATGGAGGACAGCTCGAGCGCCAGGTCCGACAGCACCGGGTTGCTCACCTTGTCGTAGAAGCCGGAGACCTTCGTCTCGAACTCCTTGCCGTCCCGGACGAAGTCCGAGGTGCCGGTGCCCTCGGAGGCGAGCCTGTCCAGCAGCCGCGCGTTCAGATCCTCGCCGACGCCGAAGGTGAACAGGCGCGTCTTCGTCTTCCGGCCGCTCTTGGCGTGCTGGGCGATCACGCCCTCATCCGTCTCGCCGATGGTGGGCTGGCCGTCGGTGATGAAGAGGAGCAGGTGGGGGGAGGGGGACTTGCCGTCGTTGTCCTGGAGGCCGCGCACCAGCGCCTCGTCGATGGCCGTGCCGCCCAGGGCCTCCATCTGCTCCACGAAGGAGACGGCCTTCTGGATGTTCTCCTTGTTGGCGGGCTTGAGCGCGGTGAAGAGCGGCTCCACGTCCGTGGAGAAGCGCACCACGTTGAAGGTGTCCTGCGGGTTGAGCCGGGTGACGCAGTACTTGAGCGCGTCCTTGGCGATCTTCATCCGCTCGCCCTGCATGGAGCCGGAGGTGTCGATGACGAAGGTGACGCGCTTGGCGCCGATCTCGTTGGGGCTCACCTCCGTCTTCGGGGTGATGAGCGCGATGAAGTAGCCGGGCTCGTCGGCCTGCTTGTAGGTGAGCAGCGACAGCCCCACCGCCTTGTCCGAGACCGAGAAGTACAGGTCCAGGTCCTTCGAGAGATCCGCGCCGCCCACCTGCTCCAGGCCGACGATGGCGTTGGACTCGCCCCGGCGGGACACGTCCATCTGGTGCGTGGGCGAGTAGATGCTGCGCAGCGGCGTCTTCGTGGCCACGCGGGCGCTGAAGGTGAAGTCGTTCTTGGCCTTGCCCTCCACCAGCCGCCAGTCCGAGGGCTGCGCCTTGGCGGTGGCCCCGAGCGGGTAGTGGTAGTGGTACAGGCCGCTGGAGTAGTTCAGCACCTGGCTGAAGGTGAGCTCCACCTTCTGCTCGCCCCGGGCGGGCACCGGGAAGACGCGCATGCGGAACACGTCCGAGTCCACGTACTCCAGCAGCCCGGGGTCCGCCAGCCGCCGGACGATGCCCTCGTAGATGGTGGTGGCCTTCTCCTTCTCGAGCACCTCGCCCTTGGTCTTCTTGCCGTTGACCCAGAGGTAGAACTCGGAGAGCGCGGCGCCCTTGGGGAGCGGGAAGATGTAGTGCGCCTCCAGCTGCGAGGGCCCATCGTTCTGGAACGTCTGCTCCACCCGGGTGACGGCGGTGCCGTCCTGGATCTCCACGCTCACGCGCTGGCTCTTGATGGCCAGCGGACGTGCATTGGGGGTGGTGGGCAGCAGCAGACCCTGGGCCGAGGCGAGCATCGGCACCAGGAAGGCAGCGATCAGCAACAGACGGTGGGGGGCGTTCACGGCGGTTTGTCTCCTCTGGAAGCCGAGGACTGCTTCAACGCACGAGCTTGCAGCGCGGTCTACCTACATTTACGCCTATTCCTTCGCGACACCCTGGCGGGCGGGCTCGGGGGCGTCGCGGACCTCCAGCCGCATCTCATCGGAGGTGGCTCGAAGCTCCGGAGCGTACATCGCCTCCACGCGGGCGGGCAGGGCGTGGAACCGGCCCGGGGCCTCGGCGCGCAGCTCGTAGGAGAGCTTCGTCACCCCCACGGGGAGCTGCGACAGGAAGAAGGCCACCCGATCGGTGCGCAGCTCCACGTGGGCGCAGCGGTACTCGCAGAGCTCCGGTCCGCTCTTGAGCGCCACGGCCTCGAAGCCCGCGGCCTTCAGATCCTCGATGAGGAGGAACTCGACGGCCTTGTTCGCCTTCACCTCGAGATCCACGCGGACGCGGATGCCGGACTCCACGGCCATGCCGTACTCGGTGCTGGCGCTCATGCGCTCGGAGGGGGCGGCGGGCTTGCCCAGGAGGGTGTAGGTGCGTGACACCTTCACGTCTCCGCCCACGCCCTTCACGTTCTCGTCGCGGTTGTACACGTCGAAGGTGGCCGCGTAGTACCCCGTCACCGGCGCGCCATCGCGCAGGAGCGTCACCGTGTTCACCCCGGGCTGGAAGGCCGCGTCCGTCAGCACCACCGGGCCGGACAGATCCATGCCGCCGGAGCCGAAGCGGATGCGAGCCGCCTCGCGCCCGTTCACCTGGACGATGAAGGAGCCGGAGGACTGCGCGGCCTTCTCTCGCAACGCGAGCTCGGAGAGGGCGTAGAGCGAGAAGGCGGTGTCCCGGGTGGTGCGCCACTTGCCGCCGTTGCGGCGCAGCACCAGGAAGTCGGTCAGCGGCTTCACCCAGGGGCTGGAGGGATCGTGCCGGTAGATGGCCATCAGCGTGTAGGCGGTGGCCTCGATGGCCTCGGAGGTCTGCCAGATGTCGTTGGCGTCACCCACGGAGGCGTCCTGCCGCTCCTTGGCCGCCTGGAGGATGTCGTCCAGGTTCTCCACGGCGATGCGGGCGCGCGGGTCCTTGGCGGCCTGCAGCGCCAGCGCCAGGAGGGCCCGGCTCCGCTTCGAGAGCTTGCTCCTGCGCGCGAAGGCCTTGTCGAGCCCGGCCTTGGGAGCGCCGCCGGTGGACGCAAGGGCGAAGAGCATCCAGGTGTGCTCGTCGGGGTTGCCGAGCGCCGCGCCGAGGTGGCTCGTGAGGTACTCGCGGCCTCGCTGTACCACGCCGGGGTCCACCTGCAGGCCCGAGGCCCGGCCGAGCGACAGGCCATAGACGACGTAGGCCGTCATCCACCGGTTCGTGTCGTCGGACTGCCACCAGCCCCAGCCGCCGTCACCGTGCTGAAAGCCGTAGAGGCGCTTGAGGCCCGCGTCGACCATGTCGTCCAGGTTCTGGGGGACGCGGGAGCTGGGCAGCCCCAGCTCGCGGGCCGTCTTCGCGGCGATGGCGGCGGGGACGAAGCGCGAGAGCGTCTGCTCCACGCAGCCGTATGGGTACTGCGCCAGGTACGGCAGCGCGTCCATCATCACCGAGGCGAGGGTGGGGGAGACGGTCAGCTCGAAGCGGGTGGCGCTGGCGTTGCGCTGCTCGGGGAGCTTCACCTGGAGCCCCACGTTCTCCGAGAGCCGCCCGGAGAACGAGGCGCGCTGCGCCGAGCCGTGCACGACGACGGGCAGCGTGAGCTCCATGGCATCCTTCGCCCCACCACCTCGGGCGATGGCCAGGATCTTCACCTCGCCGGGCTTCACCACGCGGTAGCGGACATCCACACGCGCGTCTCCGCCGGCGGCCACCTCGACCGTGCGCTGTGTGGCGTCGATGGGCTCGAAGCCGGGGGCGTCGAGGGAGACCTGGACGCTAGCGGCGGCCGCCAGCCGGCTGGACACGAGGGCGGACAGCGTCACCTCGTCCCGCTCGGTGAAGAACCGCGGCGCCTGGAGGCGGACCATGAGCGGCTTCTCGGTGCGGAAGCTGGCCTTGCCGACGCCCATCTGCCCGCCCGCCGTCATGGCCACCGCCAGCGTGCGGAAGCGGGTGAGCGAGTCCGGCACCCGGAGCTCCAGCTCCTTGCGCAGACCACCCACGGCCACCTGCGGGAACCAGCCCGCGGACGAGCTGAAGTTCGTCCGGACCTTCACCGGCTCCTCTCCTGCACCTCCACCCGGGCCAGCAGCGGACTTGGCAGGCGCAGGGGCCGCCATCTCCTCGGCGCTCGCCCCCGCGCTCTCCTTCTTGGCTTTCCTGGCCACCTTCTCCTCTCGGCGTCCTCCGAACTGGTCATCCATGGAGCCCTGCGCAAGCTGGGATGCGGGGGCCGAGGGCGCGGGTGGGCTCAAGCGGGCGCGCTCGTCCTCAACTACGGGCTCGGGGGGCCGATCCCGATCCTTGCTCGGCATGGGCCGGAACGCGCGCTGGTTCTGGGTGGAAGCGGTGGTGACCCACTGCTGCTGCGGGCGCCTGCCGAAGAACGAGAGCAGATCGTTCCGATCGGGCTCGATGGAGAAGATCGCCTCGTCCACGGAGGAGACCATGAGCTCCACCTCGCTCTGGGCGCCCTTGATGTCAATGCGGGCCTTCTGCGGGGCGCCGGGCTCCACCACCTCCGAGGAATGGGAGACGCTCACCCGGAGGGCGTTGTCGGTACCGGAGACCTTCACCACCGCCTGCTGCTGGAGGAAGGTGCCCTGCTCGAACCGGCCGATGTGGAGCCAGGCGTTGGGCGTCATGGCGGCGGTGAGGGGCAGCTCCACGAAGCGCGCGCGCCCGTTGAGCGGGAACGACTTCGCGGCGTGCAGCGCGTGGCCCTCGATCGTGAAGAACACATGCCCGCCGCTGGAGGGGGTGACCACGAGCGCCCGGATCGTCCCGCCCACGGCGAGCGGCGCGCGATCGGTGAGGAGCGCGAAGCCCAGGTTGGGGGGCGTGATGGGCTTCACGTCGCTCGTGAGCCACACGTCGGTGGTGGCATAGGGGGGCTCGGCATCCGGGGCTCCGGCCCGGCGGACCTCGATGCGGGCGGCTCCCACGGCATCGCCATCCAGCACCGCCTCTCCGCGCCCGTTGGAGAGCTGTGCGGTGCGCGTGAGGATGCCGCTCTGGCTCCCGTCCTTCTCGAGCCGCAGGAGCCGCAGCTCCACCGAGGGAGACTGGGGGCGCCCGTTGGCGTCCTCGGCGCGGAGCTTGAGCTTGATGGACTCGCCGGGCTTGTAGAGCAGGCGGTCGCTGCGCGCATCGACGAAGACGGGGGTGGAGGACACGTTGATGGTGCCACTGCCCGTCACCTCGCGGCGGCTGGCGTCGATGACGAACACCTGCACCTGGTAGCTGCGATCCCCGCCGTCCTGGGGCTTGGGCAGCTCCAACTCCGCGCTGCCGTCCGCGCCTGTCTTGAAGGTGAGCGTCGTCTGCCGATACGTGGGCTGCCAGCCACGGTGGCGGTAGTAGGGCGCCTCGTCATCTTCATCGCCATAGCCACCCCAGCCCACCTCCACGTCGTCCTCCCAGCGGCTCCAGCGGTGCACGTAGCCCTGCTCCGTCACGATGGCCCGGCCGTTCGCGTTGGCCACGGGCCCTCCGGAGTAGCGCGAGGCCGCGATCTTCACCTTGACCTGCTGGCCCGGAGCGGGACTCCCGATGGGCTCCACGGACACCTGGAACTCCGGGGGCTTGAACTCCTCCACGCGGAACACGCTGTTCGACTGCTGGAAGTACAGCGAGTCTCCTCCGGCGCTCTCCACCTGGAAGCGCCACTGGCCCAGGGCCGCGTCCTTCTTCAGAGGGAGCTCGAACGCCGCGGTGCCGAAGGCGCTCGTCGTGAGCTCCTTCAGGAGCACCTCGCGGGACTGAGCGTCGTAGACCCGCACGCGGATGGGCTTGCCGGCCACCGGAGTCGAGGGGCCGTTCGCGCGGCTGCGCAGGAACAGCTTGGCCCCCACGGTCTCGCCCGGCTTGTAGAGCGGCCGATCCGGCAGCACGTACGCGAGCCACTCGCGCTGCTCGTTCGAGCCGTAGCCATTGGCCCATCCCCGGGCAAAGGTGGCGTGGCCGCCCGCGCTCGCCCAGGCGGTGATCTCTTGCAGCTGGCCCTGGAGCTTCAGGGGGATCCGAGCCAGACCGGCCTCGTCCGTGCGCCCCTGGAACCGGGCGTAGCGCGTCTGGCCATCACTGCTGCTGGTGAAGACCACGACCTCCGCGTTCCGTGCGGCCTCGCCCGTCGCCGCGTCGGCCACGAACACGGCGGCCTCGGTGGGGGCGGTCTTGAGGACCATGGCCAGCGGGGTGATGAGCAGCCAGTCGGACGCGCTCAGCTTTCCGCCGGAGGCCTCCACGATCCAGGTGCCAGGGCCCGGCACCTCGAGCACCTCCGCCAGCGACGAGAGTATGTAGGGCCCGGGCACGGTGAGCTTGCGGGTCCACCGCTTCACCACCTCGCCCGGCGCGCCCATGGGCTCGGAGGAGAGGAGCTTCTCCGGGCTCTGCTGCAGCGGGTCGGCGCGGCGCAGCGTGAGCGTCAGCTCCTCGAGGTTGCGGAAGGAGATCTGCAGCGAGGGCTTCACACCGGGCTGCTCGATGTATTGCGTGCTGATGGAGAGCTGGGGCCGCCGGATGTCCTCACTGCGGGCACGCGCCTGGTCGAACACGTTGCTCGTCGTGCCGTTGAAGCGCGACCGGATCTGATCGTACAGGTCGAGCGCCGCCTGGAACGCCTGGGCGTTCTCCTTCTGCTGGCCCAGCAGGAAGAGGGCGTCATCGGCGAACTCGGTCTGGCCTTTACCGAGCTCCAGCAGTTCCTTGTCCGCGCGCGCGAGGCGGTCCTTGTTCCCCGTGTATTGCCACGAGCGCGCCCTCAGGAAGAGGGCGTGAGCGCGGTCATTGGGGGAGGGCTCCAGAGAGAGCACGCGGTCGCAGAGCCCCTCCACGTTCTTGGTGTTGTAGAGCTGCTGCTCCATCTGCTGAAGCGCCATGCGGAAGAAGATCCCGCGCGCCTCCTTGGCCCAGCGGCCGCCGGAGCCGCGCGCCACGGCCTCGAGCTGCTCCATCGCCGTGGAGACACGGTTCCGGGTGCCATTGTTCATCCAGGTGTCACCGCGCTCGGCGAGGGTGACGTTGGCGAGAGCGCGCGGCAGATCCACCTGCCCGCTCTCTCCCGCGGTGCGAAGGGTCTGCATCGCGGTCGAGGCGTCCCGGCCCGCCAGGAGGCAGGCCCGCGCTCCCTTCACCTTGGCCTCGTCGGCCAGAGCGGAGGAGGGGTGCTTGCGGAGGAACTCGCGGAAGGCGTCGCAGGCGCGAGCCATGGACTGCTCCGCGAGGTAGCGGTTCGCGCCGTCGAAGGCGGACTGCTCTGCCTCGGGGACGCTCGGCGTGGGTGCGGCGGCGGCATGCGCGGGGGCAGGGGACAGGGGCCCCAGGGCCAGCAGGAGCAGGACCGCGAGGCGGGCAGGGTGGAACACGGGGGAACTCCAGGCTTTGAACGAGCGCGGATCCATCAACGCACCAGTCGCGCATAGAATCTATCGGGCACGCATGAATCTCATGAACCCTCGCCTCCGGAGGGCGGCCTTCGTCGGGGCCGCGCTGTCCGGGCTGATCGCGCCCGCCCTGTGCGCCTGGGCCACCTGGGTGCTGGTGGGGAGCGCTGTCCGCGTCATGCTGGCCGTCACGATCGCGGCCCTCCTCAACATGTCCTCTCCGCTGGGCGGGGGGATGGGTATGCAGGGGGTCCTCCGGGTGCGGTGGATGCGGTGGGAGCGGACCTTCGACGCCGACCGGAGCCTGTCCGAGGCCTTGGCAGGGGCCTTCCTGCTCAGCGCGGTGACGGCCGGTGGCTTCTTCCTCGCCGCGCCCGTGCTGGGGGCTGTGCTCGGGTGGGTGGGGCCTCTGCGGACGGGGGTGGATGAGCTGCTGACGCTGGGCGCCACGGCGCTCCTGGTCGGGGTGGGAGCGGTGCTCCATCGCCCCGAGCTGTCGCTCCAGGCGCTTCGGTCCCGGCTCGAACGGGAGGGGGGAGCTCCACGGACCGAGGAGTGGGCCCGCGTCATGAAAGCGCTCTCGGCGTTGGCTCGCCCCGAGGGAGGGTTCGGTCACGTGGGGGGGATCGGCGCACGGACGGTGGGGCTGCACGAGCATCTCGAGGCGGAGGCCCTGCTGCGGCGTGCCTCTGAGGAGGGCGTCCCTGGGGCCGCCGAGCTCCATGCCCGGTGTCTGGACTTCCTCCCATCGCGCGCCGAGCCCGGTGGTGGCTTCTCCTCCTATCCCTCGGGGATGGCGCGCGTGGAGTACACCGCCCGAGCGCTGGAGGCCTTGGGCGGGCGCCTCGATGCGTCCACGGTCCAGCGGCACCGCGCCGCCATCCTGGCTTGCCGCCGGGAGGAGGGCAGGTACGGGCGCAGCGCTACCGCTCCTGGCTCGGAGGAGGCCACGGACTGGGCGAGCCGGGCGCTGGGAGGGTCTCGATCCCCCTGAGCTTCGAGTGCTTTGGGCGTGAGCCTCCGGGGTATGGTGGGCCCATGAGCCAGCCAACCTGGGGAGCGGAGGCCACTGCCTGCAGAGGCGCCCGAAGCCTCGCGCCGCTCTTCCTGCTCCTCGTGGCCCCTGTAGCGCTCGCGGAGCACGTCACGGTCAATCCAGAGACAGAGCTCTCCCTGGACTTCACCATGAAGGATGCCACCTCCTGCATCCTGCGGCCCGAGAAGCAGTACGACCCGAAGGCGTGCGCGGGGATCCCCCAGAAGGACGCCTCGGACCCGGCCGGGGGAGACCAGAGCGTGCGCGCGCTGGTGATCGTGAGACAGCCCGAGCAGGTGTTCGTCCTCACGGTGGCGAGCGTCAAGAGGCCGGGGATCGGCCAGATGTACGATCAGAACATCCAGGGCTTCCTCGAGGGCACGCGGAACCGGCTGTCCGAGGACTTCGGCGCCCCGGTGAGTGACGCCGCGGGCTCGGAGAAGGCGTACACCGTTCAGCGGGTGGGGGGAGTCCCGGTGGTCCGTTGGGAGTACACGACGGAGCTGCCCGAGGAGGACGAGCGGGCGAACACGGCCAGCGCGGTGGTCTACCTGATCCCCTCGCGAGACACGCTCGACATCCTCTCGATCAACACCCATCGGCGGAGCCTGGAGGCGGCGCGCAGCGTGGGCGAGCAGGTGATCTCCACGCTGCGCCTCCCGCTCACCATCGACGCGGAGAGGTTCGGGGGCGACATGGCCTTCGCGCTCGGGAAGGACATCGCCAGCGTCCTCGTGCTCGTGGCGCTCGTGGTGGGGCTGGCGGTGGCGATGTGGCGGCGCTCCCGGAAGGTGCGCTGAGCCCCGCAAGAGAGAAGACACGGCCAGCCTGGAAGGGAGTAGGGTGGGGGGGCAGAGCGTTCTGCTCTACACCATCTGCTCACCCGAGCCACGCCGCCCCGGCGGCCTGCCATCTCAGAGACGGCCCTTGAACGGAAACGGACAGCCCCTGCATCGCATCGCGCTCTTTCTCGACTTCGAGAACCTGGTCACCAACACCGGCATCAGCTCCACGAACTTTGATTTGCAGCCCTCGCTCGATCGGCTGCTGGAGAAGGGCAAGGTGGTGTTCCGCCGCGCCTACTGCGACTGGTCCCGCTTCGCCGAGGCCAAGGTCCGACTGCACGACTACGGGGTGGAGCTGCTCGACGTCCCGCCCTCGACGCGCTCGGGGAAGAACGGCGCGGACATGCGCCTGGTGATCGACGCGCTGGAGCTGTGCTACGCGCGCGAGCACATCGACACCTTCGTCATCGGCTCGGGGGACAGCGACTTCTGCCCGCTCGCCTACAAGCTGCGTGAGAACGGCCGCACGGTGATCGGGCTGGGGGTGAAGGGCTCCACCTCGCCCCTCTTCGTGAAGGCGTGCGATGAGTTCCTCTACCTGCGTCCCAAGCAGGCGCGTGGAGACAAGGACAAGCGGGACTCCGTCAGTGCCGAGGAGGAGGGCGCCCCGCCCTCGCGCGGACACCGCGGCAAGGGGCAGGCAGGCAAGGGAGCCGAGCAGGAGGCAGGCTCCGGTGGCAAGGGCAAGCACAAGGTGCCGGAGATCGCCCGCTCGGTGGTGAAGCGGCTGCTGGGGGGCGCTACGGGCCCCCTCAACCCGTCCCTCATCAAGGAGACCATTGTCCGCAAGGAGCCGGACTTCGACGAGCGCGATCATGGCTTCCCCACCTTCGCGCGGATGCTCGAGGCGATGGAGCAGGAGGGCTTGCTGAAGCGGCAGCAGCAGGGCCGGCAGTGGTACGTGGTGTCTCCGGAGACAGTCACGCCGGCACCTCGCGGCGGGCACTCGAAGCGCGGCGCGGCGCAGGCGGCGCACGCGGCGCAAGAGGAGACCGAGGACGAGGAGCTGGAGGAGTACCCGGACCCCGAGGACGCCGAGGCCTAGCCGCCGTTCGCCATGTCCCCGGTCGAGAAGCTGCGCATCCGCGCGGAAGATGGCGCGGAGTCCGAGGCGGCACTCTTCGTCCCTGAACGAGGTCAACCGGCGAAGGCCGTCGTCGTGTGCACCCCCGCGATGGGAGTGCCGGCGCGGTTCTACGAGCCACTCGCGCAAGAGCTCGCCGAGCGCGGGCTGGGCGCTGTCATCGCTGAGCTGCGAGGCATTGCCTCCAGCTCGGTGCGCGTGCGGCGAGGCGTGGACTTCGGGTACCACGAGCTGGCGCTGAGGGATCTGCCCGCGGTGATCTCCGTGGCCCGGGAGGTGCACCCCGAGGCGCCCGTCTTCGTGTTGGGGCACAGCCTGGGCGGGCAGGTGAGCGCGCTCTATGCCAGTGCCCACCCGGAGAAGGTGAGAGGGCTCATCCTGGTCGCAGCGGGCTCGCCCTACTTCCGCAACTGGAGCTTCCCCTCGAGCCTGGGAGTGCTCGTGGGCTCACAGCTCATGCGGGGCATCAGCTCGGTGCTGGGCTACTACCCCGGACGGCGGTTCGGCTTCGGAGGCACCGAGGCGCAGCGCCTGATCCGCGAGTGGTCCTCGTTCGCGGCCCGGGGCCGGCTCCAGGTGACGGACAGCCCGCATGACGTCGAGGCCCGGCTGCGGGAGTTCTCACGCCCCCTGCTCGCCGTCTCCTTCGATGACGATCGGTTCGCCCCGAGGACCGCCGTGGACCATCTCGTCGCCAAGATGCCGCGCGCCGAGCTGACGCGTCGGCACCTGCGCCCCTCGGAGGTGGGGGTGCCCGTGCTCAATCACTTCCAGTGGGCGAAGCGGCCGGCGCCGGTCGCGGAGCTGATCACGGAGTGGGTCTGCGCCACCCGCTGATGCGGCGGCGGGCCTCTCTGTGTCGGCCATCCTCCAAAAGGGCCTTTAGGGATTGAAATTCAAGCAATGGCGGAAGTTTGCTGCTGCCCTGTCATTGGGGACGAGCTGCCGCAAGGCTTTCAGCGTCCGGGGAGGGGAATGTGAGAAACGCAATCCAGGTCATCGTCATGGTGGGCTCGCTGGTCATGGGCTCGAACGTTGCCGCTGAGGAGGCGCAGGTCTCCGCGGAGGCCTCGGAGCTCGTGGATGGGCGCACGGAGGCGCAGCAGCGCTACGACGCCGCGCAGGAGGCGCGCGATGCCGCAGCGCTGGAGGCCCTGAAGGTGCGACTGCAGCAGGGCGCTGCCACGTCGAGCAGTGGAGAGGCCTCAGCCGAGGGGCCGGCCGAAGAGGTGCAACTGCTGCCCATGACTCCGGCCATCCGGGAGGCGGCGCTGGCCCCGCTGCGCAGCGCGGGCAGGGTGGCGCAGGACGTCGAGATCGAGTCCAGCACCGTCTTCCTGCTGCGCGGCTGCTACCATGTGGTGTTCACCTTCCCGGACTCCGGCCGGCCGCCGCGCTACCACCTCATGGTCCTGCGGCTGCCCGCGCCCGATCTGGAATGCACGTCCGCGAGCAGGACCCTCGACAGCTCGTACGTGGACTCGGTGCATGTGGCGGTGAAGGGCGGTCAGGGGATCGCCATCTCCTTCGCTTCGAAGCAGACGCCGAGCGGTTCCGGGCTGGTGCATGTGCGGCTCTTCCAGATCGCGCCCAAGACGCTGGACGTCGTCCGCCAGGAGTTCCTGGGAACGTATCTCGGGAGCACCTACGTCAACGAGCTGCACTTCGAGGGGAACCGGCTGATCGTGGAGACGAACCGGTACACGGCGACGTATCCGCGCTTCCTGACCAGCGGCCTGCCCCCGGAGGGTGTCATCTTCCCGTAGCAGGCAGGCCGTCACGCCCAGCGCATACAGCTCATCGCCCTCTTTCCTGCTCACCTCTCAGGCTGCCTGACGCTCGGGAAGCCAGATGCGTGAACGGTTACATAGGCTGACGGACGGCGACATTCGGATCACCGTCCGCTTCGCTTGGGGGTAACGTGGCGCGTCTCGCTTTAGCTGACCTGCGCAGCGGCACCGTGGTGCTACCCGCCGATCCTGCCCAGCCCCCGGTGCGCGTGACCGTGCAGCCGCCGGGCACCGCCCCGATCCAGCCGTACGGGGTAGCCCGGCTGTCGGACGGCCGCTTGTTGTTCGCCGACCGGGCCGGAAACCGCATCCTCTGCATGGCCGAGGACGGCTCGAACTTCGCAACCTTCGGCGTCCTCGGCTCCGGCGACGGCGAGCTGCGATCCCCGAGCGGCGTAGCGGTCGGCCCCGACGACCGGATCTACGTGGCGGATACCGGCAACTGCCGGATCGTCGCCGTCGACTCGATGGCCGCCGCCGGCTGGCAGGCGTACGGAACGAAGGGTGGGCCGAGCGCGGACGACCCCGCGGTCGGCCGGTTCGCCCAGCCGGTAGCCGTGGCCGCCGACGCCGCCGGGGTGGTGGTCGCCGATCCGGGCGCGGCCCGGGTCGTCCGGCTGACCACTCTGGACGATGCCGGCTGGGACGCGACCGCTCCGGGCCAGCTGCGTGGCCCCGTCGCTGTCGCGCTGCTGCCGAGCGGCGGGATCGTGGTCGCGGACCTGATTGCCCGTCGGCTGGCATTCCTGTCGACGCCGTCGGCTGGCGTGACCGGGGAAGTCACCGATCCGCTGCTCGCTGGCCCGACCGCCGTCGTCGCGGTGACCGACGACCTGCTCGCCGTCTGCGTGGCGCCGATCACCGCGCTCGTCACGGTCGAGCGGAGCGACGGCGCCTGGTCCGTGAAGCTTGATCGCATGCTCGACAAACTCGGGCTGCGCCGCCCGACCGCACTTTGCCTGCTCCCATGAGGACGCCATGACCACCTCGCTGCGCGTGCTGACCTACAACGTCCAGATGCGTTCCTGGGGCATGGAGGTCGGCGCCCAGGGCTCGCTCACGCCGTATACGAGCGTGGAGGACAGGGCGAGGATCATCGCGAAGAGGATCCTCAACAGCCCTCAGCAGTACGACGTCCTGTGCTTCCAGGAGGTGTTCGACGAGGACGGCCGGGACGTCCTGGTCGAAGCGCTCGGCCATGCATATCCGCACTACATCAAGAAATTAGACGGGGACGGGTTGTCCGTCGTGAGCGCGGGCGGGTTCGGGGTTGCCGCGGTCAGCGCCACGATCCCCGGCGGCGCAGCGCTCTCCGTGGTCAGCGGCGTCATCGGACTGATCGGGCTGGCGTTCAGCACGTTCGAAGATTCCGGGCTGATGCTCTTCAGCAAGCTGCCGTTCGGGCGGATTCCGGTCTCGCAGCAGTTCCGGGACGCATTGGAGGAGCATGGAATCAGCCTCCCCTCGTCGCTCCCGACAACGGCTTTCGAGGTGTACGAGGATTCGGGCGGCGAGGACGCCTTCGCGGCCAAGGGCATCCTCTATGCCCAGCTGCTCGCCGAGACCGGCCCTGTGCATCTCTTGGTTTCTCACACGCAGGCCGACTCGACCCGCGATTTCGATGCGGGCAAGGGCCATCCCGGAACGCGGCGCAAGCAGCTGGAGCAGGCTTTTGAGCTGCTCATCAAGATGGCCGGCAGCGCTCGCGAGTCCGAGGTGCTGTTCTGCGGCGATCTCAACGTCGACGGCATGAAGCACCCGAGCGGCTTCAGGCAGGAGTGGATCGATCTGTTCGACACGCCCGGCAGCCACTTTACCGACGATCTGGTGGATGCCTGGACCCGCGACCAGTGCCCGGGCGACCCGGGCCCGGGTCGCACGCCGCTGCCGCCGGAATTCGACCGGGGAATGACCGCGCAGATCCAGCGGCTGGACTACGCCATCCGCTCCCGCGGCCCATCGAGAGGCCGGCTGCTGCTGCAGCACATGTGCATCGCCTACGACATCGCTACCGACCCGGCGGCCCCGACCCCCTATACCAGCGACCACCTACCGGTTCGGATCGATCTCGATCTGGACCGGCCACACGCGTCGGTGCTCACCGCGGAGCCGATCCCTCCCAACGATCCCGCCGGGAAGCCGACTGCGATGCCCTTCGGCGGTCCTGACCAGACCGTCAGAGGCGCGCTCATCGACGGCCAGATGCACTGGTACCGCATCAATGAACGGGGCGGCTACAAGATCGAGCTCACCCAGGGCGGCCCTCGGGTGCACCTCGACGTCTACACGGCCGACAACCTCTCGGTGCCGGTGGCCCCATTCGGTACGCTCGACGACCCGTTCAACAAGGACGAGCCCGGCGGTACCCGCTTCTCGCTGCCGGCCGCCCCGTTCTACCTGCGGGTGTCGCAGCCGGACAGGCGGGGCGACGCGAAATATGAGGTGCGCGTGCACCGCTATTCCGGGACCGGTCCGCTGGACGCGATCCCGTTGCTCCGGGGGATCCCGGAATTCGGCGAGGCGAAGATCGGTGCGCCGCACAGCCTGGACGACCCGGGCACCCCGTTCAGCGAGCATGACGCGGTGTGGTTCGTGGCGCCGTTCGATACCGAGCCGGACGGCAGCCTGCACGTCACCTCGACCGTCGTCGTCTCCGACCCGGCGACCCGGTCGTTCGGCGTGCTTGTCCTCGGCCGCCTGCCGGGCCGTGGTTTCGAGCGGATGGATGAACGGCCGGCGCGCCCCCAGGTGACCGCAACGGTCGCATACGATCGGCCGCTGACCGGCTACATCCTGGTCCGCCGCGAGGATCCGACGTTCACCGCGCACGCGTTCACCGTCACGCTGCGATCGGACGTGAGCTACCTTTACGGCAATCCGGTGGCTCCCGTGTCGCGGGCCAGGGCGCTGGCCCAGCTGTTCTGCCGGGACGAGACGAACGGCGCCTTCGGCAGCGAATGGGGCTCCGACGACGTGCAGATCAACGTCTCCGTGAACGGCAGGACCCGGGTGCACATCCCGAACTCCGACTATCTGGAGTTCGACGACGACTCGCGGCGGGACCTGCCGCAGGTCGATGTCGTCCGCTACACGGGCTCGGCGGAGTTCGAGGTCGTCGAGCTGGACGACCTCAGCCCGGTCGACCGGGCGTCGGTGCCGATCCCGCAATTCGATGCGCTGGTCGGGGGCGACAAGGTGATCGAAGGCAATGCCGCGGGCGTCCTGATCAAGGTCACGGCCATCTTCGATCCGGCGGATGACGAGGACGACGATGATGACGGCATCTACGACTTGACGGTCACCGTATCGCCCGAGCCGCCGCGCCAGGCCTGACCGACTGGCGCCGGGTGGGCCTCGGCGACGGTCTTCAGCTGGGCGAGCCCCTTCTCGATGTCGGTGCCGAGCATGTTGTCCATGTCCAGGAACATGCCGAAGGCTTTGCCCAGGAAATTGTGCTTCCCATCCATCGACCACGTCACGAGCGAGCCGGTCGGCGTACCCGCGAGGGTGAGCACACAGGTTGCCGTGGACTCCATCGGCTCCACAAACTCGAGCTTCATGCCCACCTTCTGGCCAGGGACGCTCTCTTCGATCGTCATCTTGCCCTTGCCGACTCCCTTGTTGCCGCTCCACGCATACGACTGACCGACGCCCGCCGCGGGGCCTTCGAAGATCTTCTGCATGTTGGGATCGAGCTTCTCCCACAGCGACCCGAAAAGGACCAAGACACCCGCGAACTGATGGAGGTCGTTGAGAACACCGAACACGAGATCGGCCGGAGCAGCGATCTCGAGCTTGCGCTCGACGTGATAGGCGGACGGCCGTGTGGCTACCACCGCTACGAAAAGGACCAAGACACCCGCAACACCGATGAGAATTTTCTCGAGCATTGAAGCCCTCCTAGAGGCGCAAGAGCATAGGAAAAATGAAGGCCCATTTGCGCTTCGAAGGGCGTGCCCTATGGACTCTCGGCAGGACGCTGGGGAGCGACCCTCTCGGCACTCTCGCTCTCCAGAGCCTGCTCAGCCCGAGAGGCTGGGATCGCCACCACAGGGCGATGGACCGTGCGGTAGACAGCCGCCGCCAGTCCCCCACCCAGCAGCGGGGCGACGATGAACAACCAGAGCTGCTGCAAAGCCCAGCCGCCAGCGAAGATCGCGGGCCCCAGACTGCGCGCGGGATTCACCGAGGTGTTCGTAAGGGGGATGCCCACCAGATGGACCAGCGTGAGCACGAGGCCGATCGCCAGGCCTGCGAAGCCCACGGGCGCCCGAGCGTCCGTCGCCCCGAGCACCGTCAGCACCAGCATGAAGGTGAGGACGATCTCGGCCAGGAAGGCCGTTCCCGCACCGTAGTTGCCAGGCGAGTGGGCGGCGAACCCGTTGGCGCCCAGCCCCTGAGCTGCGGCCGAGTAGCCCTCCGGGCCCCCCTTCGCCAGCAGGAGCACGATGCCTGCCGCCACGAAGGCCCCCAGGCACTGAGCGATGAGGTAGCCGGGGACAAGCCGGCGCTCGATCTTCCTGCAGAGCATCAGCCCCACCGTCACCGCGGGGTTGATGTGGCAGCCCGAGATGGGCCCGATGGCATAGACCATCGCCAGCAGTGACAGCCCGAACGCGAAGGAGACACCCAGGAAGCCGATGCGGTCCCCCGCCAGGACGGCCGCGCCCACACCTCCCATGACCAGGACGAAGGTCCCGACAAACTCGGCCAGATACCGGCGCATCGCCTCGCTGCCCATCGATTGAGGAGCAGCCTTCGTCACGGGGTTCACCATGGGCAACCTCACCGGTGGAGCGCCAGGCTGGCGGGCTCCACCACAAGGACTCACTTCTTGTGAGACTGCTCACGTCTGCCCCGTGGGCAATGGCCCGCCTGGAGCGCCGGGACTCATGGCTGAGGAGGAGAGGCCGCGGGCTCCGCTCGTCCCCACGCCGGCTCAAGGCTTGGGAGCGCTCGCACCCTCATAGGCGCGCTTGAGCGCCGCGACGTCGATCTTGCTCATCTTCATCATCGCCTGCATCACGCGGACCGCGCCCTCGCGGTTGGAGCCCTTCAGCAGCTCGGGCAGCGCGCGCGGGACGATCTGCTACGAGAGCCCGAACCGGTCCTTGAGCCAGCCGCACGGCCCGGGCGAACCGCCGGGCGCAGGCGAAAATGTCCAATGCGGCGCGTCAAGCCCGGCCGCGCCGACGCGAACCGAAGCAACTTCCGCTCTCGGCGGTCGAGAATTGAGAATATGAGAACCAATCCCCACCGCCCCCTCCTCCACGCCGGCTCCACCGGCAACCGCGTGCAGAAGGTCGAGGAGCGCCTGGAGTCGCTCGGCTACCTCAAGAAGGGTGCCGCCGACGACCGCTTCGACGCCGGCACCGCCAAGGCGGTGGTCGACTACAAGCGCGACCACGGCTGGAAGGGGACGCCGCAGGGGATCGTCGGCGAGCGGATGGCCCGCTCGCTGAGGCACACCAGCGCCGCCACCACCGCCAGCACCAGCACCGCCACCGCCACCCAGGCCAGCCCGACCGGCGGCAGCGGCGGCAAGAACAAGACCCCGTCAACGCTCAAGGGCGCGACCTACAACGTCGAGCGCGACCGCAACCCCAAGCAGGTGCAGCAGTGGCTGGGCGACTTCGCCAAGAGCCACAACCTCGACTTCGTCCAGGTCCAGGAGATCAACGGCTACCACAAGGCGCTGGAGAAGATCCCCGGCTACCACCTGGTGACCTTCCCCAAGTCCAAGGACCACGGCGAGTCGGGCATCCTCGTCAAGGACAACCTGCTCGCCAAGCACGCCGCGTCCATCCAGGGCGAGGGCGGCGGCTGGACCACCGTGCGCGGCGGCCACGCCCCGCCGCGGGCGGCCACTGCGGTCCAGCTCGCGGGCTGGCTGAAGGTGGTCTCGGCCCACCAGCCGCCCTCGGTCGACTGGAAGAACGGGCACCCCGTCGGGCCAGAGAACCGGGTGAAGACCTACGCGTCGCTCTCCGAGAAGCTGCTCGCCTTCGCGAAGCGGCAGCTCAAGAACAACCCCGACCAGGCCCTGCTCATCGGCGGCGACTGGAACGAGCCGGCGTCGACCCAGGGGAAGTGGTCGCCCAACTGGATCGCCCAGCAGGCGGGCATGACCACCCACGGCGGCGTGAAGACCCACGGCAACGGCCGCATCGACTATGAGATGTCCCACGGGTGCCGGGTCTCGAACATCAAGGCCGGCCCGACGGGCGGCTCGGATCACAACATCGTCACCTTCACCGTGAGCCGCCCGAAGGGCAAGCGCTGAAGCGCGGTTGGTGATCCTCCCCGCGACCTCTCATATTGGGATCTCAGCGCTCTCCTGAGGCCTGGGGATCGCCTCTGGCTCGAAGCAGGCGCTCCAGCTCCGTTGCTTGGCGCCAGCGGCTCAGAGCGGCGGATGGCACCCCCATCGAGGGGCACCTCACCATCGCGTCGTTCCGGTGGTGGACGCGGCAGTTCGCCCGAGCGGGTCTGGAGCGCTGCCCGGAGATCGAGGCGGCCCTCCTCCCGGATGTGGAGCGCCTGAGGCTGCGAGGCAGCGGCAGGTCCCCAGGAGCCCGCCGGTGTCCAGCAGGCCCGGAACGGAGCATGAGTCCGCTCCGGGCCCTGCGAGGCACCGCGCCGGCCTACTTCACCTGCACCGTCACACCGGCCGAGGTCGTCACATTGCCGGCCACGTCATACGCCTTCGTGGTCAGCGTGCGGCTGCCCTTGGGCGCGGACGGCCTCCACACCAGGCTGTAGGGCGCCGTGGTGTCGGTGCCCAGGAGCGTGGTGCCGTCATAGAACTCCACCCGGGCCACCAGGTGGTTGTCGCTGGCGCTGGCGGTGATCGTGGTCTGCGTGGTGATGACCGTGCCCGCCGCGGGGGCGGTGATGGAGACGGTGGGGCTCGTGTTGTCCACCTGGATCGACAGCGTGGCCGTCGTGACGTTGCCGAACACATCGTAGGCCTGGCCCGTCACCAGATGGGCTCCGTCCGGCTTCGTCGTGGAGTCCCAGGTCAAGGCATAGGGGGCGGTGAAGTCCGTATGGATCACCGTCGAGTCCACCGACGTCACCACCCTGTGCATCTGGTAGTTGTCGGACGCCGAGTACTGGATCGTCACGGTGCCGCGGACCGCCGCGGCCAGTGGCGAGGTGAAGGAGAGGGCGGGCCCGGTGCGGTCCACGGTGACGCTGACGCTCGAGGTGGCCGTGTTGCCCGCCGCGTCGTATGCCTTGGCGGTCAGGGTGTGCGCGCTGCTGGCGAAGCCCACCGTGTTCCAGGTGGCCGCATACGGCGGCTGGGTGTCCGTGCCGAGCAGGGTCGAGCCCGCGTAGAACTCCACCCGCGTCACGCCGAAGCCATCATCCGCGCTGGCCCCTAGCGTGACCGTGCTGGCGCCGGAGAAGGTAGTGCCCTCCGCCGGTGAGGTCAGGCTCACGGTCGGGGCGGTGGTGTCTGCCTCCTGGCCCACGGCGAAGACCAGATCATCCCGGTCGTCGACGACGTCCGTGCTGCACGGCGAGGGGGTAGGCCGGGGGAAGGAGAAGCGGAAGTTGCCGCGCACCGCCTGCAGGCTCCCGGACGGGAGGATGTACTCCGTGGCGAGGACCTGCGCACCGTTGGCCGTGGCCTGGAGCGTGGTGAGGTACGTCCACTGCGGGTTGTTGGCATCCGCCGCGATGTAGACGTCCAGCCACGTGTAGCGGAAGTCCGAGGTCCAGACCTCCGTCTCGAGGCGCACCTTCTTGCCCGCGGCCAGGGGCGTCCCATCCAGGCGCACCACCCGGAGCCGATCGAGCGACTCGTCGATGTGGAAGCGGCCATAGAGCCCATCCTGGCAGGTGCCGAAGAGGGTGTTGGGCGCATTCACCTCGGGCCCGAGGTTCGCCCGGCCCAGCGTCAGCGAGTTGCTGTCGCACTGGCTGTCCACCTCGCGGCAGGCGGGGACCTTCAGGGTGGCGTCGTACAGCGCCTGGTGCTCCTGCTGGACCGCGACGAAGACGGAGGCCGAGGTGCTCGTGTTGCCGGCCGCGTCGTACGCCCGGACGCGCAGCGCATACGTGCCGCTGCGCAGCGGCGTGGTGTCCCAGTCCAGGCTGTAGGGGGCGGTGGTGTCGCTGCCCAGCAGCGTGTCCTGGGCGAGGAACTCCACCCGCGCCATGCCCCGGTTGTCCGAGGCCTCGGCCAGGAGCGTCACCGTCCCGAGCAGGCGCACGCCGCTCGTGGGCGACGTGAGGGCCGCCACGGGCGCGGTGAGGTCGTTGTCCGTCAGCACCGTGACGCTGTGGCTCCCCATGTTTCCGAGCGCGTCCCAGGCCTTCACCGTGAGCGTGTAGCTCCCGTTGGTCACCTCGCGGGAGTTCCAGCTCGCGCTGTAGGGGGCGGTGGTGTCGCTGCTCAGCAGCGTGGTGCCCAGGAAGAACTCCACCCGCGTCACGCCCTTGTTGTCCGAGGCCTCGGCGGTCAGCGTGAGCAGCCCCTCCACCGTGGCGCCGTTCGAGGGCGAGGTGAAGGCCACCGTGGGCGGGGTGCGATCATTGGCCACGAGCACCGTGACGTTGTGAGCGGCCGTATTCCCGGCCATGTCACGGGCCTTCGCGGTCAACGCGTAGGAGCCATTGGCCACGGTGGGGGTGTTCCAGCTCACGCTGTACGGCGCCGAGAGGTCGGTGCCCAGCAGCGTGGTGCCCACGAAGAAATCCACCCGCGACACCCACCTGTCGTCGAAGGCGGTGGCGGTGAGCGTCACGGTGTCGGCCACCGTCGCTCCGTCCACTGGCGAGGTGAAGGACACCGTGGGAGGCGTGAGGTCGTTGTCCACCGTCACGTTCACGGACGCGGTGCCCACGTTCCCTGCCGCATCGGTGACGTCGACCCGCACCTCGTGGGAGCCATTGGGCACCTGGCGCGTGTCCCAGGAGGCGTCGTAGGGGAGCGCGCTCCAGTCATCCTTGAGGAGGACGCCGTCCACGTAGAACGCCGCGGAGTAGAGGGTTCGGTTGTCCGTGGCGGTGGCCTGGAGGTTCCAGGTCCCGCTGAGCACCTCTCCGGGCGTGGGGGAGGTGATCGATACCACCGGAGGGGTCACGTCATTCTCCACGCGGATCGTTACGGGCGCGGAGGTGAGGGAGTGCCCCGCGGCGTCCCAGGCCTTCGCCGTCAACACGTGCGTGCCGTTGGGCACGCTCCGGGTGTCCCAGGAGGCGGCGAACCCTGGGTAGGTGCCGGTGCCGATCAGCGTGTCGCCGACGAAGAACTCTACGCGTGTCACTCCGAAGTTGTCGGTGGCGGAGGCCTCCAGGTACCCATACCCGTCCTGCGTGGCGTTCTCTGTCGGCCAGGTGATGGCCACGGAGGAGGGAGGCTGGGTGTCCGTCTCGGTGCCAACGGCGAAGACGAGGTCGTCCTGGTCCGCGAACGGATCAGAGGTGACGCAGGCGAGCTCCTGGTAGTACTCGTTGTAGGCACCCCGCAAGGCCTGGAGGTTGCCCTCCGGCAGGATGAAGCGGGCCTCGAGCTCCTGAGCCCTCATCGACCAAGGCTCGAGCGAGGCCACCAACGTCCACACCGGATTGTGCGCATCCGGGGCGTGGTACAGGTTCAGCCGTCCGCCGGGGTAGTAGTACGTCCAGACAGAGGCCTGGATGCGCACCGCCTTGCCGGCAGTCAGCGGCGTGCCGTCCTCGCTGAACACCCTCAGCCGATCCAGCGAGGGGTCGGAGTGCAAGGTGCCTGCATCTCCATCGGCGCAGGTGCCTCCCAGGGTGTTGGGGGCATGGGGCTCCGGACCCACGAGGCCTCGTCCCACCAACAGCTCCATCGAGTCACACCGGCTCTTCACTTCAAAGCAGGCGGGGACGCCCAGCGCCGCATCGAAGGATGCGGCAAAGGGGTTGTCCAGGATCACCTGGACGCTGGCGCTGGAGGCGTTGCAGCTGGCGTCATGCGCCCGGGCGCTCAGGGTGACCGGACCACTGCTGTCCAGAGAGCTGCTCCACGTGAGCTCGAAGGGAGCGCTGCCATCGGTGCCGATGAGGCGCCCGTTCGCGAAGAAGTCCACCCGCGCCACGCCGGTGTCGTCCGTGGCCACGGCCGTGAGGGTGAGGGGCTCCCAGTAGGTCCCCGCGCTGGGGGAGGTGAGGGTGACCTGGGGCGGCGTCACGTCTCCGGTGATCGGGCACTGGTTGAAGAGCAGCAGTGGTGGCGAGCCCTCACCTGCGTCCTGCACCTGGAACGGGGTGGCGCGATCCACCAGCGCCTGCGACACCTCCGAGGGAGACGCGGTGGGGTGCTGCTCCAGGTAGAGCGCCGCCACCCCCGCCACATGCGGGCTGGCCATGGAGGTGCCGCTGATGACGTTCGTGGCGCTGTCCCCGGTGTTCCACGAAGAGGTGATGTCCTGGCCCGGGGCGAAGAGATCCACGCAGGGGCCGAGGTTGGAGAACCACGCGCGCGTGTCGGTGCTGTTGGTGGCGCCCACGGTGATAGCCAGCGGCGTGGAGGCCGGCGAATAGGCACAGGCGTCATCATAGGAGTTTCCCGCGGCCACCACGTACACGACGCCCGCGTTCACGGAGCCGGTCACCGCGTCATTCATCGCCTGCGTCACAGAGCCGCCCAGGCTCATGTTGGCCACCGCCGGCTTCACGTGGTGGGCCGTCACCCAGTCCACGCCCGCGATGACCTGCTCCCAGGAGCCAGAGCCATTGCAGTCCAGCACCCGGACCGCATGCAGCGTCACGTCCTTGGCCACGCCCCACGTGGTCCCACCGATCGTGCCGGCCACGTGGGTGCCATGGCCGTGGCAGTCGTTGGTGCCGTTGCCATCGCCGATGGCGTCGAAGCCCGAGGAGGCCCGGCCCCCGAACTCCGCGTGCGTGATGCGGATGCCCGTGTCGATGACGTAGGCATGCACTCCACTGCCGGTGGCGTCGTAGGTGTAGAGGGTGTCCAGCGGCAGGTCGCGTTGATCGAGCCGGTCCAGCCCCCAGGTGGCGGAGGTCTGCGTCGCGCTCAACCGCACCTCGGCATCTTCCTCCACGTAGCGCACGCGAGGGTCCTCGCTGAGAGCGAGCGCGGCCTTCTCGGACATGGAGACGGAGAACCCGTTGAGGGCATGGCGGAAGACATGCCTCACGTCGCCTCCATGGACCCGGGTCAGTTCCTGTGCCACGCCGCCGGCCAGGGCCCGAGGTGAGGCCTTGTCCTCCAGCACCACGATGTAGCGATGCGGCAGCGCGTTGGGCGTCTTGAGCAGCTTGCCCACCCGCAGCTTCTGGCCCGCCGCCACCACGGTTGGCTTCGGGGCTTCGCCTTCCGGCGGGACCTCACAGGCCACGAGGGCCAGACAGGCTGCTACCCAGAGACTCTTGATCCTTTGCATGGCTACATCCACCTCCGTTCAGGGGAGGTGAACTTTTAAAGCCAGGCTGTCTTGAAGAATATGACGAAAGTTAGACGTAATCTGTCGATACAACCGACATGTGTGAGGATCCCATGGACTGGCTGAACTACCACCACCTTCACTACTTCTGGGTCGTTGCTCGGGAGGGCGGACTCATCCCCGCGGGCAAGGTCCTACGCCTCTCGCATCCGACGCTCAGTGCGCAGATCCACGCGCTGGAAGATTCTCTCGGAGAGAAGCTCTTCACGAAGGTCGGCCGCAAGCTGGCGCTGACCGAGATGGGGCGGGTCGTGTATCGCTACGCCGAAGAGATCTTCACGCTCGGCCGAGAGATGGTGGACACCGTCAAGGGGCGCGCGACGGGGCAGCCGGTTCGGCTGGACGTCGGAGTCGTGGATGTCGTGACGAAGCTGGTGGTGCGCAGGCTTCTCCAGCCCGCGATGAGCCTTCCCGATCCGGTGCGCCTCATCTGCCATGAGGGCCGCTACGAGAAGCTCCTGGCGGACCTCGCGCTTCATACGCTCGATGTCGTGATCGCCGATGCGCCGATTCCTCCAGGTGGCAACGTGCGCGCTTTCAACCACCTGCTGGGCGAGTGTGGGGTCAGCTTCTTCGGCACGAAGTCGCTCGCGGCCTCCTACACGTCAGGGTTTCCCAAGTCCCTGGATGGCGCGCCCATGTTGCTACCGCAGGACAATCTGACGCTCCGGCGAGCCCTCAACCAGTGGTTTGATTCCGTCGACATCCGACCGCGCGTGATCGCCGAGTTCGAAGACAGCGCGCTGCTGACGGTGTTCGGTGGCGACGGGTTCGGCGTCTTCCCCGCGCCGACCGCCGTGGAAAAGGAAGTCGAGGCGCAGTATGGGGTTCAGGTGATCGGTCGGACCCACGCGGTGAAGGAGCGCTTCTACGCGATCTCGGTGGAGCGCAGGCTGAAGCATCCAGCGGTTGTCGCGCTCTCTCAGGCTGCTCGTCATGAGCTCTTCGCCCACTAGTTCTTCCGCTCTGCGACCCCAAAGAGGGTTCGTTGCCCCGAATTCGCGGGAAGCGCGCTAGGGGGACCTCGACGTCGCGGTGGCGAACAGCGACCCTGGGGGCGAGGAGCGCCTGCTCGGCTCCTCGGAGCACCCCCCAGGGCGGGGCGACCGAGGAGGACCGGATGGTTCGGAGAGGGGACCGCCACCACCTTCTGGCCAGGAGGTGGTCGCTCATGATGCGTCGAATCGCAGTGTGTCTCGTCTCGCTTGTGCTCACCGCGCCCGCTTGGGCGCACGACCAGAAGTCCCCACCGGCCACGGGGGGCTCGGGCACGCCCACGGACATGACCAAGATGGGGCCATGGACCCGTAAGCCGACCAACGAAGCGAAGGTCAAAAAGGAGATTGAAGCCTTCTTCAAGGAAGAGGAAGCCCTCATGAAGCAGCGCGACTTCGATGCCTCGCTCGCCCGGATTGACTTCCCGGTCTTCATGGCGACCGATGACAGCAAGGGCATCCCCAAGGCCGAGCTGTATGACCGTCAGCACTACGCGGAGATGATGAAGCCCATGTTCGATCAGACGCCCGCGGACATGCAGCTGACCCGAAAGACCGACATCACCGTGCTGTCGGACTCGCTCGCCACGTACACCTGTGACTTCACCGTGACCGCGGGCAAGGAGAAGCACAGCGGCCGGAACAGCGGGCTCCTCGTGAAACGCGATGGCCAGTGGAAGTGGAAGGCGATGTACGAGGCGGGCTGGGGCGACTACCCGGCCACTGGGGTGGGCGGTTCCGGAGCGCCAGAAGCCCCAGAGAAGACAAAGTAGCCGGTAGGGAGGGCAGCCTGGGCAGGCGTGTGTCCCAAGGGGGGTGTATGACCCGGACGACCCCTACATGGGTCGTCCGGTCCGAGCGGTTTATCGAGCTGCTTCGCCGGCACGTGCTGCCTGTCGTCACTGGGGAGCCGCCCAGGTACGCTCCTGACGGAGCGACTGCGAGGACTTCGATGCCTCAGCAGAGCACCGCCCTCTCCATGAGCGAGTAGACGTTCCGGGGGACGCTGCCGGAGCATAGGAAGAAAGAAGGCCCTTTTGCGGGGTGGGGCCCCGGGCCCAGCGGGGTAGGAGGGCTGCTGCCGGGTGTCAGCCGAGCCGTTGGCCGGGCCGGCGTGATGCTCTGGGATCGCGAAGGCCACCACGGCTTCCACGGCGGTATGGCCCCTCCTCTCGTTGATGCTCCTGCCCGACGCGCGGCTGCAAGCAAGACGGAGTGGCGAAGGCCGCGGCCCACTGTCACCTTGATGTGCGACACCGGCATCAAGTACCTGGGCACGGACCTGTACCAAGGTAGCTGAGCTGATGCGCCGTCCGCCTTCGCGGACTGTCATAGGGGGCTGTTCCTCGCAAGTGCTTGTTTTCTCAATGGCCAAATATTGGCACGCCACGTGCTTTGGGATGTTCCGCTACCCATACTCGCGGCGGGGACGCATGGAGCGCCCCAGGGGGGAACCTCACATGTTCAAACTGTTCAAGTTCAAGGTGCCGTTGCCGGTCCGGGCGTCCTGATCCCCCATTCGTGAATCACAGGAGTCCCCGCGGCATGCGGCCGCGCGGGAGGGGCAGCGTGGCCCTGGCTGAAATACCCACACGCCGGGCTACTGGGAGGTGCTCGACAACCCCGTCCACAACAGCGGCGAACCCCCAGCGCGAAGGGCTCCGGTCTCCTCTCCGGGGCCCTTCGTCTTTCTGGGAAAGGAGCCCGCGCCCAGGAGAGGCGCCGTCCGTCACTCATTGTGCTTCACGCTCGGCCAGAGCGTGGCCAGGAGCGGAGATGCGCGCCGCCGGCGACACAATCTGGCCGAGCCGCGTTCCCGCCGACGGCCAGACGGCGGAGGCCTTCGTCTCGGGCCTGCTCGCGAAGGAGACGGCTGCGACGTTCAGGAAGTTCCTCACCCGGTCAGTCACCTGCCAGTCCAGCACGTTGAACGCGTGCATCGGCGAGCCGTCGGCAAGCTACTTGGGGGGATGCAGCGTATCCCAGTAGCTGTGCAGGCCGCGGATGTGGTTGCCCCCATCCACGTGGAGGGTGTCGCCCGTCATCCACGACGCATCCTCACTGCACAGGAACGAGACGACCCCCGCGACGTCCGCAGGTATTCCGCGCGACTTCCCGAGCGGCGTGCGGGCGTGGAACTCCTCCGCCATGCGGCCATGCATCAGGCCGGTCCCCTCGGCGAGGGGCGTGAGAATGGCACCCGGCGCCACGAGGTTGACGCGAATGCCGTAGCGGCCGAGCCCCGCGGCGGCCGTCTTCGACAGGTTGGCGAGCCCCGCCTTGGAGGCGCAGTAGTTGCGGGGTGGGGCCCCGGTCCCAGCGGGGTAGGAGGGCTGCTGCCGGGAGCCAGCCGAGCTGTTGGCCGGCCGGAGTCGCGGCCCTGCAGGCGCTGGAGGCACAGCTGTGCTCAGCCTGACCCCAGCAGAGGGAGGCGGCAACGTCCTGGGGGGCTTGGCGCCAGCGGCTCAGAGGTGAGTGGCCCGCATGGGGACGTGGGTGGAGCAGCGGGTGGCGTGGGCGGCTATCCCAACACCGGCAAGGAGCGAGAGCGGGGCGCAGACGTGACGGGCAACGCCGAGGTGTCCGGCATCTCGTCCCAGGTGCGCCCTTCGAGAACACGGCCGGCCTTCTTCTTGTTCTTGCCGCCCCACTGCTTGAAGAAGAACGCGACGCCTGCGCGTCGGCACTGGTCGCGGATGTCGGTCACCCACGCCGGGTCCATTGGGCGCGCGCGGTGGCCGGACTCGCCGCCGACGATCACCCAGTCGATGTTCTTCAGTTTCAGCTTCGGCAGCGGACTGAGGAGCGGCTCGAGCGACAGGAACTTCAAGTGCGCGCCCGTCGTGCGCAGGTCGTCGATGCGGTCGACGTAGTCGGCGTTCTCGACGCTCACGCCCATCCACACGTTCTCGGGCCAGTCGATCTTCGGGCTCAGCTCGGAAAGCCGGTCGGCGCGCTTCGTGAGCACTTGGAAGCGATGCCAGTGCGCGCGGCGCATGACGTCGAACACGCGCTGGATGTACGCGAGCGGTACGTCCTTGTGGAACAGGTCGCTCATCGAGTTCACGAAGATCGTCTGCGGCTTCTTCCACTGGAGCGGCAGCTCCAGCATCTGCGGCTGCAGTGTGAGCGCGAACCCGTTCTTGTAGTTCGGCTGCCCCATCGCCTGCAGGCGTTCCGCCATGCGCTCCGCGTAGCAATACTTGCAGCCGGGGCTGATCTTGTTGCACCCCGTGACTGGGTTCCAGGTGGACTCGGTCCACTCGATGCCGGAGCCGAGCGCCATCAGCGCACCTCCTTGAGTAGGTGGTTGGCGATGCGGAGCGCGATGTCCTTGCCGCGCTCGTTGCCGACCGCGAAGCACAGGAGGTAGAGCGGGTTGTTCGCCGAGTTCCAGAGGACTCCGGGCTCGTCGACAACGCCGGCAAACACCTCCTTGAGGCGGTTGTTGAAGTAGCGGGCCATCACCTCCATCGAGGCTTTGACCTGAACCTGGTGATCGCCGAACAGCGTGGGCGTGGTCTCGACCTTGTAGAACTCGTCGTACCAGTCCGTGCGACCGAGGAAGGCGTCCATGCGATGCCGCCACGAGTCGGGCACCTTGCCGGACTTCGGCAGCAGGCGGTTCACTCCCATGCCGAGCGGAACGAGGATCCAGAGATCGATCGCCTTTGTGGCAGCGATCGCCTCGATGGTCTTCCACTCGACCTGCATCCCGTAGGGGTCGAGGAACAGTACCGCGCGGCGCGACTTCCATGCGTCGAGCGGGGCGCAGAGCTTCTGGATCACCTCGTTCGCTTCGCCCTGCCGTACGTCGATGCTGTCGGCGAGCGCAGGGAACTCGCTCTTGAGTCCTTCGAGCTCGCCACAGCGTTTGGCGTCGCGCTCGATGAAGATGTACTTGTCGAACGCGGGCTCGACCTCCAACGCGAGCTTTGCCGAACCAGCGAGCAACGTCTGCGGAGCGGCTTCGGCGAGATCGGGGAAGAGCAGGCTGCCGGACGTCGAGGTCTCGCCGCGCTCGCGGGCGGTGCGGTACCCAGTGCCCGCGAACGCGTCGATGTACGCTTTACGGAAGGGGTCGTCGGCGGTCGGCTTGTCCTTGAGCGCCTTCGTGTACGCCGCGAGGTAGTCCATGAGCACGTCCAGCTTCCTCTGGGTCCAGTCCCCTCCGAAGCGGTGGGCCTTGCCCTTTGCCGTTGCTCGTGAGCGCCTTGCCATGCCGCTCCTAGACTGCTCTCATGTTCAGTAAATGTCGAGCGAGCCGACCTTGCCGCAAGGTACATGACGCCGTGAGAACACCGAACTTTTCGGCGCCGCCATGCCCCGCCGCCCCTCTCGTAGTCGGAGCATAGGAAAAATGAAGGCCCATTTGCGGGGAGGGGCCCCGGGCCCAGCGGGGTAGGAGGGCAGCTGCCGGGAGCCAGCCGAGCCGTTGGCCGGGCCGGAGTCCCGGCCCCGCAGGCGCTGGAGGCACAGCTGTGCTCAGCCTGGCCCCAGCAGAGGCAGGCGGCAGCGGCTCCTCTCGCCCTGGCGCCAACGACGGGTTGCCCTCCTGCGGCCCCGCCTGCTGCCTAGCGGGCTCCCCGCCCGCCTGGATTCAGCGATCGACACGTACCGGTGGCGAGCCGCTGACGCGAGCGCGACCGCACTGCGCGGAGGCGTTGGTGCCCCAGCAGCGGATGGATCCGTCCATCGCCTCGGCGCACGAGTAGTGCGAGGACACGTGGAGCCTCCGCGAGGGTGGCAGGGACGTGACCTCGGCTGGCGTTGCGCTGCACCCGATCGTCAGGCCCGGTAGCGAGCAGGTGGAACTCGGCGTGTACCCGAGCTCGCCTATGAAGTTAGAGCCCCAGCAGAACACGCGGCCGTCCTCGCTGCGTGCACACGTGTGCAACAGCCCGACGCTGACCTCGGCTGCGGGCGCCGGAAGAAGGACCTTCGAGGGGACCGGAACGCCACCGCTGATCGGCCCGAAGGTGCCATCGCCGTGCTGACCTAGATCGTTCCATCCCCAGCACCACACGGCACCGGTCGTGGAGACCGCACAGCCAGGAATGTTCGCGGGGGGTGTGTCGAACGCTGCGAACCGGTTCGAGAGAGAGACCGCGGTGAACGTCTCGTCGGGCAGCCACGGCAAGGCCGTGGCTGGGACGTAGTGCTCGCTCGAGGCGGAGGTGTCACGTCGGAACGAGCCCTGCCAGAGATGACCCGTGTCATCGAGCACGAAGTACGTCGCGCCTGCCGTGGCGAGTGCTTTGATCACGTGCCCACCGGGAATCGGGTCGGGCGTGGGGTGCGTGGAATCGTTCGCCAGCAGGTATTGACAATACCCGGTCCCCACAGCGGTGAGGCCGCACCAGCCGCCCTGGTAGGCGACGAGATCCGTGATGCCGAGCCCCGATGCCGCGCGCCTGGCCTCCGTGCACTCTTGCCCACCGACGCAGCCGTCGATCCGCACGGGCCAGACGTAGATCTCGTCCTCTGACGTCAGGGCGTACCCGCGGTTGCTCACCACCACGTCCACGAGATTGCCGGAGACGCCCAGATCGACGGGGAGCGGGCCGGGCGCGACGCACGTGCCGAAGCCGCCGCCACCCCCGAGCTCCACGAAGGGCGAGACGCAGTCGACCCCCGGGCCGGCCGCGACCGGTACGCCTGGGAAGATCCCGGAGGCGCCCCAACACCAGAGCTCGTTGCTCGCGTCGCGCACGCATGCGCTCTCGTGTCCGAGGGCGATCTGCTGCACCGGCGTCCCGAAGCCGCCGACCGCCGCGCTCTTGTCGACACATGCCGTCAGGCCCAACACGACGAACAAAACCAGGAGTGCTACGGATTTCGGCATGGAGAGCAGAAGATATCACGACGCATCAGGCGCATAGCGAGGTGCGACGGAGCAACCCGGCCCAGTCCAGCCGCGGTGTCCTCTCCATCTTCGGCTCCTCCCTCTCTGCTGCCACTGCCGGGGGCTCGCCTCTTGTGGCCTCGGCATCGCGGCTGACACTCTGGGGCGAATGTCGTACCCAGAGGTGACAGGACGCGGTAGGAGCGCTTTGGACACTCCCACCACGAGGACCCCTCCGTGAGCGCGCTGCCTGCCTGCCCCAAGTGCAACTCCGAGTACACCTACGAAGACGGCAGCGGCCTGCTCGTCTGCCCGGAATGTGCTCACGAGTGGTCCGCCACGGCCCAGGCGGAGGCCCCCGCCGATGCCCCGCGTGTCATCAAGGACTCGGTCGGCAACGTCCTGCAGAACGGCGACTCGGTGACCGTGATCAAGGACCTGAAGGTGAAGGGGTCGTCGCTCGTCGTGAAGGTCGGCACCAAGGTGAAGAACATCCGCCTGACCGATGGCGACCACGACATCGATTGCCGCATCGACGGCATCGGCCAGATGGGGCTGAAGTCGGAGTTCGTGAAGAAGAGCTGAAGCCGCGACGAGAATTACGAATTCAAGCGGATGAGCTGGGTGCGGCTCATCGCGCGCATGTCATCGGCAATGCCGGAGATTTCATCCATCGCCCGGCTGGCCTCGGTGTCCGCGCCCCTGGCGTCCGCGTCCGCGGGTGTGGCGCGCAGCCGCTCGCTGCGCTGGGCGATGAACTTGAGGATGTAGGCGCGCTCGGCCCCGGCATCCGCCCGAGCCTCGTTGAGCCCATGTGCGCCGCCCTGCCCGGCCCGGGCCAGCAGCGTCTTCGCCTGCTCGAACTGCGCCTGCGGCATGTGCATCAGCGTCTGAGCTGCCAGCTCCGCCTGAGGCTGCACCAGGATGCCCTCGTGCCCAGTGGCCGTCGTGGCGCGCGGATCCGCTACGCCCTTGGCCAGCGCATGACGGAGCTCCGGCGGCAGCCGCTGCGCGGCCCGAGGGCTCTCCTGGGACATGCCGAGCACTCGAGCATAGGTGCCGATGGCCTGCTTCGCGTTGGGACTCGCCAGCACGTGCTGAAGCAGGAGGAGCTCGCGCTGGAGGTCTCCGCCGCTCAGGCTCTTGAGGTGCGCGGCGATGCGAGTGCGCTTCGCATCGGGCTCTCCGGCCAGGCGCAGCGCGGCATCGATCTGGACGAGGGATTGCGACGCAGGGCTCGCAGCGCGTGGGCCTTTTGCTGTCTCGAAGCCATCGGCCATGCCACGGACTCATTTCCGCCGCCTCGAAGCAGAGCAACCCTCTGCTTCAGGCGGCCTGCTTCTTGCCGACGGCGCCCAGCAGTGAATCGATGGACTTGCGCGCGTCGCCGAACAGCATGCGCGTGTTGTCCAGGAGGAAGAGTGGGTTGTCCACGCCCGCGTACCCAGCCGCCATGCCGCGCTTGAGCACCACCACCAGCTTGGACTTCCACACCTCCAGCACCGGCATCCCGTAGATCGGGCTGGAGGCATCATCCAGCGCGCCCGGGTTGACGATGTCGTTGGCGCCGATCACGAGCACCACGTCCGTGCTCGTGAAGTCGTGGTTGATGTGCTCCATCTCCATCACGATGTCGTACGGCACGCCGGCCTCCGCCAGCAGCACGTTCATGTGCCCAGGCAGACGGCCCGCCACCGGGTGGATCGCGAAGCGGACGTTCACGCCCTTCTCACGCAGCGAGCGCGTGAGATCCTCCACCGCGTTCTGGGCCCGAGCCACCGCCATGCCGTAGCCCGGCACGATGATGACGTTCTTCGCCGCGCTCAGCCGCGCCGCCGTCTCATCCGCGGAGATCTCCCGCACCTCGCCCGAGGCTGGCGCAGCGGAGGACTTCACGTCGCCCGTGCCGAAGCCGCCGAACACGACGTTCAGGATGGAGCGGTTCATCGCCCGGCACATGATGATGGACAGGATCGCGCCGCTGGCGCCCACCAGCGCCCCCGTGACGATGAGCAGATCGTTGGCGAGCACGAAGCCCGCCGCCGCCGCCGCCCACCCCGAGTAGCTGTTGAGCAGCGACACCACCACCGGCATGTCCGCGCCGCCAATGGCCAGCACCAGATGAATGCCCAGCAGGCCCGCCAGCACCGTCATGACCAGCAGCCACGTCAGCCCCGCGGCCGGCCCGCTGGCCGCCACGAAGGGCACCGCCAGCAGCACGATGCCGCCGGCAATCCCGGCGTTGAGCAGGTGCCGTCCCGGCAGCAGCAGCGGCTTGCCGGAGAGCGTCCCCCGCAGCTTGGCCCAGGCCACGATGGAGCCGGTGAACGTGAGCGCGCCCACGGCCACGCCCACCCAGATCTCCACCATGGCGACGATGTGAGCCGCACCCTGCACCTCGTGCGCCCCGCGGGGCGACAGGTACGAGGAGATGCCCACCAGCACCGCGGCCAGACCGACGAAGCTGTGCAGGATGGCGACCAGCTCCGGCATGCCGGTCATCTCCACCCGGCGTGCCAGCACGGAGCCGATGGCCGAGCCGACCACCACCGAGCCGACCAGCAGCGCCATGCCCGTGCCGAGCGCGCCATCGGTGGAGATGAACCACGTGATGCCGGCCACACCCACGGCCAGCGCCATGCCGATCATGCCGTACAGGTTGCCGCGCGCCGCGGTCTCCTGCTTGGACAGGCCGCCGAGGCTGCGGATGAAGAGCACCCCCGACAGGAGGTACGCGATGGCGGTGACGCCGCTCATGTGCCACCTCCGGGGTTCCGCCGGAACATCTTCAGCATGCGTTGGGTCACGAGGAAGCCGCCCGAGACGTTGATGGCGGCCACGAGAACGGCGAGCGCGCCCAGGGTGGAGGCCAGGTCGACCTGTCCTCCTATCTGCAGCATGCCGCCAATGATGATGATGCCGCTGATGGCGTTGGTGACGCTCATCAAGGGCGTGTGCAGGGCAGGGGTGACGCTCCAGATGACCTGCCAGCCCACGAAGCAGGCCAGGATGAAGACGGTGAAGTGCTTGAGGAAGTCCTCGGGGGCGAAGCGGCCCAGGACGAACAGCACGCCAATCACCAGCAGGCCGCCAACCGTGGTGCCCCAGGCGCGGCGCGACGGAGCCATGATGGCGTGCTGCTGAGGCTTGGCATCCGCGGGAGGAGGCTTCGGCGCCGCCTTGGCAGGCGCGGCCGGCGAGGGCTCCTTGCGCGGAGGAGGCGGCAGCAGCTCGCCGCCGTGGGAGATGAGCGCCGGGCGCACCACGTCGTTCTCCAGATCGACGCGGAACTTCTCACCCGCCCCCATCTCCGTGATCAGGTGGACGAGGTTGTTGGCGAAGAAGCGGCTCGCGGTGCCCGCCATGCGGCTGGCCAGATCCGTGTAGCCGATGATCTTCACCCCGTTGAACTCGACGATCTCGCCCGGCTTGCACAGCTCGCAGTTGCCGCCCTGCTCGGCGGCCATGTCCACCACGATGGAGCCGGGCTTGAGCTTCTCCACCACATCCTTCGGCAGCAGGATGGGGGCGCGCGTGCCGGGCACGAGTGCGGTGGTGATGATGATGTCCACCTCGGCGGCCTGCTTGCGGAACAGCGCCATCTCCGCGTCGATGAACTCCTTGCTCATCGTCTTGGCGTAGCCACCTCCGCCCTCGCCGCTCTCCTGGATCTCCACCTGGAGGAAGGCGGCGCCCAGGCTCTCCACCTGCTCGCGAGCCGCGGCGCGCACGTCGAAGGCGCGCACCTCCGCGCCCAGCGACCTGGCGGCGGCGATGGCGGCCAGCCCCGCCACACCCGCGCCGATGATGAGCACGCGGGCCGGGGGCATGGCGCCCGCGGCGGTGATCTGCGGACCGAAGAAGCCCTGGTAGTGCTGCGCGGCCTCGATGACGGCCCGGTACCCGGCCAGGTTCGCCATGGAGCTGAGCACGTCCATCTTCTGGGCGCGCGTCACCCGGGGGATGCGCTCCAGGGCCACGGCGGACAGCTTGAGCGACTGGAGGACTGGGGGCAGCTCCGGGTTGCGCTCCGGCTGGAGCAGCGAGAGCAGCGTGGTGCCGGGGCGGGCCCGCGAAGCCTCGTCGGGTGTCGGCGGCCGCACCTTCACGACGACGTCCGCGGCGTTCCAGAGCGCGTTCGCCGTGTCGGCGAGTGTTGCGCCCGCAGCCACGTAGGCCTCATCCGAGATGCCGGAGTCAGCGCCCGCACCCTTCTCGACCTGGACCTCGAAGCCGAGCTCACGGAGCTTGCGAATGGATTCGGGGGTGGCAGCGACACGCCGCTCACCCGGGAGGATTTCTCGAGGGACTCCGATACGAATCGCCGGCCTCCTTGCCGAAAGATGCGCGGAAGATAGCCGCAAATGGCGGCATCCCCTACGAGAGAACAACCCGGCAGGTTCCGGGAAGCCCGGCTGGCCGGGAGGTTGGCGCCCCGGCGAGCGCAGATGGAGGAGAGCGGGGGGACTCCAGGAGAGCGAGGGGACGGGCGAGCGCGGCCCTGGTGCGCAGGGCTCATTGGCATTGGGGCTCACCCGACCTTGGGCAGCTTCGCCATCGATGCCTCGACGGCCTCGCGCGGGTACTCGAAGTCCTCGAGCTGGCCGGCGAGGTACTGATCGTAGGCGCCCAGATCGAAGTGCCCGTGGCCGGAGAGGTTGAAGAGGATCACGCGCTGCTGGCCCTCCGCGTCCGCGCGGCGGGCCTCGTCGATGGCGGCCTTGATGGCGTGCGAGCTCTCCGGGGCGGGGAGGATGCCCTCGGCACCGGCGAAGAGCACGGCGGCCTCGAAGCAGGCGCGCTGGGGGTACGCGACGGCCTCGACCAGCCCGGCGGCCACCAGCTGGGACACCAGGGGACTGGCGCCATGGTAGCGCAGGCCTCCCGCGTGGATGCCCGGCGGCATGAAGTCGTGCCCCAGCGTGTACATCTTCATCAGCGGCGTCATCTTCCCCGTGTCGCCGAAGTCATAGGCGTAGACGCCGCGCGTGAGGGTAGGGCAGCTCGTGGGCTCGGCGGCCACCAGCCGCACCTGCTTGCCGTGCATCTTGTCGCGCGCGAACGGGAAGGCGATGCCCGCGAAGTTGCTGCCGCCGCCATGGCAGCCGATGACGACGTCCGGGTACTCCCCGGCCAGCTTCATCTGCGCCTGGGCCTCCAGGCCCACCACCGTCTGGTGCAGACACACGTGGTTGAGCACCGAGCCCAGTGCGTACTTCGTGTCCTCGTGGGTGGCCGCGTCCTCCACGGCCTCGGAGATCGCGATGCCGAGCGAGCCGTTGCTGCGCGGATCCTGGGCCAGGATCGTGCGGCCGGCGTTCGTCTTGTCCGTGGGCGAGGCAAACACCTCGGCGCCCCAGGTGCGCATCAGCGAGCGGCGGTAGGGCTTCTGCTCATAGCTGATCTTCACCATGTACACGGTGACGGCGAGCCCGAAGAGCTGGCCCGCGAACGCCAGCGAGCTGCCCCACTGGCCGGCGCCCGTCTCCGTGGCCAGCCGCCGCACGCCGGCCTTCGCGTTGTAGAAGGCCTGGGGCACGGCGGTGTTGGGCTTGTGGCTGCCCGAGGGAGAGACGCCCTCGTACTTGTAATAGATGTGGGAGCGCGTCCCGAGCTTCTGCTCCAGCGCCACGGCCCGGAACAGCGGCGCGGGCCGCCAGCGGGCCAGCGCGAAGCGGACCTCGTCCGGGATGGGGATCTCCCGCTGGCTGCTCATCTCCTGCTCGATGAGGGGCATGGGGAACAGCGGCGCCAGATCCTCCGGCTTCACGGGCTGGAGCGTGCCCGGGTGCAGCACGGCGGCCGGCGGCGAGGGGAGATCCGGGATGATGTTGTACCAGTGGCTGGGGATCTGGTCCTCGGACAGCAGGTACTTGAGCGGCATGGGGGACCTCGCAGGTAGGGTGGAGTCCCGGGAGTCTAGTCCGTCAGGTCGTCCTGTCACCCGGCCTGGAGTCCAGAAGCAACTTTCGGCTGCCTCATTCCGAGAATATGGGGAGCGGCATTCCCCTTTTCCGATCCCTGGCTCCCATGAACATCCTCAAGAGTGGCCTCAACCTCCTCCACCGCGTCCAGAACGACGTGAAGCACACCGTCGAGAAGGCGGAGCACGCCGTGGGCACCGCCGTCAACGCGGTGCAGCAAGGGGTCGAGAAGGGCGAGCAGAAGGTCGGCCAGTTCGTGGATGGGTTCGAGCACCAGGTCGCGCAGAAGGCCGGGTTGCTGGGCGGCCTGTTCGGCGGGGACAAGGCGGACAAGCCGTTTGACGGGAAGCTGGTGGGGGCGGGGGGGCAGACGTTCAACCCGGGCACGCCGCTGAGCCAGATCCCCGGGGTGACGCCGAAGAACAACCCGAACCCGTCCGAGACGATCCTCTACATCAACGGCATCGGCGACAATAAGGACAAGCAGGCCCGCAGCCTGCAGTCGATCGCGGACACCACGGGCGCGAAGCTGATCGGCGTGCACAACGCCACCGAGGGCATGGCGGCCGACGTGATCCAGTGCGTGAAGGACAAGCTGGACAAGGGCACGAACCCCGCGGTGGACACGCTGGCGGACACGATCTACTCGGAGCTCAAGGCCGGCCGCTCGGTGCACGTGATGGGGCACAGCCAGGGAGGCCTGATCACCAGCCGCGCGCTGGGCGATGTGGCGCGCCGGCTGCGCATCGAGGATGGGCTCTCGAAGGGCGACACGGAGAAGCTGCTGGGCAAGGTGAACGTGGAGACGTTCGGCGCGGCGGCCTGGACGTACCCGGACGGCCCCAAGTACGTGCACTACGTGAACGACAAGGATCTGGTGCCCGGCCTGTTCGGGCTGGGCAACGGCCTGCTGGATCACCCGGGCAAGGGAGCCGTGGTGCGCCACTTCAGCTCCGGCAGCAACCCGGGCGAGGCGCACGGGCTCAACCAGGCGTACCTGCCGGTCCGCGTCCCGTTCGACGAGGCCCGCGCGGGCAAGCCGTAGCACCGCCCTCACGGGGCCGTGGGACGAAGTGTCTGGAATCGGCATGTCCATTGCCCAGACGAGCAGGTTTGCCCTCTCTCAAGTCGTAGCAATTCTTCCTGCATGGCTACGACCGAGGCGCAGGCCAACCGTGGAGAGGAGACCTTCTCTCGCCCTGAAGAGCGGGAGTTGCACATTCCAGACCGGGCGGAGCTCAGCCCCATCATGGCGCACACGCTGCGGCTGGAGGCGAGCCGGTGGCTCACCCAAGCCCAGCGGGACTTTCACGATGCCCTCTTCGCCCAGGATGGCTCCGACGAGAGCCTCGACCGTTATGCGAGCGCGCGGGCGGAGCTCGACTCGGCGGAGGCCTGGGCGTTGCGCGTAGCCAGGGCCCTGCGCCCCGAGTGAAGCTGCCTTCGAAAGAAAAGGCGAGGTAAGGATCCGGCCGGTCGGCGTCCCCTCTGTCGACGGCCCGGAGCGCTACCGCACGGGCCGGCCTGAAAGAGGGTATTCACGTGATGAAGAGGCTGATCGGGTCGCTCTGCGCGGCCCTGATGGTGACGGGTCTGTCCGCGTGTGGGGTGGAGACCCCACCGGAGCCGGAGCAGGCCCCGCAGGTGGAGGCAGGCACGGAGACGCACCTCCACTCGGAGCGTGGGGGCATCGGGCTCGAGCCGCACGATCGGATGCTGTCGGCGTCCCTGATGACCATCGATCCGCGCCGCTCGCTGGCGGTGACGGATCGCGGCATCCTGACCAGCTTCCCGGTGCGGGACGTGTTCAACCAGCTGGCGGCGCAGGGCGGCGGCTACACCGGTGTCCAGCTGTTCCGCCAGCTCTGGGACACCCAGAATGCCCGGCCGGGGCAGACGGATCTGCATGCGGTGACGGACTACGGTCACTGCACCGACAACAACAACACGCTCAACGGCTTCCCGTATAGCTGCCGCGAGCCCGAGGGCGGCCAGGCCACCTCGTCCACATCGATCGACAACTACACGGCGGTAGGCCTGTACAACCGCTTCGATCTGGCCCCGGCCAACGGCGCCAACTGCGGCGAGTACCGCATCGTCTTCGCCAGGAACCCGGACGGTACCGAGAGACGGAACTTCATCATCTTCGAGGCGGTGCTGCCCAACCCCAACCCGGTGGCGGGCATCGAGGGCTGCCGGGCCATCGCCAACTTCTGGCGTGACCTGTCGGATACCACCGTGGCCCTGGCCACGCGCGCCGCCAGGCTGCGCAGCTTCTACTTCGAGGGCCGCAACGGGCCCGGCGGGGCGCTGCTGTCGCCCATCCCCGTGATCCACATCGACAACTACGGCAACCGCGCCACCAACAGTGGCCAGGTGCGCACCAACATGTTCATGGGCAACGTCTTCCTGGGCCAGCCGTGGCTGCTGCACGAGTTCAAGCTGCAGCGCGCCTGCAGCTCGTGCGCCGCGCGCTTCATGCCGGTGACGGTGAAGACCAACCCGTTCGGCCCGCTGTTCGAGCAATCCTTCTCCGATCCGCGGGCTGCCCAGTTCCGAAGCCACTTCCTCACCCAGGTGGCCAGCCTGGCGGTGAACAACGTCAATACCTTCAACTACGTGGTGCCGGACACGTTCAACGCGGGCGAGAGCGACTCGCAGAACTTCAGCGCCAGTGACAACTACCTGAGCCAGTTCGGCTTGGGCCCGAGTCCCTTCCGCGACGACATCCAGGCCAGGCTCACGGCCATCGGCAGCACGCTGACGCCGAACAACATCGTCACCCGGGCCCAGGCGCTGTCCTGCGCCGGGTGCCACAACCTGAGCGCCGGCGCGGACCTGGGCGGCGGGATCTCCTTCCCGAGGCCGCACCAGCCCGGCTCCTTCGTCCACAGCACCGAGTTCACCGAGCAGGGGCCGGAGGGCGAGCGCTTCCAGATCTCGCCCGCGCTCACGGGCACCTTCCTGACGCACCGTCAGGGCGTCCTCGCCAGCTACCTGGACACGCCGGTGCGCAACGCGGCCTTCGTGAGCCAGAGCGTGCCCACGACGGTGACCACCGGCCAGTCCTTCACCGTCTCCATCACGATGAAGAACACGGGCACGAACGCCTGGACGGCGGGCCAGAACTTCCGGCTGGGCTCGCAGTCCCCGCAGGACAACACCACCTGGGGCTTGCACCGTGTCTTCCTGGCCTCCACGGACAGCATCCACCAGGGGCAGACGAAGCAGTTCGTCTTCACCGTCACCGCGCCGTCCACGCCGGGCGTCTACGCCTTCAAGTGGGGCATGCTGCAGGAGCTGGTGACGTGGTTCGGCACCTTCTCGCCCACCGTGAACATCAACGTCGTGGCTCCGACGACCACCGACCCTTCGTGCAGCTGCCCGCCCGGCGCCGTGTGCCCGAACGTGGAGTGCCCCATCAACCAGTAAGCGGACTCACGAGCTGAGCGGAGGTGGCGCGGGTACAGGTTCGGAGGAGCCTGTGCCCGCGCTGCTTTTCGGGGGTAGGGGAGCTAGCCGTCGATGATCTTCTTCGCCGTCGAGAACGAGAAGCCCGCCCGCGCCAGCGCGGCGAGATCCCGCTGCCGGTTCTCCTGCCGGCTCTGGGCATCGCGCCGGAAGGGCCCCAGCCGCTTCTTGCGCGCCCAGATGCGCGCGGCTGTGTCCTCGGACACCTCCGCCGTGGCTTCCGCCAGCTTCTGCGTGACGATCTCCGGAGCGACTCCCTTCATCCGCAGCTTCTGCGCAATCACCCGGGCGCTGCGCCCCGAGGCGCGCAACGACTGGGCCTTCTGTCCGGCGTAGGCCTGATCGTTGATGAGCCCGTTGCGGATCAGCTTGTCCGCGAGCTCGTTGATCCAGCCGAGCGCCTCGGTGCGGTCGCCCCCGTGGAACCGGAGCGAGCGGTCCACCTTGCGCAGGAGCACGCGCTTGAGCTGGCTCACCGTCGCCGCGTACCGCTTCAGGTAGTGCAGCGCGGCGTTCTCCAGGTAGCGGGGAGACACCTTCCGCGGCTTCTTCCGAGGCCCCGGAGGCTTGTCGCGCTGTCCATCCTTCGAGTCGTCCATGGATGCTCGTGTGTACCAGCCCGCGCTGACAAGTGGTCGTAGAGTGGCTCACTCCAGGTACTGCGCACGCTCGCGTGAGGTGAGCTCCTTGCGGCCGGGATGGGCCGCCACGCAGCCCACCAGGGTGTCGTGCTCCACTGGATGGAGCCGCACCTTCCCCTCGTGGTCCATCGTCGCCACCCAGGTGCCGTCGCCGCTGAAGACGGCCCAGCGCAGCCGGGCTGGCTCGGCGTCCAGCACCGCCGCCGTGACCCAGGAGCCTCCCTGCCGGCGCCAGAGCAGCGCGCGCCCGGACAGGTCGGCCGAGAACAGGTGCGAGCCATCCGGGCTCCACACGAGGTGCTCGATGCGCTGCAGGCGCAGCTGGGGGCTGGAGACGAGATCCTTTCCCTCGGTGTTCCAGATCTCCACCGCGCCGCTCCCATCACCGCAGGCGATCAGATCTCCCTGGGGGCTCCAGGCGACGCGCCGGGGCACGGACCAGGGGCTCAGGCTCATCACCAGGGTCGCACCGGCTCCCTTGCGGGGCACGCTGTAGATGCGGACAGTCGAGTCGTTGCAGGCGGTGACGAGCTTCTCGCCGTCCGGACTCCAGGCGAGGTCCCAGACGCCGTCCCGCTCCTCCGCTCCTTCGAGAGGGATCGGCTCGGGGGACTGCTCCAGCTCCCACAGCATCACCGCCCCCCAGCCCGAGAACCGGCTGATCGCCAGCCGCTTGCTGGAGGGGTGCCAGACCGCGTGCGTGGCGCCGAGTCCCTCCGGGGCGTACTCCGCGCGAAGCTTCCACGTCTTCGCGTCCCAGATCGCCACGCGCTCCGGTTCGCGGAGCACTACCCTGCCTCCGTCCGGGCTCCAGTGCAGGGGCTCCGGGTTGCTCCCGTCGAGCATCGTCCCCGGGGGCAGCGGCTTGCCTGGCGTCCACGGCTTCGGGGCTACGCGGCCCTTCTTCGGCGCGCGCACCTGCACGAGGAGCTCGTGGTCCGCGCTCCGCGACGTCACCCAGACACGCTTGCCGGCCTCGGCCTCCAGGTAGAACCGCACGCCGTCCGAGGGCCACTGGAAGCGCTTGCCGGCCCCCGCCTGCGTGCGCTGCTCCTCGAACTCGCTCCAGGTGTACCGCTTCGGTCCACCGCCGAAGGGCTCCCACACGCGCACCGAGCCATCCGCGCTGGCGGTGGCCACCCGGTTCCCGTCCGCGCTCCAGGCCGCCTGGTGAATCCACCCCGTGTGCCCTCCGAGCCACGCGAGCTGCCGGCCCGTCGAGATATCCCAGACACAGGCCGCCTCACCGCCCCACGTCAGCGCCACCTCGGGCCGCTCGGGATGGCCGAGGACCGACTGGAGCAGCCCCTCTCTCTCCACCCGGATCACCGTCAGGAGCCGGCCCGAGGCGTCCCAGACGTGCAGCACACTGCCCCCGGCCACCGTGGCCAGTACTCGCTTCCCATCCGCGCTCCACGCCACCTGCAGGACGGGCTGGCCCTGCGTGTCGAGCAGCAGCGGCTTCGCTCCCTCTCCGGGGTGAAGGATGCAGGCGCCCCGAGCCCCGCTCACCGCCAGCGCATCTCCCGCACGCGTCCAGGCCAGCGAGGAGGCACCCTCGAAGGGGAACTCCTGGAGCTGCTCCGGCCCCTCCTTCGTCACACGCCAGAGCGCGACCTGGCCCCCACCCGCGGTGGCGAACCGTGGGTTCCGCAAGTCCGGCGCCCACGCCGTGGCATCGAAGGTGCCCGGGAGCAGGTCCCGCTCCGACGGCGTGACGAGCTGGCCCTGGCGGCTCACCCGGAACACCGCCGCGCCTCGCTGGCCGGCGCCCACCGAGGACCAGGGCGAGAGCAGGTGTCCTCCCGCCGGGGAGAACTCGAGGCCGCAGTGGTTCCACGTGTTCACGCCCAGGGAGCCCTGGGGCTCGAGTCCCTCGGGGGCGTGTCCCCACAGGGCGAGGACAGAGTCGCTGCCGGTGCTGGCCACCACGTTGCCCCGGGGAGACCAGGCCACCCTGCTGGTCGACACGTCCGTACCGCCCGGGTGCGCCAACGCCTCCCAGCGCTGCTGGCCCTGCTCCACGTCCCACAGCCGGAGCGTGCCGTTGTGGTACCCGACCGCCAGCCGCTGTCCATCCGGGCTCCAGGCCAGGCAGCTCGCGGGGACTCCGGTCTCGAAGTGGCGCAGCAGGGTGCCCCGGCGATCGAGCACCCCCCGCAGGGCCCGATCCGTGTCGGCGGAGCGGTCGAGCCGTGCCGCCTCCAGCGCGAGCAGCCGGACCAGGTCGGGATCTCCGGTCTTCGCCTGCCGCTCCACCGCCAGATGCAGCCGCCGGGCTTGCGCATCCGCCCGGGCCCGCCGCGAAACCTCCTTCTGCTCGCGCCAGATCTCCTCCATCCGCGCGGCATACCGGGCATCCAGCTGGCCGCTCTTCACCTCGAGCCTCACCCGGCTCCCGACCCCGGACGTCTCCTCCACGGCCTCCCCCCGCGTTGCGATCTGGTCCGGGAGCTGGGGCATGCAGGCCGCGAGGAGGAAGGCCCGGAGCGCCTGCGCGCGAGCGTGGGCCTCGGCCTCCCGCTGCGCGGTGGCCACGAGGGTAAACGAGGAGATGTCCTTGCGGTGGTGGAGGAAGTCCACCAGCTCGGCGAGCACGGTGCGCTGGCTCACCGGGGAGAGCTGAAGCCCATCGAAGAGCACGGGCTCGCTGAGCTCCACCATGCTCGACTGGCGGTCCCAGCGCACCAGCGAGACGGGGTTGTTCAAGCGCGAGCGCCACAAGGCGCGGGCCCCGAGGACGGCCTGGCCCAGCTCCAGGCTCTCTTCCGCCTCCTCGCTGACACGGGCGCCGCGGTGGAGCCCCACAATGGAGGCCGAGTTGAACTTGGGCCGGTACACCACCATGTCCCTGGCGAGGCTCTGGGACTCGCCCGCCACGCGGCCGATCAGCGTCAGCATCCGTAAGGAGTCCTGCACGCGCAGCTTCGGGTTCACCTGGCGCCACAGGGTGCTCAGCAGGGGAACCCGTGGGTAGGTGCGGTTGCGGGGGGAGACCCGGGGGATGGGGTTGGAGGCGATGAGCAGGTTCGCGCCCTCCGTCCGGAGCACATTCACCGGCACGTTGGCCACGAAGCCCCCATCGAGCAGCCGCCGGTTGCGGAAGATCAGCGGGCCCATGACGGGAGGGAACGCGCCGCTGGCGCGGACGCCGTAGCCCACCGTGCCCTGGCGCACGTCCCACTCCACGCCCGCATCCGCGTCCACCACCACGGGGAACAGGGGCACCTCGAGCTGCTCCAGCTTCACCGGGCCGAGGATGGCGTCGAGGATCCACTGGATGCCCAGGCTCGTGACGACGCCGAACGGAATGGCGCCGGCCAGCAGCTCCCAGTGGCTCTTCATCAGCTCCAGCCCTGCCTTGCCGCCGACGCAGTAGAAGGCGCCCACCACCGTGCCGAAGCTGGAGCCGGAGATCATGTCCACGGGGACCCGGAGCGAGGCCTCCTCCTCGGGTGTGCCGGGGGCGAGCTGGGCTCTGGAGGGCTCCAGCAGCCGCTCGAGCAGGGCCAGGTGCACGTAGCCGAAGGCGCCGCCGCCTCCCAGGGCCAGCCCGACGCGGCGGTCCGAGACGGCCCGGGCCCACCGATCGAAGGTCTCGCGCAGGGCGGGCTCCTCGGGGAAGGACACGCTCGCGGGGAGCTCGCCCTGGCGCCAGGGGGAGGGGAGGCGGACGCGCACGGTGCCCAGGGGCCAGGTGGGTTGGGACTCGGCCGGCCGCAGCAGCTGCCGCACGTGGCTGCCCATGGCCGAGACCATGTCCCGCGCGCCCAAGAGGGCCTCCCGGAGCGCGCTCAGCCGCTGCGCCGCGGGCTCGCGGGTGCGGAGCCGGTGCAAGGCGGGCTGGAGGCTGACGGGGAGCGTCGGCGAGAGCACTCCGGTGGGCACGAGCCGCATTCCCTTCGGGAGCGCGTCAGGGGATGGATAGAGCTGGGGCGTGCTGGACAGGTAGACGAGCTTGAGCGGCTCGTCGGGGTGCTGCGCCAGCTCGCGTGCGAGCCGCGACATCACCGAGTGGCGCTCGCCGGCCTCCAGGGCGGAGACGTCCACCAGCGTGACATTGGTGCTCCCGGCGAGCCCGCCCTCCAGCGGCATCCACGCGAAGTGCTCGGGGCGTGGCAGCAGGGGCTCTGGGGAGTCTGGCGTGGGCAAGGCCCGGGCGAGCTCCGTTACCCAGCCATTCACGGCCCCGGGAGGCCGCCGGAAGTGCTGCGGCTTCTGCGCCGGGGCCTGCTTCGTGACGCGCAGCACGAGCACGTGCTCCTGGAGATGCGCGGCGAGCCGCTCGGCGAGGAGCTCGCCCAGCCTCCTCAGTGGGAACGGCTCGTGGCTGTCGAGCACGAGGATCTGGTGGGCCGCGGGCGGGACGGCTCTCGGGATGAGCTCCGGGCTTCCCCGGTGGAGGGCCCGCTGGAAGTCCGAGTCCTCCCGGAAGAGCCGCCAGAAGGACTCCCCGTCGATGCGGATCACGATGGGTGGGTCCGCCTGTTCCTTCACCAGCACGGCGTCTCCCGCCATGGCGCGCTTCAGCAGGAACTGCTTGTGCCCGATGCAGGCCGGAGCCTTCAGGAACGCGACGCACTCACCCGAACGGACGATCCGGCAGCCCCCCGAGCGCAGGACGAAGAAGTCGCCCGGGATGCTGCCCCGGCGCAGCAACTCCCGGACTTCACCGTCCACGAGGGAGGCGCTCTCGACCAGCCGGAAGAGCACCTGCTCCGAGGCGTTCGCGAACCGGGGCTCCTGGCTGAGCGCGAGGACGATGTCCTCCGCCACCTCCCCGGCCTGGGCCACCCGGAGCAGCCACGCGATCAGCGGCTGGGGGACCTGCTCGAGGTCCTCGCGGCGGAGCTCGAGGAAGCGCGTGGGCTCGACGGTGGCCGCCGCCGGGCTCCTGCGCGAGGTGCGCTGCCCCAGCCACTCCGCCAGCTGCTGCAGGCCATGGACGCTCCCCGCGCCGAGGTGCTGGGAGCCGTTTGGCAACAGCCGTCGCTGCCGTGTGAGCCGCACGCGGCCCGAGAGGATGAAGCGCAGGGCAGGGGGCTGATCCGCGAGGAGCACCCCGGACTCGAGGTCGGAGGGCCGAAGCCGCTGGGCGAGCTCCAGGAGGAGGGACTTGCTGCCGGGCTCCCGAAGGAAGCCACTCAACGCGGGAGAAGACTCGAGCAGCGTCAACCAGTCCTGCACATCCACCTCCGGGCCTCAGGGCTCGTGATAGGCCGGCAGCAGCAAGGAGAAGGTAGTCCCTTGCCCTACCAGGCTCTTCACCTGCAGCTCGCCGCCCATCTTCTGGACGATGGCATGGCTGATGGAGAGGCCGAGCCCCGTGCCCACGCCCGCAGGCTTGGTGGTGAAGAAGGGATCGAAGATGTGCGGCAGGGCCTCGGGGGGGATGCCGTGGCCGGTGTCGGTGATGTCGATGCGCACCTGCGCCCCGTCCGGCTGGGTGCGCACGCGCAGCGTGTTGTCGCGCGGCGTGCCGGGCCGCATGGCATGCACGGCGTTGACGATGAGGTTGAGGAACACCTGGCCCAGCCGCCCCTCGTTGCCGAGGATCAGCGGCAGCTCCGGGGCGTAGTCCTTCGCCAGCCGCGCCGTGTGCTTCAGCTCTCCCTGGGAGATGTGCAGCACCGAGTCCAGGATGGAGTGGACGTCCAGGACGGTGAGCTCCTCGGAGTGGCCCTGGTGGGACAGGTGGCGCATGCCTCGGACGATGTCGTTGATGCGCGAGCACCCGTCGAGACAGTCGGCCAGGACGTGGCGGGCCTCGGTGAGCCCCTCCTGAAGCGGGGCTGGGAGCGCGGGCAGCGAGGCCAGGTGCCGCTCCAGCTCGTCCCACCACTGCCGCAGGAAGTCGAGGTTGGCGAGCACATAGGCGGTGGGGTTGTTGATCTCGTGGGCGATGCCTGCCGCCAACACGCCCATGGCGGCCAGCCGATCGTTCTGGATGCTCTGCTGCTCCAGGCGCCGCTGCTCGGTGAGATCGTGCGCGATGATGAGCAGGCGCCGCGTGTCTCCCACGTCCTGGATCGAGCCGAGCAGCTGGACCGCCACCCGGCTGCCCGAGGTGGAGCGCAGGCCTTGATCCTCCAGGCGCATCGTCCCCCGGGTGAGCAGATCGCCCAGGGAGGTTCGCAGCGACAGCCGCTCCGCCTCCGGAGCGAGCGAGTCGAACGCGAGGCCTACCAGGTGATCCCCCTCACGCCCCAGCAGCGTGCAGGCCACCGGGTTGACCTCCAGCACGGAGCCCACGTTGTCCAGGACGAAGACGGCGTCCAGGGAGGCCTCCATGAGCCGGCGGGTGCGCGCGCGCGCCTCGTGCACCAGGATCTCCAGGCGCGAGGCGTACAGCTCCACCTGGCGGAGCGCTACCTGGAGCTGGTCTCCCTGGTGGCGCTGATCGGTGATGTCCGCGAAGATCCCCAGCACGGCCCACGGATTGCCGTCCGGATCCCGCAGCGGCACTTTGCTCGTCAGCAGCCAGCGATCGTGTCCATCCTGGCCGCGGAAGGGCTCCTCGATGGCGAGCAGGGGCTGGCCGCTGTTCATCACCTCCAGGTCCGCCTGGCGGAAGCCCTGGAGCTGCTCGGGCGGGAAGCCGAAGTCGGGGTCCCTGCGGCCGACGACGTCCTCAGGCGAGCTCCGGCCCAGCTGGCGCGCGAAGGCGTCATTGCAGCCCAGGAAGACGCCCTCGCGATCCTTCCAGAACACGGAGTGGGGGATGTGGCTGAGGATGTTGTTCAGCAGCTCCCGCTGGGAGCGCAGATCCCGCTCGATGCGGTGGCGCTCCAGGATCTCGGCCTGGAGGCTCTCGTTGAGCCCGTGCAGGCGCGCACGCGCCTCTTCCAGCTCGGTGTTGCGCTGCTGGGCCTGGCGCAGCTGCAGGCGCAGGCGGAAGTGTGTCTCGAGCTGCCTCCCCAGCTGCTCCAGGGCGCGCAGCTGGAGCAGGCTCAGGTGGCGGGGGACATGATCGATCACGCAGAGCACGCCGATCGGGAAGCCCTCCTCTGTCTTCAGCGGTGTCCCGGCGTAGAACCGGACATGCGGCTCGCCTTGGACGCGCGGGTTGTCCCGGAAGCGGATGTCCTCGCGCGCGTCCTCGATGACCAGCAGCCCTTCCTGATCAATCGCGTGCGTGCAGAAGGAGCCCGTGCGCGCCGCCTGGATGACCCCCGGGAAGCCCACCTTGGCCTTGAACCACAGGCGCTCGCGGTCCACCAGGCTGAGCAGCGCGATGGGGGCCTCGCAGAAGTCCGCGGCGAGCTGGACGATGGCGTCGTACTCGGGGTTGGGCTCTCGATCGAGCAACTGGTGGCGGTAGAGCGCTTGAAGGCGCTCCTCTTCCTGGGGCTGCGGCTCGCCCTCCTGGGGCTGCAGTTGAGGCATGGAGGTCCTCGGAAAGGTCCACCTGCTTCATAGCTGTAAATGCGGAATCCACGAAAACACCCTGGATTCTGACGCAACGAGTCAAAGGTCTGGGGCCGCTACAGCGCCATGCCCAGCCGCTGCCGCAGCCGGAAGAAGTCATCCGAGAGGGAGAAGCCGAGCAGATCCCGCAGATCCTCGCGCTGCTTCAGCGCCTGCAGCACCGGATCCGTCGTGTCCACCTTCGTGCCCGTCATGGACGGATCCTCGCGCAGCACCAGCCCGAGGCCCACGGCGATGTCGCCGCACATCAGCATGCCGGCCCGGTCCGCCGACAGCCCCAGGCCCGCGCTCATCTGCTTCAGGTCCACCTTCTGCGCGTCCCCGAGCGCCATGGCCGGCGTCTCCAGCGCCTTGAGCGCCTTGCGAGAGTAGGCCTTGCGCAGCTGCTTCACCTGATCGTCGTTCTTGCGCCCCAGCGCGGAGAACTGCGGCGCGAAGATGCGGACCGAGTTGCCGAACAGATCCGCCGTCTCGCCCTGGGACAGCTTCGACAGCACCGCCGTCTTGTTGAGCAGGCCCAGCACGGCGCGGCCAATGAGGAACTTCTGCTCGCGGGCGTTGAACTTGCGCACCACGTCCGAGCCCACGCAGACCGACAGCGGCTCGGTGGTCTCCAGCGTCATCAGCCCGCGGCGGGCCATGTACACCTCGAACTCCTCCACGCCGAACACCGTCGCCACGGTGCGGATCGCCTTGAACACCGCCGAGTCCGGCTTGAGCTTGTCCGCCTTCTTGTCCACCCCCAGCATCTCGAACTGGGCCGGGTGCAGCTTGCTGAGCTGATCGCCGATGGCCCGCAGCACCTCGAGCAGCGACCCACGCGCGAACGGGTGCAGCAGCGCGCTGTCCAGATCGGCCAGCGCCAGCTTCTCGGCGCCCTCGGAGGGCAGCCGCGCCTTGGCCTCGTTGTAGTAGACGACCTCCACCTCGTTGGCCGCGCGCATGAACATCAGCGCCGCCGCCGCGCAGAAGGCCTTGTCGTTCTGCTTCAGGCCCTCCCACAGCTTGAAGAGGGCGTGGAGGCTGTCCACCCGCGTCGGCTCCAGCTTGAGCAGCTGGCGGTGCTCCTCGATGGCCATGGCCGTGGCAGAGCTGTCACGCATGTACAGGTCCGCCAGCGCGGCGCGGGCCGGGACATTCGTGGGCTCGTGCTCCAGCGCGGAGCGGTAGACGGCGATGGCGCGGGCCGGCTGATCCAGCGAGCGGGCGTACAGCTCCGCCAGCCGAACGCGCACGGACTGGGCGCGCTTCTGATCGATCGCGGCCAGCGTGCCCACCTGCGTCTCCAGCATCTGCGCCAGCTCCGGCAGGTTGTGGGCGCGCTCGTAGAGGGTGACGAGCCGATCCACCAGCTCCGAGTCCCCCGGGCTCAGCTCCAGCGCCTTGCGGTAGAGCGCGGAGGCGCCGGTCGTGTCGCCCAGGCCCTCGTCGTGGATGCGGGCCAGCTCCACCATGTGGCGCGCCCGATCCAGCGTCGGCAGATCCAGCTCCAGCAGGCGCTTGAGGCAGTCCACGGCGCCGGACCAGTTGCGCGCCTGGGAGTGCAGCGTGGCCAGGCGCTCCAGGGCCTCCTCGTTCTTCGGCATGGCGGCCAGGGCCGTCTGCAGGTGCGCGGAGGCGCGGCTCGGCTCATTGAGGTGCGTCTGGTACAGGCCCCCCAGGGAGAGGTGGAGCTGCGCGAGCAGGCGCGGATCCCCGCCCAGCTGGACGCGCTGGGACATGGCCGCGGCGGCCTCGGGGTACTTCTGCGCCTCCAGCAGCAGCCGGCCCTTCAGCTCCAGGCCGTCCGGGTAGGTGGGCTGCGCGGAGAGCGCCCGCTCCACCAGGGCCATGGCCTTGGAGCGATCGCTCAGCGCGGTGAGGTACAGCTTCGCGCCGCTGATGAAGGCGGCGGCGGCGGCGTTGACGTCGCGCTGGGCGAGCTTCGCCTCGCCTCGCCGCTCGTGCAGGGCCGCCAGGTCCGAGGTGCCGCCGCGCTGGGCCAGCAGATCCTCCAGGCCGGTGGTGGCCGCGGGGTTGAGCGGATCCTTCTCCAGGGCCTGCCGGTACAGGGCAGCGGCGCCGTCCAGATCGTTCAGCCGGGAGGAGGCGAGCTTCGCGGCGGCGATGAAGGCCTCCACGGCGCTGCGAGGATCGCGGCTGGCGCGGGCCTCGGCCTCCAGGGTGGCGCGCGCGGCGGCGGCGTTGCCCTGCTTGAGCTGCACGCGGCGGCTGCCCATGAGGGCCGGCAGGCACTGCGGCTGGGCCTCCAGGGCGGCGCGGTAGAGCTGGCCGGCGCGATCCAGATCGCCCAGCTTGTGCTCGGCCAGATCGGCGCTGCGCAGCATCAGCTCCACGCGCTCGATGGACTCCGTCACCACCTCCAGGCGGCGGCTGTAGAGCCAGGCCAGGCCCGCGGCATCATTGGCCTGCCGCAGCGCCCGCTCCAGCGCGAAGGCCACGCGCACATCCGCCGGGTTCTCCTGGAAGGCCAGCTTGTACTCTTCCAGCGAGGCCTCGCTGGAGCCCTTGTCCTGATCGGCCGCGGCGGACAGGCGCAGGGCGGTGCGCAGGCGCGCGTCCGGCACCCGCTCGGAGAGGCGGTAGCGCAGCTCGGCGCGGCGCGGCTTGTCCCCGGCGCGGATGCGCTCGAGCATCTTCAGCGCGGTGAAGTTGCCCGCATCCAGCTGGAGCACGGCCTCGCAGCACTGGGCGGAGCGCGTGGGCTCCTGGAAGCGATCCAGGTACAGGCGCGCCAGCTTCAGGTAGGCGGCCACCTTGGCGCCCGGCGTCTGGCCCACCTGCGTCTCGCGATCCAGGATGGCCACCACCTCCTTGGTGTTGTCCTGGGTGGTGTAGAGCCGCTCCAGGGCCCGCAGGCTGGGGGCGTGGCCCGGGGACACCTTGAGGACCTCCTGGTAGCCCTCGATGGCCAGCTCCGGCCGCTGCAGCTGATCCTCCCAGATGGCGGCGGCCTGGAAGAGCGCGTTGGCGCGCTCCACCGGATCGATGCGGTTGGCGGCCTCGGCGCGCAGCACCTCGATCAACTTCTCCCAGTGGCCGTTGGCGCGGTAGATGCGGGCCAGCGCGCGCAGGGCGGGGAAGTAGCTGGGCGCCAGCGTCAGCGCCTCCTCATAGGCGGGGACGGCCTCGTTCTGGGCCTTGAGCCGGTGCTCGTACAGCTCGCCGATCTTGAACTGGAGCGTGGAGGCCTGCTCGGTGGAGGGGGAGATCTCCGCCTCCGCGCGGTACATCTTGATGAGCTCGTTCCAGCGGCCCTCCTGGGCGTACAGCCGCCCCAGCGCCTTGAGCGCGGGCAGGTACGAGGGGGCCAGCGCCAGCACGCGCTCGTACATGGCGATGGAGCCGGGGCGATCCTTGAGGTGCTCGTCCAGGATCTCCGCGTTGCGGTGGTAGAGCGACAGCACCTGCTTGGTGTCGCCGGCGAACGAGGCCTCCAGCTCCTGCGTCTCGATCAGCTCGCGGTAGCGGCTGGCGCGCTCGTACAGCCGCGCGAGGTTGCGGATGGTGGGCAGGTGATCGGACGCCAGATCGAGGATGCGCCTCATGCACTCGATGGCGTGCTCCAGATCGCTGAGGCGATCCTCGTAGATGACCGCCATCTTGTTCAGCGTGCTGATGAGCTGATCGCGATCGGAGGTCTGCAGGAGATCCTGCTCGTACATGCCCACCAGCTCGGCGAAGCGGCCCTGGCGCTCGTAGAGGCGCGAGAGGGCCTTCTGCGCGGGCAGGTAGCCGGGCTGGAGCTGGAGACAGGTGTTGTAGCGGGTGATCGCGTCCTCCTGCCGCCCGAGCCGCTCCTCCAGCACCTCGGCCGCCTTGTACATGCGGGCGGCCTTGGAGCGGGGGTCCTCGGCGGCGGCGATCTCCGCGTCGAACACGGAGACGAGCCCCTCCCAGTTGCCCATGCGGTGGTAGAGCTTGCCCAGGCCGGCCAGTGCGGGACCGTGGCCGGGGATGCGCGAGAGGATGGCCTGGTAGCGCAGGACGGCCTCCTGGTCGCGCTTGAGGTCCTCCTCGCAGAGGGCGGCCAGGCGCAGGTTGATGGCGACCAGCTCGCTCTCGTCGTTGATGGAGCCCACCCAGGTGAGCAGCACGTCGGCCAGCTCCTCGTAGCGGCCCTGCGTCTCGTAGATGCCGGCCAGCTCGGAGAGCACCAGCGGCTCGTTGGGGGTGACGCGGCGGGCGGCGAGCAGCGCGGCCAGGGCGTCATCCTTGCGGCCCATGCGCTCGTAGACCTTGGCGATCTGGAGGTAGGCGGGCGTGGCCTGGGTGCCGAGCACGTGGGCCTCGGCGGCCAGGGCGGCGAGCAGCTCATCGGCGCGGCCCTCGCGCTCGGCCAGGCGCTTCATGGCGGAGAGCAGCAGCAGATCCGAGCGATCCAGCGCGAACGCCTCGCGGAGGAACACGGCGGCGGCCTCGCGCTGCTTGAGGCGCTCCTCGAGCACCAGGCCGGCGGAGGTCAGGAAGTGGGCGCGGAGGCCGGGGTTCTCCAGGGCGCCGGCCAGCAGGCGGTAGACCTCGATGAGGGACTCGTAGTCGTTGCGGGCGGCGTAGTGGGCCTCGAGCTGGGTGAGCAGCGCGATCTCGGTGGGCTTGAGCTCCAGGCACTGCTGCCAGGCGGCCTTGGCCTCCTCGTCGCGGGACAGGCGCTCCTCGAGGATGGTGGCCTTCTCGAAGAGGAGGGTGGCCTTCTGGCGGGGCTCCTCGGTGCCGGTCAGCTCGGCATCCAGCAGCTGGATGACCATGAGCCAGTTGCCCACGTCCGCGAAGAGGCGGCGGGCGGCGCGGATGTTGACGAGGAACCGGGGCGCCAGCTTGTAGGCGTTCTGGAAGGCGACGGCGGCGTTGCGCGGGTTCTTGAGGGTCTCCTCCCAGACGAGGCCCAGCTCATGGAAGAGGAGGGCGGCGGCCTGCGGGTCGGCGGAGCTGAGGGCGCGGGCCTCGCGCTCGAGGGCGGCGATGCGTTCGCGGGCCTCTTCTTCGGGAGAGGCGGCAGCGGGCATGGCGCTCAGGTTCTGCGCGAGGGCCTCCGTCGCGGGCCTGGCGGGGGTGGCACCGGGCGCGGGGGTGGAGACAGAGGATGCGGTCCTCGTGAGATCGTTCTGCTCGCTCATGGAGAGGCGGCTCCGGCAGGGGTGAAACGCGGCGTGAGAATAGGGCCGTCGCGGTCGTAGCACGTGGGGGGCGAGCCTCTCAAGTTCCCGACTTCCTTGATGAAATGGATGGCTGCCTGCCTGGGAGACGCGGGGGCCCCGGGCTTGGGGCCGGACGCCGCACCGCGCTACGGTCCTCCGGTGCCTCCCTCACCCTCCCAAGATGTCTTCCGAGTGGGCTTGATCGGCTACGGCCTTGCGGGCGCGAGCTTCCATGCTCCGTTGCTCTCCGTGGAGCCGGCCTTCCGCCTGAGTGCTGTGGCTACCCGGAGTGCCGAGGCGGTGGCCCGGGACTGGCCGGGAGCGCGCGTCCTGTCCGTGGAGGCGCTGCTGGCGGATCCGGAGCTCGAGCTGGTCATTGTTGCGACGCCGAACGACAGCCACGCGGCGCTGGCGGAGCGGGCGCTGCTGGGGGGCAAGCATGTGGTGGTGGAGAAGCCCTTCACGCTGGATTCGGCGGAGGCGGCCCGGCTGGGGGCGCTGGCACGGGAGCGAGGCCGCTGCCTGGCCGTCTTCCAGAACCGGCGCTGGGACGGGGACTTCCTGACGGTGCGGCGGTTGCTGGAGGAGGGGAGGCTCGGGCGGCTCTACAGCTTCGAGAGCCACTTCGATCGCTACCGGCCGCAGGTGAAGAGGCGCTGGAAGGAGGAGGCCGGGCCTGGGGGAGGGACGCTGTGGGATCTGGGGGCGCACCTGGTGGATCAGGCGCTGCAGCTCTTCGGGATGCCCGAGTCGATCACCGCGGACGTGGGGAAGCAGAGGGCCGAGGCGCAGGCGGTGGACTGGTTCCACCTGCTGCTGCGCTATGGGGAGCTGCGGGTCATCCTGCGCTCGGGCTCGGTGGTGCATGAGCCCTGGCCGAGGTTCGTGCTGCAGGGGGAGGCGGACGCCTACACCAAGTACGGGCTGGATCCGCAGGAGGAGCAGCTCAAGGCCGGGCTGAGGCCGGGGATGGCGGGGTGGGGCGCTGAGCCGCCGGAGCGCCACGGGCGATTGAGCCGAGGCGGGATCGTGCCGACCATGCCGGGAAGCTATGAGCACTTCTACCGCGAGCTCGCCGCCGCCATGGCAGGGGAGGGACCGGTGCCAGTGACGGCAGAGAGCGCGTGGCAGGTGATCCGCGTGCTGGAAGCCGCGCTGCGCAGTGCCGACGAGGGACGGACGGTCCCATGCGGACTGCTGGCATGAAGTCCTTCTTGCCATGTCTTGATGGAAGCGGCGGGAGTCGAACCCGCAGCAAGGCGATGCGCGAGCCGCTGTTGCCAGTCAGGCTTCTTCGTCAGGCAGGAGCGTGCGGAGCAACTCGTCGTCGGGACCGAGCGGGCGCCAACCGGGCGACGGCGGTGTGGCGAGGAGCGCTGCCGCGATCTGTCTTGCTCGCTCCTGATGAGGCTCTGGGGTGTAGGCAATCCACGAGCTGAGCGCCTTGGCAACCTCGAAACGGTTTGCATCGTCCAGCACAGCGGGCCAGCCGTTGGGAAGACCTTCGGACAGTTCGCGCACAAGCTGCCCACGCTCCAGGCGTGTGAGCTGATGGTTCCGCTCCGCCTCGGCGACCAACCCGCTGAACACCTGCACCGCAGCGACGTCGTCCTCGCCAAGCTCCTCGGCTAACTCAACAAGTGAGGCGGTAGGGCGTGCCTCGGCAAAGGCCGTGAGCGAGTCGTAGCCGCGCTCGCGGACCCGCTCATACAGGCGGGCCTTCCAGCCGCCGTCCCAGGCACGTCCGTTTGTCATCATCCTCTCCAGGGGATGAAGTTCATCGGGATGTTGTAGCGCTTCATATGGAACGCAACTCTTTCCAGGACCTCGGTCCGCGTCAACATCCGACCAGCCAGCGTCTCGGCGTCGCGCAGGACAGGCTGGCGCATTCGAGGCCATCGAGCTCTCCCCCGTGGCACCGCTCGGCATCAATGCGGTGCTGGGGCAGATCGACCAGAACAACTGCCTCGCCACTGTCCGGAGCTCAGCCGGCGAGCGCGCGCAGCACCTCGCGTGGCTGCACGCTGCCGCGCTCGAAGCGTGCTCCGTTCCTCTCGTAGTCGACGTGGCCTGACTCGAGTCCTGCCGTCATCTCGTCGTAGAGGCCCGCCATGTCGGCGTTGAGGCCGGCCTTCATGAGCGCGGTCTTCACGCTGGCGCGCGGCACGTGCACGGTCTTCACCTCGCGGCCGAGGATCGTCGAGAGCTCGGAGGCGAGATCATCGAACGACACCTCGCGCGGCCCCGCGAGCTCGAGGATCGAACCCCGTCCCTCTCGCGGTCCCTCGACGAGCGTCTTCGCCGCAGCGCGTCCGATGTCGGCGGTCGCGATCATCGCGATCCGCTTCTTCGGATCGAGCATCGCCGGAAGCACGCCTTGCTCCTTCGCGACCGCGATCACGCTCCCGACGTTCTCGACGAAGTAAGCCGGGCGCAGCCACGTGAACTTCGTCGCTGGCGCGAGCCGCGGCAGCTCCTGCTCGGCGCGGTGCAGCCCCTTGATCGGTCCCGTGCCGTCGCGGTGCTGCGCGCCGACCGACGAGAGGAACACGACGTGAGGAACCTTCGCTGCGGCGATCGCGCGCCCGAGGATCTGCGCCCGCGCCGCGTTGCCCCCGAGCGAGTCACCGGTGCCGAGGTTGGGCGGAAGGAGCAGGTACGCGCCCTCCGCGCCCGCCAGTGCCCTCGTCAGCGCCGCCTCGTCCTCGACGTTCGCGACGGCGACTTCGGCACCGCGCGCCCGCCACGGCTCGCCCTTCGTCGCGTCGCGCACGACGACGCGCACCTTCTTGCCCTGCCCGAGCAGCGTCTCCGCCGCGACCTTGCCAGTGTGACCCGTGATCCCTGCGACGACGTACATGGCTCTCTCCTCCATCCGGATGATTCGGATGGGCACACTATGGGCCTCGGATCGTCATGAGTCGCATGGATGGTGTACATATCCGGCATGCACGACGTACATCTCGCGGGGATCGACCTCAACTTGCTGGTCGCGCTCGACGCGCTCCTCGCGGAGCGGCACGTGACGCGCGCGGCGCGGCGGATCGGCCGCACCCAGTCCGCCACCTCGCACGCGCTCTCGCGCCTGCGCGAGCTGCTCGGCGATCCGCTGCTGGTGCGGAGCGGGTCCGCGCTCGTCCCGACGCCGCGCGCGCTCGAGCTCGAAGGCCCCGTGCGCGCAATACTCGAGACGATCCGCCGCATCCTCGCTGGAGGCACCTTCGATTCACGCACGGCCGCCCGGACGTTCACCCTCGCGACGGCCGATTACGGGGAGCTCGTGATCCTGCCGCCGCTGCTGCGCCGCCTCGCCGCCGAGGCGCCGGGCGTCGATCTCGTAGTCCGGCCGGGCACCGACGAACTCGCCGCAGCGCTCGGCACGGGAGGCGTGGACCTCGTGCTCGGCGTCTCGCCCATCGGGGGCGTGCCGAGCATCCACCAGCGCATGCTCTTCGACGACGGCTTCGTATGCGTGGTGCGCGCGGGCCATCCGGTCTTGCGCACCGGACTCGATCTCGATCGCTTCGTCGAGCTCGGGCACGTGTTCATCGCGCCGAGAGGCACCCGCGGCGGCGTGGTCGACGACGCGCTCGCGCGCAAGAAGCGCACGCGCCGCGTGGTCGCGATGGTGCCGACGTTCCTCGCCGCGCCCGCTGTCGTCGCCGCGACTGATCTCGTGCTCACGATGCCCTCGCGGCTCGCGCAGCGCCTCGCCAGCGCGTTCGATCTCCGGGTCCTCGAGCCGCCGCTCACGCTCCCGCGCTTCACGATCTCGGCGTACTGGCACGAGCGGATGCACCAGGATCCCGGGCACGCGTGGCTGCGGGCGGCGGTGGTCGAGAGCGTGCGAGCGCTCGCCTGAGCCAAACGGGTGCGGAGGAAGCTAGCGCCTGGCGTCCTTGTCGACACCCTCCGTCGGGGCAGGTTCCCCCTGTGACGGCTCGACACCCGCAACAGCGGAGGCCAGAGCGAGCCCCTGTGCTCGCGGCAGGCGGGGCACGAAGTCCTCCTTCATGCTCACCGTGACGTCCACGCGAGACAGCCCCGAGAGGGGCGGCGGCGGCGTGGAGTCCTATACGAGGGCGGCGAGCTTGGGGCGGCCAGCGCTTCAATCCCACCAATTACGGGCAAACCCCGATTGAGCTGCAATCCAGGAAAGACTAAAGGGCTGTCCCTGTCTTCCGGCGGCCTGTCCTGGACCTCTGCGATTCGTAGCCTGCCGCCCGCACCGGAACGGAGAGCTCATCGCTTATGCCCAGTCACGTCTCGAAGTTGGCCCTCGCCTGCGTCTTCAGCAGCCTCTCAGGTCTTGCCCTCGGTTGTGGAGGAGTCGAGGAGCTGGAGGGGGGCTCTGACGCGCTCCAGACGAGCCAGGCCTCGCTCAGCGTGAAGGACCAGATCGACGGCAAGCTCGTCGCCCAGGTGCGCCTGTCCTCCTCACACAGCGTCGAGTTCTGGCAGTTCTCCGACGGCGCCATCAACCTGCGTGAGATCGGCTCCGTCCAGGATCTCGAGAAGCAGCTCGACTATGAGGCGCTTCAGGGCCTCTCGCCCATCGAGCGCTTCCAGCAGCTCGCCGGGCCCAACGAGCCCGTCCCCGCATCACTCCTCGAGGCCGCCTCCGTCCAGAAGGCCGCTCCGGGGCAGCCCGTCTCCATGGTCCCCTGGGCGCCTCCGCCTCCGCCTCCCGAGCAGAAGCCCGAGTCGGGCGCCGCGGGCTTCGCCCCGCTCATCGACTGGAACGCGGACGCGCAGTGGTTCCAGCAGAACTTCTGTACGTGGAGCACCGTGGACAGCGTGTGGTGCCCCACCAACGTCGGCTGGGCTGACGCGGGCTCCGTCTACGCCATGTACTACGAGAGCACCTGCTTCGCCGCCTCGGAGAGCCAGAGCGCCTCGTACACCACCAAGTACTGGAACGGCTCCGCGTGGGTCACCAACGCCGTCAACACCGTCTCCCCGCGCTACTGGCAGAAGTGGACCTTCGAGGCGGTCAATTGGTACACGGCGCGCTGCGAGAGCATCAACACCGGCGGGGACTCCCGCGTGGACTTCTCGCACCGCTTCCGCTGGGGCACGCCCTCCATCAGCACGCTGGGAGATTTCCCGTCCGATCGCACCTACTCCGGCGGCAACTCGAACGACACCCAGGGCGTCACGCATGACAACAACTACTGGTTCCTGACCAACACGAACAACATCTGGCGCGTCCCAGTCGGCTCCAGCCTCAACGACAACCCGAGCTACATCTCCGGCAACCCCTGGTCCGGGCTCTACAACCACCTGGGCGACATCAGCTACGGCGCTGGCTACATCTTCCTCCCCCTGGAGAAGAACGGCGGCAGCGGCTCCTGGTGCTCCTTCGGCGTCATGAACACCGCCCTGCAGTACTACAACTACGCGATCGTCCCGGACGCCGGCATCTCGGACCAGGGCGACAGCTGCCCGTGGGTGGCCTACAACCCGAGGGACGGCTTCCTCTACGCCTCCGCGTTCGACGCCAGCTACATCAACAAGTACTCCTGGTCCCTCTCCGTGGTGAACAACGCGTGGCAGGTCAACCTGGCCTTCGTCGCGCGCATCCAGATCAAGGACAGGTACGGCAACCCGATCAGCCTGTCCTCGCTGCAGGGCGCCGAGTTCTCGAACACCGGCAAGCTCTACCTGGTGTCGGACAGCGCGGGCGTCGTCTACATCATGGACATCTACAATGGCCGCGTGCAGACCTCGTTCGGGGTGCAGGTCGATCACGGCTCCTACGAGGAGCTCGAGGGCATCACGCTCTGGGACGTCGACAGCGGCGTGGCTCCGGGCGTCGGAGGGCAGCTCCACGTCCAGATGTGTGACAACGACTGGCCGGACTCGGACGACTTCTACTTCAAGCACTACCGCGCCTCAGAGGCGTCCAAGCTGTAACCCCTCTGGGCGGAGCGCCTGGAAGCATGCCGGAGCTTCCAGGCGCTCAGTCAGACTCAGCCGCGGGCGATCGCGTCCTCGACGTAGCGGATGCCCTTGGCGGTGATGGCGCGGCCCTTCTTCGTCTCCGAGGCGTAGCCCGTGTGGATGCGCAGCGCCTTGGCGGCGTTGGGGGCGGCGTAGCTCACGCCGAACTTGCTCCAGAAGCGCGAGGTGGTGCCGGACGTCACCTCGATGCCCACCGAGCGCGCCAGGTACAGCGGGATCAGCGAGCGCAGGAGCTGATCCTTCTGCTGCTGCCCCGCCGAGACCAGATCCTTCTGCTGCGGGTGCGCCTGCAGCGCATCCACCAACTGCTTCACGGCCTCCGCGGTAGCCGCCCGCGACGCGCCGTTGCGCTTGCTCGCGGTGGCGCCTCGCTTCGCCGCGGCCTTCTTGGCGGCGGGCTTCGCCGCGGCCTTCTTGGCGGCGGGCTTCGCGCGCTGGGGACGGAGGGTCTTCTGGCTCTTGGCTTTCTTGGGCATTGTGGACTCGGTGGGAGGGGACTGCGGAGACTCACTGCGGACTGAGGGTTGACCCTCCAGCGGCTCGCCGGACCGACCCCGCCGCAGCACCGCGCGCAGCTCGTTCACCCACTCGGTGAATCCCAAGCGCGCGAGCAGCGAATCCAACCAACTGGGACGGGCTGACACCAGACGAGTCCTCCTGGAAGACGGCGGGAAGGTACTACAGCTTCCCCAGGCATGATCCAGCGTCTCGACCGTATCAGGTAGGGTGGATCACACCTGGAGTGCCTGGATCAGCCCTGATCCGGCCTGGATCCGGGCGGATCCGGGCGGATCCGGGCCGATCCGACCCCAGGGGGCACCTCAGATCCGCGTGAAGCTCCAGCTCAACGCGCGCCCCCCGGCGTACGGCATGACGCCGTGGAAGGCGCGCGGATCCGCGTCGAACACCAGCGGGAGGAAGTGCCGATCCCCGTCCCACAGGGGCAGGGACAGGATGTCCTTCACCGGCACCCAGGACAGCTCGCCCTCGGCGTTGCGCTCGAGCGGCGTGCCCGTGAAGCGGTCGATGACGAAGACGAAGCCCAGCCAGTCCTCACCCTGGGGACCGAAGCCGGGCCAGCTGATCGTGCCGCGCAGCCTCAGCTCCGTGCACTCGATCCCCGCCTCCTCGCGGATCTCGCGGCGCATGCAGGAGACCACGTCCTCGTCCGCCTGCATCTTCCCGCCCAGCCCGTTGTACTTGCCCAGGTGAGCGTCGTCCGGGCGAGCGTTGCGGTGGATCAGCAGCACCCGCGTCCCGTCCGGGGACAGCACATAGCCGAGAGTACCGATGATGGGGGTGTAGCGCATGGCCCCCCGATGCATATCAGGCCCCGTGCACGGTGGTGGTGCCAGCGGCCTCCGGCGCGAACAGCGCCAGCTCCTCCTGCTCCATGTCCAGCAGGACGGCCGTGGCCATGGCGTCGACGAACTCGCCCAGCCGCCGCAGGGCGTGGATGACGTTCACGCGCTCCAGGAAGTGGGCCAACAGCGCGCGCTGATGGACGTGGTGGTGCTTGAACTCGTTGAGGTGGTGGGCCCAGTGGGGGTTGCCGCCCCGGCTGAGCGCGGCCAGGTGCCGCTCCTCGGACTCCATGTGGTTCAGGAGCGCCACCGCGAGCTCCTCGGCTGCTTCGCGGAGATCCTTCTCATAGGCGGGATCCTCGGCGACCGCCCGCTTGGCGAGATCGGTGACGACCTCCAGCTGGCTCCGCAGCGAGTTGTGCTCCGCCAGCATCGCCTTCTTGATCTCTTCGACCTTCATCGTCGCGCTCCTCTCTGGGGCTCGGGCCCAGTACGAGGAGCTCTGTGCAAGGGGCAGGCCACGCTCCCCATGGAAAGGGCGTGGGGAGCGGCTGCTGGCGGGAGGAGCCGGGGGCGGCGCGAAAAATCTGCGGGGCTCGCGCTCCATCCTGCGTATCTTGCGGGGCGTGCCCAGCGGGGCAGCCAAGGAGGAAACGTGGGAGGCCGGGTCCTGGGAGTCATGCTCGCCGTCGCGGGCGCGGTGGTGCTGTGGATGGGGCTGAAGGCGAAGGATTCGCTGACGGAGCGCGCCAGCGAGGCGCTGACGGGCCGCTACACCGAGCGCACCACCCTGTACCTGGCGGGTGGGGGCGCGGCGCTGGCGGGCGGCGTGCTGCTGATGATGTTCGGAGGCGGGGGCGGCGGGCGCCGGCGCCGGTAGGGGGCGTCGGCTGGAGGGCACGGGCCCGCAGGAGCAGGTTGACGCCCTTTGCACCCTGCCGGTAGACCCGCTCCCATGAAAGGTCACGCCCGCAACATGATGTCCGCGCCGGTGATGTCCGTTGGCCCGGAGGCCTCGCTCACCGAGATCGCCCGGTGCCTGGCGGCGGCGCGGATCGGAGGTGTCCCCGTGGTGGGCGCCGACGGCCGCGTCGAGGGCTTCGTCAGCGAGAGCGATCTGCTGGACGCGCTGCTCCAGGATCGCAATCCCTCCACCCGGGCCGCGGAGCTGATGACGCGCTCGGTCCTCTCGGTGAACGAGTTCGATCGCACCGAGGAGGTCATGAGCCTGCTGCGCCAGCACCGCATCCACCACCTGCCCGTCTTGCGAGGAGGGGAGCTCGTCGGGATGATCACCCCGTCCGATGTGGTCCGCTTCATGGTCGAGCAGGTGCTGTCCGAGCCGCCAGCGGCTGGCTGAGCCGGTGTCCCGGGCCACGCTGGGGCCTGCGCGCACTCCCCGTCAGCCAGGACTCGCGCACCTTCTTTGCCGACCGCCTCGGTCGAGGAGAGTAGGGAGGTCTGCGAGGTTGTAGGTGTGGCTGATTCAACGAAGGCCGGGTCTCTTCCCGGTATCTCTCACACTGGAGACGTCCTGAATATGGTGAAACGAATCGTTCCCGCGCTCCTGTCTCTGCTGGTGGTCGCCTGCGGTGATGACAAGGAGTGCAAGCTGGATGATCCGGAGTCGTGCTCGGAGAACCTGGTCTGCGAGAAGGTGAGCGGCCAGGAGAAGCCCATGTGCTTTGCGCCGCTGCAGGTGGAGGGCAAGGTATTCGACCTGGCCTCCGGCGCGGGGATCGCGAACGCGGAAGTGACGGCGCTGGATGCCAACGGGGCGCCGGTGTCGGGCGTGGCGGTGAGCGGCGCGGATGGCCGCTACGCGCTGCGCATCCCCACGGAGCGCTCGGACGACAAGGGCACGCCGATTGGCGCGCGGCTGACGCTGCGGGCCGGCGCGCAGAGCTATGAGCCGTTCCCCTCGGGCATCCGCGTGGCGCTGCCCCTGGACACCTCGGGCGCCGCGAGCGCCGAGGAGGAGAAGCCGTGGGTGGTCTCCTCCGCGCAGACGGACGTGGGCCTGATCGCGCTGTCGGACACCGCTCGGAACTACCCTGCCGTGTCGGGCACGGTGGAGCTCGCCGCGGGGCAGTCCGCGCTGGTGGTGGTGGAGGGCAACGGCCGCTCGTACTCCGCCGTGGCGGACACCTCGGGTAAGTGGAAGATCTTCAACGTGGAGCCGGGCGGCGGCTACAAGGCCCAGGCGTACGTGAAGGGGGCCAACTTCACGCCGGCCGACGTCACGGTGCAGTCGGCCGTGGCGACCACCGGGGTGGCCATCCGCAAGGCGGGGGACTCTGGCGCGACGCTGAGCGGCACGGTGCAGCTCGTCGCGGGCGCCAACGGTGCGGGCACCAGCGTCGTCATGGTGGTGGAGAGCACCTTCAACGCCGCGCTGATCCGCGGTGAGGTGCCGCCGGGGCTGCGCGCTCCGGAGCCGGGCACGGCCCCGAACATCACCGGCTCGTACTCCATCACCGGCGTGCCGGACGGGAAGTACGTGGTGCTGGCGGCCTTCGAGAATGACGGCAACGTGCGCGACCCGGACCCCAACATCTCCGGCACGCAGATCGCCCACATCACGGTGGCCAACGGCGTCCCCAGCGCCAACCCCTCGTTCAAGGTGACGGGCGCCATCCTGATGGTGGGCCCGGGTGGCGGGGAGACCACGGAGCTGGTGACGGGCACGCCGAAGTTCAGCTGGAAGCCGTACTCCAGCGCCAAGTCCTACGAGCTGCGCGTGTTCGACTCGCAGGGCAACAAGGTGTGGGAGAACCTCGCGGTCCCCGTGGACGCCCAGAACGCCGCCGGCAACGTCGAGGTGACCTACGGTGGGGACGCGCTGACGGCGGGTCGCGTCTACCAGTGGCGCGCCACCGCGAAGGGCAACGCGGGCAACCCCATCTCCAACACCGAGGAGCTGCGCGGCCTGTTCTCCGTGCAGTAGGCCTCGCCTGCCCTCAGGGCGGGTAGCTGGGCGAGCGCTGCTCCCGTCTCGGCGGGGGCGGCGCTTGCCGTTTAGAGGTGGTGAAGGACGTTGAGCCGTCCCAGCGGCGGTGCGAAGGTGCCCCCCATGAAGCGCTGCCTCCTGCCCCTCGTTGCCCTGATCTCCTGTACCACCCCCTCGAGCAACGGTCCGTCCCCGGAGTCCGGTGCCGCGGCGGCCTCCGCGCCCCAGGTGGCCGCGCTGCCCGAAGAGGTCCGGCTGGCCGAGCTCCGCCAGCTCACCTTCGGCGGCGAGAACGCCGAGGCCTACTGGTCCTTCGACGGCAAGCAGCTCTCCTTCCAGTCCCGCCGCGGCGAGCTGGCGTGTGATCGCATCTTCCGGATGACGGTGGATCCGGCGGCCCCGGCTCCGGTGGAGAAGCAGCTGTCCAGCGGCAAGGGCGCGACGACGTGCGCGCACTTCCTGCCCGGCGACCAGGAGCTGATCTACGCCTCCACGCACCTGGGCGGCGAGGCGTGCCCCCCGAAGCCCGATCACTCCATGGGCTACGTCTGGGCCCTCTACGACACCTACGACATCTTCAAGGCGGGCGCCGACGGCACCGGGCTGACGCGGCTCACGGAGACGCCGGGGTACGACGCGGAGGGCACCGTCTGCGCCAAGGATGGCTCCATCGTCTTCACCTCGGTGCGGGATGGGGATCTCGAGCTGTACCGCATGGACAAGGATGGCAAGAACGTGCGCCGGCTGACCCAGACGCCGGGCTACGACGGCGGCGCGTTCTTCAACGCCGACTGCACGAAGATCGTCTGGCGCGCCTCGCGGCCGAGGCCCGGCAAGGAGCTGGACGACTACAAGGCCCTGCTGGCGCGCGGGCTGGTGCGGCCCTCGAAGCTGGAGCTGTACGTGGCCAACGCGGACGGCTCGGAGGCCCGGCAGATCACCTGGCTCAACGCCGCCTCCTTCGCGCCGTTCTTCCACCCGAACGGCAAGCGCATCCTCTTCTCGTCCAACGTCGGAGATCCCAAGGGCCGCGAGTTCGACATCTGGGCCGTGGACGTGGACGGCTCGAACCTGGAGCGCATCACCTACGCGCCGGGCTTCGACGGCTTCCCCATGTTCTCCCCCGATGGCAAGTGGCTGGCGTTCTCCAGCAACCGCGCCACGGCCGCCGGGCAGCACGACACCAACGTCTTCCTCGCGCGCTGGGTGGAGGACGCGAAGCCAGCCGCTCCCACCGCCGAGGCCCCCGCGGATCGGATCGAGAAGGACATCCAGTTCCTCGCGGCGCCGGAGCGGGAGGGGCGCGGCATCGGCACGGCCGGCCTCGAGGCCGCGGGCCAGTTCATCGAGGCCCGCTTCCAGGGCCTCGGCCTGAAGCCAGCGGGGGAGGGCGGCACCTTCCGCCAGGTGTTCCCCGTGACGACCGCGGTGAAGCCCGGAGCCAAGACCCAGGTGAAGCTCGGCGGCACCGTGCTCCCGGGCGACCTCTATACGGTGCTCGGGTTCTCCGCCCAGGGCGCGGTGCAGGGGCCGCTGGTGCTCTCCGGCTACGGCATCGTCGAGCCGTCCCTCGCGGTGGACGACTACGCGAAGCTCGACGTGAAGGGGAAGATCGTGGTGGTGCGGCGCTTCGTCCCGGACTCCGCCCCCTTCGCGGAGACCGAGAAGCAGCGCCGCTACGGTGACCTCCGCTACAAGGCGTGGACGGCGCGCGAGCGGGGCGCCAAGGCGCTCATCGTCGTCGACTGGCCCAGTCCGCCGAACCCGCCGGTGAAGGACTGGCAGATGCCGTCCGAGGCGTCCCTGCCCTCGCTTACCCCTGAAGGCCCCGGGGACGTCGGCATCCCGGTCGTGCTGGTGAAGCGCGCCGCGCTGGAGCCCCTCATGGACAAGCTGACCGGGCGCAAGCCGGTGGACGGGCGCATCGAGGTACAGCTCGACTTCGAGCAGAGCCAGACCTTCAACGTGGCCGGGCTGCTCGAGGCGGGCGAGGGCAAGCTGCCGGGGATGATCGTTGTCGGCGCCCACTACGATCACCTGGGCTACGGCGGGCGCTACTCGCTCGCCCCGGACAAGCGCGTGCCCCACGTGGGCGCCGATGACAACGCCTCGGGGGTGGCCGGGGTGCTCGAGATCGCCCGCGCCCTCGCCGCGAGCCGCGCGCAGCTCAAGCACGACGTGCTCTTCCTGGCCTTCTCTGGCGAGGAGACGGGAGTGCTCGGCTCCACGCACTTCACACACCTGCGCGGAGATGCGGGCATGAAGCAGATCGCCGCCATGCTGAACCTGGACATGGTCGGGCGGCTGCGGGTCAGCGGGCTCTCGGTGCTCGGCGCCGAGTCCGCCGCGGAGTGGGGGGCCCTCGTCGGCGCCGCCTGCGAGAAGGCGCGCACCCAGTGCAACTCCAGCGGCGACGGCTATGGCCCCAGCGATCACTCCCCGTTCTACGCGGCGGGCGTGCCGGTGCTGCACTTCTTCACCGGAGCGCACTCGGACTACCACAAGCCTTCGGACACCGCGGACACCATCAACGCGGCGGGCACGGCGCAGGTGTCCAGCATCGTCTCCGCCCTCGCGCTGGCGCTCGACGGGAGCACCGCGCTCACCTACCGCAAGGTGGCCTCGCCCGCGCCGCGCGGAGACATGCGCAGCTTCAACGCCTCGCTCGGCACCGTGCCGGACTACGCGGGCCCGCCCAACGGGCAGAAGGGCATGCTGCTGGCGGGTGTGCGCGCGGGCGGCGCGGCGGAGCAGGCCGGCCTGCAGCGCGGCGACATCCTCATCCGGCTCGGCACGCACCCCATTGGCGGCGTCGAGGACCTCATGTACGTGCTCAACACCTCCAAGCCCGGCGAGACGGTGACGGCGGTGGTCCTCCGTGACGGCAAGGAGCTTCAGCTCGAGGTGACCTTCCAGGAGAGCAAGAGGCCCCGCTGACACCGCGGTGGCTGTTGGTTGCGCAACTGTAGGCAGATGTAATGAGATAACCTGAGGTGGCGGCGTTGCATCATCCGCCTCAGGATTGTCCGAGACCGAGGAAGACCATGTCGAAGCAGCCCAAGGCTCCCCCCAATACCCGCGCGTCCAAGGTCTTCAGCGCATTCGATGGGGATGACGAGTTCAGCGTGTTCTCCGTCGATCCAGAGGCCCGCAAGCCCAAGGTGGATCTCGGGGCGAACCAGGAGGTGAAGGCCGTGGCCACGCCCCTGTCCCGCTCCGTCGTCCGGCTGTTCCGTAAGATCTTCGGCGATTGAGCCGGGGGGCTTTGATTTTCGAATCAATCTGCCTTCACTCCGAGTATAATGGTGGGACCCCCAAGCGGGGGCATCCCCCACGTCTTTCCAGGAGCAGGTAGATGAGAGCACTGCGGATCGCGCTCGTAGCGCTGGCAACCGGAGCCTTCGGGCTCTCCACCCAGGCCCAGGCCGGAGCGGCACGGACGACCTACCCGGTCGTGTTTGCCCACGGTATGGGTGGCTTCGATAACCTCCTCGGCCTCGAGTACTGGGGAGACGACTACGGCACCTTCGTGGGTGATCCGTGCTCGTTCCTGGAGATCGGCTGCAACGAGGACATCGACGGGGGCCAGAAGGCCTACGTGGCCCAGGTGCCGGCGTTCCAGTCCTCGGAGGTGCGTGGCCTGGATCTGGCCAATGACATCGAGGGCTTCATGGCCTCGGCGGGCACGTCCTACGTGAACCTGATCGGCCATTCGCAGGGCGGCATCGACATCCGCAAGGCCGCGCGCGTGCTGTACGAGCGGCGCGGGTACACGGTGGTGAAGGTGGCGATCAGCGTCTCCTCGCCGCACCGGGGCTCGCCGGTGGCGAAGTACATCCTGGATCTGAGCCCCGGCGTCACCAGCGTCGTCGCCGCGCTGGCCACCTACTACGGCAACGCCATCTACCAGTCGGGCAATGACGCGTACGCGGGCGCCAAGCAGCTCGTCTACAACGACTACGATCCGAACGATGGCAAGACCACGGGCATGAAGGCGTTCAACGCCTCCTACCCGGTGGACTCGCGGTACGCCGCCCGCTACGCCTCGCTGATCACCGCGCAGAACGGGCTGAGCGTGAACCCGGCGCTCTTCCTGCTGAGCGAGTTCTTCTTCGACATCGACGGTGATGGCTCCTGCACGGACGACTGCGACAACGACGGCGCCGGCGGCAAGGGCGATGGCATCCGGAACGAGGCGGATGACGACGGGCTGGTGGGCATCAACTCGCAGCAGATGGGCTACCGGCTGCGCTACACCGAGTACCTGCTCGGCTTCGACTATGTGGGCACGGACGCGGATCGCGGCTACGTGGGCAACCTGAACGCGCCCACGGCCACGCAGGCCACCTCCACGGCGAACGTCATCAGCCAGGACCACCTGGACGTGGTGGGCGTGGGTCCGGACACCTTCGATGAGCCGGAGTTCTACGCCGCCATCATCGACTACATCGCCGCCTACGACTGAGCCGGGCGCGGGTTCGATTCCCGCCGCCGACTCCATCCCGAGAAGCCCAGCAATCTTAAAGGGTTGCTGGGTTTTTCGTGCCGCTCTCCGTCGTTGATGGTGCTGTGTCTCGTGTTGCCCCTGCATGGGTGAAAGGCTCCCGGCTGCCGAGTGTCCGGCGCTGCGAGCCTGTCTCCAGGACGCGCGGCGCCATGCTGTGAGGCGAGAGGAGCCGCGAAGCTGGAAGCCATGCGGCGACCCGAGCGCATCCGGGGGGCGGAGGGCCTGTGGAGCGCGCCAGGAGACGCGCAGCAGCCTCCTTCAGCGCGGAGCGACGCGCCCGCCGATCTCCGGGAAGCGCTCGTAGGCCCGCTTCAGCGCGTCCAGGTGGGCGGGGTTGTCGTAATCAAGCGGTGCATCCGTGAGCTGCACGACCCATCCGCCCGAAGGCGTGCGCCGCGCCCGCGTGAGCAACTCGGCGTCGCGAGCAGGAGCCGGGAACCCGATGGCCTGCGCGGCAGCGGCCGACCAGTAGTTCAGCCACCCGAGGCACCAGGGAATCTCAGGCGCGGAGAGCTTCTGTGGAAGGTTGAGCATGGGAAGCCCACGAGGTGAGAACTCTGGTGCATGAGTCGAGCGGCGGACCTGCTCCGCGACTTCCGAGCCGTAACCGTACGGCGACGCATGCCCCCAGAACGCGCGGGCACCATCCGCCACGCCCTCAAGCACAGCCGCCGCTGCCGCGATCACGGGCTCGTCCAGTGGCAGTTCTGCATGCACTTCAGACAGGGACTGACCGCCTGGGCTGAGGAGTCCAGGTCTTCCCCTCCCGTTAACCGTCACGGGGTAACTCTCGTCCCCGTTGCACAGAAGAGGGAATCTCCCGTCCTGCGTCCTTTCCACGAGCCACGCATCGCGCTGCGGCAATGCGATGGGGCGCCCTCCTTTGCCTACTTCCCACTCCAGGCGCAGGCCGGGGAGCGCCTTTTCCATCCCATGGACGACAGCGAGCGTGCGGCCGTCTTTGCCTACGAGCGCAGGCGCGTAGACGATGAGGGTGAGGGCCTTACGCTTGGTCATCGTTTGCACCCCGTGACGACGACATGAAGTGAGAAATCCGCCTCGATCAGCGCGTCTTTGTGCGCTTGGGTGCTCACCCCAATGATGAAGTCATATCCACATGCCTCCGCAGTTCTTCGCTCCCTTTGTATTTGCTCCAACTCCTTCTCAATCTCCCGCCTCCGGATAAAGTCAGGATATGTGTCAAATCGATGTGTTTTGATCTCCCACAGCACGCGCACGCCGACTTGCAGAGCATCGAAGCGCTCATCGCCCACGAATACGTCCATGCCGGGATAACGGTTGGGCGGAAACTTATCGGCGCACTCGTTATGCGGGACATCTTCGCCCGCGTGCCGCACCGGGATGGGCTTGCACTCCAGGCGCTCCCTGGGATCGGATGGTATGGGCGGGAAGATGTCTCCGGTCGGTGAGCCCTTTGGCTTCGGCGCTCGGTTCGCCAACGGTTCTTTCGCAGGCCGCGTTTGAGTCTTGGGCTTCGCACGCTCACGGGCTGCGTTCCGTTTATAAGCATCAATCCCCTCTTGTATGGCGGCTGCAACCACAACCGCGCCAATCACAAGCACTGCTCCAGTTACGACTGCCGGTGACGCAAAGATACAGAGGGCCACGGCCGCGGGAACTGCTGCAGCCGCGGGGGCAGAGGCGACAGCGCATGTTCCGGTGACATCCCGAAACCTGACCCTGTCGCGATAAAGAGTGTGAAAGCACCTCTCCGCTAGGATAGGCCATTCGTTAGAGGCTTCGCGCACTACGCAATGCCCGTCATCCGTCCAGGGGTACTCCGCTGCCCGCTGAAGGTTGGCGTACCTCGGACTCGGGGCCTCCCACTCTCTCGGGCTCGGGTCCTCCCTCTCTCCCGGGCTCGCATCCATCGTGGCGCAGGCCGAGAGAAGGAGCAGGATCAGGGGGACGCTGCAAGTTCGCTGGAGCATGGAGCGTCCTTTCAATCAAGCGAGGTGCTGCGGGTCAAGGCTACGCCGGTTCTCCGCTGGAGCGTATCAGCACGCCCCGACAGCGAGAGCCGATGGAGGAGCGTGCGCGTCCGACAGCGCCAGCTCAGCCCATTGGAGGCGCGCGCCTGACAGTGCCAGCTCGATTGCTCCAGCGGTCTTCGGGCGGATGGAGCGCGGGAAGATGCTTCCCAGCCTGCCCACGCTGTTCCGGCTGTGCGTGGCCCTGCGAAGTGGCCCGCACGAACTGATGGGCTTTGCCTAGGGAGGAGAGGGGATCGTATGTGCCCCCAGTGAGCCCCTCCAGCGGGGATTAGAACGGGACGAGACGGGACGAGACGGGACGAGACGGGAGAACGATCCGGCGAGAGATCAAGGCGTTAGCTGGTAACAGCGCGACCTGCTTGAGGTTTTGCCATCGCCTTGATGCGGGTTCGATTCCCGCCGCCGACTCCTGAGAGACTCCGACTCCTGCTCGGTTCTTTCTGCCGAACGATCACACGTCGCGCGGGCGTGTGGTCGCGTAAGGTGGCAGGCTCTATGGTCTCCATTCGCTCTACCGCGCTCTCCTGCATCGTCGTGCTCGGCTTCGTCGCTGCTTGCGGCGGAGATTCCACCCCCTCTACACCCGACGCATCTGTGCCGGTGACGTGCGACAGCGTCGGCGTCGCGCTGTGCGGCGGCTCTTGCGTGAGCACCGAGAGCGACCCGGCTCACTGCGGTGGTTGCGACAAGGCCTGCGCGACCGGCCAGGCTTGTGAGGGCGGCGTCTGCGTCGCGCTCTGTCAGATCGACGGCAAGCAGGTCGCCGCCGGGGCGGTGAGCGCGGCGAATTCGTGCGAACAGTGCACGCCGGCGACGTCCGCGACCACGTGGACGCAACGCGCGGACGGGACGCCGTGCAACCCGGGACAGGTTTGCTCGGCGGGCGTGTGCAGCCCGAAGTGCTTCATCGACGGCGGGGTCTACGCCGCGGGTGCGCCGAACCCGGCGAACGCCTGCGAGACGTGCGTGCCGGCGGCGTCGACGACGCAGTGGACGGCGCGCGCGAGCGTTCCGCTGCTGGTCGGCGGCGACAACATCACGGCGCAAGGCTGGACGACGGTCGCGCAGACGCCGAACACGCTCACGTACGGCGCGGACTACGTTCGCCTCGCGACGTCGACGAACAGCGGCGCGTCGACGAGCGGGCAGTTGCTCATCATGCGGGCGAACGCGTTCGACGGAACGAAGCCGTTCAAGCTCCACGTGACGATGCAGGTCGAGTCGGTGAACACCCACAACACGTTAGACAGCGGCGCGGCCATCCTGGGGAGCTTCACGCCGCCGTTCGGCAACGGCACGGATCGTTCGCAGCTGATCTACCTCGACAGCGCGGCGATCGGCTGGGCGGACGACACGCAGTCCGCGGCGTTCTCGGTGACCGGCGGCGCGTATCATGTCTACGAGCTCTCGGTGGATGCAGCGAAGGTGGCGACGGTGAGCATCGACGGTGTCGCGAAGCTCACGCGGAACAACTTCACGACGAACGGCACCATCGCCATCGGAGACCAGACAAACGACGTGAACGTCGACGGAGCGGTGCGGATCAAGTCGGTCGAGCGGCTCTGTCCCTGATTCAATGTGTAGTCGGGGGGGCCAGGCGATCAAGGAAGCAGGGCTTTGACGGGGACTGGCATCACCATCACCGTCCCATCGCCGAGCTGCCCAGACCCGTTGTTACCCCAGCCCCAGACGGTGCGATCGCTGCGCAGCGCCATCGAGTGGGCATTGCCCGCGGCGACGGCGGTGACGCCGGTCAGCCCGGACACCTGCACGGGCGTTGTCCGAGAGGAGCCGGTCGTCTCATTCCCGAGCTCGCCTGAACCGTTGTAGCCCCAGGCCCAGACGGTGCCATCGCCGCGCAGCGCCAACGAGTGGGAAGAGCCCGTGGCCACGGCGGTGACGCCGGTCAGCCCGGACACCTGCACGGGCGTGGTCCGGCCGACGGTCGTCCCATCCCCGAGCTCGCCTGAACCGTTGGAGCCCCAAGCCCAGACGGTGCCATCGCCGCGCAGCGCGAACGAGTGGAAAGCGCCCGCAGCCACGGCGGTGACGCCGGTCAGCCCGGACACCTGCACCGGCGTTGTCCGGCCGGCGGTCGTCCCATCCCCGAGCTGGCCTGAAACGTTGTTGCCCCAAGCCCAGACAGTGCCATCGCCGCGCAGCGCCACCGAATGAAGATAGCCCGCGGCCGCGGCGGTGACGCCCGTCAGCCCGGACACCTGCACCGGCGTTATCCGTTGGGCGGTCGTCCCATCCCCCAGTTGGCCGTCGTAGTTGTTACCCCAAGCCCAGACAGTTCCATCGCCGCGCAGCGCCAACGAGTGGGAATCGCCTGCGGCCACGGTGGTGACGCCGGTCAGCCCGGACACCTGCACGGGCGTTGGCCGTTGGGCGGTCGTCCCATCCCCGAGCTGGCCGCCGTCGTTGTTGCCCCAGCCCCAGACGGTGCCATCGCCGCGCAGCGCCAACGAGTGGGCAGCGCCCGCGGCCACGGCGGTGACGCCCGTCAGCCCGGAGACCTGCACGGGCGTGGCCCGATCGAAGCCGGTCGTCCCATCCCCGAGCTGGCCGAAATAGTTGCCGCCCCAGGCCCAGAGGGTGCCATCGCTGTGCAGCGCCAAGGAGTGGTTCCAGCCCGCGGCCAGGGCGATGACGCCCGTCAGCCCCGTGGGCTGTACGGGAATAGCCCGTGTGGCGCCTCCTCCAGCTCCCAGCTGGCCGTCGTGGTTGTGGCCCCAGGCCCAGACAGTGCTATCGTTGCGCAGCGCCAACGAATGAAGATAGCCTGCGGCCAGGGCGGTGACGCCGGTCAGCCCGGGCACCTGCACGGGCGTGGTCCGGCCGGCGGTCGTCCCATCCCCGAGCTGGCCGCCGTCGTTGTTGCCCCAAGCCCAGACAGTGCCATCGCCGCGCAGCGCCACCGAGTGGAAGGTGCCTGCTTCCAGGGAGGTGACGCCCGTCAGCCCGGACACCTGCACCGGCGTTGTCCGTTGGGCGGTCGTCTCATCCCCCAGCTGGCCGTCGTGGTTGTAGCCCCAGGCCCAGACAGTGCCATCGTCGCGCAGCGCCAACGAGTGGACAGAGCCCGCAGCCAGGGCGGTGACGCCCGTCAGCCCGGACACCTGCACGGGCGTGGCCGGCTGGGTGGTCGTCCCATTGCCCAGTTGGCCGAAGGCGTTGTTGCCCCAAGCCCAGACAGTGCCATCCTTGCGCAGCGCCAACGAATGAAGAAGGCCCGCGGCCACGGCGGTGACGCCCGTCAGCCCGGGCACCTGCACCGGCGTGGACGGCTGGATATAAGGCCTGGCTGGGGGGATGCTGCCCCACTCCCAGACGGTGCCATCGCCGCGCAGCGCCAACGAGCGGTGAGCGTACGTGGCCACGGCGGTGATGCCCGTCAACCCAGGCACCTGCACCGGCGTGGCCTGCGAGGTGACCGTCCCATCCCCGAGTTGGCCCTGAGAGTTGTTGCCCCAAGCCCAGACGGTGCCATCGCCACGCAGCGCCACCGAGTGGGCAGCGCCCGCGGCCACGGAGGTGACGCCCGTCAGCCCGGACACCTGCACGGGCGTGGCCCGATCGAAGCCGGTCGTCCCATCTCCGAGCTGGCCTTGAGCGTTGTTGCCCCAGGCCCAGACGGTGCCATCGCCGCGCACAAGCAATGAGTGGCTATCGCTTGCGCTGAGGGGGGACGGGTTGGCTGGGAGGGGAGGCTGCTCACCCGGAACTGAATCGCCCTCGTCACAACCCGAGAGGCTGACCAGCAGCAATGCGGCCAGCAGACCCTGGAGGCTCCAGCGCATTCGCGTCTTCATAACGAATCTTCCATGCATCCGTACCCGGCAGCAAGTGAGGTGCCAGGATGAGCCTCGGCGTCCACTGCTCACTGGTGAGTACCGGCGTCCACTGCTCACTGGTGAGTACCGGCGTCCACTGCTCACTGGTGAGTACCGGCGTCCACTGCTCACTGGTGAGTACCGGCGAGCGGACTTCCAGCGCTCCTTGATCTATCCAGCGCCAGGGTACGTCCGACGTGTCGGCGGCGGCCTCGACGTGTCGACAGGGCCTGGGAGGTGTCGAACGCGCGCCGCAGGACGCACAGTGCGTTCCCAGGGGGGAGAAGCTCGCATGTTCAGTCTGTTGAAGTTCAAGGAAGTCGCTCGCGCCATTCCGGAGAGCACGTACGTCAACCACGCCATCCCGGAGGGCACCACGCTGGAGCAGCTGCGCACCGAGCTGCTCGGGTTGATGTCGCAGGAGAACACCAACCATCACCGCATGGGGGAGATCTACAACTCCATCGTGGAGAAGAAGCTGGCGGAGAAGGCCGGCTACAAGGACGCCCGGGACTACCTGAGCAAGCACCTGGCGGACCTGTCCCAGGCGACGCTGACCCGGTACGGGGCGGTAGCCGCGGCGTTCAGCGAGCCGGTGGCCCGGCGCTTCGGCGTCACGTGCCTGAACCTGCTGCTGGGCTACAAGGAGGCGGCGGACGTGGAGGTGAACCGCGAGGAGCCGGGCCCCACCCCCATCGAGGTGCCGGATGAGAAGGGGCACGTCACCACCAAGCCCTTCTCGGCGTGCAGCGTGGAGGAGCTGCGCCAGGCGCTGCAGCGCAAGCGCAAGCCGGCCTCCAGCAAGCCGTTGCCGCCGGAGGCGGAGGCGCGGGCCGAGCAGTACTCCGAGGCGGTGGCGGGCCGCTTCCCCAAGGGCCAGGGTACGCGCGTCACGGTGGAGGTGCGCAACCAGAAGGGCAAGGCGGTGCTGGACTTCAAGGGCATTCCCTTGGAGCAGGTGGGCCAGCTGGCCGAGGCGCTCGCGGGCGAGCTGCCCCCGGTGAACGCGGTGTCGGCCCTGGGGCCGGCGGCCTTCGTACCCCCGGGTGGTATGAAGCACGGCCCCGCGTTCCTGAAGCAGGGGACGCGGGGCCGGTGCTGTCAGGCCCCCTGTCCCCTCCATTCCCTGGCTACGCCCGTTGCCTGGGTTACCTCCACATCTTCCTCGAGAACATGCTGCGGCTCGCGTCTTCTTATGTGCCGCGCTGAGGTTAACGGGGCAGGGAGTAGAGGAGCTCGTTCTGGGGGACGCGCAGCGGGAGGTAGGGCTCCAACTCGCCGGGTTCGAAGCGACACAGGCTGATGGCGTGCCAGAAGGCGCCGCCGAGCGCCCCCTCGGAGCGGTAGCGACCATCCGGCGTGAAGGCCACCCAGCCTTCGGCGAGAGATACCAGCACAGCCAGGCACTCACCCGAGGCAACGTCCCACAGGCGCACGGTGTTGTCGTCGGAGCCCGAGGCGAGCGTCTTGCCGTCGGGGGAGAAGGCCACGCTCCAGACGCCTTGTGAATGGCCCTTGAGGAGGCGCTCGGTGCCCTTGTCGGCGTCCCACAGGTGCACGGTGTTGTCGAAGGAGCCCGAGGCGAGCGTCTTGCCGTCGGGGGAGAAGGCCACGCTCCAGACGCCTTGTGAATGGCCCTTGAGGACGCGGCGCTCGGTGCCCTTGTCGGCATCCCACAGGCGCATGGTGTTGTCGTCGGAGCCCGAGGCGAGCGTCTTGCCGTCGGGAGAGAAGGCCACGCTCCTGACGCTGTATGAATGGCCCTTGAGGACGCGGCGCTCGGTGCCCTTGTCGGCGTCCCACAGGCGCACGGTGTTGTCGACAGAGCCCGAGGCGAGCGTCTTGCCGTCGGGGGAGAAGGCCACGCTCCAGACGCTTTGTGAATGGCCCTTGAGGACGCGGCGCTCGGTGCCCTTGTCGGCGTCCCACAGGCGCACGGTGTTGTCGTCGGAGCCCGAGGCGAGTGTCTTGCCGTCGGGAGAGAAGGCCACGCTCCAGACGCCTTGTGAATGGCCCTTGACGACGCGGCGCTCGGCGCCCTTGTCGGCATCCCACAGGCGCATGGTGTTGTCTCTGGAGCCCGAGGCGAGCGTCTTGCCGTCGGGGGAGAAGGCCACGCTCCAGACGCCTTGTGCATGGCCCTTGAGGAGGCGCTCGGTGCCCTTGGCGGCATCCCACAGGCGCATGGTTTTGTCGCCGGAGCCCGAGGCGAGCGTCTTGCCGTCGGGGGAGAAGGCCACGCTCCTGACACCTTGTGAATGGCCCTTGAGGAGGCGCTCGGTGCCCTTGTCGGCGTCCCACAGGTGCACGGTGTTGTCGTCGGAGCCCGAGGCGAGCGTCTTGCCGTCGGGGGAGAAGGCCACGCTCCAGACGCCTTGTGAATGGCCCTTGAGGACGCGGCGCTCGGTGCCCTTGTCGGCATCCCACAGGCGCACGGTGTTGTCGACAGAGCCCGAGGCGAGTGTCTTACCGTCGGGGGAGAAGGCCACGCTCCAGACGCTTTGTGAATGGCCCTTGAGGACGCGGCGATCGGTGTCCTTGTCGGCGTCCCACAGGCGCACGGTGTTGTCGAAGGAGCCCGAGGCGAGCGTCTTGCCGTCGGGGGAGAAGGCCACGCTCCTGACGCTGTATGAATGCCCCTTGAGGACGCGGCGCTCGGTGCCCTTGTCGGCGTCCCACAGGCGCACGGTGTTGTCGTCGGAGCCCGAGGCGAGCGTCTTGCCGTCGGGAGAGAAGACCACGCTCCTGACGCTGTATGAATGGCCCTTGAGGACGCGGCGCTCGGTGCCCTTGTCGGCGTCCCACAGGCGCACGGTGCTGTCTTCGGAGCCCGAGGCGAGCGTCTTGCCGTCGGGAGAGAAGGCCACGCAAGAGATGGGGCGCTCGTGTTCCTGCAAGACGCGGAGGAGGAGCCCGCTCTCCATGTCCCAGAGCTGGAGCGAGCAGCCACAGCCTGCAGCCAGGAGCCGCCCATCGGGGCTGTAGGCGACTGAGGAGTAATATGAGCTCGCTGACACCGTGGGCACCGGCGATCCGCTCTGGGAGTGCGCCGCTCCCCAGAGGTCATCCTCGCGCCCGTCCAGCGCGCCCGAGTCAAACCTTGCCTTGAGGAGCTTGGCCTGGTGAAACCGGGTCCCCTTCAGCGTTGCGCCCAGCATGCTGGCCTCCAGGAGCCGGGCGCCGCTCAGGTCCGCGCCACTGAGATCCGCCCGCTCCAGGTTGGCCTCGGACAAGTCCGCGCGTTGGAACCTCGCGCCCACCAGAATCGCCCCCGTCAGCTTCGCTCGGACGAGCGACACACCCGTGAAATCAGCTCCGCTGAAATCCAAGTTGCTCAGATCTTTTCCAGAGAAATTCTCACCCCGCAGATCTTGACCCGCACGGCTCTTCCTGGCTCTCGGCTCAACCCCCAGCTTCCCGAGGAGCGTCAGGGCGTTCTTGTGCAGTTTGGCGTCTCCGCTTGCATCGAGCGCGGTTTGCGCCCACTGCTCCGCCTGCCTCCCTCCCGCCAGTTCGCACAGGAATTCCACCATCAGTCCAGACAGGGTCTGCGATGCCAGCTCCGGCACGGTGGTGCCCTGTTGGATGCTCCCAGCGATCTTCTTGGCTACCAGCCACTCCATTACGGACTGGTGGATGAACGAGAACTTCTTCTGCTCATCGCGCACCAAGAGTGTCCCAGAGCCGATCTGGTGCTGTGCCTCGCCAGGCTCGAGCCGCCGATCCTCCAGCTTCTGGATGGTCTCCACGAACTCGTTGGACAGTTCGTGGAGGGAAATGGCGGGCTCTCCCGTGAGCCACAGCTTCATGGCCAACTCCGTCACCGCGCCCCACCGTTGCTTTGTGCTCAGCCCAGGGCCTATTCGAAGGGTCTCTCCCTGGAACCACCGGTCCAGGAGCAGCTCATAGAGCCCGGCCCTCGTCATGGACTGATGCCGCTCCTTCGCCTTCCGCAAATCCTCCTCCGGGAGATCCAGGATGAACGAGAGCATCCGTGGGTTCACCGCCAGGCTTGGCAGATCGGGCAGTTCGTCCAGAAGGAGGGAGCGTTTGGCAGCCTCAATGGGGTCCCCGAGCCGCTTCGCCATGAACCTGTGGATCTGCTCCTTGGTGAAGGGCTGGAGCCTCATCAACTGATAGCCTCTCGGGCTGCTGGAGCCCTTCGTCAGCGCTTCCCTCACCTGGTGCTCGGACTCGAAGTGCTGCGTGCGGCTCGTGATGACAATCTTCGTCTTGTCCGAGGCCACTTGAATCAAGGTGGACAAGTGCTCCGCCGCTCGCGGGTAGGTGACTCGCTGGACATACTCATCGAAGCCGTCGAAGAGCAGCGCGATCCGCCCATCACCGAGCATGACCCGAATGGCCTCCACGGGGATGGTGTTCATTTTCGCGTGTGCCAATTGCGAGGCGATCAGCTCGTCTAGCGTGGGCTTCTTCTCGAGACGCCTCAGCTCGATGAAGAGGGGAATGGGACCCTGGGGGACGTCGCGCGCCATCCTGAGTGCGAGTTCACGGAGAAGGAATGTCTTCCCCGTGCCAAAGTCTCCGAGCACCAGCACCAGGTGGCCCAACCGCTCGTTCATCCATTGCTGGACTCGTTCCAGGGCATCGTCAGTGGAGGTGTCACGGCTCTCCACGGTGATGACAGCGCGCTGCTCAATGTAGAACTGGGACAGGTAGGCGTCCGTGCTCTGGAGTTGCCGGGATTGCTCGCTCAAATAGCTGCTGAAGTTCGGCACCCCCATGTACTCCGTGATGCTCTGGAGCAACAGGCCCTTGTCATGAGCCTGGGCCGCCAGCGTGGCGTCGGGGGCAGCACCTTCGTATACCAGGGTCGAGTGGACGCGCGGATCCCGGATGCGGTAGTGCTCGTGGGCGTCCGTCAGGAAGGCGTCGAGCACCTCGGGAGTGATCTGGGCGACCGCGGCGAGAGGATACTCGGTGAGGTGAGGACCCTTGGACTTCACCACATGGAGGTATTCTCCCAGAGGTGGGCGCGCACGTCTCTCCTCGATGCGCACCCCCCATCCGTCATGGGTCTCTTTTAGGTCCGCGAAGAGCCTCACGCGGGCGAGCAGCTCATTGCCCTGCCGGTATCTCTCATGCGCTTCCCTTGGATGCACGCTGGCGAAGTGCTGCTCCGGCGTGGGGGCTTCCGCCCTTCGCTTGACGAGGCCACTCTTGATGAGCGCGTGCGTAAAGGCAGCCGCTGAGTGGCACGCATAGGCCGTCCAGTCCGGGTGGCGCTTGAAGCCCACGATGTCACTGAGGCCGCGAATAGACAGGAAGGCGTATTCTCGCCCGCCGCTCCGCACGGCCCGGTAGACTCCCGCCGCCTCCATCTCCACCGCGAGCGCATCCCGCGTCAGGGTGAGCCAATGCTGGAGAGTCTTTGTGTCCTTGATGAGCCCGTCGCTGGAGTCAATGGGTCCCGCGCGGACCAAGGGCTCTCGGGACGCCACCGAGGGGCCGAAGTGATGGTTCAGGCTGTCGCGGACTTTCTTCTGCCATTCTTCGTCGCCATAGAAAGACTCCGGCTTGCTCAAATCCACGGCAGGCCGCTGCCTCCCAATCGAGTCCTGCGTGTTCCAGCCCTCGAACTTGGACTCAAGCATGGGAAGGGCCATGATGAGTTTGGTGACGCTGTGAGTGCTGGGGCCACCGGAGAGAGCATACTGAGTGGGCGCGGCCTCCTGGTGGGCGTGGACTGTCAAGTCGTTCACCCGTGTCGAGAGCACCACGTCTCCCAACGTGTGCTCGGAGTCCGGAACGCCCCCGGCAATCCCAACGACGAGGATCCAGTGCGGATCAAGGTCGTCGATGATGTGTCGCGCGATGGTCTGCGCCTCTCCGGTCCCCTGCTCGAAGGCGCGGGCGATGGCCACGAGGACAGTGGAACCCTCACCCACGGGCACCTTGCTAACCCGGTAGAACCGGTTGTGGCTCTCCACTGTTTCGCCCGGGAACCTCTTGAGGACGGCCTTTAGCTCATCCTCACGGATAGTGATGATGGCGAAGTCGACCTTCCCCTTGATCTCTCGTAGTTCCATCAGGTTCTCGGCTCCAGCGTGGCTTGGGGCGACGCACCGAAAGGGACGACCGATGTGCTTCCCCCCTCGCGAAGTATAGGAGGGAAGGGGGCCGTGTTGAGGGTGGAGTGCTGGAGCAGAGAGGGAGGGGAGGGCTGCTGACGGGTGCGCCAAGGGCCGTGCGCCGGGCCGGTGTAGAGGCGGTGCAGCCCCGAGGGCGCAAGATCGGCACGTAGCACGCCCCCTGGTACATCTGGCCGCTGGCAACTTCGCACTCTTGGGGGCTCACGGTCAGGCGGAACCAACAGTTGCCATTGAGGATGACATGCTGTGGGTAAGGGCACCGGTCTTTCTTGTCGGGCTGCACTTGGCCCTCGAAAAGCTCGGAGGGAAGGGCCCCGGGTCGCCGTGGAGGCCGCCGCCTCGCCGAACCCCACGGGCCCCTCCTCGGGCGAGCCTTCCCTGGCGGCCGGGTGCGTGGCTTGCGAGGCCCGTGAGGGAATTTCGGGAACCGGGAAGAAGGCCGCCCGTGTCATCCACCCCTCCGCAGAGGGGCCGAGGAGGACCGCTGAGGGGGCGTCTACACAGGCCCGGGAAGCGGGGCCATGCCCCGCTCCCTCCACACGGGGTGTAGGGCTTGCCTCACAAGTCCTCAGGGGGAAAGCCTTGCACGCTGGAGGTGGGCTCGGGCTTTCTGTTGTCGCCCGGCAGGAAGTACCAGCACTTCCCCTCATGCCAGACGTGGTACGGGTTCTCTCGGGCGGCCTCCTTGCACTGGGCCTCGGTCGCATCCAGCTCCGTCCAGCACGCCCCATTCTTGGCGATGACCGCGCCGCCCCACGGCGGGGGACGGCACTTCCCATCCTTGCCCGGGCGCTGTTGGCGCGGGAGAGGCGGCGGGAAGGTTCCGTCCACGAGAGCCTCGGGGCGTTCGGCGAGCTGCGCGGTGCCACACCCGAGGAAGAGCGCAGCGAGGATTGCGAAGAGGGCGCGCATGATCAGGGCTCCTCCGCGGTGGGCGTCTTGGGACCGGTGAAGGAGGCAAAGTAGCAGCCGCCTTCGTATTCGAACAGCGTGTTGCCACAGGGCGGCAGTTCGTCCCGGAGAGGGCCAACCCAGCAGGCCCCGTTGATCGCCTTCTCACCGCGCTCACATGGCGGGCGGCGCTGATCCGGGTAGGGCTTCGAGGGCATGGGCCGTCCGAGGGACAGGAGCCACGGTCCCACTCGTCGATCAACTTCCTGCACGCTGGCCAGAGCCTCATCACCCACTCCTGCATCAGGCGTCAGCTCGCGCGCTACCTCCTGCGGTGTGGCGAGCCAGGGCGTGGGGGACAGCGCGGGCTGAACCTGGGGCGTGGGGAGGGGGATGAGCAGGGCGGCAAGGGCCACCACCACCCCAACTCCCAGCGCGGAAGCGGCGGCCCGCATGAGCCAGGGTGGCATGCCTTGCCGACGGCCGCAGTCACCCTGCGTCGAGGACGTGCGCGAAGACGGAGGGCGCCGAGAGGGTTCGGTGTCGGAGCTCCCACTGGCAGGCACATCATCCTGTCCATCCGAGGAAGGCGGGCCGCTCTGCGTCGGAAGCGCACTGACAGTGGGGCGGATGTGCTGGTCCAGTCCCTCCCCGCCAGACTCCACCAGCACGGTGCACTCTCGAGCGAGCTGCTCCGCGGTGCCCCTGTCTTTCGGCACATCCGATATCAGCCTGAGAATGATCGTCTCGAGCTCCACGCACACCGTGGCCCTCTGCGCGGGCGGAGGCACCTCGCGCTCAATGAGGCCAGCTCCGTCCGTGCAGGGTGGGAGGTAGGAGCCCGTGATGAGCCGGTAGAGCGTGACCCCCAGGGCGTACAGGTCATCCGAGGGACGGGACTCCCACCGCGCCTCCGTGTCCTTGCGGAAGCGATACATGAAGTCCCGCTGCTCAGGCGGCCGGTACGCGCTGGTGCCTGGAGGCGCCGGTGTGTCCGTGAGGGCGCGGCCGTCTGCCTTCCAACAGCTTCCCCAGTCCAGGAGCACGGCGCGGCCTTTGGAGGTGACGCGGATGTTGTCTCCCTTCACATCGCGGTGGATGAGGCTGCGGGCGTGGGCGGATGCAAGGGCGCCTGCGAGTTGTACGAGCACCCGAAGCACCTCCCGGCTGGTGCGCGGCTGCGCCTGCAGCCACTCGTAGAGGCGCAGGCCCTGCACCAACTCCATCACCACGTAGGGGTAGCGGCGGGACTTCGGCCCCGTCCACAGGCCACGGTCCTCGAAGCGGGGCATGCTTGGGGGCCCCCCCTGCTCCAGCACCTCCGACTCGCGCTCGAAGCGCGCGTCCCATGGGCTCTTGGCCATCTTGAGCGCCACGGGGGGCGAGTCCGGGTGGCCGGCGCGGCAGGCCCGGTACACCACTCCGAAGCTTCCGGAGTCCAGGCGCTCGAGGATGAGCCAGGGCCCCACGATGGAGCCGTGCACGGGAGGATGAGGGTCTGCGGCTGCCACGTCATCATCGCTCATGAAGTTCTCTCCGGAGGAGGTAAGGGAGCCGGGGAGTACCCTACCGCATGGGTAGCCAGCCGGACACCCGCTCCTTTGGGTAGCGGACAGAACAAGTGGGCTTGCCCCGGTTTCGTGGACACTGTGGAGTGCCTGGCCGATGCGCACGGCGCGGTAGACGGTAGACAGCGCCGAGGCCGCCGCGGCCGGCCCAGTCCACCCCGCGAAAGGGCCCCACCTGGGTGCCCGGAGGCAGCAGGGCCGGGTTCAGCGAGACCGCTACGGAGAGACCTCGTCCGAGACGACCTTCCCCTTCGAATCAAGGACCGCCTTCCAGGCGTGTCCCTGCTTGCCCTCCACGTCGTCGTAGTAGCGCCCGGTGATCACCACCGAGCCGTCGGGCAGCAGCTCGAGCGTGTCGCCGAGCTGCGTCCCGGGCCCGCCGCCGCGTCACCGGGGCCGGCCCGAGTGGACGTACGGAGCGGGAGTTATCATGAAGTGCTCCCAGAAAATCAGCCAGGTACCATGACGCTTCCCGCAGCGGGTGTTGTTAAAGGGGCTCTCCGTGACGACCGACGACAAGAAACCGCAGCCTGAGCGTGACAGCACGGATGAGGGCCTGCGCCAGGAGCGCAAGAAGACTGACACTGAGTACGCGCACCGGCAGAGCGCGATTGAACAGCAGGCAGATACCTCCATCCATGAGTCCCGGGAAAAGGTGGATGACGCGTTACGAACGGCCCGCGGCCATGCGGATACGAAGCTGGCGCAGGGTGACGTGCCCGCCCAGGCCCTCGAGAGCGTCACGCGGGAGCGGGCCCACGAGGACGAGGCCTTGCAGGGAGAGCGTGCGACCGCTGACTCTCACCGGAGAGACGAACGCGCCGAGAGCAGTCTCGCCCTGGCGGCCCTCCTTCACCTGGAACGAGAAGTGACGGACACGCGGTTGCTGCTGGAGCGGACGCGCGCCGATGAGGCGGTCGCGACGCGGGATGAGTTCCTGGGGATGGTCAGCCACGACTTGCGCACACTCCTGGGCGGTATCGCTCTGCAGGCGGCCTTGCTCAAGCGGGAGCCTGCCGAGGACGAGGCGGGCAGGAGGGCCGTACGGGCCGCGGAGAAGATCCAGCGCTTCACGGCGCGGATGAACCGGCTCATCGGGGACCTGGTGGATGTGACCAGCATCGAGGCGGGCAGGATCCGGGTCGCCCCCGCGTTGCAGGACGCGACCGCGCTCGTGCGGGATTCCGTCGAGGCGTTCCAGCCCCTGGCCTCCGCCCAGGGCCTCTCGCTCGACGTGGAGGTCCGCGGCAACACGCTGATGGCGAAGTTCGACCATGAGCGGGTCCTCCAGGTGCTCGCCAACCTGTTGTCCAATGCCATCAAGTTCACGCCGCCCGGTGGCAGGGTCTTGCTTCGGGTGGAGCCGGTGGGCCCGGAGGTTCGCTTCTCCGTGGTGGACACCGGCCCCGGAATTCCGAGCCACCAGCTGGAGGCGGTCTTCGAGCGCTTCTGGCAAGCCCGCAGCGAAGACCGGAGAGGGCTGGGCCTGGGGCTCTACATCTCCCGAGGCATCGTGGAGGCTCACGGCGGGCGGATCTGGGCCGAGAGTGAGCCCGGCAAGGGCAGCACCTTCTCCTTCACGCTTCCGAGGGCTCCTGCTTCGGAGGAGGGGAGTGGTAGAGTTGGGCCATGATGGCGCGCGTCCTGCTCGCGGTGCTGCTGCTGGGCGCCTGGGGGAGTCTCTCCCAGGCTCATGCGGCCGCCGCCAAGACGGCGCACCCGGTCGTGTTCGCCCATGGGATGGGCGGCTTCAACAACATCCTCGGGTTCGACTACTGGGGAGACGACTACGGCCTGTTCGTCGGGGACCCTTGCAACGGGTTCCTCGAGTTCACCTGCAACCCCTACATCGATGACCGGCAGCGGACGTTCATCGCCCAGGTCCAGGCGTTCGGGTCCTCCGAGGTCCGCGGCCTCGATCTGACCGACGACATCGAGGGCTACCTGGCCACGACGGGGGTGGGCACCGTCAACATCATCGGGCACTCGCAGGGGGCCATCGACGCGCGCAAGGCGGCGCGCCTGCTGTACGAGCGGCGCGGGTACACGGCCATCAAGGTGCTCATCAGCGTCTCCGGGCCGCACCGGGGCTCTCCGGTGGCTCGCTACATCCTCGAGCAGGGGCCGGGGGTCACCAGCGTCCTCGACACGCTGGCCACGTACTACGGCAACACCGTCTACCAGGAGGGCAATGACGGGGTCGCGGGCACGATGCAGCTCGTCTACGACGACTTCGATCCGGACGACGGCAAGGTGACGGGCATGAAGGCGTTCAACCTCGCCTACCCGGTGGAGGAGCGGTATGCGGCGCGCTACCTCTCGGTGATCACCGCGCAGGACGGGCTGAGCGTGAACCCGGCGCTCTTCCTGCTGAACCGGTTCCTCTTCGACATCGACGGGAACGGGTTCTGCTCGAATGACTGTGGCACGGACGGCATCGCCGGCATGGGCGATGGGGTGAAGAGCGAGGCGGATGATGACGGGGTGGTGGGCATCAACTCGCAGCAGGTCGGCTACCGGCTGAACTACCGGGAGCGGCTCATCGGGCGCGGAGGGATCTCCACCGACTTCGAGCTCGGCTTCGTGGGCTCGGTGAACGCGCCCACCTTCGAGCAGGCGACCGCCTCGGAGCCCGTCCTCCACCAGGACCACCTGGATGTGATTGGCGTGGGCCCGGACACCTTCGACGAGCTGGGGTTCTACGCCGCCCTCATCGACTCGATCGCCCGCTTCGACCGGCCCACGCGGGGCTCGTCCTACCGGCGCATCAAGCCCACGCCCGAGCGGAATACCGCGCCGACCCTGCCTGTGAATGGAGGGCCGGTGAGCCGCTGGCTCACCCCCTGAACGCGATGAGCTCCTCGCCGCCCCACCCGCTGCCCTTTCCGACCAGCCTCTGCCACCGGTGCGCCGCGCCTCCGCGCTACGTGCAGACGAAGACCTCCACGTTCATCCTCTGCCCGCTGCTGCCGGGGAAGTACCCGCCCCAGCCGGTGCTCGCCTGCGCGCTGTTCCGCCCGGTGGACCCCGGGAAGACAGGGGCTTGACCCTCCTCCGGGCCAACGCGGAGGGCGCCGCCGGGTAGAGACGACACAACCCCTCCCTCGCGCCAGGCGAAGGAGGGGCTGTGGGGTGAAGCACGAAGGGGCTATCAGCCGTTGATGACGCCCTTGAACGGCAGGATGTGGAAGTCAGGCTTCGCGGGCAGCTCGGGGCGGGGCAGCGGCAGCGGGCGGGGCAGCTCGGGGAACGGCAGCGGGCGGGGCTCCGGGCGCGGGAAGGGGAAGGGCAGGGGCTTCAGGTGGAACTGGGTGCCCGCCTTGCTGTGGTACTTGATGTCGCGATCGGCCGCGTTCAGCTGGCTGTCGAGCTCGGCGCGCTCCTTCACGGAGTCCGCGTCGCCGCGGGCGTCGGCGATCTCCACCTGGTCACCGAGCAGCTCCTTGGCCTCGGTGTTGGTGATGGTGCCGCTGCGGCGGCCGTCGGCGATGCGGTCGATCTGGTCCGCCTGGCGCTGCGCGTTCGGGTCCAGCTTGGCGAAGGCGTTGCGGTCGCCGTTGTGGCTGGCCTGGAAGACGTTGAGCGCCGCGTGGGCCTGCATCGAGCCCAGCGTGAGCTGCTCCTCCTTGGAGAGCTTGCCGTCCGCCATGGCCTTCTGCTGGTAGGTGGCGATGTCCTGCTGCTCCTTCAGGAGGCGCTCGGCCTCCTGCGCGGTGACGGAGCCGTTGCGCACGCCGTTGGAGATCTGGTCCAGCTGGTTGGCCTGGGTGCCGCGTGTCTTGGCGTCCGGCTGGAACAGGGGGGGCAGCGGGTGGGGGAACGGCGGGAAGCAACCGCCCTTGGTGAGACCGCCCTTGGTGAACTCATCGCGGGACACCAGGCCAGGAGCGGCCTTGGTCTCGACAGCGGGCTTGGCCTCGACGGTGGCCTTGGTCTCGGGGGTACGGGCAACAGCGGGGGTGGCGGAAGAGTTGATACGCATGACGGTGGTCCTTTTTTTGGGAAACCGCTTGTGGCGGTTTGTATGACTGACCCCTACTGCAGCCCGCATGCCAGCAGATGGGCGCAGGGGGTGTGAGGGGTGGACCTCAGGAAATTCAAGAGGTTGAAGATGAAAGCAGCCGGGAATCCGGGGGTGGTGGTGACAGCAGCCACCAGGTAGGGGTGGTGACGACAGTCATCACCGGTGACGGCAGTCACCGGCTCGCGCGTCCCGGGTAGCCTTCGGGCCTTCCGGGCCGGAAAGGAGAAGGACCGTGCTGCGCATCCTCCGTGCACTGCTCTTCGTGGCGGTGCTCCCCGTGGGCCTCGCCTGCGAGCAGGTGAAACACATCGATCCCCCCGATCTGCCGAAGGTGGATCTGCCGAACCTGTCGCTGCCCAAGAAGGCGACCGGCAACTTCGCCCTCATCGAGAACCCCCTGGGGGGGCTCCAGCTCGATCCCACGGGGGCTGACGCCATCACGGCGCTGGGGGCCTGCACGGACCTGATCACCTACTGCTACGAGCCGGGGGAGCGCTCGATGGACGAGTGTGTCGAGGCCGTCCCCTCGTGCAAGACGTCGAAGCCGTGGGAGGAGGATGACTGCTGCCCCTCGGCCTGCGCGAGTGCCTACGCGAAGGCGCGAGACCGGGGGCAGGAGGCGCTCGTGGCCTTCGAGCAGACGTTCTTCCTCGAGCCGGACTGCTTCCCGGGCGTCCGCGCGCTGCTGGAGGGCAAGTGATGAGACCCCTCTTCTTGCTGGCGCTCCTGCTGTCGCTGCCCGCCGCGGCCTGGGAGTCCGTCTGCTACGAGCGGGCGGATCCGACGAAGGAGCCTGCTGAGTACCCGCAGGACTCGGGCTCCTGGTGTGCTCCCGCCGCGGGGCCCAACACCGCGCGCCACCGCTGGGTGGGCAAGCTGGACGAGCACCGCCGCCTCTGGGAGTTGACGCGGGAGAAGGCGGGCTTGCCCACCGAGTCCTCGGCGACGATGCGGCTGCGGGTCTTCACCTCCAGCGCGCCGGTGCCGGTGGACGGGCAGCAGCTCACCTCCTTGCTGCCGGTGCCGTTCGCGGAGGCCGAGCGGGTGCAGCTGCGCGCCATCACCCCGGGCGAGCTGGCGCAGCTGCCGGACTTCTCGTACGCGCTGTGGGACTGGGCGACGGGCCATGAGACGTGCCCGCTGCCGGGAGCGGGGGAGAACGCGACGCTCTGTCACGACTTCGCCTCGCACATGGGGCCGGTGAACTCGAACCACTTCCTGCCGCAGGCCGGGCGCTTCTATGCGTACTACCACGCGCTGGCGCTCGGCCGGGCCGGGGAGTGCAAGGCGATGAAGGGGATGCTGGGCACGGAGGGCGCGCGCTTCACGGCCTACCTGCGCGCGTGCGAGGCCCAGGCGCTGGCCCTGGAGGCGGTGGGGCACCACTACCTGCAGGATGCCTGGAGCGCGGGGCACATGTGGCAGCGCTGGGGCTCGCCGGAGCTCGTGGACTTCCCGAGCAGCACGGGGGATCAGCGGGACCGGGCAGTGTTGGTGGCGCTCGCCTCGGGGCTGCTGCACGGGGCGCGCGGGGTGCTGCAGCGGGCGCCGGCGTGGACGAGCTACGACGTGAATGACGCGCTCTGCGCGCCGCACCCGGCGGTGGAGTTCATCACCGCTGGTGGGGAGCGCTACCCGGCCATCGGAGACGACTACCTGGAGCTGCTGCCGCCGCTGGGGACGGGGAGCACGTACACGCCGCAGTCGGAGCGCCTGCTGTCCTGCGCGGTGTCGGGGATGCGCCAGGTGTACTCGGTGGCGGGGGAGAACCACGGGCCGCTGGGGCCGCCGGCGCAGGGCCTGCGGACGCTGGAGCCCACGGGCACGGAGTGCTTCGGGCAGCGGGTGACGAACCAGGCGATGAAGGAGGCGGCGGCGGTGCAGTTCCGCGTCATCGGGCAGCAGGTGACGCTCGAGTTGGACTCGCGGGTGGTGGGGGCGATCGTCCCGACGGTGGCGCGCGAGACGGGCGAGGTGCCGGTGCCGGCCCGGCTGAGGAACGAGTTCCGGCTGGGGCTGCAGCGCGTCGTCTCGCTGACCCGGCTGATGGCGAAGGAGAAGCCCCTGGGCACGGAGCTGGCGGAGGGCCGGCTCGGGTCCTTCCTGGGGGCGAGGCCGAACGGGGAGTACACGAACAGCGGGGTGCTGGCCTCGTACGTGGATCCGGTGTTGCCGTGGCCGGCGACCCCGGACGTGACCTCCGGGGCGAAGGATCGGGCCCAGGCGCTGGCGCGCGTGTTCCACCAGGGCCACGCGTCGGACTGGTGCAGGGCTTTCGCGCCGGAGGGGCTCGAGGCGCTCCGGGCGAGGGCTACGAGTGGGGCGCTCGACGCGGAGACCCGGGCCGCGGCGTGCGAGATCTGCTCGGAGTTTGTTGTCCGCCACCTGAGGATCGGGACGGGCCCGGCGAGCTACGACACGGCGTCGGAGCCCCTGTGCCACTACCTCTCGGCGGGTCCGTATCTCTACCAGCCGGGGCCAGGCGCGCCGGACACGCTGGCCCGTGCCTGGTGTGGCTGCCCATGAGCGGGTGAGGGGGAGCAGCAGCTCTGAAAATGGAAAGGGCTCGGAACCGTGTGGTTCCGAGCCCTGCTGTGTCACGAGGGGCTCGGGACTCTCTCCCGTCGCCCCCTCGCTCCCAGCGTGACTACTTCTTCTTGATCGTGATCTTCGCGTCGGCGGTCTTGTCGCCGCTCTTCGCGGTGATCGTCACGGCGCCCACCTTCACGGCCGTCACCTTGCCGGTGGCGTCCACGGTGGCGAGCTTCTCGTTGCTCGAGGTGAACGTCGGCGTCACCCCGGCGATGGCCGCACCATCGGCCGCCTTGGCGGAGACCTTCAGCGCGACGCTCTCGCCCACCTTCAGGGTCTTCGGAGCGTCCTCGATGGCCACCGAGGCCACCTCGGGCAGCTTCACCGTCACCTCGACCTGCTGCCGCAGCGCGCCCGAGGTCGCCGTCACGGACGTGGTGCCCGGGCCCTTGGCCGTCACCGTGTTGCCGCTCACCTCGGCGATGTTCGCGTCCGCGCTGGTGAACTCCACCGTCGCACCCTGCACCGGCCGGCCCGCGTCATCCTGCACCTGCGCGTCGATCGTCGCCGTGGTGCCCACCCCCGTCAGGGCGATGGGGCCGCCCTTCACGACGATGGCCGCGGGGATGCTCACCTCCACCGGCACCTTCGCGCTCTTCTCGCCACCCTTGACCTCGACGTTGGCCGAGCCGCTCTTCACCGCCACCACCGTGCCGTTCGCGTCCACCGTGGCGACCTTCGGATCGCTCGAGGAGAACTCGAACTTCACCCCGTCCACCGGCTTGCCCTCCGCCGTGACGGCCGAGGCCTTCAGGGCCTCCTTCTTGCCCGCCTCGGTGAAGGAGAGCGTCTTCGGCTCCACCTCGATCCGGTCCACCTTCGTGCAAGCGGACACCAGGGTGAGCAGCGCTACGGCGACCGCGGGCTTGAACAGGCTCTTCATGGATGTCTTCCCTCCCACTCGCCCCGAGGCGAGCGACTGTGTTCGAAACAACTTGAAGTCCCAAAGAAAGGGCGCGAGGCCCGATAGCCCATAGCAAATCCCGCGTGCTGGTGCCTACCTTCCTGTTCAGAGACCCGCGCCCCCCCGGCTCATGACCGAGATCTCCCCCCCCGCCACGCTCTCCGCGCTCTGGGACGAAGTCCGCCTCCAGGAGCGCCCGCCGCTCCCGCTCGTCCGCCATGCCCAGGTGGTGGCCTGGCTGCGGCGGCTCCAACAGACCGCGCCAGAGCTGTTCCGGATCGAGGAGGTGGGGCGCTCGGTGGAAGACCGCTCGATTCACCATGTGCAGGTGGGCTCGGGGCCGCGGCACGTGCTGCTCTGGTCGCAGATGCACGGCGACGAGCCTACCGCCACCGTGGCGCTGTTCGAGCTCTTCGAGTACCTGCGGCGCTACCGCCAGGAGCCCCGGGTGGAGCAGCTGCTCTCCGCGCTCACCCTGCACGCCGTGCCGCTGCTCAACCCCGACGGCGCCGAGCGCTTCCGGCGCACCAACGCGCAGGGCATCGACATCAACCGGGATGCGCTGATGCTCCAGACGCCCGAGGGACGGACGCTCAAGGCGCTGCGGGATCGGCTCCAGCCCTCGCTCGGCTTCAACCTCCACAACCAGGACTGGCGTACGGCGGTGGGGAAGACGGGCAAGCCCGCGTCGATCTCACTGCTGGCGCCGGCCTTCGACGAGGCCCGGAGCGACAACCCGGGGCGGGTGCTCGCCAAGAAGGTCTGCGCCGTTATCCGGGAGGCCCTCGAGCCGCTCATGCCGGGGCAGCTCGGGCGCTACAACGACTCCTTCGAGCCTCGCGCCTTCGGCGACAACATGGGGCTCTGGGGCACGCCCTCCGTATTGATCGAGACTGGGCCCTGGCCCGGCCGCGAGACCGAGGGGCCGCTGCTGCGGCTGAACTTCGTGGCGCTGGTCTCTGCCCTGGAGTCGCTGGCGAGCGGCCGCGCGGAGCTGGCCAGCCTGGAGCGCTACGACACCATTCCGCTGAACGACTCGAAGGGGCTGCTCCATACGATCGTGAAGGGCGCCCACGTCTTCGGCGAGGCGGGAGAGGCCTTCGTCGCCGACATTGGAGTGGCCGCCAGCCCGGCGGTGCGAAAGCCGGATGGGACACTCCGGGCGATGGTCGTGGGGCTGATCGCGGAGCTGGGCGATCTGCGGGTGTTCGGGGCGATCGAGACGGTGGAGGCTCAGGGGCTCACGGCGGTGCCGCTGCCGGCCCGGGAGGTGAAAGAGGGGGATCTCGTGCCCCTGCCGTCCCGGCGCGAGTGCGAGCTCGGGGTGGGGCAGCTCGCGAAGCTGATGCTGCTGAGGCCGGTGGAGCCCTCCGGCACCTGGCGCGTGGAGCGCATCATCCGCTTCGATCGGTGAGGGCGCTGAGCGGGGTCAGTCATCCTTCTTGCTGTAGATGGACCGGTACAGCCCATCCTCGTTCTTCGCTTCGCGCCGATCGAAGAACCGCCCGACGAACCTCCACACGAAGTACGTGCCGGCGGCCATGGCGGCGGCGAACGCCACGAGCCTCGCGTCCGAGCGTCCCGTGAAGAACCCGAGCCGTGCGAGCCCCCACGCGGAGAGCCCGAGGCAGGGGATGACGATGAGGATGGTGACGAGCTTCCGCTTCAGGACGCCAGCGTCGGCGTTCGTGATGGCCTCGTGGAAGAGCTCCTCGGCCTCTTCGCGATCAGAGGCCTCCTTCACGAGGTAGTCCCTCACTCGGACATGGAGCTCTCCCCGAAGGAACATCTGCTCGGCCACGAGGATGAGCCGCGAGCGCTGGTGCCGATCGAGCCGCACCTTCTCAGGCTGCAGCTTGACGAAGCGGCGTCCACCCTCGAGCAGATCCGGGGAGGCCGTGCTCCGCACCTGCTCCCGGTTCTGCTCGGCGGCGCGGGTCAACTCCTCACTGGCCTGGGCGAGCGCGCTGGCGGCTCGGAGCGTGGCTCGGAGCGCTCCCTGGAGCTGCTCGTCCTTCGCCTCGGAAGCCAGCTCCAGCAGGAGGGCGTCCCCGGAGAGCCGGGCGCGTGGAGCCACCTCGAACAGTGCCTCCATCCGCCTGCGGACCTCGGGGTGGGCCCACAGCCGCCGGGCGGTCGCCGGGTTGAGGGCCTGAACCCGAGGGCCTTCCTGGTCGTCGCGCCAGATCTCCAGTCCCTCGGGGAGCGGGTGGGGTGTCTTGGCCTGGACCTCCAGCGTGCCATCCTTGCCCAGGGACAGGCGTAGAGGCACCTCACCGGCCTGGCCTACGCGGACGAGGGAGGTCTCCGGCTCGGAGGCCGTGGGCACCAGCTCGGCCGCGCGGGCCGCCACCGTCAAGCGCCGCAGGTGCTCCTCGGGGATCGTTCGTTCGTCTGTCATGCGCTCCCTCTCGCGGCGCGGAACATAGCATCGCATCGCACCAGGGCCGACCGGGGGGAAGGGGCCGCTGGACCCGAGCGACGGCACTCCGGTGGCTGGGAGCGGAGCGTGGGCGGTAAGCTCCCGCGCCGGAGGCGTGTCCTTGGAACGAGTGGCCCACAGTCCGGCGGCAGGGGAGGGGGTGGGCACGTGCCCGGGCTGTGGCCTGGCCATGGAAGAGGCCCGCTGTGGCCACTGCGGCGTCGCGCTCCGGGCGGGGGGGTACCGCATCATCCGGGTGCTCTCCCAGGGGCCTCATGCGCGGCTCTACCTCGCGGAGGACGAGGAGGGGCGGCGGGTGGCGCTCAAGGAGCTGCTCTTCGCGCTCCTGCCGAGCGCGGAGCAGCTCGACGCCTTCGAGCGGGAGGCCACGCTGCTGCGCGAGCTGCGGCACCCGCGCATCCCGCGCTTCGTCAAAGGTTTCACCGAGGGCTCCGGCGTCCACACGCGCATGTACCTGGCGCAGGAGTACGTGTCCGGGCGCTCGCTGGCGAGTGAGCTCGAGCAGCGCCGCTTCACCGAGGAGGAGGTGCGCGGCATCGCCGAGGAGGTGCTGGAGATCCTCGACTACCTGCATCGCCTGTCTCCGAAGGTGCTCCACCGCGACATCAAGCCGGCGAACCTCGTGCGAGGCGTGGATGGGGGGTGGGTGCTGGTGGACTTCGGGGCAGCGCGCAGCATCGCCGGGCAGCAGACGCACCGCGCGACACTGGTGGGCACGTTCGGGTACATGCCGCCCGAGCAGCTCGGGGGGACGGTGGACGAGCGCAGCGATCTGTATGCGCTCGGCGCCACGCTCATCCACCTGTTGGCGGGCAAGCCTCCGGAGACGATGCTGGGCAAGGGCCTCGAGCTGGACTTCCGGCGCCACGTCGACATCTCGGCGCACCTGGAGCACTTCCTGGCGCGGCTGGTGGCGCCCCGGAGCGAGGCCCGTCTGGCGTCGGCGCGGGAGGCGCTGGCCTACCTGCGAGGGCAGAGCACGCGCCCTGTCCTGCGCCGCAACCTCCTGGGCTTCGCGCTGTCGATGGGGATGGCGCTCCTCCTGGCGGGGCTGGTGCTCGGCCTGCGCGCTTCCTCCGCGGAACGGCGGCAGGAGCCCGAGCCCCTCCAGGCACAGCCCACGCGTGAGGAGGGCCCCGCTCCGACGGCTCCCAGGCTGCCCGAGAGAGCGCTGCGTCAGCCCGAGCCCCTCCCCAAGAGTACGCGTGTCCCGTTCGACTGGATCATGGCGCATTGGGAGCTGGGGAGGCCCGGGGTCTGGGTGCAGGACACCTCGGGGCACGATCACCACGGGCTGGTGCCGACGGAGGGCGTGCGAGGGGCCTACAGCGCCCTGGAGTTCCTCGGCACCACGGGAGTCGTGGAGGTGCCAGACCATCGGGACTTCGCGCTCCGCGCTCCGTTCTCCCTGACCGCGAACGTGAGGTTCGGCTCCTTCGAGAACGAGCGAGGCGTCATCTTCTGGCGCGGGGAGAGCTCTGGCCGGGAGGCGCTCTCGCTGGAGACGCGCCCGGGGGCGGTGCTGCGCCTCTCCCTCACCCAGGAGAACGGGGAGGTCCACTTCATCGAGGGGCTGCTGCCGCCCCAGTGGAAGAATCAGAGCATGCTGATCTACGCGACGCTCGACGAGCATGGCGAGCTGCTGCTCTACGCGGGGTGTGAGCTGGTGGCGCGCGGGTCCCTGACAGGAGCGCCGCTCCTGGAGCTGGATCCGTCGCGTGCTCCGGCCGTCAACCTGGGCGGAGTCAAGGGGCAGCGCCATGGCTTCCATGGAGAGCTCTGGAGTGTCCAGCTGATGAGAGGCGTCATGGAAAAGCAGGAGGGCCCCTCGTGCAGCTTCTCCTTGAAGCGGATGGGCGAGTGACAGGTCCGGTGCTGCGTCCCCTCCTGCTCCTGGCGCTGCTGGCGGCGTGTGGGGAGGATCCCCTCGAGCTGCTCGAGGACGAGGCCGCGGACTGCCCGGTGCTCCCTGTCGTGCGGCTGGGCGACGCGCCCTCCACGGCGGTGCTGCTCAACGCGTACTACCTGCAGGACGAGGCCGCGCGGGAGCTCCGGAGTGGGCTGGCGGAGTCTCCGGTGGTGGAGGAGACGCTCGCCAAGGCCGCCGCGCTCGGCGTCTGGGGTGTGCGCACCCTCGGCTTCAATGACGCGGTGAACAAACGCGGGGTGTCCACCATCCAGCTGGCGCCGGGCGTCTACGACGAGACCAGCCTCCGAGGGCTGGATCGGGTCCTCACCCGTGCGGCCCACCATGGGGTGCGGCTCATCCTGCCGCTCGGGAACTCCTGGGATGCCTATGGCGGCGCGCGTCAATACGTGACGTGGGCGGGGCTGCCCGATCCGCGAGAAGGGGATCCGCGCTTCTTCACCGACCGCGCGGTGATTGGGCTCTACAAGCAGCACCTCACCGCGCTGCTGTCCCGCGTCAACACCTGGGATGGGATCCGGTATGGCGAGCACCCGGCCGTGCTCGGCTGGGAGCTGCTGAACGAGCCGCGCGGCCAGGGATTGGACCGGAGAGGAGAGGCGGTGCGGGCGTGGGTGGACGAGCTCGCCGCGGTGGTGAAGGCGCAGGCGCCCGGGCACCTGGTCGGGACGGGCGAGGAGGGCTTCGACACGTCCTTCCAAGGCTACGACGAGGCGTACTGGCGCGGCGTGTCAGCCGCTTCCCTCTTCGAGGCGTCGACGAGCTTCCGGCAGAACACGGCCTCGCCGCTCATCGACTTCGGGAGCGCGCACTTCTACCCGGAGCACTGGGACATCCCGGTGGAGGCCACGGCCCGGAGTGGAGCCCGCTGGATCTCCGAGCACGCCGCGCTCGCGGGACAGCTCGGCAAGCCGCTCTTCCTGGGAGAGTTCGGCCTGCGCAACCAGGGGGACTTGTCGCTCGAGGAGCGGCGGGCCCTCTACCGGGGGTGGCTCCACTGTGCGTGGCGCTCGGGCGTGGGAGGGATTGCCCCGTGGATGTTCGCCTATGACTCGCGCCCGGATGAGTGGGATGACTTCACGTTCTACTACCGCGACGGCACCGCGCCGGAGGATCCGCGCAATCGCTATGCCGATCTCGTCATCGAAGCCGCGGCGCGAGCGGGCCTTCGGTGAATGCCGTGATGCGGCATGCCCTCCAGGGTCATGGACGTGAGCTCGACCTGACACGGCGGTACTGATCCGCTGTTGCTGGAAGGCAACTGGCTGCTCACCAGGAGTGCTAGAAAGCGCATCAGCATGATGCATCTCGGGCCAGATCTCTCACAGCCCTCGGCCTCGCTCGCGAGCGCGCTCCCCTCGGAGGAGGAGCGGGCGTTCTTGCAGCAGCGGCTGATGTTCTTGTTCAAGACGCTGTTCATGCTGGCTGCCGGTTTCTACGCCATCACCAGCGTCACCGTGCCCCTGCTGCGCGGCGAGTCGTGGCTGAGGATTCCTCTCGCGCCGAGCTCCGCCTTCCACCTGGGGGCTGTGCTGATCGCGTTCGCCCTCTGGCAGGTGTGCCGGAGAGGTACCCGATCCACGAGGCTCCTGCACCTGCTGGAGAGCGTGGGGCTGCTGGGAGCGCTCTACCTGCTGAAGGTGGATGCGTACATTGATAACGACTCTCACGCGCTCATGCTGGTCACCAACGCCGTGCTCATCTCCCGGGCGGTGATCGTCCCCACCTCCGTGCGCCGGACGTTCTGGATCTCCCTGGCCGGCGCGCTGCCGGATGCGCTCGTCCTCGCCCTGATGAGGCTCAAGGCGCCCGGGGGGTTTCTCGTGCCCGCGCTGGAGACGCTGCTGTGGAGCGCCATCGCCGTCATCATGGCCTCTCTGACGACCCGCGTGATCTATGGCCTCCGCAAGCAGGTGAGGGACGCGCGCAAGCTGGGCCAGTACACCCTGCAGGAGATGCTGGGCGCGGGGGCCATGGGGGATGTGTACCTGGCCAGCCACGCGATGATGCGCCGCCGCACGGCCATCAAGGTCCTGCGCGCCAACGAGGACGGCCATGGCCTGGAGCGCTTCGAGCGCGAGGTGCAGCTCACCAGCCAGCTCACCCACCCCAACACCATCGCCATCTACGACTACGGCCGCACCGCCGAGGGCCTCTTCTATTACGTGATGGAGTACCTGGAGGGCATGGACCTGGAGCGGCTCCTGGCCGCCGCGGGGCCTCAGCCGCCCGCGCGCGTCATCCACATCCTCCGCCAGGTGTGCGGGGCGCTGGAGGAGGCGCATGGCCTGGGGCTGCTCCACCGCGACATCAAACCGGCCAACCTCTTCCTCTGCCGCCGCCGGGGCGTGCCGGATCTGGTGAAGGTGCTGGACTTCGGGCTGGTGAAGCAGCTCGGTGCCACCGAGGAGGCGGGCTCCGGCCGGGCCAACGTGGTGGCTGGCACGCCGCACTACATGGCGCCCGAGGCCATCCTGGAGCCCACGAAGGTGGACGGGCGCGGGGATCTCTACTCCCTGGGCGCCGTGGGCTATGCGCTGCTCACTGGCAGCCACGTCTTCAAGGGGCAGAGCGCCTCCGAGATCTGCGCGCATCAGGTGAACACCCCGCCGGAGCTGCCCTCGGCGCGGCTGGGGCGCGACCTGCCGGATGATCTGTGCGGTGTCATCCTCCGCTGCCTGGAGAAGCGCCCCGAGTCCCGCTTCGCCAGCACCCGCGAGCTGCGGATCGCGCTGGAGCTGTGCGCGGATGCGGGCGGGTGGACGGAGGAGGACGCTGAGCTCTGGTGGGAGCAGAACGGTGCCGCGCTGGAGACGACGGCGGTGCGTCGCAACCCGCTGGCGCTCACCGGGACGCAGACGGTGGTGACGGACTCGCTGAGGCGCGTGGCCGCGTAGGCGGGTCGTGCCTTGTCCCTCCTCTTGGGGTGTATGTATGGAATGGGGGCGTCGATGGCAGAGCAAAGCGAGCGAGGAGGCGCTCGGGGTGAAGCCCAGGCTCGTCCAGCCGCATCTGGGAGTCCACTGATGAGCGAGCACTACCCGCGCATTCGCATCGAGGCACGAAACGGCACCATTATCGTGCGTGAGGGACTCAGTTTGACTTTCTACATGCGCCCTCCTCACCAGGCCATTGTTCAAGACGTGATGCGCGCGTTGGAGGCCTACTTACGAGCCGTGGGGCCCAAGGCTTTGGGTTTGTATGCGGACGAGGAAGGAGAGTGGTGTGAACTCAATGAACAGGGCTGGAGTTTGATTCGACGCAAGCTTCAGGAGGAGGGTTGCCCGATCATCATGCTTGAGGCGCCCGAGGTCACGGGCAGCCATGCCTTCCTCTATTTTGGCAAGAGCCTGGAGTTTCTCTCCAGGATGAATGAGCCGGACGCGATGTGCGAAGCAACGTTCTGGCTGTCCACCGAGTTTCTGGAAGAGCACGGCCCTGCACGGGTTCGTGCATTGGCGATCGAACTCGCCTCACTGCTGCCCTTGTGCTCGGGGTCTTGCGGCTTGTCGTTCCTGGGCGGACTCGATCTGGTGGGAGTCGATCGGGAACTGGCGCGCTATTGGATGCGCTACCCCGGGATCGATATCTCGGACGAGTCTGGCTACTCGTGGGATGTGGGGACTCGCCTCCGGGGACCTCACTGGATCAACTTCCTGGGCCAACCCGTGCTCGGTGAGCTGGGAGGAGCCGAAGGGTTGCGCGCGAAGCTCCACAGCCCCGGCACCACCGTGCAGGAACTGTCGGGGGACAAGGTCGTCATCACCCTGGGGGAGTGGCCTGAGGCAGGTGACATGGAGCGAGGGGAGGTGCTCCCCTCGTACCGGGAGCTGGCACGGGTGCTGGAGCCCTGGCTTTACCAGTCGAAGGTCCGCATGCTCAGCCGGCCCGAGGAAGAGACGCGCCGCTGGGAGCGCCGCTTCCTCGACTGAGCCTCACGGTTACACGGCAGCCTGGACCGCCGCCAGCAGCTCGCCCGAGTCGATGAGCTCGCTCACCGCCGAGATGTCCCGGTGGAGCTCGCGGTCCCTCTCCATCGTGGGCACCTTGCTCCGGATGAGCTCGTACGCCGCCTGCGGACCCCGGCCCGCCTTCACCGGCTGGCGGTAGTCCAGCGCCTGCGCCGCCACCAGCATCTCGATCGCCAGGCACGAGCGGGTGAACTCCGCCACCTGCCGCGCCTTGAGCGCCGCCGTCATCCCCATGGACACGTGATCCTCCCGGCCCGCCGAGGAGGGAATCGAGTCCACCGAGGCCGGGTGGCTGAGCACCCGCGACTCGGCCACCAGCGCCGCGCTCGTCACCTGCGCGATCATGAACCCCGAGTTCAGCCCCGAGTTCTTCGCCAGGAACGGCGGCAGCCCCGACAGCGACGGGTTCACCAACTGCTCCACCCGGCGCTCGCTGATCGCCGACAGCTGCGTCAGCGCCATGGCCGCCACATCCAGCGCCAGCGACACCGGCTGCCCGTGGAAGTTGCCCCCCGAGACGATCCGCTCCGTGTCCACGAACACCAGCGGGTTGTCCGTGGCGCTGTTCACCTCCACCTCCAGGATGCGCCGCGCGAACGAGAGCCCCTCCCGCGCCGCCCCGTGCACCTGCGGCATACAGCGCAGGCTGTACGGATCCTGCACCTTGCTGCAGTTCACGTGCGTCTCCACCAGCTCGCTCCCCGCCAGCAGCCGCCGCAGGTGCGCCGCGCATGCCGTCTGCCCCGGGTGCGCCCGCACCTGGTGGATCTCCGGGATGAAGGGCTTGTGGCTCCCCAGCAGCCCCTCCAGCGTCATCGTCCCGGCCAGATCCGCCAGATCCGCCAGCATCTCGGCGCGCATCTGCAGCAGCGTGCCCACCGCGCACATGGCCTGCGTGCCGTTCACCAGCGCCAGACCCTCCTTGGCCTCCAGCACCACCGGCTGCAGCCCCGCCCGCTCCAGCGCCTGCCGCGCCGGCAGCCGCTGCCCCTCGTAGAAGGCCTCGCCCTCGCCGATGAACACCAGCGCCAGGTGCGCCAGGGGCGCCAGATCTCCAGAGGCCCCCACGCTGCCCCGCTCGGGCACCACCGGCACCACGTCCCGGTTCAGCATCTCCAGCGCCAGCCGCAGCGTCTCCGGCCGGATCCCCGAGTAGCCCTTCGCCAGCACGTTGCACCGCAGCAGCAGCAGCGCCCGCGCCTCCGGCAGCGGCAGCGGCGAGCCCACCCCCGCCGCGTGCGAGAGGATCAGGTTGCGCTGCAGCTCACGCAGATCCTTCTTGTCGATCCGCACCTCGGCCAGCGTGCCGAAGCCGGTGTTGATGCCGTACGAGGGCGCATCCCCCGCGGCCACCTTGTCCACCAGGGCCCGCGCGGCGCGGACCCGGACAGCGGCCTCGGGGGCCAGCTCCACCGTGACGGCGTGGCGGGCCACCTGGAGGATCTCCTCCAGCTTCAGGGTGTCTCCATCAATGAGCAGGCGGGGCAGGGACATGGGGGCTCCAACGAAAGGGCGCACGCGGGGTGTATCACGACAGCTTTGACAGGCGGGGGATGCGCCCAATAGGGTCCGCCCGTCAAGCAGAGAGGGGCTCAAGCACCTTGGCACTCATCGTCCAGAAGTATGGCGGAACCTCGGTCGGCGACGTCGAGCGCATCAAGAACGTGGCACGCCGTTGCATCGCGGCCCAGAAGGCCGGGCATGACGTGGTGGTCGTCGTCTCCGCGATGTCCGGAGAGACCAACCGCCTGCTGAAGATGGTCTCGCAGATCACCGACCGTCCCAACGAGCGCGAGCAGGACGTGGTGGCCTCCACCGGCGAGCAAGTCACCATCGGCCTGGTGTCGCTGGCCATCCAGGCGCAGAAGCGCAAGGCCGTCAGCTTCATGGGCCACCAGGTGCGCATCACCACCGACAGCGCCTTCTCCAAGGCCCGCATCAAGAGCATCGACTCGGAGAAGATCCACGCCGCCCTGAAGAAGAAGCAGATCGTCGTCGTGGCGGGCTTCCAGGGCGTGGACGAGGACGGCAACGTCACCACGCTGGGCCGCGGCGGCTCGGACACCACGGCGGTGGCCCTGGCCGCGGCGCTCAAGGCGGATGCCTGCGAGATCTACACGGACGTCGACGGCGTCTACACCACCGACCCCAACGTGGCCCCCGCGGCCCGCAAGCTGGATCGCATCTCCTATGAGGAGATGCTGGAGCTGGCCAGCGTGGGCGCCAAGGTGCTGCAGATCCGCTCGGTCGAGTTCGCGATGAAGTACAAGGTGCCGCTCTGGGTGAAGTCCTCTTTCACGGACGACCCGGGCACGCTGGTGTGTGAGGAGGATCCTTCGATGGAAGACGTGGTGGTCAGCGGGATTGCCTATGACAAGAACGAGGCGAAGATCGCCATTCGCGGCGTGCCGGACGTGCCCGGCGTGGCCGCGAAGATCTTCGGCGCGCTCGATGAGAAGAGCATCGTCGTGGACCTCATCGTCCAGAACGTCTCCAAGGACGGCCGCACGGACTTGACCTTCACCGTGGGCAAGGCGGACCTCGTCAAGGCGAAGGACGTGGTGAGGAAGATCGCCAAGGCCATCAAGATCAAGGCCGAGGACGTGGAGATGGATGAGCAGATCTCCAAGGTCTCCATCGTCGGTGTGGGCATGCGCAACCACTCGGGCGTGGCGGCGAAGATGTTCAAGGTGCTGGCGCACGCGGGCATCAACGTGCAGATGATCTCCACCTCGGAGATCAAGGTGTCGTGCGTGATCCACGCCAACTACACCGAGCTGGCGGTGCGCGAGCTGCACACGGCGTTCGGCCTGGACAAGCCCTCCACCGAGGGTGTGGCCGAGTCCGTGCCGATGAAGGGCTGAGCGTGAACCGGACGGGCTCGCTCGCCGCCGCGGCCCTCGGGCTGATGGCGCTGGGAGGGGTGGTGCGGTGGCGGTGGCCGAGCCCCGCTCCGGCCCTGAGCTGCGAGCCCGCCGCGGTGCGGTTCCGGGACGGGGTGGCCGTCTGTGGAGAGGGGGCCCCGCCCACCGGCGCGCAGGCCCTGGCGCTCGGGCTGAAGCTGGATCTCAACTCCGCCTCGGAGGAAGAGCTGGCCCGGGTTCCAGGGGTCGGGCGCTCGCTGGCACGCAAGCTCGTGGAGGCCCGGGAGGCCCATGGGCGCTTCTCGAGCTGGGACCAGGTGGACGCCGTCTCCGGCGTTGGCGGTGCCAAGCTGGAGACCCTCCAGGCGGCCACCGAGCTTCGAGAGGCGCCGTCCCCCGGCCCCCTGTGGTAAGCACGGATCGTGCAGATCGCCTGCCCTCAGTGCTCGATGAAGTACGACCTCGATCCCCGGCTGCTGCCACCGTCGGGGGCCTCGGTGCAGTGCACGCGCTGCAGCTTCGTCTTCACGGCCATGCCTTCGGGCGAGGTCCTCGTCCCCGGGCAGGGACAGGGTGGGGCGAGCTCCAGGGCCGGAGAGGCTCCCCGCTCGGCGATCGGCACGAGCACCCAGGTCTTCGGGAGCCCCTACGCCGCCTCCGCGAAGCAGGGCGCGCCCAGCCCCACCACGACGCAGGTCTTCGGTGCGGTCTCCGTCCCCGGCGCCTCGGGCACTCCGCACACCTCCGATAGGACGCCGGCCTTCGGCTCCGGGACGGTGGCGCCCCCGCTCGACAGGACGCCGGCCTTCGGCTCCGGGACGGTCTCCCTTGGCGCGACCGAAGGGGTGTCCTTGCCCGCCGCGGGGAAGACCCAGGTGTTTGGCGCCGTATCGCAGCCGGCGCCTTCTCCGGCCACGACGCAGGTGTTCGGCGCGGCCTCCGTCCCTCCGCAAGCGCCCTCGGTGGCCACGACGCAGGTGTTCGGCGCCCCCTCCGCTCGCACGCCCCCTCCGACGGCCGCCACGACGCAGGTGTTCGGCGCGGCCGCGGTCTCCTCGAAGGCGGCTCCGCCCGGGAGCACGACTCAGGTGTTTGGCGCGGCCTCGGCCTTCCCGCAGGCTGCATCGCCGGCCAGCACGCAGGTGTTCGGCGCGGCCGCCGTGGCCGCCAAGGCACCCTCGCCGGCGACGACGCAAGTCTTCGGTGCAGCCTTTGTTCCGGCCCCGGTCGCCACGACAGCCACCACCCAGACGTTTGGCTCCGCGGAGGTCCAGGCCGCTCGGAAGGCGATGGAGAGCGCCGCGCCGGCTCCTGGGCCCAGCGGGAGCCCGGTGCCGTGGATGGCCGAGCCCGGACCCGCGCCGGCTCCGCCCCGGTCCGCTCCGTCCATCGCGCTGCCCGAAGAGCCTGCCTCCCGCCCAGGAGGCGGGCTCCCGTTGTTCCCGCAGGAGCCGGCCGCCGCGCGCAGCGGTCCTCTCGCCTCCGCGCGCCACAGCGCCCCCCTCGAGCTGCCCCCGGAGCTGCTCGTCGCCAGCCCCGCCGCGCGCGAGAAGGCCGCCTCGGCGCAGGCCTCGGGCGGTGGGAAGGAGCGGGTCCTGCTCATCCTGGCGGCCCTCGTGGCGCTGGGGCTCACGGCCTGGCTGTCGTATCCGGTCTGGCGCAACCGGGGCTCGGAGCTCCCGCCCGAGGCGCTGGCCACCAAGGATCAGGCGGTGAGCCTGCTGCGGCGGGACGATGCCACCTCCCGGCAGCAGGCCATCGACATGCTGCGAGGCCTGGCGGCCCAGTTCCCGAAGTTCACCGAGGCGCAGGCGGAGCTGGTGGTGGCGCTCTCGCTCCAGCTCGATGACGTGAAGGCCGAGCTCGAGTCCCTGGGCCAGGAGGAGCAGCGGGTCCACCGGGAGCTGAGCGCCCTGGAGCTGGCGAAGGCCCCGGTCGACTGGCAGAGCCGCATCAACGCGCGCAAGCAGGAGATGGCGGCCCTCGGCGCGCAGAAGCAGCCGCTGGAGGCGGCCGCCCGCGAGGTGATGAAGCAGCTCGATCAGCTGCTCCCCGCCCTCCGCTCGGCGCCGGAGACGGAGCCCTCGGCGGATGTGGTGGCGCGCTGGAAGGCGCAGGCGGTGCACGAGGGCGTCCGGGGCAATGCCCAGGCGATCGCCCTGGCAGAACGGCTGGAGAAGCTGGAGTCCCCACCGATCTGGAGCATCGTCACGCGCGTCGAGTACGGCCTCAACGCGCCCTCTCCGCCGAACGCGCTGCCGGACCTGAGCGACGCACTGGCGAAGGTGCGCGAGCAGGACAAGACCTTCTTCCGCGCCTACGTGCTGGGCGCTCGGCTGGCGCTGAGGTTGAACGATCTGTCCTCGGCTCAGGCCTTGCTTGGCACGGTGGTGGCGCTCAACCCGAACCACACGCTCGCACTCAAGCTCCAGAAGCAGGCCGCCCCGATCGCTCCCTCGCCCTGAGGAGATTTCAGCCACCCGTCCTCTCGGGGCTGGAGAAAGTCCAGCGTTGCACGCCTCGGACGGGCGGGCCCCCGGTCTCTCCGAGCGGAGAGGCCTCAGGCTCTGGCGGCACGTCCCTTGCTAGTTCCTCCTCGAATTCGAGGATCTGGGAACGCGGAGGCGAGGGTAATGGCGGCGGTCTTCTTCTGGTGCGCGGCACTGCTATTGCTGCACACGTACTTTTTCTACCCACTGTGGCTGTTCGCGATTGAGGGTGTGGCGCAGGTATTTCACACCCTCCGCTCCATGCGGGCGGGGGAGAAGCGTCTCCCGGAGCACAAGGCCGCGCCGCTGCCTTCGGTGAGCCTGGTGGTGGCCGCCTACAACGAGGCGAGCTGCATCCGGCAGAAGCTGGAGAACAGCCTGGCGCTCGCCTACCCAGCGGACCGCTTCGAGGTGGTGATCGGCTCGGACGGCTCCACGGATGGCACGGAGGAGCTCGTCCGGGAGTGCACGGATGCGAGGGTGCGGCTGTCGCCGGCGCCGCGCGCGGGGAAGACGACGGTGCTCAACCGCTGCATCCCCTCGGCGCAGGGGGACATCATCGTCCTCTCGGACGCGAACACGATGATCGAGCCGGAGGCCATCGAGGCCCTGGTGCGCCACTTCGAGGATCCGGACGTGGGCGCGGTGTGCGGGAAGCTGCGGCTCTACAACCCGACGAAGAAGGGCTACGAGGAGAGCGCGTACTGGAGCTACGAGTCGCTCATCAAGTTCTACGAGGGCAAGCGGGGCGCGGTGGTGGGCGCCAACGGCGGGCTGTACGCCATCCGCCGCACGCTCTTCACGCAGCTGCCGCCGTCCACCATCGTGGATGACTTCGTGATCCCGCTGCGGATCCTCGAGCAGGGCTACAAGGTGGTCTACGAGGCCGGCGCGGTGGCGCACGAGGAGACGACGGAGGACTACGGCAAGGAGTTCGGCCGCCGCGCGCGGATCGCCGCGGGCAACTTCCAGAGCCTGCGCCTGGTGCCGGGGCTGCTGCTGCCCACGGCGGGCTTCCCGGCGTTCGCCTTCTGGTCCCACAAGCTGCTGCGCTGGTGCGCCCCGGCGCTGATGGCGGTGGCGCTGCTGGCCAACCTGTTCCTGCTGGACAGTGTGTTCTACCGGCTGACGCTCTTCTCCCAGGCGATGTTCTACGCGCTGGCCTACCTGGGGAAGACCGGGGTGCTGAGAGGCACGGGGCGCCGGATCGCCTCCCTGGCCTACTACTTCGTGACCATGAACCTGGCGATCGTCGTGGGCTTCTGGCGGTTCCTGCGCAACGCGCAGAAGGCGGCGTGGGATCGCACCGCCCGCGCCTGACAGTGGGGGGAGGAATCACTGTCCGACTGGGTTCAGGGTGACCCCGACTCAAGCGGCAATGCTTTTCTCGTTGTCAGGCGATCTCCGGTATTTACAGCCCCTTCCCGTCGGTGCAGCATCCTGTATGTCCATATTTTTACACTTTGGACATACACGATAGCCGCTGCACCGAGGGGATGAAGAGAACATGAAAGCCCGGAGTCTGGCCTTGCGCCGCGAGGTTTCGAGAGCAGTGCTCGCAGGGATGTTGCTCACTGGCCTGGCAGCAGCTCACGGGTCGCAACCGCCAGCCGAGTTCACGCTCTTCGAGAGCGGTCAGGTCCGGCCGCTGGCGCTCTCCCCGAACGGGAGGTTTCTCTTCGCCGTCAATACGCCGGACAACCGCCTCGAGATCTTCAAGATCGAAAACAGCGGCCTCGTCCACCGCTCCTCGGTGCCCGTGGGGTTGGAGCCCGTCGCGGTCGCCGCTCGCAGCGATGAGGAGGTCTGGGTCGTCAATCACCTGTCCGACAGCGTGAGCGTGGTCCGGTTCGGTGTGAGCGGGGAGGGTGGGGCTGTCACGCGGACCCTGCTCGTGGGGGATGAGCCGCGCGACCTCGTCTTCGCCGGGCCCCAGAAGCGGCGCGCCTTCATCACCGCCGCCCACCGCGGCCAGAACGCTCCCTTCGATCCGCAGCTCACCACTCCGGGAGTCGGCCGGGCCGACGTCTGGGTCTTCGACGCCGAGAACCTGGGCAGCACGCTGGGCGGCACGCCGCTCACCATCGTCAACCTGTTCGGTGACACGCCCCGCGCGCTCGCGGCCAATGCCGATGGCTCGCGCGTCTACGCGGCAGTGTTCCACTCTGGCAACCGCACCACGGTGCTCCATGAGAGCATCGTGCCCAATGGGGGCGAGGCGGTCGGCGGTGTCCCCGGACCGAACGTCAACGTGCAGGGCGAGCCAGCCCCCGAGGTCTCCGTCATCGTCAAGTTCAACGGCGAGGACTGGGTGGACGTGCTGGGCCGCCCGTGGACGGACAAGGTGAGGTTCTCACTGCCGGACAAGGACGTGTTCGCGATCAACGCCTCCGCCGCTCTGCCCGCGCAGGTGCCGAGCCCCAACGGCTTCTACACCGGCGTCGGCACCATCCTGTTCAACATGGCCGTCAACCCGGTGAGCGGGAAGGTCTACGTCAGCAACACCGAGGGCCGGAACGAGCTGCGCTTCGAGGGCCCCGGCACCTTCGCGGGCACCAGCCTGCGCGGGCACCTGCACGAGAGCCGCATCACGGTGCTGAGCCCTGGCAGCGTCACCCCGCGGCACCTCAACAAGCACATTGACTACAGCGCCTGCTGCGCCCCGATCCCCAACCCCGAGAACGAGAAGAGCCTCGCGCAGCCGCTGGGCATGGCGGTGAGCTCCGACGGCAGCACGCTGTACGTGGCGGCGTTCGGCTCCTCGAAGATCGGCGTCTACTCCACCGCGGCGCTCGAGGCCGGCACCTTCGTGCCGAGCACGGCGAACCAGATCCCGGTGAGCGGCGGAGGCCCCACCGGCCTGGTGCTGGATGAGGCGCGCGGGCGCATGTACGTGCTGACGCGCTTCGACAACGCGCTCTCCGTCATCAACACCGCGACCCGCCAGGAGATCGCGCACCTGTCCATGTACAACCCCGAGCCGTCGAGCATCGTGGAGGGGCGCCGGTTCCTCTACGACGCGCGGAACAGCTCGAGCCATGGCGACTCCTCGTGCGCCAGCTGCCACATCTTCGGGGACTTCGACAGCCTGCCGTGGGATCTCGGCAACCCGGACGGCCTGATGAAGGCCAACCCGAGCCCCATCGTCCCGATGCTGCCCGAGTTCGGCGACGATCCGACGTTCGGCCAGGACACCCGCTTCCACCCGATGAAGGGCCCCCTGGCGACGCAGAGCCTGCGCGGGATGGCGAACCACGGCCCCATGCACTGGCGGGGCGATCGCAACGGGGGCGCGGACGCCACGAGCCTGCAGCCGGACAGCGGGGCGTTCAACGAGGAGGCGGCGTTCAAGCAGTTCAACCCGGCCTTCATGGATCTGCTCGGGCGCAGCGCGCAGCTCACCCCCGCGGAGCTGCAGAAGTTCACCGACTTCGCGCTCCAGATCATGTACCCGCCCAACCCGATCCGGAACCTCGACAACTCGCTCACGCCGGATCAGCAGGCGGGCAAGGACTTCTTCATGAACGTCACGAGCTTCTTCCAGGGCTCGTGCCACGCCTGCCACCAGCTCGCACCCAACGCCAACCCCGAGAAGGGGCGCTTCAAGGGCTTCTTCGGAACGGATGGGCGCTCGTCCTGGGACGCGGAGCCGCTGTTCCCCAAGATCCCGCACCTGCGGAACATGTACCAGAAGGTCGGCATGTTCGGCGCCGGCTTCGGCTTCGGCTCGGTGGGGGAGGATCCCTTCCTGGGCGATCAGGTGCGCGGCATCGGCTTCAACAGCGATGGCGCCATCCCCACGCTGTTCCTCTTCAACAGCGGCTTCGACTTCCACCCGGTCTTCAACCAGCCCGGCATCCCGCTCACGCCCGAGGGTGACAAGGCCAAGAGGGACATGGAGAGGTTCATGTTCGTCTTCGACAACAACCTGGCGCCGATCGTCGGCCAGCAGGTGACCCTCACGGCCTCCAGCCAGGCCGTGGCGGGCCCGCGCATCAACCTGCTGAAGGCGCGCGCGGAGGCTGGCGAGTGCGAGCTGGTGGCGAAGGGGCGGCTCGCGGGCCAGGAGGTGGGCTACCTGTACCTGGGCAGCGGGGTGTTCGCTGGCGATCGGCAGGCGCAGCCCCATGTCGCGGATGCGGTCCTCCGTGCGGTCGTCGGCGCGGGCAGCGGCGTGCTGACCTATACCTGCACGCCGTCAGGCTCGGGCCTGCGCCTGGGTATCGATCGGGACCTCGACGGGGCACTCGACGGTGACGAGCGGGCGGCAGGGAGCGATCCGGCCAATCCCTACAGCACGCCGTGAGCATGCACCTCACGCCTTCCTCGAAGGCCCCGGGATCGCTGGCCCGGTCGACGCTCATCCGGATGGGGGTGCGGATCGGGGTGATCATCGCCCTGACCACCCTGGTCAGCTACCTCCACATCTTCCGCTCCTTCCGCGACGAGGCCCTCGTGCAGATGGAGCGGACGGTCGCCGAGCGCAGCCAGCGGGAGCAGGCCATCTTCGTGCTCGCGCAGGACAACCACACCGTCCTCAAGCAGGCCCTGGAGGCGCGGCTCCAGGCCTGGAGCCAGCAGGATCCCAACCCTGTCTTCGATCGCCTGTTCTCGCAGCTCCCGGATGGGACGATCCGCAACAACTCCCAGGGCTTCGATGGCACGAAGCTGCCCGGGGTCTTCGTCCCCCGGGGGGTGACCCTGGACGCCGAGCTGCGCCGCCGGATCCTGGCGGCGTATGAGGTGGTCGCCCAGTATGGGCCTGCCTTCCATGTCCGCTTTACGAGCACCGGCGTGACGCTGCCGGAGGGGCCGATCGTCGGGTACTTCCCGGAGGGGGCCACCTACTTCCAGGACCTCGAGCCCACCTTCTCGATGGTGGCCATGGAGTACTTCCAGCTCTCGCGGCCGGAGAACGATGCGCGGCGGGAGTCCGTCTGGACGGGCATCTACGAGGATCCGCCCTCGAAGATCTGGTTCGTGACGGTCTCGACGCCGCTGGACCAGGGGGGCCGCCACGTCGCGACCTTCAACCATGACGTGCTGCTGGACGAGCTGATGCACCGCACGCTCGATGATCACCTGCCCGGCGGCTACAACATCCTCTTTCGTGACGATGGGCAGCTCATCGCCCACCCCAAGCTGAAGGTGAAGAGCGGGGCGGAGCCCTACAACCTCCTGAAGGACGCCCGGCCGCCAGAGCAGGTCTTCGAGCAGCCGGGCACCGCGGAGCAGCGCGCCGACCTGCGAGCCATCTTCGAGCGCGTGAAGGCCCGCGGGCCCGGTGAGACGGTCCTGGAGCTCCCCGACCACGAGGTGTACGTCGCCGTGCAGCGGCTGGCGGGCACCGGGTGGAACTTCGTCACGGTGCTGCCCGAGCGCGTGGTGTCCTCGGCGGCCTTCCGGGTGGCGCGCTATGTGCTGCTGTTCGGCGTGCTGTCGCTGCTGATCGAGCTCGCCATCATGTTCTGGGTGTTGAGGCTGCAGATCACGCGCCCGCTGCTGGACTTCACCCAGGCCACGGACCTGGTGGCGGCCGGTAACTTCCAGGTGACGCTGGCGTCCTCGCGCGACGACGAGCTGGGGCGGCTGGCCCACGCCTTCCAGCTGATGGCCCAGGAGGTCCAGCGGCGCGAGGAGGAGCTGCGGCAGGCCAACGAGGGGCTGGAGCACCGGGTGGAGGAGCGCACCCGGGAGCTCCAGGAGGTCCACAAGCAGCTGGTGGAGACCGCGCGGCAGGTGGGCCGGGCCGAGATCGCCACCAACGTGCTGCACAACGTGGGCAACGTGCTGAACAGCGTCTTCACCTCGGCGGTGGTGGCCCGGGAGCGGCTGGCCGGGTTGAAGCTCGAGAACGTGGAGAAGGTGGCGGCCCTGCTCGCGGAGCACGAGGCCGATCTCGCAACCTTCCTCTCGCAGGATGAGCGCGGGCGGAATGCCGTGCCCTTCCTGAACCGGCTGAGCAAGCACCTGCAGGCGGAGCGCCAGGAGATCCAGAACCTGCTCGGCGAGGTCAGCCGGCACACCGAGCACATCGGCACCATCGTCAAGCTGCAGCAGCGCTACGCCCGGACGCCGCAGAAGCTGGTCGAGCCCGTTCAGCTCGCGGAGCTGGTGGAGGACGCCTTGGGCATCAACCACGCCGCGCTCACCCGCCACTCCGTCCAGGTGGAGCGCGCCCTGGCGGACGTGCCGCCGGTGCTGACCGAGAAGCACAAGCTGCTGATGATCCTGGTCAACCTGATCAGCAACGCCAAGTATGCGCTGGACGGGCTGCCCGAGCAGGAGCGGCGCCTGACCGTGAGCCTGAGCCCTCCCGCCGAGGGACACCTCTGGATCGAGGTGCGGGACAATGGCATGGGGATCGCGCCGGAGATGCTCACGCGCATCTTCCAATATGGCTTCACCACCCGCGAGGAGGGGCATGGCTTTGGCCTGCACTCCAGCGCACTGGCGGCTCAAGAGATGGGGGGCACCCTGACCGCGCACAGCGATGGACTCGGCAAGGGCGCCACGTTCCGCTTGGAGCTCCCGTACACCCCCGAGCAGCAGGGCGAGCAATCTCATGGGTAAGCGACGAATCCTGGTCATCGACGACTCCGAGGACATCCACAAGGACTTCGCGCGGATCCTCTGTCCGGCGAAGACGGGAGATTGGGACGAGCTCGCCCGGCTGGAGGCGTCGCTCTTCGGGGCGACATCCCTCAGTGGGAGCTCCTCCAGCGAGTCCTTCGAGCTGGACTCGGCCTTCCAGGGGCAGGAGGGGCTCGCCAAGGTGCAGGAGGCCGTGGCCACGGGCCGTCCTTATGAGTTGGTGTTCCTGGACTACCGCATGCCTCCCGGCTGGAACGGCTACGAGACGCTGCGGCGCCTGCGCCAGGTGGCGCCCTCGTTGCCGGTGGTGCTCTGCTCGGCCTTCTCCGACTACTCCTGGGAGGAGATCTACCGGGAGTTCGCGGGAGCGCAGGCGCTGAAGGAGCTGAGGAAGCCCTTCGACAAGCAGGAGCTCCAGAGGCTGGCGCGCACGCTCACCGAGCCGCGAGTCGCCTAGCGAGGGGGACCTGACGGGTGGGGCGTACTCCTTTGGTGGTACGGCCCGTTCCGAGCGCCTCGCGTACCTTGCCTTCGTCGTCCTCAAGGCAGGTGAGATGAAACGCACGCAGACAGCACTGGCACTCTCGGGATCCTCTCAACGCAACAGCAGCCGCCGCACCCGGTCCTCTCTGCAGAGGGACCTCCGGCGGCAGGAGCAGCGGCTCAGGACCACGCTCGGCACGGCGGCGCGGGTGGCGCGGCTCCGCTCCGGGCTCACCCAGGCGGATGTGGCCGAGACGATCGGCACGGTGACGGAGGTGTACGGGCGCATGGAGCGCGGGAAGCTGCTCCCCAGCGTGCCCACGCTCTTCCGGCTCTGCCTGGCGCTCCACAGCGGCCCGCATGAGCTCCTGGGGTTCGCCCCTGCGGGCCGCACCTCGACGAAGCCGCAATGGGGGGCACTCAAGGTCCCGCCCACCCTGACGGATACGCCGGAGATCCGGCGCCTGGTGCGCCGCCTGTGCCGGCTGGAGAGCTCCCAGCTGCGGCTGGTCCAGCTGATCGTGGCCTCCCTGGTGGCGCGGCGGCTGAAGCGCCGGACGCGCGCGGCGGGCGCCTGAGCCCTACCGCTGCGCCACGACCACCGGCTTGGGGGAGGGGAGCACGCTGGCGTAGGCGGCGAAGAGCTGCCCGGTGAGGGCGAAGGTCTTCCCCGCGCCCGGAGCGCGCAGCGTGTCGTTGAGGAGCTTGCCCGTGTTCGGATCCTTCGAGACCTTGGGCTGGGAGAGGTTCATCCGGTAGCGCACCACGCCGCGCTTCACGCGGTGGATCACCGTGACCGTGCCGTCCGTGTCCACCTGATCCACGAGGCCCACGTGGGTGAGCCCATCGTTGCTCCGGCCGTCGCGGTTCTGGTCGTACGTCTCGCGGAAGAAGACGAGATCCCCGGCCAGGGGACGGCCGCCGTTGTAGACGCGACCGTGGTTCAGCGCATACCGATAGAGCGCGGTGACGCCGTTGTCGCCGGGCTTCGAGAGGCCCTTCAGCGAGAGGCCGGCCTGCGCGTAGACAGCCTCCACCAGCCCGGTGCAGTCGCTGGGGTAGGCACGGCCGCTCACCTTCACCTGGGCCTTGCCGACCAGCGCGCGCGCGGTGCTGAGCACCGTCTCTCGCGCATCCTTCGACACGCCAGGGTTGGACACCTTCCGCACTCGGGGGGCGGACTTCGGCGGGGACGCCTTGCGCTTCGGGGCCTCGGCGATCGCGGTGGGGGGCGCCTCGTCCTCCTCGGGGATGGCGCGAGGCATGGCCGACGGAGTCGCCGGCCGGTAGCGGTAGCTCTCGAAGAGCACCTGCCCGCCCAGCGGAGCCCCCGCGGAACCCGTGGCGCACCCCGTCATCCACACCAGCCCCGCCAGCAGCGCGATGTTCCTCATGTGCCCTCCGTGTGAGTCCACGTGCTACATGGTCCCGCCGACAGGCTGTGTCGTCAAAAAACCTACCCGAGCAACCGGGCGTCGAAGCTTGGGTTTTCGGTTTGTGGGGCGGTGGGATAATGGTGGGGAGATGCCCAGGCTTCCTCTCCTCGCCGTGCTTCTGTTCCTCACGGGTTGTGCGTCCCAGTCGTACCAGCGCGCGAAGGACGCGGACACGGCGGAGGCCTACCGTGACTTCCTCCGCGAGTACCCGAAGGACGACATGGCCGAGCCGGCCGAGGCCCGCCTCGAGGAGCTGGAGTTCGCGCAGGCCCAGAAGCTCCACACGGTGCTGGCCTACAAGCGCTTCCTGGAGGCCTACCCGGAGTCCCCGCAGGCCCGCGCGGCGGGCTCGCTGCTGGAGGGGCTGCGCTTCAACGCCGCGAAGGAGGCGGGCACGGCCGCGGCGTGGCGGCAGTTCCTGGCCGATCACCCGGAGGGGACGCACCGGGAGGAGGCCCAGCAGCTGCTGGCGGAGGCGCAGCGCAAGGAGCTGGCCTCGGCGGAGGACCCGAAGCGGCTCTCGGCCTTCCTGCGCGAGGCGGGGGACGATCCGCGGCGGCAGGAGGTGGAGGCGCGGCTGGATGATCAGACCTTCGCCCAGGCGAAGGCCTCGGGCGCCACGAAGCTCTTCGCGTACCTGAAGGACTTCCCGGCGGGCCAGCACCGCGAGGAGGCCAAGGCGCTGCTGCTGTCCGTGGAGGTGGAGGGCCTGCTCGTCTCGGGGCTGGTGGAGGAGGCCGAGGCGCGGGTGAAGGTGCATCCGCTGGGGCCGAAGCTGGAGGACTTCCCGGCGCGGCTGGCCCGGGCGAAGGCGGCGCGTGAGGTGCTGGCCTCCCACGAGCCGGTGGCCCAGGCCGCGCACGTGGGCCACTACCTGAGGGAGCTGGGCGATCTGCAGCAGGCGCTCGGGTCACCGGATCCGCTGGATCGCTGGCAGGCGGCGGAGGAGCTGGGGCAGCACGTCTCCGTGCGCTCTCTGGATCCGCTGCTCAACGCCTTCCGCACCGCGCGCAACCCGCTGATCCGCCTGTATGCGCTGGAGAGCCTCCAGAGTGTGCTGCGCGCCCTGCCTCGCGCGGTGGCCGAGTACGAGGTGGCGGTGCGGCTGGAGAGCCTGCGCGAGCGCGCGGGGAGCGCGGAGGTGTACCTCACCATCGCGGCGCTGCTGGATCTGACGGGGCAGCTCGAGCTGGCCTCCACCGAGTACCAGCGGGCCTACGACACCTCCAATCCGGATCCGGTGGTGCTCCGCCGCTGGGTGAAGATCCGCCAGGAGCGGCGCCAGCCCTTCTCGGCGGCGGTGGCGGCGCGGCAGCTGGCGCTGTGGGCGAACGGGGTGGCACGCGAGGAGGTGGTGTCCCCCGAGGGTGGGGTGCCGCTGGCGTCCGCCCGGCAGCTGTGCGCGGCGGCGGAGAACGCGCGCTACGCGGCGGAGGCCATCGCCCAGGCGCGCAAGGAGGCCACGGAGTTTCCCGAGGATCTGAACAGCTTCGAGCGGGCGGCGGCGGACGCGGTGAAGCTCTCGGAGGCGCGGCTGGCGGACGCGGAGCTGCTGCTGCGCGAGCAGAACCCGAGCGTGCGCCTGTGCCGGGATCAGCAGGTGCGCGAGCGCCTGAGCAACGCGGTGAAGGAGCGCAAGGTGGCGCTGGAGGCGGTGGGGACGAAGCTGCCGAAGCTGGCCCCGCTGCTCCTGGAGCTGGCGAGGGATCGCGATCCATCCCCGGAGGTCCGCTCGGTGGCGGCGGCCCGGCTGACCGCCCTCTCGGCGCGAGGAGACTGAACAGATTTTCCCTGCCCGCTCCCTGAGCGGGGATTAGAGTCCGGGGGCCCATGGCCACTCGCACCTACACGCTGAAGGTTCCTCAGGGTGCGAAGCCCTCCCTGCGGATCGACTACGCGGCGCTCCTGAACGAGGACCAGCTGCGGGCCGTGGAGGCGGGGGAGGGGCCGGCGCTGGTCATCGCCGGGGCGGGCTCGGGGAAGACGCGCACGCTGACGTTCCGGGTGGCGCGGCTGCTGGAGCGCGGGGTGCCCCCCGAGGGCATCCTCCTGCTCACCTTCACCAACAAGGCCGCGCGAGAGATGACGCGGCGGGTGGAGGAGCTGGCGGGCGGCTTCGTGGACGTGCGCAAGCTGCTGGGCGGCACCTTCCACCACGCGGCGCACACGCTGCTGCGGCAGTTCGCGCACAACCTGGGGTTCTCCCAGTCCTTCACGGTGCTGGATCGCGAGGACTCGCGGGATCTGATGTCCTCGTGCGTCGCCGAGCGGAAGATCGCGCGCGAGCGGCGCTTCCCCCGGGCGGAGGTGGTGCTGGATCTGGTGTCCACGGCGATCAACCTCCAGCGCTCGCTCTCGCAGGTGCTGGTGGAGGACCGGCCGCAGTTCCTGCCGCTGGCGGAGGAGGTGCTGGCGGTGGCGGTGCGCTTCCAGCAGCGCAAGCAGCAGATGAACCTGATGGACTTCGACGATCTGCTGCTGCACCTCAAGCGGCTGCTGGCCGAGCACGAGGCAGTGCGCGCGCAGCTTGTCGAGCGCTTCCAGTGCGTCCTGGTGGACGAGTACCAGGACACCAACCGCCTCCAGGGAGACTTGGTGGATCTGCTGGCGGGGGAGCGCAGGAACCTGACGGTGGTGGGGGACGACTGCCAGTCCATCTACAGCTTCCGGGGCGCGGACTTCACGAACATCATCGACTTCCCCCAGCGCTACCCCGGCTGCGGCGTGTACCCGCTGACGCGCAACTACCGCTCCACGCCGGAGATCCTGCAGCTGGCCAACGCCTCCATCGCCTTCAACCGGCGCCAGTTCACCAAGCAGCTCACCGCCGAGCGCCCCAGCGGCCCCAAGCCGGTGCTGGTGCCCACGAAGGACGTGGACGAGCAGGCGGCGTTCGTCGCCCAGCGCGTGCTGGAGCTGCGCGACGAGGGCGCACCGCTGGAGGAGATGGCGGTGCTCTACCGGGCGCACAGCCACTCCATGGAGCTGCAGCTCGAGCTGACGAAGCGGGGCATCCCCTTCCGGGTCCGCTCCGGGGTGCGCTTCTTCGAGCAGGCCCACATCAAGGATGTGCTGGCCCACCTGCGGTTCGCCTCCAACCCTGGGGACGAGCTGGCCTTCAAGCGGGTGGTGAAGCTGGTGAACGGGGTGGGGCAGGCCACGGCGGAGGCCCTGTGGACGGCCCTGCTCGCCCTCCCGCCGGAGCAGCCCGTGCAGGAGCGGCTGGGCCACCCGGATGTGCGCCGCCACGTGCCCCGGAGGGCCTCCGCGGGGTTCACCCGCTTCACGGCGATGATGGCCCGGCTCAACCGGCCCGAGGCCCTGCGCACTCCGGGCCAGCTCATCGAGGACGTGCTGACGGGGGGCTATGGCGAGTACCTCCGGGCCGAGTTCGTCGCCGAGGAGCGCCGCGAGGAGGACATCCGCCAGCTGGCCGAGTACGCCGGCCGCTTCGAGGACCTGCCGCGCTTCCTGTCCGAGATCGCCCTGGTCTCCGAGTTCTCCGCCGAGGACGCCATCTCCGGCGAGGAGCCGGACGAGTTCCTCACGCTCTCCACCATCCACCAGGCCAAGGGGCTGGAGTGGAAGGCCGTCTTCGTCATCTGGCTGGTGGAGGGGCGCTTCCCCCTGGTGACAGCCATTCGCAACCCGGAGGAGGAGGAGGAGGAGCGGCGCCTCTTCTATGTGGCCGTTACCCGGGCCAAGGACGAGCTGGCGCTGATCTACCCGCTGACGACCAACCCCCAGGACGGGGCTCGGGTCATCCTCCGCCAGTCACGGTTCATCGAGGAGCTGCCGGTAGGGGATGATGCTCCGTATGACAGGCTCATCCTGGAGGCGATGGAGACTCCAGTGCTCCCTCGCCTGGGGGGGGAGAAGGCGCTGCCGGGGGGGACGCCTGCCGGGGGAGGGGCCGATCCCGGGGTGGGGGGCACTTCGGACCCCGATCCGGACGCCGGGGACTAGCGCGGGCGGTGGCCAGAAACAGGCATGGCGCGCCGCGACGTGATACAGAGGGACAAGGCGGTGAGTCTCCTCTGGCCAGCGCCTCTCGATTCTCATGGCGGACAAACCTCGCATCATCGGGATTGACCTGGGCACGACCAACACGCTCGTGGCCTCCGTGCGCAACCGCATCCCGAAGATCGTCCCCACCGACCGCGGCAACCTGATCCTGCCGTCCGTGGTCGCGCTCTCTCAGAAGGGGGACCTGCTGGTCGGCGGCGTGGCCAAGGATCAGATGGTCACCAACCCGAAGAACACGCTCTACGGCACCAAGCGGCTCATCGGGCGCAAGTACCACTCCAAGGTCGTCGAAGAGCTCAAGAGCTACTTCAACTACGACATCGTCGAGGGCCCGGATGGGGACGCGGCGGTGTCGCTCGGCGGCAAGACGTACAGCCTGCCGCACGTGGCCAGCCTGATCCTCGCGCAGGTGAAGACCATCGCCGAGCAGTTCATGGGCGGGCCCATCCAGGAAGCCGTCATCTCCGTCCCCGCCTACTACAACGACAACCAGCGCAACGCGGTGAAGGAGGCGGGCAAGCTGGCGGGCTTCGACGTCAAGCGCATCGTCAACGAGCCCACCGCCGCGGCGCTGGCCTACGGCTTCAACCGGGGCCTGGATCAGAAGATCCTCGTCTATGACCTGGGCGGTGGCACCTTCGACGTGTCGGTGCTCCAGCTCACCGGCAACGTCTACGAGGTGCTCGCCACCGGCGGCGACACCTTCCTGGGCGGCGTGGACTTCGACAACCGCGTCATCGACTACGTGCTCGAGAAGTTCATCGAGGAGCACAAGATCGATCTGTCGCAGAGCCCCATCGCCATGCAGCGCATCAAGAACGCTGCCGAGGCCGCGAAGATCGATCTCACCCTGCGCCTCAACGTCGTGCTGGATCTGCCCTTCATCGAGGAGCGCAAGGGCAAGCCGATGGATCTGCGCATCCCGCTCACCCGCGACGTGCTCAACGCGCTCACGGGAGACCTGGTCAACCGGACCTTCGAGATCTGCGATCGGGTGCTCGAGGAGAAGGGCATCAAGCGCTCGGACATCGACGAGATCATCCTCGTGGGCGGCCAGAGCCGCATGCCGCTGGTGCAGCAGAAGATCCAGGAGCACTTCGGCAAGCCGCCGCGCAAGGGCGTCCACCCGGACGAGTGCGTGGCGCTGGGCGCGGCGCTGCTGGCGGACTCGCTGGGCAGCATCGACTCGGTGACGCTGCTGGACGCGGTGTCCATGCCCATCGGCTACGGGCTGCCCAACAACCGCGTCAAGCGCATCATCGACAAGAACACGCTCATCCCGCTGGTGAAGAGCTTCCGGCTCCCGGGGCCCAACCCCGCCAGCTCGCAGTTCATCGAGCTGGACATCTACCAGGGTGACAGCGACCTGATCGTGGACAACGAGTACCTGGGCACGGTGCGCCTGCCCGCCTCGTTCGCGGGGCGGAAGATCGACTTCAAGCTGACGGAGGAGTGTCTCCTGCAGGTGATGGTGGAGGACGGCGCCACCATGAAGAAGGTGGATCTGGCCACCCGGGACACGCCCGAGGCGCTCAAGAAGGCCATCGAAGAGGCGCTCCCCAAGGGGCCACCCCCGGTCGAGGTGCGCCAGCCCGAGGAGGGCGGCCTCTTCTCCAGCATCACGAAGGTGTTCCGCCGCAGGTAGCGGGAGACGCGATGCCGAAGTTCCCATCCAAGGAGTGGTGCGAGGAGGCGGTGCGGCTGACCAACGCGGACCCCGAGTCCGTGGCGGCGGGCCAGGGCTGGATGGGGGACTTCGGGGCGGTGGTGGACCCCGAGCCCGGCAAGCTGGCCAAGGTCTTCGTCGTGCACCTCGTCCCGAAGAACGGCCGCATCGAGAAGCTGCGGGTGCTGGACGATCCGGACGATCTGGACGAGTTCGAGCCCGCCTACGTGGCCCGGGCGCCCTACTCGGTGTGGAAGGAGCTGCTCGCGGGCACCCTGGATCCGGTGGAGGCGGTGCTCAAGCGCCGCATCTCGGTGAAGGGCGATCTCCAGCCGCTCATCGAGCGGATGCGGTACAAAGGGATCGCGGACCGCGTCTTCGCTCAGCTGAAGACGGAGTTCATCGACGACCGGTGAAGGGCCGCGGAGGCATCTTCGGATGGGCATCGGCAAGGAGCTGAAGAAGCGGGCGCTGGGTGTCACGGCCAAGGCGATGGAGCGGCTCATGGCGGACGAGAAGCGCGCCATGCAGCTCGCCAACGCCATTGGGAAGGTGCAGCGGGGCAAGCAGGCGCTCGACAGGGGACAGGCGGATCTCATGCGCGCCTTCAGCTTCGCCCCCAAGAGCGACTTCAAGGCGGTGGGCAAGAAGCTCTCCGGCCTCAAGCGCCGCCTGCGCGAACTGGACGAGAAGCTCGGCACGCTCACCGGGGAGTAGGGCAGCGCAGGGCCCTCGCCGGAATGGAAAGCCGAGGGGGTGGCGTTAAATAGCGTTGACAGGTGAGGGGGCGGATGGCATTTACCCCCCGCGTTGGACGACGCCACGGGCGTATAGCTCAGCGGTAGAGCACTGCCTTCACACGGCAGGGGTCGCAGGTTCAAACCCTGCTGCGCCCACTCAGTACTGGGGCCGTGAGTCCGGGAGACAATCCCAGGATTCACGGCCTCTTCCTTTTCCGGCCCCGAGTGCCCGGTACTCACCAGTTGCCCGGCGTGGGGTATCCGCTGGTCGGCAGACGCGAGCCGGGAGCCCACGGCTCCTGCGCAGCCGAGTGATCGCCATGCGACACTGGCGGGTGGGGGTCAGGAGTCGACCGATGCCGAACGTACGGTTTACATGGGACCAGGAGGGGCACGTCACCGCCCTCGCGGAGCCACCGGACGACGTCCTCGCGGACTACCTGTCCGAAGAGGTCCGCGACGACTCGCGCCTCTGCCGCCGGCTGCTCGACATCATCCGCGCGCTGCGGCTGGGCAAGCACTCGTGCTGGACGGCCGAGGGAGAGGCCTGGAACGTGAACCTGACGAAGGCGCGCGCGGTCATCGAGAGCGAGTACGCCGTCCCGGGCCGCGCGCGCGAGCTGACGCTGGGGGAGTTCGAGGAGCTCGTCCAGTCCTGGCTCCGGTTCCTCGAGACCACCCGCTGAGCCCGCTCAGGGCGCGTCAGGGACGGCGGGGCTCGGCGGGCGCTCCTTCGGGACAGGCTGGGAGCGCGCCTTGAGCAGCGAGGCCACCACGGAGCCGCCGATGAGCGCGGCGATGACGCCCAGGGAGACGAAGGCCGGCACCTTCACCACGTCCACCAGCGTCATCTTCGCGCCCACGAACACGAGCACCGCGGACAGGCCGACCTTCAGGTAGCTGAACTTCTCCACCATGCCGGCCACCAGGAAGAACAGCGAGCGCAGGCCGAGGATGGCGAAGATGTTCGAGGTGAAGACGAGGAACGGATCCTGGGTGACGGCGAAGATGGCGGGGATGGAGTCGAGCGCGAAGATGACGTCGGTCGCCTCCACGAGGATCAGCGCCATGAAGAGCGGGGTGGCCAGCCGCTTGCCGGCCTCCTTGGTGAAGAAGTGGTGGCTGTCGAACCGGCTCGTCGAGGGGATGGTGCGGCGGGCCCAGCGCATGGCCCAGCTGTTCTCCGGGTGCTCCTCCTGGTTGCGGTTGAGGAACAGCTTGATGCCCGTGATGATGAGGAACGCGCCGAAGACGTAGATGAGCCAGTGGAAGCGCTGGAGCATGGCCACGCCGGCGAAGATCATCACCGCGCGCAGCACCAGCGCGCTGAGGATGCCCCAGAAGAGCACCCGGTGCTGGTAGAGCGCGGGGATGCGCAGGGCCGAGAAGACGATGACGAAGACGAAGATGTTGTCGATCGAGAGCGACTTCTCGATCAGGTAGCCGGTGAGGAACTGCACCCCTGGCTCGGCGCCGAACTTCCACCAGATGCCCGCGTTGAACAGCAGCGCGAGCCCCACCCAGACGGCGCTCCACGTCAGCGCCTCCTTCACGCGCACCACGTGCGCGCTGCGGTGGAAGACGCCCAGATCCAGCGCGAGCATGGCGAGGACGAAGGCGATGAATCCTGCCCAGAGGGCGGGGCTACCAATGCTTTGCAGTTCCAAGAGATCCCCCGGGGAGCGTCAGTGGGCGAAGGGCAGGGCGTAGGCGTGGCGAAGCGGTACCCCTGTGGAATAGGGAGCCGCGGATTATTCGGCAAATAGGAAATATACCTGCCAAACATCGAATAAACCGATGAATGCCAGGGTGGGCCTGCGTGCGGACGGCCCCTCTCCGGAGTGGTCGAGGCTTTGCGGGATGTGTTCGGGCTGACACAACCGTTGCCTCCCCTCACTTAGGAAGAGGATCACCATTGAGAAGACTTCACGTGCTTGCAGTCCTCTGCTCTTCGCTCCTGTGGGTCGCGCTGGGATGCGGCTCGGAGCAGCAACTCGACTCTGGGGAAGCGGCGCCGGAGCTCGGCCAGGCTCCCTCTCCGGCCCCCACCCCCGCCGCTCCTCCGCCAGCCACGGGGACGAGCCCTGACTCCACTCCCACGCCGGCGCCAGCGCCTGCCCCCGAGCCAGCGCCTGCCCCCGAGCCTGCACCTGCCCCCGAGCCAGCGCCTGCCCCCCCGCCCAGTGCTCCGGGAGTGGACGCGTTCGGGGTGACGATGCTCCACCCCTCGAAGGCCGGCGGCGAGCGCTGGGCCCTGGCGGCGGATGCGACGCGGGATCCGCGCTTCAACCCCCAGAACACCATCACCCGCAACGCGGATGGCTCCTGGAAGATCCAGTCCTCCCAGGTGCGCATGTCCGTCTTCACCTCCACCGGCTACGACGCGGGGAAGATCCCCACGTACGACCGGGATGTCCTCGCGGGCCGGGGCTACATGCAGGCCGCCAATGACTGGAAGAACGTGGAGATGACGGGCTTCGTGAAGCTCAACGCCGCCTCGGACATGGGCGACAACTTCGACTGGTATGCGCGCGGCGGCCGGCACACCGACTCGCTGGCGTGCGAGGGCTCCTCGTACAAGGGCGCGCTGCACTACGACGGGCGCACGCGCTGGCAGAAGGAGACGTGGCACGTCAGCTACGAGCAGGCCCCGTACAAGCCCGCCACCCGCTCGCTGGTGGGCCGGTGGGTCGGCTTCAAGTCCGTCATGCGCAACACCCTCGTGGACGGCAAGGAGGCCGTGCGGCTCGAGCTCTACCTCAACGACAACGCCGACAAGGTCACCTGGCAGAAGATCTACGACATAGTGGATTCGGGTGGCTGGGGCGGAGACGCGACGCACTGTGGCGGGGCTACGGACGCCATGCCCATCACCTGGGGCGGCCCGATCGCCGTCTTCCGCTGGGATAACGCCAACGATGTGGACTTCAAGTGGCTCAGCATTCGAGAAATCGAAGCTGACTGACCACCTCTGAACGTGGGCTCATACCCAGGCACCGGTGGTTGTGTGCCGGGCGTGAGCGCAGCCTTCCTCCGCCGCGGCAACTTTCGCGCGGCATCTATGGATACGCCCCGAGCAGCGCGACACGGCTGCTCGGGGTCTCCGGGGGAACAGGCTCATGCAGATCACGTTCATTGGCCACGCGGGCTTCGTGGTGGAGACCGCTGGCGCCCTGGTGGTCATGGATCCCTGGCTGTCGCCCAGGGGCGCCTTTGACTCGGCGTGGATGCAGTTCCCCAGAAACCACCACCTGGCGCCGCGGGTGCGCGAGCTGCTGGAGACGTCTCCCAAGCAACGGTTCCTGTACGTCAGCCATGAGCACAAGGATCACTTCGATCCGGAGTTCCTCGAGACGATCGAGCGGCGGGACTTCACGGTCATCATCCCGCGCTTCCAGCGAGCCGAGCTGCGCGAGGTGTTCCAGGCCTATGGGTGCCAGCGGGTGATCGCCTGCGCGGATCGGCAGGAGATCCCGCTGCAGGGAGGGGGGTACCTCAAGCTCTTCCTGATGGAGTCCGGGACGAACCGGGACTCGGCCCTGCTGGTGCGCGGAGATGGGCAGTGCTTCCTCAACCTCAACGACTGCAAGCTGCATGATCGGCTGGCGAACATCGTGGCGGAGGAGGGGCCGATCGACGTGTTCACCGCCCAGTTCTCGGGGGCCATCTGGCACCCCGTCTGCTACGAGTACCCACACGAGGCGTACCGGGCCATCTCGCTGCAGAAGCGCGACAGCAAGTTCGAGGCCGTGGCGCGGGCGCTCGACACGGTGAAGCCGCGGGGCTACCTGGCGTCCGCGGGGCCCGCCTGCTTCCTGGAGCCGGAGCTGTTCCACCTGAACCTGGAGCAGGAGAGCATCTTCCCCCGGGCCTCCGCCCTGTTCGATTTCCTGCACCGGCGGCTTCCGGGGGCGGACACTCGCTACTTCGAGCCCATGCCGGGGGACGTGTTCGACGTGAAGCGCCTGGAGCGGATCCACTCGGCGCCGGAGCGCGTCACGGAAGAGAACCTGGAGGCCTACTTGCGGGCGTACGCCGCGGATCAGGCGCACCTCTACGGCCCTCGGCGGCGCAACATCCTGCGCGCCGAGGTGGCGGAGCTCCACGAGCTGCTGCGGGTGGAGCTGCGGCGCAAGCTGGACCTGCTGGAGCTGCACAAGCGGGTGGGGATGCCGCTGTATGTGATGATCCGGGAGGCGCCGACGCGGCTGCTGCGCGTGGACTTCCAGGAGCGGCGGGTGGAGGTCGTCGCGGCGATCCGGGACTCCTGCCGGTACACGATGACGGTGAGCGCCGTGGACATCGCGCGGGTCCTGGAGCGCAAGCTCACCTGGGAGGACTTCCTGCTGTCCCTGCGGCACCGGATGAGCCGGAACCCGGATGTCTACGATCCGATCCTCCACGGCTTCATCGGCCTGGAGATCGACGACATTCGCGAGTTCTGCGAGGGCGTGCGGGCCACGGAGGCTCGGCGCGAGCGCACCACGGTGGTGGCGGGGGGCCAGCGCTACTCCGTGCTGCGCTACTGCCCGCACCAGGGCGCGGATCTGGCCGAGGGCTGGGTGGAGGAGGGCCGGTACCTGGTGTGCCCGCGCCACCGCTGGCAGTTCGATCTGCGCGAGGGAGGGCAGTGCCCGCTGAACGGGGCCTCCATCGAGGCCAGGTGCCAGCAGGATGCGGATCGCAAGCGGGAGCCGGAGCGTGACAAGCCGGCTGCCTCGCTGGAGGTCCGGCCCGAGTCCTGAGCGCCCGCGGGGCCTCAGGGCAGGCGGGTGAACAGCTCCAGCTCGAAGCGGCCGTTGTCCGTGCGCAGCCCGACGGGCCCGTCGAAGGCGAGCGCCTCGGGGGGAAGCCTGCCCTCCCAGACGAGGGTGCCATCCACGTGGACGCGCAGCGACGAGCCGTCCAGGTCCGCGCGGAGCACGTGGGAGGCTCCCCGTGCGATGAGGGGCACGGGTTCCCTCTGGCGAGGGCGTACGATGGTGTAGCCCCGGTTCCCGCAGGCCGCGCTGGTGTGCTGGCGGGGATTGGACTTGATGGACACGACCAGGCCGGGCTTGGGCGCGAGTCGCCACATCACGTACACCACATTGCAGCCATCCTGGGCGCGCAGCTTCAGGCCCACCTGCCGGCGCAGCTCTCCGGAGGCGAGGGCCTGCAGGACCTCAGTGGGCCCCAGGTAGGTGAAGCGCAGCTCGGCCATCGGTGAGGTGGAGGCGGGGACGACAGCGCGCATCTTGGGGACTTCGACGAGCCAGCGTCCCTTCGGGCCCGGCGCGAGCGCTCCCTCCGTGGCGCGGAGCTGCTGGAGAGAGACCCGGGTGAGCGGGCGCGGAGCCGGTTTGACCGGGAAGTCCGCTGGGCTGATCAGACCCAGCGCCAGGACGAGCAGCCGTGACTTCATGGGGCTTCCTGGCCGAGGAAGGCGCCGAGGGCCTCCAGGTGGGCACGAAGCCAGGCCTGCTCCGCGCGGAGCCGTGCCAGCTCGAGGATGACGTAGTCATGGAAGCGGCGCACCTTCACCGTCTCCAGGGTCTGGATGGACTGGAGCTGGCCCTCCAGATCGCCGACGAGCACGGTGACCTCTCGCAGCCGGGTCTCCTCGGCGCTCCGGGTGGCGCGCAGCTGTTCGAGCAGCCGCTCCACGCGCTGCGGCAGTCCTTCCACGTCCTCCTCGAGGGCCCGCAGGCGGGCCGAGCGTGCCCGCTCGTTGGCCGCGGACTGGCTCAGGCCTCCGAGCTTGTAGGAGACGGTGATCATCCCAAAGAGGGGAACATCCTGGGGCACATCGATCAGCTCGTCATAGCCACCCCGGAGGGTGACGCTCCAGGCGGTGGAGCGGCGCACCTTGCCGGAGAGCCGCTCGATCTTCTCCTCCGCGTCCCGCAGCTCCTGGAGCAGCGCCGAGAGGGGACGCTCCGGGCGGGGAGGGAGGCGCGCGAGGCGCTCCTGGGCGCGGGTGGTGTCGCTCGCCAGGGCGCGGAGGGAGTCCAGGCGGAGCTGGAGCGCGTTGAGCTCTTCCAGGGTGGCCCGGCCTTCCCGCACGTCCATCCGGAGGGACTCGACCAGCCGCTCGCCCTCGGGGAGGGCCGCCTCGAGCACCGCGAGCCGTGCCTTCAGCGCGGGAGCGGCGCCAGCGTCTGGCCCGGACTGCAGCGCGGCCTGGAGCCCCGAGATCGCCTGATGGCGTTGACACTCGGCCTCCGCCCGGTGACGGAGCGTCATCCCCCGGTACACGCCCACCAGCTCATAGCCCAGGCCCGCGGTGATCCGCAGCTTCGGCTCGCCCAGGGGAGCGCCGCCGGCTCCGCTCGCGGCCTCGCCTGCGTTCACCACGCCCGTGCTGGCGAAGACCTCGGGCGCCAGCAGCACCGCGGTCTCCGCGTCAGTCATTCCCCGGATGAACTCGCACCAGGCGGGCTCGGGGCCCGAGCGCAGCTCTGGCGTTGCGGGGGGCGCAGGCGTCTCGGCCGGCTGGGCTCCCGCCGGGTGCAAGGCGGCGAGGCAGAGCAGGGTGCCCCCGATGATGGATGTCCTCAATGCTCACCTCCCTTGGCCCTACAAAAGGAGCGGAGGCCGCCCCAGGTGGAGCAGCTCTTCCTGGGCGGAGACGCCATCCTGGAGCTGGAGCTCCACCATGACGCCTCGCAGGAAGTGCTGGCGGATGGGGTGCTTCACCGCCACCTCACCCTCCAGCGTCTCGCCCACCACTCCGACCTGGCGGCACCACACCAGCTTCGCCGCGCACGCATAGAGCGGCGTCCCAGGACGGGCGTTCTCCAGGTTCTCGTACGGAACGAAGGCCACCGCGAGATTGCCTTCGAGGGCCCGCAGGTGCGGCGAGGCGTGGATGGAGGCGAGCAGCTTCTCGTACCGCCCGGCGGCCTCATCGAGCGCCCGCAGATCCTCCTGGAGCGCACCCCGGAGGGCCTCGGCACGGGCCTGCTCCAGGACGGAGCGGGTGTGCTCGCGCTCCAGCAGGAGCACCTCCGTGGTCACCTTGCCGGCCTTCCCGCCGGGCCCACCTCTCGCGGCGTCGAGGCCCTGGAGCTCCCGCCGCAGCTGTTGCTGCCGCGTCTCCAGCTCCGCCGCATGCTCGGCCAGCGTGAGGTTGCTCTGGGCCATCTGCGCGAGCTGGTGGTTGGTGGTGAGGTGATCCTCCTGATCGAGCAGGCGGGCGCCGTAGAGCGCCTCGGTGCGCACGCGCGACAGGCCGGAGTAGGCGCGGTTGGACTCCTCGATCTCCTGCCGGGCCTGCTGGTACTCGCGGTGCAGGGAGGCCAGGCGCCGCAGGGCCTGCTCCCGGGAGGCGCGCTCGCTGCCGAGCGCGGCCTGGAAGCGCTCCTGGAAGTCCCGCTCCGCGGCGAGGGTTCGCTCGGCGTCAGCGAGTCGGGCCTGCGCGTCCCGCCGGTTGGCGAGCACCTGATCGCGCGCGGAGGTCTGCTGCGCGATCTGCGCGTTGAGCTGGAGGATCTGGGGATCCGTGGGCGAGAGGACGGTGGGGGCCACCCAGCTTCGGCTCAGCAGGAAGAACCCCTGGAGGCCCAGGTAGGTGATGAACCCGAGCAGGATGAGGCAGAGCAGCACGGTGCCCAGCGCCTTGTAGGCGTTCACGGCGACCGAGTTCACTTTGTTGGCGACTTGCTGGTTCATGAGGCGCCCTCACCGGGTCGAGGAGGTGGAAGGGAGACGCGCTCAGGGGGAGGCGTCTCCGCGCGGGTGGGGGCGGGGCTGCCGCGGGTCTCCCAGCTGCCCGAGTCCAGGGTCAGCAGGGCCAGCGGGGTGAAGAGGGCATAGGTGACCGGCATCATCAGCGCCATGGGGAGGAAGCAGAGGGCTGGGACGCGGCGGTCCTCGGGCAGGTGGCGGGTCTCCATCCGGTAGATGAAGCCCAGGAAGGCCACCACCAGCACGTGCATGGCGAGGATGTCCCAGAACTCGTCGTTCAGGACGTTGTGGACGATGACGATGGGGTAGGAGAGCAGCAGCGCGAGCTGCGAGACGTAGTGGATGGTGATGACGGGGTGCAGCCGCCACGCGTGGCTCAGCCCGCCCAGCATGTCCACCAGGTTGGAGCGCCGCCAGCGCAGCTGCTGCGCGAAGTAGCCCGCCAGGGTGGAGGGCGCGGCGGTGAAGCAGAACGCCTCCGTCGTGTAGATGGTCTCGTAGCCGGCCTTGATGATCTGGCGGGTGAGGAACCGGTCCTCGCCATACTTGATGGGGACGCCGGCGATGGTGCGGGCCTCGAGGATGGGCTCCAGCTCCACCAGCACGTGGCGGCGGTACGCGGTGAGGCAGCCGGACAGGCACATCACCGTGCGGAAGCTCCGCTCCAGATCCTTGAGCCACTCCTGGGCGAAGTGGAACTTGATCTCGATCATGCGCGTCATCCAGTTCTGGTGGCGGTTGACCACATACGTGCGGCCCCCGACGGCGGCCACGCGCGGGTGGAGGAACCGGCGGATGAGCTGGCGCACGGCGCTGCGATCCACGATCACGTCCGAGTCCACCGAGACGATGATCTCCGCCTGGGTTGCGCGCACGCCGCGGTTGATGCCCTTGCGCTTGCCCATGTTCGTGGGGTTGCGCGTCACCAGGACATTGGAGCGGCCCTCGGCCGCCTTCTGAGCCCAGGCGTAGCTGTCGTCCCTGGAGCAGTCGTCAACGACGATGATCTGCAGCTTGTCCGCGGGGTAGTCCTGTTGAAGGAGGCTGAGGATGACGTGGTAGATGCCCTCACCCTCGTTGTAGAGCGGGATGATGATGGCCACGGTGGGCTCGTAGGCGTCGTTCGTGGCATCGAACTGTGGACCCCGGAGCCGCCGCAGCAACGGCCCGAGGAGGTAGCGGTTCATCAGCACGACGAGGAACAGCATCTGGATGGGAAATAGCTCCATCGACTGAGTGCCCCCCCCGTGGCTTCAAGGCGCGCAAAAGGTCGAGCCCCTGACGCTGGGGATCAACCTGCCTCGGGGGGCTGCCCTCCGCGCTTCGGAGGACGGTGGGCGGCGTGTGTGAAGTCGGGAGCCTCCCGCCTCACAGCCCTGGGGATGGGCTCGGCGTCCTTCACTGCCCAGTGCTCTCGGCTGGGGGGGCTGGTTGGACTGAGCAGGGCCGGGCTTAGGTTTCCGCGCACTTATCAGGTGAGGGGGGCAGTATGAGAAAATGGGGTGCGGGGTTGAAGGTGGGGGTGGGGATGGTGATCGTGGCGTGGGCCTTGCTGGCCTCTCCCGCAGCGGCGCAGACCCCCGCGGAGTCTGGACAGTGGGGACCGCTGATGTCCTGGCCGATCTCCGCCACCCACACCCACGTGCTGCCGACGGGCAAGGTGTTCTTCTTCGGTGAGTTCGACGAAGGCCTGATGCCGCCTCGCCTCTGGGATCCCGTCACCAACACCCTCACGCAGCTCCCCGCGCCGCACTACAACATCTTCTGCGCGGGCCACTCGTACTTAGCGGATGGCCGGCTGCTGGTGACGGGGGGGCACATCGACTCCCACGTGGGCGAGCCCCACGCGATCATCTTCAACCCGTTCACCTCCTCGTGGGAGCACGCGCCGGACATGAACGACAGGCGCTGGTACCCCACGAACACCACGCTGCCCAATGGAGACATCATGGTGCTGTCCGGGGAGACCGTCGACTCGGGCATCTCCAACGAGCTGCCGCAGCGCTGGGACGCGGCCTCGGGCACGTGGCGGAACCTCACCACGGCCATGAAGGATCTGCCGTACTACCCACGGATGTTCCTGGCCCCCAACGGGAAGCTCCTCTGCGTCGGGCCTGGGCGTACCAACCACTACCTGGATCCGGAGGGGACGGGGACGTGGTTCGAGTCCGCGAAGAGCAACTTCGGAGGCCGGCCGTACGGCGGCGCGGTCATGTTCGACAACAAGGTCCTCCTCACGGGCGGCGGGGATCCTCCGACGAACACGGTGGAGCTCCTGAACCTCAACAGCGCCACCCCGGTCTGGCAGTCCATGGCGCCGATGAGCGTGGCGCGGCGGCAGCACAACACCACGCTGCTGCCCGATGGCACGGTGCTGGTGACGGGAGGCAGCAGCGCCGGCGGGTTCAACAGCGCCTCTGGCGCGGTCTATTACGCGGAGGTCTGGAACCCCGCCACGAACACTTGGAAGACGCTGGCCAGCGGCTCGGCCTACCGGGGCTATCACTCCACCTCGGTGCTGCTGCCGGATGGCCGGGTCCTGAGCGCGGGCGGGCGCGAGGTGCAGACCGCGCAGGTCTTCTCGCCGCCCTACCTCTTCAAGGGACCGCGTCCCACCCTCTCCTCGGCGCCGGACGTGGTGACGCCGGGGACGAGCTTCTTCGTGGCCACGCCAGACACGGGGATCCAGAAGGTGACGCTCCTGGCCCTGGCCTCGACGACGCACGCCTTCGATCAGAACCAGCGGCTGCTCACGCTGAACTTCGCGCCGGCCAACGGCGGGCTCACCCTCACCGCCCCAGCCACCAACATCGCGGCGCCGCCAGGCCCCTACATGCTCTTCCTGGTCAACGGACAGGGGGTGCCCTCCGTCGCGAAGATGGTCCGGGTGGAGGCCGTGAGGCCCAAGGGCGTCCGCGTCATCAACTTCAGCGATGTCTGGAAGTACGACGCCAGCAATGTCGATCGCGGCACGGCCTGGCTCGCCCGGGACTATGCCGACTCGGCGTGGCCCTCCGGTCCCGGGCAGCTCGGCTTCGGGGACCAGGATGAGGGCACGGTGCTCCCGCGCACCAGCCCCTCCCAACCCTCCGTCTACTTCCGCAAGAAGTTCACCCTTGATGCGCTGATCACCGCCGCCCGCCTGGAGGTGCTGCACGATGACGGCGTGCAGGTGTGGATCAACGGCGTGCCTGTCTTCTCCAAGTACATGGACAAGGGGCTCGGCTTCTCCACCTATGCCTCGGTGTCCACGAGCAATGAGTACAGCCGTGCCACGGTGTCCCTGTCCCCCAACCCCTTCCTCGTGGGCGAGAACGTCATCACCGCGATGGTGAAGCAGGTGAGTGGTAGCTCGGATGACCTCACCTTCGCGCTCGGGCTGGAGGTGGAGAAGCTGGAGGGGCCCGTCCCGGACTCGCTGAGCCTCATCGCGCCCAATGGAGGGGAGATCCTCCATCCGGGGACGATGACCTCCATCCGCTGGTCCAGCACGGGCACCGTCAGCTCGGTGGCGCTCGCGTACTCGACGGATGCGGGGGCCACGTGGACGCCCATTGTCTCCGGGGTGGCGGCGAGCGCGGGGCTCTACACGTGGACGGTGCCCAACGTGAGCACGGCTCAGGCGCTGGTGCGGGTCTCCCAGGTCGGCGGCGGAGTGTCGGACGTGAGTGATGCCCCCTTCACGATCATCCAGGAGATGGACGTGCAGGCGATCGCGTTCGGCTCTGTGTGGAAGTACTGGGCCAGTGGGGTGGATCCGGGGGCGGCCTGGAACACGCCTGGCTTCAATGACTCGGGGTGGAGCTCCGGGGCAGGGCAGCTGGGCTATGGAGACGCGGACGAGGCCACCGTGCTCACCCGCACCGTTCCCTCTCAGTCATCCGTCTATTTCCGCAAGAAGATCACCCTCTCCGGGCCTGTCACCTCGGCCACCCTGAGCGCGCTCTTCGATGACGGGGTCGTGGTCTACGTGAATGGGACGCAGGTGTTCTCGCGCAACGTGGAGCACCTGGAGCACGACAGGTACGCCACGGAGGGCACGGAGAACCAGCAGGAGACCACGAGCCTGGCGCTGTCACCCAACCCGTTCGTCGTGGGGGAGAACACCGTCGCGGTGATGGTGAAGCAGGTGGGAGGGTCCTCGCCGGATCTCTCCTTCGATCTCGCGCTGGAGGTCGGAGTCATGGTCGAGGGGCCTTGAGGGCCTCGGCGCGCTGGAGATCTCGGGTGAGCTCGTCCCGCCGGGCCTGCCGCTGGGCCTCGGAGGTGAAGGGGATCTTCTCCAGCTCTTCCCGGGCGGCGCGGGCAACGCGCGCCACGCCGTCCCGGGCGATGACGCCCACCTCGTAGGCCTCCACGGCGGCGCCCACATAGGTGTCGAAGAAGAAGATGCGCTGGGCGCGCCAGACCTCTCGGACGGGCTCGGGCGTGCCGACGACATCGTGGATGAAGATGGCGCGGACAGACTCGGGGTGGGCCGCCAGCATCTGTTCGCCGAAGGCCACGTCTCCCTGGCCGCTGTCGCCGGTGAAGACGAAGCCATATTCGGGGTAGAGCTGCGCGTAGCGGCTGAAGTTGTCGAACTTCTTCTCCGCGATGCGCGCGTTGCCGAGGAGGTGGGTGAAGGCGCCGGCGAGCATCACCGCCGGGCCCACCCCATGCTGGCGCAGGGTCTCGAGCGTCTTGTCCTCGATGAGCCCGAGTGGATCCATGGGCCGGGCGCTGACGAAGGTGAGATCGCCCTCGCGGCCGGGGATGACGCCGGGACCGCGATCGAGCTCCCGGTAGAGCTGGAGCACGCCGGGGTACACCGTCTTGGGCGGGTAGCGCGTGTCCTTCCAGTTGGCGATGAACGTGTCATCGATGTCGCTGAGGACCTTGTTCTCGCCGCTCGGGGCGGTGGCGGCCTCCCGGTGGATGTGGTCGAGGATGTCCTGGCGGAGGGCCGGGTCATCCACATCGGTGAAGACGAGCTGCTGCAGGTCGCGGTAGTTGCCACGGCCATCGAGCAGGTTCTTGAACTCGGTGAGCTCGCGGCCGCGCAGGCCGAGGAACAGGGCGCGGATCATCCGCTCGGCCAGCAGGGGCGTGGGGCCCTTCTGGAGCGAGAACATGAGGCCGGCGCGCACGGGGAGGCCCAGCTCGTGGGCGCGCTGGAGGCACAGCAGCTCGAGCAGTGCGGTGAGGTTGTCCGGGCCGACGAGCCGGTCGTCCATGTCGGAGAGGAGCGCCTCCACATCCACGTTGGTGAGCAGGTAGTTGAGCTCGGCGGCGGTCGCGGTCTGGAAGAGCTGGAGGATCTGCTGCTCCTCGCGCCGATCGGTGTGCCCTGTCATCAGGGCGCGGAGCGTCTGGAGTTTGAGCGTCGCGGTGGTGAGGTCCACAGGGGCTCCCGGCGGTGCGGCGGGTCTTGCCGCGATCGAGGATCAGCCTAGCTGGAGAGCAGGCGGACTGGGAGGCATGAGCGCGAGAGGTCCCGTGACAAGGGACCGGGAGCCTGCTTCGCTAGGCCGTCCATGCCACCGAGTCCCTCCTCGCCACCATCGATGCCGTTGCCGCCGGACGAGGTCCACGTCTGGATCACGGAGCCCGAGAAGATCGAGGAGCCAGGCTTGCTGGCGGCGTACCTGGAGCTGCTGAGCCCCGAGGAGCGGGAGAAGCAGCGGCGGTTCTACTTCGAGCGGCACCGGCGGCAGTACCTGGTCTCGCATGCGCTCGTGCGGCTGACTCTGTCGCGCTACGCGCCGGTGGAGCCCCAGGCGTGGTCCTTCGTCACGAACGAGTTCGGCTGTCCGCGGGTGGCGGGAGAGGGGAGCACGGGGCTGCGCTTCAATCTCAGCCACACGGACGGGATGGCGGTGGTGGCGGTGGCGCGCGACGTGGACGTGGGCGTGGATGTGGAGGATGCCTTCCGGGCGGGAGAGACGGTGGGGCTCGCCGACCGGTTCTTCGCGCCCTCGGAGGTCACGGCCCTGCGGGCGCTGGAGGTGCCGCGTCAGCAGGACCGCTTCTTCGCGTACTGGACCTTGAAGGAGTCGTACATCAAGGCCCGCGGGATGGGGCTCTCCCTGCCGCTGGAGCAGTTCGCGTTCGAGCTGCAGCCCGAGCATCCTCCCCGGATCTCCTTCGATCCGCGCCTGAGAGATGACCCCGAGTCGTGGCAGTTCTTTCAGCATCGGCCTTCCCCCCGGCACCAGGCGGCCTTGGCAGTCCGCCGACCGAGGAGCCAGCCATTTCACGTGCGGTGGCTGTGGACCGTGTAGCGGAGGCGGTAGGTTGCGACGACGTGCCGTGGCACTACCCGCGGGCAGGGAGATCACCATCTACCACCTGGGGCCATGACTCCTCACCACCTTGAGGGGCGCCCACAGAGTTCCTACCTATCAAGTAGGGCTCGTTGTCAAACAGGATCCGCTCATGACAGTCGAGGAATCGACATAGTAAAATCAGCGCACAGCGCCCGGTGAGGGTTTGACGTGCGCCGGCTGGATACCTGGACCCTCGAGCGGTGCGCCTTCAAAACCTGCCATCCAGAGGGTTCGTACTCATGTCGACGCCTGAGAGATCTGCCTGCCCGGTCAACTCCTTCAATGAGTGGGATCCTCTCGAAGAAGTGATCGTAGGTGTCGTCGATGGCGCTACCGTGCCTCCGTCCCACATCGCCCTGAAGGCGACCCTCCCGGAGGATCAGCACGAGTTCTTCCGGAAGAACGCAGGCAAGTCCTTTCCTCCCGAGCAGATCGCCGCGGCCAAGAAGGATCTGGAGGAGCTGGTGCATCTGCTCGAGGCCGAGGGCGTCAAGGTCCGCCGGCCCGACGCGATCGATCAGCTCAAGCATTTCGGTGGGCTGAGCTGGACGAGCACGGGCCTCTATGCCGCCATGCCGCGCGACGTGCTGCTGGTGGTGGGCAACGAGATCATCGAATCACCGATGGCCTGGCGCTCGCGCTACTACGAGACGTCCCCTTACCGGCCGCTGCTGAAGGAGTACTTCCGGGGCGGCGCCAGGTGGAGCGCGGGGCCCAAGCCGGAGCTGCGAGACGAGCTCTACGACTACGACTTCGTCGATCCCAAGGAGGGCGAACCGATGCGCTACGTCATCACCGAGTTCGAGCCCACCTTCGACGCCGCCGACTTCATCCGCTGCGGCCGGGACATCTTCGCCCAGAAGAGCAACGTCACGAACGACTTCGGCATCGAGTGGCTGCGCCGCCACCTGGGGGACACCTACAAGATCCACGTGTTCGAGTTCCAGGACACGCACCCCATGCATATCGACGCCACCCTGGTGCCGCTCGCGCCGGGCAAGCTGCTGATCAACCCCGAGCGTGTGCCCCAGGTGCCCGAGCTCTTCAAGGGCTGGGACGTGTTCCGCGCGCCCAAGCCCATCATGCCCGCGGAGCACACGCTCTACATGACGAGCAAGTGGATCAACATGAACGTCCTCATGCTCGACGAGAAGCGCGTCATCGTGGAGAAGAGCGACGAGCCGATGATCTCCGCCTTCAAGAAGTGGGGCTTCGAGCCGCTGCTCTGCAACTTCCGCAACTTCAACGCGTTCGGCGGCTCCTTCCACTGCGCCACCGCCGACGTGCGGCGCCGGGGCACGCTGCAGTCCTACTTCTAGGCATCCCTGAAGTCCTGGCTTCGCTCACCCCCCCCCTTGATGATGACCTCCACCTCGCGTCCCAACGCCGAAACGCTTGTCTCCTTGCTGCGCACCCGGGCCGCTCAGTCGCCTGCCCTGCGAGGGCTCCGCTTCCTCGTGGACGGTGAACAGGAAGAGGTGAGCCTGACCTTCGAGGAACTCGATCGCAGAGCACGGGCCATTGGGGCGGCGCTTCAGGCCCGCGGTGCCGCGGGCGAGCGGGTCGTCCTGCTCTACCCACCAGGCCTCGAGTACGTCTCCGCCTTCATGGGTTGCCTCTACGCGAGCGCGGTCGCGGTGCCCGCGTACCCACCCGAGCCGGCCCGTCTGGCGCGCACCTTGCCCAGGCTGCAGGCAATGGTGGCCGATGCGGGGGCCCGGTTTCTGCTCACCACCGAGCTCATCCTGGGCATGGCGGAGGCTGTCTTCGAGCACGCCCCCGAGCTGAAGGATCGCGAGTGGATCGCCACGGACGCACTGCCAGCCGGGAGCGAGTCGGCGTGGCGCGATCCTGGCGCCCGGCCGGGCGATCTGGCCTTCCTCCAGTACACCTCCGGCTCTACGGGAACGCCCCGGGGCGTGTGCCTGAGCCATGCCAACCTGCTCTACAACTCGAAGCTGATCCAGCAGGGGTTCGAGGTCGATACGTCCTCGGTAGGGGTCATCTGGCTACCGCCCTACCATGACATGGGCCTCATCGGCGGCATCCTCCAGCCGATCTACACCGGCTTTCCGGTGGTGCTCATGTCGCCGCTGACGTTCCTCCAGAAGCCGATGGCCTGGCTGCGCGCCATCTCTCGCTATCGCGCCACAGCGAGCGGCGGACCCAACTTCGCGTACGAGCTGTGCGTCCGGAAGAGCACCCCGGAGGAGCGCGCGGCGCTGGACCTTCGGAGCTGGGAGGTGGCCTTCTGCGGAGCCGAGCCCATCCGGAAGGAGACGCTGGATCGCTTCGCGCAGGCGTTCGAGGTGAGCGGCTTCAACCCCCGCGCCTTCTACCCGTGCTACGGGCTGGCGGAGGCGACGCTGATTGCTTCCGGAGGCAAGAAGCGCCAGCCGCCGGTCATCGCGGAGGTCGATCGGGATGCGTTGGAGGCAGGCCGAGCGGCCCCTGCGGTCTCTCCCTCGCGGGCCACGGCGCTCGTGGGGTGCGGACAGGCGCTCGAGGGCCAGCGGATCGTCATCGCCAGCCTCGAGACGGGGCGCGCCGCGGCTCCGGGCGAGGTGGGGGAGATCTGGCTCCAGGGACCGAGCGTGGCGCTCGGCTACTGGAAGCGCGAGGAGCAGAGCGCGAAGGCGTTCCAGGCGCGTCTCGCGGGCTCTGATGAGGGGCCCTTCTTGCGCACGGGAGATCTGGGCTTCCTGAAGGAGGGCGAGCTGTTCGTCACCGGGCGGCTCTCGGATCTCATCATCGTCCGGGGACGGAACCACTACCCGCAGGACATCGAGGCCACTCTCGAGCGCAGCCACCCGGCCCTGCGGCCAGGCTGCGGCGCTGCCTTCTCCGTGAAGACGGAGGACGGCGAGCAGGTGGTGGTGGTCCAGGAACTCGACCGCAACGCCTCGCCCGAGGTGGCGCGGGCGGCACTGAGGGCCCTCACCAGCGCCGTGGCCGAGCAGCATGGCCTGCGTCTGCACGCGGCGGTGCTCGTCCGCCAGGGGAGCATCCCAAAGACCTCCAGCGGGAAGGTGCAACGCTCTGCCTGCCGCACCGCCTTCCAGGAGGGAACCCTGGAGATCGTGCTGTCCTCGCTGTCGCGGCCAGAGCAGGAGCCGCAGCGTGTGGCGGAGCCCGCCCCGGCGTCCGTTCCTCGCAACGAGCCCGAGATGGCAGCGTGGCTGTCGGGGCAGTTGGTGCAATTGGCCAACATCCCGGTGGACCAGGTGGAGCTGGGACGCTCCATCACCAGCTACGGCTTGGACTCACTCCAGGCCGTGGAGCTGCAGGGCCGCATCCAGCAGGTCCTCGGTGTGTCCCTCCCGCTCTCGGAGGTACTCCAGGGGCCCAGCCTCTTCGAGCTGACCCGGAAGCTGCTCGCCGCGCGGAGCAGCTCGGTGCAGGCTCAGCCGGTGCCTGCGATCACCGCGGCCCCTCAGCAGGAGCTCTCCGAGGGAGAGCGGGCCCTGTGGTTTCTCCAGCAGCTGGTGCCCGGGAGCGCGGTGAGCCACCTGTCCCGCGCGGTGCGCCTCCGGCCGGACGTCGATCCCAAGGCCCTGCGCAGGGCCTTCCAGTATCTGGTGGATCGACATCCCGCGCTGCGCACCACCTATCCGATCGTCGATGACCAGCCCGTGCGCCGGGTCCACCCCCAGGTGGAGGTGGCCTTCCACGAGGTGGACGCGGTGGGCTGGAGCGAGGAGGCGTTGGCGGCCTGGCTTGCGGACGAGGCCCACCGGCCTTTCAGCCTGGAAGAGGGCCCGCTCATGCGCCTGTCGCTGTTGAAGCGGCCCGGCGGTGAGCAGGTGCTGATGATGGTGGTGCACCACATCATCATCGACTTCTGGTCGATCACCGTGCTGCTGCGCGAGCTGGCCGCCGCGTACGCCTCGGAGCGCCGGGGTGAGGCTCCCCAGCTGCCTCCACGCGAGGGAGACTACTCGCGGTTCGTGGGATGGCAGAAGGAGCTGCTGGCGCGCCGTGGGGAGGCTCTCTATGGCTTCTGGAAGGAGCGCCTGCGAGGTGCTCCTCCGGCGCTCGAGCTGCACACGGATCGGCGCCGCCCTCCTATCCAGTCCTATCAGGGCGCGGTCCAGGCCTTCCATCTCGACGCGGGCACCGCCGCGCGCCTCAAGGCGCAGAGCCGCGAGGCGGGAGCGACCCTGTTCAGCACGCTCCTGGCGGCGTTCTCCGTGCTGCTGCAGCGCTACAGCGGTGAGGAGGAGGTCGTGGTGGGGACGCCGACCGCGGGCCGCGGGCATCCGGCCTTCGCGGACATGGTCGGCTACTTCGTCAACCTCGTGCCCCTGCGCGTGGACCTCTCGGGGGCGCCGATCTTCGCCGAGCTGGTGAGGCAGGTGCACCACTCCGTCTCCGCGGCGGTGGAGCACCAGGAGCTGCCCTTTGTCCGGCTCGTGGAGCGGCTCCAGCCGCGCCGCGATCCCAGCCGCTCTCCTTTGTTCCAGGTGAGCTTCGCGCTGATGCAGCCACACGCGATGCGAGACACAGGGTTGGGAGCACTCGCGCTCGGTGAGCAGGGAAGCCACCTGGCGATCGAGGGGCTGGAGCTGGAGGGGCTGCTGGTGGAGCAGCGGGTGGCGCAGCTCGATCTCTCGCTGGTGATGGCCGAGTCGCGGGATGGCGGGCTGGGAGCAGTCCTGGAATACAGCACCAGCCTCTTCGAGCGCGCGACCATCGAGCGGATGGCTCTCCACATGGTGAAGCTGCTGGAGGGGATCTCCGAAGGATTCCAGCAGCGGGTCCCGGCAATCTCCTGGGTGCCTCCCGCGGAGCGTGAGCGGTTGCTCGGCGCGTGGAGCCACAACCCCACCGAGCCACCGGGTCACGCGCTGCTGTATCGGCTCTTCGAGGCCCAGGCCGCGCGCACGCCGGAGGCGGTGGCGGTGGAGGAAGGGGATCTCCGCGTGACGTACGGCGCGCTGAACTCGCGTGCCAACCGCCTCGCGCGCAGGCTCCGCGCGCTGGGCGTGGGACCGGATGTACTTGTCGGTGTGTGCATGGAGCGCTCGCTCGAGGCGGTCGTCGCGCTCCTGGCGGTGCTCAAGGCCGGTGGGGCCTTCGTGCCGCTGGATCCAGGCAATCCGGTGGAGCGCCTCTCCCAGGTGCTGCGCCGCGCGGGTGTCCGGGTGCTGCTCACCCACGCGCGGGTGCCGCATGACCTGAGCGCCAGTGTGCCGCACCTCCTGTCGCTCGCGCCCCAGGAGGAGACCGCCGAGGGAGCAGCGGGGGATCTCGAGGGCGATGCCCGTCCTGAGCACCTGGCCTATGTCATCCACACCTCCGGCTCCACGGGCGAGCCCAAGGGCGTGATGATCCCGCACCGGGCCATCTCCAATCGGCTGCTGTGGGGCCAGCGCTCGCTGCCGCTCGGTCCGGCGGATGCAGTGCTGCACGCGGCGTCGCTCAGCTTCGATGTGTCCGTCTGGGAGATCTTCACGCCGCTCCTGGTGGGAGGGCGGCTGGTGATCGCTCCCTCGGGAGGCCACCCCGACGCGCACGAGCTGGTCCGGCTCATCAACGAGCGCCAGGTGACGATGGTGGGCTTCGTGCCAGCGCTGCTCAAGGTGCTCCTGGAGGAGAGCGGACTGTCGCGGTGCTCCGGGCTGCGCTACCTCTTCTCTGGAGGCGAGGCCCTGCCGCCGGAGCTGGCGCGCAAGACGCTGGCGGCGCTCCCGGCCCTGAAGCTCTTCAACTTCTATGGGCCGGCGGAGACCACCATCGACGCCACGTTCTACCCATGCACTCCCGAGGGAAGTGAGCGCACGGTTCCCATTGGCAGGGCCGTGGGGAATGCCCGGACGTATGTGCTGGACTCCGGGCTGCGGCCGGTGCCGGTGGGTGTCCCTGGCGAGCTGTACGTGGGAGGCCTGGGCGTGGCGCGCGGGTACCTGGGCCGGGCGGACCTCACGGCGGAGCGCTTCGTTCCCGATCCGTTCTCCCCCGAGCCCGGCGCGCGCATGTACTGCACGGGAGATCGGGTGCGCTACCGTGCGGACGGCCACCTGGAGTTCCTGGGCCGCGTCGATCGCCAGATCAAGCTGCGCGGCCTGCGCCTGGAGCTGGAGGAGGTCGAGGCGATGCTGGTGCGTCACCCCGCGGTGAAGGAGGCAGTGACGGTGGCGAAGCGCCAGGGGGCCTCACTGGAGGCGCGGCTCCGCGAGCTGCTCCACGAGATCGAGCCGCTGGCGGAGGCCGAGGTCGAGGCCCGGCTCGCGCGCATGAGGATGGAGGGATGAGGCGGCTGGAGCCAGATGCAGCGGTGGAGCTGCCCGCTCATCGCGTCCACTTGATGGAGGGGTGGTCGCTGTGGCGGGACTTCCTGGTCCGGGGAGCGGGCTTTCCGGCCCGGAGAGTGCTGGCGCTGGCGAGTCCTGAGCTGGGCGCCGCCATGGAGGCGCTCTGTGAGCGGCAGGTGCAGCTGGAGCAGGCCTTCTCCCAGGCGAAGGAGGCGTGCCATCGGCTCCGCGTCGACGGGGACGCAAAAACCGTCCGCCAGGGCATGCAGGTGATCAAAGCCGTGAACCTGGGCAAGATCCCCCGCGCGCCGCTCCCCGCCGTGGCTGGGGCCAAGGCCTGTGCCGCCGTCGAGGAGCTGAGGCGGGCTGCGGCGGCGTGCGATGAGGCTCGGAGCCGCGCTGAGGCGCTCTACGAGGCCGAGGGCCACCGGGTGAGCAACGTGCTGCGCGGGGAGGCGGCAGAGGAGCGGTTGCGCGAGGCCATCACCTGGCAGAACCGGGAGCTGGTCCACTCCTGCTTGGACGTCCTGCTGCGGCACGCGCCGGAGCCCAGCAGCGCCTCCCTTCGCAAGAAGGAGCGGGCGGTGGCGAACTATCTCCAGCGCTACTGCACCAAGAACGACACCATCGGGTTCTTTGGCCCCCTGGCCTGGGGCCGCATGGTCGACGAGGGGACGCCGCTCGCGGTGACACCGGGTCCCCGCTTGCTGGCCCGCAGGCACCTGGCTTTCGAGCACTGGGCCATTGCCGCCCTGGCGGAGACGCTGGCCGCGCTGCCGGGGATGCGCCCCCATCTGGCGCCGAGGCTCCTGCCCTGGGTCCGCGTGCAGGGGCAGCTGCTGGTCACCGCCCTGGGGGATGAGGAGCTGGCCCCACTCCCAGCCCGGGTATTGTCCGCGTGTGATGCGGAGCGGCCCGCGCGCGAGCTCGCCGCCAGCGTCCGGGCGGATCCCGCTTTCTCCTCGGTGACGGAGGAGGAGATCTACGCCCTGCTGGCCGACTTCTCCGACAAGCAGGTGGTCCGCTGGAGCCTGGATGTGCCCAAGGGAGCAGACCGCTTCGATCAGTACCTCCGAGGCTTTATCGAGAGGTTGCCGGAGGTGCCCGTCCGGGCTCAGGCGCTCGGCCTTTTCTCGGAGTTGATGAGCGCGAAGGAGGCGGTGGCTCGTGCAGCGGGGGAGGCTCGGGGGCTCGACAGCGCGCTCTCGGCGCTGGAGGAGACTTTCTCGCGGCTCACCGGCCAGGGGAGCACGCGGCGGGCGGGGGAGACGTACGCCGCCCGGACGCTCGTGTACGAGGATTGCCGCCGCGATGCGGACGTACGAGTGGGGGCGCAGCTGCGGGCCCGGCTCGCGCCGCCGCTGCTCCTGTTGCTGCAGGCGAACCGCTGGCTCAGCTTTCATGTGTCCGTGGCCTATGGGGAGGAGCTGAAGGAGACCTTCCGCTCCCTTCAGGGAGAGCAGGGCGGCGGCACCATCGATCTGCTCCAGCTCTGGATGGCGGCGTCCACCTTCTTCCCGAGCTACGAGGGGGGAACGCCGCCGGAGCGCGTCATGGCGGTGGTTCGTGAGTACCAGTCCCGCTGGGCACGGCTCCTGTCGATCCCAGAGGGAGCGAGCCGAGTCGAGCGCACGGTGGAGGAGCTGCTGCCGCTGGCTCGCGAGCTGTTCCACGCGCCGCACCCGGGGTGGCCTTCCGCGCGTGTCCACTCGCCGGATCTCCTCATCGCCGCCGAGAGCGTGGAGGCTGTCTGCCGCGGGGAGTGCCTCTTCGTGCTCGGCGAGATGCACGCCAACGCCAACACGCTGGAGATGCCGATACCGCTGGCCGAGCACCCGGACCTCGAGCGGCTCCGCCGGGCGCTGGAGCTGGACTTCCCGGACCCCCGCTTCGCGCCCACGACCCCCTCGCGCGACGCCACCCGGGCCCATATGCAGCCGTTGACGGGCCGGCCCGAGGATGTCTGCCTGGAGCACGAGGAGATCCTGTCCTGGCGCCCCCGCGCACAGACGCTGAGGATCAGCGAGCTGGTGGTCTCCGAGGAGCAGGGCCGCCTGCGGGTCTCCACCCGGGATGGGCAGCGCGGCTGGGACATCCTGCAGGTGATGGATTCGCTGCTGGCCGGCTTCGACATGCCGCTGCTGCCACCCTCGGCGCACACGCCGCGCGTCACGGTGGACTCGCTGGTCATCCGCAGGGAGAGCTGGCGCATCGAGGGGGCCCAGCTGCCGTTCCTGGCGCTCCCCACGCCCTTCGAGCGCTACCTGGGGTTTCGCCGGTGGGCGAGGGCGCTCGGGTTGCCACGGTTCTGCTTCTACAAGGCCTCCACGGAGACCAAGCCCTTCTTCCTCGATCTCGACAGCCTGCCGAGGGTGGAGGAGTTCCTCAAGGGCGTGCGGCACGCGGAGTTCATCATGCTCTCCGAGATGCTGCCCACCCTCGAACAAAGCTGGCTGCCCGACGCTGAGGATGCCCGCTACACCTGCGAGCTGCGCATGGTGGCCGTCGACCCCGAGCCCTGGCGGGCCGCATGAACCCCGGAGAGAGCACCATGTCCTCCCACGCAAGAACCCTGGATCGCCTCCATCAGCCTTCGCTGGAGCAATTCCACCGCGACTACCTGGCCCCGCAGAAGCCCTGCATCATCACGGGAGTCGCCAGCCAGTGGCCCGCCGTCGCGAAGTGGAGCCCCGAGCACTTCAAGGAGCGGCTCCCCGAGCTGAAGATCCGCTACGAGACCTGGGAGGGAGACGAGAGCGTCACCAACGACCCGCTCGACTTCGTGGACAAGCAGAAGTACCACGAGGCCACCATGGCGGAGTACGTGGAGCTGCTCCGCAACTCCAAGGGCCGGCGGATCTACAGCGCCCAGTTCGCCATCCTCGACGCCGCCCCGGAGCTGGCCCGCGAGCTTGGCTCGCTCGAGCCGTGGATGAACATCCCGCGCATCTACCCGGAGCGCATCCGCCGGCAGCTTCAGATCAAGCCCTTCCTCTGGACAGGCCCCGAGGGCACCATCTCGGTGCTCCACTTCGATCGTGCCCACAACCTGTTCGTGCAGCTCTACGGGCGGAAGAAGTGGATCGTCCTGCCGCCGCAAGAGTCGGACTACGTGTACTGGCCTTGTGATGACATCCAGATCGACCTGATGCACTTCAGCCCCGTGGACGTGGAGCGCCCGGATCTGAAGCGCTTCCCGCTCTTCGCCAAGGCCCAGCCCATCGAGTTCGAGCTGGGGCCAGGAGACATGCTCTTCCTGCCCGTGGGCTGGTGGCACTTCGTGCGCTCCTTGGAGGCGTCCATCTCCATCAACTACTTCTGGCTGGATCTCCCGGGCAACGCGCTGGCGCTCCGCCGGTACCTGTTCCACTACGCGAGGCGCGACCTGAAGCGCCGGCTGGGGCTGGAGCGCAAGCCACAAGCCGCTGGCTCTTAGCGCCACCTCACCGCTGCCCGAAGCACACGGGGTGGCGGCTCCTTCTCTATCTTTCTGCAGGGACTTAACGACGATGGACGAACTCCAGAGACGGATCGCGAACCTCTCTCCCAGCAAGCGCGCCCTCCTCGAGGCGCACCTGGCCCGGATGGGCGAGGACACCGGGGCTGGCAGCGGGGAGCTCGTGGCGTACATCGTGCCGCGCCCAGGAGAGAAGCTCTCCGTGGACGAGCTGCGAGGGTTCCTCCTCAAGTCCCTGCCCGAGTACATGGTGCCGTCCTCGGTGATGATGCTCGAGGGGCTGCCCCTGAACGCCAGCGGCAAGGTGGACCTGCGGGCGCTGCCGGACCCCGAGCCCTTTCGCACGCCACGGGTTGCGCCTCCATCCCCTGTCTCCTCCGATGAGGATGGGCTGGAGGCGGAGGTGGCCCGCATCTTCGCCGAGGTGCTCCAGCGGGAGGCCGTCGGACCGGACGAGGACTTCTTCCGGCTGGGAGGCCACTCGTTGATGGCCACCCAGATCGTCGCGCGCTTGAGCCGCGTGCTCTCCCGCCAGGTGCCCCAGCGGGTCCTCTTCGAGGCGCCGACCGTCGCTGGGGTAGTGCGCTGGCTGCGCTCGCCGGAAGGGGCCGCGACAACGACTGCTCAGGCCACTGCCGCGCAAGCCGGGATCCCCCGCGCTCAGCGAAGCGCGCCGCTGCCGCTCTCCTTCGCGCAGCAGCGCCTGTGGTTCCTGGATCAGCTGAGGCCCGGGACTTCCACGTTCAACATCCCCGCGGCAGTCCGGCTGCGTGGCGCGTTGGATGCGGGGGCGCTGGAGCGCAGCCTGTCGGAGATCCTCCGCCGGCACGAGACGCTCAGGACGGTGTTCCCCTCCCAGGAGGGGCACCCGGTGCAGCAGGTGCTGCCGCCCTCACCGCTGGCGCTGCCGGTGGTGGAGCTCCAGGCTCTTCCGGCGGACGCACAGGCCCGCGAGCTGGAGCGGCGGCTGCGTGAGGAGACGCTGCGGCCGTTCGATTTGGCGGAGGGGCCTCTGCTGCGTCCCACGCTGTACCGCCTGGGCCGGGAGGACCACGTCCTCCAGCTGGTGATGCACCACATCGTCTCGGATGGCTGGTCGCTGGGCGTGCTGGTGCGTGAGCTGGCGGCGCTCTACGAGGCGTTCTCCGCGGGGCGGCCCTCGCCACTCCCGGAGCTGCCCATCCAGTACGCGGACTTCGCGAGCTGGCAGCGCTCCGAGGCGCAGCAGTCCCTCCTGGAGGAGCAGCGCGCGTACTGGACGAAGGCGCTGGCGGGGCTCCCGTCGCTGCTGGCATTGCCTACGGATCGCTCGAGGCCCGCGGAGCAGTCACACCGTGGCGCCACCGTTCCCTTCGAGGTGCCGCGCGCGCTCGCCGATGGGCTGATGGCCCTGAGCCGCGAGCATGACGCGACGTTGTTCATGACGCTGCTCGCCGCCTTCCAGGTGCTGATGCACCGCTACACCGGACAGGCGGATCTCGCCGTGGGCACGGACGTCGCCAGCCGCGGGCGGACCGAGCTGGAGGGGCTGATCGGCTTCTTCGTCAATCAGCTCACGATGAGGGCCCACTTCCAGCCAGGCCTGTCGTTCCGCGAGCTGCTCCTGCAGGCACGCTCCTCCTCGCTGGAGGCGTTCGCCTACCAGGATCTGCCTTTCGAGGATCTGGTCCGCGCGCTCAACCCCGAGCGCAGCCTGGGGCACTCGCCGCTGTTCCAGGTGAAGCTCATCCTCCAGAACGCTCCCATTCCGGAGCTGGCGCTGGGGGGGCTGAAGATGGAGCCGGTGAACATCGAGCGCGGCTCCACGCAGTTCGACCTGCTGCTCTCCGTGGAGGAGACGCCCCAGGGGCTCTCCGGCTACCTGGAGTACAGCACGGACCTATTCGACGCCGAGACGGCCCTGCGGATGGCGGGCCACCTGCGCCGCCTGCTCGAGGCCGTGGTGGCGCAGCCAGAGCTCCCCGTGAAGGATCTGCCGCTGCTGCCCGAGGCGGAGCGTCACCGGCTGCTGGTGGAGTGGAACTCCGCCGCGGCTCCGGTTCCAGAGCTGCCCGTTCACCGCCTCTTCGAGCAGCAGGCGGCCAGGACCCCGGACGCGCTCGCCGTCGTCTCCAGCGCGGGCCGCCTGACCTACGGCGAGCTGAACCGTCGCGCCAACCAGCTCGCGCGCCACCTGTCCGCGCGAGGCGTCCGGCCCGAGGTTCTCGTGGGCCTGTGCGTGGAGCGCTCGCCGGATCTGCTGGTGGGGGTGCTGGGCATCCTCAAGGCCGGTGGCGCCTACCTTCCGCTGGATGCCTCGTATCCGAGCGAGCGGCTCGCGTTCATGCTGCGCGAGGCCTCGGCGCCCGTGCTGGTGGCGCACGGCCGGCTCGCGGACGAGCTGCCCTCCCAGGGTGAGCAGCTCGTGCTGCTGGACGAGGACGCCGCGGCCATTGCCCGCGAGAAGGAAGGGGATCTGCTGGCCGAGGTTCCGGCGAGTGCGCTCGCCTACATCCTCTACACCTCCGGCTCCACGGGCCGCCCCAAGGGCGTGATGGTGACGCACGGAGGCCTCGCCGCCTACCTGGCCTGGAGCACGCGTGAGTACCGGCTGCAGGAGGGGCAGGGGGCGCCGGTGCACTCCGCCATCGGGTTCGATCTCACGGTGACTTCGCTCCTGGCCCCGCTGGTGTCGGGACGGTGCGTCACGCTGGTGCCCGAGGACGCGCGCGTCGAAGGGCTGGGCGAGGCGCTGCGCTCGGAGCGGGACTTCAGCCTCGTGAAGCTCACCCCCGCGCACCTCACGGTGTTGAGCCACCAGCTCTCAGGCGAAGAGGCCGCGGGGCGCACGCGCGCCTTCATCATCGGAGGTGAGGCGCTCACCGCCGAGGCGCTGGCGTTCTGGCGGCGGCATGCGCCCAGCACCCGGCTCATCAACGAATACGGTCCCACCGAGACGGTGGTGGGCTGCTGCATCTACGAGGTCCAGCCCGGCGAGTCCCTCACGGGCACGGTCCCCATTGGCCGGCCCACCCCCAACACCCGGCTCTACGTCCTGGACAGCCACCTGCAGCTCTGCCCGGTGGGCGTGCCAGGAGAGCTGTTCATCGGCGGCCTGCAGGTGGGCCGCGGCTACCTCCGGCGCCCTGAGCTCACCGCCGAGCGCTTCATGCCGGAGCCGTTCTCCGGCCAGCCTGGGGCGCGGATGTACCGCACGGGAGACCTGGCGCGCTGGCGCGCGGACGGGAACCTGGAGTTCCTCGGCCGTCTGGATCACCAGGTCAAGGTGCGCGGCTTCCGCATCGAGCTGGGGGAGATCGAGGCGGCGCTGAGCAACCACTTCTCAGTGCGGGAGGCGGCGGTCGTGGTGCGCGAGGACGCTCCTGGCGAGCGCCGGCTGGTGGGCTACGTCGTGCCGCAGCCTGGCGATGAGATGGACGTCCCCTCCCTGCTGGAGGCCCTGCGCCGCTCGCTGCCGGAGTATATGGTGCCAGCCGCGCTGGTGGTGCTGAAGGAGCTGCCGCTCACCTCGAATGGGAAGGTGAACCGGGCCGCGCTGCCCGCTCCCGAGCGGCAGGGCGACGCTGGAAGCCGTCAGCTCCGCGGCCCTCGCAATCCTACAGAGGAGGCGCTGGCGGCCGTCTGGGCCCAGGTGCTGCGCCGTCCGCAGGTGGGGATCGATGACAACTTCTTCGAGCTGGGCGGTGACTCGATCCTCGCCATCCAGGCCGTGGCTGGCGCTCGAAAGATGGGCCTCGACATCACGCCGCGGCAGCTCTTCGAGCACAAGACCATCTCCGCCCTGGCGGCGGTGGTGGGGAGCGCTCCCGCCATCCACGCCGAGCAGGGCGCCGTGAGCGGTCCAGTGCCTCTTACACCCGTGCAGCGCTGGTTCTTCGAGCAGGATGTGGCGGAGCCGCGCCACCACAACCAGGCCCTGTTGCTGGAGGTGCGCCAGCCGCTCGAGGTGGGGCAGCTGGAGGCCGCGCTGCGGGCGCTGCTCTCGCACCACGACGCGCTTCGCACACGCTTCACCCGCGAGGGTACGCTCTGGACCCAGCGGACTCTGACGGTGGAAGAGAGCCTCGGCGGACAGGCGGCAGTCACCGTGAAGGAGCTCTCCGCGCTCTCTGGGGATGCGGAGCAGCAGGCGCTGGAGGCGGCCGCAAGCGAGGCGCAGGCCGGGCTGGACCTGACCCGTGGGCCGCTGCTGCGCGCGGTCGTGCTTCGCGGAGGCACTCGGCCCGAGCGGCTGTTGCTGGTCATCCACCACCTCGTGGTGGACGCCGTCTCCTGGCGGATCCTGCTGGAGGATCTGCAGACCGCCTTGCAGCAGCTCCCGCAAGGGGCGGCGGTACGGCTCCCAGCGAAGACGACCTCCTACAAGGAGTGGTCGGAGCGGCTGGGCCGGTACGCCGACTCGAATGGGGTCGTGAGTGAGCTGGAGTATTGGATCTCCCAGCCCTGGACGGAGGTGCGCCGCCTCCCGGTGGACGATCCCTCGGGGATGAACTCCGAGGGCTCCACGCGGACGTTGGACATCTCCCTCGATCAGGCCGAGACCGAGGCGCTCCTGCTCCGTGCGGGTGAGGCATACCGGACCCGCGTGGACGAGCTGTTGCTCGCGGCGTTGGCGCGGGCGCTGACCCGGCAGCTCGGAGCCGGGGCGATCCAGGTAGACCTCGAGGGCCATGGGCGTGAGCCCCTCTTCGAGGACGTGGATCTGAGCCGGACGGTGGGTTGGTTCACCAGCATCTTCCCGGTGCTGCTGCGCTGGGAGGCGAGCTGGGACAGCGGGCAGGGGCTGAAGGCCATCAAGGAGGCGCTGCGGACGGTGCCTGGCCGGGGGCTCGGCTTTGGCATTCTCAAGTACCTGCGGGACACCGCCTCCACGGCCGCCGCGCTGCGCGTGGTGGCTCCTTCACAGATCGCCTTCAACTACCTGGGGCAGCTGGACGGTGCGCTCCCTCACACCGGGACGTTCACCCAGGCGCTCGAGGAGGGCAGCGGGCCCTCTCGCAGCCCCAAGGCGACCCGGCGCTATCTCCTGGAAGTGACCGCGCGCGTAGCGGGCTCCCGGCTCGAGGTGAGCTGGGCCTACAGCGAGAACCTCTATCGGCGCGAGACCGTGGAGTCCCTGGCGGCGAGCTTCCGAGAGGCCCTGCGAGGGCTCCTCCAGGAGTGCCTGCGGCCCGACGCTGGTGGCGTCACACCCTCGGACTTCCCGTTGGCCCGAGTGGAGCAGCAGCACCTCGATCGGCTCCTCAAGCAGCCCCGTCAGGTGGAGGATCTCTACCCGCTCTCGCCCATGCAGCAAGGCTTCTGGTCCTACGCCCTCTATGCCTCGGGCTCCGGGGTGGGGATCGAGCAGTCCAGCTTCGTGCTGCAAGGGGCCCTGGAGGTGCGCGCCTTCGAGCAGGCCTGGCAGAAGGTGCTGGAGCGCCACCCCGTGCTCCGCACCTCCTTCCTCGCCGAGCTGGCGCAGCCGCTCCAGGTCGTCCACCGCCGGGTGGGCCTGCCCATCGACCAGCAGGACTGGCGGCACCTGCCACCCGAGCAGCGCCGTGAGGAGCTGGCGGCCTACCTGCGGGAGGATCTGCGGAGAGGGTTCAACCTCGCGCATCCCCCGCTCATCCGGCTGGCGCTGCTGCGCACCGCCGAGGACACGCACCATGTGGTGCTGAGCCACCACCACCTGCTGCTCGATGGTTGGAGCGTGCCGCTGGTGCTGCGCGAGGTCATCTCCTTCTACGATGCGATCCTTGCGGGCAAGGAGCTGGAGTTGCCCCGGCCGCGGCCCTACCGGGACTACATCGCCTGGTGCCAGCGGCAGGATCCCGCCCAGAGCGAGGCTCACTGGCGCAAGGCGCTGGTGGGCTTCACCGCACCCACGCCGCTGGTGATCGACCGGAACGTGGATCGGCCTGTGGATGAGGCAGGCCACCGCAGCCAGGTCGTGCACTTCTCGCGGGAGCTGTCCGCGCGGCTCGGCGAGCTGGCTCGTGGGCTCCAGATCACGCCCAGCACCCTGTTCGAAGCCGCGTGGGCTTGGGTGCTGAGCTGCTACAGCGGTGAGGGTGACGTCGTCTTTGGGACAACGGTCTCCGGACGTCCGGCCGAGCTGCCGGGCATCGAGGAGATGGTGGGCATGTTCATCAACGTGCTGCCCACCCGCGTCCAGGTGTCACGCGACGTGACGACGGCCGCCTGGCTCCGGGAGCTCCACGCCCGGCGGCTGGAGCACCACCAGCACGAACACACCCCGCTGATCCAGATCCAGCAGTGGAGCCAGGTGCCGCCCTCGGAGTCGTTCTTCGAGAGCCTGATCGTCTTCGAGAACTACCCGGTGCGAGCGCCGGATCTGGCGGCCGCGGGAGGCCACGGGCTGAAGCTGCGCGAGGTAGAGGCCCCTGTGCGGACGCGCTACCGCCTCACCCTGGTCGTGGTGCCTGGAGAGGAGCTGGCGCTCCACGCCGACTATGACGCGCGCCACTTCGATGAGGAGACCATCGCCCGGCTCCTGGGGCACCTGCGCGTCGTGCTCGAAGGGTTCCCGACAGCCATCGAGCGGCCACTCGCCGAGCTGCCGCTGCTCACCGCCGAGGAGCGGGCGCTGCTGGAGCGCTCCAGCACGCGCGCTGCCCTGGGCCGCACCGTCGTCCTGGCCGGAGGCGCGCCCGCTCCGATAGGCATCCCGGGAGAGGTGCGCAAGCGAGGCACCGCCACGGGGGAGATCGGCCGCTACCTGCCGGACGGCGCCCTGGAGCTCCTCGGACGTGCCGAGGAGGTGGTGCGCATCCGCGGCAACCGTGTGCTGCCGGGAGAGGTGGCCGCGGCACTGGGGCGCCACCCGTCCGTGCTCGAGGCCGAGGTGGTGGCGCGTGAGGGCCGGGCAGGGGAGCAGGAGCTGGTGGCCTACGTGGTGCCCGCCGAGGGCCAGGAGCTCACCGCCGGCGACATCCGCGCCTTCCTGAAGGAGCGGCTACCGGTGGCCTTCCTGCCCTCCGCGATCATGCTGCTGCCCGAGCTGCCGAGGCGCTCCACGGGGCGAGTGGAGCTGTCGCAGCTGCCTTCGCCGGACGCCGCGAGCTACGCCATGCCCGCCGCCGCGCAGACCGCGCCCCGGACGGCCACCGAGGCAGCAGTGGCGCGAAGCTGCGCCGAGCTGCTCCGGGTCCATGAGGTCCCCCTGGACGCGGACTTCTTCGAGCTGGGAGGTCAGTCGCTGCTGGCCATCCAGCTCGTGTCCCGCTTGCGCTCCGCCCTCCGCATGGAGGTCCCCATCCGCCTCATCTTCGAGGGGAGGACCGTGGCGGGCATGGCGGCGCTGATCGATCAGCTCGCCAAGGAGGGTGGGGCCCAGGGCGTCGATCCGCAGGCGCTGCTGTCCCCGTTCGAGCGCAGCCCGCTCGTGAGACAGCCGCCCAAGCCGTACTACGAGCTGTCGCCGTACCAGATCCCCGAGTGGTACTTCGCGGAGCTGGCGCCCGACAGCCCGATGTACAACATCCTCAGCTGTGACGTGCTGCTGGTGGGCGACCTGGACCTGGAGGTCATGGCCCGGGCCTTCGAGCTGGTGGCCTCCCGGCACGCGGTGTTCCGCACCTACTTTGGCTATGTGGAAGGCAAGGTCGTCCAGTTCGTCCGGCCGGAGTGGAAGATCACCGCCAAGGACATCTACCTCGACTACCGCCACGTCCCCGAGGAGCGCTTCCTCGAGGAGACCACGAAGCTGGCGCACGAGTATGCGCAGACGACGCTCGAGCTGCGCTCCGGCCCGCTCTTTCGGTTCAACTTCGCCGAGTTCCCCGGCAAGCGGTTCCTGATGCTGTTCCTGACGAACCACATCCTCTGGGACGAGGCCTCGCACATCAACTTCTCCGCGGAGATCCGGGAGGCCTACAACGCGCTGCGCGCCGGGCGTCCGCCGCGCCTGCCGGAGCTGGAGCTGCAGTACGCGGACTATGCGGAGTGGGTGAACCGCGGGGTGGAGTCGGGCGTCTTCGAGCGGGAGCGCCAGTACTGGCTGAAGCGCTACGCCGATAACCCGCCCGCGTTGGATCTGCCCACGGACTTCCCCCGGCCGCCGCGGATCACCTTCAACGGCTCGGCCGTGGATGGGGTGCTTCCGCGCGAGACCACCCGCCGGCTGATCGATGACTTCCTCAAGCGTCACAGCCAGTACACGCTGTCGATGTTCCTCCACTCCATCGTGGCGCTGCTGCTGCACCGGCTCTCGGGGCAGAAGGACATCATCATCGGCATCCCCATCGTCAACCGCGGCGATCAGAAGCTCGAGCGGCTGATGGGGGCCTTCGCCACCGGTGTGCCCATGCGCTCGTTGCTGCTGCCGGACATGACGTTCGAGCAGCTGCTCTCGCAGGTGCGGCAAGAGACCATCGACGCCGTGGAGCACTACGCGTATCCGAGCGTGCTCGCCATCCAGGAGATCAACCCCACCTGGGACTGGTCTCGGACGCGCCTGTTCTCGGTGATGTATGGGCTGCAGCACAACAAGACGCGCTTCTGGCACGAGCTCACGGTGGACGGCGTGCGGACGGAGCGCATGGAGCACCTGCAGCAGATTGGCCCGCTGCACAGCACCGCCCGTACGGATCTGCGCTTCGTCATGGAAGAGCTGGGGCCGGACATCATCTGGTCCTTCGCCTACAACTCGGACCTCTTCAAGCACGAGACCGCCGAGCGGATGTCCGCCCAGTTCATCTCGCTGGTGCAGCAGGCGCTCCAGGAGCCGGGCCGGAGCATCCGCGACTTCTCGCTGATGCTCCCGGGCGAGCACGAGCGGGTGCTGGGCGAGCTCAGCACCACCCGCGCTCCGGTGGAGACCTCCTCCACGCTGCCGCGGCTGATCCAGGCGCAGATGGCGCGGACGCCAGACGCGGTGGCGGTGGAAGGGCCTGAAGGCAGCCTCACCTACGCCGAGCTGGAGCGCCGGGCCCTCGGGCTCGCCCACCGGCTCAGGGCGCTGGGCGTGGGCCCCGAGACACCCGTGGCGGTCTGCATGGAGCGATCGCTGGAGGCGATCGTCGCGATCCTCGGCATCCTCGAGGCGGGCGGCACGTACCTCCCGCTGGAGCCCGGCCACCCGGCCGAGCGGCTGGCCCAGGTGCTGCGGCGCGCGAATGTACCGGTGCTGCTCACCCACGCGGCGGTGCGGCACGAGCTGGCCGGAGCGGTGACCCACCGGCTGGTCCTGGAAACGGCGGGAGTGGGCCTGGAGGGGCCCTCGGCGCGGCTCGACAGCGGCGTAGGGCCGGAGAGCGTGGCCTACGTGCTGCACACGTCCGGCTCCACGGGCGAGCCCAAGGGAGTGATGATCCCGCACCGGGCGATCTGCAACCGGCTGCTCTGGGGCCAGCAGGCTCACCCAGTGGGGGCTTCGGACGCGGTGCTGCAGGCGGCGTCGCTCGCCTTCGATGTGTCCATCTGGGAGATCTTCACCCCGCTGGTGACGGGCGCGCGGCTGGTGCTGGCGCCTCCGGGTCCCCTCGACGCGAAGGAGCTGGTGCGGCTGATCGAGGAGCGGCGGGTGACGAAGGTGGGCTTCGTGCCCTCGCTGCTCAAGGTGCTCGTGGAGGACGGTGGGCTGGGCCGCTGCACCGGGCTCCGCTACATCTTCGCGGGCGCGGAGGCGCTCTCACCGGACGTGGCGCGGCTGGTGCTGCAGGCCCTGCCCGGGGTGAAGCTGTACAACTTCTACGGGCCCACGGAGACGACGATCGACGCGACCTTCTTCCCCTGCGAGGCAGGCTGCTTCGAGCAGGAGGTGCCCATTGGCCGGCCCGTGGGGAACGCCCGAGTGTACGTCCTGGACGAGTGGATGCGGCCCACGGCCCTGGGAGTCGCGGGAGAGCTGTACGTGGGCGGGCCCGGGGTGGCGCGCGGCTACCTGGGCCGGGCGGACCTCACCGCCGAGCGCTTCGTGCCAGATCCATTCTCGGGCGTGCCCGGGGCGCGGATGTACCGGACCGGCGATCGGGTGCGGATGTCGGCGGAGGGCCAGCTCTACTTCCTGGGGCGCGTGGACCGGCAGGTGAAGGTCCGCGGCAACCGGGTGGAGATCGGCGAGATCGAGAAGCACCTGCTGGCTCACCCGGCGGTGCGGGCCGGTGCGGTCCGCCTGCGCGGGGAGGGCCACAGCGGCTCTCTCGTGGGGTACGTGGAGCTGCGCGAGAAGGTGTGCACGCTGGGGGACGGGGCAGAGGCCCACCGCGTCTACACCTTGGCTCAGCGCCCCGAGCTCAAGCCCGGCATCAACGCGCTGAACCTCGAGTCCTGGCCTGAGTACTTCAATGGGGACGAGATCGCCCGGCGCTACTGGCCCCGGCTGGCGAGCGAGTTCGCCCGGCTGCAGTTCGCTCTGGTGGACAGCCAGGATCAGGTGGTGGCCGCGGGGCATGCCATCCCCATGCGTTGGAACGGCACGGTGGAGGATCTGCCGCAGGGGTGGGGCGGCGGCATGGAGCGGGCCTTCCGCGACGCGGAGGCCGGGGTCGCGCCGGACACGCTGCTCGTCCTGGCGGGCGTGGTGGCCCGTGAGGCGGGAGGGAAGGGCTTGAGCGCGCTGCTGCTTCAGGGATTCAAGGCGCTGGCCCGGAAGCTGGGGCTTGTGCGCGTGGTGGTTCCTGTGCGGCCCACGGGCAAGGCAGACCGGCCGGATCTCGGCTTCGAGGCGTACTGCGAGCTGCGCCGGCCAGATGGACTGCCCGTCGATAACTGGCTCCGAGTCCATGAGCGCCTGGGCGCCCGCCAGCTCAAGGTGGAGCTCCGCTCGCAGTATGTGCGGGGCACGCTGCAGCAGTGGGAGCAGTGGACGGGACAGAAGCCGGACCGCACGGGTGATTACCACCTGAAGGGCACTCTGCAGGCGGTGCGGGTGGATCTCGAGTCGGGCGTGGGCGAGTACTACGACCCGAGCGTCTGGATGGAGCACCCTGTCGATGGAGGAGCAGAGGGCTTCGAGCTCGTGGATGGGGAGATCCTCCGCGCAGACCTGCTCAAGGTCCTGCCCGCGTACATGGTGCCCGAGAGCTTCTGCTTCCTGCCGAGAATGCCGCTCACCGCCAGCGGCAAGGTCGATGAGCGGGCCCTGCCCGCGGGACCGGTGAAGCGGAGCTCGAGCGAGGAGCGGGTCCCACCGCAGGGGCCTGTCCAGGAGAAGCTGGCGGAGATCTGGCGCGCGGTCCTGAAGCTGGAGGCCGTGGGGGTGACCGATAACTTCTATGAGCTGGGCGGGGACTCCCTGCGAGGCCTCGCGCTGCTCGCGAAGATGACGGACGCCTTCGCCGTGAAGCTCCCCCTGCGCGAGTTCCTCAAGGAGCCCACCATTCGAGGCCTGGAGCGGTTCCTGGCCGCCAGCGCCGACGGCGCGAAGGCATGACCCCCGCTGCTCCCGAGCGCGGGGAGCCACCGGCGCCGGTGACCCCTCCAGAAGCCTCTGGCGGGGTGGCCGTCGCCGTGCTGCCTGGAGGGGGAGATCCTCCGCTCAAGTCCTTCATCGCCATCGGGCTGGGGCAGGTGGTGTCGCTGCTGGGCACCGGCCTCAGCCAGTTCGCGGTGGGGGTGTGGCTGTACCAGCAGACCCAGTCGATCTCGCAGTACGCGCTGATGACGCTCTGCTACATGCTGCCCGCGCTCCTCATCTCGCCTCTCGCGGGAGCGCTGGTGGATCGGTGGGATCGCCGCTGGGTGATGATCTCCTCCGACTCCGTGGCGGCGCTGGGCACTCTCGTGATGGCGGCGCTCTTCGCCGGGGGAGCGCTGAGGCCCTGGCACCTGTACCTCATCGTCTCCGTGAGCTCTCTGGCCCGCGCCTTCCAGGCCCCCGCCTTCGCGGCGGCGATGACCTCGCTCGTGCCCTCGCGGATGCTCGGGCGCGCCAACGGGTTGATGCAGCTCGGAGAGGCCGCCTCCCACGTGCTGGCGCCGGTGAGTGCGGGCGCGCTGATCTCCACCCTCGGGCTCTGGGCCGTGCTGCTGGCCGACTTCGGGACCTTCCTGGTGGCGCTGGTCCCCCTCCTGCTGCTGCGCATCCCGGCTCCCGTTCCCTCTGCGCGGGAGCAACGGACCGAGGGCTCGCGCTGGGATGAGCTGACCCTGGGCCTCCGCTACATCTCCGGGCGCGACGGGTTGATGGGGTTGCTCATCCTGTTCGCCTTCCTCAATGTGACGCTCGCGTTGGTGGAGGTGTTGGTGCCTGCCTTCATCCTCAAGAGCTCCGATGCCGCCACGCTGGGGCGCGTGTCCTCGATCGCGGCCCTGGGGATGGTCTGCGGCAGCCTCCTGATGATGGTGTGGGGCGGCCCTCGACGGCGGGTGATGGGCATCTTCGGCTTTGGAGCTGTGATGGCGCTCGGGCTGGTGGTCGCCGGCGCGCGGCCCTCCATGCCGTTGATCATGGCTGGGGGCTTCTGCTTCTTCTTCTGCGTGCCGCTCATCTCGAGCTGCAATCAGGCGCTCTGGCAGGCCAAGGTCGCCCAGGATGTGCAGGGGCGCGTGTTCGCGGCCCGCTCGGTGGTCTCCTACGCCACCATCCCGGTGGCCTATGGCCTCGCTGGCCCGCTGGCGGATGACCTCTTCGAGCCGCTGCTCGCGCCGGGCGGCGCCCTGTCCGGAGGAGTAGGGCGGCTGATCGGGGTGGGCGAGGGGCGAGGCATTGCGCTGCTCTTCATCCTGATGGGGCTGCTCTGCCTGGGAGGGCTGCTCGCGGCCTTCCTCCACCCCCGCGTGCGCCGGGTGGAGCTGGAGCTGCCGGATCCTCCCGGGGGCGCCGGGGTGGACCGGGCCTGATTCAGAACGTGACGGTGCGCGAGGTCACCGTGCGCTGCCCGCCCCGGAAACCATCCCACCGGGGCGTGTCCTTGCCTGAAGGCAGCTCTGGCACGCCTGGGCGCCACGTCATCAGTCGCAAGGCCGTGGTGTTCGCCTCGGTCTTCAACGTGAGGCGAACCCCCTCCTCAGGGAGGGCCCAGTACCGGACCGAGAGCTCGCCCTTCCCCTGCAGGCGGACAGACTTCCCGTCGACGCTGGCTTCCAGGATGTGCGCCTCGGGTCCGGAGTAGAGCTCGAGGACCGGCGCCCCTGCGCCTCGGATCTGGAGCGTGAGGATGCGAGTGTTGCTCTCGCGCCGATCTTCCAGGAGCACCGCCTCCGCGAGCGGCACGGGGACGAGTGGAGCGGGGCGCCCGGGGAAGCGCTCGTCGCCAATCCACGGGAAGAACTGCTTCACCTCCAGGGGCTGGGCCTCCTGGAAGAAGGTCTCGGTCCAGGCATCTGAGGCGGTATCGGGAGCCAGCCAATAGGCCCTCCCGCCATCTCCATCCAGCGCGTAGAAGATCCGAGGAGGCCTCAGCTGATCGCCATCCAGGCGGCCGAGGATCCCGGCCAGCACCAGCGCCACGGCTCCGAGCGCCGCCAGCGTCACCGGCAGCCTCCGCCACGCGCAGAGCAGCAGCTCGAGCTGGGGAAGGAGTGCGCCGACCAGGAGGGCCGCCAGGACCGCCGAGGGGATGGAAGACTCCATCGCGGCATCGAGCAGGGCCCCATGGGAGGTCACCAGCATGACGGCGGGAATCGCCACCCCTCCCAGCACCCAGTGCGGCCAGGAGACACCCGCGTGTACCTCCGCGCGCAGGCTCACCTCGAGGGAGATCACGGCGCAGAGCAGCGGGAGCTGGAAGAGGTAGCTCGCGGCGGGCAGGGTGAGGCTGAGGGCCACGGTGATCGCCAGCCACGGAAGCAAGGCCCCCACGGCGAGCGGAGCCGCTGGCCATCGGCCCAGGAACTTCGAGCCGAGGAAGGTGGTCAGCGCGAGCGCCGCCCCCAACGTCCCCCAGGCAGCGAGTGTGCTGGCCAGGGAGGTGTTCGCGTCGATCAACGGGTGGCCCGGAGAGAGTCCTTGGACGAGCCAGTTCAGCGCAAAGGCGATCGCGGCTGCGGTAAGCGCCAGGGCGAGCTGGGCCGCCGCGCCCACCAGCAGGAGCTTCACGCTCAGGGCCTTCTTGTGACGCACCACCACCCCAAAAAAGGCCAGGACCAGGAGCACCGCGGCGGGCAGGCTCCAACCCGCGGGGTAGCGGATGAAGAGCGGACCGGCGTTGAAGAAGGTGGCGTCCCTGGCGCCAGGGGGAGGAGTCAGCTCCAGCTCTCCGAAGCGCAGTGCCAGCCCGAGAGCATACGAGCCGTGGTGCTGGAGCGTCCGCTCATCCGCCGCCTCCAGCGTGTCGGTCATCGAGTGATAGTGGCCGGAGCCCTGGATGTTGGCGACGTTCAGCCCTGGCAGGCCGGCGGCGAGGAACTCGGACAGGTCGGTGTCGTTGGGGAGCAGGGCATAGACGGCCTGGCTCAGGGAGGCGGCGGCGGGGTGGGGTGTCTGGGCCGCCTGGGAGATCAGCCAGTCGTTGCCCGGGCTGGTCTGGAAGAGGAGCGCGAGCCCGCGGTTGCCTCGGGCCTCGAAGTTCAGCACCAGCCCCACCCGCGCACGAAGTGGGTCCTCCTGCACGAAGGCCCGGGCGCCCAGCAGGCCGGGCTCCTCGCCATCCGTGAAGAGGAAGAGGATGTCATGGCGCGGCGGCGGCCCCGCCTTCAGGGCCCGTGCGGTCTCCAGCAGGGCCGCCACGCCGAAGCCGTCATCCGAGGCCCCCAGCGTATCCGGCGTGGAGTCATAGTGGGCGGCCAGCAGTAGCGCTGGGGCTCCCGCCTCTCGGCCTGGGAGCCGCGCCAGCACGTTGTGCACACGCCCCATCGCGACCGGCTGGCCCCTGGGCGTGGAGCTCTCCACGGCGGTGGCCTCACGCGTCAGGACCTCCAGGCTCAGCTCGCCCAGGTGACGCAGCAGGTAGCCCCGGACGCGCTCATGCTCGGGCCAGCCCATGGCGTGGGGAGCGCGAGTGATCTCCCGGAGCTGCGCCCGCGCCCGCGCCGAGGAGAACTCCGTGGGTGGGGCGCTCTCAGGGACGGGAGCCGGGGGGATGAGTGGCCACAGCCCGAGCGCCACACCGGCCAGTATCGAGCTGGCGACGAGCGCGGCGGCAGGGAGGGCGGAGCGCCGCGCTTCCTTGGGCGGAGGCTCGCCTGTCACGCCGCCGCCGCGGGCTTCTCATTCTTGGCGGGACTGGGGGCGTCCTCGAGCTGCCCCTTGAAGAAGCGGTGCTCGGCCTCGGTGAGCTCCGGGTGGAAGAAGTCGACCAGCAGCACCACGCGGGTCTCGTTGCTGTCGTTCCAGACCTCGTGCTCGTACGCGTTGTCGAAGACCATGCTCTTGCCCTCCTGCCAGGTCCTCGTCTCGGTCCCGACGCGGATGCCGCAGTCGGGAGGGATCTTCACTCCGAGCTGATACACGAGCGTGGGCGACGCGAAGTCGATGTGGTTCTTCAGGCGCGCCCCGGGGTGGAGGATGGTGCAGAGCACCTCGCTGTTGGTGGACACCGCCGAGAGGATCTCCGCCGTCTTCGGGCACTTGGCGCAGTTGGCCGGGTGTGGGCGGCCGTCCGAGTAGAACCGGAACTGCTTGAACTGCTTGTGGAGGCTGAACCAGCCGTGCTCCTCGGTCGTCGCCTGCTGGATCACCGAGAGCAACTCCTGCCGCACCTGCTCGAAGTTCTCCTCCAGCTCGAGCATCCACCGCAGCCGCGGGAAGTCGTCATGGAAGGGCCGCTGGGTGATCCCGGGGAACGAGGCGCCGTGCTCGGAGAATTGCGCCGGCAGCCGCCGCGTCTCCATCTCCAGGAACTGGGCGATCCGGTCCATCTTCGCGTCTGGGAAGCGGGCGCGGAACGCGGTGAGCCGCTGGCCCCACCGGGTCACCTGGCGCGAGCGGTGGCGGGTGACGGCCCACGCGTAGATCGTCGCCAGCACGGACAGCAGCAGCAGCGCGCCGACCAGCACCAGCAGGGGAGCGAGCACGGCGGTGTCGCTCAGCGTCAGCCCCAGCGCCGAGCGCGCCAGGGACATCACCACGGAGGCGGAGGCCGCCGCGCCCAGCAGCAGCAGCAGCGGGCCGGCGATGCGGCTGAACACCGTGGTGAAGTGCAGAAGCCCCACCCGGAACATGACCTCGGAGGAGGGCACCAGGAGCATGGCCACACACGCCGAGGCCCCGACGAAGGCCAGCGTCGTCAGGATCGAGAGAGGCCAGAGGTTGTGCTCGGTGGCCGGCAGCATGAGCAGCGCCACGAGCCCGCTCCCCAGGGAGACGGACGAGAGCGCGGCCAACGTCGTTCCGAACCGAAGGCCTCGCAGGCTATAGAGCTTGGGAATGAGAGCCATGGAGGCGTCGAAGAATAGTGGTTCGGCGTCGGGACGGTCAAAAGCCCGCCACCCCCGCTGCCCTGCCTGATCTAGGCTCTCCTGACACAATGAAGGTCCAGGTAGCGCACTCCATCCACGAGTTCGAACCCAGCCGGTGGGATGCTGTGGCTGGCAGCCGCCTCCCGCTCAGCCATGCGTGGCTGCGCCTCCTGGAGACAGGTGCGCTCGGCTACCAGGCGCTCTACCTGCTCGTGGAGGATGAGCAGGGGCCGCTGGCCGCCGCGGTCTCTCCTTCGTGGGCCGTCGAGTGGTGGGAGCGTGCCGCCTTCCGCCAGCTCCTGGCGCTCTACCCGCCCTATTCGGCGTCCACCTCCGGCCTCGCGCTTCGAGAGGGCTGCACCTTGGAGGCGATCTTCCCTCGACTGGAGCCGCTGTTGCGGCAGGTGGCACGCAAGCACCTGCGGTTGGTGACCTCTCTCACGGTCAGCTCGACGGCAGAGGCGGAGTACCTCCAGAAGCAGGGCTTCCGCACGCTTGAGATGGCCCCCGGCACCGTCCTTCCGATCCAGTGGCCCTCGTACGACGCCTACCTCGCCGCGTTCCCGAGCTGGATCCGCACAGGACTGCGGCGCAGCCGCAGGCGCGCGGAGAAGGGGGGGGCGCGCATCCAGGCAGGGGTCCCCATCTCCGGTCTCGAGCCGCAGCTGTACGCGCTGCTGGCGAAGACGTTCATGCTGAATGGCTCGAAGAGCCCACCGCCGTTCTCCGAGCGCTTCTTCTCCGCCGCTGTGGAACAGATGGGAGATCGTGCGGTGCTGATCGCCGGGTACCTGGGCGACGAGCTGGTGGGCTACGTGCTCGCCTTCCATGATCAGCACAGCCTGATCACTCCGCTGGCGGGCTTCGACGAGAAGGCCCGCGACGCCCATGTGTACTTCGTCGTCTTGCAGGAGGCGGTGCGCTGGGCCATTGAGCACGGCCTGCGCCGGATCCACCTGGGGACGACCAACTACCACATCAAAGAGCGCATGGGCTTCCAGCTCCAGCCGCGCATCGTCTGTTATCGTCCCAGCTCTCGACTGCTGCAGCCGATGGTGTCGCTGGCCGCGCCTTGGTTGGAGCGCTCCTTCGGCTACCGTGCGTCCGCGGAGGAGGAGCCTGGGGACGAAGGGGACGATGGCCGCGAGCCGCCCTCCGCTCAGGAGCGCTAGAACACTCCGGCATCCGCCGGCGGAAGACCGGGACCACCCGAGGAGGATCGATACCAATGGAAGTCAGCTGGCGTTACATGGCCGTGGGGGTGGCGATGGTGGGACTGGTGTCGTCCAGCGCGTTGGCACAGGGCGCGCAGGCGCAGGGCAAGCCTGTCGACACGGATGTCCTGGCGCGGAAGATGGTGGTGGATCTCGCGCACATCCAGGAGGGGGAGAACGTCATCATCCTGGGCGGTGTTCGTGACACCCAGCTCCTGGAGGACATCGCGGTCCAGGTGCGCAAGCTGGGGGCCTTTCCCCTCATTGTCCACCGGAGTGAGCGCCTCTCCCGGCGCCTGTTCCACGACGTGCCAGAGAAGTGGGACTCGCAGCTCCCGGAGTTCAACCTCAAGCTGGGCACCCTCATCGATGCCGTCTTCGAGGTCGACTTCGCGGAGAACCCTGACTACCTGTCGGATGTCCCCACCGAGCGCATGGGTGCGCGCTGGGAGGCCAACGAGCTGGAGGATCAGGTCACCCGGCGGCGGGGAGTCCGGAGCGTGGCGCTCGGCAACGAGATGTATCCCACCGCCGCGCGTGCCCGGCTCTACCGGGTGACGCAGCCGCAGCTGGAGAAGCTGTTCTGGGAGGGCGTGAACATCGACTACTCCGCGCTCCAGGCCCGGGGGGCGGCCTTCCGCAAGACACTCGAGGCGGGCAAGGAGCTGCGCATCACCCACCCGAATGGAACGGATCTGCGGATCCGGGTCGAGGGCCGTCCCGTCTTCGTCAGCGACGGCGTCATCGATGAGGAGGACGTGAAGCGGGGCGCGCCGGAGACGTTCCTGCCCGCGGGCGAGGTCTATCTGGTCCCGGTGAAGGGCACCGCCGAGGGGACGCTGGTGGATGACGAGATGGTGATGGACATCCCGGGGCTCCATGGCGAGCAGAACGTCATCAAGGGCTTCAAGGCGACCTTCAAGGCGGGGAAGATCGTCTCCCTGGATGCGCGCTCGGGCCTGGACACCTTCAAGAAGGTGTACTGGGACGTCGTCGGGCCGGGACGGGATGAGCTGTCGCTCATCAACTTTGGCATCAACCCGAAGGTGAAGTTCATCCCAGGCAGCCGCCTGGAGGTGTACCAGGCGTCGGGGATGGTGGCGCTCGGCATCGGGAACCAGCAGTGGGCCGGCTCCGACAACACCGCGAGCTTCGGCTCCCGCAACTACCTGCCGGGCTGCACCGTGACGCTCGACGGAAAGGTGCTGATCCAGAACGGCGAGCCCAAGCTCTAGCCCGGACTTCGGGCCCGGTGCACGGGGCGCCTTGACAGTCCACGGAGGGAGCAGGGACCATTTTGGCTCTTCGAGCAGGGATTCGCGGAGCAGACTGGCCCCGTCGAACGGGTGAGAGCACATGTGGACGCGCCGTGACATCGTGAAGCTGGGCCTGTTGGGTTGGGCCTTCTCCCAGGGCCTGTCAAGTAGGGCGCTCGGGGCAAGCCCTCGCTCCTCTCCTCGCCGTCCCCGGTACTACGTGATCGTCAACCTCACGGGGGGCGTCGACAGCGTCTACACCACGGATCCCAAGCTCCGCGCGGAGGTGGAGCCCTGGGTGGACGTGCCCTATGGGCCGGAGCGCATCGTCACCCGAGGGAACCTGCGGCTAGGGCCCCACCTGGCGCCGCTGAAGGACTGCCGGCGCATGGCCATCCTCAACGGCGTCCAGCTCGGCACCGCCAACCACGACACGGGGTTGCACCAGGTGGTGCGCCTGCGGACGCAGGTGAAGGCGCGCATGCCGCTCATCCTCGACATCATCGGCGCGCACAGGGACGGGCAGCCCTTGAGCACGCTCACCCTGGGCAGTGCGGGGCTGGAGTTCTACTCGGCGGGTTGGTTTGGGCTGTTGCCGGGGCAGATCCCTCGAGGGTTGGACGCAGCACCCAAAGAGGATCTCTTCGAGGAGATCGAGCAGTCCGCGCCAGGGGATCTCGAGCGCCTGGCGGCCGTCCTGCGCAGGCAGGCCGGGCGTCTGCGTGAGGGCGGGGACCGGGAGAGGGGACTGACGGCGTCCAATCTCGACCAGGTGGCGACGCTGCTGGGAAGGATGCCCCACCTGCCGCCCTTCCGGCCGGAGATCTGGTCGGAGGATGAGGATGCGCAGGCGATCGCCGTCCAGCTCCAGCGGGTGTTGTGGACGTTGGAGAATGATCTGACGAGCGGAGTCCAGCTCGCGATCGGGCAGCAGTGGGACACCCACTGGGCCAACGCTCGTATCCAGGAATCCTCGAGCGGACACTTCATGCCGCCGTTCGCCCGCTTCCTCCAGGAGCTGGAGAAGCGGCGCAACGCCCACGGAACCCTGGTGGACAACACCGTCGTCGTCGCCGGCAGTGAGCTGGGCCGCCTCCCCCGGCTCAACACGGATCTGGGCAAGGACCACCTCTCCCAGGCTCCCTACCTCTTCTTCGGGGCCAGCATCGACCCAGGAGGAGCCCGGGGAGAGGCCTTCGGGCGCACCAGCTCGAGGATGGAGGGGCTCCCCATCTCCTTGATGACAGGGCGCGACGTGGCGCAGGGAGGCCATGTCCCGCTCCTGGACGACGTGGGCACGACGCTGCTGAGCATCGCGGGGATCGATCCGGCGATGTATGGCTACGACGGGCAGCTGCTCCGCTTCCTGGTGGCTTCATGAGCTCGCGCGCGCTCGCCCTGGTCCTCCTGGGGCTGCTCGGGGTCTCATGCTTCAAGTCAGCCTCGAAGTCAGCGCCACCCGCGCAGCCCTCGGTCGCTCCCACGACCGCCGTGACGAAGGAGCGGCTCGATGCCGAGCTGCTCCAGAACCTCGCGCTGTTGACCACGGGTCGGCTGCCCGCGCCCGAGGCCCTTCGGTCCGAGGTGGAGAAGCTCCAGACGGGAGCGGCGACGCTGGAGTCCTATGTGGACGCGCTGCTGGCGGATCCGCGGTTCGCCCAGGATGTGGGGCCCGCGGTGGTGCTGCAGAGCTGGGCGCTCCACGAAGTCGCCAACGTGGAGAACCAGGCCTTCCCTGGCTACCTGCTCCAGCAGAGCCCTCCAGACGCGAAGGGGCGCTCCGTCCTCTATCTGAGGGAGCCCTGTGATCCCGCCAAGGCCGAGCGTGTCCGCCCCTGGTGGGCGCCTGAGAAGGAGGTGCTCGTCTGTCAGGACTCGCACCAGCCCACGCACTTCGTGGACCCGTCCACCGGGTGGTACTGCGATGGGCGGTCCATGGCGGAGGCGCTCGACGAACACGGGTACTGTGGCTGTGGGCCCCACATGATGCGGTGCTACCCGGACCGGACCGTCCTGCGCTCCTTCGCGCACAGCGTGGTGGACGAGGTCACCCGGACGGCTGCGCACGTGATTGGCAACGACCTGCCGATCTCGCGCCTGTACACGATGAACGAGACGTACCGGGACCGGTACTCGGAGCTGGCGTACCGGCGCTGGCGGGTGGAGAGCGGGGAGTCCCCGGACATCCTCCTCCAGGTGAAGGACTGGCCCCTGGAGGGGCGGCTGGCGCCACGCCACGAGTCCAAGCCCGGGCAGCACGCCGGCGTGCTCACCACGGAGATGGTGGTGTTCGTGGAGACGGGCCTGCGGCCGACCTTCAAGAACATCTTCCACAAGCTGTGGTGCAGCGAGCCGGATGGCTCGCATGTTTCGACGGGGGCCGTTCTGGATCTGGCGCGCACCGCGGCCAGTGTCCGGGCGGGAGAGGGGTGGCAACAGCTGGCCAACCGCCCCGTGTGCGAGACGTGCCACGCACGGCTCGACTACAGCATGCAGTTCTTCTCCGGCTTCCCGGATGTCCGCACCGCCGGCCACTACATGCCGGATCGGCAGAAGGCAGGGCGGGGGAAGATCTTCAACCGCGACGCTCGGGATGAGCGGGGAGAGGGGGAGCTGACTCCCAGCCAGTTCGCGCGGATGGCGGTGCAGCAGCCCGAGTTCGCGAGCTGCCTGGTCCAGCGGGTCGGCGAGCACGTCTTCAACCACCGTGAGTCCGGTGGGGATCGGCAGGCGCTGCAAGAGGCCTTCGCCCGGAGTGGCACGCTTCGGGCTGTCATGAAGGAGGCGCTGCTGCGGTACGCGCGGGGCTATGCGGAGCGGGGCTCCTCCACCACGGCGCCGGCGGTGCTGCAGACGGCCGCAACGGAGGCCGGGGAGCGGATCGCGCTCCGGGGTCAGCTCCGAAGCCTGGTGCGGGAGCACTGCGAGAGCTGTCACAGCGGCGGCGAGCCAGAGCTCGGGCAAGAGGAGCTGTCCCGGGAGCTCGTCCGCAAGATGCTGGGCAGCGTGGCCTCCGGAAGGATGCCTGAGTCACCCGAGACGCTCGATCCGGCCGTCCGGCGTACGCTGGTGGCCGAGCTGGTGGCGGCGCTGTGGAGCGGGCCAGCGGAGCGGCGCAGGGCCTTTGACTACTTCAGCGGCGCGATGCGTGCGCTGCCGGTCCACCACGCGGGACGGGCGGTGGAGCTGGTGCGCGAGCGGGCGGGTGGCGGTGTGCGCTACGACTGGCCGCTCATCGAGAAGTGGATCCAGGAGGATCTGACCCAGTACACCCCGGGCTTCGCCACGATTGTTGCCCTGGAAGCCCTGCGCACTTGCAAGGCGCGAGGGCTGTCCGGCGAAGCGCTGGATCAGTGCCTGGAGTATGCGAGCGATCCCGAGCCGCTGATCAACGGCCTCCACCAGGGGAACGCAGGCCCAGCCCCGGCGCCTTGAGCGGCGGCAGCGGGCCTTCGCCCCGGAGGCTCAGCGGTTGGGCTGGCTGAACTGGGCCTTGACGCTCATCCCCGGCCGGAGCGAGCCGTCGCTCACGTCCAGGAACACGCGCACCTTCACGGTGCCGCGAGCCTTGTCTGCCTGTCCGGAGATCTCGCCCACGGCCCCCTCGTAGGTGCGTCCGGGGTACACGTCGCTCGTCACCATCGCGGGTTGTCCCGGGTGCACCTTGGGCAGGTCCAGCTCGTTCACGTCCACCTCGGCGGCGAGCTGGGTCAGGTCCGCCACCTTCACCACGCCGCCTCCCCACATGCCCTGGACCACCTCGCTGGGGTGGGTCAGCACCTCCAGCACCGTGCCATCGATGGGAGAGCGGATCCGGGTCTGCTCCAGCTTCTCCGTCGCCAGCTTGACCTCCGTGCGGGCGAGCTCGGTCTCCAGGCGCTCCGCCTCGACCTCCGCCGGGGAGGCGGCCTGCGACGGGAGCAGCTTCTGGAGTTGGGTGAGCCGCAGCTCCGCGCGGCGGAGCCGGAGCGTGGCGAGCTCCAGCCCCACCTGGGCCTCGCGATCTTCCAACCGGGCCAGCTCCTGGCCTCGGTGGATGCTGGCGCCGTTCTCGACGTTCATCTGGCGGATCTGTCCAGGGACAGCCGCGCCCACGGTGATCGTCTTGCGTGCGGCCATGTAGCCGGCGGCGAGGAGGCCCGAGGCTTCACCCGCCGCGGCCGTCTGCGCCGGCTCGGGACGGATCTCCGCGGGCGCGGCGGCGGCCGGAGCGGGCGCGGCCTCGGCCGAGGGCCGCGTGGTCAGGAAGAAGGTGACGGAGCCGATCAAGGACAGACAGAACAGCGTCCACGGCAGCCAGACACGAGGCGGCTCCGGAGCGACTGGCGCATCCAGCGGGGAGAGCGACAGAGAGCGGAGTGCCTGGAGCTGGCGCTCGGAGATGGTGGACGGCACGGGGGGAGCGCTCTTGAGAGGCACTGCACCCCCTGTCGCGCCGGGGGAGAGGGCAGTCAGGGGAGCGCTCTCTTCACCCTGAGAAGTGCTGGCGGTCCCTGACGCAGACAGGCGGCTCATGCCGCCATTTATCCCATGCTTCTCGTGGCGAGTGGTAGAGTGCGCCCTCGCGCGCGGCGCTGCCTCTTCATGCAAATCGTCTTCCAAGGTGTGCACAAGCGGCTGTCCCACGGAAGCCAGGAGCTCACGATCCTCGATGAGGTGGATCTCACGGTAGGCTCGGGCGAGTTCGTGGCGCTGATGGGCCCCTCGGGCTCGGGCAAGAGCACGCTCCTCAACCTGGCGGCCGGGCTGGATCGGCCTTCACGTGGCTCGGTCCGGGTAGGGGATTTCGATCCGGCCCAGATGAGCGAGAACGAGCTGTGTGACTGGCGCAGCCGCCACCTGGGCTTCATCTTCCAGCGCTACCACCTGCTGGCCACGCTGACCGCGGCGCAGAATGTGGAGGTGCCGCTGCTGCTGCGGAACCTGCCTTCTCGGGAGCGCAGGCGGCGCGTGGAGACCGCGCTCGAGCTGGTGGGCTTGAGCGAGCGTGCGCGGCACTTCCCCAGCCAGCTCTCGGGTGGACAGGAGCAGCGCGTGGCGATCGCCCGTGCCATTGTCGCGGATCCCTCCGTGCTGCTCGCGGATGAGCCCACGGGCGATCTCGACGCTCGCTCCGCCCATGAGATCCTGGATCTGCTGTGCCTGCTTCAGCAGCACCTGCGGAAGACCATTCTCATGGTGACGCATGATGCCCATGCGGCCGAGCGCGCCACGCGGGTGGTCTTCCTGGAGAAGGGGATGTTGCGCGTCCAGTCCTGAGACAGAGGGCTCAGTCCCGGAGCGTCTTCAGCACGGGCAGGCGCAGCGCGTAGATCGTCGGCACGAGCCCTCCCAACACGCCTACCAGCGCGGCGGTGCCGCAGGCTGCCAGGGCGACGCGGCGCGAGAGCAGGGCTGTGTAGGCCAACCCCAGCCTCCCATCGCCCACGCCGATCTCGATGGTGAAGGTGCGCCCATCCACCAGCCAGGCCAGGGCGAGCCCGAGCGCTCCTCCCAGGAACGCCAGCACCAGGCTCTCCTGGGCCACCAGCATGGACACCCGCAGCGGGCGGTGGCCGATGACGATCAGCGTCGCCAGCTCCCGCCGCCGCCCGAGGAACGAGGTGTACATGGCGCTGGTGCAGGCGAACACCGCTCCCAGGCCCAGCACGGCAATGGCCAGGGCGATGGCCCGCAGGTAGATCTCCAGCCCGGCGCCAGCGCGCCGGTAGTACTCGTGCTCGGACTGGGCCTCGAGCTGTTGATCCGCGACGCGGGCGACGGCCTCGGCGAAGCGGGCCTGGTGCTGCTCGCTCTCGAGCGCCACCACCGCCATGCTGGAATCGTCGCGGCGCAGCTCGGCCATGAGCGCGGTGCGGTCTGCCCACAGCTCGGACTCGAAGCGGGTGCCCGGGGCCGCGAAGACGCCCACCACGGGCCAGCGCTTGCGGCCGATGAGGACATAGCCTCCTTCGATCAGCCCCTCGAAGCGGCCAAGCTGGTGCGCCCCCACGAGGACTCCCGGGTGGCCAGACTGGGGCAGCCGGCCGCTGACCAGCCGGACGCCGGGGTGGACCTGGAACGCCGTCGGCTCCACGCCTCGCAGCGTGACGGTGCTGAGCTGGCCGCTGAACTGCTTGAGGTTGAGCTGGGTGACGAACTCGTTGGAGATGCGCGCGGTGCCGCCCTCCGTGGCGATGCCTGGGGCGAGCGCCACCCGGGCCAGGGCCACCCGTTGGAGCGTGCTCTCCGTCTCATAGCGGGCCCCCCGTGCCAGGACGATGGCGTTGTTCGGGCTGCCACTCTGGTCGAGCGAGGCGTACAGCCCCTCGAGTGAGGCGAAGAGCGCGGCGGCGACCCCCACCGTGGCGGTGATGGCGAGCAGGGTGGGGAGGAGCTCGACCCGGCGGGCCGCGAGGTTGCGGAGTGTGTAGGAGAAGAACATCAGGCGCGCGCCAGGCTGGAGACGATGTCCTGCCGGATCACGAGCAAGGCCGGCACAAGCCCCGCGAACATGCCCAGCAGGAGCGAGGCGAGCAGCCCGGCCACGCAGGCGGACCACTCGATGGTGACGTTGCTCAGCACCCAGGAGCCCAGGTCGAGGCCGTGCTCGTGGAAGAAGGCGAAGGGCACGGCCACGCCCAGCAGCCCGCCCAGGCCGCAGATGCAGATCGACTCCAGCAGGACGAGCAGGAGGATCCGGCCCTGGCGGAAGCCCAGCGCGCGCAGGGTGGCCAGCTCCCCGCGCCGCTCGCGCAGGGACATGCTGAGGGTGCTGGCGGTGATGATGCAGGTGACGAGCACGATGAGGAAGCTCATGCGCGTGAGCAGCTCCGGCACTGCGGACAGGCTTCGAAGCGTGGCGCCCATCAGCTCCGAGTAGGACACGGAGAGGGTGGGGAAGGGCGTGCTGGCGAAGTGGTCATCGATCGCGCGAGAGATCTCGCCCAGCCGTCCTGGCTCCACCTCCACGAAGATGAGCTCCAGGTTGCCGCGGGCCTGCTCCTCGAGCTGGGGCGCCTTGTCGAAGTACTCGTAGTGAATGAGGACATTGCCGGGCGCATAGCCACCGGCGATGCCGGTCACCCGCGCGGGCATGTCCCCGGCCTCCGTGCGCAGCACGATCTGATCTCCAGGCTTCCACCCGAAGTGCCGGGCGGTGCGCTCTCCCACCACCGCGCCCTGGCGATCCTTGCGCCAGGCCTCGGCCACCTCGGGAGGCACCGAGAACCAATCGCGCGAGATCTTCTCCGGGTAGTGCTCATTGGCGGGGATGACCAGGTAGGAGTAGCGGTCCCCGTCACTGGCGCCCATGGGGTTGAACCACACCACCGGCGTGGCGCCCGGGATCTTCCGGATCTGCTCCAGGTAGGCGAAGGGCAGGCTGTCCTCATCCACGGCCGGGTTGACGGCGATGTACTCGGTCTCCACGGCGGTGACGGCGCGCACGCGCAGTGTGAGCGAGAGCGCTGTGGTGAGGACGCCGATGGCGATCGTCACCGAGAGCACGGACATCAGCGTGCGTACGCGGCGGTGACGCAGGCTCGCGAAGGCCAGACCGAGGAGTCTCACCGTTTCACCCTAATGACTCACGGGAGGCCGGGCCTATCATGTCGGGGGCTGTATTCCTCAAGGGAGCCGCGATGAAGGTCACCGGGTTCATTTTCATGGGCGTGCGCACGTCGAAGTTCGAGGAGATGCGGAAGTTCTACGAAGAGGTCATGGGGCTGGAGGTGACCAAGAACGAACCGGGCGCGGCCTGGTTCAAGCTGCCGAACCAGGAAGAGATCCACGTCTACGGGGCTGACGACGCGGATCATCACTTCTTCGGCCCAAGCCCCGTGGTGGGCTTCCTCGTCGATGATTTTGAAGAGGCGTACGCGCGGATGCAAGCCGCTGGCATCCAGTTCATCGGCGATCCCCAGCGAACGGACGAGGCCACGTGGAACCACTTCTACGGGCCGGACGGCAACGTCTACGAGATCATGGAGGTCGTGTCCCGCAAGGCGCCTCAGAGGTAGCTCAGCCACGGATCGTTGCGGCGGGCCTTCAGCGCGGCGAACCACAGGCACGCCGGGTACAGCAGCGCGAGGAAGAGCAGGCTGATCAGGTACACGGCGCCCAGGCTGAAGCCGAGCGAGCGGTCGAAGAAGTTGTGGGACAGGGCCAGCGTGCCCTCGCGCGCGGAGAGTACCAGCGCGGCTCCCAGGTGGATCAGGCAGAGATGGAGCAGGTAGTAGAAGAGGGGGACCTTGCCGTAGGTCGTGAGCAGGCGCGCGAGCCATCCCGAGGGCTGTCGGAGGAGCGCCAGCGCGACCAGGACCGGCGCCATCGCCATGGCCATGAAGAGGAGCGAGGGCGGGTACTTCTCGCAGTTGAGGAAGGACATCACGGTGTAGAGAGTGCTCGCCTGGGGGACGAAGGGGCGCGGATCGCCGTAGAGATGGGCTGCCCGCAGGGCGACGAAGAGCGCGAGGCTGCCCAGCCCCATGGCCAGGAAGCGGCTTCGGCGTTGCTCAGGCGAGCGATTCAGCCAGGGACCGGCGGCGTACCCCAGGGCCATCAACCCGGCCCAGGGGAGGAGCGGGTAGAGGATGTCCACCTTGATCCCGGGCCAGGGGGAGTAGGAGTTGGGCTCGTGGAGGAGGGACCAGAGCCAGCCCGCGGAGCCAAGCTCCTGGGCCTTGATTCCATCGAGCGCGTTGTGCCCCGCGACCAGCCCCAGCCCCAGGAGCGCTGACACCCACAGCGGCAGGTGGATGAGGCCGGCCAGCAGGATCATCGAGGCGCCCAGGGCCCAGAAGACCTGGATCTCGACCGACTCGTAGTTGAGGTTGAAGAACCAGCCGAAGCGCACCACGGTGAGCTCGAGGAGGATGAGCCAGAGGCCCCGTTTGATCAGGAAGCCTGTCAGCTCGCCGGGAGGCTTGCCGCGCGCTTGCGAGAGGTAGACAGCGGCCCCCGCCAGGAAGACGAAGATGGGAGCACCGGGGTGGGTGATCCAGCGGGTGAAGAAGAGGGCCGGAGTCGTCTGGGACAGATCCGTCGGGTCCAGCCCCCCCGCTCCGAAGAACTCGCGCGTGTGGTCGAGCGCCATCAGGATCATGGCGTAGCCACGGACCAGGTCCACGGCGGTGTCTCTGTGGGCGCGGGAGGGAGGGGCGCTCATGGAGGTCAGGTCAGCAGGAACTCTTTCTTTCCATAGGGGAGCTCGGCGGTCATGCCTCGGGCGCGGCAGAACTCGAGGAAGCGGTTGGACTCGACGATCTGGGGCGACTCGTCGGTGTAGCCGAGCACCATCACATGGCTGAGCCAGGGCTCGCGGCCCATGGCGTACACGTAGGCCTGCTTGGGCCTGAGGCGGGTGACGATCTCGCTCCCCCGCCGGCAGTCGGAGCCGTTGAGGCGCCGGGACTGATCCATGCGGCGGGCCAGGGGCGTGGTGAGGAGGGGACCGTACATCCAGCTCATGGGGCCGCCCTCGCACTCCATCCCGAGGAAGAGGACGTCCACATCCCCCACCGCGGCGTGGACATGATCGTAGAGCCGGGGCTCGATGGCGTTCGAATCCGCCGCCATCAGGAGCGAGTGGCCCTCGAGCCGTATCAGGTGGGCGAGCTTGGCACGGATGTCGAGATCGCTGTGCTCCCCGAAGAAGGGCAAGCCGGTGACGGAGCCGCCAGGGATCTCCACGGAATCCAGCTCGCCGAGCTCGACGACGCGGGGGAACCCGGCGTGCTTCAGCATCAGCCGGAGCGAGGGGTCGGCCAGCGTGCCGCCGCTGCTCCTGGGGACGAGGATGGTGCCGATCTTGTGCCGGAGCTGGAGCAGGGTCTCCATCATCAGGTGATCGGCGTGCCCGTGGGTGATGAGGACGTAGTCGATGCGGGGTGGGAGGTCCGCGTGGGTGAAGCGCGGCAGCTCGCTGGGGACTTCGTAGCTGATGACCGGATCGGTCAGCAGGCTGGTCCCGCGGGACTCGATGAGGACGCAGGCATGGCCGAAGTAGCGGACGCGGACGCCGTCCCCCTGGAAGCGCGGCTCACGCCGAGGGGGGCGATCGGTGAAGAAGGTGGAGAACAGGGCCTGCTCGGAGGGGGGCACGCCGAGCAGCTCCTGGACTTCGTCCTGGGAGCCCGGCTCCTCACGCATGCGGAAGAGGGTATCCAGCCCGGGGTCGCGGAACGGACGCTGGAGGTGGATACGGCCGTCGCCCTCCAGCCTGGGAGTGCTGAAGACGTAGGGGCGGGCGTCGCTCTCCAGGAGAGAGAAGGCGATGCTCTGGGAGGCCTCACGGTGGAAGGGGCTCCGGTAGAGCAGGGGCTCGAGGAAGCGAGGCGAGGCCCGGTTGTTCAAGTCGTAGGTGAGCTCCACGTAGCCACGAAGAAGCTCAGGGACCTTTTCGTAGAGCCCCTCCAGGGAGAAGCCGGTCCCCTGGGCGGTGAGCACCTTGTCGAGCTCAGCGACGGCCTGGGCGAAGGCGAGGAGTGGAGCCTGCTCCTGCCGGGTGCGCTGCAGCAACCGTTGCACCTCGGGGGCACGGCGGGCGGGGTAGTTGATGTACGGGCCACCCTTGAGGGCGGGATTCTGCAGGGCCGACTCATGGAGCTCGGGAGCCGAGACGAACGACTCCATGATCTTGAGATGGAGGTTGGCCGTGAAGAGGGGAGCGGTTGCTGGAGCCAGCAGGTACCACCAGGAGTACCACTGGTTGACCAGGGGCTCGATCGCGACGTTGGGCTTCAGGTACGCAGGCATGGCTCGGGATCAGGGCTTGTTCTGCTGCTCCTCCATGCGCTTGCGCAGGCTGAGCGGGCGCATGTCGGTCCAGACCTCCTTGATGTAGGCGAGACACTCTTCCTTCGTGCCCGTCTTCCCAGCATCCTTCCAGCCCAGGGCGTTCTCCCGGTCCGCTGGCCAGAGGGAGTACTGCTCTTCATGGTTGACCACGACCTTGTACAGCGTCTTGTCCTCTTCAGGACTCATGTCCGCACCTCAGAGAGAGTGTTGCCGCACGCCACTGGACTCTAGCAAATCAAGCGCCTCACTCTCATTGCGCGCATCGAGCCGCCTGCTCTAATGCTCCCTGTCGTCATGACATGGCCCCGTAGCTCAGTTGGATAGAGCGGCGGTTTCCTAACCCTTGAAGGGCCCCTCGGTCCTCGGGCGGGAGCGGCTAAGTCCCCAAGATTACTGGACGCTGGAGTTCACCCGGGTTCACCCGGAGCCGCTCGATTACGTACCAATTACGTACCGGATGTCTCGCGGCCAGAGTCGTGGATAGAGCCCCCTTGAGGGGAGAGCGGCTTGGGCAGGTGTGTGCCCAAAGACGCTGCCGCCTCTTGTGGCTTCGGCTCTGCCCCCGCTTGGGGGAGCATACCGGAGAGAACCGACGTGCCCACCCCAGTTCGGCACGCCGACCGTCGGTCGGTCGGTTACACAACTACTCCGACCTATGCGCCATGTCTCTCACGATAATCAAGTACTTGTCGCACCAGATCCTCCAGAGATTTGACTGCGCTTGAGTGGTCGCCCGCAGGGTACCGCATCAATTCAACATTGTATGTATCCTTTACTACCCTAACCAAAGAAGTATGCCTGTCATCCTCAACAACAGCGTAGTGAGGAAAGCTGCTTGGTGCAGAGATGTTCGCATTCTCAAGAACGAGAGCAATGTCGGGGTCTGAAATACTATACCCCAGAAACAATACTGTATTTGTCAGAAATAGCGCATCAAGCAGATCGTAAAATCCGGGATACGTCCTGCGCGCCTCGAAATACTGCTTGCGCGTAAGAACCATCTTGCTGGGCTCACTAACACAGCCGTGGGCCTTCAGAATTACCCGATCAGGGGAGCGAATTCCATTTAGTGGGTTGGAGTCGTAGTGCTTGTAGACAACATATGCTTCGGCTGCCTCTCCCTGTCTGCAGTAGTTCTCGTAGATTTCATCGTAGTTCGTGGTGATGACGATCTTCTGGTCGAGTTCGTGGCAAAGTTCATGAAGGCGTGACGCATGAAAGCGGGGTGCAGCAAAAATTTCGCGCATCACCCGCCGAAAATCAGCAGCATTCACACCATCGTGAATCACTTGCGCAGCATCCAGATATTGCTTCTTTGTAATCAGGTCTTGCGCAACTTGCTTGGTTTCAGTGTCCGAGAGCAGCTCTCTTAGCCTTCCAAGAAGTCCTTCCCAGTTAGGTAGCTTCTTCGATGGATTATCGCAGGGGCTTGCTGCTGAAGCGCCAGAGCCTAGAAACACGACACATCGTCGCTCAGCGAGTTCCGCAACAAGCGAAATTGGCCAGGAGATCACTTGCCACCCCCGTCAATCACGCTTGCGAGCGAAACAGCAACGTCCTTGATGATGTCGGAATAGTCGCGAGCCTGCTTGAACTGGCTGCCGACAAGCCCATCCTTCTTCGAAAGAGACCGAATCGGCGACGCAACCGACTGGGAGAGAGGAATTAAGCTGTACATGTGCGAAACGACCCCGAGTCGCGCCGTCTTCCCTGAGAGTCCGGGGGCAAAGTAACAGCCAAGGTTGTCGTTGATGGCGGCGGGGACGCGACTGATGATGTCATCAAACGCTCGCGTTGGGCGCTGTCCATCCTTTGTCTTTCTTGCAATGTACTGCTGCAGTGTGTATCCAGCATAGCCCTTGGCAATGCGAACGGTTGGGCGGATGGGGTATTTCTCAAAGGCCTTTGCATCCGCAACTGCGGCGCTCTTGACACCTGCCTCATACTTGAGAATCCAACCCTTTAACCAGTCAGCAATGTTGCGAATGCCATAGAGGCTAAAAATGTCCGACCCCATTGGCGTGAGGAAGAAGTCGGAGCCGAGAAGCACACTTCGATTTATTGAGCCTAAGCTTGGGCCCAAGTCAACAAAAACGTAGTCATACTCTGCGCCTCGTGCTTGACAAAGCGCAGAGAACCAATTGGTTTTCCTGAGCCCTGGCACTTCGCCACCCGAGGCCTCAAACCATGCTTGGCTCAAGCGGTCTTCCACCAGTGCAAAGCGCGGACTCCCGGGAAGTACGTCGATGCCAAATCGATTTTGGCTTGCTGGAGCAAACGGAACAGCATCGATGATGTGGGAGTCGCCATCGCGTATCGGTTGTACGGTGTCCGCTACGGTCTTGTGAGACTCGCTCTCAGTCTCATAGAGTTCGGGTAGTGCATCCTCTCCCAGAATTAGTTGGGTCGAATTGCACTGCGGGTCGCAATCGACAAATAGCACCCTCTTTCCAAGCGCAATCGCAAAGTGCGCCGCCACATTTGCAGCAAGGGTTGTTTTTCCTACGCCGCCCTTGTTATTGAAAAACGAGATGACCTTCATGCTATTGCGTCCTTTGATGTATGAGCACCCAATCGGAGAGGAGCGGGGGGATCGTGAATGGTAGGCTGTTAATCAGCCGTCAGGCACAAAAAGGGGGGCGATGCGCAGGCCGTACGCGGCGCGGTATTACACCACCGGACTTCGTCCTACCTGGGATAGGTGTCCTTGGCCTGCTTGGTCGAATCGGCGTAGCAGATCGTCCCGGCCCTTCTTGCCGTGCTCCAGGAGGTAGGCCAGTTCCGCCGGCAGCAGCGCCTTGACGGTGACGAGCCGCACCTCCCCAGCCGGCATGGTGAAGCCCCGGGGGAGCGTGCTCGGCTCCATGCCCAGCAGCACACCCACCCTGCCCTCCTGGGTGACGAGCGGCTCGGGCATGCCCTTGCCGGAGACCTCCATGGACATCAAGCCCGTCTTCACCTTCTCGCGCACCCGCTCGTGCTCCGCCACCTCATCCGCCACCCGCTCCAGGAGCAGCAGGGGCCAGCTCTCCTCGGCGTTCTTGAGGGGCTTGTCCGTCTCCAGGGCCAACTCCAGGCCGAAGCCCACGGACGGCTCCGCGCGGTCCGCGAAGAAGTCCGAGAGTCCGTCCGTCACCAGCAGGGTGCGCCCACCCGGACGATGGATGATGCGCCAGACTTGGCGCCGGGCGGGCCATGAGCCGCCCACGACGATAGGGATGATGGCTCCCTCGTCCAACTCTCCCAGCGTGCGCCAGAAGGCCTCGCGGGCGGCGTCCGTTTGCCCTCGCAGTTCGATGAGCCTCCGGTTCCGTTCGCGCTCCTCAGGACTGATGGTGCTCGGGCCAGTGACCTCCTTGAACTTCATGCCCGTGACGCCCGCGCGCTCCAGCGCCTCCTTGATGTCCTCGGAGACGATGAGCGCGATGGTCCACCCCCAGGTCCGGAAGACCTTGGCGTCGCCCACCTTAGTTGGGTCGATGCGCATGCCGTGAACTCCCCGGTACTGCCCAACTTTTTCGGGGCGTCCATCCTCTGGAGTCCAGTATTCCACTTCCTCGGACGCCTCGTCGTCGATGCACTTCACCACGTGGGTGGCGTTCAGGATGGAGAACTGGTCAGGTTGTCCGTCGATGTCTACCGGGAAGAGCTGAACATCATCGGGGGCCAGTTCCTTTAGAAGCGAGGCGGCCTTGATGTTGACGACAGGAACAGCGCCGACTCCTGCGAGGGAGAAGTCGAGCGGCTTACCGCGAAGCGTGATGGGAACCTTGAGACGGCCATCGATGCGCACGAGGACCCCGTTCTCGAACATCCAAGGATCATCCATTTCTCGCCCCTGCTGATCTGCGGGGACACCCAACTCCCACCGTCCAGACACGCTGACATCATCCATCAGCCTGAAATACCGCTTGGGCATGGCGGAGTTCCTAGCGCAGTGCGCCCTCGGTCACCAGCTTGTTGAGCCGCGTGCCAGGGGTGGAGATGAGGCGCCCCAGCCGCTGGAGCTCTCCTGTCAGAGCTTCGCGGCACTGCTGGACGTTGCGGCACCCCTGCATGGCTTTGCGCAGCCGGTCGAAGATCTCCTGGTGGTACTCCTCAGGGTGAGGCCCCTTGTGACCGATGATGCGTACCTTGTTCGCCGGGTCGTTGAGAGACATGCCAGCCCGCGCGAAGAGTTCCCTGAACCGGGGAGTCCACGGACCACCGCTGTGGGTCGCCTTGTCCCACTTATCGGTGGCGATGTGGTGCTCGGGCCCCTCCGCATCCACCGGACTGGAGGCCGCTCCACTCAGGCTCTGGGCCGTCGCGGCGACCGCGTTGGAAGCCAGGGCGATGGTGACCGCATCGGCAGTTACGGTCACGGCTTCCACCTGCGCCACCTCGGTCAGCCGGATTCCCACCCGCGCCGCGCCCGCCGCTGACGCTTGAGCCGAGCCGGGCAGGGTGGGCACCTTGGCCGAGAAGCTGGCGGCCGTCTGGCCAATGGCAGCCGTGAGCAGCAGGGCGAACGCCCGTGCCGCATTCTTCCCCATCACCTTGCCGTACTTCTTCCCGGCCTCGCGGAGCGCCGCGAACGAGGTGGCGTGATCCAGCTCCTCCACCAGCCGCCTCCAGCCCTGGATGAGCGTCCAGAAGGTGTCCACCCCGATGTAGCAGACGAAGCTGGCCGTGACGATCGTCGCCAGCCCCTTGGAGAACACCGGTTCGGGCGCCAGCCACATCGCGGCGTAGATCGTCATCGTCCAGTAGAGCGAGGCCTTGATCGCCTCTGGGTCGGCCATGTCCTTGAAGGACTGCATCATCTCCGGAACCATCTCTTCGATGGCGAAGGACATGCCGAGGGCGTAGCGGCCATCACCGGTGAGGACGGGGCTGTTCATCAGCGCCTTCCGGCAGTCGCCCGGTTTCCCGATGGCCTCGCAGAACCGCAGGTATTCCTGGGTGACTCGCGCATCCGCCTCGGCCCACTGCGTAGCCGAGGGCGGCCCATCCAGAGGAACGACACCCTCGCGCAAGGTGTATCGGTACCAGCCACTGCGAGGGGAAACGCCGAACAGAGCCCGCGCGGCTTTCTCAGGGTTGGCCGGGGGCCTCTTCTGCCGGACCTCGTTCGCGACGGCCTGCGTGAACTCCTCTGCCTCGAGTTCCACCGGGCTTGCCTGGTCTGTGCGAGGGAGGTGGATAAGGGGCTCGCCCTGGCCTGTGTCGAGGCGTACCACGCGAGAGGGGGTACATGCGGTCAGTAGGGCCAGCAGTAGGGCCACAGCGGCCAGACGAGGTGTCATGCAGCGCTCTCCAGAAGGGGAGGGAGGCAGCCTACAGAAACGTCGTCTCGGGGATGGAGTCTTCGGGGCGCGGCGGTTTCCCCTTCGCAGGGCAGGCGCGTGATGACGCGTGAACAACCTGACTGGGGCGGGCGGGCTTTCGTTGCGCCGATCGGTCGACCTGCTATAAACCGCCCGTCGTCCGGCCCCGTAGCTCAGTTGGATAGAGCGGCGGTTTCCTAAACCGCAGGTCACAGGTTCGATCCCTGTCGGGGTCACTCCCTTTTCACCCGCAGCGCGGCTGATGCTCGCGAACCTTCATAACGCCGACATCCCGCGCCCGGTCCTCGATGTCCTCCGCCGCCTGCGCGAGCTGGGGTTCGCCGTCTTCCTCGTCGGCGGCTGCGTCCGCGACATGGTCCGCGGCGTCCCTCCCAAGGACTTCGATGTGACCACCAGCGCCCACCCCCATGAAGTCCAGGGCGCGTTCAAGAAGGTCATCCCCACCGGCATCCAGCACGGCACCGTCACCGTCGTCATCGGCGGTAACCATGTGGAGGTCACCACCTTCCGCAGCGAGGGCGACTACCACGACGGTCGCCGCCCCAGCTCCGTCAAGTTCGAGAGTGACATCACCGAGGATCTCTCCCGCCGGGACTTCACCATCAACGCCATGGCCTACGATCCCCTCAGCCGGGAGCTCGTCGATCCGTTCGGTGGCCAGGCGGACCTGCAGGCCCACGTCATCCGCTGCGTGCGCGACCCGCACGAGCGCTTCTCCGAGGATGGCCTTCGCCCCATGCGCGCCGTGCGCTTCGCGGCGGTGCTCGGCTTCACCCTCGAGCCCGCCACCCGGGCTGCCATCCCTCCCACGCTCCCGGTGTTCCGCAAGGTCGCCCTGGAGCGCGTCCGTGAGGAGTTCGTCAAGGTGCTCCTCTCGCCGCGCGCCGAGTCCGGCCTCGTGCTGCTGGCCGAGACCGGGCTCCTCGAGGTCTTCCTCCCCGAGCTGGCTCGCGCCGACTCCGACGCCGCACGGCTCGCCCGCGCCGCCGCTCATGCCGCACCGGCCGAGGCGGAGCTCCGCATGGCGGCCTTGCTGGCGGATCTCGTCGGCGGACCCCAGGCCCGTGACCTCGGCATCCGGCTCAAGTTCCCCAACAAGGTCGCCGAGACGGTGGGGCTCCTCGTCGAGCACGCCACTCTCGAGAAGCGCTTCGGAGATGGCGACCCAGCGCTCCGGCGCCTGCTTGCTCGGACGGGGCTCGTCCAGCTGGAGCCCTTGCTCGCGGTCGCGCATGCCCGGATTCAGGTCCGCTCGCCGGAGCGGCTCCCCGAGCTCACGCGGCTCCAGGAGCGGCTGCGCGCCCTCGCTGCCGCGAAGCCCCCGCTGACCACCAAGGACCTGGCCCTGTCGGGCGGGGACATCATGGCCACGCTCGGCGTCGGCCCCTCGGCCATTGTCGGGGAGGCCACGCGGTTCCTCCTCGAGTCCGTGCTGGACGATCCTTCCCTCAACCAGCCGGAGAGGCTGAAGGACCTGCTGCGGACCTGGCAGGCAGGGAAGGGGAGCTGAGCCCTCCCGGGGAATGCTCCGGGGCGTTCTCCACTTCCCGGAGAAGCCCAGGGGCGGTAAACCCTCTCCCCTGCCTCCCCTCGGTGGGCGGGCGGGGGTGTGTCCTGTCTGGAAGCGTTCGGATCCCCCGTCCGCGAGTCGCACTCCGACAGGCCGGTGTGTAGGAAGAAGGTTGTCATGCGAGTCGTCGTTGCCATGAGCGGTGGGGTGGACTCCTCGGCCGCCGCCGCGCTCCTCAAGGAGCAGGGTCACGAGGTGATCGGCATCACCCTGCGGGTCTGGTCCTACGAGGGCAAGGCCCAGTGTGGCAGCTGCTGCAGCCCCGACGACATCGATGACGCCCGCGCCGTGGCCCAGACGCTCGGGATCCCCTTCTACGTGGCCAACGCCGAGGAGATCTTCAAGGACCGCGTCATCAACCCCTTCGTCCAGTCCTACCTCGGCGGCCGCACCCCCATCCCCTGCGTCGGCTGCAACCGGGACGTGAAGTTCAACTTCCTCCTCAAGCGCGCCCGGGCCCTGGGCGCCCGGCTCGCCACTGGCCACTACGCCCGCGTCGAGCACGAGAACGGCCGCCACGTCCTGCGCCGCGCCCGGGATCTCGCCAAGGACCAGAGCTACTTCCTCTTCACGCTCGGCCAGAGCGAGCTGTGCGACGTCCTCTTCCCCGTGGGGGACATGACCAAGGCCGAGGTCCGCGCCGTCGCCGAGCGCCACCACCTGCCCACCAGCCAGAAGCCCGAGAGCATGGAGATCTGCTTCGTGCCGGATGGCGACTACGCCGGCTTCGTGGAGAAGGTCGCCGGGCCGCAGCCGGCCGGAGAGATCGTCGACACGGAGGGCCACGTCCTCGGCACCCACAGCGGCATCCACCGCTTCACCGTGGGCCAGCGGCGCGGACTCAACCTCGGTGGCGGTGAGGCCCGCTACGTCCAGCGCCTCGAGCCAGAGGCGCACCGCGTCGTCGTCGGCCCGGCCACTGCTACTGGGCGAGACTCGTTCGGGCTGCTGCAGCCGCACTGGGTGGATGCACCTCCGCCGCCGGACCAGACCGTCGAGGTCCGCATCCGCCACCGCCACTCGGGCGCTGCTGGCCGCGTGGAGATCTCCCCGCACGGGCTGGTCTCCGTGAGGCTCCAGGAGCCAGCGCGCGCGGTGACGCCAGGACAGGCCGCGGTGGTCTACGATCGCGATCGCGTGCTCGGGGGCGGCTGGATCGTCTGACCGGGGAGCTGCGTCTGCGGTGAGCCCGCGGGTTCGTGTCACCCCCCGGCTGTAAGGTGAGGGGGACCATGACCAAGAGCCAGCTCATCGAGCGCATCGCGGAGAAGGCACCTCATGTTCCTCTCCGGCGGATCGAGGCCATCGTCAACGCCGTCTTCGAGCGCATGACCCAGGCGCTGAAGGACGGGGAGCGCATCGAGCTGCGCGGGTTCGGCTGCTTCGCGGTCAAGTCCCGCCACGCCCGTATCGGACGCAATCCCAAGACCGGTGCTCCCGTGCCGCTGAAGCAGCGCGCCGCCGTGTCCTTCTCCGCGGGCAAGGAGCTGCGGGAGCGCCTCAACCCTGCCCGCGCTCCGCTGCAACCCCGGGCCGGCGTGCCTGTCCTCCTCTCTTTCAAGCCGGTCCCGCGGGTACCGGCGCTTCCCTCGCACCTGGGCTCCGCAGGTGAGGCGGCTCCGTGAATTTGACCGACCCCAGGGTGGGGCGTACCTTCCGGAGCGTTGGCGCTACAGGCCGCAACACGGGATGAGCCCGGCCGGATCGCCAGCGCACGAGGAACGCCAAGACCATGCGGGATGCTCATCGGATGAAGGAGAAGTTCGACGTCTCCCTCGACAATCGGCAGATTGTCAGCCTGTTGATCGCGGGGATTGTCGTGATGGGCGCCGTGTTCGTGCTCGGCGTCGTGGTCGGCAAGAAGCTCGCCGGCAATGCCGAGGCCTCCGCTGCGCCGGATCTGCTCTCCGCGCTCGACGCCAATGCCCAGGCGCTCCAGGAGGTCCAGAAGGAGCCGCCGCTGACCTTCCAGGACGAGCTGACGCGCAAGTCCGCTCCCGCCCCCGAGCCGAAGCCCGCCGCCAAGCCCCCGGCGGCCAAGCCCGCGCCCGCTGCTGCCGCGACTCCGGCGCCGAAGCCCGCGCCCGTCGCGGCCCCGGCTGCCCCCGCGGAGAAGCCCGCGTCCGCGGAGAAGCCCACCGACAAGCCGGACACCGCCTTCAGCGCCGCCGATGAGGAGCTGGCCGCCCTGGCGGCCGTCAAGCGCCCCCAGGCTCCCACCGCCGCTCCCACCGAGAAGCCCGCGCCGGCCGCCACCACCCCGGCACCGAAGCCCGCCTCCGCCGCAGCCTCGGCTCCCGTGGCCACGCCCAAGCCCGCTCCGGGTGCGGTCGCAGAGGAGACCGTTCCTACCCGCACGGCCACTCCGGCCGGGGGTGGGCTGAAGGAGGCCATTGCCCGTGCCACCCAGCGCCCCGCCGAGGCCGTCCCGGGCGGCGCCTTCACGCTCCAGCTCTCCGCCTTCCAGACCAAGGAGGAGGCTGATCGCTTCGCCGGCCGGTTGCGCGACCGGGGGTACGCCCCATATATCGTCGCCGCCGAGGTGCCCAACAAGGGCACCTGGTACCGCGTCCGCATGGGGAGCTTCCCCACCAAGGATGCGGCGACGCGGTACCTGACGGATTTCAAGCGTGAGACCCAGCTCGATGCGTTCGTGGCCGGTACGAACTAGAGCGGGCCAGGAAGAGCGGGAAGGGACATGACGGCGACGAGGCGGGTGGAGAAGCCCTGGGGCTACGAGCTGATCTGGGCTCACACCGAGCGCTACGTGGGCAAGCTCCTGCACGTGAAGCAGGGCCACAAGCTCAGCCTGCAGTACCACAACCAGAAGGACGAGACGATCCACGTCCAGAGCGGCAAGCTCCTCTTCGTCGTCGACGAGGGCAAGGGGCTCATCGAGCGGGAGCTGAACCCCGGTGAGAGCTACCACATCAAGCCGCTCACCAAGCACCGCATGGTGGCGCTCACCGACTGCGACATCCTCGAGGTCAGCACCCCCGAGCTCGAGGACGTCGTCCGCCTCGAGGACTCGTACGGCCGCGTCGGCACCAGCAAGCCGTAGCCGGAGGAGGGCAGGGCCTCCCGAGGCCTACTGGGAGTTGGGGTTCTTCGTCCAGCGATCCACGTTCCCATCGCTGTCCAGATCGTCACCGATCCGATCCACCTGGCCGTTCTCCCAGTACTCCCAGTTGTCCACCCGGCCGTCGGCGTTGGTGTCCCGCTCCTTGCGGGCCAGCTTGCCCTTCTCGTAGTACAGCCACACGTCCGCCTTGCCGTCACCGCTCACGTCGCGCTCGGTGCGGACGTTCACGCCCTTCTCGTAGAACAGGACCGAGTCCACCTTCCCGTCGAAGTCCTGGTCCATCGACTCGCGCACCTTCTCCTCGCGCTCGTTGTAGTACTGGGTGATGTCGACCCGGCCGTCCCCGTTGAAGTCGATCTCCTTGCGCACCTTGCGCTCGAGCTCCTGGCCGTCCGCGCCCTTGGCCTCGACGTAGAACGTCCACACGTCCGGGTTGTTGTCGCGGTTGAGATCCAGCTCCTTGGCCTTCTCTCCCTCCACGCGCTCAGGCCGGATCGGCTCCGGGACGTAGCGGGGAGTTCCAATGGGCTCGGCCTCGGTGACGGGCCTCTTTCCGGCCTTGTCCCCTGAGCAGCCAACCAGCGTTACCAGGGCCCAGGTGCCTACACAACCCCATGATTTCATTGGAGACCTGCCTGCGGGCGCCACTTTCTTCACGGGCCACGTCATTCCATATATTTTCACATATCGCCATGGCCCGAAAGAAGATCAGCACCACCATCTACATCACCCCTGAGCAGAACGAGCGCCTCAAGGCGCTGAACCAGAAGACCAAGGTGCCCGTGGCCGAGTACATCCGGCAGGGGATCGATCTGGTGCTCGACAAGTACAAGGCGCAGCTGCCCGGCCAGGCCACCTTCGACGAGCTCTCCTAGGGGGCCAAGGTGACGAGCATGCGAGGCAAGCGGGCGGCGGTGCTCGGTGGGGCGGGCTTCGTGGGCTCCCACCTGTGCGAGCGGCTCCTGGATGACGGCGCCGCCGTGGTGGCAGTGGACAACTTCCTCACGGGCGCGGAGGAGAACCTGCGCGGGCTGCGCGGCCGGCCCGGGTTCGAGTTTCTGAAGCAGGACATCGTGGAGGGGCTCTCGGTCGAGGGGCCATTGGACTTCGTCTTCAACCTGGCCTCTCCCGCCTCACCGATCGACTACGCGCAGCTGCCGCTCGAGACGCTCCGGGTGGGCTCGCTCGGCACGGAGCACGCGCTGCAGCTGGCCGAGGCCAAGGGCGCGGTGTTCCTCATGGCTTCCACCTCGGAGGTGTACGGCGATCCGCTGGTCCACCCTCAGCACGAGGGCTACTACGGCAACGTCAACCCCATTGGCCCGCGCGCCGTGTACGACGAGGCCAAGCGCTACGCGGAGGCGATCACCTCCGCCTATGCCCGGGTGCGCGGGGTGAAGACGCGCATCGTCCGCATCTTCAACACCTACGGGCCGAGGATGCGCCTGAACGACGGCCGGGTGGTGCCGGCCTTCGTGAGCCAGGCCCTGCGCGGCGAGGACTTCACCGTCTTCGGAGCTGGCACGCAGACGCGCTCGTTCTGCTACGTGAAGGATCTGGTGGACGGGCTGGTGCGCCTGGCCCTCTCGGACGTGACGGAGCCGGTGAACATCGGCAACCCTCGGGAGATGACCATCCTCCAGTTCGCCGAGGCGGTGCGGGCCGCCGCGGGTGGGGGAGGGAAGATCGTCTACAAGGATCTGCCCCAGAACGATCCCAAGCAGCGCCAGCCGGACATCACCCGGGCCCGGACGCTGCTGGGGTGGGAGCCCCAAGTGTCCCTGGAGGAAGGTTTGCGGGAGACCATTTCCTACTTCCGCACCATTGCCAGCACCCGTGGTGGTTCTTAAGTTGGCGGCACCTTTGAACTTTTTCGGGCCACGGGCGGTGGCGGGAGCTTCATCGTGAAAGTGCTGGTGACGGGAGGGGCAGGCTTCATCGGGTCACACGTGTGCGATGCGTTCCTGCGCGCGGGGCATGAGGTGATCGCCCTGGACAACCTGTCGAGCGGCAAGCGCGAGAACCTGGATCCGCGCGTGCGCCTGGCCGTCCTGGACATCCGCGGCCCCGAGGCCGCCGAGCTCATCCGCTCCGAGCGCCCCGAGGTGCTCTGCCACCTGGCCGCGCAGATGGACGTGCGGCGCAGCGTGGAGGATCCGCGCTTCGACGCGGAGGCCAACATCCTGGGCATGCTCAACCTGCTGGAGGCCTCGCGCGTCTCCGGGGTGAAGAAGGTCATCTTCAGCTCCACCGGCGGCGCCATCTACGGCGAGCAGGACGTCTTCCCCGCGCCGGAGAGCCACGCGACGCGTCCGGTGTCCCCGTATGGCGTCTCCAAGGCCTCGGGCGAGCTCTACCTTGGCTACTACCGGGCCCAGTACGGGCTGCCCTACGTCGCGCTGCGGTACGCCAACGTGTACGGGCCCCGGCAGAACCCTCATGGCGAGGCGGGCGTGGTGGCCATCTTCAGCCAGCGCCTGGTCGCCGGCCGGGAGTGCACCATCAACGGGGACGGCGGGCAGACGCGCGACTTCGTCTTCGGGCCGGATGTGGCCCGGGCCAACCTGCTGGCCTTCGAGAAGGACTACGTGGGCGCCATCAACATTGGCACGGGCATCGAGACGGATATCAACCGCCTCTACGCGGGGCTGGCCGAGGCGGCGGGCTCCACCCAGCCGGTGACGCACGCTCCGGGCAAGCCCGGTGAGCAGCGGCGCTCCTGCATCGACCCGTCGCTGGCCAAGAGGGTACTTGGCTGGGAGCCGACCGTGGGGCTCTCCGAGGGGTTGCGCAAGACCGTGGAGTTCTTCCGGGCCAAGGCGCGCGAGCCTGCCCGGGCGTCCGGGTAGTGCTCGGACGCATGGATTTTGGGTGGGTTCGGTGTTACCTAGGCGCGCTTTGACTTACAGCGCAGAGCCCACCATTCCATGCCGGCCGAAAACGCCCATATCCGCAACTTCTGCATCATCGCCCATATCGACCATGGGAAGTCGACGCTGGCCGACCGTCTCCTTGAGAAGACGGGCACGCTGACCAAGCGAGAGGCCCAGGCCCAGTTCCTGGACAACATGGACATCGAGCGCGAGCGGGGCATCACCATCAAGGCCCAGTCCGTGCGGATGAACTACAAGGCCAAGGACGGGCAGCAGTACGTCCTGAACCTCATCGACACCCCGGGACACGTGGACTTCGCCTACGAGGTCAGCCGCTCGCTGGCCGCGTGCGAGGGCGCCCTGCTCGTGGTGGACGCCAGCCAGGGCGTGGAGGCCCAGACGCTGGCCAACGTCTACATGGCGCTGGATCACGATCTGGAGATCATCCCGGTCATCAACAAGATCGATCTGCCGAGCGCGGACGTGGCGCGCACCCGGGCGGAGATCGAGGACGTGATTGGCATCGACGCGTCCGTGGCCGTGCCGACCTCCGCCAAGGAGGGCATCGGCATCGAGGACATCCTCGAGGCGGTGGTCCGGACCGTTCCGTCGCCCAAGGGGGAGCCGGGCGCGCCGCTCAAGGCACTCATCTTCGACAGCTGGTACGACAACTACCGCGGCGTGGTGACGCTGGTGCGCGTGCTGGAGGGCACGCTCAAGCTCAAGCAGAAGATCAAGATGTTCAGCAACAACAAGGTCTTCGAGGTGCAGGAGCTGGGCGTGTTCAGCCCCTTCTCCCGCCCCGTGCAGCAGCTGATGGCCGGCGAGGTGGGCGTCCTCGTGGCCAACGTCAAGGAGCTGCAGGACGCCAAGGTGGGTGACACCGTGACGGAGGAGGCGCGCCCCACGGACGCCCCCTTCCCGGGCTTCAAGGAAGTGAAGCCCATGGTGTTCAGCGGCATCTTCCCGGTGGACTCCGCGGACTACGAGAACCTGCGCGATGCGCTCGCCAAGCTGACGCTGAATGACTCGGCCTTCACCTACGAGCCGGAGTCCTCCACGGCGCTGGGCTTCGGGTTCCGCTGCGGCTACCTGGGCCTGCTCCACATGGAGATCGTCCAGGAGCGCCTGGAGCGCGAGTACAACCTGAACCTGATCACCACGGCGCCCTCGGTGGTGTACCGCATCACCACCAGCAAGGGTGAGGTGCTCCTCATCGACAACCCGGCCAAGCTGCCTCCGGTGCAGAACATCGAGAAGTTCGAGGAGCCCATCCTCACCTGCCACATCCACGTGCCCAACGATCACCTGGGCGCCATCCTCAAGCTGTGCCAGGACCGGCGCGGCGTGCAGAAGGACATGAAGTACCTGGGCTCCAGCGGCCAGCGCGTGCAGGTGACGTACGAGATGCCGCTGGCCGAGGTGGTGTTCGACTTCTTCGACAAGCTCAAGAGCGTGTCGCGCGGCTACGCCAGCCTCGACTACGAGCTGGCCGGCTACATGGAGGCGGATCTGGCCCGGCTGGACATCCTCATCAACGGGGAGCCGGTGGATGCCCTGAGCGTCATCGTCCACCGCGAGCGCTCCTACCATCGCGGCCGCGAGGTGTGCCAGAAGCTCAAGGAAGTCATCCCCAAGCAGATGTACGAGGTGGCCATCCAGGCGGCCATCGGCGCGAAGATCATCGCCCGTGAGACGATCTCCGCCATGCGAAAGAACGTGCTCGCCAAGTGCTACGGTGGTGACATCAGCCGCAAGCGCAAGCTCCTGGAGAAGCAGAAGGAGGGCAAGAAGCGCATGAAGTCGGTGGGCACGGTCGAGATCCCCCAGGAGGCCTTCCTGGCCGTCCTGAAGACGGAGGAGTAGCCGATGACCGCCGCGACCACGCCGGTGAAGCTGGGAGAGGCCCTGTCCGCCCGCCGGACGCCGGAGCAGCTGCGGGCCCGGCGCGTGCTCATGTGGCGGCAGCTCCTCACCAGCCTCTGGGCGCCGCTCACGCTGGTCGGGCTCCTCTTCATCCCGTACCTGTTCCTCATCGAGAACATCCCGTCGTCCGCCTCGTGGGCCAAGCCGGCCATGCAGTTCTTCGGGGCGGCCATGTTCTTCTCGTGGGTGGGGCTGCTGGGGTGGCGCCTGGCCTCCAAGCGCGAGCAGGCGCTGCGCAAGCTCCGCCACGAGGCCCGCGAGCTCTTCCACGAGGCCGAGCGCGTCTTCGAGAAGGTCCCCGGCAAGCTGCCCGCCAACGCCGCCGAGCGCATCGCCGAGCAGGCCCTGCGCGTGGAGGAGGCCTCCGTGGCCGGGGAGGTGCCCCGGCTGGAGAAGGAGGTGAGGGCGCTGGACAAGCTCCACGAGGACCTGTTCGGGGCTCACCGGAAGCAGTCAGGCTGGGACACGGTCTCCGGCTTCGCGAAGGCGCTGGCCATCGCGCTGCTCATCCGCACCATCTTCATCGAGCCGTACCGCATCCCCTCCGGCTCCATGCTCCCGACGCTGGAGATCGGCGACCAGGTCTTCGTCAACAAGTTCGTCTACGGGGTGCGCATCCCGTTCATCAACAAGGTGCCGCTCCAGTTCGTCCGGGCGCCGGCGCGCGGGGACGTGATCGTCTTCAACAACCCCATCGAGACGGACAAGGACTTCATCAAGCGCGTGGTGGGCCTGCCCGGCGACCGGATCGAAGTGGTCGACGAGGTGATCCACGTCAACGGTGTGCCGCAGGAGCGCACGCTCGTCTCCAACGACTTCATCGCGCGCAACCTGTCTCCGAGAGGGGACTGGTTTGACGATCCCTCCGCGCGGTACGAGGAGCGCCTGGACAACGTGGTCCATGCGGTGCTCCAGGATCCCAACCACCCCCACGGCCACATCACCGAGGGCCCCTTCGTCGTCCCCGAGGGCCACGTCTTCGTGATGGGCGACAACCGGGACAACAGCTCGGACAGCCGCGTCGGCTTCGTGGGGATGGGCCACCCGCCCGCCTACGTGCCCTACGGGAACATCAAGGGCAAGGCGATGGTGGTGTGGCTGTCGCTGGGCTACGGCGGCTTGCTGAGCGGCCTGTTCGACGGCACCGGCCTGCGGCTGGATCGCTTCTTCGAGCCCGTGCGTTGAAGCCTTCCGACACGCTTGACGCTCTGCGGTAGCGCTGCTAGGGCGCCACCCCGGTCTATGCGACACCTGCTCGGAATCGAAGGCTGGCGGCGGGAAGAGATCGAGACGCTCCTCGACCGGGCCGAGGCTCACCTTCCGGGGGGCCCGGCGAACGCCACCGTGCTCCAGGGCAAGGTGGTGGCCAACCTCTTCTTCGAGGACTCCACCCGCACGAGGACGTCCTTCGAGATGGCCGCCAAGATGCTGGGCGCCCAGGTGCTCAACTGGACGGCCCAGGGCTCCTCGGTCTCCAAGGGGGAGACGCTGCTCGACACCGTGCGCAACATCGAGGCCACGGGCCCGGTGGCGCTGGTCATCCGGCACCGCTCCTCGGGCGCTCCCCACCTCGTGGCCCAGCACGTGCGCTGCGCCGTCATCAACGCCGGGGATGGCACCCACGAGCACCCCTCGCAGGCGCTGCTGGATGCCTTCACGCTGCGCAAGCACTGGGGGCGGCTGGACGGCCGCACGGTCCTCATCGTCGGGGACATCCTCCACAGCCGCGTGGCGCGCTCGAACATCTTGTGCCTGAGGGCGCTGGGGGCCCGCGTGGTGGCATGCGGCCCGCCCACGCTGCTGCCCGTGGGCCTGAAGGAGCTGGGCGCCGAGGCGACGACGAACCTGGACGCGGTGCTGCCCCAGGCGGACGCGGTGATGTGCCTGCGCCTCCAACTGGAGCGGCAGACGGAGTCGTTTTTCCCCTCCACGCGCGAGTTCTCCCGCCTCTTCGGCCTCAGCGCGGCCCGGAGCGAGCGGATGAAGCCTGGGGCGCTTGTCATGCACCCGGGGCCGATCAACCGGGGCGTGGAGCTGGCTCCCGCCGTCGCGGACGGGGCCCACAGCGTCATCCTGGAGCAGGTGGCGAACGGGGTCGCCGTGCGCCGCGCCATCCTGGAGGTGTGCTCGTGAGCGCCCCGATTCTCTTCAGCCGCGGCCGCGTCATCGATCCGCGCAGCCAGGTGGACGGCGTGCGCGACGTGCTCGTCCGGGACGGCAAGGTGGCCGAGGTGTCCGAGGTGCCGCTCCAGGTTCCCGGCGCCGAGGTGGTGGACGCGCGCGGGCGCTGGGTGCTCCCGGGCTTCATCGATCTGCACGTGCACCTGCGCGAGCCGGGCGAGGAGGGGAAGGAGACCATCCTCACCGGGTGCCGGGCGGCGGTGGCGGGCGGCTTCACCGCGGTGGTGGCGATGCCCAACACCAAGATCGTCAACGACAGCGCGCTGGTGACGGAGCTGGTGCTGTCGCGCGCCCGGGCGGCCGGGCTCTGCCACGTCTACCCCTCGGGGGCCATCACCAAGGGCCTCAAGGGCGAGGAGCTGGCGGAGATGGGCGAGCTGATCTCCGCGGGCTGCGTCTGTGTCACGGACGACGGACGCCCGGTGATGAGCGCCTCGCTGATGCGCCGTGCGCTCCAGTACTCCACGCTCTTCGACATCCCCGTCATGGTCCACGAGGAGGACCTCACGCTCTCCGGCAAGGGCGCGATGACGGAGGGGCCCACGGCCACGCGGCTGGGGCTGGCGCCCATCCCGGCCTCGGCCGAGATCGTCATGGTGGCCCGGGATCTGGTGCTGCTCGAGGAGACGGGGGGGCGCCTGCACATCGCCCACATCTCCTGCGAGGGCAGCGTTCGCCTGGTGCGCGAGGCCAAGAGGCGCGGCCTGCACGTCACCGCCGAGGCCGCGCCGCACCACTTCACACTCGATGACACTGCGGTGGGCTCGTACGACACCCACGCCAAGATGAACCCGCCGCTGCGCCTGCGCCGCGACGTGGAGGCGCTGCGCGAGGCCCTGGCGGACGGCACGATCGACGCCATCGCCACGGACCACGCGCCCCATGGCGTGCTCGACAAGCAGGTGGAGTTCGAGAAGGGCATCAATGGCGTGGTGGGCCTGGAGACGGCGCTCGGGCTGACGCTGGCCCTGGTGCACGACGGCGTGCTGAGTCCGCTCAAGGCGGTGGAGCTGCTGACGGACGGTCCAGCCAGGGCGTTCGGCTTGCCGGGCGGTCACCTGGCCCCTGGGGTTGCGGCGGACGTCACGCTCGTCGACCCGGAGGTGGAGTGGGCAGTGGACGCGGAGCGGTTCTTCTCCAAGAGTCGGAATACCCCCTTCAATGGCCGCTTGCTCAAGGGGCGCGTCACCCAGACCTGGGTTGGCGGCAGGCTCGTTTTCTCGGACGGTCAGATCAAGGAGTCCCGGTGATGAAGCGGGCCGTGCTCGCGTTGGCGGATGGCACCATCTTCGAGGGGCGCTCGTTCGGCGCCACGGGCGAGAGGGTGGGTGAGGTGGTCTTCAACACGTCCATGTTCGGCTACCAGGAGATCCTCACGGACCCCTCCTACGTCGGACAGATCGTCACCATGGCCTACCCGGAGATGGGGAACGTGGGGGCGACGCCGGAGGACGAGGAGTCCGAGCACCCGCACGCGGTGGGCATGGTGGTGCGCTCCTGCACCGAAGAGCCCTCGAACTGGCGCTCGAAGGAGTCGCTGAACGCGTACCTCGCGCGCCACGGCGTGGCGGGGATCCAGGGCCTGGACACCCGCCGGCTGGTGCGGCACCTGCGCACGCACGGCGCGCAGATGGGCGTCATCTCCAGCGAGAACCACTCCCACGCGGCCCTCGTGGAGCGCGCGAAGACGGCGCCCGGCATGGAGGGGCTGGACCTGGCCACGGGCGTCTCCACGAAGCAGGCGTACGCCTTCACCACGCCGTCTCCGGACGTGTTCAGCGGCTCGCCGAGCCCCGCGCCGGAGCTGCGCTACGACGTGGTGGCCTATGACTACGGCCTCAAGCGCTCCATGCTGCAGTTCCTGGTGGACGAGGGCTGCCGGGTGACGGTGGTGCCCTCCACCACCACCGCCGAGGAGGTGCTCGCGCGCAAGCCGCACGGCGTCTTCCTGGCCAACGGCCCGGGAGATCCCGCCGCGGTGAAGGGCGCGGACAAGACGGTGGCCAAGCTGCTGGGCAAGGTGCCGGTGTTCGGCATCTGCCTGGGGCACCAGATCCTCGCCCTCTCGCTGGGCGGCAGGACGTACAAGATGAAGTTCGGCCACCGCGGGGCCAATCAACCCGTGAAGGATCTGACAACCGGGAAGGTGGAGATCACCGCGCAGAACCACGGCTTCGCCGTGGACGATGCCAGCCTGAAGGGCAGGGCGGTTGTCACCCACATCAACCTGAATGATGGCACCGTGGAGGGGCTCTCCATTCCGGATGCGCGGGCCTTCAGCGTGCAGTATCACCCAGAGTCCTCCCCTGGCCCGCACGATGCACGCTACCTGTTCAAGCGTTTCGCCCGATTGATGGCGGAGTAGGATCTTCGCGCCCCATGGACGCCCCTTCAGCCTCTCCTCTGTCGTATCAGCCGTACCTGGACCAGCTCATCGCCTTCGGGAGCGAGGAGCCGCGCAAGGCGGACCTCCTGGAAGCGAAGGCGGAGTACTTCCGCCTCACGGGCGAGGTGTTCGAGGACGACAAGATCTTCGAGCTCCGGATGGCGTCCTTCCTGGACTACTACCTCTACGACCGGGTGTCTCCGCTCACGGGGAAGACGCCGGCCGTCGAGCTGTACGAGCAGCGGCTGCAGGGGGTGCCTCCCGAGGAGGCCAACGCCTTCCGCAGCTTCACGGAGACGGTGCACGGGCTGTTCGAGGTGCGCAAGCTGGGCAAGGGCGTCATCCGCCTGCGCGAGCTGTTCTCCGGCAAGGACTTCGACGTCACCGAGCGCCGGACCATCGCCGGGCTGGAGACGGGGGATGTCATCGAGGCGCGGCTCATCCCCTTCGGTGGGCACCTGCTGTTCTCGGCGGCCTTCTGCTACCACCCGCGGGTGGCGGTGAAGGCCATCAAGGCCGAGGTGAAGCGGCGCAAGAAGAAGGAGCCGGATCGGCCCGCCAAGGAGCTGGTCTGGGACTGCGCCCTGCGCGCGCTCAAGGTGGAGCGCTACCGGCAGATCGCCGTCGAGAAGCTGTACGACTTCCAGAACAAGACCCTGTGAAAGACAAGGAAGAGCCTTCGCCCGTCATCGACCTGTCCGATCGCCGGCAGACGCCGAAGGAGCTCCCGGCCTTCGCGCCCCCCGAGCCGGATCCGGAGCAGACGCGGCAGCGGGAGGAGTTCTGGGCCACGATGAGCCCGCTGGCCGAGGGGCTCCAGGAGGTCCAGGGCACGCTGCTGGGGCTGCTCATCCAGCTCACGCTTCCGGAGCTGGATCGCCTCCCCCTGCGCACCCTCCGCGAGGACCTCCGGGGAGTGCAGGGGATGCCGGAGGAGCTGCTGCGCGCGTATGAGGCGGGGCTCGGGAACTACCCGGCGCGCTTGAGGGAGGCGGAGTGGCTGGAGGAGCACGCCTATCCGCTCGCGAACGACTACTTCCCGTATGGCGCGCAGGACTCCCAGCCGCACGACACTGGGGTGCTCGTGGAGCGCAGGGCGTATCTGCTCGTCGATGGCCGCATGGTGCTCGTGCATGTGTCCGGGATCTGGAGGCAGCAGTCCGGCCTCGCGTGGGACACGCTGACGACTCCCATCTGCGCGGAGTTCATCGAGCCCGTGCAGGCGGTGCATCACTTTCCCTTCCATCGGCTCGTGTGGGAGCTGCGCAACATCCTGTGGGACCACGCCCTCCCGGTCGGTCCTCCGGAGCCGGATCTCGCCCAGCGACGGGCGCGCTTCCTGGCCGTGGTGGGGAAGCTCTCCGAGGCCGCTGCGGCGTATGTCGATCGGATCCGCCGCGCCGCCATCACCCCGGTTTGAGGGGATGGACTGGAGCTCAGGGGAGCAGGCGGCGCCAGTGGCTGTACGGTGTCGACGCGGGCCGGGGAAGGAGCTCCGAGGGGTGGGTGAAGGCTCCTCCACGGGCTTCACCCGCCTGCCACTCAGGATCCGATGCCGGATCAAAGGTCCCGCTGTAGCCCCCCACCACGGATCGCACGAGCGGGACGCCGTACTCGAGTGAGCGGGCGACGCCCATCGCCAGGGTCATGCGGTGCATGAGCGCGCTCCGGAACCAGCTCTCGTTGCCGGCGTTGAGCAGCACCATTGGCCGAGAGTCTGGCTGGATCAGCTCGGTGAAGGCGACCTCGTAGCAGAGCAGGGGATGCAGGCTCACTCCGTCCACGTCGACGGCGGGCTGCGGCCGGAGCCACGCGGCAATATCGGTCTTGAGGGTGTTGACGCCGAGCGCCCCGAAGAGCCGGCGGAAGGGCTCGCCGGGCAGGTACTCCGAGAACGGGACGAGCTTCTGCTTGTAGTAGAGGGGCCTGCCGCTCGGGAGCTCGACGAGGGCGTTGTAGCGGCCCGAGGGAGCCGCGAGCAACGCGCCTGCGAAGACCCGCCCGCCAGGCAGGCCCAGCGTCGCACTGAGCGGAGCCAGGGTGGCTTCTCCGTCACGGATGACGGACTCCGGCCAGAAGGTCCAGTCCGCCCGCAGCTCCCGCGTGGCCATGACGTACTTCGAGAGCAGCTCGAGATCGTCCCGGGCGCTGTCCTTCACTTCCTTCGGATCGAGGCTGACGATGGCAGCCTGAACCATCCGCGAAGCTGGGCCGGGTGGGGGGCTCACCGGGAACAAGGGGGCGAGGCAGAGAACCACTCCCGTGGCCAGCGCATGCTGAGGAACCGTGGGGCCCTGATCCCAGAGCCCCAGGCACGCCGCCAGGTGGAGCAGGAGCAGCCCCGAGCCCCAGGCGCCCAGCAGGGCCAGCCAGTTCCCCAAGGGACCGAAGGCCAGCCAATAGCCGTGGTGCAGCCAGGGAAAGCCGAGCCACGCGTCATGGACGAGCGCCTGTGTCAGCAACAACCCAGGCGCGTGGAAGAACAGCCAGCGGTGGGGCACGCGGCGCCTCGCCAGCACCGTGACGAGGCCCCACAGCCCATAAGGCAGCGCGATCAGCGACAGGAACCCACCCACCACGAAGGCGCCGACGATGCGCTCTCCGAGCGTCAGCACGTAGAGCACATCGGTGAGCCAGTACAGGCTGCTGGCCGCCACGAGCAGGCCGAACACGGAGCCTGTGAGCAGCCCCGCCCGCGGCGTCTCGCTGCGGCCGAGCGCTCGGAAGTAGCAGGCAAAGCCGCCCACGAGGCCGAGCAGGTTGGCAGGAAAGACGAGGATCAGGTGCGCCGACAGCCCTACCAGCAGGGCGCCAGCTCCCGCCCACAGGCAGTTCCTTCCCACCCTCCCGAGCGCCGGCCTCATCATCGGTTCGGGCTCAGCAGCCGGGCTTCACCCTCAGCCAGCGGCCATAGTGGTCGGAGTGGGTATAGGAGGGCCACTTCCGCTGGCTCGTGTCGATCGTCTTCCAGGCCGGAGCCCAGCCGCTGTACGAGATGGAGGCCGGCGAGCAGGAGCCGAACGCGGAGGCCCTGCCGAGCATCAACGTGTCGAAGTCGCCTTTGACGCCCGTGGCCATGCCATTGTTGCCCGTGTCGGCCGAGGAGCCGGGCCAGTTGGACTGGAAGCCCGCGGTCTCGTAGCTGCCCAGGGCCGCACCTGCGATGGAGTAGTCGTACGGCTCGAGGAAGCTGCCCTGCGCGGCGGCCTGGACGAGGAGCTGGTAGCCCTTGGAGTAGCTGTTGTTGCTGGCGAAGTCCGCGTTGAAGTCACCCCCGAACAGGATGAGCGCGGGCGGAAAGCTGGCCTTGTTGGCGTTCACCCGATCGCGAATGAAGGCCAGCGACTGCTGCATGTTGGAGACGCGCGAGCTGTCGGAGGTGGCATCCCCGTCCAGGTGGCTGTTGTTGCCATAGGTGAAGTGGGTGTTGAAGACGTAGTAGTAGCGCCCCTCCTTGGCGAAGATCGCGCCCCAGACGCCCTTCTCCTTGTGCACGTCGACGCCGTTCACGGTGGTGAAGGCCTGGAACGTCAGCTCCTTCACCAGCGTCGTGCCGGTCTTGTAGAACATCACCAGCCCGCTGCAGTCGTTCTCGATGGCGCCCTCGCCCGAGTCGTCGCAGTAGTAGCCGCTCGGCGTCAGCATCTTGTAGCCGCGCGCGGTCAGGTCCGCCTTGGGACCGTCCTCGATGATGTCGTCGTAGTCCCAGGCCTCCTGGTAGAGGACGACGTCGGCGCACTTCGTCACCTTGCCGAGGCTCTGCTCCATCTCGTCCCCGAAGTCGGTGACGAACGGGACGTTGTGGAAGATGTTGTAGGAGGCCACCGAGAAGTACCCGGTGTCGCTGCAGGTCTCGTTGAGCTGCCAGGAGCGCGTGAGGGAGGGGTTGAAGTAGTCGACCTCGCTGGCGGCGTCGAACCACTCCTTGGGATGGTTCGAGTAGTAGGCGTCGAACGAAGGCGTACCCTCGGCCCAGGCCTGGCTGGCGAGCATCAACGTGAGCGCGGCGGGGAGCACACCCCTGCGCCACTCCATCTTGCGAGACTCCATCGGCGGACTCCTTCGTAACGGCGATGCGGATTACTGCAGGTGGTACTTCTCGAAGAGCTGCTGGTCGATCTCGGCCATTCGCTGGCGGCGCTGCTCCGGGCCCAGCCCTGCTCGCGCCAGTTGCTCCAGAAGCGCATCGCGCTCCTGGTTGAAGGCGCGCAGGCGTTCGCTCAGGTCCTGTTGCTCCTGCTGGTGCGCCAGGTAGCGCTGGGTGACTTCAGGGCCTGCGTAGCGCTCCATGAGCGCCCGCTGCTGCTCGGGACTGAGCGGGCCCGCTGCCTCCTGGAGCCGCAGCGCATGCTTCGCGAGCTCCAGGGGCTCCACGACGGACGAGAGCCGTACGCCGTACTCGCGCTCGACGCGCTGGAGCGCTCCCTCGTAGGTGGCCAGCTTCTGCTCGGGAGAGGTGCGCGTGTCGTGGACGAGCTCCTCCACCTGGAAGGGCAGGTGGACCACCTCGTCCGCGAGCCCGAAGAGGCGCCGATCGAGGTCCACGCCGACGATGCCCCGGCGAGCCTCGCGGAAGCGCTCGTAGGCGGCGCGGAAGGCCCCGTCCCTGGCCGCGGAGGGATCCGCCACCACGAGCCGGTCGTAAGCCGCGTCGACCTGCTCCAGCAGCTCCCAGAATCGAGCCTGGGAGATGTCCGCCGGGAGGGCGAGGCGCTCCTTCAAGATCGAGAACAGCAGCTCACGGCACAGGCCCGTCCCGTCCGACGCCTGGAGCCCGAGCCGCTCCCGCTCCGCTGCGAGCTCCCCCGCATGGCTCTGCACGAGCCCGCAGCGCCTCTCCAGGAGGCTCCTCAGGATGCGGCCCGGTGCCAGGGCAAAGTCCCCGTGTGCGGCCGCACGCTCATAGGCCTGACCCAGCGCATGCCGGGCCTTCCCCATCAAGAGCTGCGCCTTGAGCTGCGGCGCCTCGAGTCCCGCAGGGCTCGCGGAGGCCTCCATCCCTGAGCCCGTTGCCCTGGGGGAAGCCGGCAGTGAAGCCAGCGCGTCTGCAGAGGCGAGGGGGAGGGGACCCGTGCCCTCCGCGACCGGGCCTGAACCCGTCGCAAGCGCACGCCAGGCCACCAGGCCCACGAGTGCGATCCCCACCAGGACTCCCGGCACTCTCAAGCGGGCTCCTCCCAAGTCCAAGAGCGGTCTTCCAGGGAGCGCTGCTCTGGCCTGGAAAGGCCGTTTTACTGGGAGTGAGGGTCCACTTCAAGAGCCCTGGGCGGGCGCTCAGATGCGGTGGACGGACATCATGTTCGTGTTCCCGGGCTCGTTGAGCGGCACTCCCGCGACGATCACCACCGGCGTGCCGACCTTGCACAGCCCCTGCTCGCGGCACAGCCGGCGCACCTGCTTGAGCATCGCGTCCGTGCTCTGCAGCCGGCCCACCTGCAGCCCCTTCACGCCCCAGTAGAGCGCCATCCGGTTCACCGTGTCCGCGTTGGGCGTCAGGCCGATGATCTGCGCCCGCGGCCGGAACTCGGAGACCAGGCGCGCGGTGTGGCCCCGCTCGGTGTAGGTGACGATCGTCTCGATGCCCAGCTGCTCGGCCGCCGCCACCGCCGCCGCCGCGACGCCCGTGGACAGGTCATCCTTCCGCTCGACCAGCGAGGGGCGCAGGCCTGATCTCGTCGCCCGCTCCGTCTCCTCCACGATCCGCGCCATGGTGGCCGCCGCGTCGATGGGGTAGCGGCCCGCCGCCGTCTCGCCCGAGAGCATCACCGCGTCCGCCCCGTCCAGGATGGCGTTGGCCACGTCGGACACCTCGGCGCGCGTGGGGCGGGAGTTGGACACCATGCTCTCCAGCATCTCCGTGGCCACGATGACCAGGCCGCCCATCCGGTTCACCTCGGCCACCGCGCGCTTCTGGATGCCCGGCAGCTGCTCCAGCGGCATCTCCACGCCCAGATCGCCCCGGGCGATCATCACCCCGTCCGACACCGCCGCGATGGCCTCCAGGTTCTCCACCGCCTGGGGCTTCTCGATCTTCGCAATCAGGGGCGTCTTCAGCTTCGACACGTGCTCGCGCGCGAGCCGGATGTCGTCCGCCGACCGCACGAACGAGAGCGCCACGTAGTCCACGCCGAGCTCCTGGCCGAACGCCAGATCCTCCGCGTCCTTCTCGGTGATCGTCGGCACCGAGATCGCCGCGCCGGGCAGGTTGAGGCCCTTGTGGTCCTTCAACACCCCGCCCACCTCCACCTTCGCGGTGACGTCCCGGCCCGCCACCCGCAGCACCCGGAGGCGCACCCGCCCGTCATCCAGCAGGATGACGTGCCCGCGCTCGACATCCTTCGGCAGCGAGCGCACCGGCGTCGGGATGATCGTCCCCTGGCCCAGGACTGCGCGCGTCGTCACCGTCACCGTCTGTCCTTCCACCACGGTGAGCTGCCCGCCCTCGAACTTGCCGAGCCGGATCTTGGGTCCCTGCACGTCCTGCAGAATGGCCACGGGGATTCCCAGCTTCCGAGACACCTTGCGGATGGTGTTCACCCTGCGGCGGTGATCGTCCTGCGTCCCGTGGGAGAAGTTGAGGCGCGCCACGTTCATACCGGCGCGGATGAGGCCCTCGATGACTTCCGGGGTGTTTGAAGCGGGGCCCAGGGTGCAGATGATTTTCGCCTTGCGCATGGGCGGGGCATCCTAGGCGGGGGCCGGGCCCCTTGACAGCCGAGATCGCGGAAGGCGAATGTGCACCTCGCGCGGGCGCCGCAGCCGCACCCGGCCCTCGTGTCTTTGCACTCCTCACGCCGTCTCGAGGAAAAGTGAAAGCCCGGCTTCCCTGGGAGGGGGGGCCGGGCTTTCACTGTGTCGCGCCACTCCAAGCAGGGCGGGCTAGAGGCTGATCTCCTTGCCCTTGGCCCGGGGGGCGAGCGGAACCACTCCCGGCTCCTCTGGCTCACCGCTGCCGCCCACACCGGGGCCTTGCTCGTGTAGCTGCTCGATGTCCTCGCGGCTGATGCCCGCCTGCGTCAGCACCTTGCGCGTGACGCGGATGCGGGCGTTGCCGTCCAGCGCCATGGCGATCGAGTCGGCAGGGCGGGCATCCAGCTCCAGGTTCTTCTTGCCCTGCTGCAGGAAGACACGGCCGGTGTAGATGTCGCCGCGCAGGTCGTCGATGCGGACCTCGGTGACCGAGGCGCCCAGCTGGGACACCACATCGTCCAGCAGATCCTGAGCGAGCGGCTGAGGCGACTCCAGGTGGGCCAGGCGGAAGGCGATGGCCACGGCCGCCGCCTCGTCCACGAAGACGGGGAGGACAATGGCCCCATCCTCGGTGGTGAGCACCACGGCGTGCGTCTGGGCCTCATCCAGGGGCACCACGTCGCGGACCACCAGCTCGACGAGCTCCTTGCAGGCCGCGGGGTCCGCACCCGCTTCGGTGACGCAGGGCTCGGGTCTGGCGGACGAGGGCGAGGAAGCAAACGCCGCGGGGGCCGTCAGGGTGGGGAGAAACAGCAGCCCCACCAGCGCCAGCACGACGGCGGAGAGGGGGGCGAGAAAGAGGCTGGCGCGATTGGGTGTTTTCACACTCCAAACGTACGCACCACCTCCCAGGCGGCGAGGGCTGAGACCGGTTCCGGCCGCTCTACGGCCCAGCTCGGAGCTGGCTGGGCAGGAGGGCAATCAGGCAGGCAGGACGCTCAGGGCTCATCCTCGTCGTCGTAGTCCTCGTCGTCCTCGGCGTCCTCGTCTTCATCGAAGTCGAGCTCGTCGTCGTCGTCGTCGGAGTCCTCCTCGTCGTCATCCTCCTCCTCGTCCTCCTCCTCGAGCTCGTCCTCCAGCTCCTCGGACTCCAGCGTCATGCTGACCGCGAACTTCTTGCCCAGCACGGCGATCTGGGCGCGCATCTCCGTGAGGGCCGCGACGAAGTCCTCGGAGAGGTTGGCAGGAGCCTTCGCGTCGCAGTGAGGGCAGACCAGCTTCTCTGTCCCCTCGATGAGATCCTGCGCGTCCAGCTCGAAGCTCGCCTCGCACTTCTGACAGGTGAAGTCGATGCTCATGGTCGTTGCGCGGAATACATAGCCGCCTAGTCGCCTGTCAACGACGGAGAGGCCCGAGGGGCTCCAGAGCGCCTGGAGGACGGGGGGTCCCCTCCGCGGGTGGGTTTCCTGTAGCCTCCCTCCTCCATGGAACAGCCCAAGACGTTGGTTCATGTGCTCCACGAGCAGGCCACGCGGCACGAGCATCGCCCGGCGCTCTGGAAGCGGCGAGGCAAGACGTATGTACCCACCTCCTGGCGCGAGTATGCCCAGCGCGTCACCCGCTTCGCCCTGGGACTGCACGCCCTGGGGTTCTCGGCGAAGGGGGTGCTGGCCATCCAGAGCTTCAACCGCGAGGAGTGGCTGGTGGGGGATCTGGCCGCCATGGCGCTCGGGGGCGTGCCTCTGGGCATCTACACCACCAGCAGCGTGGAGCAGATCGAGTACATCCTCGGCCACAGCGAGGCCGAGTTCTTCCTGGTGGAGAGCGAGAAGTACCTGGCGACCGCGCTGAAGGTGCGCGAGCGGCTGCCCCGGCTGCGCCACATCATCGTCATGGACGCGCCGGAGACGCTGCCGGAGGGCGTGCTGCGGTACACGGACGTGCTGGAGAAGGGCACAGGCGCGGACGAGGGCCCCTACTGGGAGCGCGTCAATGCGCTGGAGAAGGACACGCTGGCCACCCTCATCTACACCTCGGGCACCACGGGCCACCCCAAGGGGGTGATGCTCAGCCACCACAACCTGGTGTGGACGACGGAGAAGCTCCTGCAGGCGGTGACGTTCGGCAAGGACGCCCGGCGGATGCTGTCGTACCTGCCGCTCTCGCACATCGCCGAGCAGGTCCTCTCCATCTACGGCCCGCTGATGCTGGGGGCGCAGGTGTACTTCGCGGACTCCATCGAGTCGGTGCCGCAGAACCTGAAGGAGGTGCGGCCCACCTTCTTCTTCGGCGTGCCCCGCGTGTGGGAGAAGTTCAAGGCCAAGGCGGAGGAGGGGTTCCGCGCGCAGCCGCCGCTGCGGCAGAAGGTGCTGGCCTGGGCGCGCGGCGTGGCCACCCAGTACCACACGCTCGCGCTGCGCCACGAGAAGGTGCCCCTCACGCTGGAGGCCCAGTACCAGCTCGCCCGCCGCCTGGTGTTCGCGCCGCTCCATGAGCGCATCGGCTTCGAGCAGGTGGAGTTCTTCTCCGTGGGCGCGGCGCCCATTGGCCGGGACGTGCTGGACTTCTTCGCCTCCATCGACATCGTCATCCGCGAGGTGTGGGGCATGTCCGAGCTGACCGGGCCGGGGACGATCAACACCGTGGAGGCCACCCGGCTCGGCTCGGTGGGGCGGCCCCTGGTGGGCGTGGAGGTCCGCATCGCGGAGGATGGGGAGATCCTCATCCGCGGCGACAATCTCTGCCTCGGCTACTTCAAGGAGGCCGCCGCCACCTCGGAGCTGCTGCAGGACGGGTGGCTCCACACGGGGGATGTGGGCGTGCTGGACGGCGATGGCTTTGCGCACATCACTGGCCGCAAGAAGGAGATCATCGTCACCTCGGGCGGCAAGAAGACGGCGCCGGCCAACATCGAGCAGCTGCTCAAGGGCGTGTCCCCGGTGAGCCAGGCCGTCGTCATCGGCGAGCGGCGCAACTACCTGGTGGCGCTGCTGACGGTGGACGCGGAGAAGCTGAAGGCGCTGGCCAAGGAGAAGGGGTGGCCGGAGGAGCCCGGCGCGCTGGTCCGCGATCCGCGCGTGCGCCAGCACCTGGAGCAGGCCATCGAGCGTGACGTCAACCCGCAGCTGTCCCGCTTCGAGACGATCAAGCGCATCGCCGTCCTGCCGGAGGACTTCACCATCGACGCGGGGGAGATGACGCCCACGCTCAAGGTTCGCCGGAGCGCGGTGGAGAAGAAGCACGCCGCCCTCATCGATTCCCTCTACGCAGAGGGCGCCCACGCCGAGGCGAAGGCGGGCTGAGAAGACAGGCTGAGAAGGCGGGCTGAGGCGGGCGCGGCGCGGCGGAAAGCAAAAGGGGCGGGGGACCGGAGTCCCTCGCCCCTTCGTGCTTCAGGCCGCAGCCCGGTACGCCGGGACTACTTGGCGGCGCGCTTGTCCATGGCGACGTAGTCGCGGCGCTTCGAGCCGACGTACACCTGGCGCGGGCGGGCGATCTTCTGCTCCGGATCCTTCACCATCTCCTCCCACTGCGCGCACCAGCCCACCGTGCGCGGAATCGCGAAGAGCACCGGGAACATCTCCACCGGGAAGCCCATCGCCTCGTAGATGAGGCCCGAGTAGAAGTCGACGTTGGGGTACAGCTTGCGCTTCACGAAGTACTCGTCCTGCAGGGCGATGCGCTCCAGCTCCACGGCGATGTCCAGCAGCGGGTTCTTGCCCGTCACCTCGAACACCTCGTCCGCCACGCGCTTGATGACCTTGGCGCGCGGGTCGTACGACTTGTAGACGCGGTGGCCGAAGCCCATCAGCTTCTTCTCGCCCTCGCCGGTCTTCACCGCCTTGATGAAGTCGGGGATCTTCGAGACGTGGCCGATCTCGCGCAGCATGCGCAGCACGGCCTCGTTGGCGCCGCCGTGCAGCGGGCCGTAGAGCGCGCCGATGCCCGCGCTCACCGCCGAGTACGGATCCACCTCGGAGGAGCCCACCGTGCGCACCGAGGTGGTGGAGCAGTTCTGCTCGTGGTCCGCGTGGAGGATGAAGAGCAGATCCAGCGCGCGCTCCAGCACCGGGTGCACCTTGTAGGTGGCCGTGCCGATGCGCCGGATCATCGCCAGGAAGTTGGCGACGTAGGACAGCTCGTTGTCCGGGTAGATGTACGGCAGGCCCATGCTGTGCCGGAACGAGAACGCCGCGATCGTCGGCATCTTGGCGATGAGCCGGGTGATCTGGATGCGGCGGCTCTTCTCGTCCTTGGTGTGCTTGGCGTCCGGGTAGAAGCCGGAGAGCGCCGCCACCGTGGAGGCCAGCATGGACATCGGGTGCGCGTCGTAGCGGAACCCGTCCATGAAGGTCTTGATGTTCTCGTGCACGTACGTGTGGTGCGTCACGAGGTGGATGAACTGCTCGAGCTCCTTCGGGGTGGGCAACTCGCCGTTGAGCAGCAGGTAGGAGACCTCGAGGAACGAGGACTTCTCCGCCAGCTGCTCGATGGGGTAGCCGCGGTACTCGAGGATGCCCTTGTCGCCGTCGATGAAGGTGATGGCGCTCCGGCAGTTGGCCGTGTTGAGGAACGCCGGGTCGTAACCCATCAGACCGAAGTCTTCGTCACTGACCTTGATCTGCCTGAGCGCGTGAGTGCGAATCGTTCCGTTTTCGACCGGGACTTCGTACGTCTTTCCGGTCCGGTTGTCCGTGATCGTCAGCGTGTCCTTGGGCATGGGCGGGAGATTTCACGGGGCGCAGAGTGCTTTCAACAAAAAAGAGTGGGGTTCGCTTGCGCCCGACAGTGTCACTTGAACCCTCATTCACTTAGGCGTACACCCACCCGTTCCACCTGCCGCCAGAAGCCGGGGAAGCTTTTCTCCACGCATTCGGGGCCGGTGAGCGTCAGGCGCGCCCCCGAGAGGATGGAGAGGGTGGCGGACACCATGGCGAGCCGGTGGTCGCCCCGGCTGTCCATCTCGAAGTGCGCCGGAGGGGCTGGCGGAGGGGTGAGGGTGAGCGTCTCCCCCTCCAGGATCGTGGATCCCCCGTAGGCGGACACCAGGGTGCGGATGCCCTCCAGCCGGTCGCTCTCCTTCAAGCGGAGGATACTGACGTCCGTCAGGGTAGAGGGGCGAGGCAGCACACAGGCGAGCGCGGCCAGGGTGGGGAGCAGGTCCGGGCACTCCTTGCCGGAGGCGGTGAGCCCGTCGCGGGCCTGTCCTTCCACCCGCATCGTGAGGTCCGGCCCTGGGACGGGGGTCAGGCCCGCCGGCTGGATCAGCCGCAGGATCGCCTGATCCGGGTGGGCGCTGGACGGATCGGCGCGCTCCACGCTGCCCCCCGTGCGCCAGGCGATGAGCAGCAGGTAGCCCAGCGAGGACCAGTCTCCCGGCATGGGCGGAGCGCTCGCCGAGCGCTGGTGCGCCGTCACCGTGAACCGGGACGGGCTCTCCTCCACGGTGAAGCCGAAGCGCCGCAGCCAGGAGACGGTGAGCTCCAGATAGCCGGCGCTCGTCAGCGGGCCCTGGATCTCCACGCTCCAGGGGCGGTGCTCGCGGAGGAAGAGCGCCGCACAGCCCAGCAGGAGGCTGGAGGCGTACTGGCTGCTCTGCGCGCCGGGGACGCGGAACACAGGCTCACCGCTACGGGTCGGCGCGCGGATCTCCACCGGCCAGGGTTTTCCCTCGGTGAGCGAGAGGCCTGAGGGCCCGAGCGCCTCTCGGAGCGAGTCGAAGAGGGGGCCGTGGGGGCGCTCGCCCAGGCGTGGGGTGCCGGTGAGGCGCACATTCGCCCCCGGAGTCACTGCCGCCTGGGTGACGAGGATGCGGAACGGGGCGCCTCCATCCGCGCAGTCCACGTCCCGGACGGGCCCGGGAGGCAGGCGCAGGGCCTCCACGCCACGCGTGAGGACGCGGACGTCGGCGGCGAGATCGGCCTCGGGCTCGGCTTGGAGCGCGGAGAGGGGCCAGTGGCCCGTGAGGTGCGCGAGCACCAGCGCCCGCTGCGCGTCCGACTTGGACACCGGGGGCGTGAGGCGCGCGGGGACGAGGTGGCTCGGATCGACGTGGAGCTTGCTGACGGAGGGCTTGCTCATGGGCGGAGTCCCTGTTTCCAGGCGGGCCAGAGGGTGCGCCACGTGGCCTCGGAGACCTCCCGGACCTCGAAGGCCCCAATGCCGGTGAGGAGCACCATGCGCAGCTCGCCCGCCTTTCCCGCCTTCTTGTCGGCGGCGAGCAGATCCACCACGTCTCCCAGAGGCGCGCGACGCAGCAGGGCGGCGATGCGATTCCGGCCGAGCACGCCGGGCCCCTGGTACAGCGCCTGCTCGACCTCCTCGGCCACGGGGGCGGGGGTGATGCCCAGGGTGCGGCCTACATCCAGCGCGCAGAGCATGCCCAGCCCCACCGCGTCGCCGTGGGACAGCTTGAAGTGGGACAGGCTCTCCAGCACGTGGCCGAAGCTGTGGCCGAAGTTGAGCACCCGCCGCAGGCCGGTCTGCTCGTAGGGATCCTGCGCGCAGACGCTCTCCTTCAGGCGCCGGGCGTCCTTCACCAGCCGGTCCAGCGCCGGGGCCTTGCGGACGTAGCGGCGGAAGATGGGCCCGTCGAGGCAGACCACCATCTTCCAGGCCTCGATGGCACCCTCGCGGCGCTGGGAGTCGGAGAGGGAGGAGAACAGCTCCGGGCAGATCCACGCCTCGTCGGCGTAGTGGAAGACGCCCGCCGGGTTCTTCACCACGCGGCCTCTCGAGAGCAGATCCACGGCGCCCTTCCCACCGAGGCTGCTGTCCACTGCCGCCAGCAAGGTGGTGGGCACCTGCACCAGCCGCACGCCTCGCTTGAGCAGGTGCGCGGCCACCGTCGCCACGTCGCCGAGGGTGCCGCCACCCACCACCACCAGCGTTCCGGAGCGGGGCAGGGCGATGCCTCCCACGAGCACCTTCTCCAGGGAAGCGAGGTTCTTGGCCCTCTCCCCGCCGGTGATCTGGACGATGGCCCGGGGGCTGCGTGCCTCGAGCGCCGGGATCAGCCCCGGGTGGAGCCGCGCCACGGTGCGATCCACGACGGCCACGCTGCCCTCGGGCAGCCGCTTCGTGAGCTTCGGGAAGGAGCCCCAGTGATCGGTCGCGGGCTTGTACGCGCCAGGGGGAAGGAGGCTCATGCGCTGTGGGGGAACGCGTTCATCTGGAGGACGAGATCGGCGATCACCAGCGACACCATCGCCTCGAGGACCGGGACCGCGCGCGGCATGATGCACGGATCATGGCGCCCGCCCTTCGCGTGGTCCGCGAGCGTGGCGGGAGGCTTGAAGAAGGCGCGCACCTGCATCGGCTCGCCATTGGCCAGGCCGCCCTGGATGCCGCCGTACATCTCCTTCTTCGTGTGGAAGATGCTCCCCGGCTGCTCGATCCGCGCGAGCAGGTCCGGTGGGCCCCAGACGACCCCCGTCACCGCTCCCACGCTCCCCAGGGCCTGGGCAATGAGCGCCTTGAGCTTGCCGAAGATGGGCTCGCCGAGGCCCACCGGCAGGCCCTCGACGCGAATGTCGATGGAGCCTCCCAGGCTGTCCCCGGCCTCCTTGGCCGCGAGGATGCGCCGCGACATCTCCTCGCGGATCACCGGATCGGCACAGCGCGTGGGGTGCTCGTCCACCTGGGCCCGGGAGAGGCCGGCCGGGGGGACGGCGGCGACGAGGTCTCCCACCTGGGACACCCAGCCCACCGTGCGCACCTGGGGCAGATCCCGAGCAAGGTATGCCTCCGCCACCGCGCCGCCGATGACGCGGCAGAGCGTCTCGCGTCCGCTGGTGCGCCCGCCGCCCCGGTGATCGCGGTGCTTGTAGCGCTCGCGCCACACTGCGTCCGCGTGGCCGGGCCGGTCCTCCGCCTTCAGCTTGTCGTAGTCCTGCGAGCGCTGGTTCGTGTTGCGGACGATGGCCGCGATCGGCGTGCCCAGCGTCTTGTCCTCGAAGACGCCGGAGAGGATCTCCACCTGATCCGCCTCGGCGCGCGCGGTGGTGATGGCGGACTGGCCGGGGCGCCGGCGATCCAGCGCGGCCTGGATGTTCTCGCGGGTCAGCGGGACACCGGACGGGCACCCGTCGATGATCGAGCCGAGCGCGACCCCGTGGCTCTCGCCGAAGGTGGTCAGGCGGAAGAGGACTCCCAAAGTGTTCATGTGGCGGTCTCCCAGAGTTCGCGCTGCCGCCGGGCCTGCGCGATGAACCACGCCGCACCCAGCATGACCGGTGTGCCTCCTCGGCGCGAGATCTCCTTGGCGACGCGCCGGCCCGGAGCCCCGTAGGCGATGACCGCCACGCGCGCCCGGTCGAAGCGCAGCTCCTCGGGCGGCGGCACCCGGTCCGGCCACGTCCAGACCCCCGCTCCGGTGAGGGGCTCGCGGATCTCCGCGCGCTTGAGGATGCGCAGCGGGCAACCCATGTCCCCCGCGACGGCGCGGAGCGCAGCGGTCGATCCTCCGTCCCCGAGCACGAACGCCTCGCGGGCCCCGAGCCGCTTCAGAACGGCCCGTGCGCCCTCGACGTCGGTGTTGAAGGACTCCCAGTGGTCGCCACGGCGGACGAGCGTGTTGATGGCCTCCAGCGGGGAGCGGACATGCCGGGCCAGGCGCAGCTTGAAGGGGCTGGTGACGGCGAAGCCGGCGTAGTGGGGCAGCAGCGCGTCGACCAGCTCCTCGACAGGACCCTCCTCGGGGATGTCGATGCGGTCGAAGGGCTGGCGGTGGATGCGGGGCGAGCGCGAGTGGACGATCGACGTGCCGAGGATGCCCCGGCGCAGGCCCGTGGCACCTCCTGGAGCCCGCGCCTCACGGACCGCGTCGTCCAGGAGCCGCTGTCCGGGCGCCGCGCTCCAGCTTCCTCCCGCCGCCACGTAGTCGAGCGCGTTCCGGCGGGCGAGCACGGCGCGCGCGGGGAGCGCCACCGCCCCCATCCCGAGCACCGTCACGCGTCCGGCGCCAAACCGCTCGATGAGCCGCGCCTGGGTCTCCAGGAGCTCCTGGGCCCGTGCGGGAGGCCCGAGCGGCTCCACGTGCTTCACCAGGGCCGTGGCGGGCAGGTCCTGCTCCCAGAGCCGGAGGGCCTCGGCCGTCGAGAGCGGGCGCTCGGCGTGGTGCGAGGCCACCAGCTTCGACGCGGGTGCATCGACGGAGACCGTCACATCCCGGTCGACATAGGTGGCTGCCTCCACCCAGGCCGCGGGGAGGGGACGCCCGCGCTCGGACACGAGCAACGGCAGCACCTGCCGCAGGGCCAGGACGTCCACGGCCTCGGGCGGGTGCAGGTCCGTGCGGAGCTCCAGGATGTTCGCGCCCCGGCGGCGGACCTCCTCCGCGAAGCGTACGGCCTCCGCGCCCTGGAGGGTGGGAGGCAGCGTGACCACGCGGAGGGCGGAGCTCATGGAGCCACCTCGCGCCAGAAGGCCCGGAGGAAGTCCACCAGCGGCACGGTGGGGACGCGGGCATGCAGGGCTTCGCGCTCGTGGAACACCGTGGCGATCTCCTCCTCCAGCGTGACACCCGGCCGGAGCCTGGGGCGGGAAGTATCCGCCAGCAGGCGCTCCCGGTACGTCTCGAAGGAGACTGGAATGAGGACGGTGAACATTCCCGCCAGCGCGTCCGGGTGGTGGGAGAGGAACCCGCCTCCCACGGCGACCAGGCTCCCCGGCGGCAGCTCCAGCAGTGCCCGGCGCTCGGCGGCTCGGAACGCCTGGGGATCCTCGGCCACCCAGGTCTTCAGCGAGCGTCCGGACGACCGCTCGAGTTCTACATCGAGATCCAACCCAGCGCGGCCCAGCAATTGGCCCACCACCGGCAGCAGCCGCGTCTTGCCCGCGGTGCGGTGGCCCGCGAGCACCACCGTCTGTCTCGCTGCCGGGAGGAGAGTAGGCCCCGGCTGGTCGAGAGCCTCCCTCAGCCTCGGGCTCAGCCGGGGGTCGACGGCGTCGAGGAGCTGCTCCAGAAGTAGGCGCCGCGCGTCAGCGGACCGTTCCGACATAGACGTAGGATGTCCCAAACGTCAGCGGATGGGCTACTCGCGTTTGGAAGACCCCCGCCTGATCCATCAGCGCCACGAACTGCTCGCCCGAGGGGAAGGCCGCCGCCGTGCGGGGCAGGTACTCGTAGGCGGCCCGGTTGCCAGTGAGCAGGCCGCCGATGGCCGGCATGATGGTCTTGGCGTAGAAGCGGAAGAGGGCGCCGAACAGCCCCCGAGGCTGGCCGAACTCCAGCACCACCACGCGCCCGCCCGGCCTCACCACCCGCGCCAGCTCCTTCAGGCACTTCACCGGGTCATCCACGTTGCGGATGCCAAAGGCGATGGAGGCCACCTCAAAGGAGTCATCGGGGAAGGGGAGGGCCAGCGCATCGGCCACCTGGAAGTCCACCACGAGCCCCGCCTCCGAGGCCTTCGCGGGTGCGCTCTGAAGCATCTCCGGGCAGAAGTCCGTGCCCACCACGTGTCCGGAGGCGCCCACCTTTCGCTTGAAGGCCAGCGCCAGATCTCCCGTGCCGGTGGCGCAGTCGAGGACGCGGTCGCCCTCCTTCGCCCCGCTGTGCCTCACGGCGGCGCGGCGCCACAGCCGGTGGACGCCGAGCGACATGATCTCGTTCGTCACGTCGTACCGCGTGGCGATCGAGGAGAACATCTGACGCACTTCGGTGCTCATCGTGCCCCCACGACCTGGGCCGGGCTCTCCGGCCGCCACAGGTGGCGATCCACCGCGTGCAACACCGCCGGCAGCCGCCGCATCAACTCCAGGAAGCGCTCGGGCGTGAGGGCCTGCTTCCCATCACACAGCGCCTGCTCCGGCCACGGGTGGACCTCCACCAGCAGCCCATCCGCTCCCGCTGCAGCCGCCGCCAGCGACATGGGCACCACCAGCGCCGGATCCCCCGTCGCGTGCGAGGGATCCACGATCACCGGCAGGTGCGTGCGCTGCTTCACGTACGCCACCGCCGCGAGATCCAGCGTGTTGCGCATGGCCGTCTCGAAGGTGCGGATGCCGCGCTCGCACAGCAGCACCTGCTCGTTGCCGCCGTCCAGCACGTACTCGGCCGCCAGCAGCCACTCCTCGATGGTGGCGGCCAGCCCGCGCTTGATCAGCACCGGCTTGCGCACCTTCCCCAGCGCGCGCAGCAGGGTGAAGTTCTGCATGTTCCGCGCGCCGATCTGGAGGATGTCCGTGTGCTCCACCATCAGCGGGATCTGTGAGGCATCCATCACTTCGCTGATGAGCGGCAGCCCATGGCGCCGTCCCGCCTCGGCCAGCAGCCGCAGTCCGGGCTCTCCCATCCCCTGGAAGGAGTAGGGGCTGGTGCGGGGCTTGAATACGCCGCCGCGCATGACGTGGGCGCCCGCTGCCGCCACCGCCGCCGCCGTCCGCTCCGTCTGCTCCGCATCCTCTACCGCGCACGGGCCGGCCATCACCACGAAGCCCGGGCCGCCGATCTCCACCCGGCCCACGGTGATGCAGGTGCCTTCGGGGCGCGCGCCCCGCTGGACGCGACTCAGGCCCGAACGCGGGGCCTCCTCCTGGGTCATCTCCTCGGTCCGCCTTCCACCCATGTCGTCTCCACCGTGGAGTTCACAAGGTTTTGAACTCTGTGCACAGGCTCGGTGGGAAAAACAAGGAATACAACTGATGGCAGGCACAAGCGGCCCAGCGGAGCGGACGATCCGGGCGCTCACGTCTCCGGCAGCTTGATGCCGAAGCCGAAGATGCCGACTCTGCCACCCGTCCTGGGAAACACCGCTGGAGTTCAAGTGGTTTTGAACAGCGTGTGCATGTATATCGGGGATCGCGTACTGAAGACAACCTGGGTGGTGAGTGGATTGCCCCGGATGAGAGAAGCAGATGACGACGCTCAACCCCGCTAGGGGGCAACGCTGGGTGGCCAGGATGATGACGCTGGCCTCGGCGGATCCGCTTGCGGGAGCGAGCCTGCTGGGCGTGCCCACGTTCTATTGGGAGCGGCCCCTGGCGCAGGAGGCTGTCGCGGGCTGGGGTGAAGCCGCGGTCATGGAGGCCCAGTGTGCCGCCGAGGTGGCCGAGGTGCTCGGTACGCTCTCCTCCCACCTGCAGCTCCAGTGGCTGGGTGAGCCGCCTCCCTGGATGCCCGGCCCCTGGTTCGGCGGCATGCGCTTTGCGTCCACGGCTCCGTCGGATGCGGACTGGATGGCGCATGGCTTCGCGCGCTGGACGTTGCCGGAGCTGCTCGTGTGGCGCGTCAACAAGGGCGTGACGGTGGCCGCCTTCGCTCCGGAGGAGGCGGGAGGTGAGGATCTGGTGCGCTCGCGGCTGGAGCGGGTGAGCGCGAGCTTCCCGTTCGGCTACCGCCACCCTCAGGGCGAGCCGGTCGCGCTCGAGCTCTCTTCTTCGCGCGAGGGCTTCGAGGCCCGGGTGGAGCGCGCGCTGGAGGCCATTGGCGCCGGGAGGCTCCAGAAGGTGGTGATGGCCCGCTCCGTGGAGGCCGCGGGCTCACGGCCGTTCGACCTGGTGGATGTGCTGGCCCGCCTGCGCGAGCAGAACCCGCGCTGTGTCACCTTCCTCTTCCGCGCTCCGGGGGACGTGGCCTTCGTGGGCGCCACGCCGGAGACGCTGTGCCGCGTCGAAGGGCGCGTGCTGGAGACGGAGGCGCTGGCGGGCTCCGCGGCGCCAGGGCAGGCCGAGGGGCTGGGTGGGCGCGACAAGGATCGCCGCGAGCATGACTCTGTGGTGCGCTACATCCTCGCGGCGCTGCGGCCCATTGCCGCCCAGGTCACCGCGGATGAGGAGCCCCGGCTGCTGACGCTGAAGAACGTGGTGCACCTGCGCACCGGCATCCGCGCCGAGCTGCGCGAAGGGGTGACGGCGGCGCAGGTGGTCGCGGCGCTGCACCCGACGCCCGCGGTGGGAGGCGTCCCGAGGGATCACTCCCTGGGCTTCCTGCACGAGCACGAGGCGCTGGACCGGGGCTGGTACGCGGGGCCGGTGGGGTGGATCGGGCCTTCCGGGGCGCACATGGTGGTGGCGCTGCGCTCGGCGCTGGTGCGGGGCTCGCATGCCCGGCTCTTCGTGGGAGCAGGGATCGTCCAGGGCTCCAGCTCGGCGGCCGAGTGGCGCGAGACGGAGATGAAGAGCCTGGCGATGCTCCGGGCTCTCGGAGGCGGGGATGTCCGACGCGAATCTTAACCAACTCTGGGCACGGGCCCTGTTGGAGGAGCTGGTGCGCGGCGGCGTGCGTCACGCGGTGGTCGCCCCGGGCTCGCGCTCCTCGCCGCTGGCGCTGGCGTGCCAGCGTGTGGAGGGGCTGAAGACCTGGTCCGTCATCGACGAGCGTAGCGCCGGCTTCTTCGCGCTGGGCGTGGGCAAGCACTCGCGCGCGCCGGCGGTGCTGGTGGCCACCAGCGGGACGGCCGGGGCGCACTTCTATCCGGCCGTGATCGAGGCGGCCATGGCCCACGTGCCGCTCCTGGTGCTCACCGCGGACCGGCCGCTGGAGCTGCAGGGGTGGGGCGCGCCGCAGACCATTCCCCAGGCGCGCCTGTTCGGCGAGTTCTCCCGCCTCTTCGCGGACCTGGGCATGCCCGAGGCCAGTGACGTGGCCCTGACGCACCTGCGCGCCACAGCCTCCCGGGCCGTGGGCGCGGCGCTGCGAGCGCCTCGCGGGGCCGTGCACCTCAACGTGCCGTTCCGCGAGCCGCTGGCGCCGACCGTGGAGGACTTCGGAGCGGAGCGCCTCTCCGCGCTCGCCCGCGAGGGCCGTCCCGGGGCGCTGACGACCACCATCACCCCGCCCGCGCGGCAGCCGGCCCCTCACGCCATCGATGAGGTGCGCCGCCGGATCTCCAGCATCGAGAAGGGCGTCATCGTCTGCGGCCCTCGGGACGAGGAGGACGGCTTCGCGGAGGCCATCACCGCGCTCTCGCACGCCACCGGCTACCCTGTCATCGCCGAGGCGGCCTCGCAGGCCCGCTTTGGCGGAGGCGCCGGGATGCTCTCCTTGTATGACGCGATCCTGCGCCACCCGCCCTTTGCCCAGGCCCACCGGCCGGAGCTGGTGCTGCGCTTCGGCGGAGGGCTGACGCCCAAGGTGCCGCAGCAGTGGCTCGACGCGTCGGGCGCGCAGCTCGTCCTGTTCAGCGACGATGGCGCGCTCTTCGACCCGTCCCACCGGGCCGCGCAGGTCATCGAAGGCTCCGCCGCGGCCGCGTGCGAGGCGCTCTCCCGCGGGGTGTCACGGGGACTGGGGCGCTGGGCCCAGGGCTTCCTCCAGGCCGAGCGCCTGGCCCGGAACGCGCTCGAGGCCGCGTTCGCCGAGCAGGCGGAGCTCACCGAGCCGCGCATCGCCCGCGAGGTGGTGGCTGCGCTCCCCTCGGGCGCGAACCTCTTCGTCTCCAGCAGCATGCCCATCCGGGACGTGGACGCCTTCGCGCCTGGGAGCGCCCTGCCGCTCCGGGTGCTCTCCAATCGCGGGGCCAACGGCATCGACGGGATCATCTCCAGCGCGCTCGGGGTGGCGGCGGCCTCGGAGCGGCCCACGGTGCTGCTCACCGGCGATCTCGCCTTCCTGCATGACGTGGGGGGGCTGCTCACCGCGTCCCGGCACGATCTCTCGCTCACCGTCGTGGTGGTGAACAACGATGGGGGTGGCATCTTCTCCTTCCTCCCCATCGCGAAGGCCACGGAGCACTTCGAGCCGCTCTTCGGCACCCCGCATGGGGTGGATCTCTCGCACGCGGCGGCGCTGTACGGGGCGGAGTTCCACCGCCCGGATTCGCCCCCCGCCCTGCGCGCGTCGGTGAAGGTAGGGCTGGAGGGTGGGCTCCATCTGGTTGAGGTTCAAACGAACCGGGCAGAGAATGTGGAGCATCACCGGCAGCTCTTCGCGCGGATGGGGGCTGCGCTAGGAGAAGGACCATGGGCGTAACCCTGGCGTACAGCACCTGGGGAGAGGGCCATCGGCCCCTCCTGCTCCTGCATGGCTTCACTGGCAACCGCACGGCCTTCGATCACCTGCGCCCGTGGCTGAGCAGCGCGGTGAAGGCGGTCGCGGTGGATCTGCCAGGCCACGGAGAGACGCCGCTGCCCCAACGCAAGGGCCGCGACGGCTTCCTCGAGACGATCGATGCGCTGGTGGAGCTGGTGGAGAAGCTCGGCGTGTCCTCGGCGGATCTGCTGGGCTACTCGATGGGGGCCCGGATCGCGCTCGGGGCGGCGCTGCACCGGCCGGATCGCTTCGGCCGGCTGATCATGGAGAGTGGCTCCCCGGGCCTGCGCCGGCGCATGGAGCGCGCGGAGCGGCGTGAGTCGGACGGCCGGCTCATCTCCTTGCTGCGGGCCCAGGGCGTGGACGCCTTCGTGGATCGCTGGGAGGCCCAGCCCATGTTCGAGAGCCTGAAGCAGCTGCCTCCCGAGCAGCGTGAGGCGCTGCGGGCGCGCCGCAAGTCCTGCACCGTGGAGGGGCTGGTGGGCGCGCTGGAGTGCCTGGGGCTCGGGTTCCAGCCGAGCTACTGGCAGGAACTGCACCGCCAGCGCCTGCCCACGTTGCTGCTGACCGGGGCGCTGGACGAGAAGTTCACGGAGACCGCGCGCAAGATGGCGACCGAGCTGCCCGTGGTCTGGAGCCACGCCTTCACCAACTGCGGGCACGCGCCCCACCTGGAGGCGCCCGAGGCCTACGCGCGCGAAGTGCTCTCGTTCCTGCACACCCCATGGTACGAGGCGCCGCAGTTCGAGAAACCTCCTGTGACTCCCTCATGAAGCCTGCGGTCTCTGCTCCCTCTCTCAGCCCGTCCGCTCCCGTCTCCGGTGCCCAGGGCCGTCCACGTCCCACGCTGAAGGCCTGGGTCCTGGCCATCCGCCCCAAGACGCTCACCGCGGCGCTCGTGCCGGTGTCGGTGGGCACGGGACTGGCCTTTGGCGCGGGGGTGGGCCGCTGGCTGCCGGCGATCGCGGCGCTCCTGGGGGCGCTGCTCATCCAGATCGGCACCAACCTCACCAACGACTACTACGACTTCAAGAAGGGCGCCGACACCGCCGAGCGGCTGGGGCCAGTGCGCGTCACCCAGAGTGGGCTGATCGCTCCGCGTACGGTGCTGGCCGGGGCGCTGGGGTGCTTCGGGCTGGCCATCCTCATCGGCATCTACCTGGTGTGGGTGGGAGGGTGGCCCATCGTGGCCATTGGCCTGACGTCGGTGCTGTGCGGCTATGCCTATACGGGCGGGCCGCTCCCGCTGGCGTACCACGGGCTCGGAGACGTCTTCGTCTTCGTGTTCTTCGGACTGGTGGCGGTGACGGGCACCTACTACGTGCAGGCGCTCACGGTGAGCCCCGCGGCGTGGTGGGCCTCCATCCCCGTGGGGGCGTTGGGCACGGCGCTCCTGGTCGTCAACAACCTGCGCGACGCGCACACGGACGTGAAGGCCCACAAGCGCACGCTGGTGGTGCGGCTGGGCACGGGCGCGGGGAAGGCCGAGTACCTCGTGCTGCTCGCGGCCTCGTTCGCCACCCCGTTCATCCTGTACGGGCTGGGGCTGGCCAGCGCGTGGGTGTTTCTCGCACTCCTGAGCCTTCCGTTGGCGGTGGGGCCGCTGAGGCTCGTGCTGCGAGCCCAGGGAGTGGCGCTCAACGTGGCGCTGGGCGGGACGGCGCGCCTCCAGCTGGTCTTCGGGCTACTCTTCGCCTTGGGGTTGTTCCTGGGCTGAGGACCCGATGCACATCACCGAGACGCGGCTGACGCCTTCACGGCTCGAGCTCGTCCGTCCGTTGAAGACGGCACGGGCGACTTACACGGCGCGGCAGGGCTTCCTCGTTCAGTTGGTGGACGAGGAGGGGCGGGTCGGCCAGGGCGAGGCGATGCCGCTGCCGGAGTTCGGGACCGAGCCGCTCGACACGTGTGAGCACGTGCTTCGCAGCCACTTGAAGGCGCTGCGGGACCAGGTGCTCAGCGACAGCCTGGATGCCATCGAAGAAGCCTTCGTGATTCCCCGGGGCGACCCCTCGCAGTGGCGAGGCGTCCACCTGCGCGTGGAGGAGGATCTCCCCGAGGCCCCCTCCGCGGATCATGCGGTGGAGCTGGCGTTGCTGGATCTGCTCGCGCAGCGGCGGGAGGTTCCGCTGAGCCGGCTGCTCAACCGGGCCTCGCGCACAGAGGTCCAGGTCAATGCGCTCCTCACCTCGGAGGGGCCTCAGGAGCTGGCGGAGGAGGCGCGGCGGGCCGTGGCCGAGGGCTACCGGACGCTCAAGCTCAAGGTGGCCGGGCGCCCGCTCGACGAGGACGAGGCACGCGTCCGGGCCGTCCGCGAGGCGGTGGGCCCCGAGGTGAACCTCCGGCTGGACGCGAACGGGGGCTGGTCGGAGCGGGATGCGATGCAGGCGATGGAGCGCCTGTCCTGGTACGGGCTCGAGCTGTGCGAGCAGCCCGTGCCGGCGGATGATCTCCGGGCCTTGTGGCGGCTGCAGCGGCGCGTGCAGTTCCCCCTGGCCGCGGACGAGGCGATCGCGAACCCTGCGGCGATTCCTGTGCTGCTGGGGACCGCGGGAGGAATGCCCGCCGCGAGGATCTTCGTGCTCAAGCCCATGGTGCTCGGGGGGCTGCTGCCCGCGTTGATGTTCGCGCGCCAGGCCGCCCGCCAGGGGCTCGGGGCGTACGTGACGAGCTCGCTCGATGGCGTCGTGTCACGCGCGGGAGCGGCGCACCTGGCGGCGGCGCTGCCCTGGGGGAAGCTCGCCTCGGGCCTCGGAGTCGGGAGCCTCTTCAAGATCAACGAGGACGATCCGGCGGAGCGAGCCTTCCGCCCGGTGGGAGGCCGCATCGTGCTGTCGGATGCGCCAGGGCTGGGGCTTCCGAAATGACTGCAAGCTGTCCTGTCCGAGAAGGGGCCACCCGCAGGCCCGACGCCGAGGCCCTGACCTTCGCTGGCCACTCCTGGACGTATCGGGCGCTGGACGTGGAGATCGGCCGCTGGGTGGCCGCGCTTCAGGCCCGAGGGGTCGGAGCAGGGGATCGGGTCGCGCTGCTCTCGACCAACCACCCGGGCTGCGTGTTCCTCTTCTTCGCGCTCGGTCGGCTGGGGGCGCTGCTCGCGCCGCTCAATGCCCGGCTCACCCCCGCGGAGCTGGCGCCGCTCGTCGAGGACATCTCCCCGCGCCTGCGCTTGGCTCTGAGCTCCCTGTCAGATCGCCTCCCGGGTGCTGAGCCTCTAGAGACCTGGGCAGAGGCCGTGACGGCACCTTCCCCCACGTGCGAGCCGCTGTCGGAGTCCACACCGCGCGTCGTGCTGTTCACCTCGGGAACCACGGGCCGGCCTAAGGGCGCGGTGCTCACGGAGGGCAACTTCCGCGCGTCGGCAAGGTGCTCGGAGGCAAACCTGGGGAAACACCCAGCGCCGCGCTGGCTGGGCACGCTGCCGCTGTTCCACGTCGGCGGGCTGGCGATGCTCACCCGCTGCGCTTACGACGGAGGCTGCCTCCTGCTGCACGACCGGTTCGACGTGGACGCCGTGAACCGTGCGATCGACACCGAAGGCGCTACCCACGCGAGCTTCGTCGCCACCACGCTGGAGCGCGTCCTCGATGCGCGAGGGGATCGCCCCATGCCCGTGTCCTTCCAACTCGCGCTGATCGGCGGCGGTCCGGTGCCGGCACCGCTGTTGGAGCGGGCTCGGGCGGCGAGGCTCCTGGCGCTCCAGACCTACGGACTGACGGAGGCGTGCTCGCAGGTGACGACCGAGCGCCCCACGGAGGCAGATGGGCGCACGGCGGGGCCCGCGCTGCCCGGGTTGGAGGTGCGGATCGTCGGGCCGGAGGGAGAGGTGCTCGGGCCGGGGAGGGAAGGGGACATCGAGGTCCGCGGCCCCACGGTGATGGCCGGCTACCTGAACCGTCCGGAGGCCACGCGCGAGGCGCTCCGAGACGGTTGGCTGCGCACCCGGGACATGGGGATGCTGGACGAGCGCGGTCGGCTGACGGTGCTCTCGCGGCGCACAGATCTCATCGTCCGCGGAGGAGAGAACCTCTACCCGGTGGAGATCGAGACAGTGATCGCCGCGCACCCGGCGGTGCAGGAGGTCGCGGTGGTGGGAGCCACGGACGCGCGCTGGGGCGAGGTGCCGGTGGCCTTCGTGGTGCCACGCCCCGGGCAGGCGATGCCCGGAGATCTCGACGCCTGGTGCCGGCGCTCGCTGGCGGGCTTCAAGGTGCCCGCGCGCTTCCTGTCACTCGACGCGCTCCCACGCAATGCGATGGGCAAGGTGGAGCGCACGGTGCTTCGCCAGCGAGCCCTGGCCTCCTGAGCTTCAGGACTCGGCGGATGGGTGGCCCCAGGGATTGGTGGACGCGTGCCGCCGGAGCATCGACTGCAGGTGATAGGCCTGCGTGGCGGTGACCTGCGTCTTGGGCAGGTGCAGGGAGACTTCATTCAAGCGGGCTACCTGGAGCGCGATGCTCTTCTGCACGTCCGGGGACCACCGGTTGAACTCGAGCCATTCCATGGAACTACCCCCCACTTGGGAACCTGTGAGCCGGCCATGATGAGGGCCGACGCGCCGGAAATCACGACGCCTCGCGTTGGTACCCCACGGGGGTGACATCTTCTCGACGTTCCCCCGGCGCTGGCTCATGACGCGCCGCGACAGTCCCGGGGCAGGGGCTACTTCTTCGGGGCCTTGGGAGCAGGCTTCACGTCCGTGTTCTGCGCAGCGGCGATCTGCCACGTCCCGCCGGTCTTCCTCATCACGTACTTCATCCGGGTCCGGAGTGTTCCGGACTCATCAGAGTTCTGGACGCCCGGAGGCAGCCCGGTGTGCCCGGTCACCTCGTGGTCCGTGTCGACGACGGCCACCTCCGTGCCCAGGAACACGAGCCGGCGCACGGTCACCCGCGTCCGGCTGTCCTTGAAGATGCTGGCGAAGATGCCCGCGTGGCGCTTCTCGATCTCCGCTCGCCCCTGGAAGACGGACCCGACGATGTTCACGAAGTCCGCGTCCGGGGCGAAGTCCTTGCTCCAGGCCGTGGCGTCGTGGCGGTTCCAGGCCTCGGTCTGGGTGGCCACGAGCTGGCGGATCACCGCCTCGTCCTGAGCGCGAGGCTCATCGGCGCGAGCCGCCACGGGGACCAGCATGAGGGACAGCACCACGGCCAGGAACGGCACACTCGAAGACATTCGGTTCACAGACCCTCCTGGCGGCATGAAACCACGGAAGCCCCGGGGGAGGCCGGTCGATCTGCGTTGGGGCTCTGGCTTCGATAAGTCAGGCACTCCGAGAGGGTGGCAAACCGCTTGACTGGAGGGGGCGGGTTCCCGACTATCCGCCCCCCTGCATACACGGTCTCACCCCTCCAGGAGCTCTTTCACATGGCGCCTCCGTCTGGCCAGAAGATCACCCTTCAGAACGGCAAGCTGCACGTGCCGGACAACCCGATCCTCCCCTTCATCGAGGGTGACGGCACTGGCCGCGACATCTGGCGCGCTTCGCAGGCCGTGTTCGATGCGGCGGTGGAGAAGGCCTACAAGGGCAAGAAGAAGATCGCCTGGTACGAGGTGCTGGCCGGCGAGAAGGCCTTCAAGCAGGTCAACAACTGGCTGCCGGAGGAGACGGTCGAGGCCTTCCGCACGTACCTGGTGGGCATCAAGGGCCCGCTGACCACGCCGGTGGGCGGGGGCATCCGCTCGCTCAACGTGGCGCTGCGCCAGATGCTGGACCTGTACGTCTGCCTGCGGCCCGTCCGCTACTTCAAGGGCGTTCCCAGCCCGGTGAAGGCCCCCGAGAAGGTGGACATGGTGATCTTCCGTGAGAACACGGAGGACATCTACACCGGCATCGAGTTCGAGGCGGGCACCGCCGCGGCGGACAAGTTCCTCGGGATGCTCCAGAAGGAGTTCGAGAAGGAGTTCAAGAAGATCCGCTTCCCCACCAACGTGGGCATCGGCATCAAGCCCGTGTCGAAGGAGGGCACCGAGCGGCTCGTTCGCGCGGCCATCCAGTACGCCGTGGAGCACAAGCGCAAGAGCGTCACGATTGTCCACAAGGGCAACATCATGAAGTTCACCGAGGGCGCCTTCCGCAAGTGGGGCTACGACCTGGCCGCCCGCGAGTTCGGTGACAAGGTCTACACCTGGGATCAGTGGGAGGCCACCAAGGCCGCCAAGAGCGAGGAGGCCGCCAACGCCGAGCAGAAGGCCGCGGTCGCCGCCGGCAAGGTCATCATCAAGGACTCCATCGCGGACATCACCCTGCAGCAGGTGCTCACCCGTCCGGACGAGTTCGACGTGATCGCCACGCTGAACCTCAACGGTGACTACCTCTCGGACGCGCTGGCCGCGCAGGTGGGCGGCATCGGCATCGCGCCGGGCGGCAACATCAACTACGTCTCCGGCCACGCCGTCTTCGAGGCCACCCACGGCACCGCGCCCAAGTACGCGGACCAGGACAAGGTGAACCCGGGCTCGGTGATCCTCTCGGGCGAGATGATGCTCCGCCACCTGGGCTGGAACGAGGCCGCGGACCTCATCATCCAGGGCATGGACAAGGCCATCGGCCAGAGGACGGTGACGTACGACTTCGCCCGCCTGATGAAGCAGGAGAGCCAGGGCAGCGTGACCGAGGTCAAGTGCTCTGAGTTCGGGCAGGCCATCATCAAGAACATGTAGTGCCTCAGGGAGACAATCCACATGGCTCAGACTCGCAAGAAGAAGATCAGCCTCATCGGTGGTGGCCAGATCGGCGGCAACCTGGCGCTGCTCGCCGTGCAGAAGAACCTCGGCGACGTGGTGCTCTTCGACATCCCCGCGGCTGAGGGCACGGTCAAGGGCAAGGCGCTGGACATCAACCAGCTGTCCGCGGTGGACGGCTACGACTGCCGCGTCACCGGCTCCACGGACTGGAAGGACGTGGCCGGCTCGGACGTCGTGATCATCACCGCTGGCGTGCCCCGCAAGCCGGGCATGAGCCGCGAGGACCTGCTCGACATCAACCTGAAGATCATGAAGGACGTGGCGGCGGGTATCAAGCAGCACGCCCCGAACGCCTTCGTGATCAACGTGGCCAACCCGCTCGACGCGATGGTGTTCGCGCTCTACAAGATCGCCGAGCTGCCCAAGAACATGGTGGTGGGCATGGCGGGCGTGCTGGACACCAGCCGCTTCAAGTGCTTCATCGCCGAGGCGCTCAACTGCTCCGTCGCGGACGTGGAGGCGCTGGTGCTCGGCGGCCACGGCGACGACATGGTGCCCCTGGTGCGTCACACCACCGTGGGCGGCGTGCCCCTCACCGAGCTGCTCCCCAAGGACAAGCTGGAGGCCATCGTCAAGCGCACCCGCGAGGGCGGCGCCGAGCTGGTGGCGCTCTACAAGACGGGCAGCGCCTACTTCGGCCCGGCGGCCAGCGCCATCGCCATGGCGGAGAGCTTCCTGCTGGATCGCAAGCGCATCCTCCCGGGCGCGGCCCTGCTCGAGGGCCAGTACGGCATCAGCGGCTACTTCTTCGGCGCGCCGGTGCAGATCGGCGCTGGCGGCATCGAGAAGGTCATCACCGTGCAGCTGGATGACACCGAGAAGGCCGGCCTGGAGAAGTCCTTCCAGTCCGTGAAGAAGACGGTCGACAGCGTCAAGCTGTAGTCCGGCAGCTCGGGCCCGTCCCACCCGGGAACTCCCTGGGTAGGGCGGGCCTTATGCCGTGGATGGCGCGGCCTTATCGGGCGCGCCTCCTGAATTGCGGCGGAATTCCGCCAAGTTATCTAGCCTCTAGGACCCGCAACGGGTGATCCTGGGTGGCGCGCTCGCCGATCCTGGCGAGCCAGCGGCCCCCTGGCTCCTGGCAGTGAAGGAGACGATGCATGGCAGCAGCAGCGCGGTTCACGGTGGTGGGTGGCGGCCTCGCGGGGTTGATGACGACGATCAAGCTGGCCGAGGCCGGGCACCACGTCGACGTGCTCTCCATCGTGCCGGTGAAGCGCTCGCACTCGGTCTGTGCCCAGGGCGGCATCAACGGCGCGGTGAACACCAAGGGCGAGGGTGACCACCCGGACATCCACGTGAAGGACACGCTGCGCGGCGGCGACTTCCTCGCGGAGCAGACGTCCGTGAAGGGCATGTGCTACGCGGCCCCGGGCATCATCTACATGCTGGACCGCATGGGGGTGACGTTCAACCGCACCTCCGAGGGCCTGCTGGACTTCCGCCGCTTCGGCGGCACGCTCCACCACCGTACGGCCTTCGCGGGCGCCACCACCGGCCAGCAGCTGCTCTACGCGCTGGACGAGCAGGTGCGCCGCTACGAGGCCGAGGGCAAGGTCACCAAGTACGAGTACTGGGAGTGGCTCGGCACGGTGAAGGACGAGTCCGGCCGCTGCATCGGCAGCGTGGCGCTGGACCTGCGCACCATGGAGATCCGCACCTTCCCGGCCGAGGCGGTGTGTCTGGCCACGGGTGGCCCGGGCATCGTCTTCGGGCGCTCCACCAACTCCATCATCAACACCGGTACCGCCGCGGGCCGCGCCTACATGGAGGGCGCGATCTACGCCAACGGCGAGTTCATCCAGGTGCACCCCACCTCCATCCCGGGCGAGGACAAGCTGCGGCTGATGAGCGAGTCCGTGCGTGGCGAGGGCGGCCGCGTGTGGGTGCCGCGCAAGAAGGGCGACACGCGCAACCCGCGGGACATCCCCGAGAGCGAGCGCAAGTACTTCCTGGAGGAGAAGTACCCCAAGTACAAGAACCTGGTGCCGCGCGACGTGGCCACCCGCGAGATCTTCATCATCTGCCGGGACGAGGGCCTGGGCATCGGCGGCAAGGACGGCGTGTACCTGGATGTGACGCACATCCCCGCCGCCACGCTCGACGCGAAGATCAAGGGCGTGATGGAGATCTACGAGAAGTTCGTGGGGGATGACCCGCGCCAGACGCCGATGGTCATCTTCCCGGGCATGCACTACTCGATGGGCGGCCTGTACGTGAACTTCGAGTCGGATCCGCGCACGCAGACGCCGGCCGACGGCAGCCCGAGGAACCAGTCCACCAACATCCCGGGCCTGTACGCGGCCGGAGAGGCGGACTACGCCTTCCACGGCGCCAACCGGCTGGGGGCCAACTCGCTGCTGTCCTGCATCTACTCGGGGATGATCGGCGGGCCGGCCATGGCCGCCTACGCGAAGAACAACGCCAAGAGCGCCGAGGCCCAGAGCGCCAGGTACTTCACCGACGCGAAGAAGTACTGGGAGGACCGGTTCGCCACCCTCAAGAAGATGGCGGGCGCGGAGAACCCGTACCAGATCTCCAAGGAGCTGGGCGAGCTGATGACGGAGAACTGCACCGTCGTCCGCTACAACGATCGGCTGAAGAAGTCGGTCGAGAAGATCCGCGAGATGAAGGAGCGCTGGAAGAGCTGCAACGTGCTGGACACGGGCAACCTGGCCAACCGCTCGCTGTCCTTCACCAACCAGCTGTGGAACATGCTGGAGCTGGGCGAGGTGATCGCCACCAGCGCGCTGCTGCGCGACGAGAGCCGCGGCGCCCACTACAAGCCGGACTTCTCGCTGCCGGAGCCCAAGAGCAAGGATCCGCGCGAGGATGCGGGCTGGATGGAGCTCTGGAAGAAGCGCCACGAGAAGTGGGCGAAGACGACGATCGCGAAGCACTCGGTGGAGGGGCCGCAGATCTCCTACGAGGACATCGCCACGCCCGTCCTGGACCCGGAACCGCGCTGGTACGCTTAGTCAGAGGAACTCACCATGGACACCGCACAGGCAAGCGCCACCACGAAGACAGTGACGTTCCGCATCTGGCGCCAGGATGGGCCGGGAGGGGAGGGGCACTATGACGAGTTCCGCCTCCCGTACACCAAGGGCGCGAACGTCGTCTCGTGCCTGATGGAGATCCAGCGCAACCCCGTCACCGTGCAGGGCAAGAAGGTGGCCCCGGTGGTGTGGGACGCCGCCTGTCTCGAAGAGGTGTGCGGCAGCTGCGCGATGAACATCAACGGCCGGGTGCGGATGGCCTGCTCGGCGCTGATCGACAAGCTGGAGCAGCCCATCACCCTGGAGCCGATGAAGAAGTTCCCGGTGGTGCGCGATCTCGCGGTGGATCGCCAGCGGATGTTCGAGGCGCTCAAGAAGGTGAAGGCGTGGATCCCGGTGGACGGGACGCACAACCTGGGCCCGGGCCCGCGCCAGTCGCCGCATGACCAGGAGACGATGTACGTGCTGTCCACGTGCATCACCTGTGGCAGCTGCCTGGAGGCGTGCCCCCAGGTGTCGATCGACAACGCCTTCGTGGGCGCGGCGGCGATCAGCCAGGCGCGGCTCTTCAACATGAACCCCACCGGCAAGATGAACGCCGAGGAGCGCACGCGCGCGCTGATGGGGCCGGGCGGCATCCAGGACTGCGGCAAGGCGCAGAACTGCGTGAAGGTGTGCCCGAAGGAGATCCCGCTCACGTCCTCGATCGCGGTGATGAACCGCGAGGTGAGCAAGGTGCTGATCAAGGACATCTTCTTCAAGGAAGAGGAGCGCAAGCACGCCGCGGGCCCGGGGTAGGGCGGCCAGCGTCAAGACAGGGACTTCACCAGCGGCAGCTCCAGGGTGAAGACGGCGCCTCTGCCCGGTCCCTGGCTCTCCGCCAGGATCGAACCGCCCAGGGCCTTCGCCGTGAGGATGCTGCCGTGCAGCCCAAAGCCGTGCCCGTCCTCCCTCGTGGTGAAGCCGGGGCGGAAGAGCATCCCCAGGTCCTCCGGCGCAATCCCCACCCCGTTGTCTTCCACGGCGATCCTCAGCGACTGATCCCCGCTCAGCTCCAGCTTGAGCCGGAGCCACTTCTCCTCCCGCCCGCTCTCACTCAGCGCACTGGCGGCGTTGCTGATGAGGTTGGTCAGGATCTGCACCACCCTGCTCCTCTGGAGGAGCAGGGCTGGCAGCGCCCCGTACTCCTTGATGATCCGCACCCGCAGAGGCTCCAGGACGGGTGTGTTCATCCTCAGTGAGTCCTCCAGCAGCTCCTCCGGGGGGAGCCATTCCGCCGCCTCCGAGACCCCGACATAGGCCTGCTGTGTCCGCACCACCTCGTTGAGGTACTCCACGCTCCCCATCATCGAGCTCAGCTCGCCCTGAGTGAACTCCAGGTCCTTCTGCATCGCCTCCGCCAGCATGGTGAGGTACGCGGGCAGCCGTCCGCCAGCCGCGTCCTTCCCCAGGAACTCCCCGAGGTCCTGCTGGTGCTCCTGCAGGAGCGCCGCGGTGCTGGCCAGCTTCGACACGCGGAACTGCCGCAGCTTGGAGGCCACGATTCCCGCCGAAGTGTTGATGCTGTTGAGGATGTTCCCTGCGTTGTGCAACACCTCCGCGGCGATCTCGGCCTTGCCGGCGCGCCGCGCGGTGTCCAGGAGCTCAGCCTGGGCGCGCCGGAGCTCGCGCGCCCGCTCTTCGACGCGCTGCTCGAGTTCGTCGTGCGATCGCCGCAGCGCCTCCTCGGCCTGCTGCACGCTCGCGTAGAGCCTCGCGTTCGCCAGCGAGATCGAGGCTTGCGACGCGAGGACCTCGAGGACCGCGAGCCGGCTCGGCGTGAAGACGCCCGCGGCCAGCCTGTTCTCGACGTAGAGGACGCCCACCAGCTTCCCCTGGCCCATCACCGGCATGCACAGGATTGACCGTGGTTTCGCCCGGACGACGTACTCGTCCGAGGCGAACCTGCCGTCGGTACCTGCGTCCTCGAGGATGAGGCTCTCGAGCGAGCGCTTGACGTAGTTCACGATGGAGCTGGGCAGGCGAGCCGATGCCTCGAGCGGCACCGGCTCGGCGTCGACCTTGATCTCCTCTCGATCGACCTCCGCCCACGCCTCGACAAACAAGGTGTCGTCACGGGTCAGGAGGAGGCAACCCCGCTCCGCTCCCGCACTCTCGATGAGGATGCGCATCAACGTCTTCAACAGGCCCGCGAGGACGATCTCCCTGGAGATCGCCTGCTGCGCCTTCACCACCGTCATCACGTCGAACGCTTCGTCCGTCGTCAGGCTCGTGCTGGTATGGGTGCCCGCTCCGGACCTGAGCAGCTTGGGGTACCTCAGGTCGATCAGCTTCACCTTGCCGTTCGCACCCCACTGCAGGTAGGCGCGCCGGGCCTCGCGCAGGTACGCCTCGGCGACGGTCTCGACTCCGCGGGCGTGATAGAACTCCGACGCAACCTCGTACGCGAGCGCCTCGCACTGGGTGAAGCCATTCTGGCGAGCCAGGGAGATGGCCTCTTCATACCGCCGCATCGCCTCTTCAGTATTCCCCCGGAGCCGGGCGAGCTCCGCGGAGACGATCGCGTACGCATGGCCAAAGTTCGCGGGACCTGTCTCCGCCCACTCCTGGAGCACTGCCTGGTCGGCCTCGAGCTGGCTGAGATACTCCTGCTGCTCCGCGGGCGTGACCGCGGCGTAGTGCCGGGCCAGCGCGAGGGCCGCGTGGTAGTGGTACTCCGCAACGCCCGCCTGGCCGGTGTAGGAGGAGACGAACTCTCTCCCCTTCAGGGCCAGCTCCACGGCACCCCGGGTGTCTCCGTAGATGAGCGCGCAGAGCAGCCGGTACCTGTAGAACATGAACGCGATGAAGGGGACGGCGCGCAGCCCGGCCACACTGTCCGGCGGAACCGGCGGGGCCTCCGTCCTCTGCTGCAGACACGCCACCACCTCGCGGAGATCAGAGATGGGCAACCACACCGCGTCGTTTCCCGTGCGACGGGTGAAGTCCATGGAGGTCTCGGCCTCGGAGAAGACGTCTTCGAGGGTGTCTCCCATCATGAACCGGAACACCACGAGGTTCATGCTGGAATAGGAGGCGAAGGTGAGCTCTCCGGTCTCGCGTGCGGCGGACCAGCTCTCTCGGAACAGCGGGAGCACTTCCCGGAGGTGCTGGATCCGGTGGTTGATGAAGCCTCCGATGACGAGGCACACCTTCGCCCTGCTCCCGACGATGCCACGCCTGTCCATCAAGTCGACCGCGAGCGCGCCGAGGCGAACCGCCTCGCGCCACTTCTTGAGGACATGTCCAATGGCCTGCCCGAACACGACGTAGCCCATGACGGAGACGTCCGCGTTTCCGTAACGGAGGCTGGCACTGACCATCTGGCAGGCGAGCAGATCGTGCAGATCCGGGTTGATGAAGTACGCCGGCGGCAAGACTGCCGCGAAGAGCGCCTGGAGAGCCCTCTGGTCCGGGGCCGTCATCGGCGGCAGATCCAGGAGCGACTCGAGCTTGCGTTGATCCAGCTCGTCCCACATGGCCTGCACCGCAGCCCTCAGCTCTTCAGGGTTGGGTTTCAGGGACAGCTCGATCCCGAACCGCCGCGCACACGAGAGCGCCGCCTCGACGGCCTGGGGGAACTCGCCTCGGGTCCCGTGGAGGTCCACCTTCAAGCGGTGCACGTCCGCCTGCTCGGCCCGGGTGCGGGCGCGCGTGATGAGGGTGGTGATCCTCGCCTCCGCCGCCCCGAGCTGCCCGCTGATGAGCTCGCACTGAGCCCGCTGGAAGGTGAGCTCGTAGGTCAGCTCATAGTGGGACTCCCACCCGTCTTCGCCCACGAGCTCGCAACCGGTAGCGAGGTAGCTCAACGCCGCCGCATGGGCCGCCGACCGTATCGCGCTCTTGCCTGCCACGAGGTTGAGCCGCGCCAGCTCGACTGTTTCGTCTCCGCCGTCGATCAGCGACGCCGCGAGGTTGAGGTGGTTGACCAGCTCGAACACCGCTGACGGCCGGCGTGCGCGCAGCATCCGTCCGATCCGCAGGTGCAGCTCGCTGCGCTGAGCCTCCGGGGTGAGGAGGTAGGCGGCCTGCTGGATGCGATCATGCAGGAACCTGTACGCGTGCTCGGAGCGAAGGAGCAGCCGCTCCTTGATGGCGCCGGAGAGCTGCGCTTCCAGCTCCTCGAGGGGCCTCTGCACCAGCCCGGCGACGTCCTCGGCATCGAAGGTGTTGCCGATGCACGCGGCGACCCGGAGTGCGTCCTGGGTGGCGGAGGGGAGCTCCCTCAACTTCGCGACCATCAGATCGACCACGTTGTCGGTGAAGCCCTGGGCCTGGATCTGCGCGAGATCCCAACTCCACCCGCGCGCCGTCGTGTCGAACTGGAGGAGCTTCTCCCGGTGGAGGGTGCTGAGGAACTGGGTGAGGAAGAACGGATTGCCTCCGGTCTTCTCGAGGAGCAGGCGCGCCAGTGGCAGCACCCGCGCCTCGTCGGTGTGCAGCGTATCCGCGAGCAGGCGCTGGATGTGCTCGAGCCCGAGCGGCGAGAGCACGATGGCGGTGATCGGGACCTCCGCCCGGCGTAGCGAGTCGAGCGCCACCATCAGCGGATGGGAGGGGGTCACCTCGTTGTCGCGATAGGCGCCAATCACGAACAGGCAGCCTGCCTCCGGGTGGGGGATGACGTGCTGGAGGAGGGCGAGGGTTGCCGGATCCGCCCACTGGAGATCATCAAGGAAGAGGACGAGCGGGCGCTTGTCCAGGCTGAGCGCGCCGAAGAACCGGGTGAAGACGTCGTGGAGCCGATTCAGCGACTCGGCCGGTCCCAGCTCCTCCACCGCAGCCTGCTTCCCGATGATGAGCTCGAGCTGGGGGAGCATGTCGGCCACGAGCTGGCCGTTCGCGCCGAGCGCTCGCTGGATGCGCTCCTTCCACGCGGAGATCTCCGCCTCACCCTCGGCCAGGATCTGCTGGAGGCACTGCCGGAGGGCGGACACCAGGGTGGAGTACGGGCCCCCGGTATTGAGCTGATCGAACTTGCCGGATGCGAACAAGCCGCGCTCGCGCACCAGAGGCCCGAAGACCTCGTTCACCAGCGACGACTTGCCGACGCCCGAGTACCCCGAGACGAGCGCCAGCGCGCGGCTTCCCGCTTTGACGCCCCGATCGAACGCGCCGAGGAGCGCCGCCACGTCGTCCGCACGGCCGTAGAGCTTCTCGTGGATGCGAAACCCATCCAACGAATCCACGGACCCGAGCGGGAATGGCGCAAGCTCCGCGCCCGAATCCCAGCGCGCGGCGCACTGCTCCAGATCCGCCTTCAGGCCCTCCGCGCTCTGATACCGATCCTCGGGGGCCTTCGCCATCAGCCTGGCCACGAGCCGCGAGAGGGCCACCGGCACACTCGGGTTCGCCTCGCTCACCGGCCGGGGAACCACGGCCAGGTGGCAGTGAAACCACCCGAGCACGTCCTCCGCCGAGAACGGGAGCGCTCCCACCAGCAGCTCGTAGAACGTGATGCCAAGCGAGTACAGGTCCGAGCGGTGATCGACGGTGCGGTTCATCCGGCCTGTCTGCTCGGGAGACAGGTACGCGAACGTCCCCTCCACGGTGCTCGCCGGGCGGAAGGACGGGTGCTCCAGCGGGAGGGCCGATGCGATTCCGAAGTCCGCGAGCTTCACCTCTCCTGTCGCCTCGTTCACGATGATGTTGGCCGGCTTGACATCGAGGTGAACGATCTCGCGGCGGTGGACATCGGCGAGGGCGGAGGCCATCAAGATCGCGAGCCTCAGGAAGGCGCGGATCTCGATCGGGCCGGAGAGCATCCGATTGAGCGCATGACCCTGGAAGTCCTCCAGGACCAGGGCCGCGGTCCCCGGCAATTGCAGCAGCTCGAGGGCATCCACGACATGAGGCGAGCCCTGGCACTTCCGGGTCAGCACGAGCTCGCGCTCCAGCCGCGCGATCCCTCGTGAGTCCATGCGCGCCGTGTCTGGGATCTTGATGACGACCGGACGTCCGTCCGCCTGTCGCAAGGCCCGATACAGCGTGTGCTTCGCACCCTGGTGGAGCACCTCATGGACCGAGTAATGGGGAATTCTTGGCAACATTTTCCGGCCCTCTCCCAGACTCGCGCCTCACCACCAGCCAGACGGCCGCGGAGACGCGATCTTGTCACGTGAACGAGAAGACGAAGAGGTCCTCAGCCATTCCGTCACGCGCGGGGCTGCAAGCTCCCTCAACTGGTGCCAGAGGGGGCAAGGATGAGCTCCCTCAAGGCTGTTCACGGAGGAAGAGCGAGCGCGGGAAGCTCCGCTCATACCTACATTCATTGCGGGTCGCCGCCCACCCAGGCCTGTCAACGCCCTTGCACTTAGGCGCGTATTGCGCGAATAGGCAGCCCGCGCTTGACGCTTCAAGCCATCGCCGTTCACCCGGAGCCTTGATGAAGATCCACGAGTACCAGGGCAAGGAACTCTTCAGGAAGTATGGCGTCCCCACTCCTCGGGGCATCCTCGCGCTGTCGCCCAACGAGGCCGAGGCCGCCGCCAAGCAGCTCGGCACCTCCGTGGTGGTGGTGAAGGCCCAGATCCACGCCGGCGGCCGCGGCAAGGGCGGCGGCGTGAAGCTCGCCAAGAGCGCCGCCGAGGCGAAGGATCTCGCCAAGGCCATGCTGGGCATGAAGCTGAAGACGATCCAGACCGGCCCCGAGGGCCAGACGGTCCACAAGGTCTACATCGAGGAGGGGCTCGCCATTGCCCAGGAGCTGTACCTCGGCGTGACGCTGGACCGCGCCACCTCGCGCATCACCTTCATGGCCTCCCGCGAGGGCGGCGTGGAGATCGAGGAGGTTGCCGCCAACCACCCCGAGAAGATCCTCCGCGAGGCGGTGGACCCGGTGGTGGGCTTCGCGGACTTCCAGGGCCGCCGGCTGGCCTTCGGCCTGGGCCTCACGGGCCCCACGGTGAACAAGTTCGTCCAGTTCTGCTCCTCCCTCTACAAGATGTACGTGGAGTCGGACGCCTCGCTGGTGGAGGTCAACCCGCTGGTCATCCTCAAGGATGGCGGCGTGGTGGCGCTCGACGCGAAGGTGAACTTCGACGAGAACGCGCTCTACCGGCACAAGGAGCTGCTGGAGTACCGCGATCTCGCCGAGGAGGAGCCGCGTGAGACGCAGGCCAAGGAGTACGATCTGGCCTACATCGCGCTGGACGGCAACATCGGCTGCATGGTGAACGGCGCGGGCCTGGCCATGGCCTCCATGGACACCATCAAGCTGGTGGGCGGCAACCCGGCCAACTTCCTGGACGTGGGCGGCGGCGCCAGCAAGGAGAAGGTGACGGCGGCCTTCAAGCTCATCCTCGCCGACCCGAACGTGAAGGCGGTGCTCGTCAACATCTTTGGCGGCATCATGAAGTGCGACGTCATCGCCGAGGGCATCATCGCCGCCGCCAAGGAAGTCCAGCTCAAGGTGCCGCTGGTGGTGCGGCTCGAGGGCACCAACGTGGAGAAGGGCAAGGAGCTGCTGCGCACCTCCGGGCTCGCCATCACCCCCGCCGACAACCTGCGTCAGGCGGCCGAGAAGGCCGTCGCCGCGGCGAAGTAGGCCCCTCCGTCACCCCTTCTTCTTTACGAGAGTCACCTCATGAGCATCCTCGTCAACGAAAACACGAAGGTCCTCTGCCAGGGCATCACGGGCTCGGCGGGCTCGTTCCACTCGAAGCAGATGCTCGAGTACGGCACGAAGCTCGTGGGCGGCGTTACCCCAGGCAAGGGCGGCACTGACTTCGAGGGCAAGGTCCCCGTCTTCAACACCGTGTCGGAGGCGGTGAAGCAGACCGGTGCCAACACCTCCGTCATCTTCGTCCCGCCGCCGTTCGCCGCCGACTCCATCATGGAGGCCGCGGACTCGGGCATCTCCCTCATCATCACCATCACCGAGGGCATCCCCGTCAACGACATGGTCCGCGCCAAGCGCTACCTGCAGGGCAAGCCCGGCGTGCGGCTCATCGGTCCCAACTGCCCCGGCGTCATCACCCCGGCGGCGAAGTGCAAGATCGGCATCATGCCGGGCCACATCCACAAGCCGGGCCGCATCGGCGTGGTGTCCCGCTCCGGCACGCTCACCTACGAGGCCGTGCACCAGCTCACCCAGCTGGGCCTGGGCCAGAGCACCGCGGTGGGCATCGGCGGTGATCCCGTCAACGGCACGGACTTCATCGACTGCCTCAAGCTGTTCAACGCTGATCCGGAGACCGACGCGGTCATCATGATCGGCGAGATCGGCGGCAGCGCCGAGGAGGCCGCCGCCGAGTACGTGGCGCGCGAGTTCACCAAGCCCATCGCCGGCTTCATCGCGGGCCAGTCCGCGCCCCCGGGCAAGCGCATGGGCCACGCTGGCGCCATCATCTCCGGCGGCAAGGGCACCGCCGCGGAGAAGATCAAGGCGATGGAGGCCGCGGGCTTCATCATGGCCCCGAGCCCCACGGAGCTGGGCACCACGCTGCAGGAGGCCGTCAAGCGCGGCGCTCCCAAGAAGAACCGTTAGCCGTTTCCCTTTCACACGAGTCACCACGAGGACCAAGACACATGGCCATCGAGCGCACGCTGTCCATCATCAAGCCGGACGGACTGGAGAAGGGCATCATCGGGAAGATCATCTCCAAGTTCGAGGAGAAGAACCTCAAGCCCGTCGCCATCCGCCTGCAGCACCTGTCCCAGGCGCAGGCCGAGGGCTTCTACGCCGTCCACAAGGCGCGCCCCTTCTTCAAGGACCTGGTCAGCTTCATGATCTCCGGCCCCGTGGTGCTGATGGTGCTGGAGGGTGAGAACGCCGTGGCCGCCAACCGCGAGATCATGGGCGCCACCAACCCGGCCAACGCCGCCGCGGGCACCATCCGCAAGGAGTTCGCCACCAGCATCGACAAGAACACGGTGCACGGCTCGGACAGCCTCGAGAACGCGAAGAACGAGGTCGCCTACTTCTTCCGCGAGACCGAGATCCACTCGTACGAGTGGCAGGGCAAGAAGTAGCTCGCTGCCCTCCTGTCGGTCCCCGGCCCGGTGCCCGCGCTCAGGCGCGAGCCCGGGCCGTGCTCTTTCATGGCGCTGCGCTGGCTAGAGCGTCCCCACGACGGCGTAGGTGTCCGCGAAGATGCGGATGGAGGCGACCTTGCCATCCCGTACCTTCGTGACGGCCACCGCTCTGTTCACCACGCTCTTCTGGGTCGCCTTGGCGCGGACCTTCTCGTCGTAGATCAGGACGACCGTGTCGCCCTGGCTGAGGACCTCCCGCATGTCCGCGCCGAGCACCTCGAACGGCTCGGACATGCGTCTCAGCTGCTCCGCGACGGCCTCGGGCCCCTTGGACTCGCCACCAAAGGGGAGGTGGGTGGGGTACGTGGTCGCCATCACACAGTCTGGCGTGAGCGAGTCCTTGAACGCGGGGAAGTCTCGCTTCAGGGCGGCTTCGAAAGCCTTCAGCACGATCGGGATGGTGTCCTGGTTCATCGGGGGCCTGACTCCTTGAGAGGGGAGCGGCCATTGTTCCAGAAGTGCTGGCGACCTGGCGATCGCTCCTTTGACTTGCTGGCCTGAGATGTGGGAAGGCTTCTGCCTACACTTATCGTTAGAAGACCGATGATGTCCGAGCCCTCTGTCACCACTCCTGACACCACGCCGCTGCCGGCCCCCGCGCCCGCGAAGCTCGTCGACGTGTCCAGCCTCACGCTGGAGGGATTGAGCCGCTTCGTCACCGAGCAGCTGAGCGAGCGCGCGTTCCGCGCCGGGCAGATCTACCGCTGGATCCACCAGCGCGGCGCCACCTCGTTCGACGAGATGACGGACCTGTCCAAGGCCTTCCGCCAGAAGCTCAAGGAGCGCGCCGAGATCGTCCCGCTGGTGAAGGATCTCGAGCAGCGCTCTGTGGACGGCACCATCAAGTACCGCTTCAAGACGCGGGACGGGCGCTACATCGAGTCCGTCTACATGCCCTCCGAGGACCGGAAGACGCTGTGCGTCTCCACCCAGGTGGGCTGCGCCATGGCGTGCTCCTTCTGCATGACGGGCACCCTGGGCCTCAAGCGCAACCTGACGCCCGGGGAGATCGTCGCCCAGGTGCACACCGTCAACCGCGAGGTCCGCAAGCTGGAGAACCTGGAGACCTGGCGCCCGCTCAGCAACCTGGTCTTCATGGGCATGGGCGAGCCCCTCCACAACTTCGAGAACCTCAAGACGGCGCTCTCCATCCTCCAGTCCGAGGACGGGCCCAACTTCTCCCACCGCCACATCACCGTCTCCACCGTGGGCCTGGTGCCCATGATCGAGCGCTTCGGCCAGGAGACGGACGTCAAGCTCGCCATCTCGCTCAACGCCAGCACGGACGAGCAGCGCAGCAAGACGATGCCCGTCAACCGCAAGTGGAACATCGCCGCGCTGCTGGAGGCGTGCCGCAAGTTCCCCCTGCGCCAGGGCCGCCGCATCACCTTCGAGTACGTACTGCTCCGGGGCTTCAACGACTCGGACGAGGACGCCTACCGGCTCATCGAGCTGCTGAAGGACATCCCCGCCAAGGTGAACCTGATCCCCTACAATGAGAACCCGGGTTTAGGGTTCCAGACCACCATGGAGGAGCGGGCGGAGGCCTTCCGCGCCATCCTCGCCGACGGCCATGTGGCCGCCTTCATCCGCCAGAACCGGGGCCGGGACATTGCCGGCGCCTGTGGGCAGCTCGCCAACCGGAGCGGGGAGGATGAGGGGAAGGCGACGCAAGCTCCCGAGCTTCCTTGACAATCCCGCGGGAGGGACGCTAATAGCGCGCCCCTCCTTCATTATTTGTTACCTGCTGTTCTCACTGGAGTCAGTTCAATGGCCGTCGTTCTCCGTCTCGCCCGCGCGGGCGCCAAGAAGAAGCCGTACTACCACGTGGTTGCCACCGACTCCCGGAACCCCCGGGATGGCAAGTTCATCGAGGCCGTGGGCGCCTACGATCCGAACCTCAGCCCCCCGAAGGTGGAGTTCAACCAGGAGCGGCTCCAGTACTGGCTGAAGACGGGCGCGACGCCCTCCGAGACGGTGGCCGACCTGATCAAGCGCGCGGCCAAGGCCACGCCTCCTTCGGCCTAAGCCCTGCCGGTCTGACCGGACGTGGAGCAACTGCTTACCTATCTTGCGCGGGCCCTGGTCGATCAACCGGACCAGGTGGGCCTGCGTGTGTCCGAGGTGGAAGGCGCCCGGCTCTATGAGCTGAAGGTCGCCCCCGAGGACGTCGGCAAGGTCATCGGCCGTGACGGGCGGACCGTGAACGCCCTCCGGACGCTGCTGAGTGCCGCGGCCCAGAAGCAGGGGCAGAAGGTTCGCCTCGAGATCCTCGACGATCGGCGCGCGGCGCCTGCCCCGGCGGCGCCTCCCGCCCCTGACGCCCAGTGACGCCCCGGCCTTACCTGGAGCTCGGCTATGTGGCCCGGGCTCATGGCATCCAGGGCGAGGTGGCGATCCGCGCGTTTGATCCCGGCTCGGAGACGCTCGACACGGTGGAGCGCGTGCTGGTGCGCACCCGGGCGGGCGAGGAGCGGGAGATGCGGATCGAGTCCCTGCGGCCCGCCTCCAAGGAGGACCTGGTGGCCTTCGAGGGCGTGGAGACGCGCGAGGCCGCCGAGGCCCTGGTCGGCTCCACCGTCCTCGTCTACCGCGAGGATCTGGAGCCTCCGGAAGAGGGGCAGTACTTCCAGGGCGATCTGGTGGGCCTCACCGCCGTGGATGAGGCCGGCCAGGAGCTGGGCAAGGTGGAGGAGCTCTGGGCCACGGGCGAGGTGCCCAACCTCGTCATCCGGGGCCCCGGCAAGCCCGAGCTGATCGTCCCCTTCGCGGATGAGTTCGTCCCCTCGGTGGACGTGCCGGGAGGAAGGATCGTCATCCGGCCCCCCGAGTTCCTGGAGGGGGAGCGCTGATGTACCCGGTGGAGATCCTCACGCTCTTTCCCGGCATGGTGTCCGGGTACGTGGGGGAGAGCATCCTCGGCAAGGCCCAGGAGCGGGGGAAGCTGTCCGTCACCGCCACGGACATCCGCGAGTACGCCGAGGGCAAGCACCGCGTCACAGACGACACGCCGTACGGCGGCGGGGCGGGGATGGTGATGAAGGTGGAGCCGCTGGTGGCGGCCATCGAGGCGGCGCGGGCCCGCCACCCGGGCGCGAAGGTGCTGCTGATGAGCCCCCGAGGGCCCACCTTCACCCAGGCGCGGGCGCGGGAGCTGGTCAGCCATGCCCCGGGGCTGATCCTCGTCTGCGGCCGGTACGAGGGTGTGGACGAGCGCGTCATGCCGTACCTGGACGGGGAGCTGTCCCTGGGGGACTTCATCCTCACGGGCGGGGAGATCGCGGCCCTGGCGGTGGTGGACGCGGTGGCGCGGCTGCTCCCCGGGGTGCTGGGCAACCAGGCGTCCCACGTCAGCGAGAGCTTCGAGGAGGGGCTGCTGGAGCACCCCCAGTACACGCGCCCTCCCGTCTTCCGGGGCGCCGAGGTGCCCGCGGTGCTCCAGAGCGGGGACCACGCCCGGATCGCCCGGTGGCGGCGCTGGAAGGCCCTGATGCTCACCCGGGAGCGCCGGCCGGACCTCTTCGCCCGCCTGGAGCTCGGGCCAGCGGAGCAAAAACTGCTCGGCTTGCGGGAGGAAGACCTGTAGCACTGGGGTTGGGTGGGGTGGGCGGCGGAAACACTGGGCAATCTGCGGACTTGTCCGACCCGCGCGTCTCTGCTACTAGGCCCCCCTCTTACTGCTGGTCATTTCGCACCACACAGGATTTCTGAGGACAGTCATGCGTCACAGCGCCATCGAGTACGTCGAGTCCAAAAACCTCCGTCAGGAGGTGGTCGATTTCCGGACCGGGGACTCCGTCCGGGTCCACTGGAAGGTGAAGGAGGGCGAGAAGGAGCGTGTCCAGGCGTTCGAGGGCATCGTCATCCGCAAGAAGAAGGGCAACAACCGCGCCAGCTTCACCGTGCGCAAGGTGTCCTTCGGCGTCGGCGTGGAGCGCATCTTCCCGCTGCACAGCCCCCGCTACGAGAAGATCGAGGTCCTCTCGCGCGGCAGCGTGAACCGCAACCGCCTCTTCTACCTCCGCAACCTCAAGGGCAAGGCGTCCCGCGTGGACGTCCAGGAGGACAACACGGCCGCCGCCACCGCCGCCGCGGCCAAGAAGGCAGCCGCCGCCGCCGCCGCCAAGGCCTAGTCCGGGTAGGCCTCAGAGGCCGACCTCCCAGGTGTCTGCAGTCCCGGGAAAGGAGTGTCCGTTCGCGGACGCTCCTTTTTTCGTTGGTGAGCTAGGATGGGGGCGCGCATGCACTTCCTCGAGGTTGCCGTCCAGAACGTCCGGGGTTTCTCGGCACAAGGCCGCTTCCAGCTCAAGCCGGGCTTCCTCGTCCTCAAGCCACCTGCTGCCGAGATCACCCCGCTGGCGGGGCTGACCCTGGCGCTCCTGTACTCCGATGGGCGTGGCGAGGATGCCAGCTTCTCGGCGCAGGCCGACAAGCGCGGCAAGGCCGCGTTCACCATGCTGGGCCAGGACAGCCTCACGTACCGGCTGCTGCGTGAGCTGGGCGGCTCGGGGACGCTGCACAAGCAGACGGCGCCGGGCCAGCCGCCGGAGCAGGTGTCCAACGAGTCGGCGGAGATCAGCCAGTTCCTGCGCGCCCAGGTGGGCCTGCCGTCGCGCAACGTCTGGGAGCAGGTGTTCTGCCTGATGCCGAGCCACCTCCCGTCGCGCCGCCCGAGGGTGCGCACCTCCAAGTCGGATCTGAAGCGGCCCTCGATGCCCGGCGCGGCGAGCAACCCGGGCATGCACGGGGGCCTGGCGAGCAATCCATCCATGCCGGCCCTGGCCAGCACCCAGGCGGTGGCCCCCGCGGAGGACATCCCCGCGGCCGAGGCGAAGCTGAAGGAGCTGGAGAAGGAGCTGGTGAAGTCGCGCGAGGTGGAGGAGGTGCAGTTCAAGCTGGACGGGCTGAACTCGCAGCTCTTCGAGGTGGAGCGGAAGCTGAAGAGCACCGACGGCGTGAAGGTGGCCGTGCGGGACGCGGAGGCGGCGTGGAACTCCGCGCCCACGCCCGAGTCGCTGGGGCTGCCGGCGGACATCCTCACGCGGGTGGAGCGCTATCCCAAGGTGGTGGCCAAGCGGGACGACGCGCTGAACCGGCTGGCCGTGGAGCGCGAGCAGGATGCGGCGGCGGCTCCGGTCGCGGTGGAGCCCCTGAAGCAGAACAGCCTCTTCTGGGTGGGGATGGGGGCGGGCGCCCTGTTCCTGCTGGGGGGCATCATCCTGGGCATGGTGGTGGACACGGGCTGGCGGTATCTGACGCTGCTGGACATCCCAGCCTTCGGGTGGGCGGCGATGTTGGCGCTGCGGTACGTGGACGATCTGTCGAAGACGTCCTCTGTCCGGAACAAGGAGGGCATGTTCGCCGCGCGTGAGAAGAAGGTGCTCGAGGAGTTCGAGGCCGAGGCCTCGCCGGTGCGCAAGGCCATGAAGATCCTCGAGCTGGAGAGCCACGAGGACATCCCGGGCGTCTTCGAGCGCAAGGGCCTGCTGGAGCAGCGGCTCAACGAGCTGCGCGATCAGCTCGCGGCCATGGAGGCCGATCCGGACTTCATCGCCGCGGGACAGCAGCGCGACTCGATCAAGCAGCAGATCGACGAGCTCGGCGCCGAAGTAGGGAAGAAGGGCTCCTTCGTGCGGGATCTACGCGAGGTGGAGCGGGATCTCTCTCGGACGAAGGAGTCCATCGCGCTGGCCAAGGCGGGAGGGCATGCGCCCGTGGCGCCGGGGGCGGCTGCTGGCGCGGAGCCCGCCGGGGCCTCGGGGCCGATGGAGGATCCCTCGCCCGTGTTGATGATGCTGGCGGCGGATCTGCTGTCCACGGACATCACCACGCTGGGAGGGATGCTGCGGGATCGCTGCACGCAGTACCTGAGCGCGCTGACGGATCGGCGCTACCTGGGCGTCGAGTGGGACAAGGACGGCCGGGGCTCGGTGTTCGTGCCGGGGCAGCAACTCCTGGTGGGGGAGATCCCGCCGCGGGATCTGGACATGTACTACCTGGCGCTGCGGATGGTGGTGGTGGAGAAGGTGAGCACGCGGGTGAAGTACCCGTTCATCCTGGAGCACCCGTTCGTCGGCATGGACGAGGTGAAGCTGCCGCTGATCGGGCGGATGCTGAAGCACCTGGGCACGCTGACGCAGGTGTTGCTCGTGACGAACCACCCGGGCCTGGCGCAGATGGCCGACGGGGCCGTCAACCTCTGAGCAGGGGCGGCTCGGTGTCAGTAGCCGCGGTAGCGGCGGCCTTCCTGCTGGCGCCGCTGCATCGCCTCGTCCAGCTCGCGCCGATCTTCCGCCAGGTAGTGCTGGGGGATCAGCTGCTGGTGCACCAGCTTGCCGAGTGGTGACAGGGAGAACGTGCCCAGCAGCCGGTTCTCTTCGCCCAGCCCCAGCTCCGCCCACCGCTCCAGCTGCTTGCGGTGGTGGGCCATTGTCTCCGCGCCGTACTTCTTCGCCCGGGAGCGCACCCGCGTGAACGGGCTGTAGAGCAGATCGAACGTCACATCCCGCGTCGCCCGCTGGGAGTCATCCAGCGTCCGCCAGTACGCGATGCCCAGCCCGCCCTTTTCCACCGCCGCGCAGTAGTCCAGCACGTCCCGGTGGTTCAGGAACGTGGCCCGGTCCCCGATCGAAAAGCTGGAGTTACCCAGCCCGTGGTACAGCACCTCGCCGTACGCCGGGTTGACCCGCAGCTTCGCCAGCTCCAGCAGCTCGCGCCGCACGTGCCGGGGTGACCGGTAGAACCGTGCGCCCAGCTCCCTCCAACCCAGCCGTGTGAAGAGCGCCCGCGCCTGCGCGTCGCTGTGCGCCGTCTGGATGAAGGAGGGGACCGCTCCGGGCTTGCCGTACGTGCCGCTGCGCGGATCGTCGTGGTACGGGTAGATGAAGACGCTGTCCACCGCGCCGCTCATCGCCAGCCGCTCGAGCTCGCCGAGCGTCTTCTGCCAGGACTCGGGCGTCTGCCGCTCCAGCCCGGTCATGATGTCGATGTTGATGTACTCGAACCCGCACTGCCGGGCCCGGTCGATCGCATCCAGGGCGACGCTCATGTCCTCCTTCTGATGGTGGAAGGGGTAGAGCTCCGGATCCAACGTCTGCACCCCGAGGTTGATGCGCCGGAAGCCCGCCTGCACCAGCGCCCGGAGCTTGTCGTCCGACGCCGTCACCGGCTTTGCCTCCACGGTGCTCATCGAGGTGCGCGGCGGGCCGAAGTGGAACACCAGGTTCTTGAGGAACCGCTCGAGCAGGTGCACCGGCAAGGCCGTCGGCGTGCCGCCCCCCAGGAAGTACAGCGCGGGCTTGAGCCGAGGCGTCAGCTCCCGGACGCGCCGCATCTCCAGCGACAGCGCATCCACGTACCGCGCCATCAGCTCGTCGTTGTGCCGCGTCATCAGCTCGTAGTGGAAGCAGTACCGGCAGCGGTACTTGCAGAAGCCGAAGTGGAAGTAGTAGCCGGCCGCGCTGAACGAGCCCACCGCGTCGCGCAGGTACTCCTCGTCGCTGGGCGTGCGCTTGTACCCCTCGCGCTTCTCCATCTGCACCGCTGGCGGGTAGGTGAGCTGGTAGTCGTGCATCTCCGGCCGTGGCCGCAGCACCGGCTCCTTGTCCCAAAGCCGCTCCAGCCGCGCCCCGAGCTCGCTCTCGGTCGCCGTGTTCACGTCCAGGGACTCGTCGAACCTGAGGACCTTCATCCGATCCATGGGAAGCGTCTCCCCCTCGCCAGCTCGTCCGCCGTGCGCTGCATCGATGCTCGCACACGGGCGTCAATCGCGTCGATGTCCTCGCCCACGGGAGAGATCGGCGGCAGCACCCGCACGCTGATCTTCGTGGGCAGCGGCACGTAGCCCGGCAGCGGGCCCAGCCAGAACCCCCACGGCAGGCTCCAGGAGAGCGGGAACGTCTTCAGCCGGAAGCGGCGATCGATCCCCAGCCTCTCCGCCAGCGATGCCCCGTCCCAGAGGACTACCAGGGACTCATGAGCCCCCACGGACACCACGGGCACGATCGGGACGCCGGCCTCCCGCGCCAGCTCGACGTAGCCCTTGCGGCCCGCGAAGACGATCTCATTCCGCCGGAAGAAGCTCCGGCACGCATCATGGTCGCCTCCCGGGTACACCTGCACGGCGAACCCCCGCCGGAGCGCCTCGGCCGCGATCTCCCGGCGAGCCCTCACCGCACCCAGCTTCGCCAGGGCGCTCGCGAGCCGCCGCGGGTACGCGTCGAACATCCCGTCATGGGCCAACGTCACCAGCGGAGGCTTGCGGCCCGAGGTGTGGTACGTGCCGACCCACAACAGCGTGTCCGGGATCAGCACCGCGCCGCTGTGGTTGCCGACGCCCACGAAGGGGCCCTCGGGCAGGTTCTCCATCCCCTGGATGTCCGCCCGGAACCAGGTGTGCAGGGTCCTCGTGATCCAGCCGGCATGGCGCCGCTGGAACTCCGGATCGCACGCCTCCAGATCGCCGGGTCTCACTTCCACCGCGAGAAGACCTTCTCGAACTCGAAGCCGTAGAACCCGCTCGGAGGCCAGTCGGGCATCGTGCAGCAGAACTCCGAGAAGGCCACCAGCGAGGAGAAGCGCGGATCGATGTCCAGGGGATCCGGGTACTCGAAGCGCTCGGCCGCCTCCGCCAGCCGGATCAGGCCCTCGTGGTAGCCCGGCCACCCCACCAGCTTGCGCAGGTAGGGCGCCCAGAGCGTCTTCCCCTCGACGACCTTCGCCGCCTCCTCGCGCAGCAGCGCCAGGCCCTCGGGGTGCGACTGCAACAGCTGCAGGTCGTAACCCAGGAACGCATCCTCGTGGTACACGCTGAGCACGTGCCGCACGATGTGCTCCGGGCGCTGGGTGAGCCCTGTGTCCGTGATGAGCTGGCGCGGGTTGTAGAGGAGCTGCAGCGGCACCCGGATGGGGATCTGGCCCATCAGCGTGCTCCGGCTGCGCTCGCGCTCCCGATCGCTCTCGCTCAAGGTGATGGGCAGCATCGCCAGCCAGCCCACCTTGAGCTGCCAGGGTGTCGGCAGCCGCTCGAGGTAGCCGTGCTTCACGAAGAAGCCGATCCGCTCCTGAATGGATTGCTCGGTGCCCATCACGCCGCCTTCAAGGGAGCAATCCGCGTCTCGAGCCCGACCTGCCCAAGGCGGAGGTTCAGATCCTCGATCAGCTGCCCGCACACCGCCTCGCCGTCGATGCCGATGCCGTACACGAGGTCCGGATCCCGGGCCTGCTCCAGCACCCACTCCCCCCACAGCGAGACCTTCTCCTCGAGCTGGCGCCGTGCCGGGCCATCGAGCCGGGGGAGGCGCTGGCGCAGGTAGTGGATCCCGAAGGCGATGTGGCGGCTCTCGTCTCGCGCGAGCAGCCGCGGCATCCACTCGCCCATCACCTTTCTCAACGCCTGGAGCGGGCCGGCGAGGCTCTCGTCCGCCTCGAACGCGTTCACGACCCGTGCTGCCTCCTGGAACAGGGAGTGGGCCACGCCCTCGATGAGGATCTGCATGCCGAGCACCAGCGCCTCGGGAGTCTCCGCCTCCTGGACCTCGCGCATCAGCCGCTGCACCGAGGGCCGCACGTGCCCCTCACAGCCGAGGACCTCCATGACCCGCTCGAAGAAGGCGACGTGCCGGGCCTCGTCCGTCCGTTGCGTCACGACGAACGCACGTACGGCCCCCTCGGGCAGGAGCTCCACGAGGCGCGTCGCCGCGAGCTGCGCGGTCCGCTCTCCCCACTGGAGCTGCGCGAAGCCATCGGCCGCGGTCTGCCGGAACAGCTCCGGGAGCGACGACACGTCGAGCGTGTGCCAGTCGAGATCGTCGAGCTTCCACTGATCGCGCGCCGCCAGCTCGCACAGGCGCTCGAAGTAGGGCTCGGATGCGGCGTCCAGGTTGAGCTCGGCACCCTTCATCGCGCCGCACTATGCCACGGATCCGCCCTCAATCGCGTCCCGGCCCGAGGCGCCTCGCGGCGCGATCCCACAGCGCATTCGGGAGCATCCGGGACAGGCTCACCACCAGGGCGGACTGCCAGGGGAACGAGTACTCGGAGGATCCTCGCAGGATGGCAGGGCCGATGCGCTCGACCGCGTCGTCGAGCTCGAGCAGGAACGGCATCTTGAACGTGTTGCCCGCGGTGCCCGGCGTCCTCACGAAGCCTGGGTGGATGGTCGTCACCTGGACCCCTCTCGGGACGAGATCGATCCGCAGCCCCTCGAGGAAGGTGGTGAGGAAGGCCTTGGAGGCGCTGTAGGCGCAGTGACGTGGCGCCCCGCGCCCGCCCCCCAGGGACGACATGCCCACCAGGTGGCCTCGGCCGCGTGAGGCCATGCGGTCCGCAACCGCGGTGAGCGTGGCGGCGGCCCCTCGCACGTTCACATCGAGGATCCGCTCCACCGCCTCCCACGTGGGCGCAGCTCCCGGAGTCTCCAGGGCGACGGCCGCGTTCGCCACGACGAGCTCGAGCCCGCCACACGCATCGTCGATCGATCGAATCGTCTCGAGGGTCGCCCGGGCGTCGGCCACGTCCAGCTTCACCGGGACGAGCTCTCCCTGGCCCTGGAGCTCGCGCGCGAGCGCCTCCAGCTCCTCCAGGCGGCGAGCGGCGCCGAAGACCTTCACGCCGCGGCGAGCGAACCACGCAGCCAGTCCGCGCCCGATGCCCCCCGAGGCACCGGTGATGAGCGCCGTCTTGAACATGTGCCCGCGTGGTTTTGGGTCCATGGCCCATGTTCTAGAGTAGCGGCCGCCGACGGGACAGGCTTCGCATGTCATTGACGATGGAACAGGTGTTCGAGCTGGGGTTGAAGGTGGGGCTCTGCCAGGCCAGTGGCTGGGAGGCCCGGTTCGAGTTCTTCGTCGCGCAGGGCCTCCTGGAGGCGGTCCCCCAGCCGGGGCAGGTGAAGGCGGCCACGCTCGAGATGCTGCCGTTCGCGTTCAACGAGACGCCCATCGAGCACGCCGCCAACCGCCGGAGCCTCTGGGGCTACATCCCGCTCCGGGTGCCGCTGCAGCTCCTCTACTGCCCGCAGCAGGCGATCGTCTGGAACGGACTGCTCGCCACGCCGCACACCCTCATCAAGCACCTGCTGTCGTCCTTCCACGAGGATGGCGTGATTGCCTACGACCTGCAGCTCCTCCAGTCGCACCCAGGGGGGCTCGAGGGGCTCGAGCGCGCCGCGGAGGAGGTCGCCTCGGGAGAGGACCCGCTCGCGCCCATGCTCTCGGCGATCGCCGGCGGCTACCATGCCCACCTCGCCGAGCTCGCCCGCGCCGCCCGCCGCTTCGAGTACCCGCGGGATCTCCATCCACGCTTCAGCTCGCTCCTGGGCTTCGGGAAGTACTGTCTCCAGCTCCCCGTTCCGGCAGCGGGCCCGGCGCTGGGGAGTGGGTGAGCCTCCCAGCCTCGGGTGCTGCCGTCAGGACGCCACGCGCTCCTTCGGGACGGAGCCTGCGGCGGGCTCGCGGATCGTCCGCAAGGCGGCCTCAGCGGAGGCCCGGAACGATTCTGCGTAGGGTTCGGGCGAGAGGACCTCGCCGGGCAGCAGCTCCTGGTAAGGGCCCAGCTGGGTCTTCACCTCGTCCATGAAGGAGGTGGGGGGCGCCGCGCGTTCGCCTTCGTAGAACGCACGCAGCTCCCGGTCGCTCTCCAGTCTGGCGCGGATGCCCTTGTGGAAGCGGATGAAGCCCCGCCCTTCGTCGACGCTGCGGCCGAAGTTCACCAGCTTTCCCCAGCCGCCGGGCGTCACGCGCGTGCGGCGGAGGACGGCTCGCCACGAGTAGGCGAACGCGTACAGATCGATGAGACGATCGTAGAGCTCCACCGGAGAGTAGTGCAGGGGGCGCACGTTGCCGAAGCAGTTGGTGTCCAGCAGCGAGAACGGCATGGCCAGCGTCCGCCCGGAGGCGTGCAGCTCCCGGCTGAGCGGCGCGTTGTAGAAGTTCGTCGCCAGGAAGTAGGTCGGATAGATGCCCGGAGAGAGCTCCGAGAGCCGCTTCGTCAGCTCCCAGGGCAGGTCTCCCTGGTCGGTGTCCAGGCCCACGATCATGTTCGTCTGGACGTGCTGCACCTGGGCCTGGACGACGTTCAGGATCTCGGCGACGTGCTGGACCTTGGCCTCTCCGAGGAGCCGTGCACGCCCGGACTTGTCAGAGAAGTCGAACCACGACTCGACGCCGGGCGCCAGCAGCCCGAACCGTGCCTGCCCCAGCCGCCGGGCGTTCGGCGCGCTCATCAGGGACAGGCTCATATGCGCACAGTGCACCAGGCGCGTGCCCGAGGCTTCGATGGCGCCCAGGTATTCATCGAACCGCACACCGAAGTTCGGGTCATGCCACCCGACGAGCGTGTCGGCGCCCCAGCGGCGCTCGATATGGCGCAGATCCTCGATGAGGGGCTCTACCGGCAGGCCGCGCCACCGCACGGGCGCGTCGACACAGAAGCTGCACGTGTACGGGCACCCGAGGCTGCCCAGCATCGGCACCAGCCGAAGGACGCCGGTGCCTTTCTGGAGACAGTGGTCGATAAACCGTGAGCGTTGGGCGACGCCGGGCAGGGTCGAGGGCCCCTCGTCGGCGCACAGCACGAGGCCACGCTCCTGCCTCTCGGGAGCCCGGAGGAGGTCCGCGATCAGCGTGCGATCCGTGGTCTGGCAGATGTAGTCGAAGTGAGCCCGCGCGTGCTCCGCGAAGGACTGCGCGTGGGGGCCTCCCAGCACGGTGACCGCGCCGCTCGAGCGCAGGTGCCTGGAGAGCGCATACGCGACGAACGAGGCCCGGGTGAACGCGGAGATGAACACGAGGTCCAGGCCATCCGGCAGGAGGCGGCGGAGATCCTCCTGCGCCGTCCAGACGGCATAGTGCACCTCGCAGCCGAGCTCCTCCGCCCACACCGCCACCGCCTGAGGCATCACCGAGGCCGTCTCCGGTGCGATGACGCGGCGCCGCAGGAACGAGGTGGTGACCGAGTGCGCCAGCAGCTCCACGACGCCGACCTTGAGGCGCTTCACCGATCCTCCACGGGGCGGCCCGAAGGAGTCGCGGGCGGCGTACCCTCAAAATACCGTAACCTGGGGGCGTGAGGCACAACCTGGTACGAGCCCATGGCTCGGATCCGATCTCCTATTCGACGCTTCAGCCAGGGCTCTCCTATTTCGAGACCTCGTTCGGCTACGTCGCCTTCCAGCGTGCCTTCGGGTTCGATCTCACACTCGGTCCTCCCGTCTGCGCGAGCAGCGATCGGGCGGAGCTGGTCCAGCGGTTTCTCCGCAGCAGCAGGAGCCCGCTCTTCTTCTACGTGCCGAGGGACGTCGCGGCGCTCGTCTCCGAGCTCGGAGGCCGCCGGTTCCGGACCAGCGGCATGGGGATGGACAAGATCCTGGAGCTCGACACTCCCGCAGCCGACGTCCACCCGAAGGTGAGGGGAGCGCTCAAGAAGGCCACGCGCGGCAGCTTCGAGGTGGCGGAGGTCCGCCCGTCCGGACTGGGCACCGAGGAGCGCGCACGGCTCGACTCCATCACCCGGAGCTACCTGGGCCGGAGCGCGGTCCCCGTCGAGATGCACTTCCTCAACCGCCCGCTGGGGTTCGAGGACGACGGGCTCGCGCGGATGTTCGTGCTGAGACAGGGCACGGACGCTCAGGTGTTCGGCTACGCGGTGCTCGATCCGTACTTCGACGGCGGCCGCGTCCAGGGCTACCTGCTGAACCTCATCCGCTTCGAGCGGACCCGGCTGTGGGGCGTGTACTACTCGGCCGTCGCGATGCTGGCCGAGCGCCTGAGAGGGGAGGGCGTCCGCCAGCTCTCGCTGGGGTTCTGCCCGCTGGTGGGCGTGGACACCGAGGGGTGCTCGCCCGTGCTGGCGCGCCAGGTGCGGTGGATGGAGCGCCAGCTCGCGGGCATCGGGTACCTCACCCGGCTCCGCGAGCTCAAGGAGGCCTTCCCGGGGCTGACGCCGCAGCGCTACTTCGTGACGCCCTCTCCGTGGGCCGCGACGACGCTTCTGGCGCTGCTGCGCGCCTGCCGCGTGCCACTCACGGAGATCATCCGCCGCAGCTTCTCCAGCCAGTCCCCCGTGCGCCGAGGGGACTACCAGTAACGGCGCGGAGGCGGGGCAGGAGGGGGAGGCGCCGCGGGCAGGGGCTCGAGCATGCCGTTCGTCAGCAGGCGCTCGACGGCATCTTTGACCTCCTTCGCGGTGGTGCCGCAGCCCTCGAGGTTGCGCACCGCCTCCGGGATGGTCCGCGCCCCTTCTCCGAACTCCACCAGGAAGAGCCCATCCTCGGAGCTCAGTCCGAGGGGCGCACCCCACGAGGCTCGGGCCGCGTCGAACTGGGCGCGCCCGGTGCCATCCTTGGCGGCCTCGATCATGAGCGTATAGGCCTGCGCGGCCTCGCTGCCCTTCGGAGAGAGCCGGAACTTCTGCGCACGTCCGAAGCGAACCTTCTCCACAGTCTCGTCACTCATGCCGCACTCCCGATGGTCGGCTGCCCCATCTGTTTGAGCCAACTCACGTGGCTCTTCAGCGCCGCGCCCACGCTCACGTTGGCGCGGTAGCGTACCCCGTGCTCCCGACAGGTCTCTTCGACGATGCGCGAGAGCGCCGGGTAGTGCAGGTGGCACACGCGCGGGAACAGGTGGTGCTCCACCTGGAAGTTGAGCCCCCCGAGGTACCAGCTGACCAGCGGGTTCCCCCGGGCGAAGTCGACCGTCGTCTCCACCTGGTGCGCCGCCCAGTCGCGCGGGAAGGTGTGGTTGGCTTCCGGCACCTCGGTGAACTCCGCCTCCTGCACGCAGTGCGCGAGCTGGAACACGGTCGAGAGCGTCAGCCCGAGCACGAACGCGGTCAGCAGATAGCCCAGCGCCACGTGCCACACGGGGTGGAGGAGTGCCGGCAGTACAAGCGCCCAGCTGTAGAACAGCAGCTTCCCGCTCAGCACCCCGGTCAGCTTCCACGCGCTGGGGCGCGGCATCTTCTGCTGTCCAATCCGCCCGGTGACCAGATCCTTGAAGTCATCGATGAAGTGCCACTTCAGCGGCAGCAGCCCGTAGAGCACCCAGATGTAGGCGTGCTGAAAGCGGTGAGGCGCGTGCAACCGCTGACCGGGAGCGAGCCGGCACAGGGGCTGGATGTCGATGTCCTCATCGAGCCCGACCACGTTGGGGTGGCTGTGGTGGAAGATGTTGTGCTTCCAGCTCCACACGTAGGAGGAGCCGCCCACGACATCCAGGGACCACGCGAACAGCCGGTTGATGATCCGCCGCTCCGAGTAGCTCCCGTGGTTCGCGTCATGCTGGATGCTGAAGCCGACCCCGGCCATGGCCAGCCCGAGCGACACGCACCCCACGGCTGCACCCCACAGGGTGTCCGCGCCGAAGACCAGCCAGGCATACGAGCCTACGAGCCAGCCGAGGATGATCGCCGTCTTGGCGTACATGCCTGGCAGATCGCGCGGGGAGCGCCCGCTTGTCTTCAGGTACTGCTCAACCCGCGCCTTGAGATCCTGATGGAAGGGCCCCGCCTCCAGGAACTTCGCCTTCGTCGCTTGCGACAACTTTCACCCGCTCTCACACCAACCCACGCCGCCACCACTGGAGCGAGGATCAGCAAGGGCGAATTCCCTCGCGGCCATCCTCGGCTCGGCGCCGCGGTTCTTCGTAACACACGACGTGGGGCACCATAGCGCACTCGGCCCCCCTCAAGGCGGGTTGATGGGCGCCATCACGCTCCTCGAGGGGGCAGGGGAGCAGGCTGGCGATGAAGGCGGACCGAGGCGGGGCTCACCGCGCGCGACGGGCTCGCGGTGAGCGTGCTCGAGGTGGCCGAGCTCAGCGTCGGCCTGCCAGAGTGCTGAGGCTGCCCGCGGCCTCGAGCGGCAACCGCAGCGTGAAGCGGGCTCCCTTGCCCTCTCCGTCGCTCTCGGCCTTGATCTCTCCGCCGAGCTCGGTCGCGGTGATGGCGCAGCTGTGCAACCCGAAGCCGTGCCCGCCCTCCCGCGTCGTGAAGCCGTACTGGAACAGCCGGCCCAGGTTCTCCGGGGGAATGCCGATCCCATTGTCGCCCACTTCGAACACGATGGTCCCAGGGGCCTCCGCTCGGAGCTTGAGGGTGATGACCCCTTGCTCGCGGCCAGCGCTCTTGATCGCGTGGAGCGCGTTGGCGAGCAGGTTCACGAGGATCTGCACCACCTTGTGCCGCTCCACACGCACGGTAGGCACCTCGGCGAAGTCCTTCTCGATCCTGACCGAGTCCCGCTCGCGATCGACCTTCGCGATCCGGAGTGCGTCCTCCAGGAGGACGACGGGAGAGAGCTCCTCCGTGACGCCGGCAACCCCCGCGTAGTTCTGCTGCCATGCCACGATGTCCTTCGCGTGATCCACCATTCGCCGCAGCTCATCGAGCTCGGCGATCACGCGCCCCTGCTCCTCCGCGAGCACCGAGGACAGCTTGCGCATGAAGGCCGGCAGCACCTTGCCGCGCTCGTCCTCCGTGAGGAACGTGCCCAGGTCATTCGGGTGCTGCTCGAGGAGCTCGGAGATCCGGGAGACGTCCCTGCTCCTCGAGGCGCGGACGAGCTTGCGAGTAACCTCCGCCGCGATGTTCACGCTGGTCAGGGCGTTGCCGATGTTGTGGAGCACGCTCGTGGCGATCTCCGCCATCCCCGCCTTGCGGGCCGTATCGAGCAGCTCCGCCTGCATCGCATCGCGCTCCCGCTGCGCCTGCTGCCGCTCCTCGATCTCCTCCAGCAGGAGGTCGTTCGCCGAGGAGAGCTGCTCGTTCACGGAGGAGAGGGCCAGGTTGGCCCGCCGCACCTCCTCGCCGCGCGCGGCGACCGCGTCGATCACGTTGTTGAGGCCTGAGACGAGCTGCCCGAAGCTCCCCGAGAAGGCCTCCGCTTCGCCGCGCACGTCCATCTTCCCGGCGCGGAACGCATCGAAGAGGCGCGTGGTCTCCCGGAGCAGCCTATCGAGCACGCCCTGCAGCTCCTGGAAGGCCACGGCCAGAGCGCCGATCTCGTCGTTGCGCCGCTGAGAGACCGTCCCCTCGAAGCGGCCCTCGGCGAGCTTCCGCGAGGCGACGATCACCGCGTCGAGCGGCTTGGCGATCACCCGGTTGGTGAAGAGGACACCGAGGACCAGCGCGCCCAGGCCCGTCGTCAGGATGAACAGCTGAAGGGCGAGGCTCAGGCGACGGTGATCGCGCAGGGTCTGCTCCCTCATGGGGACCATGTTCCGGAGCTCTTGCGAGACGTACGCGTCCACGTTCAGCCGCGAGAAGCCGACGATCTTGTCGACGGTCTCGACGCTCTCGACGAGCTTCGCGGTCCGCTCCTGCCTGTCGAGCTGGTCGAGCGCGATGGCGACATTCTCACCCAGGCTGCCCACCATGCCGTGCACGCCATCGATCGTGTTCGTGCTGTCCGCGTGCTCCTCGGGCGTCTTGTCCTTCACCTCGCGGCTGAGGCGCGCCAGCTCCCTCACGCGGCGCTCGATGGTGGCCCTGAGCTGGGGGGAGGGGGAGCGATGGTAGGCCTGCAGGTCCTGGTTCACGTCGAGCACGAGACCCGGGAGCCTGCTCACGGTGAGCAGGTTGTCGAGGACATGCTCGTAGGATTCGATGCTCCTCGTTCCCAGGCGGTAGACGGAGATCGAGGCCGCACTCATCGCCATCACGATGGCGAGCAGCAGGGCGTTGAGCTTCCACTTGATGGACACTTGCATTCGGCGGCGCCTCGGATGGGGCTCCGTTACCCCCTCGCAGGGGCCAGCTCAGGCCCCGCGCGCTGCGGGCCCGCGGTCATTTCCGGTTTCTTTCTTTCAGCTCCTGTATCCAGGGATCGTTGAAGTCCTTGGCATCGCCGAACCCGGGGACGTACTGGGAGAGCGAGGCCATGGAGACCTTCTTGTCCCGCGGCAGCATCTCCCTGGCCACGAGCACAGGCTCGAGCGAGTAGCGCGCAGGCACGGGGAGGCCGGCGATCCGGTACGCCAGGAGGCGGAGCTGCACGCGCCCGACCGCCGCTGGCGAGGCTCCCACCGTGGCGACCCAGGGGCTCGCTGGATCCTGGATCAACTCCAGATCTTCATCGGAGAGGTCGATGCCGTAGAGCTTGATCTCGCTCCGGCCCGCACGACGGATTGCCTGGGCCGCCCCCTTGGCGAACTCGTCCCACGTGGCCCAGACGACGTCGATCGAGCCCTTCGAGTGCCTCTCCAGCACTTCGCTCATCGCGACCTCGGTCTGGAGCGCGGTGTTGTTCGTCACCTTGCCGAAGCGCTCAACCTCGCGCAGGCCGGGGTTCTTCGCCATGAACTGGGTGTACGTCTCCATCCGCTTCTCCATGGGCGCGTACCCGGGGACCCAGATGTGGACGAGGTTCGCCTGGCCCTGGGTGTCCTGGAGGATGCGGGTCAGGCCCAGCTCGGCGATCTTATGATCGTTTTGATCGATCTTGTTCACGGCCTCGAGCGGGATCTCGCAGTCGAAGGCGATGACGGGGATGTTCTTCTCGACGGCGCGCTGGGCGCCCTTCAGCAGCAGCTGCGGATCTCCATGGGAGATCAGGATGCCGTGGACCTGGCTCAGGACGGCGTTCTCGAGCATCTCGGCCATCTTCTTCCGATCAGTCCGCGCGTCCATCACCTCGAGGGAGAGGCCGAGGGCGGCCGCTTCGCTCTGCGCGCCTTCGAGGTATTGGCTCGCATGGGAGCCGACGGAGAACTCGGTGATCAGGACGACGCGGACGCGCTCCTGGAAGACCTTGGGGACATTGTCCGCCAGAGGAGGGGACTCTCCTCCACGCCCCGACAAGGCGAAGAAGACCCCGAGTCCGGCGAGCAAGCTCGCGAACAGCGCGGCAACAACCAGCGTGGTGATTCGCTTCATGAAGGCCCACCAGGGATGACCGCAGCCTCAGCGCTGCGCTCAGACTCTGCGTACGGGGTAGCGTACACCGTCTGTTCGGCAGCACTCCCGGACCCCTCCCAGTGGCTGGCGGGGTGCATCTGGGAGGTGCACAGCGGACTGAAGTGACATTTTAGATGCAACTTTTGCGTTTCTCCACGGGCGGGGCGCATTGGCTGCGTCTGGGGAGCTGGCCTCCCCTCGGAAGCGAGCTGGAATGAGGTTTGCGTAGCGGTGCGGAACACCAGGACGTCACTTCCCGGCCTGGTGGCCAAGCCATGCGTCTCAAGAAACTTTGGTGGGTGCTCGCAGTTGTCTTCCTGGGATCCTTCCTTGTGCTGGGCGCACAAGGCGTGAACATCCAGCGGGAACTTCCGCCCATTCCGGATCAGGTGGTGACAGCGGGTGGGTCGGTGTTGCTGCACGGAGAGTCCATCCGCCGCGGACAGAACGTGTGGCAGTCGATGGGCGGGCAGCAGCTGGGTTCGGTGTGGGGCCACGGGGCCTACGTGGCGCCGGACTGGAGCGCGGACTGGCTGCACCGGGAGAGCGTGTTCGTGCTCGACACCTGGGCGCGCGCCGAGGGCCTCGCCAGCTACGAGAGCGCCTCGGCCGAGCGCCAGGGGGCGTTGCGCGCGCGCCTCACCTCCTTGATGCGCACCAACACCTTCGACGCGAAGACGGGCACCGTCACGCTGGACGCGGTGCGTGCCGAGGCCTGGCGCGCTAACGCGGCGCACTACGCGGACGTCTTCTCCCAGGGGCGGCAGGCCTACGCAATTCCTGCGGGGGCGCTCACGGACGTGGTGAAGCTGCAGGAGGTGGCCGCTTTCTTCTGGTGGACGAGCTGGGTGGCCTCCACGAACCGGCCTGGGAGCACGGTGAGCTACACGCAGAACTGGCCACATGAGCCACTCGTGGGGAACGTGCCGACGACGGGGGCATATGTGTGGACGTACCTGTCCGTGGTGCTGCTGCTGGCCGCGGTGGGGGCGCTCGTGTGGTACGTGAGCCGGCGGCCGGAAGAGGCCCAGGAGCCGATTCCCGAGCGGGATCCGTTCGCCGGCCTGGTGCTGACGCCGAGCCAGCGTGCCACGGCCAAGTACTTCCTGGTGGTGGTGGCGCTCTTCCTGGCGCAGGTGGGCCTGGGCGGCGTCACCGCGCACTTCGGCGTGGAGGGGGACGGCTTCTACGGTGTGCCGCTGGCGAAGTACCTGCCTTATGCGGTGACGCGGAGCTGGCACACGCAGCTGGGCATCTTCTGGATCGCCACGGCCTGGCTGGCCACCGGCCTCTTCGTGGGCCCGGCGGTGAGTGGGGTGGAGCCCAAGGGGCAGCGGCTCGGGGTGAACTTCCTCTTCGTGTGCCTGGTGATCATCGTGGTGGGCGCGCTCGCGGGGCAGTGGGCCAGCGTGCAGCAGCGGCTCGGCCAGGGCGACACCTGGTACTGGTTCGGGCACCAGGGCTGGGAGTACGTGGATCTGGGGCGCTTCTGGCAGATCTTCCTCTTCGTGGGCCTGTTCGTCTGGCTGTTCCTCACCGCGCGCTCCATCTGGCCGGCGCTGAAGAAGCCCTCCGAGGGCCGGCCCCTGATCGTCCTCTTCGTCATCTCGTCGGTGGCGATCGCGGCCTTCTACGGCGCGGGGCTGATGTACGGGCAGCGCAGCCACATTGCCGTGGTGGAGTACTGGCGCTGGTGGGTGGTGCACCTGTGGGTGGAGGGCTTCTTCGAGGTCTTCGCCACGGTGGTGATGGCGTTCCTCTTCACGCGGCTGGGCGTGCTGTCGGCGCGCGTGGCCACGCCGGTGGTGCTCTTCTCCACGATCATCTTCCTGGCGGGCGGCATCATCGGCACGTTCCACCACCTGTACTTCACGGGGACGCCGTCGGCGGTGCTGGGGCTGGGGGCGACCTTCAGCGCGCTGGAGATCGTCCCGCTGGTGCTGGTGGGGCGTGAGGTGTGGAGCCACCTGCGGCTGGCGAAGGTGCAGGGGTGGTTGTCCCGCTACCGCTGGCCCATCCTCTTCTCCGTCGCGGTGGCCTTCTGGAACCTGGTGGGCGCGGGCGTCTTCGGCTTCCTGATCAACCCGCCGCTGGCGCTCTACTACATGCAGGGCCTCAACCTGACGCCGGTGCACGGGCACACCGCGCTGTTCGGTGTGTACGGGTTCCTGGGCATCGCGCTGATGCTGTTCTCGCTGCGGATGATGCAGCCCGAGGCGAAGTGGAAGACGCGCGCGCTGGCGTGGAGCTTCTGGGCGCTCAATGGAGGCCTGGTGCTGATGGTGGTGCTCTCGCTGCTGCCCATCGGCCTGCTCCAGACGCAGGCCGCCATCGAGCAGGGCACGTGGTGGGCGCGCAGCGCGGAGTTCCTCCAGACGCCGCTGATGGACACGCTGCGGTGGCTGCGCGCGCCGGGGGACACGCTCTTCGGCCTGGGCGCGGTGCTGCTCGCGTGGTTCGTGGTTGGGCTCAAGACAGGCTGGTCGCTCGAGCGCGCGGGTGGAGCCGAGGTGCCAGAACGTCAGCCCGAGGGCCTCGCCGCTCCCGCCCACGCCGCGGTGGTGCACCGCCGCTGAGCGGGACCTCCTCCGTCCGCTCACACCGACAGCAGGCCGGGCCAGTGCCGCATCCATGCGCGGCGCTGGGCCAGCTGCTGCCAGGCGAGGTCATCGCGCCTCACCTGGGTCGACCCGGCCATGAGCGCGTCGAGCCGCGCCTCACAGCCGCTTGCGATCGCAGCGTCCTCGACCAGGAGCATCAGCTCGCTTTCCCAGTAGGACGCGGTGATGTCCAGGTTCGCGCTGCCCACCGCGCAGCGTCGGCCGTCGGCGCTCATGACTTTGGCGTGCACGTACGGGTGCACCACGCCCAGCCCGGGTGCCCAACCCGGCAGGTTGCGGAGCGCGAAGAGGTAGACCTCGCCTCCCGCAGCGATGAGGGGATCCATGCGTGAGTGCACCAGCTCCGTGGCTGCGGTCCGCGCCGGGGCCCAGGAGCCCGGGAAGGGCTGCCCACCGTGTGTCGGCATCACGTGGCCGATGAGCATGCGTACCCGCACGCCGCGACGCAGGGCGCGCAGCAGCGCGTGCTGCAGCTCAAGCACCAGCGGGAAGCCGTTGACCGCGTAGACGTGCGAGCGCGCCGAGTCGATGAGATCCAGGTACGCCTCGAGCGTGCGCGCGTCGCGAAGCCCCTGGTGCACGATGACCCGCGCGGCCGAGGTCCCAGCCGGTGGAGGCGTGGGGATGTCGAACGCCTCGCCGCCAGCGTCGGTCCACGCCGCGAGGAACGCACGCGACAGGGCCTCCACCGCGGGCCCCTCCACGCGCGCGCCGGCGTCCAACCAGGGCACCTCGCGCCACGGTGTCCGGGGCGTAAGCGCCACCTCCTCGAAGGCCGTGTAGTACTCGTGCGCGAGGTTGCGACCTCCGACGAGCGCGAGCTCACCATCCATGACGGCCAGCTTGCGGTGGTCTCGCTGCTTCAAGTCCGTGATCGACGGCAGCTCGTTGACGGGGCGTGAGACGCGCAGCTCCACCCCGGGGTGGCGGCCAAGCCGCTCGAGCAGCGGGTTGTGGGTGCCGAACGAGCCGTGCAGGCAGTGCAGGGAGTCCACGAGCACCCGCACCTTCACGCCGCGCGCCCCTGCCTCCGCCAGCGCGGCCTCAACCGCCGCCCCGGCGTCGTCGTCCTGCGCCATGTACAGCTGGAGGTGCAGCGTCCTCCGGCTGCGGAGGATGGCCTCGAACAGCCAGCGGCGCGCCTGCGCGTTGTCCAGCTCGAGCTCGATGCGGTTGCCAGCGATGGACGAGGAGCGGAGCACCGGCTCGGGCAGCCCAGACAGGGAGGCGATGGGCGCCGCGCGGGCCGACGGGTCCCCGTGCTCCTTCAGGAGCTCGGGCTCGCTCAGCGCGGCGAAGCCCTGGGTGTGGGGCTGGAAGGGACCTCGGTGGACGATGGCGACGACGGGGAACCGGGCACCGCGCAGCTTCGCGGCCACCCGCGCCAGTCGCACCGGGTCCGCTTCCGCCGAGACGTCGAGCGCCTCCCCCTCGTCGAGGACGGCCCTGGCGTCGAGGACATGCGGCGGCAGCGTGAGCCCTCGCAGGCGCTCGCGGAGGGAGCGGCAGCTGCGGGTCGGACGCAGGCGCACCGCCAGCAGCTCGGGAGCCGGTGGGCCCTGCAGCTGCCCCAGGCCGCGCAGCAGCGCCTCCTGGCACTCGGCGTCGAAGAGGATGAGGGGGCGTGTCCCCGGACGGACGACCGCGACGTACTGCTCGACCGCGGCGACTGGATCCGCCGGGTCTCGCTCTCCCACGCGGTACACCCCCAGGGAGTCGGCCCCGGGGTCCACCGGGAGCTCCGCCTCGCCGTCGCGCGCCATGACCGTGGCCACCCTGCGGCCCCCGGAGACGAACGCAACCTCCTGGTCGGGGACGGACGCGAGGTCCCCCACCGCGGCGACGAGGTCGATGCGCGCGCGCAAGGGGCCTCCGTCGTCGAAGAGGTCCGCCACGTCGATGTCGCGCCGTCCGAAGCGCGGCTCGGACACGAGGGGTGGGAGCAGGAGCACGGGGGCGGGCCAGGACGCGCCCAGCAGCAGGGGCATCGGGAGCCTCGCGACCACCAGCAGGTCGGGGCGGCGACCGGGACGGACGCTCTCGAGGGCCTCACGCAGGGAGCCCCCGGGCCACGGCGCGTTCTCCACCGAGGCCTTGATACCGGCCACCTCGAGCTGGGCCGCGAGGTCGCCGGGCCCGCGCTCGGGCGAGGCGATCAGGGTGACGTGCATCGAGGAGTCCGCGTGGTCTCGCAGGAAGACCGCCAGGGAGATGCGTGCGCGCTGCTCCAGGGTGATGCAGGCGAGCTCGCGTAGGGGACCTGGATGGGCGTGCGCCCCGGCGAAGAGCACGGGCAACGCCTGCTCTCGGCGCACCGCACGGATGGCGGAGGCGCCGCGCAGCGAGCCCGTGCCGACGACGAGGAGCTCCGTGCCCTCGGCGGCCGCCAGCTCCTGCAGGGCCCTTTCGCCCAGCGCGGGGACGAGCTGCACGTCGATGCTGGGCGCGGCCTCGGCTGCCGCCTGGCGCAGGGCCTCGAGCGCCGCCGCCGCCTCGTCGCGGGGCTCGCGCGAGCCCTCACCCGGGAGCCACGCGAAGGTCGGCGCGGGCAGCCAGGCCACCACCAGGCGCTCGAGCCAGGGAGCGACGAGCCGCAGCGCGGAGAGTCCAGGGCGCACGTCGGAGCCCAGCTCCAGCAGCAGCAGCGCGCGGCGGTAGCTCATGGGGACTCCGTGGGGAGCTCGAAGCGTCGGAAGGACTGCGTGGCCGGCTCCAGCACCCACGCCTCGATGGACGCGATGCTCCCGTCATCCGCGAGCTGGTACAAGTTGAACCCCGCGCGGACGCGGTCATCTGGATGCTCCAGCGGGGCGGCGCTGGCGCACACCACGTCCAGCGCGCCCGGGCCCGTCTTCAGCCGGTGGTGCCGGCGGACGTGGAGGTGGCCGTAGAGGACCAGCCCCCGCGAGAGCCCCTGGAGAGCGCCGCGCAGCCCGTGGGCATCCACGAGTCCTCCGCGCAGCTGCTCCAACCGGAAGCGCTCGTCAAAGGGGGAGTGGTGGATGAGGACCACCGGGGTGCGGCGCGCGACGTCGGGATGCGCGAGCACCCGAGCGAGTGCCTCGAGCTGCGCGCGGCCCACGTAGCCGGCGGAGACGAATGGAGGCCGGGGCACCGCGCTGGAGAGCCCGATGATGGCCGCGGGCCCGCGCAGCTTGACGCTGGGAAAGGGGCCTGCCGGAAGGTCGAGCGCAAGCTCCGGCAGGTCGCTCTGCATGTATGGGGAGAAGTGGTGCGGGAAGCGCCGCTCATGGTGGATGGACGGCAGGTAGATGTCGTGGTTGCCCGGTACCACGGTCACCTCGGTGCCGCCCGCGACCTCGGCCAGGAGGCGGCGGGCCTCTTCGTACTCCCCCTCGAGCGAGAGGTTGGTGATGTCGCCAGTAACAACGAATTGATCAGCCTGCGCCGCCGCCGCGGCCATCACCGCCAGGAGATGCTCCCGGCGGTACACGCGCCCGCGCTTGGACAGAAGGTTCGCGAAACCCGTCACGCGCTTGTTGAAGAGGACGCGCCGCAGCTCGACGCCTGCGGGCGCCAGGACATGCAGATCCGAGACGTGGGCAATTCGGAGCACGAGGCCTCTGGCCTCCCGGAGGGAGGAGCTAGCGACGCCGGGAGCGCAAGGGGAGTGTAGTACCGCGGCGGACGGGCTTGCGGCGGAACCGGAAGTTGGGCAGGGTTGAGTGGCACGGCTTGGGCCTTTCAATCAACCCAATACAAAAATAGGTGTCTCATGAGAAGACTGATCTTTTTTTCCGGCATTGCAATTCTATTGTTGAATGCCTGCAGTGGCAAAGGGGAGAACAATAACAATAACAATGACAGCATCGACCCTGGCAGCTTGCCACGCACAGAAATTCCCGCAGGTCTAGAAGGAGACTGGGCAAGCGGTTTTACTTCCTATGTTGACGTAGTGGATAGGTATACTGGAAAGTATCTGCAATCCGCCTGGCAAAGTGGCAAGTTTTTCCGCTTTAAAGCAGGCGGAGATGCCGAAATGTATTATATGGCGGAAGGCTATACTATCAACGCAACAACCAAGGCTGAAGGCACCGTAGCGTTTGATCCAGGCTCAACTGCTCAAAGTGGTTCTTTTACTTTTTATGCTGCCAGAGCACATTACAATGGATGGAACGGTGGGACAAAGAATGTTGATCGCGATGCGACAGCAACGGAATGCAAGGAGAATTTGACTACCAAATATTACTACGTCAACTACGAGCCCGGGGATGGCAAGAGATGGCTGCGAATTGAGCCAGGGGCTGCTCCAACTCAATACTCAGCCAGCTTCAAAAAAGTCGATTAGACAATCGACAGCCGCGAGACGTGGGACTCGCTCGTAGTACCCGTGCGATCCCCTGAACGCAGTCTCCACCCCTCGAAAGGAACATCGCTATGTCGAAGGTTATCGCAATCATGTCCATGTCGCTCGACGGCTACGTCGCCGACCTCAACGATGGCGTGGCCGAAGTGTTCGACTGGTACTTCACCTCGGGGAACGTCGAAATCCACACCGGAGGGTCGGACCCCATGACGTTCAAGGTGTCCGGGCCGAGCGCCGAGCACCTTCGCGAGCTCACGTCCGGACTTGGTGCCATGCTCACCGGTCGACGCACTTTCGACGTCGCCCAAGGCTGGGGCGGAAATCACGCTTGGGGACCCGCATTCGTCCTTACCCACCACATCCCCGCCGGATGGCCGCGGCCCAACTCGACTGTCCACTTTGTGACCGACGGCATCGAAAGCGCCGTGAACCAAGCCAAAGCCGCCGCCGCCGGGAAGTCCGTTGGGGTCCACGGCGCTGACACCATCCAGCAGTGCCTGAATGCTGGCCTCCTCGACGAAATCAACGTCGACATCGCGGCGGTTCTTCTTGGCTCCGGAGTTCGACTCTTTGACCACCTCGCCGGCACGCCAGCCTTCCTTGGCAACCCGACGGTGATCCCGGGCGTCGGCGTTACACACCTGCGCTACCCAGTACGCAAGGCGTAGTCCTACCCCACACCTTCGCCTCCATCCCGAGAAGCCCAGCAAACACTGGCAGGGCAGTAGCGGGCGCGAGGCGCCGCGTCAGCCCGTAGGCGAGGTGCCGGGCGCGGGAGGCTCGGACGGGGGGCCCGCGATGGGGAGCTCCAGGACGATCTCCGCGCCGGAGCCTGCCTCGCCCGCGACGAAGGCGCGGCCTCCGTGTCTGCGGGCCACCTCGAGGACCACTGCCAGCCCAAGCCCCGTGCCCGGGCCTCCTGGCTCCACGCGGTAGAAGGGCTTGAACACGGCCTCCCGATGCTCGGCGGGGATGCCGGGGCCGCGATCCCGGACCGAGATCCGCCAGTGGGTGGAGCCGCGGGCCAGGTTCACGGAGATCTCCGTGCCCGAGGGGGCATGGCGGAGCGCGTTGGACAGCAGGTTGTCCATGGCCTGCCGGACCGAGGCCGCATGGAAGGTGCAGGGGGCGGGCTCGGGGCCCTCGACGAGGATCCACACTCCACGCTCCTCGGCCTCGCCCCGGGCCGCCGCCGCCGCGTCGTCCACCACCTCGCGCAAGTCCCCCTCGCGGACCTCCCAGCGTCCGCGGCCGAACGAGGCCAGATCCAGGAGGCTGCCCGCGAGCGCGGACAGGCGCTCCACCTCGCGGCGCGTCTCTTCCAGCGCCCCGCGCAGGGCCGCGGCATCGCGCTCCTTCCACAGGGACAGATCCAGGCTCGTTCGCATGAGCGCCAGGGGCGTGCGCAGCTCGTGGGCGGCGCGGGCGATCAGCTCCTCCTGCGACTGGCGCGCCTCGTGGAGGCGGGTGGAGGCCTCCCGCAGCGCGCCTTCGACGTCGGCGACCTCATCCATGGGCTCGGGGGTGGCCGGGGCGCGCAGGAGGGCTCCCTCGCGGAGCCGGGCGATGAGCGTCCGCAGGTGGCCGAGCCTCCCGCCCAGCCAGCGCGCCTGCCAAGCCTGGAGCAGGAAGAGCAGCCCGCCCAGCACCACCGCCATCCCGAGCGCCAGGGTGGTGAAGGCGCGGACGGCCTCGTCCTTCTGCGCCAGCGAGGCGGACAGCTGCAGCGTGTACAGCTCCCCATGGGGAGAGGGGGTGGACACCGTGAGCTGGCGCAGCCGCCCGCCGCTGGGGCTCTGCGCCGTCTCGAATCGCGGCGGGGCTCCGGGCGGCACGGGCTGGGGCGCCGGGCCGAGGGAGGACTCCCCATGAGGCCAGCTCCGCACCCGTTGGCCCTCGGCGTCGTACAGCTCCGCCATGGGGGCAATGCCCCGCACCTGCTGCTCCAAGGCCGAGGACTCCAGGTGCAGGTGCGGCGTGCCTCCGGGCCCGTCGAAGAGGCTCACCATCTCCACGGCGGCCTGGGAGAGCAGGGCGCGATCCACGGCCTGCGTCAGCCAGGCGTCGAAGAGCCACCCCGCGAGCGCCAGCACGCCCAGCACGCCCAGCACGGGCACCCCCGCGCCGAGCAACCACATGCGGGTGGAGAGCCTCAAGTCTGTCCCTCCACCGTCAGCCGGAAGCCGACGCCGCGCACGGACTGGATGGAGACCCTGTGCGCCTCCAGCTTCTTCAGCTTGGAGCGCAGGTAGCCCACGTACACGTCGACGATGTTGGGAGGGCCGTCGAAGCCCTCTCCCCAGACGTTGCTGAGCAGCGTGGAGCGCGGGAGCACCTCTCCCATGTGGCTGGCCAGCTCGGAGAAGAGGGCGAACTCGCGGCGGGTGAGGGGCTCCTCGCGCTCCGCCAGGCGCAGCACCCGGCGGCGGCTGTCGAGGATGAGCGGACCCACCGCCTGCGCCGGGCCCTGGGCGTCCCCGCGCCGGTGGAGGGCCTCGAGCCGGGCCAGCAGCTCCTCGAAGGCGAAGGGCTTCACCAGGTAGTCATCGGCGCCTGCGCGCAGGCCGAGGACCTTCTCGCCCACCGTGCCGCGCGCGGTGAGCATCAGCACGGGCGTCCGCAGGCCCTGCTCGCGCCACCGCCGCAGCACCGCGAGCCCATCCAGATCGGGCAGGTTCCAGTCGAGCAGCACCGCGTCGTAGGCCACCTGCAGGCCCTGCTCGAGCGCGTCCTCGCCCCGCTCGCACACGTCCACCTGGTGGCCGGCCTCGGTCAGCCCGCGCTGGAGCAGGCGGGCCATCTTCGCCTCGTCTTCCACGAGCAGCAGCTTCATGCGGCGCGCTCCGGGGCCTTGCGGCGCGCCAGCCATGGGTAGAGCGAGGGGAGGATGAGCAGGGTGAGCACGGTGGACGTCACCAGCCCGCCCACCACCACGGTGGCCAGGGGCCGCTGGACCTCGGCGCCCACACCCGTGGCCAGCATCATCGGCACGAAGCCCAGGGCGGCCACCAGCGCGGTCATCAGCACGGGCCGGGAGCGCTCCTGGGCGGCGCGCTGCACGGCCTCCTTCAGGGGCAACCCCTGGGCCTCGTGGTGCAGCAGCCGGGAGACGAGCACCACGCCATTGAGCACGGCGATGCCGGAGAGGGCAATGAAGCCGATGGCCGCGGAGATGGACACCGGTAGCCCGCGCAGCGCCAGCGCCACCATGCCCCCCACGCAGGCGAAGGGGACGTTCGTGAAGATGACGAGCGCCGGACGCAGGCGCTGGAAGGCCAGGAAGAGCACGAGGACGATGAGCACCAACACCGCGGGGATGACGAGCGAAAGCCGCCGGGTGGCCGCAGTCAAGGTCTCATATTGGCCTCCCCAGACGAGCCGGTAGCCGTCCGGCAGCTCGAGCGCCGAGGCCACCCTCGCCTGGGCGTTCTTCACCACGGTGCCGAGATCCGCGCCGCGGACGTTGAAGCCCACCACGAGCCGGCGCTGGCCACCCTGCCGGCTCACCAGGCTGGGGGCGGAGAGCAGGCGCACCTCCGCGACGCGGGACAGCGGGAGGGTGCCGCCCGTGGTGGTGGGCAGCGGCAGCTCCGCCAGCGAGAAGGCCCCCTGCGCGCCGGACAGGTGCAGGAGGATGGGGATGCGCACGGCTCCGTCATAGGTGGCGCCCACCTCCAGCCCGCTGCGCACGGACTGCACGGCCTCCAGCACCTCGCGCACGGAGAAGCCCACGCGCGAGGCCTCCAGCGGCCGCGGCACCACCTCCAGCAGGGGCACCTCGGGAGGGGCCAGCACCCGCACATCCTCCGCTCCGGGCTCCTGGGCCACCTGCTGAGCTACCTGCTCGGCCAGGCGCCGCAGCTCCAGGAGCTCCTCGCCGTAGACGCTCACCGCCACGTCCGTCACCGAGCCGCCCAGCAGCTCGTTGAAGCGCATCTGGATGGGCTGGGTGAAGGCGGGGGCTCCTCCCGGGGCGTGCTCGTCCAGCACGCGCGCGATCTCGGAGATGAGGGCCTCGCGGCTCAGGCCGGCGCGCCACTGGGCCCGAGGCGCCAGGTGGATGAAGATGTCCGCCTGCTCCACACCCATGATGTCCGTGGCGACGGCGGGGCTGCCCACGCGGGACACCACCTGCTTCACCTCGGGGACGTGCTGGAGCAGCACGGCCTCGAGCTGGCTGGCCTCGCGCGTCGCGGCCTCCAGGCTGATGTCCGCCGCGCGGGTCGTCTGTATCACCAGATCGCCCTCGTCCAACTGCGGGGCGAACTCGCTGCCGGCGCGGAGGAAGAGGCTCAGGCCCAGCACCAGCAGGAACACGGCCCCGGCGGCCACCACGCGCTGGTGCCCCGCGGCGAGCCGGAGGACCGGGCGGTACACCCGATCGAAGAAGCGGACCAGGAGGGGCGGGTGCTCGGGGATGTCCTGGGGGCGCAGCACGAAGCTGGCGGCGGCGGGGATGAAGAAGAGCGCCAGCACCAGGGAGCTGGCCAGGGCCAGCATCACTGTGACGGCCATGGGACGGAACATCTTCCCATCCACGCCGCTGAGCGCCAGCACGGGCAGGTAGACGAGCAGGATGATGAGGACGGAGAAGAAGACGGGCCGGGCGACGGAGGCGGAGACGTGGGCGACCCGCTGCCGCAGCTCCTCGCGGCCCAGGCCCCGCTCGTGGGAGAGGTGGTGGAAGAGCGCCTCGACCACCACCACCGAGCCATCCACCAGCAGGCCGAAGTCGATGGCGCCCAGGCTCATGAGGTTGCCGGGGATACCCAGCAGCACCATGCCCATGGCCGCGCCCAGCATGGACAGGGGGATGGCCGAGGCCACCAGCAGTCCGGCCCGGAAGCTGCCCAGCAGCGCGAAGAGGACGATCACGACCAGCAGCCCGCCCTCCGCGAGGTTCTTCGCCACCGTGCGGAGCGTGCCGCGCACCAGGACGCTGCGATCGTACACCTCCTCCACGCGCACCTCCGGGGGGAGCGCCTGGCGCACCTGCTCCATGCGTGCGTGCAGGCCCTCCATGACCTCGAGCGCGTTGGCGCCTCGGAGCATCTGGACCATGACGTAGACGGTCTCGCCGCGGCCGTTGGCGGTGGCCGTGCCGATGCGGGGCAGGGCGCCGGGGGTGATCGAGGCCAGCTCCGCCAGCCGGACAGGAGGGTGGTCCGGCCCGCGGACGACGGCCTCTCCCAGCTCACTGGGCCCGGCGGGCCGCGCCACGGCGCGCACGAGCACCTGCCTGTCTCCCACTGGCAGGCTCGCGCCGGGCACGCTGCCCGAGCTGCCCTCCAGCGCGCGCTGGAGCTCCGCCAGCGTCAGGCCCCGCTGGGCCAGCTTCACCGGGTCCGCGCGCACCTCCAGCGTCCGCCGCTGCCCGCCCCAGCTGTTCACCTCCACGACGCCCGGAACGCCCCGCAGCAGGGGGGCCACTCGGAGCTCCGCCAGCTCCATCAGCTCCGCGGGGGTGTGCTGGGGTGAGCTGAGGGTGAAGTGGAAGATCTCCCCCAGGCCACCGGTGAGCGGGCCGAGTTCGGGAGGCTCCACGCCGGGGGGCAGGGTGCTGGCCAGCGCGTTGAGCCGCTCCTGGACGCTCTGGCGCGCGCGGTAGGGCTCCACGCCCTCCTCGAAGACGGCCGTCACCGAGGAGATGCCATAGCGGGAGAGGCTGCGGTGCTCCACCAGCCCCGGCACCCCGCCGAGCGCCGTCTCCACGGGCCGGCTCACCCGTCGCTCCACCTCCTCGGGCGTCATTCCAGGGGCTCGGGTGAGGATGAGCACCTGGTTGGTGGTGATGTCGGGCAGCGCGTCCAGCTCCATCCTCAGCGCCAGGACCGCCGCGCCCACCACGAAGAGCCCTGTGAGTCCGAGCACCCAGCCGCGGTGCTTCACCGAGCCTTGGACCAGCCGTGCAATCATGGCGCGTCTCCCTGATCGAGGAGCCGGGCGGCGTCCGCGGCCACATGGTCCGTCTCGTGGAGCTCGCCGCGCACCAGCGCCTCCGCGCCGGAGGTGGTGAGCACCTGCACGGGCTGGCGGCGGTACCCCTCGGCCGTGCGGACGAGCACCGAGGCCTGGCCTCCCTCCAGCACCAGGGCTCTGGCGGGGATGCGCGTCGCCTCCGCCAGGGACTCCGCGCGGACCCGCACCGTGCCCTGCAGACCCGCGGGCAGCGTGAGGGGTTGCTCAGGCTCGAACCAGGCGGCCGTCGTGCCGTCCTGGGGATCCACCGCGGGGGCCCGGCTCACCAGGCGCACGGGGAGGGCGTCCACACCTGGGGCGGAGAACTCGAAGGAGGCACCCTCGGGGAGGGCGTGGGCGAGCCGCGCCTCGAGGCGGGCGCTGCCTTCACCCACCACGCGCACCAGCGCTCCGGAGGTGCTCTCCCGCGTCTCGCCGAGGATCACCTCCACCGAGGTGACGATGCCCTCCACGGGGCTGCGCAAGGCCACCGTCCCCCGCTGCGCCACGCTGGAGGCCGAGGAGGGCTCCTGCCCCGCGGCCCGGAGCAGCGCCAGCGCGCTCTGCTGCTCGGCGCGCGCCTCGGCCAGCCGGGCCTCGGCCTCGGCCAGATCGAACACGCGTGCCATGCCTTGTTGGTGGAGCTCCTGGAGCTGCGCCACCCTCCGGGAGTAGGCCTCCCGGCGCAGGGTGGCGGCCTCATAGTTGCCCGCGGCCTGCACCAGCTCGGGCATGAGCGCCTCGAGGAGCACCTCGCCTCGTTGCACGCGCTGACCCGGGCGGACGGCGATGCGGGTGATGGTGGCCCGGAAGGGGAAGCCCGCGGCGGCGGAGCTCTCTGGAGCGAGGAGGACCCGGGCGGGCGCCTCGGTGAGCGGCGCGCCGCGAGCGGGGCGGGGCTGGCTCCATGCGGTGCGGGCGCTGGAGGCGGTGGGTGGCGCCGCGGCAGGCACGGGCGGAGGCTGGGCGCAGCCCCAGGTTACTCCGAGGACGAGGCAGGAGAGGGAGAGACGGGAGCTCATGGGTGGGAACCTCCAGGGAGAGCGTCGATGAGGAGCCGGGTCTTCACGCGGGCCCAGGCGGCCTCGGCGCGGGCCTGACACAGGCGGATGTTCGCGGCGGCCAGCGCGCGGCGGGCCAGGATCACCTCGGGCACGGTGGCGTCACCGGCCTTGAAGAGCACGGCCTTGAGGCGAGCCGTCTCTTCGGTTGCGGGCAGGAGCTGCTGCTCCAGCGTCTCCAGCACCTCGCGCGAGTGCTCCAACTCGTGGAGGGTCTCCGCCAGCAGGGTGGTGGCCTGGGAGGTGGCTTCTTGGGCTGCGCCCTCGAGGCGCTCCGCGTTGGCGAGCAGCGGGCCTCGCTCGCGCTCTCCCCGATCGAAGAGGGGCGGAGAGAGGGTGAGGGTGGTCAGGCCGCCCCAGGCTCCGTCGTACTCCCGCAGGGCGGAGAGGCCCACGTGGAGCTGGAGCCCTCGGGCGGCGCGGAGCTCCTCCGCGCGTGTCCGCTCCGCCTGGGCGCTCAGGGTCTGAGTCACGGGCTCGGGCAGCTCCGCGGCGCGAGAGAGCAGGGCCGTCAGTCGCTCGGCGGGGGGCAGCTCCACCTGGGGGAGCGGGCCGTTGGCATGGAGGGAACGGCTCGGGGTGTGGCCGATCAACCGCGCCAGGGCCATCCACCGCCCGGCCACGAGGCCGTCCGTATCAATCGCTGCCAGCTTCGCCTCGGCGAGGTAGGCGCTGGCCTCGGCGGTCTCCAGGCGGGTCGCGGCGCCGAGCGAGGCGGAGGCTTCCACAGCGGCGCGGAAGGTCTCCGCCAGCGTCACCTCATGGGCAGCCTGCTCCGCGCTCTGCTCCGCGGCCCAGAGGAGCAGCCAGGCCTCGGCGATGGCGAGCTGGCGTGAGAGCAGGAGGGCGCGGGCCTCGGCGGAGAGCGCGGCTGTCTCGGCGCGGAGGGAGGCGGCGCGGCCCCCGGCATGTCCCGAGAGGTTGAAGGCCTGACCCAGGCCGAGGCGCAGGTCAGGGCCGGTGCCGGGGGGGCCTCGGCGCAGGCCCGTCTCGAGGGTGAGCTGAGGGCTGCTGGTGAGCGGAGAGAGACGCGCCTCGACGGAGCGCAAGGTCTCGGCGGCGCGCGAGGCGCTTGCCGGGCCAGAGGTCCGTGCGGCGCGAGCGAGGGACTCCTCGAAGGAGAGCGACTCAGGAGGAGTCGTGGCGAGCAGGTAGGCAACGAGGGTGACGACCATGGCCGCACCCTACGGAGTCCGCCTCCCCCCTGCTTGAGAGCACTCTGAGCGTTTTCTCAGAGATGGCGGTGCGCCCCAATTGCCTGGCTGGCTACGCGTCAAGCCGACGGACGCCTGGGAAGCCTGAAGATCCGGCGATGAAGCGAGAAGCGGATGAGGTCGTGTCGGTCACATCCGACAAGACCGCCATCTCTCTCATCAAGGACTCGGGGAGCGGGGGGCTCGGGGAGGACAATATGTGCGGTGTCGTGAAGAAGGCTGTGTCCAAGCGGCTCCTTCGTCTCGTTGCCAGCGGCTGCGTGGTGTTCCTCGCCTCGCTCTTCGCCACATCCCAGGCCATGGCCGAACCGCCCGATGCCAGGATGTCGCTCATCCGTGGCACGCTCCTCATCGGCAAGTTCCGTACGCAGCGCGAATTGAACGCGATCTCATGGGAGGATCAGCGCAACACGCTCATCACCGAGCTCGCCGGACGCACGCGCGACGATGTCCGTTTCTATCAGGCGCTGAACGATGCGGACCTTGCGGGAGCCGGAGCGCTTCTGGTGTATCTGCGCGAGACGTCAAGCCGGACCGATGCCCAGCTCAAGACGATGAGCGCCGACGACATGCGCAACACGGTCATTGTCGAGGTCGGCGCTCAGACGGGCCGCGGAAGAGATCTGCAGGCCCTCAGCAACCTGCAGCTCATCCACCTCGTGATGGGCCCCGAGCGCTCGTTCATCCGGGGCGTGCTGTTGGTGGGAAAGTTCCGCACTCAGCGGGAGCTCAACGCCATGTCGGGAGAGGATCAGCGCAACACGTTGATCACCGAGCTGGTGGCCCGAACGCGTGACAACCTCGCCTTCTACCAGGGACTCAACGACAGGGACCTGGCGGGGACCGGAGCGCTGCTCGTCTATCTTCGCGGAACCGGAAGCCGCACCGACGCGCAGATCAAGACGATGAGCGCCGACGGTATGCGCAACACCGTCATCGTCGAGATGCACGAGCAGGTCCACCGGAGCGACCTGCAGAGCCTCACCAACATGCAGCTGGCGCTGACCGCCCTCGGTTCGCATGAAGTCCGCAGCCCCGACAGCCTTCCCGAGCCTCAACGGCCGGGACAGCACACGCTGATCCTGCGGGCCGACCGGGTCTTCACCTGGAGCACCTTCCGGCGCTTCAGCGACGTGCCCGTCCTCGGCCCCTTCATTGGCCGCGGTACGGATTGTTCCCACGGCTGGAATCCGGAAACGCTCTTGATGGGGAGCGGCGAGTCGCTCGCCGCCGTTACCGGTTGGGGGCAGGTGGAAGGCAATGGACACCCGGGCGCCTCCTCCGATCGATGCGTGTCCTGGGTCGAGCAGCTGACGCTCAACTTCGACACCCGGCCGTTCGACACCCTTCCCAGGAAGACGCTCGATCGCGCCGTTCTCGCCTATCGCGAGCAGGCCGCTTCGAGATGTGTCACCGTGATCTACACACAGGGCGGATTCCTGGCCGACTCGCTCCCATGCTGGACGGACGGAGACGCCAATCCGGAGTTCAAGCCCAACGGCTGTGTCTCGTTGCGGGTGCCGAACGAAGACTGGGTGCGGAGTCCCCCCAACCGTGCGATCGGATGGTTCGACTCCAATTTCGGCGTTGGCAAGAGCGGGCCGTCGTCCTGGGACGTGACCGGCCTGTTCCGCGGCCGCCACATGCCCGGCCTGGGTCAGCCGGACATGGGGGTCGGATACATGTTGATCGGAGATCCACTGACCGTCAGCAACCTGAACGCGGACGACAACACGAGATGCACGTCCGTCCTGTCCGATATCCGGCTCGAGGTCACCTACACCATCCCGCCCATCCAGGCCGAGTACGACGTGGACGTGCATTGACGTCGACGGCTTCCCCCGGGTCTCCATTCCACGGCTGAGGCGCTCAGGCGGGCGGGCGGCTCACCAGCTCGACGAAGAGCCATGGGTGGTCGGAGATCATGCGCTCCGGGTCCCAGGGAGCCCGGAGCTCCATCTGGGACACCTGGTACGGGCCCCGGAAGAAGAGGTGGTCCAGCGGGTCCGAGTCCCAGGTGTTGGGATCGGGGCGCTCGTCGGCGGCATAGAAGAGCCCGCTGGACTCCTTGAACCGGGCGAACTGAGGATCCTGAGACGGACGCGCGTTCAAGTCACCGCCGAAGATCACCGGGAGTTGGGGGTCCAGGCTCCGGAGCATGGCGCTGGCCTGATCATGCCCCGCCGCGTTGTCCGAGCGCTCGTGCGCGTCGAAGCGAGTGGAAAAGACCCGGTGGTCCACACCCTCGACGGTGAAGGTGACTTCCAGCGTCGCGTAGGCCGTGGCCCGGGTACCCCGCATCACCGGGTGTATCCGGGGGCTCTTCAGGGGGTAGCGCGAGAGCACGGAGACGCCCTTGTACCCGGTCAACCCGGTGCGCACGGTCTTGCCGAACATGTAATGGGGCAGCCCGGTCCACTGCGAGAGCCGCTGTGTCTGATCGAGGCGGCCCGCCCAGAAGGAATGCGGCTTCCTCACCTCGCTCAGCAGCACCAGATCCGGGTTCTTCGAGCGGATCTGATCCACGAGTTGGGGCAACAGACTGTCCATGCGAAGCGCGCCCGTCAGGGAGGCTTCGGCGATGTTCCAGCACATGATCTTCAGGCGTACAGCCATGAGAGCTTCCTTCCTCCTGAGCAAGACTGAGCCCACCCTGGCGTGGGAGCATCCCACACTCTCTCAGTCAGGGATGCATGCGTTCGCGCTGTTGCAGACGTAACCGGGCGCGCATTCCAGCTCACCCCCTCGGCAGTAGGATTCGCATTCTCCCACTTCGACGAGACACACGTAACCCTCGCAGCTGGGATCTCCGCGGGTGGTGCACTTCCGGACGCATGTGTTCGTGTCGCCGCGACAGTAGAACCCCTCGGCGCAGGGGCCCAACGCGCAATCCGGAGCGCATTTCCCCTTCACACACGCATAGCCGCCGCACCGCGCCGCCGCCGTGTCCTGGGTGCACTCCGTGCCCACGCAGAACCCCGCTTCACAGACATGGCCCGTCGTGCACTCGGCGGTGCTCGTGCACATCGTCCGACAGGTTCCATAGCGGGAATCGCACGTGTAGGGCGCACAGAGCTCCACCGAACAGCCCGGGGCCTCCTCCGGCCCACCGTCCCCCGGCTCGCGCGAGGAGGGGGACGGCCCGCCCGCCCCACATCCCGCGAGCACGCCGAGCATCAGGGCGAGTGACCACAAGGGCGCTGCAGGCATGGCGGCTCTCCGGCCAGGGACGGTGAGGGGGAGGTGCCCGCGCGCGGCTCGCGGGCGCCACGGCTCAAGGCAGGCTGTAGAGCACCCCAAACGGCGGAGAGGCGCCGCTGTCCGTGGGGAATGACGGCGGGGGCAGACCTCCAACGGTGTCGAGCCACCCCATCGCACCTTGATCCTCATGCTCGAGGATGTGGCAGTGCATGATGGTGCGCCCCTCGTAGACGGAGCTCGTGGCGGCGTTCAGGTCGAAGCGCACCGAGCAGGACGACGTCAACGTGTCGTAGTACTCGCCGTTCTCGAAGGAGCCCGAGCAGTTCTGCGCCTGGAAGTGGTAGACGTGCAGATGGAAGGGGTGTTGCGTATTCCCCGAGACGTTCCACTGCTGCACCTTCGTGGCGGGCAGGGTGAAGGTCGGCACGTCATGGTCGAACGCCTTGCCGTTGAGGGTGCGGGCGCCCATGCGGACATCCGCGACATTCAACGCGGAGCTGGCGACACCGCGCAGATCGCGCAGGTAGGCCGGGCGGATCGCCGACCAGGTGGAGCCGCTGCTGCCCTCGCTGTACGGGCCCACGGCCGTGTTGCCAGCCCCGTTCACGTAGATGTTCGCGACGGTGGCACCGTTGATGGTGATGACCGAGTCGTTGGTGCAACGCACCGCGAGGTCGGCGCGTGAAGCACCCGTGAGGCTGAGGGAGCGGGTCGAGAGCACCTTGGGAGCCGTCGTGCGCCAGACACCGTCACGCGCGAGCAACGCGACCTCGCAGTTGGGGCCGACACCCACGGTCTTCTCCGTCGCGGACCTGTCCGCGAGCAGGACGCGCCAGTGCTGCCACTCGTTCGCTGGAGCGCAGAAGGCGCCCTGCACCAAGCCGTTGACGGTCCAGGTCGGGCTCAACGTTCCGCTCAGCAACGTGTCCCCGCCGGTGCCGGCCGCGCTGCGATCAAGGTAGGCAATCACGAGCTGGCGCTCGGTCATGGCGGCGACGTTCGCGGGGATTCCGTCGCTGCTGTCGTCGATGATGATCTGGCCAAAGGCCCCTCCGGAGACCTGAAGATAGGTCGAGCCATGGTGGTGCGCGTGGTACCAGTAGGTGCCGCCCATGTGGTTGGCCGGGATGTCGTACACGAAGTCGCCGCCGAAGCCCCCCTCGAAGGAACGGGTGACATCATCGCTGGGGGACTCGCCCGAGATGTGCAGTCCGTGAGTATGGACGTTGCTGACGTTCGGGTCCTTGAACACGTTCATGGCCGTGCTGGCCGGTGCGTACGGCAACCTGTTGTGGAAGCTCAGCACGTACTTGTTGCCGGGCTGCATCTGGAGGGTCGGGCCCGGAATCGAGGGGGCGGTGCCGGCCTGCCGGTACGCGCGCGTGGTGAGCGTCTGGCCACCGATGAGGAACGTCGCCTCGCCCATCTCCAGCGTGCCGCTGTAGTAGGCCGCCGGGTTGGTGTCCGACGGGGCGTGGTAGGTCCACTGGAACTGGGGCGGATCGGTGATCACGTTCGTCGCCGGGCACACGGTGAGGGCCCCGGAGCCGCGGCCCTCCAGCCCCTGGCTTTCGGGGTTGCAGGCGGCCAGGCAGAGCGTACCGAGAATCGCGAGGGTGCCCCTACGCGCCGCCACTTTCAGCACTGGACTTCGTTTCATGTTCAGCTCTCCGTCTACCAGCAGGGGCCTGGCAGGCCATTGGGACAGGTGGTGCTCGCGTCGGTCCTCGCGCCGTCCAGGATCGCGTCCGTCAGCACGGCGTTCGGCAGCCGGGTGCCTTCGAGGCTCGCGCCGGTCAGGTTGGCGCCGGTCAGGTCCACGCTCGTCAGGTTCGCGCCAGCCACGTTCGCGCCCGCGAGGCTTGTATGGATCAGCACCGCCTTGAACAGGTCGGCACCCACGAGGCTCGCACCCGTCAGGTCAGCGGTGCTCAGGTTCGAGCGGCGCATGCTCGTGCCGTCCAGATTCGCTCCGGCCAGCCGGCACTCTCGAAGGTCGGGGTTCAGCTCGCGCCAGTTGCCGGCATCGCACGGCTCGGTCGCCACGTCTCGCGGCGCCTCGTCATGCTGCGCGGGGTCATCCACCTGGCCGTGATCGTGTGAGCCGTCCCCAAGCTCGCCGCCGGGACCACAGGCCCCCAGCGCCAGTGCCAGCACGACGGCGTACGGCTGCATGGGGTTCTTTGGTTTCACCATGAGTAAAATAGGGTGGCATGGCTGGAAAATAATGCCAAGGCTGAGCTTCATACCCGAAAGGGCAGGATTGACAGGCCGCGGACATTGACGGCGCGGCGAACTGAGCAAGACTCCGGGTGCTGACTGGGATGCAAATCGGGGGGGGCCCGGACATGGTCCAGCCGTTGTTGATGCCGACTCAGCGAGTGCTACAGGAGTACGAGCCGCTGCTGCGGAGCACGGGCCTCTTCGGCGAGGTGAGCGCAGAGGAGTCCCAGCGCATCCTCGAGAACGCCCGCCTCGAGCGATTTGCCCCCGGCTCGGTCATCGTCCGCGAAGGCGATCCGGGCGACGCCCTCTACGTCATCATCCACGGCTCTGCCCAGGTCTACTCGGCGGGGCCCGATGGCGGTGAGGTCATCCTGGACAAGATGCACGCCGGAGCGAGCTTTGGCGAGCAGGCGCTGCTGCCCGGCGGGTCCCAGCGGCGCAACGCCAGCGTCCGGGCCCATACGGACTGCAGCGTCCTGAGGGTGGCGCGGGAGGACTTCCAGCGCGTGCTCTCGCAGGACAACGCGCTCAAGAACACCCTGCGCGTGAAGGGCGAGAGCGAGCTGCTCAAGCGGATGCTCCAGCAGTCGGCCCTCTTTGCCTCGGTCCCCCTGGAGGAGCTCAAGCACGGCCTGTACCGCGAGGAGACCTACCAGGACCAGCAGATCGTCTTCCGCGAGGGAGCTCCCGGCGACAGGTTCTTCCACATCGTCTCGGGCAATGTGGCCGTCTACAAGCAGGAGGAGGGCTCGCCCAAGCTCCTGGTGCGGCTGGGGCCCGGCCAGGGCTTTGGGGAGATGGCGCTGCTGCAACAACGGCCGCGCTCGGCCACGGTGATCGCGCAGGGCGAGCTGAAGGTCCTGGCCATTGACGGCCAGAAGTTCGTCCAGCTCTACGAGCGCACGCCCGAGCTGCGCCAGCACGTGCAGACGCTCCAGAAGGTCTACACGGTGCGAGGCCGCGGCTTCGTCACGCAGCACAGCGGCCGCTTCATGGACATGGACGCCGTCACCACCATCTACCACCTGCTCGACGGCACCACGGCGATCGGCTCGCAGGTGGTGGGGCGCAACCTCTACAACATGCGCTTGAACGTGCCCGGGGCGGAGGCCGCGCAGAGCGTCGTCTTCGACGCACCGGACGGCACGGGACACCGCGAGCTGCAGATCCTCGATGGGACGCTCGTCGGGTTGACGGTGCAGGGGCTGTGGCCCGAGCTGGCCGAGGCCCACAGCCGGGTGCTCGCGCGCAGTGAGCTCTCGCCCGAGATCCTCGAGGAGTTCCGCCGCAGCGGCACGCTGGGGCTGCTGAAGACGCCGCAGCTCATCGACCCGCGGCAGATCATCTGCAACTGCCTGCAGCTGGACCTCGGGGCGCTGCGTGAGGTGGCTCGCGAGCGCAACTGCCGCAGCAGGGTGGAGCTGTCCGAGTGCGCCGGCGCGGGCACCGTCTGCGGGGCGTGCCGCGGCTGGCTGCAGGAGATCGTGGGGCAGGCCGCGTGGATCCCTGTGCTCGTCTCACAGGTGCTGCCCGCCGCGGATGGCGTCCGCTCGTTCCGCTTCGTGCCGCAGGAGGGCCAGTTCAAGCCTGCGCTGCCCGCCCAGCACGTGGTGGTGCAGGCCCTCATCGGAGGCAAGTGGGTTCAGCGCCCGTACACCATCACCTCGCCGGCCGATGAGACGGGCTACCGGGAGATCACCGTCAAGCGGGAGCCACAGGGCTACTTCTCCAGCTGGCTGTTCGAGAAGCTCGACGAGAAGACACCGCTGCGCCTGTCGGATGCCCAGGGCGACTTCTACGCGGACCCGCAGCGGGCCACTCCGGTGGTCTGCCTGGTTGCGGGAATCGGCATGACCCCGGCGCTGGCCATCTGCCGTTCGTTCCTGCGGCGCGGCGACAAGCGGCCGCTCCACATCGACTACTGCGTCTCCAACGATAAGCAGCTGGCCTACGTGAACGAGCTGCGGGAGGCAGCGGCCCAGAACCCCCACATTCAGCTGCGCGTGCGCGTCTCGCGAAGGGAAGGGCGCATCCACCGCTCAGACGTGCGGCAGCTCCTGGAGCGCTACCCGGACGCGGACTTCTACCTCTGCGGTCCGAGCGCCTACCAGAAGGCGGTGGAGTCCTACCTGCGCGAGGCGAAGGTCGCGCCCGCGCGGATTCACGTGGAGGAGTTCACGCCCGTCGGGGACAAGCCGAGCACGGAGGTGGCGGAGGAGGCCTCCGACCGCCGGTTCGCCCTGGCCGGGATGGCGCTGCTGGCCGCGTTCTTCCTCCAGCACCTGCTGGGCCTCTCGTGGGGCCCGTTGAGCCGGTGGCAGGCGCAGGAGAGCTATCAGCGGTGGAGCGGCCTGGGGCTGGCGCTCTTCATGGCGTACCAGTGGTACTTCCCCCTCCTGCGCTTCCAGAGCCGGCTGAGGGAGTCGGCGCGGCAGTTCCAGCTGCACAAGCGCATCGGCCTGCTGGCACCGCTGGTCTACTTCTTCCACACCACCCACCTCGGGTACGGCTTCCTCTTCTTCCTGAGCGGCGTCTTCTTCGCCAACCTCGCGTTGGGGTCCGCCAGTCCTGGCGGGATCTCCCATCCGGACACCCGGCGGCGCTACGCCTTCTCCTGGATCATCGCGCACGTACTCCTGTCCGTTCTGACCCTCGGCCTCATGGTGCTGCATGTGTACATCGCGTTCAGCTACCAGCCGTAAGGGCGGTGGAGGAGGGGGGCTCTGATGAAGAAGGAATCCATCATCGGCTATTCCATCGGGTCGGCCCTCGGCGTGGTGGCGCTGGGGCTGCTGGTCCTCCCGGTCAGCAAGCCGCTGCTCGCCGCCGGGCCCATGAATACGGGCCACGAGAGCCTCAGCTGCGAGTCATGCCACAAGCCAGCGGAGGGGACGATGCGCCAGCAGCTCCAGGCGAACGTCAAGCACGCGCTGGGGCTGCGCTCGTCCGACGTGGACTTCGTGCGCCGCGCGGTGGGCAACGAGGCCTGCCTCGACTGTCACGCGCGGCCCAAGGACGTGCACCCGGTGTCGCGCTTCCTGGAGCCGCGCTTCGCCGAGGCGCGGACCGAGCTGGGGCCACAGCTGTGCGGCTCGTGCCACCGCGAGCACGAGGGCCGGCGGGTCACGGTGGGTGAGGCGACGTTCTGCCGCCACTGCCACCAGGACGTGAAGCTCGCCAAGGAGCCCATCACGGTGTCCCACCAGGAGCTGGCGTCCCGGGGCGACTGGCAGAGCTGCCTGGGGTGCCACGACTTCCACGGCAACCATGTGATGAAGCTCAAGACCTCGGTGGCCGAAGCGCTCCCTCCTGAGTACGTGCTGCGCTACTTCCAGGGCGGGCCCTCCCCCTATTCCCGCGAGAAGCTCTCCCCCACAAGGAACCCCGCGCCATGAAGCGAGTGCCTTTCTCCCTCATCCTTGTGTCGGCCCTCATCACGCTGGCCATCTACCTGTTCGTGAGCGCGCCGCCACCGCTCCCGGAGGCCGGGGCTCGGGTGGGGCGGACGATCCCCATCAACGATGTGCTCACCCTGGTCGCGGCCGAGAACGACATCGCGCGGGCGCTGTACACGAACGACATCGTGGGCGCCGGCAAGAAGGTGGGCATCGCCTTCGACGAGAAGTGGCGCGAGCCGGACGTGCAGGCGGGGCCACTGCCCGCCCTGTTCCTGCGCGAGTCCGCCATGAGCCTGGAGAAGAGCCCGGTGCGGCTCTCGCTGTTCCTCGGCTCGGACTTCCCGATCAGCTCGTCCAACCTCTTCAAGGGCAAGCAGCAGGACGTGTTCCAGAAGATCCGCCAGACGCAGAAGCCGGAGTTCTTCTTCGCGGAGGACACCCAGCTCTACACCGCGATGTTCCCCGACTACGCCTCGGTCCAGGGCTGCGTGGACTGCCACAACGCGCACGGGGACAGCCCCAAGAAGGACTGGAAGCTGAAGGACATGATGGGGGCCACCACCTGGGCGTATCCCTCCAAGGAGGTGACCTACGAGGAGGCCGTGCAGATCCTCGGGGCCGTCCGCCAGGGCTTCCGGGAGGCGTACGAGAAGTTCCTGGCGAAGACGAAGACCTTCTCCAACCCTCCGGAGATCGGGGACCGCTGGCCCAAGGAGGGCTACTACCTGCCGAGCTCCGAGGTGTTCCTGGCGGAGTTCTCCCGCCGCTCGTCGGGCGGGACGGTGCAGCGGCTGCTGGTGATGGCGCAGCCGGCTGCACCGAGCTCCCGTGGCCCGGACGCGTCGGCATCCCGGCCACGGGACTGAGGGCGCGGCTGTCTCTCGGCCCGCGCCTCGCGCACTCCCAATTCAGGGCTGCGGCGCATTCACCGCGGAGATGAACTGATCGGCCGCCTGGCGCGCGGCCTCGGCCGTGATCTCTTCGATCCAGCCGTTGATCCGCTCATCACTCGCGTCCACCAGGCCCTTCTCCGTGAACATGTCGGCGTTGTCCGTGCCGGACGCGCCCTTCCACGCCGGGTCGAACCGGGCCAGGGTCCGGTTGCTCCAGAGCTCCTTGCGCTCGGGCGTGTAGATGACCTGGGTCCGGATTCCCGCGAACCACTCGGGCTTGCCCTGGGGCGTGCGCTCCACCCCCACCGTGTAGAGGCGGACCTGGATCTCCGTGTCCACGTTCGCCGGGTTCGCCGACACGGAGAACGGCAGCCCCTTGTCCGTCCGGCCGATGAAGGCCTCCTGGAGCTTCGGCGCGATCTCCCGGCGGTTCGCCGCGCCCTTCACCTTGGCGAACACCTGCGTCCCGCTGACGCCGCTGTCGACGTCCACCGTGAGCGTGTTGCCCTGGGCCTTCACCACGTCGTTGCCGAGCCGGTAGATGACTCCGCTGGCCGAGTCCACGTACGCGGAGACGCGGGCCTCGTGGAGCTTCGTCTTGTACTCGGGCAGCGCGTGGTGCGAGCAGGCCGCGAGGGTCAGCAGGAGGAGGGCAGGAACGAACTTGCGCATCGGTGTGAACTCCTTCGAGGGTGTGTGGTACCTCTTAGGACGGCCACCCCCAGAATTCTTACCTATGGCGCGATAATGGCCTCCATGACGTGGGTCCAGAGCTCTCGGCTGCGACGCTTCTTCCTGCACCCGCTCACGCGGCTGGGGCTGACGCTCCTGGGGGCGCTTGCGCTTGCGATGCTGCTCTTCATCCTCACCGCCGGCATGACGATGCCGATGGGCTGGCGGGGCCGCCAGCTCCTCTCCGCCATCCTGAATGCCACGGCGGCGCTCGCGGCGCTGCTGGGCGTGGGCCGCTACCTGGAGCACCGTGGCCCCTCGGAGCTTGGCCTCGGGCTGCGGGGGGCGGGGCGCCACTTGGGCTGGGGCGCGGTGCTGGGGGCGGGGTTGATGGGCACGGTGGCCGCGGTGCTGACCCTGCCGGGCTGGCTCCAGTGGGTGGATGGGCCTCCGGACACGCTGCGGGAGCATGGACGTGAGATGCTTGTGTGGTTGGCGATCTTCGTCTTCGCGGGCCTCTTCGAGGAGGTGCTCTTCCGGGGCGTCTTCTTCCGGTTGCTCGAGGAGTGGCTGGGCTCGGGGGCGGCGCTCGGGGTGAGTAGCGCCCTCTTCGGGCTGCTCCACATCGGCAATGACAACGGCACCGGGCTCACCTCCGCGGCCATCGCACTGGAGGCGGGGGTGCTGCTGAGCGGCTGCTACATGCTCAGTCGCTCGCTGTGGTTGCCCGTGGGCCTGCACGTGGCATGGAACTGCACGCAGGGGGTGCTGCTCGGGTTGCCCGTCTCGGGTGCCACCGTGCACGGCGTGTTCAAGGGCCGCCTGGTGGGGCCGGAGTTCTGGACGGGCGGGGCCTTCGGACCGGAGGCCAGCGCCTTGTCGATTCTGCTCAACACCCTCGTTGGCGTGGCGCTGGTGGTGGCTGCGGCCCGCCGGGGTCAGTGGCGTTCGTTCCGATCACGACAGGGATCCCAGGAGGAGAGGGGAAGCGCGTCTACGTCCCCGTCGGAGTGAGTTCTGGAGAGGGCGCGAGCTGGGCCTGCTCTGCCCCGCGCCTCGCCTCGAGCAGGGTGACGAACTCGTCACTCACGGTGTGCTCTTGGCCGTTCCATAGCACTCTCCAGTACGGGTCCTTCAGCACGGCGCAGAGAAGGGGGGCTTGCTCCTGGGCGGCCTCGCCCATGGCTCTCAGCGCCCGCACCGCGACAAAGCGGACATTGTCGTTCCCTGGTGCCATTCTGGCAGCACGTCGGAGCCCAGTGCTAGAGGACGGCCCTGCTCATATGGGGCGTGGAGGTGGAGGGACGGGATGGGGCGGGCGGCGGTGGACAGGCAGGGGTATGGCAATGAGGCCGAGGCGGCGGCGGTGCGCTTCCTGGAGGCGCGGGGCTACCGCATCCGCGCGCGCAACTTCCGGTGCCGCTACGGAGAGCTGGACATCGTGGCCGAGCACGGGGACACCGTCTGCTTCGTGGAGGTGCGGATGCGCTCCACGGCGGTCTGGGGAGACCCCTCGCTCACGGTGTCCTTTGCCAAGCAGCGTCGCGTGGTGAAAGCGGCGCTGCACTACCTCTTCGCGTATGACCTGCGCGAGAGGATGATGCGCTTCGATGTCATCTCCGTGGTAGGCCACGGCGAGAAGGCCACCGTGGAGCACCTTCCGAACGCCTTCGACGCGGGGATGTAAAGCATGGCCGGGACGCTCTATCTCGTCGCTACACCCATCGGGAACCTGGGGGACATCACCTCCCGGGCCGTGGAGACCTTGCGGCGCGTCGCCTTCGTCGCGTGCGAGGACACGCGGCACTCGCGCGTGCTGCTGGAGCACTTCGGCCTCGCCCCGGAGACTGTCAGCCTGCCCGCCTTCGCCGAGGGCCAGCGCGCCGGGCGCATCCTCGATCGGATCGCCGCCGGCGAGGACTGTGCCCTCATCACCGACGCCGGCAGCCCCGGCATCAGCGATCCGGGAGAGCGGCTCGTGGCCGAAGCCCTCGAGCGGGGAGTCACCGTGGTCCCCGTCCCGGGCGCCACGGCCCTCATCGCCGCGCTGAGCGCGTCCGGGCTGCCCACGGGCCGCTTCCACTTCCTGGGCTTCCTGCCGCGCAAGGGCCCCGAGCGCCGCGTCATGCTGGAGGAGGTGGCACAGCTCTCGGCCACGCTCGTGCTCTACGAGTCCCCGCGCCGGCTGGCGGAGACGCTGGTGGATCTCCAGGAGGCCTGGGGCGATCGCCGGGCCTGCGTCGCGCGGGAGCTCACCAAGCTGCACGAGGAGTTCGTCCGCGGGCCGCTCTCGGAGCTGGCGGCGCGCTACGCGGCAGAGGAGCCCCGGGGTGAGGTGGTCGTGCTCGTGGAGGGGCGCACCGGCGAGCGCCGCTGGTCCGAGGAGGAGCTGCGGCGGGCGCTGGAGGAGGGGCTGGCGCGCGGCGAGAAGCTCAAGGCGCTGAGCACCGAGCTGGCCCGCCGCGCGGGCTGGGCCGGACAGGAGGTCTACCGCCTGGGGCTCAGCCTCAAGCGGTGAGCCCGCCTCAGAACGCGAACGCCGCGGACAGATCCAACCGGAACGTCGTGCTCTCCACCGCCCGGAAGCGCCGCGACACCAGGTCCGTGCGGAAGTCGAAGTTCGGGTTGATGTTCGGGTTGTTCGCCGGGTCGATCACCTCCACACCGCCCTGATTCACGGTGTTGATCTCCGACGGCTTCACGCCCAGGCTCTCGTTGGTGAGCGTGTGGTCCGTGTTGTAGAGGAACATGCCCGAGGCGCGCAGGGTGAAGGCCTCTCCCGCGCTCGCGGTGGCGCCGAACTGGCCGCCCACCTGGAAGTACTCCTGGGTGGCCAGCAGCTTGCCCAGCGCCGCGCTCAGCTCGTTGTAGTAGCGGCCCTCGCCCACGTAGGTGCCAATGGCGCGGATGTCGAGCGCGAACTTCTGGGCCTTGGTCTTGTCGCTGAACGCGGTGAACTCGGCACCCGTCTGGAAGCCCGCCACGCTCGGGGCCTGGATGCCCGTCTCCTTGCGGCTCCACGGGCCCGTGAAGCAGTTGCCCGGCACGCCCAGCGAGTCCCGGTTGAAGCAGTTCGAGTAGATGCCCGGGCCCTGCACCGGCACCGTGTAGTGCACCTTGAAGTACGGCTCGGCCACGCCCATCTTCCGCGAGAAGGCCGTATAGAGGGTGTACTTGTGGACCTTGTCCCCCACGTTGCCGCGCTCGTCGCCGGTGTTGTCCTGGCTCGGATCGCGCTGCTTGGAGGTGGGCGCCTCGTAGTCGATGCCGACGATCCACATCGGCTTGGTGTCGTCCCGCTCCTGGTTGAAGAAGGCGTAGGCCATGCCGAAGTGCATGTTGCCCAGGCCGCCGCGCTTGTGCGTGGAGGGGATGGTGAAGAGGGACCGCGCGCCGACTCCCGTGGACAGGCAGTTGGGGTCCGTCAGGGTGCCGTTCGGGTTCAGGCAGTTGTTGACGACGCCGGAGTTCTCGTTGTTCGTCGTGGAGACGAAGGCGTAGCCATCGTTCTGCTGGAGGATCAGCGGCATCCCGAAGGAGAACTCCAGATCCTTATAGAGGCCGAGCGCCAGGTTCATGTCGAGCCGCGTGTCGGAGCCCCGGTGCCAGACCTCGGGCTGCTCGATGAGCCCCTGGGAGCCAGTGAGCCGCTCGCGGACGATCTTCGTGTGCGTCTGCGTCCGCTTGAAGCGAACGTCGAGGAAGAGATCGAACGGATCCTCCTCATCGAACGAGGACGCGATGCGGGTGACCTCCGCGGCGTGGACGGCCAGCGGTGCGCCGAGCAGTAGCGCGGCGAGAACGGCGCGAAGCCTGAACATCCGACCTCCGAAGAACCCTTTGGGGCTCTCAGGGCCCGCGGATGCCAGCAGCCCCCCTCTGGACTGCGGACTGCGGTGGCCTAACCCCTGAGAACTGTTGAGAAATTACCAGGGACGCTAGCCGTCATGTGCAGGGGTGTCAAGAAATGGGTGGGTTCAGTTTCCGGCCACCGGAGGGCTGAGCAGCGAGTCCAGCCGGCGGATCTCCACCTCGAGGGCGGGACGCTGCTCGGCGGACAGGGCGCGCCGGAACGTGCGGTGGCTGTCGAAGGGATCCACCACGCGATCGTCCTGGGTCATGAGCTGGTAGTGCAGGTGCGGCGCGAAGGAGCGGCCGCTGTTGCCGCTCTGCGCGAGCACCTGGCCGGTGGAGAAGCGCGCACCGGGCTGGAGGCTCCTGGGCAGCTCCGAGAGGTGGAGGAAGAGCGCGCGCCGCCGCTTGCCGCCGAGCTCCTCCAGCTCCAGGCAGTTGCCGTTGCCGCTGAAGTTCCAGTTCTTGCGCTTGATGACGCCGGTGAAGGGGGCCTTCACGGGGGAGCCCACGGCGGCCTTGAAGTCCACGCCCTTGTGGCCGCGGCCGTCGCGCAGCAGGGACGTCACCTGCTCGAAGTCGTCCATCGGTGCGTTCTCCAGGCGCTCCTCCAGCTCCTCCGAGGTGGGCAGGAAGTAGCGGGCGTAGCCGTCCCCCTGGGCCTGGAAGCGGTAGGCGCGGTGCGTCTGGCCGGTCTTGCCGCTGACGAAGCGCACGGCGTGGACGAGTGGCTCCTCACCCGGGCGGGGCTGGTAGAGCACGTCCAGGGTGTCGCCGCGGAGGATCTCATTGGGCACCCGCACCCACCACACCAGGGTGCGCGTCACCACCTGCGCCAGCGCGGGCCCCACGGTGGCATCCGTGGCCTGGACGAGTGCCGTCTCCAGCGGCCCATCGATCTTCACCGAGGCGCGAGACAGGCCCGCCGCGGTGAGGGGATCCACCGGCGCCGGGGGTGGAGTGGGGGCCGCGGCGGTGGCCGGGCCCGCGTCCTGAGGCGTGGCCTCGGTGACGGTGACGGGGGGCTTCTGGAAGGGAAGGGCGCCCGGGTGCTGCTTCCACCACCACGCGCCGCCCGCCGCCCCGCCCAGGAGCAGCGAGACGAAGACGACCGAGCCGAACCGGCTGCGCTTCGGGGGTTCACCTAGAGTGGGAAGAGACGGCCGCATTTAGGCTCCCTGAGGTCGAGCGGTACGCGGGGCCGAAACCGCCGCGGTCGCGGCGTTATTTCGGGTTCATTCGTCCGAGGGCTCGTCCTTGCCTGAGCCCTCGTCCTTTCCTTCGTCCTTGCCCTCGGGGGCAGTGTCGCGAAGGCCAAACTCCTTCATCTTCGTCTGGAGCGACTTGCGGCTGATCTGCAGCAGCTTGGCCGCTCGGGTGACGTTGCCGCCGGTCTCCTCGAGGGCCTTGGTGATGAGGTCCTTCTCGAGCTCCGCCGCCTTCATGCGGATGATGTCCTTGAGCCCCGCCTCGCCGGTGGGTGCCTCCACCGCCGAGGGGCTGGCAAGCGAGCCCGGCTGCGCGCCCCCGCCTTGACGGACGGGCTCCGGCAGATCCTTGGCGGTGATGAGCGGGCCGTCCGCGAAGAGCAGCACGCGCTCGATGAGGTTCTCCAGCTCGCGGATGTTGCCGGGCCAGCTGTAGGCCTGCAGCAGCGCCAGGGCATCGTCGGCGATGGCCTCGATCTTCTTGTTCAGCCGGCGGTTGTACTTGTCGACGAAGTACCGCGCGAGCATGGGGATGTCGCTGCGGCGCTCGCGCAGGGCGGGCAGCACGATGGGCACCACCGCCAGCCGGTAGTACAGATCCTTGCGGAAGCGCCCCGCCTCGATCTCCGCCTGCAGCTCCTTGTTGGTGGCGGCCACCAGGCGCACGTCCACGCGGGTGGTCTTGATGCCGCCCACGCGCTCGAACTCGCTCTCCTGGAGCGCGCGCAGCAGCTTCACCTGCATCTCCACGGGGATCTCGCCGATCTCGTCCAGGAAGAGGGTGCCGCCGTCGGCCAGCTCGAAGCGGCCGGGCTTGGAGGTGACGGCGCCGGTGAAGGCGCCGCGCTCGTGGCCGAACAGCTCGGACTCGATCAGATCGTGCGGGATGGCGGCGCAGTTGATCTTGATGAAGGGCTTGTCCCGGCGGCTGGAGGCGCCGTGCAGGGCGGTGGCGATCAGCTCCTTGCCCGTGCCGCTCTCGCCGGTGATGAGCACCGTGGAGGGCGTGTCCGCCACCTTGTCGATGATCTTGTAGACCTCTTGAATCTGCGCCGACTCGCCGATGATGGCCGCGCGCGCCTTGCTGTCCGGGCGCACGGAGCGGCGGTTGCTCTCGTGGGCCTTGGCGGCCTTGGCGATGACGGCCGACAGCTCCGGCTGCTCGAAGGGCTTGGTGATGTAGTCGAAGGCCCCGGCCTTGATGGCCTCCACGGCGGAGTCCACCGTGCCGTGCGCGGTGATGATGATCACCGGCACGTCCGGGTTGGCGGCCTTGATGGCGCTGAGCACCTCCATGCCGCCCACCTTGGGCATCACCAGATCCGTCACGATGATGTCCGCGCCGTTCTTGTGGAACTCGGCGAGCCCCTGCTCGCCGTCGGCGGCGACGGTGACGTCATAGCCCTCCCGCCGCAGGATGGCGGCGAGCACCTTGCGCAGGTTTGCCTCGTCGTCGAGGACCAGGACCTTGGCCACGGAGGACACGGCTCCCAGGCTACTTGCGCGGCGGAGGGGCGGCGCCCTCGAACGTGCAGATGGAGTCCGGGTGCTTGATGCGCAGGATGAGCGCCTCCAGCACCCGGAACGGGTGGTTCATCCGAGAGGCGCCCAGGTAGGAGGTGACCATGTCCATGGCCACCGCCAGATCCATGTTCTCGCGGCCGGTGGAGACCACCACGCCCGACTCGCCCCGCAGGCGGTTGGACTGGAGGACGCCGTCCGAGGCCAGCTGGCGGATCGTCTCGATCTCCAGCACGCCCGTCTTCTCGTAGATGCGGTGCAGCAGGGAGAACAGGCGCGGCGAGAGCACCACGGCATAGGGGCCGTAGTGGCCGTGCTCGTTGAGCTTGCGCGTGGCCTCGACGATGGCCATGTAGCCGGCGCCCGGGTGCGTCCAGTCCCCGAGCGGCACGGTGAGCCGGCCGGTGGCCGTCATCAGCCCCTCGTGGCCGAGCCGCGGATCCCCGTAGAAGATCAGCTCGTCCTCCTGCTGGGCGCAGAGGGCGGCGGCGCCGGCGGCGGCGGACACGTCCAGCGGCATGTTGTGGATGCGGGCCGCCTCGATGTCGCGCCAGTGCAGCAGGAAGTCCTTGTAGATGATGGGGATCGTCTTGAACTTGCGCGCGTCGGTGAAGACGGTGGCCGTCTCCTGCTCGCCGACGATGTCCACGGCGCCCGCGGAGACGCCCTGGTACTCGTCGTGGGGCACCGTCTGGACGCCCGCGCCGAGCGGCCCGTAGATGTCCAGGAGGCGGCGGCCCACCAGCGAGCGGCGCGCCACCTGGATGACGGTCTCGTTGAGGCGGGCCCACTCCTCCTCGCGGAGGGGGTTCTCGGCATGTCCAAGGAAGTCAGGCATCGGCAAGCTCCTCTAAGGAGGAATCAATCATCAGCGGCCGCCACCCCGGCCACCGCCACCGGGTCGCCTGAGCGATCCCACGGTGAGCGGGTAGGCATTCGCGGAAGGGGGGGCGGTCAGGCCATAGATGACGCGGTGAGGGGGGAGGGTGGAGACAGGCTCGACTACGGGGCGGCCCCCGTTCTCGGCGGGAGCGGGCGAGGGAGCGGACGACGGGCCAGTCGGTGCTCCGACGGCCTTCTGGAAGTGACCCGGCGCGATGGGGCTGGCGAAGTGGGAGTCCTGCGCGCTGTCCAGCATGCGCAGCATCTGGGTGGCCTCGGCGACGTGCTCCTTCTCCTCGGCGGCCAGGTGAGCGAAGAAGGCGCGGACCTCCGGGTTCGAGGAGGACTGAGCGAAGGCCTCGTATTCATTGATGGTCTCCAGCTCGCGCGCCAGCACGCGGCGGATGCGCGCCACGTCGTTCAGGAGCTCGCTGTCGGAGGGCCCGGCCATCGGGGCGGACCATTGCGGCCCGCTGGGGGCAGCGTCAAGGAAAACAGTGGCCGGCTGTCTTCTTGCTTCATGGAGGTGAACGTCCCGCGTAGATTGCGCCGCCTCTTTGACTGCCTCCGTGCCTCGCCAGAATCCCTCTCCAGAGCCCGGCTCCCCCGTGAAGAAGGCCGAGCCCGGGAGTGGCCGGGGAGCGCTGTTCGTCGCCGCGGGCATCCTGGCGTCGCGCCTCATGGGCCTGGTGCGCGAGCGCGTCTTCGCGCACTACCTGGGCAACGCGGAGGCGGCCGCCGTCTTCAAGGCCGCGCTGCGCATCCCCAACTTCCTGCAGAACCTCTTTGGCGAGGGCGTGCTGTCCGGCTCCTTCATCCCGGTCTACGCCCAGCTGCTGGGGCAGAAGAACCAGGAGGAGGCGGATCGGCTGGCGGGGGCCATCTTCGGGCTGATGGCGCTGGCCACCAGCCTGTTCGTGGCGGCAGGCATGGTGGCCACGCCCCTGTTCGTGGACGCGATCGCGCCTGGCTTCGAGGGCGAGTCCCGGGCCCTGGCCATCCAGCTGGTGCGCATCGTCTTCCCGGGCACGGGGCTGCTGGTGCTGTCGGCGTGGTGCCTGGGGATCCTCAACAGCCACCGCCGCTTCCTGCTGTCCTATCTGGCGCCGGTGGTGTGGAACCTCGTCCTCATCGGCACGCTGCTGTCGGCGGGCGGACGGGTGGGCGAGGAGCGGCTGGTCGAGCTGCTGTCCTACGCGGTCGTGGCGGGCGGCCTCCTCCAGTTCGCCGTGCAGGTGCCGTCCGTCATGAGGCTGCTGGGGAGGTTCCGGCCCTCGCTCTCCGTGGCCAGCGAGTCCGTGCGCCGGGTGCTGCGCAGCTTCGTCCCCGTGGTCATCGGCCGCGGCGTGGTGCAGATCAGCGCCTATGTGGATACGGCCGTGGCATCCCTGCTGTCCGAGCGGGCCCTGTCCTCCCTCTTCTACGCGCAGACCATCTACCTCATCCCGGTGAGCCTCTTCGGCATGGCCGTGTCCGCGGCCGAGCTGCCGGAGATGTCCCGCGCCACCGGCGGCGCCACCGAGGAGGTCAACGCGAAGCTCCGCGAGCGCATCGAGGCCGGCGCGCGCCGGGTGGCCTTCTTCGTGGTGCCGTCCGCCACCGCCTTCCTCCTCCTGGGGGACGTGGTGGCCGCCACGCTCCTCCAGACGGGACGGTTCACCCCCGCGGACTCGCGCTATGTCTGGTACCTGCTCATGGGCTCGGCGGTGGGGCTGGTGTCCGCCACGGTGGGCCGCCTCTACTCCTCCGCCTTCTATGCGCTGAAGGATCCCAGCACCCCGCTGCGCTTCGCCATCGTCCGCGTCGGCCTGGGGGCCGTCATGGCGTGGGGGCTCGGCCTGTACCTGCCCGAGCGGCTGGGGCTCCCGAGGTATCTGGGGGCCGCCTTCATCACCGTGGCGAGCGGTCTGGTGGCCTGGGTAGAGGCCTCCTTGCTGCGCCGGAGCCTCGCCCGGCGTATCGGGGGGCATGTAGGTCCTCCGCCGGGGCTGCTGCCGAAGCTGTGGGGGGCCGCCGCCGTGGCGGGCGCGGTGGCGCTGGGCACCAAGGTGGCGCTGACCTCTGCCCTGGGTCCTATGAAGGGGGTAGCGGAGGAGTGGGGTGGGGGCTTGCTTGCCCCTCCGGCACTGCCCGCGCTGGTGACCTGCCTCGCCGTCATCCTTCCTTACGGAATCGTCTATTTCGCTCTCACGGCGGCCCTGGGGATGCCCCAGGCCCAGGCCGTGTTCCGCCGGGCGCGCAGGCTCCTGGGGCGGTAGCCGAGGGGCGACGGGAGAGGGGGCAAGCAGCCACAATTTGGAGGTCAAGGGATGGGGCGTCAGGCGCGACGCGTTAAGCATCGGATGGGGTGTTTTCGAAAGAAGACCGCAAGCGTCTTCCGTCCCAGCATTGAGCGCGTGTAGAGTGCGCCGCCTTTTTTCAGGAGCCCGGTTTTGCCTGAAACCTGGCCAGGATTTCCTTCAGGAAGGTCTCGGCAGTGAGCGACGAGAAGAGCGGTGGAGCAGGTGGTTTTGGTCCGAAGAAGCCCAAGGCCACCTTCGGTGACGTGATGCTCGGCATCCCTGCGGGTCGCGCCGGCGAGCGCGAAGGCCGTGGGGGCGATCGGGGCGGTGACCGGGGTGGAGACCGGGGCCGCGGTGGTCCTGATCGCAAGGGGGGCGACCGCGAGGCTCGTCCTCCGAAGCCCGAGGGTGCAGCTGGCGGCGCTTCCGCCGCGGGTCCGCGTGAGGACCAGAGACCCCGGGGTGACCGCGATCGCGGCCCGCGTGGCGGCGGCGCTGGTGGAGGTGGCGAGCGCCGCGGTGGCGGCGAGCGCAAGCCTCAGGGCCCGATGGTCGTCGTGAAGCGGGCCTCGGGCGTCATCGAGACGCGGGGCCCGGTGGGCGAGCAGCCCTCCACGCCGGCCGAGGCTGCGCCCGCTGCGGGTGAGGCTCCGGCCGCCGAGGCGACCGTGGCTCCGACGCCGGCTCCCACGCCGCGTCCGGCTCCGGTGCCCACGCCGAGCAGCGCGCTCTACGAGGAGGTTCCCGAGAACCAGTCCTTCGCGGAGATGTTCGAGGCGCAGGTGAAGGACGGCGGCGTCCCCGCCCGTCGCAGCGTGCGCATCGGCGAGAAGGTGACGGGCAAGATCTTCCAGCTGGGCGCGGATACGGCCTTCGTGTCGCTCGACGGCGTCAAGAGCGAGGCGATGATCGAGCTGCGCGAGCTGAAGGACGACGAGGGCATCCTGCGCCACGGCGTGGGGGACACGCTCGAGGCGCACGTCATCGAGGCGGGCGCTCGCGGCATCATCCTGAGCCGGGCGCTGACCAAGGGCAGCGCGAACATGGCCATGCTCGCCGAGGCGCGGGCCTCGGGCATGCCGGTGGAGGGCATGGTCCTGAGCGTGAACAAGGGCGGCGTCGAGGTCGCCATCGGCGACGTGCGCGCGTTCTGCCCCATCAGCCAGCTGGACATCCGCTTCGTGGAGAAGCCGGATCAGTTCATCGGCGAGAAGCTGACGTTCCGCGTCACCGAGGTGCGGGACCGGAACGTGGTGCTGTCGCGGCGCTCGCTGCTCGAGGAGGAGCAGAAGAAGCTGGCGGAGCAGACGCGCAAGGGCCTGTCCGAGGGCAAGATCGTCAAGGGCAAGGTCACCGGCGTGCGTGACTTCGGCGCCTTCGTGGATCTGGGCGGCGTGGAGGGCATGATCCCCGTCTCCGAGATGTCCCACGTGCGCATCGGCCACCCGAGCGAGGTGGTGAAGGTGGGCGACGAGGTGGAGGTGGAGATCATCCGCCTCGAGGCCGCCCAGCCGAGCTCGCCGGACAAGGCCAAGCACAAGGAGCGCATCACGCTGTCCATGCGCTCGCGCATGGAGGATCCGTTCAAGGCGGCGCTCGAGACGATCAAGGAGGGCGACCGGCTGCAGGGCAAGGTCGTCCGCCTGCAGGCGTTCGGCGCGTTCGTGGAGCTGCGGCCGGGCGTGGATGGCCTGGTGCACATCTCCGCGCTGTCGGATCGGCGCATCGCGCACCCGCGCGACGTGGTGAAGGAGGGCGAGACGATCTGGGTCGTGGTCGAGAAGATCGACCCGAACGAGAAGCGGATCGGCCTGCGGAAGATCACCGAGGAGGATGCGCAGCGTCCTCCCGAGGAGCGTCCGGCCTCCGAGGCCAAGGCGGCCAAGCCGTCCGAGCCCCAGGCGCCGCGCCCGAAGGTGGGCCAGGTGGTCGTGGGCAAGGTCGATCGCATCGAGCCCTACGGCGTGTTCCTCCAGTTCCCCGGTGGCAAGGGGCTGCTGCCGGCGGCGGAGACGGGCACCGAGCGCGGCACGGATCTGCGCAAGGTGTTCTCGCTGGGCCAGGACGTGAAGGTGGCCATCCTGGACATCGACGCGTCCGGGAAGATCCGGCTCTCCATCACCGCGGCCGAGCGTGCGGAGGAGCGCGCGGAGCTGGACGCCTGGCAGAAGACCCAGAAGCCCGCGGGCGGTGGCGGTAAGGGATTCGGCACGCTCGCGGACCTGTTGAAGAACAAGAAGGTGTGAGGGGTGGGCTCCGGAAAAAGGAGTTGACGCACCAGGGGGAGGGCGGTACTAACCCTCCCGCCTTTGCCGCGGGGTGGAGCAGCCTGGTAGCTCGTCGGGCTCATAACCCGAAGGTCGCAGGTTCAAATCCTGCCCCCGCAACTGGAAGCACCGGAGGCCCTTCCGGAATAACCGGAAGGGCCTCTGTCGTTCTACTCAGAGTCACAAAGCAGAGTCACAAAGGTTATCGCGGGGTGGAGCAGCCTGGTAGCTCGTCGGGCTCATAACCCGAAGGTCGCAGGTTCAAATCCTGCCCCCGCAACTCCTCGAATGGGCGGTTCAGCGCAAAGCTGGACCGCCCATTTGTCTTTGGGTGCTCAGACGCCGCCCGCCTGCCTTTCCCTCTCTGGCTGCGAGTGGGAGAAGAGCGGCCATGATCAAAGTGGCCATCATCGTGGGAAGCACGCGTCCCGGGCGCAAGGCCGACGCGGTAGCGCGCTGGGTGCTCGAGCTCGCGCAGAAGCGCAGCGACGCCGAGTTCGAGCTCGTGGACATCCAGGACTTCAACCTGCCGCTGCTCGACGAGCCGGTGCCTCCGTCCAGGGGCCAGTACACGCAGCCGCACACCAAGGCCTGGTCCGCGAAGATCGACACCTTCGACGCCTACGTCTTCGTGACGCCCGAGTACAACCATGGGACCTCCGGCGCGCTCAAGAACGCGATCGATTTCCTGTACCGCGAGTGGAACAACAAGGCCGCCGGCTTCGTCAGCTACGGCAGTGCCGGAGGAACGCGCGCGGTCGAGCACCTGCGGCTGGTCATGGGCGAGCTGCAGGTCGCCGATGTGCGCGCCCAGGTCGTCCTCTCGCTCCGCACCGACTTCGAGAACATGACCGTCTTCAAGCCGGCACCCCACCATGAGGCGACGCTCAAAAACGTGCTCGATCAGGTCATCGCCTGGGGCGGTGCCCTGAAGACGCTGCGGACGAAGTGATCACGGCGTGGCCGCTTCGCGGTCGCGGTGCGCGTCCAGGTAGGCCGCGAAGCCTGCCTTGGACTGGATCCGGAAGGCAGGGAGGCGCGCCAGCGCCTCTGGGCCGAAGGCGTACTGCTCGCAGACGAGGCTCGCGCGGACCGCGCCTTCCGCGCCGCCCGTGAAGGGCTGGACCTCGTGCTGGAGCTCCCCACGGAACTGCACGAGCAGACCGGGCCGGGGGCGGACCCGTCCCACCGGCTGGTCTCCCCGCAACAGGTGCAGCGCGCCGCCCTGCGCTCCGGAGGGCACCGTCAGGTAGAGCACGCTGACGTGCTCGGGGACCGCGCCCGGGACGCCGCTGGGCTCCTGCAGCGTGGCGTCGATGTGCCGCCCTACGCCCTTGCCGGCCTCGAGCAGCAGCAGGTTCACGTAGAAGGCGTTGGGCTGGAGGCGCTCCTTGCGTGGGCCGAAGAGGCGCTCACGCCAGGGGAGCAGCCCCCGCGTCGTCGCCGGCTCCATCACCAGGGACAGGTAGTCCGCGACGAAGGGGAAGCGCTCCAGCAGCGTGGCCCGGCCGGCCTCGGTGAAGATGAAGGCGAAGCCCTTGCTGGCCTGGAACGTGCCCATGAGCGGGCTGCTCGCCACGAAGCGTGACGCGAGCAGGGCCTCCCGGAGAGACTCGAGCCGGGGGCCCGTCAGCGCGTTGCGGTGGGTGACGTACTCGCTCACGGCTCCAGCGTAGCGGGTCCCGGGTGGAGTGGGGGACTCTCCAACCTGGGGACAGGGGCTCGCCCGTCCTCTTGTCTTCCCCTTCGGGCAGGCTCAGGGCTGGACTTCTCCCTCTCGGAGCGTGGCACCTCCCAGCGGTGTCAGCTCAGGGGACCGTGTTCCGCGAGGAGGCGGTACGGGCGTGGGGAAGGTGGCCCTGCGCGCCAGCCGCGAGGGCCTCATCGCGAAGATGAACAGGACCAGCGCTATCGCCCCCAGCGCGAACAGCGTGTCACCCGGCACCCGGAGCCAGCGGAGCGTGTCCATGAGCGGCGTCTGGAGGAACTCGGCGCTGCGGGCGTACCAGTAGCCATGCTCCACGGCGGCCCAGGTCTGCAAGAGCCCCACGGGCAGCAGGCTGATGAGCACCATGGCCATCAGCCCGAGGTTGATGGCCCAGAAGGCGAACCGGATGAGCCCCTCGCGCCAGGGGAGCGCGGGCGCCAGCGCTCGCAGGACGAACAGCATGAGGCCGATGCCCAGCATCCCATACACGCCGAACAGCGCCGCGTGGCCATGGACGGGCGTCGTGTTGAGGCCCTGCATGTAATAGAGGGCGATGGGCGGGTTGATCATGAACCCGAAGAGTCCGGCGCCCACCATGTTCCAGAAGGCCACGGCGACGAAGAAGTAGATGGGCCAGCGGTAGGCGCTCACCCAGGGCCGGGTCCGCGAGAGCTTCAGGTTGTGCCAGGCCTCGAAGCCGACGAAGAGGAGCGGGACGACCTCCAGCGCGCTGAAGACCGAGCCCAGCGCGAGCACCAGCGTCGGCGTCCCGGAGAAGTACAGGTGGTGCAGCGTGCCGATGATGCCGCCGGCCAGGAAGATGGTCGCCGACAGTATCGAGGCCGAGCCCACCGTCCGCAGCGAGACCAGCTTGAGCCGGGCGAAGAGGAACGCGATGACGACGGTGGCGAAGACCTCGAAGAAGCCCTCCACCCAGAGGTGGACGACCCACCAGCGCCAATACTCGGCCACGGCCAGGTTGGTGTTGCGGCCATACCCCAGCGCCGCCCCATAGAAGCCCGCGATGGCCGCGGAGGAGATGATGAACAGCGTCAGCACCGGCCGCTGCTCATCCTTGTGCTTGAGCGCGGGCCAGATGGCGCGCAGCACGAGGAACAGCCAGAGGAACAGCCCGGCCAGCAGCGCGAGCTGGAAGGCGCGCCCGAGGTCAATGTACTCGTACCCGCTGTGGCCGAAGTAGAACCACCAGCTGCCCGACAGGTGCTGCTTCACGCTCAGCCACTGCCCCACCATCGAGCCAACGACCAGCACCAGCAGCGCGCCGAACAGCACGTTGACCCCGAGCCGCTGTCCCCGGGGCTCCTTGCCCCCCACGGCCGGGCTGATGAAGAGCCCCGCCGCCAGCCATGCCGTGGCGATCCAGAGCACCCCCAGCTGGGTGTGCCACGTCCTGGCCAGGCTGTACGGCAGCACCTGGGCGAGCGGGATTCCATAGAAGGCCGTCCCCTCGACGCCGTAGTGCGCGGAGACGACGCCCAGGAGGATCTGCGCGAGGATCATCCCGCCAACCACCCAGAGGTACTTCACGACGGCCCGCTGGGAGGGAGTGGGGTGGGTGTGCATCAACGGATCCGACTCCGGCACTTCTCCGGTAGGGGCCTCCTGATCGCGCGTAGCGTGCCAGAAGGCCATGGCCCCGATGCCGGCGAGCAGCAGGATGACGCTGACGCCCGTCCAGACGATGGCGTCACTGGGCGGCTTGTTTCCGATGAGCGGCTCGTGTGGCCAGTTGCTGGTGTAGGAGATGGTGTCGCCCGGGCGCTCGGTGCTCGCAGCCCAGGACGTCCAGAAGACGAACGAGGCCAGCGCGCGCAGCTTCTCCGGATCGGTGAGCGTGCCCGCGGGGATCGCGTACTCCTCGCGGCCCTGCGAGAAGGTCTCCGTCAGGTGCGCGAGGTTCGCCTCGAAGGCGCGGGCCCGGAGCGGATCGATCGTCACCGTGCGGGTCGCCGGATCGTAGGTGTTTCTTCGCAGCTGCTCCTGGAGCCGGGACTCGAGCGCGGCGCGGCGTGGCGCATCGAGCTGCTCCCAGGGAGTGCCGTGCTCGGCCCGGCTCCACGCGTCGAGGATGGAGACGGCCTCGCGGTGCAGCCAGTCCGCGGTCCAGTCCGGGGCCACGTAGCTGCCATGCCCCCAGATGGAGCCCACCTCCATGCCGCCCAGGGACTGCCAGACGTTCTGGCCTGTGTGGATCTCCCCGGGGCCGATGAGCACCTGCCCCTCGGTTGTCACCACGCGCTCGGGGACGGGAGGCGCCTGCTGGTAGATCCGCACGCCCGCCCAGCCGAGCACCGAGAAGGACACCACCAGGACCAGCGCGAACCCGAGCCATAACTTCCGCACGAGGACCTCCCGTCGGCGTGGGCACCGTGCAGGGCCGCCGGCCACCGCAAACGATGTGCATGCCGCGGCTCATGGGTAGGAGAGGGCAGCTCGGCTCGATCGGTGGGGGAGCGATCAGGCGGTTCGCTAGGGGAGGGGACGGCCGCTGGTGGCTTGCGCCAGCCGGACGGCGCGCTCCATCAGCTCGCCCTGGGCCCAGCGCTTCTCTCCGCTCTTGGCCACGCGCCGGCGCCACGTGCCGTCCGCCTCGAGTTCCCATGCGTGCCTGTTGTCCGCGAGGCACCGCTCCAGCAGATCGCGCACCTGAGCCAGGAGCTGCGCATCCTCTACCGGGACCAGCGCCTCTACGCGGTGGTCCAGGTTGCGCGGCATCAGATCCGCCGACCCGATGTAGCAGCGCGCCTCTCCGCCACGCTCGAAGACGTAGATGCGCGAGTGCTCCAGGAAGCGCCCGAGCACGGACACCACCCGGATGTTCTCCGAGACGCCGGGGACCCCGGGCCGCAGGCAGCAGATCCCTCGCACGTTGAGCTCCACCTTCACCCCCGCGCGCGAGGCGTCGTAGAGGGCCCGGATCAGCACGGGATCCACCAGCGCGTTCATCTTCATCAGGATGCGCGAGGGCCGCTCCTCCGAGTGCGCCGCCACCGTGCGGCGGAGCTGCTCCAGCAAGCCCTCGCGCAGGTTGATCGGCGCCACCAGCAGCTTGCGGAAGGACTGAGGCCGGGCGAACCCCGTCAGGTAGTTGAACAGGTCCGCCACATCCGCGCCGATGTCCGGATCCGTCGTGAACAACCCCAGATCCGTGTAGAGCCGCGCCGTCTTCGGGTTGTAGTTCCCCGTCCCGATGTGCACGTAGTGCCGGATCCGCTCGCCCTCGCGGTGGACGATGAGGATCGCCTTGGCGTGCGTCTTCAGCCCCGGGATGCCGTAGACGACGTGCACCCCCGCCTCCTCCAGCGCCAGCGCCCACTGGATGTTCGTGCGCTCGTCGAACCGGGCCTTGAGCTCCACCATGCACACCGCCTGCTTGCCGCCCTCCGTGGCGCGGATGAGCGCGGGCACCAGCGGTGAGCTGTCCGAGGTCCGGTACACCGTCTGCTTGATCGCCAGCACATCCGGATCCTCCACCGCCTCCGTCACGAAGCGCTCCACCGAGGTGGCGAAGGACTCGTACGGGTGGTGCACCAGCAGATCCCCCCGGCGCATGGCCGCCATCACCGTGCCCTCCGTGTCGCCCTCGGGCCGCAGCCGGGGCTGCGTGACGGGCGTCCACGGTGCCGCCCTCAGCTCGGCGAAGCCCGGCGTGCCCACCACCGCGTGCAGATCCGCCAGCGCCAGCAGCCCCTGCTCCTCGTACACCTGCCGAGGCTCCAGCCCCAGCGCCTCCACCAGCGACTCGCGCAGCGTCGGGTTCATCCCCGCCTGCAGCTCCAGGCGGATCACATCTCCAAAGCGGCGCTGGCGCAGCTCATCCTGCACCGCCACCAGCAGATCCTCGGCGTCCTCGGACACCGTGAAGTCCGCGTCCCGGGTGACGCGGAATACCCCGTGGTCCAGCACCTCCATCCCCGGGAACAGCACCCCCAGGTTGTGCGCGATGATGTCCTCGAGCGGCACGAAGGCCGCGGCTTCGCCCTTGAGCGGCATGAAGCGCGGCAGCAGCTCCTTGGGCACCTTCACCCGCGCGACGTTCTCCACCTCCGCCACCGGATCCCTCAGCAGCACCGCCAGGCTCACCGAGAGGTTGGAGATATAGGGGAAGTGCCGGCCCAGCCCGATCGCCAGCGGCGTGAGCACGGGGAAGATCTGCGCGCGGAAGTGCTCGTTCACCTGCGCCCGGGCCTCCGCGCCCAGCTCCTTCATGGAGAGGATGCGCAGCCCCTTCTCCACCAGCGCCGGGCGCAGCACCTGCTCGAAGCAGCCGGCGTGCCGTTGCCCCTGCTCGCGGATGCGCGCGTGCAGCCTGTCCAGTGTCTCACCCGGAGTGGCTCCATCCGGCACCAGCCGTGAAACGCTGCCGCGCTGCTGCTCGTGCAACCGCGCCACGCGGATCATGAAGAACTCGTCCAGGTTGCGCGCGTAGATGGCGCAGAACTTCACGCGCTCCAGCAGCGGCACCGAGGCGTCCTCCGCCAGCTGCAGCACCCGATCGTTGAAGGCCAGCCAGGACAGCTCCCGGTTGAAGAACAGAGCGCGATCCGGGACGTCGACGCCCTCGGGGATCACGTCCCGCTCGATTGTCTTCTGGTCGCCACCTCGGGCGTTGGGGGCGCGCTTCGCCATACCTTGGGCTCCTCGGCTGCACGTGGAGGCGGGGCAAGGTAGGGCCTGGCCAGGGCACCCGGCACTGGACCCGCTCGCTTTTCCCGGCCTACTCGCCAGATGGGGTTTGGGCTTCCGTCAGGTTTGGGACAAAGTGCGCCCGCAACCGCCGGAGGGGTCATCCTTGTCCAGACGTATGTCTCTCGCTCGAGGGCTGTGTCTCGTGGCCGCGCTGTTCGGCTCCGGAGCGCTGGCTCAAACGACTTCAGTCATCACAGGCACTGTCACCGACGCGGCGACGAAGCAGCCCGTCTCGGATGTCGTCGTCACCGCCACCGCCCCGGGGCTCATGGGCGAGCAGACGGTCGTCACGGATGCGACCGGGCAGTACCGCATCCCGCAGCTCCCGCCGAGCGTCTACACCCTCCGCTTCGAGAAGGAGTCCTACAAGCCCTATCAGCGCGGGGACATCACCCTGCGCGCCGGCGTCACCCTCCGTGTCAACGTCGAGCTGCTGCCGGACGCCCTCGGCGAGACGATGGAGGTTGTGGCGGCCCCGCCCACCGTGGACATCGGCTCGAGCGCCGCGAGCGTGAGCGTGGACGCGGACTTTCTGCGCAACGTGGCCGTCATCCGCCCCGGCGGTAAGGGCTCGGCGACGCGCTCCTTCGAGTCTCTGGCCGAGCTGGCCCCCGGCGCCCAGGAAGATCGCTACGGCGTGAGCATCAGCGGCAGCAGCTCGCCGGAGAGCCAGTACGTCGTGGACGGCCTGTCCGTGAGCGATCCCAGCGTGGGCACCGTGGGCACGCCACTGTCGGTGGAGTTCGTCAAGGAGGTCAACGTCATCACCAGCGGCTACATGCCCGAGTATGGCCGCGCCACGGGCGGCATCCTCAACGTCGTCACCAAGTCCGGCTCCAACGAGTTCCACGGCTCCGTCTTCGCCAACATGGCCCCGGGCTTCATGCAGACGTCGGGCACGGTGGTCCAGCAGGCGGGCTCCGTCATCAGCGCCAAGGGAACCCCCTGGAACCTGGGGGACGTCGGCTTCGATCTCGGCGGCCCCATCCTCCAGGACAAGCTCTGGTTCTACGTAGGCGTGGCGCCGTCGTTCAACCGCATCCGGGTGGAGCGGCAGCTCAGCACGCTGGACATCTGCACGGAGGTGGATCGCGACAATGGCTGCACGGCGGTGGGCTCGGCGCGGGTGGACCCCAAGACGAATTTCGCGCTGTCCACGCCCATCGAGGGCACCCAGGTCAACCGCTTCGCGGACGAGCGCAGCCTGCAGTACATGGCCAAGCTGACGTACCTCTTCACCCCGGATCACAACCTGTCGATCTCCGTCTTCGGCGTGCCGCGCTCCTCCGGCGGGGCGGGCAAGTACGCCTTCAGCGATGACGGCGATCCGGAGGTGTGCTCGGGCCTGTCCTGCACCGGCTTCGTCCAGGGCAGCTACGACTCCATCGCCACCATGCGGGAGAACAATGCGCTGGACCTCGTGGCGAAGCAGTCCTCCTCGTTCTTCGAGAAGAAGCTGCTCATTGATGCCACGGTGGGCTGGCACCACCAGCTCGACACGACCCTGCCCTCGGACGACTCGGGGCTGAACACGGGGGAGGGGCTCTCCAGCCAGCCGCGCATCTCCTGGCGGCGCACGCGCCGGGCGTCCACCAACCCCGCAGTGGCCGGGCGCGACTTCCACAGCATCACCGAGTTCGAGGCGCTGGAGGATCCCTCCGTCTGTGACTCTCCCGCGGAGCTGCCGCAGAACCTCCGCGCGACGCGCTGCCCGGTGAGCGCGTACACCACGGGGGGCCCCGGCACCATCAGCATCCAGAAGCTGGATCGCATCCAGGGCAAGGTGCTGGGCACGTACCTCTTCGAGTGGCGCGGCCACCACATCGTCAAGGCGGGCGTCGACGCGGAGCGGCTGACCTTCTACAACAACCGCGCGCGCACCGGCCTCGCCCACTGGCAGGAGTGCACGGACGGCTCGTGCTTCTTCAGCCTCAACCAGTACGGCTACCTGGACGCGCCGGACCAGCCCGTCTTCCTGGAGACGAAGGAGGGCACCTCCACCTCGATGACCGTGGGCGGCTTCGTCCAGGACAGCTGGTCGGTGCTCGACAAGGTCACCGTCAACGTGGGCCTCCGCTACGACACGCAGACCGTCTGGGGCCTCGACGACAAGGTGGGCATCTACCTGCCCAACCAGTGGTCCCCCCGCCTGGGCATCATCTACGATCCCACCCAGCAGGGCCGCTCGAAGTTCTTCGTCAACTACGCCCGCTTCTACGAGAGCATGACGCTGGACATGGCGGACCTCTCGTTCCCCCAGCAGCAGCTCATGTCCGCCACGTACAAGGCGCCGGCGTGCAACCCCTCGGATCCCGACTCCCTGCAGACGGCGTGCGCCACCGACGAGAACCGCCAGGCCATTGGCAACCGGGAGAGCCCCAACCAGTTCTGGAGCGTGGAGGGCGGCGATCGCGTCCCCGTCGATCCGAAGATCAAGCCCCAGTCCATGGACGAGATCGTCGTCGGCGCGGAGTACGAGCTGCTCCTGGGCCGCCTGGGCCTGTCCTATACCCGGCGCCTGCTCAACGACGTCATCGAGGACATGAGCCGGGATGACGGCAGCACCTTCTTCATCGGCAACCCCGGCAAGGGGTACTCCACGGACTTCCCGGAGGCGGTGCGCAAGTACGACGGCGTCACCCTCTACTACCAGAAGAACTTCTCCAACCAGTGGCTCGCCCAGGTCGCCTACACCTGGTCCCGGCTGGAGGGGAACTACTCGGGCCTGTTCCGCGCGGACACCGGCCAGCTGTCGCCCAACCTGACGCGAGACTTCGATCTGCTGTCGCTGACGTTCAACCGGTACGGGCTGCTGCCCGGCGATCGGACGCACAGCCTCAAGGCCTACGGCGCGCGCGAGTTCTTCCTCACCGATCGCACGAGCCTCAACGTCGGCACGAGCTACCGCGGCCGCTCCGGCACGGTGACCAACGTGCTGGGCGCGCACCCGCGGCGCAGCGGCGCGGAGACGTTCATCCTGCCCCGCGGCAGCGGCGGGCGGCTGCCCTGGGTCCACAACATCGACGGGCACCTGGGCATCAACCAGAAGCTCGCGAACAACACCGTGCTGACCGTCTCGCTGGACGTCTTCAACCTCTTCAACTTCCAGCAGTACACGAGCATCGACCAGAGCTTCACCTTCACCCGCGTGTACGCGCTCGAGGATGGGACGAAGCTGAACGATCTGAAGTCCTGCATGGAGCAGGGCGGGGCGTGCAAGGTCATCGCGACCGCCAACGGCCAGCCCATCACCAGCTCGGACATCAACCCCAACTTCCAGCGTCCGATCGCCTACCAGTCGCCGCGGTCCATCCGCCTCGGCGCGAAGCTCAGCTTCTAGCCTCTTCCCGGAGAACACCTCTCATGAAGCGCGACCTGATGGGAATGAGCATGGGCGCGGTGGCCCTGGCCGCCGTGCTCGGCGCATGCAACACCGAGGATCCGGACCGGCAGTGCTCGGTGGCGAGGGCCGTCTCGGACGGCTCCACCGGCTCCTTCGCCGCCACCTACACGTTGAAGGAGGGGGCACCGAACCCGGATCGTCCCTGCACCCAGCTCAAGCCTGAGCCCGTGGGGCTGCAGAAGTACTTCAGCCAGGATCCCGCCGCGGCGGACACCGTGGCCATCCGCACGGACCGGATGGGGAGGCTGAGGACGCAGTATGCCTCCCGGATCGATGCGGCCACCGCGGGAGCGCCGTACGCCGTGGGCCCCCTGGCCTCCGAGACTCCGGGACCGGACAACTTCTGCGACGTGCCGGAGCTGGCTCCCGCACGGCTGGAGGTGCCGGCGAGCTCGAGCCTGCCGGCCCAGAGCTTCTCCTATGAGTGGTCCGGCCTGCGCGTCTACAACACGCCGGAGATCCCCGGCACGCAGTTCATCGCGGACCTGCGCTACACGGAGAGCGGGTGCACCGCGGAGTACAGCGTGAAGGGCATCTGGCCAGTGGTGGGCTGCGCCACGGGCGGCAAGCCCGACGAGGCGAAGTGCGATCCGTACCCGGACTACAACGTGGGCCGCCTGCGCGGCTCGGGCATCAACCCGATCTTCCCGGTGAAGTGCGATCCCGTCGCGCTCATCTGCGTGCTGACGGGCGAGGTGCCCTCGGACAGGAAGCCCTGAGCTGATCGACAGAGGCTCGTGCTGGGTCATGGCCCTCTTGGGATGCGCAGCCTGCTCCCTTGCTGCAATCCGCTACAGGCCGGTGGCATGTGGGGTAGGCAGGCAGCATTCGGGAGGGCAGGGCTTCCCTGGCCGCCCCCCTGCTGGACTAGACTTCCGCGAAACTCCCGCCCCGGCAGATGACGCCCTTCCTCGAGTCCATCCTCTCGTTCCCCACCGTCTTCTTCACCATCCTGATGGGGGTGACGCTGACGTACTGGCTGTGCGTCATCCTGGGTGCGGTGGGGATCGACGTGCTCGATGGGGATCTGGACCTCACGGCCGGCGCCAAGGCGGCCAGCGGGGTGTTCGAAGGGGGCGCCAAGGCCGCCGGAGGGTTGCTGGAAGGCGGTGCCAAGGCTGCCTCGGGGGTCTTCGAGGGCGCTGACGTACACGGTCATGCCGGCCACGATCACGACGCGGATACGGACGGCTCGGGACTCTTCGCCTCCCTGGGCTTCGCGGGCATCCCGGTGACGATCTCCTTCAGCTTCGTCATCTTCGCGGCCTGGATCCTCTCCATAGCGAGCCGCGGCATCGCCTACAACCTGCTCGGCTCCCTGGTGCCCGGGGCCGTCATTGGCGGAGGCCTGTTCGTGCTGTGCTCGGTGCTCGGCACGCTCGCGGCGTCGCTGGCCGTGCGGCCGCTGCGCCCCGTCTTCATCGCCCAGCAGGCGCCCGGGCGGGACTCGCTCATGGGGCGCGTGTGCACCATCAACAGCGGCAGCGTCACGGACGCTCACGGCCACGCCACCCTCGCGGATGGGGGCGCCGGCCTGATCCTCAACGTCTTCTGCGCCCGGGACAACCCACTCAAGCGCGGCGATCAGGCGCTCATCCTCGGCTATGACCCGGCCCGGGACGTCTACGAGGTGGAGCCCGTCGACTTCCTCCTCCCGGAGGAGCTCGCCCAGATTCAGGACCCGGCGAAGGCCACCGCGATCGCCGCCCGTGCCCGGGATCGGGCGCATTAGGACTTCTCGCGACGTGTCACCGTCGCTTCACTCGCCGTCCGGAAGCCGTTTGCGGGGGACTCCGGACGCGCCAGCCAAAGCCCGCCGTAGCTCACGTTAGAAGGATCGCAATGGATCTGGATCTCCCCACAGTCGCCGGAGCTATCGGTGCCGGCAGTGTCCTGCTGTTCGGCACGCTCTTCACCATCGCCCGCTTCTACCGGCAGGTGGATCAGGGCAAGGTGCTGATCATCAACACGCTCAAGAGCGAGCCGACCGTCACCTTCACGGGCGCGGTGGTCATCCCCATCATCCACCGGGCCGAGGTGATGGACATCTCCCTGAAGACGGTGGAGATCGACCGGCGCGGCAAGGAGGGCCTGATCTGCAAGGACAACATCCGCGCGGACATCAAGGTCACCTTCTTCGTCCGCGTGAACAAGACGCGGGAGGACGTGCTCAAGGTGTCCGGCGCCATCGGCTGCGTGCGCGCCAGCGACCAGGCGACGCTGGAGAACCTCTTCGAGGCCAAGTTCTCCGAGGCCCTCAAGACGGTGGGCAAGCGCTTCAACTTCGAGGATCTCTACACCCAGCGGGACGAGATCAAGGACGAGGTGGTCAAGGTCATCGGGCGGGATCTCAACGGCTACATGCTGGAGGACTGCGCCATCGACACCCTGGAGCAGACCCCCATCGAGATGCTGGACAAGGACAACATCCTCGATGCGCAGGGCATCCGGAAGATCACCGAGCTCACCACGGTGCAGAACGTCAGCACCAACGAGTTCCGGCAGAACGAGCGCATGGCCATCACCAAGCGCAACGTCGAGTCGGATGAGGCCATCTTCGCCCTCGAGCGCCAGCGCGCCGAGGCCGCCGCCAAGCAGAAGCGCGAGATCGAGAGCATCCAGGCCCGCGAGACGGCCGAGGCCGAGCGCGTGAAGTCCGAGGAGCACGCCAAGTCCGAGCTGGCGCGCATCAAGGCCGAGGAAGAGATCCAGATCAACGAGCAGAACAAGCAGCGCCAGATCGAGGTCGCGGAGAAGAACCGCGAGCGCGTGGTGGGCGTGGAGACCGAGCGCGTCGAGAAGGACCGGATGCTCGAGGCCATCAACCGCGAGCGCGAGACGGAGCTGCAGCGCATCGCCAAGGAGAAGGCGCTCGAGACAGAGAAGAAGGCCATCGCGGACGTCATCCGCTCGCGCATCGCCGTGGACAAGACGGTGGCCGAGGAGGAGGAGCGCATCAAGGATCTGCGCGTGACGGCCGAGGCCAAGCGCAACAAGGACGCGCTGCTCATCAACGCCGAGGCCCACGCGCAGGAGAAGCTGGTCAAGGACATCAAGGCCGCCGAGGCCAGCAACGAGGTGTCCAAGTTCCTGGCCAAGGAGCGGCTCACGCTGGCCGAGGCCGATCTGGAGGCCGCGGACAAGACGGCCAAGGCGAAGATGCGGCTGTCCGAGGGCATCCAGGCGGAGACGGCCGCCCCGGGCCTGGCCAACGTGCGCGTGCGCGAGGCGGACGCCGTGGCCAGCGAGAAGCAGGGCCTGGCCAACGTGCGCGTGAAGGAGGCCGAGGCCGAGGTCATCAAGAAGCAGGGCCAGGCGCAGGCCGAGGCCATCCGCGAGCGGCTGCTGGCGGAGGCCGCCGGTGCGCAGGAGAAGGGCCTGGCCCAGGCGCGCATCCAGGAGGCCGAGGCGGCTGCCCTGCAGAAGCGGCTGCTGGCCGAGGCCTCGGGCGAGCAGGAGAAGGGCCTGGCGCACGCGCGTGCCCAGGAGGCCGAGGCAGGCGCCATCCAGAAGCGCGGCGAGGCCGAGGCGGTCGCCATCCAGGAGAAGCTCATGGCCGAGGCCCGGGGCCTGGCCGAGAAGGCCAACTCCATGAAGGCGCTGGACGGAGTGGGCAGGGATCACGAGGAGTTCCGCCTGCGGCTGGCCAAGGAGCGCGACGTGGAGCTCGAGGCCATCCGGATCCGCAAGGACGTGGCGGAGGCGCAGTCCAAGGTGCTCGCGGAGGCCTTCAGCCACGCGAAGTTCCAGATCGTCGGCGGCGACGGCCAGTTCTTCGAGCGGTTCGTCAAGGCCGTCACGGTGGGCGCCTCGGTGGATGGCGCGCTCGATCACGGCGAGGCGCTCCGCACGGTGGCCCAGCCCTACCTGTCCGGCGAGAAGGATCTCTCGGCGGATCTGAAGGAGATCCTCTCCAAGCCCGGCCTCACCAACGACGCGCAAAACCTGGCGGTGGCGGCGCTGCTGCACCGCATGGTGGCCAGCGCTCCTCCGCCGCAGGCCGCCGCGCAGCCGCAGCCGGTGGTGGAGGGCAGCGCCCGGCCGGCCTCCTCCGAGAAGCCCAGGGAGTAGGCCCCTGCGCTTCCAGCCGTACACGGCCCTCGCTCCCTCCTTCTCCTGAATGGGAGAGGGAGGGGTGGGGGTGCACCTTTCTCTCGACCTGATTCGCGGTCCTTCCCGGTGAACTTTCATGGCAACTGACGGCGCGAAGCCCGCGGGCAACGCCCCCGCGAGCGAGACGACGCTGGAGGGCGGCAGCTACGAGGTCATCCGCGCCCGCCTGCTGGCCCAGGCGGAGGAGCTGGGCACCCGAGCCGCGGACCTCAACGCGCGGCGCAAGGCCCTCTTCGGTGGCACCGAGCTCACCGTCATCGGGAACGAGCGGGTCCGCACGGAGAACAACTGCGTCCCGCGCGACATCGTCAGCGTCGGGAAGTACCTGCTCTTCGGCTACAACGTCTTCATCGGGCTGAAGAAGGAGACGGTCGTCGCGGACGTCTTCTCGCTGCACAAGTTCGAGAGGACGGCGGAGGGCTTCGATCTCTCCACCGTGCCTCCCACGGAGGCCGGCGGCTTCCTGGCCGATCCCCGCTTCGTGAAGGACTTCGGGGAGCTCTACAAGTACTACAAGGACGCGAAGCTGCTGCAGCTCGTCCGCACCGAGTCGCGCCTGCTGGCCATCTTCCAGACGGGCCAGACCTTGCGGGACATCAAGGTGTTCCGCTTCAGCGTGGACGTGGAGGGCCGGGCCACCTACGTCGACAACCAGGGCGAGCGCGATCTCGTACTGCCGTCGTCCCACGACTTCGAGTGGACGGTGGCCCGCCGTGAGAACTACGTGCTGGGCACCCACCCGCACGTCAACATCCTGGATCAGGTGTTCGTGGAGACGGTGAAGGGGGACCTCACCGTCAAGGTGGAGAACAACACCAGCACGGGCCTGGGCATCTACAGCGAGCCCGTGGAGGACGCGGACCAGTCGCTGGACGACGCGGAGATCGCCTATGCACAGGTGGGCGGGCTGATCCTGCTGCGCGTGCTGCCGTTCCGCGAGAAGGCGCACCGCTACCTCGTCTTCAACACGCGCACCGAGCACGTGCTGCGCATCGACGCCATCGGGCAGGCGTGTGTCCGGCTCCCGGAGGACCAGGGCGTCATCTTCCCCGGCGGCTTCTACCTGCAGACGGGCGACTACAAGGTCTTCGAGGGCACCTCCGAGGGGATGGAGTTCACCAAGGCCATCCGCTCGCCCAACGGCGAGGACGTGCTCTACATCTTCCACCGCCGCGACGAGGGCAGCTACGTCCTCTTCCCGTACAACCTGGTGCGCAAGGAGGTGCAGAACCCGCTGCTCGGGCACGGCTTCAGCCTCTTCGCGGACGGGTGCCTGGTGGTCTTCCGCGCCACCTCGAACGAGCCGACGCGCGTCCACCCGATGCAGATCTGGCAGACGCCCTTCGTCTCCGCCGAGCACGCCGCCGCCATGCCCGCGGCGCCCGGCTACCTGGGCAAGGTGGGCAACGCCGAGCTGGTGCGCGGCATCTCCGACGCGCTCACCCTGCAGCGCAGCGCGAAGACGGAGAAGCCCACCCGGCGCATCTATGAGGATCTGATCGCCTCGGTGACGCGCGCGCTGGACGCGTACTACTGGCTCGCGCATGCCGAGGTGGGGCTCCAGGCGCCCATGGAGGCGCTGCGCCGCACCGCCGATCTCATCATCGATGAGTTCGAGAAGGTCCAGGCGCTGCAGAAGCGCGCCGTCACGGCCATCACCGACGCCGAGGCGAAGCAGCAGTCCCTGATGCTGAAGGTGCGGCCGGAGGAGCTGTCGAACGCCGAGGCCTACATGCAGGCGCTCACGGAGCTGCGCCAGCAGCGCGGCCACCTCATCACCCTGAAGGAGATCCGCTACATCGATCTCGTCCGGGTGGAGGCCCTGGAGAAGCAGGTCATCGAGGAGACGGACCGGGTCAGCGGTGAGTGCGTGACCTTCTTCCAGAAGGGCGAGGCGCTCCAGCCGGTGGGCGAGCGCCTGGACGTGCTGCTGGGGAAGCTGGAGCCGGTGCAGACCACGGTGGAGCTGGCTCCGCTCGCCGAGGACATCGAGAAGGTGGGCAAGGGCCTGGAGGTGCTGGGCGAGGTGGTGGGCGGGCTCCAGGTGGGCGATCCGCTGGCGCGCGCGAAGATCCTCGAGGGCGTCTCCGAGCTGTTCTCCCGGCTCAACCGGGTGCGGGCCGGGCTCCAGGTGAAGCGCAAGGAGCTGGTGGGCCGCGAGAAGCGCGCGGAGTTCGGTGCCCAGTTCAAGCTGCTCGCGCAGAACATCGAGAGCGGCCTGTCCGTGGCGGACTCGCCGGAGAAGTGCGACGAGGGCATGTCGCGCATCACCGTCCAGCTCGAGGAGCTGGAGGGGCGCTTCGGGGAGTTCGATGAGTTCCTCGGGCCCATCACCCAGAAGCGGGAGGAGCTGCTCGAGGCGTTCGGCGCGAAGAAGCAGGCGCTGGTGGACGAGCGCCAGCGCCGCGCGCAGAACCTGTTCGGTGCCGCCGAGCGCATCCTCGTGGGCGTGCAGCGCCGGGCGAAGAGCTTCAAGTCGGATGACGAGCTGAACACGTACTTCGCGTCCGACACCATGGTCCAGAAGCTGCGGCAGCTCTCCGAGCAGCTGATGGAGCTGCAGGACAGCGTCCGGTCGGACGAGGTGCTCTCACGGCTGAAGACGGCGCGCCAGGACGCGCTGCGGGCCCTGCGGGATCGCCAGGATCTCTTCGAGGACGGCCAGGCCGTCATCAAGTTCGGGAAGTACCGCTTCAACGTCAACACCCAGGCGCTGGAGCTGACGCTGCTGCCGCGCGACGGCACGCTCTACCTGCAGCTCAGCGGCACGGACTACGCCCAGCGGCTCGAGGATCCGGAGCTGGAGAAGTACAAGGAGCTCTGGGAGCAGCACCTCGTCTCCGAGACGCGAGCGGTGTACCGGTCGGAGTATCTGGCCGCGAGCATCCTGGCGGACGCGGAGGAGGGGAGGGGGAGCGTGAGCCTCGTGGCTTTGCACGAGGCCACCGCCGGGGGCACGCTGCTGGAGCGCGTGCGCGCATACTCGGCCGAGCGGTTCGACGAGGGCTACGAGCGCGGCATCCACGACTCGGATGCCGCCGCCATCCTCGAGAAGCTGCTCACGCTGCACCAGGGCGCGGGCCTGCTGCGCTTCGCCCCCACGCCGCGCGCCTGGGCTGCGCTCTACTGGGCCTTTGACTCGGACGACGCGGGCCGCGCCATCCTCCACCGCCGGGCGCGCAGCCTGTCCCGCCTGCGCACGGTGTTCGCCAGCGCGGCGGAGCTGACGCTGCTCGGGGACGAGCTGGGGGAGCACGTGGGGGCCTTCCTCACGGCGAACAAGATCGCGCACTCGCCCGCGGAGGCTCGCCAGGCCGGGCGCTACCTCGTGGAGGAGCTGGGGGCGGAGCGGCCCCGCTTCACCACCAGCACCGAGGCGGTGGCGGTGAAGGACGCCTTCATTGGGCAGCTCGATCGGCAGGGGAACCGCCCGGCCTTCGAGGACGATCTCCGGGGCCTGGAGAAGAACCTGCCCGAGCGCCTGCGGATCGCCCGGGCCTGGGTGGATGGGTACCTGGCCCAGCGGGAGGGCGGCGCGGGCGAGGCGGCGCATGTGGCCGTGGAGGCCGCCGTGCTGCTGCTCACGGAGCGCAAGCTGGACCGCCAGGAGGCTGGCGCCCTCACCTCGCTGGAGGTGACGGCGCTGCTGGGGCAGCACGCGCGCATCACGGACCGCAAGATGATGCTGCGGCTGGACGAGTTCCTGGCGCGGCTGGGCGAGTTCCGGCAGCTCCGGGTGCCCGCCTACCACGCGTACCGTGGCCTGCTGCGCGACTTGCTGGAGCGCGAGCGCCGGAAGCTTCGGCTGGAGGAGCTGAGCCCCAAGGTGCTCTCGTCCTTCGTGCGCAACCAGCTGATCGACGGGGTGTACCTGCCGCTGATCGGCGCCAACCTGGCCAAGCAGCTGGGGGCGGCGGGGGAGAACAAGCGCACGGATCGCATGGGCATGCTGCTGCTCATGTCGCCTCCCGGCTACGGCAAGACGACGCTGATGGAGTACGTGGCGAGCCGGCTGGGGCTGACCTTCGTGAAGGTGAACGGCCCGGCGCTGGGGCACTCGGTGAAGTCGCTGGATCCGGCGGAGGCGCCCAATGCCACCGCGCGGCAGGAGGTGGAGCGCATCAACCTGGCGTTCGAGCTGGGCAACAACGTGATGCTCTACCTCGACGACATCCAGCACACGGACTCGGAGCTGCTGCAGAAGTTCATCTCGCTGTGCGATGGCCAGCGCCGCATCGAGGGCGTGTGGAACGGCCGCACGCGGACGTATGACCTGCGGGGCAAGAAGTTCTGCGTGGTGATGGCGGGCAACCCGTACACGGAGACGGGCGAGCGCTTCAAGATCCCGGACATGCTCGCCAACCGCGCCGACACGTACAACCTGGGCGACATCCTCGACGGGAAGGACGACCTGTTCGCGCTCAGCTACATCGAGAACTCGCTCACCTCGAACCCGGCGCTGGCGCCGCTGGCCACGCGCGAGCCGGGGGACATCCAGAAGTTCATCCGGATGGCGCGGGGCGAGGAGGTGAACACGGGCGAGCTGTCGTACGGCTACGCGGCGGCGGAGATCCAGGAGATCGTCGCGGTGCTGGAGCGGCTGTTCCGGGTGCAGCGGGTGCTGCTGAAGGTGAACCTGCAGTACATCGCCTCGGCGGCGCAGGACGAGCGCTTCCGGACCGAGCCCGCGTTCAAGCTGCAGGGCAGCTACCGCAACATGAACAAGCTCGCCGAGAAGGTGGTGGCGGCGATGACCGACGAGGAGCTGGAGCGGCTCATCGACGACCACTACCAGGGCGAGTCGCAGACGCTCACCACGGCGGCGGAGCAGAACCTGCTCAAGCTGGCGGAGCTGCGTGGGCGGATCTCGGCGGAGAAGGCGAAGCGCTGGGAGGAGATCAAGCAGGGCTTCGCGCGCATCAAGCGCATGGGTGGCAAGGAGGACGATCCGGTCGCGCGCGTGACGGGTCAGCTCAGCGCCATCGAGGAGCAGCTGGGCGTGGTAGGCCAGGCGGTGACGCTCGCGGCGGAGACGGTTCGCAAGGGCCAGCAGGAGAAGAGGCCCGGGCCGGACCCGGTGGCGGCCGTGATGCCGCGCCTGGAGGCGCTGCGCGAGGCCGTGCTGGAGGTGGCGAAGGTGGCGCGCGAGGTGAAGGCGACGCCGTCCCCCGCGCCGGTGGTGAACGTGCCCCCGGGGCCGGACCTGACGCCGTATGTCCAGCACCTGTCGAAGGTGCTGAAGGCCCTGACCGAGCGCTCACTCCAGGCTCCCGCGGCAGCGCCTGTTGCTGCTGCTGCTGCGCCACCGGACCTGGGGCCCTACATGGAGCAGCTCACGAAGGCGGTGGCGGCCATGTCGGAGCGGCAGGTGCAGATGGGGCCCGCGCTCCAGAGAGCGGCCTCCGCGCCAATGCCGGTGGATCTGCCCCGGCAGGTGGCGCTCATCCAGGCCGCCCTGGAGCCCCTGGAGCGCGCGGCGAAGCGCAGCCTCCAGTCCGGCGAGGAGGACCTGAAGGCGATGCAGGTCTGGCAGTCCGTCACCGAGGCCCTGGCGCTGGTTCAGGTCATCATGCAGCTGCGCTGAGCCCCGGAGGGGGCCGTCAGGCGAGGTTGTGGAAGACCCGCTGCACGTCCTCGTCCTGCTCGAGATCGTCGACGAGCTTGAGGACCTCGGTGGCCTTGTCCTCGGGGAGCTCGACGGGGGTCTGCGGCACGTACTCCGAGTCGGCGGAGATGACCGTGAGGCCGCGGGCTTCGATGGCCGCCTGCAGCTTGCCGAAGTCGTTGAAGGCGCAGCGGATGACGAACTGCTTCTCGCCCTTCTCGCCGGTGCTCTCGCCCATCTCCTCGAGCCCGTGGTCGATGAGGTCCAGTTCCAGCGCCTCCGGGTCCACGCCCTCGGGGCTCAGGCGGAAGACGCCCATGCGCTTGAACTGGAAGCTCACGCTGCCCGTGGTCCCCAGGCTGCCGCCGTTGTTCTTGAAGTGCATCCGCACGTTCGCGACGGTGCGGACGACGTTGTTGGTGGCGGTCTCGACGATGACGGCGACGCCGTGGGGCCCATAGCCCTCGTAGAGGACGACGTCGTAGCTCACGGCGTCCTGGCCGCTGGCGCGCTTGATGGCGCCCTCGACCTTGTCCTTGGGCATGTTGGCCGCGCGCGCGTTCTGGAGGGCGCGGCGCAGGGCCGGATTGCTGTCGGGGTTCGGGCCCCCGGCCTTCACGGCAATCGCAATGTCCTTGCTGACACGCGTGAACAGCTTCGCCATCTTGTTCCAGCGGGCGAACATCGTCGCCTTGCGAGTCTCGAATATGCGTCCCATAGCGGGCCCCGTTCTATCACCGAATGAGCGGGGGCCAGGGCAGGGAAGATAGGCTCTCAACAGATGCGAGCCCTCCTCGGCCGGCTGAAGCGCCTGCAGCTCCACCTCTTTCCGAGGGCCCTCCCGGTGGCCCTCGTCCTGGGGACGGTGCTGAGCCTGCCTTCACTCGGAGTGGGCTTTTTCGGGGATGACTACCTGCACCTGGCCATCCTCGACGGCCTGCCCGCGCCGGGCACGCCCTTCAGCCTGTTCACCTTCGCCAGCGGCGACCCGGCGGAGATGAGGCGGTTTCTCGAACTGGGGCCCTATCCCTGGTGGACCCTCCCTGAGGTGAAGCTGTCGTTCTGGCGCCCGCTGTCGAGCGCGCTGATGGTGCTCGACCACACGCTGTTCGGGCGAAGCCCCGTGCCGTACCACGTCCACTCGATCCTCTGGCACCTGCTGACGATCCTCGTCGCGGCCGGGGTGCTGCGCCGCCTGCCGGGAGCCGCGGGCGGGCTCGCGCTCCTGTTCTTCGTGGTCGATGAGACCCATGTGTTTCCCGTCATGTGGGTGGCCAACCGCAACGCGCTGGTGGCCACGGCGCCGGCCCTGTTCGGTCTTTGGATGCACCTGAGGTGGCGGGAGCAGGGCTGGCGTCCCGGCCTCCCGCTGTCCCTGCTGGGACTGGCCGTCGGCCTCCTGGGAGGCGAGACGGCGCTGGGGGCCTTCGTCTACCTGGGGGCCTACGAGCTGCTCGGGAACCCTGGACCCAAAGCGGCCAGGGCTCGCGCGTTGGTGCCCGCGTTCCTGCTCGGTCTCGCGTACTTCCTCATGTACCGAGCGCTCGGCCATGGCGCCTACGGCTCCGGCACCTATTTCGATCCGGTGGCGGATTGGCAGCAATACCTGCCCGGGCTCGCCACACGCATTCCCGCGTTGCTGGCCGGGCTGCTGTGGACCCTGCCGCCGGAGCTGTGGGTGCTCCTGCCGAGCCTCCGCCCGGTCCAGGTCCTCGTGGGCTGCTTCGCCATCGCCATGGGGGTGTTCTTGACCGCCGCGGTCAGGCGCACCCTGAGTGCGGACGAGTGGCGGCACACGCGCTGGCTGATGGCAGGAGGGCTGCTCTCGCTGCTCCCCGTGGCGGCCACGTTCCCGGCAGCGCGGCTGTTGCTGATGCCGAGCCTCGGCGCCTCCGCGCTCCTGTCCGTGATCGCCCTGGGCGTCTGGCGAAGCCTCCCGGGCCTGCGCGGCTGGAGAAGGTGGACCCTGAGCGGACTGACGGCCGCGATGTTCAGCGTGCAAGGGCTCGCCACGATCTTCTGGGGGCTCTATCCGTATGGGCTCCGGGCCGTCGGTGACGCGAGCCTCGAGGCCATCGCCCGGATCGAAGTGGACGACGCCCGGATCTCACGGCAACGGGTGGTGTCGCTGGTGGTGCCGGATCCACTCATCGGCCTCTACCCCGCGATCATCCGAGCAACCCAGGGGCGACCTCCCGCGCGCTCCTGGCTGCCGCTGTCCCTGGCGCCGTACGATCACGTCCTGCACCGGACGAGCGATGCGGCCTTCGAGCTGTCCCTCGCGGAGGGCCATTTCCTGACCACCGAGCTGGAGCAGCTGTTCCGCGGGCCTGGGTTCGCCATGCGGGTGGGAGACCAGGTCTCGGTGAAGGGCTGCCGGGTCACCCTCCTCGAAACGGACGGGAGCTTGCCACAGCGGATCCGCTTCGAGTTCGACATGTCGCTCGATGATCCGGATCTGGTCCTGCTCACGCAGCAGGAGGGGACACTGCGGCGGTTACAACCGCCTCCCGTGGGGGAGACGGTGAGACTGACCTGGGTGCAGCTGGTGGTGGGCCGCTAAGATCTCCTCAAGGTTACATTCCCAGCGGAACTGGTATTAGAAAGAGCGGTAAGGAGCACAGGATGGGTGGGAAATTGGGCGGTCAGGAAGAGTCTCTCTCGGGAATTGCGGTTCCCGAGGAACATCGGGCGACCTTCGACGAACTTCAGCGGCTCGATCAGGGAAAGATGCAGGCACTGGGTGATGAACTCTTGCCTGGAATTTTTCCCGCTCTGGTGGGGCTCAAACCGCACGGGCTGAATGCCGAAGGTAAAACCATCAAGGGCGTACCTGACTCTTTTGTCGGTGAGACACCCGCCAAGGCACGCGCAGCGGTCGAATATACCACTCAGGCAAGCCGCCTAGACCAAAAGCTCCTCAGTGACTTCAGGAGTATCAGGAAAAACTCTCCGGATGCACGCACTCTCTTCTTATGTACCAACCGGAGTATCGAGGGACTGGACCTCACGCAAGTTTGGAATGAGGCGGCTCAGGCATCGGTGAGTCTGGAAATCATTAATGGGCGCAAACTCGCTGAGTGGCTCTGCACCCAACGTCAGGACCTGCGTAGGCGCTACCTGGGCATTGCCATTGGGTCTCATACGGGTACGAGTTTGGTCCAGTTCATGCGGGACCACTTGCTCACAATGACTCAGGGCCAAACTACGCCTGGCACCCTAGACCGATTCATCCCGAGAAATGGGCTGGACCTCTCCATTGTCCATCGTATCAACAAGGGGCCTGGCTTCACCTTGCTCACGGCGTCTGCGGGAATGGGCAAGACGACTTGGTCGGTGGAGCACACACGGCGGTACTCGTTCGTTGAACCCATCGTATGGATGGTGCCCGGTGATCTCAGTGTCGAGACTGCCGATCCCATTAGTGACCGAGTCATCATGGCGGCCTATGGCACTCCTGATCCTGGGCGCTTGGTCGAGTTGGCCGAACTGCTCAGGCGGGAGGGACGGTTCCTACGCATTTTCATTGATGGTGTGGATGAAGCGAGGGACTACGGACGGCTCGAACACCAACTGAGGACATTCCGAGGCAGCGCCATTGCCAGGTATGCCCATGTTGTCCTGCTCTGTCGGGGTGCGGCTGCCCGCTTGCTCGTGGATACCCTGGCGGCTTGCCTTCCGGAATTGCGGCTCGACGAAACAACGATAGCGATGGCCGAACTCAACCAGGGCGAGGCAGAAAAGCTGCTGCGCAAGCTCGGTGCGGAACCTCAGGAGGTCCGCGAGATCGAGAGCCATCTGCCATCGCGTTACGCGGGGAACCCGTTATTCGTAGTTCATGCGCTCCAGTTGTACCGGAACGGAGAGTTGGCTTCCGCTGGCGAGGATCTTATTCCTGCCATCGCCAACCACTTCGAGAAGGACATCCAGCGGCGGCTCAAGAAAGACGGGCAAGCGCCCCGTGTGCAGAAGATTCGCACACTCCTCGGAAGGTTAGCGATCCAGGTGTTGAAGCAGGGAAGCGACGCCATGGGAGTGGATGAAATTGCCGCGTCATTCCCCGAGGAGTTGCAGGAAGGTGAAAACACGATATTTGCTCGGGCCGAGCAAACGGGCTTGCTCATCCAGAAAGGGCAGGGACGGGTCGGATTTTCACATCCCTTGTTCCTAGAGTATTTCGCTGCTCAGGCCATTGATGGCAACGATCTCATACTGCAGCAGGAACTTCTCAAAGGAGGAGGGAGTGGTCGCGAGGTGATCCTCCGGCTCATTGGCTCGGTTCCTGACCCTGCTCCTATCCTTCGGTTCATGCTGGAGCGCGATCCCATCGGGGCATGCGAGGCTGCCACTCGCTTGAAGAGAAGTGGCCCTCACGCGACTCTCTTCGAGGATCCCACTCACCGGCCCAAGCAACGGCGACGGAGTGCGATCGACAAACTCTTGAAGATGCTGGGCTTTCCTTTTGGCTTTCGGCGGAAACGCAAGACCGAGGAAGATCTAGCGTCGAGCTTGCTGGGAGTCGTAAAGGGTCTACTCAACAGCAGGTTTCCTTCGGATCAGGAGCGCGCCATCCAGATACTCGGGAGGCTTCCTGTTCCAGGTGTCCGGGAGCTTGCAGCGGAGTGGTTCAAGGGACTCTCCGCGCAGGCACGCAGGCAATGGGCCTTTGCGGCAGCAGAGCTCTTTCTATCCTTGAATGAAGCAGGGGCGGTAGGTGTCATCATGCACCACCGCGGCTTTCAGTATCCGCCCGACATGCCTTGGTATGAGCCAACGTTCGTGCGACGGGTGCGTGGTCTCTCTGATCAGTTAAGAAGCGCACTGGGGCAGCAGGCACGCCAAGCGCTACAATCCGAGCAAAACACAAGCAGACGAGTTCAGTTCATCCATATTCTTGGAACATTGGGCGACAGTTGGCTTGTCGAGCACCTGCGGGAGCGTCTTTCCTGTGGCTGGCTGGCTGCATATGAACACCGCGCCCTGATTTTGCTCAATACGTATGAGTCAATCCTGCTTTATGCCGAGTCGGCTGAGCGGTATTTGCAGATGCGGGATGAGGGAGCATCCGAGGCTGAGGGAACTCCCGAGAGCGAGGAGCAGGAAGAGAATTCCTGGTATCAAGTCGTCGTCAAGCAGTCGGATATTGTGATGTACCCGCATGATCAACTCACGGCGTTGGTCCTCGGTGCGCTTGGGAGTGAGAATTGGAGAAACGCCATCTTCGGATTTGACTGGGCTGATACGCTGCAGGATCCTGATCTCCTTGAGGCGTACTCCGCAGCCATGCATCGGTTCTCGGGAAGCTTCTTTGCATTACGTGGGTGGCTGATTGAGAAGACACTGGAAGTGATGCCATTCGAGCACATCCGCCAGATTTACGAAGACACCCAAAGTCAGCAGTTACGCAAGGATATCGTTCGCTACATGCGCGCCCCAGGCGCTGAGGCCGAAGCCTTCCTTATCGAGAGGTTGGAAGAGCCAGTGCACCAGTTTAGCGCGATTCAATCGCTAGGTTTGATCGGGTCGGTCAGCGCCGGAGCTGCGATCCAGCGCTTTCTTTTTCATGAGTCCGCTGACCTCCGAAGGATGGCGGTAACGACAATAGGGCGGCTTCGCTACCGGCCTGCACTGGTGGCATTGACCCATCTCCTCGACGAGACACTCGAGGAGCAGAGGCCCAATGGGAGCCAAAGGCCGTCAAATCTTGAGTACGTCCTGATCGAGAGCATCGGATCCATCGGCGGTCCGGTGGCGTACGCGTCCCTGGAGCGCGCATTCCAGGCACCGTGGCTACGCGAGCATGTGCTCCAAGTACTCGCGATCGCGGCAGAGCCATCCGCGCTGCGATTGGCAGCAGAACTGGTCGCGGCCCACCCAGAGCTCAAGACGATGCTTTCGCAGGCGATCTCTCGGGCTGTTTTGAGGAGTCATGGAGGAGTTGTTGGCGTTGTCGGTCAGGCTCCATCAGATCTTCACTTCACCGACGAACAAGCTCTAGGGTTTGTTCTTGAAGTGGCGCGTGCTGCTCTTTCATCAGGAGAGATTGCGTCCCTATATAACCCGTTGACAGCAGTCTCGGCATTCGACCTGCCTCAAGCTCGGGCTTTCCTTCAGGAACTCGCAGGACAAGAGCCAAGTACCAACCTTCATGACACCCAAGGTCCTCAAGCCTTCATCGATCCGGTTCGTCATGCTCGAAAGCTTCTGGGGGAGCTAGGAGATCCCAATTATCAACAGGAGGCTGTCGAGCATGAGATTTCAACGATGATGAAGCAAATGCATCTCTCCGGGCTGGATATTCAGCGACTGCGCGCATTTCCCACAGCGCTGGTCTCAGCAGCACTCCGACGGAGAATAAATGCTCGCCATGAACTCGTAAAAGCGCTCTTTCTCTTCCGTTGGTTTGCAGAGCCAGAGGATCGTGCTCTCCTCGAAGTGTTGGAGGGAGACCCAAACCCAGACGTAGCGGACCTCGCGCATGCATACCTCGTGGACCCGCGGAGGTTCATGATCTGATCTCCCCATTGTCGCTTGAGGACCCAGATCTGGCCCTGCTGTCACGGGCTCATTCCCACGTGCGGACTTTGCGGCTCGCGCAGGGTGCCGCCGCCCAACTCGAAGAGTTCGCCCGACTTCGGTCTCGTGAGGAACATCCGCGTGGGCAGGCTGCACGGCGGCGCTTGGGGCGCGATCCATTCCGCCACCGTGCTGTCCTCCCCAATGGCGGTGACTCGGCCAGCGGCGAAGTAGCCGCGGACCAGCAGGACGTCGAACTCGTAGCCGGATGGCCCGCGGAGATCACGAACCCTGCCGTTCAGGGTCTCGGAGGAGTGGCCAGGAGTGATGACGCAGGTCACGGCCCCCGAGTCCGGTGGGAGCATTCGCGTGATGCATGCAGGCACGCGGACCCTGCGTCCCGACCAGCCGGCGATCGTCGAGAAGGACACCTCCACCGTCGCTTCATCGGCTGACCAGATGAGCGTCACCCAGAAGTAACCGCACGGACGATCGAGGGCGTAGGTCATCTGGAGCGGAGCTTAGACCGACCGGCTGCGGACAGGCCCTGCGGGGAGGGGAGCTGTTCGCCTCGTGTTGAGCACCCGGCCAGAACCTGCCCGAGGGGCTCGAACGCACCTTTCCACCCTTGGGAAACAGGTGGGCCCTGCGTACCCGTGAGGATGTCCTTCGTGCGCCCCTCACCCCTGGAGCTCCCATGCGCTCTTCCGTGACTCCATTGGCCGTGCTGCTGTGGTCCTTGTTCGCTCCCGGAGTCGGGGGGCAGGCTCGCGCGGACACCGCCACCTTCTTCCCGGTCGCGGACGCCTTCGTGGACGGTTCGGAGTCCCTCCGGAATCGGAACTACGGCACGGCCACCTTCCTCCAGGTCGACAAGTCGCCGGATACCCGGATCTTTCTCCGCTTCGAGGTTTCGCTTCCCGTGGGCTCCACCCTCACCGGGGCAACCCTCGAGCTCTACACGACGTCTACTTCCACCGCGACGGGCTGGGTGCTCTCCAAGGCCGCCGATACCACCTGGCGCGAGACGGCCATCACCTACAACAACCAACCCGTGCTGGGCGCGCAGCTTGGCTCCTCTGGCTCCTGGTCTGGCTGCCCCTGCTTCACGCAGGCCTCCATCGCCGCGGCGAACGTCACCCTGGGGCTCAACTCCTTTGGGCTCACCACGGAGAGCGATAACCGCAAGTCCTTCCACTCGCGTGAGGGCGCGAACGCGCCGCGGCTCGTGGTGACCTATACCCGCCCTGCGGACCCGGTCATCGTGGCCGCGGGAGACATCGCCGGGGCCTGGACTGAGGACGAGGCCACCGCCCGGGTGATCGACACCCTGAACCCCGACGCCGTCCTGCTGCTGGGCGACAACGTCTACGGCTCCGGGGCTCCGAGCGAGTACACCCAGGACTATGAGCCCACCTGGGGCAGGCACAAGGCGAAGACGTACCCAGCTCCGGGCAACCACGACCACGGGACCGCCGAGCTGGCGGGTTACTGCGGCTACTTCGGTGCGGCCGCCCACTGCCAGTCCGGCTACTCGTACTCCTCGTTCGAGCTCGGCAACTGGCACATCATCGCGCTGGACTCCGGGTGCTCCTCGCCCTCGAGCTGCGCCAACCCCATGGAGGCGGGCTCAGCGATGAGGACCTGGCTCACGGCGGATCTGGCCGTCAACACGAAGCCCTGCACGCTCGTCTACTGGCACCACCCGCGCTTCTCCTCGGGAACCTACGGGAACGACCCTCGCTCGAGCGAGGTGTGGACGGAGCTGTACAACGCCCACGTGGAGCTCGTCCTCAATGGCCACGAGCATGACTACGAGCGCTTCGCACGCCAGCGGCCCTCGGGGGAGGCGGACTCCGCCACGGGGATCCGCCAGTTCGTCGTGGGGACGGGCGGCAAGGGGCTGCGCTCCTTCGGCACGGTGCAGCCGAACTCCGAAGTTCGGGAGTCGAGCACATACGGCGTCCTCAAGCTGACCCTGCACGCGAACGGCTACGACTGGGAGTTCGTCCCCATCGCCGGCCAGACGTTCACCGACTCCGGCACGGGTGCGTGCCACTGAGCAGCCAGGGCAGGAAACTTGCGGGGCTACAGCGCTGTATCACCATGTGCGCATGCTCCCTTCCCGCTCTGCCCGTAGCGCTCGCAGTGTCTCCCTCCTGCTCGGAAACCGTCTGCCGGTCCGCACCGCGGACGTCTCCTCGGGCGGCTTCAGCGTGGAGGCCCCCTTCGTCTTCTTCCCCGGCTCGCTCCTCCACGGCACCTTCGAGGTCGACGGCCGCGAGCTGCCCTTCCGAGGCGAGGTGGTCTGGGCCCGTCCCGCTGGCGAGCCCCAGGCGCCCAGCCGCATGGGCGTGCGCTTCACCGAGGTCCCCGCCGAGGCCCACGGCTTCCTCGCCGGGTAGCGCAGCCGCAATCGGTCAGGACTCGTCGACGTCCTTGGGCGGCGCGATCCGCGCATACTCTTGTTGCCGCTGCTCCTCGCGCTGGACGTCCTGCGCGAAGGTGGCGCGCAGGTACCGCCGCAGATCATGCTGAGCGAAGTCCTCGCCTTCCAGGGCGAGGAAGCGCCGCAGATCCTCGCCCAGCTCGCTCGCGTAGGGGTAGCGCTCGTTCACATCCGGAGCCAGGGCCCGGAAGACGATCCGCTCCAGCGACTGGGGGATGTGGCGGTTGTACGTGGAAGGCGGCGCCACCTGCATCCTTCGCATCTTCTCCACGATGTCAATCGGGTTGTCCCCCGCGAAGAGCCGCTCGCCCGTGAGCAGCTCGTAGAGGCACACCCCGATGACGAACACGTCCGTGCGCCGGTCCACCGAGGGGCCGTCGATCTGCTCCAGGCTCATGTAGCCGAACTTGCCTTTGATGATGCCCGGCTGGGTCTGCGTCACCCGGCCCGCGGCCTTGGCGATCCCGAAGTCGATCACCTTGACCCCTCCCTCGAAGGAGAGGAGGACGTCGTGGGGGGAGAGGCCGCGGTGGACGATGTTCAGGTCCCGCCCCATCCCATCCTTCTTCCGGTGGGCGTAATCCAGCCCCGCGCACATCTCCGCGATGCAGTGGCAGACCAGGGGAATGGGCGCAGGCTTGCCCTGCTTGCCGTGGTGCTCGAAGAGCTCGCCCAGAGACTTGCCCGGGACGTACTCCATCGCGAGGAAGGGCTCGGAGTCGACCTGTCCCACCTCGACGGTCTGCGCGATGTTGGCGTGGAGGAGCTGGAGCCCCAGCCGCCCCTCGTCGAGGAACATCGTGACGAACTCCTCGTCCATCGACAGGAACGGGAGGATCCGTTTGAGGGCCACGAGCCGCCCACCTCCCTCGACCCCGAACATCTTCGCGCGCCAGATCTCGGCCATGCCGCCGACGCTGATGCGGTCGAGGAGCAGGTAGTCCCCAAAGGGACTGGGAGGAGGCTTCCGGGGGGACAACACCATGGGCAGTGCCTCGGCGATGGAGCCGCCATTCTAGCAGCCTAAATCCTTTTTAATGGGATATCCGTAATTCCCGGCCCTCTCCATAGCCATGGGGCAAGGGTCCTCAATCCGCCACCGCGGTTCTCGCAAGGAGCTCACGTTGAAGATCTCGTTCACAGAAGGCAGGGGCCTGTTCGTCGCGGTGTGCATGGCCGGAGCCGGGCTGACGGGGTGTGGCCCCGACGCCGAGGCGCTGCCAGAGGAGGCCTCGGGGGCCGTTCAGCAGGCCCTCACCGAGGGAGCCCCGCTGACGACGCATGACGCGAGCTGTCTGAAGCTGCAGGACCAGAACACGTGGAGCTCCTATTCCTCGTACATGACGCCCGTGGGCCCTGCGCTGGGGCTGGATGACGTCCTCCTGGATCTGAACCGTGCGGGGCCCGTGCTGGGCTCCCTCAACCACCCGCCGGCGGTGGGTTACAAGGGCGGCTTCCGCTGGAACGACGGCGACATGTCCACCACGGAGTGGGTCCCCCAGGGAATGACGGCGGGCGTCTCCGGCAGCACCAACACCGCCATCGTCGCCTGGCACTACGCGCCCACCACGAGCCCGGACAAGGGCGTGCGCATCTCCGTGGCGGACATCTCGGACATGTCCCTGAGCGCGGTGAACTACCGGCACGTCCTGCTGGTGCGGCCGACCAGCTCCGGCAACTTCACCACCATCCCCGAGCACGGGGGCGGCCTGGCCTGGTACGGCAACTACCTTTATATGGCGGACACCGCCGATGGCATCCGCGTGTTCGACCTCACGCAGATCCGCCAGGTGGACACCAGCGCCACGTGCGATGCGGCGATCGGCCAGGTGGGCTCGGTGTGGTGCGCCTTCGGGTACAAGTATGTGCTGCCGCAGGTGAGCGCGTACGTGGTGCCCTCGTCCATCGTCAGCCCGTGCCGGCCCAAGTTCTCCTTCCTGGGCAAGGACACGCGCGGCACCACGCCGGTGGTGCTCTCGGGCGAGTACTGCAACAACACCGGCACCTCGTGCCCCTATGACGGCACCACGCCGGGGCTGGGCGGGCGGCTCTACCGCTGGCCGCTGGACTCCGCCACGAACCGCCTGAAGACGGTGAGCGGCCTGGTGGCTCCCGAGCGGGCCTACATCATGAACGAGCCCAACGTGCAGGGGGTGGCTCCGATCATGACGTCGACGGCGACCACCTCGTACTGGCTGAGCTCCACGCGCTATGGCGGCGCGCTCTTCAAGGTGTCCACGAGCGCCTCGCGCACGGCGTACCTGTCGGGGAGCGGCCAGTGGGCGCGGATGCCCGAGGGCATGCACGCCACGGGCTCCGGCACCAACCTGTGGACGACCACCGAGGGCGTCAGCGGCGTGACGGATCCAGCCTCCGGTGGGCGCGTGGTCTTCTTCGCGGCGCAGGCCTCTCTGGACTGAGGCCCGCGGGCTAGCGGCGCGTGGCGGAGGCGCCCATGAGGGCCTGGGCCTGGGCGACGAGCTTCATGAACTCGTTGCGCTCGGCGTTGCCCTCGGTGGCGCCCTCGCCGAGCTTGCGCGCGGTGGCCAGGTTCCAGTCCTTCGAGGCCGCGCTGTGCCGCAGGATGTCCGCCGTGGACGCCACCGCCAGCGCGAAGCGGAAGTCCGAGGAGGCCGCCTCCACCGACGAGCGCATCATGCTCCGCTCGAAGGCGAAGCTCTGCTCGGAGGCCTCGGTGCCGTTGGGCGCCTTGGCGCGGATGCGCACGGTGGCCATCGGGGCCTGCTCGCCCGTCAGCTCCACCTCGTACAGCGCGGTGACGTTGTGGCCCGCGCCGATCTCCCCCGCATCCACCTTGTCGTTGCGGAAGTCCCGGTCCGCCACGTCACGGTTCTCGTAGCCCACCAGCCGGTAGCTGCGCACGGCCGCCGGGTTGAACTCCACCTGGAGCTTCACGTCCTTGGCGATCACCTCGAGCGTGCCCGTGAGCTGCGTCTCGAAGACCTTCTTCGCCTCCTGGAAGCTGTCCACGTAGAAGCTGTTGCCGTTCCCCTTGTCCGCCAGCTTCTCCATCATGTCGTCGCGGTAGTTGCCCATGCCGAAGCCCACCGTCGTCATGGTCACGCCCTCGGCCACGTAGTTCCGGATGCTCTCCAGCATGGACTCCGCGGAGAGGTTGGGCCCGATGTTGGCGTCGCCATCCGTGAGGACGATGACGCGGGAGACCACGTTGCCGCCGGCCTTCTTCACCGCGTGGCGGTACGCCATCTGCATGCCCGAGCCCATGGCCGTGCCGCCCCCAGACTCGAGCGACTCGATCGCCGCGTAGATGCGCTGCTGATCCGTGGCGGGAGTGGGCGGCAGCACGTCCCGCGTGGAGCCCGCGTAGGTGACGATGGCCACCGTGTCGTTCTCGTTGAGGTTCTTCACCGCGATCTTCATCGCCTCCTTGGCCAGAGGCAGCTTGTCCGTCGACTGCATGGAGCCGCTGGTGTCCACCAGGAAGACGAGGTGCGCCGCCTTGCGCTGCGAGCGCGAGACGACCTTGCCCTGCACGCCCACCCGCAGGAAGTGGCGGCCCTGGGAGAACGGGGAGGGCGCGCCCTCGAGGTGCACGGTGAAGGCGCCCTTCTCCGGCGGGGCGTAGCGGTACTTGAAGTAGTTGACGAACTCCTCGACGCGCACGGCCTCGGGCGGGGGCAGGTTGCCCTGCTGCAGGTAGCGGCGCGCCAGCGAGTACGAGGCGGTGTCCACGTCCACCGCGAAGGTGGAGAGCGCGTCCTCCCGCGCGTCGGTGAAGGGGTTGGCCGCGTGGGCCTCGAACGTGTTGCCGCCCTGGGTGTTCTTCCCATCGGCGTCGTCACCGCGGACCTGGATCTCCGGGGTCGCGATGATCGGGGACTCGCGCCTCTGCTCGGTGGAGCCCATGGGCGCCTTCAACGCCGGCTTCGCTGGCTTGGCCTTGTAAAGGGGAGGGGTGGAGGGGGGAGGAGGCGGGGACGAGGCCGGCTCGGCCGCGACGACACCTCCCAGCACACCACTCACGACGCCTGAGACCACACCGCCCTCGACGCTTCCGCCCAAATCCGCCTCGGCGCTCGCTTCCTCCGCCTCGGGTGGCGCCATGAGGGCCTCGGGCTTCTGGAAGCGCTCGGAGGTGGACGGCCGGGGGGAGGACTCCGCCTGGGTGGCGATCTCCGGCGCGCTCTTGGTGGCGCACCCGGGGATGAGGCTCATGGCGAGGAAGGCGCTTCCCCAGCGGGACAGACGGCGCAGGCGGTACTGGGACATGTGGGCTCCGCGTTCGAAGGAATACTCCTCGAACGCACGAGCCCTCCATTCGGTCTACGCGCGAAAAGCCCAGGGATTCCGGCAGGATTCGACGGACTCAGACCGTCGAGGCCCGGGATGATTCATTGAGCGCAGTTGAGGCCGGGCTCGGGGGCCTCCTGATCCTGGAGCTGGAGCGCCGGGCAGCCCAGCGCGAGGGCGCCCGCAATGCGCCCGCCCGCTCCACGTGCGAGCCCACCCCCGTTTTCGCACTGCGTCAGCTAGCTGCGTCAGCTCTGAGATCCAACGTTTCAGGGTGCCTTCAGTCGGCGGTTCCTCTAGGGTCGCGCGCCATGATCCGAACCCCCTCCCTGCTGTCCACCGTGCGCGTGGCCTGCGCGGCCGCGCTCCTGTCCGCCCTGCCCGTGGCGGCTCAGGGCCAAGGCCCCGCGAGCCCCGCCCCCCAGGGCAAGTCCACTGCCGAGGACGCCAAGAAGTTCGCCGAGCGCGTCAACGCGGACCTCAAGCGTCTCTGGGTCAAGCAGTCCACCGCCGAGTGGATCAAGTCCACGTACATCACCGACGACACCGAGCGGAACGCGGCCTCCATCAACGAGGAGGTCCTCGCCTACATGAACCAGGCGATCAAGGACTCGCGCCGCTTCGAGGGCCTGAAGCTGGATCCGGACACGGCGCGCACCATCCACCTGCTGAAGGTGAGCTCCGCCATCGCCGCGCCCTCGGATGCGCAGAAGCGCGCCGAGCTGGCCACCATCGCCGCCAGGCTCGAGGGCCTCTACGGCAAGGGCAAGTACTGCAAGCAGGACAAGGCCGGGAAGGAGTCCTGCAAGGATCTCGGCCAGCTGGAGGACGTGCTCTCCACCAGCCGCAACTACGACGAGCTGCTGGACGCGTGGCGCGGCTGGCACTCCATCTCCCCGCCCATGCGCCCGCTCTACGAGCGCTTCGTGGCGCTGGGCAATGAGGGCGCCAAGGAGATCGGCTTCTCCAACATCGGCGATCTCTGGAAGTCCGCCTACGACATGTCGCCGGAGGCCTTCGAGAAGGACACCCAGCGCCTGTGGCAGCAGGTCAAGCCGCTCTATGACGATCTCCACTGCTACGTGCGCGCGCGGCTCGCCAAGAAGTACGGCGCGGACAAGGTGCCCGCGGGCAAGCCCATCCCGGCGCACCTGCTGGGCAACATGTGGTCCCAGGAGTGGGCCAACATCTACCCGCTGGTGGAGCCCTACCCCGGTCAGGCCAGCCTGGACGTGACGGCGGCCATCAAGAAGCAGGGCTATGACCCGATCAAGATGGTGAAGACGGGCGAGTCCTTCTTCACCTCGCTGGGGCTCAAGCCGCTGCCGGCCTCCTTCTGGGAGCGCTCGCAGTTCAGCAAGCCGCGCGATCGCGAGGTCGTCTGCCACGCCAGCGCGTGGGATGTGACGTTCAGCAACGATCTGCGCATCAAGATGTGCATCAAGCCCCTCGAGGAGGATCTCGTCACCATCCACCACGAGCTCGGGCACGACTACTACTTCACGTACTACTACCAGCTCCCCGTGCTCTTCCAGGCCGGCGCCAATGACGGCTTCCACGAGGCCATCGGTGACGCGATCACGCTCTCCATCACCCCGGCCTACCTCAAGCAGATCGGCCTGCTGAAGGACGTGCCGAAGAACGAGAAGAACCTCATCAACCTCCAGCTGAAGGACGCGCTGGAGAAGGTGTCCTTCCTGCCGTTCGGCCTGCTGATCGATCAGTGGCGCTGGGACGTCTTCTCCGGGAAGACGGCGCCGGCCGACTACAACAAGGCGTGGTGGGCGCTGCGCGAGAAGTACCAGGGCGTGGCCGCGCCCGTGGCCCGCACCGAGCAGGACTTCGATCCGGGCGCCAAGTACCACGTGCCGGCCAACGTGCCCTACACGCGCTACTTCCTGGCCCGCATCCTCCAGTTCCAGTTCCACAAGGCCATGTGCGAGGCCGCCGGCTTCAAGGGCCCCCTCCACGAGTGCTCCGTCTACGGGAACAAGGAGGCTGGCAAGCGGCTCCAGGCGATGCTCGAACTGGGCGCCAGCAAGCCGTGGCAGGAGGCCCTGTTCGCGATGACGGGCCAGCGTCAGATGGATGCCACCCCACTCATTGAGTACTTCACTCCGCTGCGCCAGTGGCTCCAGGAACAGAACAAGGGCCAGACCTGCGGCTGGTAGCGTTCCCGGATGGACATGGGTAGCGGCCTTGCTTACATTCTGAGGCCTCTAGCGGGTTTTTCTCGTTAGGACCGGACGGCGATGTTCGCGTCCGTTGAAGACGAAGGAAGAAGAGCAATGGCTACTGGTACTGTGAAGTGGTTCAACGATGCCAAGGGGTTCGGTTTCATCACGCAGGATGGGGGTGGCGAGGACGTGTTCTGCCACCACACCGCGATCAACATGGACGGCTTCCGCACCCTGCAGGAGGGGCAGAAGGTCCAGTTCGAGGTGACCAAGGGCCCCAAGGGCCTGCAGGCCCAGAACGTGCGCGCGGCTTAGGCCGGCGCTCGTTCTTCGTTGCACCCGAGGGTCCGATCCGAGAGGGTCGGGCCCTCTCGCTTTTCTGGAGGCCCTCGTTGCGAACGTTCCTGCCCCGCTCCGCTCGCCTGCTCCCCTTGTTGACGATGCTCGGTTGCGCGACCGCGCAGCCTGGCGCTCCCTCGGCGCCTGCCGAGCCCTCGGGGCAGACGGCGCCCCCTGCCTCGGAGTCCTCACCCATGACGTCCTCCCCGAGCCCCTCTGCTCCCTCGCCCACGAAGAGGCCGGACACCGCCGCGCTGAAGGCGGAGCTGGTGGCGAAGCATGGCGAGGCCCAGCGCGCCCGGATCGAGCGCGGTGTGGAGCAGGTGGCCGCGCAGTGGCGTGAAGAGGACGGGGAGCTGGCGGCCTTCGTCCGCGAGCACTTCATCGCCGATCCGAAGGCCCTGGACACCACCTTCGCGCGCCTGGAGCGCATCTTCGAGCAGCTCGACGGCCACTTCAACGAGCTGGGCCGCGAGCTGCGGTGGGCCACGGATCTGGATCTGGGGCCGCTGCTGCCGGTGGATCCGCTGCTGGCGGCGTACGATCCGAGCGCGCACGTCACCGACGATCTGTTCCAGTCGAAGGTGGGCTTCGTGGTGCTGCTGAACTTCCCGCTCACCACGCTGGCCGAGCGCACCGCGCATGCCAAGGACTACACGCGCCGCCAGTGGGCCGAGGCGCGGCTGACCGGCCGCTTCTACCGGCGGGTGCCGGCGGAGGTGCAGCAGGAGGTGTCTCGCGCGGGCGCGGCGGCGGATCTCTACATCGCCGAGTACAACGTGTGGATGCACCACGTGGTGGACGGGAAGGAGCGGCGGCGGCTGTTCCCCAAGGGCCTGCGCCTCATCAGCCACTGGAACCTGCGGGACGAGCTGAAGGCGGACTACACGGACAAGGAGCAGGGGCTGGCGAAGCAGCGGCTGATCGTCAAGGTGATGGAGCGCATCGTCACGCAGACGATCCCGGCCATCGTCATCGACAACCCGCGGGTGGACTGGGATCCGTTCACGAACACCGTCGCGGTGGCGCCCGCGGACACGGTGGAGCCGAACGCCCCCGAGCGCCCGGCGAAGGTAGAGCCGGCGCCCGAGCCGGACACGCGGTACGCGAAGCTGCAGGCGCACTTCCACGCCGCGCGGAAGGTGGATCCGTACGTGCCGGTGGCGCCCACGCAGATCGCTCGGACGTTCGAGTTCCAGCGTGAGATCCCCGAGGAGCGGGTGAAGGCGCTGCTGACGCAGGTGCTCACCTCACCGCTGGTGCCCCAGGTGGCGAAGCTCATCGAGCAGCGGCTGGGGCGCAAGCTGGAGCCGCAGGATCTGTGGTTCAACGGGTTCCGGCCGGGCTCCTCGCGCACGGAGGCGGAGCTGGACAAGCTGACCCGGCAGCGCTACCCGACGGCGGACGCGTTCGCGAAGGACATCCCCCGGATCCTGCAGGGGCTGGGCTTCGCGAAGGAGCGCGCGGCGTACCTGGCCGGGAACATCCGGGTGGATCCCTCGCGCGGGGCGGGCCACGCCATGCAGGCCATGCGGCGGGGTGACTTCCCCCACCTGCGGACGCGGGTGGAGAAGGAGGGGATGAACTACAAGGGCTACAACATCGCCGTGCACGAGCTGGGGCACAACGTGGAGCAGGTGTTCTCGCTCTACGACGTGGACCACACGCTGCTGCAGGGCGTGCCCAACAACGCCTTCACGGAGGCGCTGGCCTTCGTCTTCCAGGCGCGGGATCAGGAGCTGCTGGGGCTGGGCAAGCCGGACGCTGCGGCCGAGCGGGAGCGGGTGCTCAACGACTTCTGGGCCACGTGGGAGATCGCGGGCGTGGCGCTGGTGGACACGGCGGTGTGGCACTGGATGTACGAGCACCCGGATGCCACGCCGGCGCAGCTGCGCGAGGCCACGGTGGCGATCGCGAAGGAGTACTGGGATCGCTACTACGCGCCGGTGCTGGGCGGGCAGGGCACGGCGCTGCTGGGCATCTACAGCCACATGATCGCCTACCCGATGTACCTGCCCGACTACCCCCTGGGGCACCTGATCGCGTTCCAGATCGAGGAGCACCTGCATAAGAAGGGGCCCCTGGGGGCGGAGTTCGAGCGGATGGCCCGCTATGGGGCGGTGACGCCGGACCAGTGGATGGTGAACGCCACGGGCTCGCCGATCAGCGCCGAGCCGCTGCTGCGGGCCACCGAGGCCGCGCTCAAGCGCTGACCTCGGGGCCTGGGGCTGCTACTTCCCGCCGGTGAGACCGGGGATGCTGACCAGCTCGATCTCGAACTGGAGGACGGCGTTCGGGGGGATCTTCGAGCCGGGGGGAGGGCGGTCTCCGTAGGCCTTGTTGGCGGGGCACACCAGCTTCGCCTTCCCGCCGACCTTCATCTTCTGCACGCCCTCCGTCCAGCAGGGGATGACGCCGTTGAGCGGGAACTCGGCGACCTGGTTGCGCTTGTAGGAGCTGTCGAACTCCTCGCCCGTCATGAGCGTGCCGCGGTAGTGGACGCTCACGGTGTCCGTGGACTTGGGGGTGGAGCCGGTGCCGGCCTTCAGCTCCTTGTAGATGACGCCCGAGGGGAGCTTCTGGGCCCCCTTCTCCTGGGCCGCCTGCTCCAGGTACCGCTCGTTGGCCTTGCCCTGCCGCCCGCGAGCGAGCCCCTGGATCTTCGGGCCGTACTGCTCCATGTCCACGGCAGGCTGCGCGCCGGCGTTGGCATCGGAGAGGCCCCGCTTGAGCACCTCGAGCTCCGCCGGGGTCATCCCGAAGACTCCGATCGACTTTCCGAACTGGAACCCCAGGGCGTAGAGGGTCTTCTCGTCCTCTGACTGGGGCTGCGCGGACGCGGACGGCGCCGCGGCGGGCGCGGGCTTCGCCTTACCCTGGCCCCACGCCTGGGATGCCAGGAGGCCCATCACCACGGTCGCCAGCAACTTCGTTCTCATGCGTTCTCCTCTTCTCGAGAGCCGCGAGACTATAGGGCCACCCACGAGCCGCCGAGCGCGATTTCACCAGGGCTTCCAGCTTCTGACGTTCCTGGCCCTCCTCGCACCCAGGCTACTCCGGCAGGGCTCCGGACACGGTGGACACCCGTACCATCTTGCCGACGGAGGGAACGCCCAGGTCGTTCACCAGGAAGAGCTGGTAGTAGCCCGGGGGCGCCGCGATGTTGCTCGGAGGCGCGGTGATCGTGAGGCTGCCGGTGCCGCGCGTGAAGCCCAAGGTGAGGAGCCGCTGGTTCTGGTCGAAGGAGTGCGTCACCGAGCCCAGGGCGATGAGCGTCACCTTCGTGATGCGGGCCGCATCCGGTGTCCCGACGGTGAAGGCCGCCCCGGGAGTCACCACGCCCGGTGCCGAGCTGACCGTCGGCCGCGCACCCTTGAAGAGGTAGGGGGGCGAGTAGAGCTCCGCGGAGCGCACCTTGCGGCCGCCGGCGCTCAGCACTCGCCCGTCCGGCAGCAGCAGCGCGGTGGCGTGGTAGCCGCGATAGACGGTGTTGCTGGCGAGCCGGGTCCACCGGTTCGTGGCGGGGTCCCACACCTCCGCGTGGAAGACCGGATAGCTCGCATTGTCGAAGCCGCTGCCGCTGGTGCCGCCCGTGACGAGCACCGTGCCATCGGGCAGCAGCGTCCCGTTGTGCTGGCGCCGGCGCACGCTCATCGAGGCCATGTACCGCCACGCGGGTGAAGCCGCATTGAGGTCAATCAGCTCCACGGTGGAGGTGGGTGGGTCGCCTCCGCCGATGATGACGATCCTGCCATCCATCATCACCGCGGGGCCGTAGCTCCGGCCGCCGAAGAGGCTGGAGGGGCCGGAGCTCCAGGAGCCGGTTCCGCTCGGATCCATGAAGCGAGTGCCTCGCCACGGCGCGGCGAAGAAGAGCTTGCCGTTGGGGGCGAGGAACATCCGTGGGTAGTACGGCAGGTCGAGCCGCGCGGTGGTCATCGTCCGCCAGGTCCGCGACGCCGCCAGGTACCGCTGCGGGATCTCGTTGATGTCGCTGACGCCGTTCATCTCTCCGCTGATCACCATCACATCCCCGTTGGAGAGCGTGGTGTTGGTGGGATACCAGCGCCCGGCGTTCATGTCCGGCAGGCGGGTCCAGGTGGCGGTGAACGGGTCGAAGAGGCTCGCGTCGTCGAGCCCCACATGGCTCGCCACGTGCCCGCCCGTCACCAGCAGCCGGCCGTCCGCGAGGTACGAGTGCCCAGCACAGAAGATGTTGTAGCCCGCGACCGGCAGTGCGGTGAGGGTGTTCGTGACCGGGTCCCACCGGCGCGGCGGGTCATCTCCCTCGTCGAACTCACCGAAGAACATCACCTTGCCGTCGGGCTGGAGGCTGGTGTGCGTGGCGGAGATGGGCCAGGACATGACGCTCGACCACTGTCCCACCTCCGCGGGAGTCTGGGCCTCGGCCGGGGCTGCCAGCGCTGCGCACCCGGCGAGCCCTACTGCGAGCACCTTCGACCATCGAGAGTGGGGTTGTACCGGCATGGGCGCCTCCAGGTGGGTGGCTGCTGTCCGCAGCGGCACAACCTAAGGGAGAGCCCTCGCACGCCAATCCACCCCCACGTCTGAGGAAGTGGTGACCAGCCCAAGCCCGCGCCTGACTGTTGGACGAAGGTGACTCCTACAGGACCGCTGCACGGTTGGCGGGGAGGGTTGCACACCCCACCTTGGAGACAGTTCCCTTCATACCCAGGAGCTTCCGCGATGAGGTGCTGGCGTCCGTTCTCCGTGGTGCTGGCGCTGCTCTCCGGTACCACGGTCCACTCCCACGAGTCCCTCCCAGCGGATGAAGCCGAGGGCGCTCGCTCCCTCCACGAGGCCCGGGACTGGAGGCCCTGCGGTAACAGGGCCACTCCCCTGGACACCACGCCCGGTGCTGTGGCGCTCGAGCCGGGCGAGCTGGTGCATGGAGACCGGGTCCTCCTCTTCACCGCGGATGATGGCGGGGGCGCGCTCGATCTGTGGAAGAGCAGCGGCACCCAGGGAGCAGGCACCTCCCTCGTGAAGGACTTCTCCCCCGAGCTGGCGGACCTGAGTCCCCTGGAGCTCACCCGTGTGGGGACCCGCGTCTTCTTCACCGCCGAGGACTCGGAGCATGGGCGGGAGCTCTGGGTGAGCGACGGCACCCCGGGCGGTACCCGGCTGGTGAAGGATCTCTGGCCCGGCCCGCTGGGCTCGTTCCCGCAGTCGCTGTTCGAGTTCGACGGACTGCTCTACTTCTCCGCGGGCGACGAGGAGCACGGGCACGAGCTGTGGCGCAGCGACGGCACGCCCCAGGGCACCTTCCTGGTGGAGGATCTGGAGCCGGGCCCCGAGGGCAGCTCGGTCCAGGGGCTGACCCGAGGGAGCGGTGGGGCGCTCTATTTCCTCATCGATCGGAGCGGCTTCTTCCGGGTGTTGATGCGAAGCGACGGCGGGGCCGGTGCCACCGAGGTGTTCCGGGTGCCCAGCACGAATGTCCTGGAGTCGCTGACGCCCGTGGGCCAGCGGTTGTTCTTCATCACGGGAGACAGCCACGAGCCCATGACCGAGCTCATGGTGACGGCCGGGGGGCCGCCGGTGCGCCTGGGGATGTTCGCTGAGGTGTATGAGCTGGTCGCGATGGGCGGGCGCCTGTACTTCAGCGCCAGCACCCAGGAAGACCCGGCCGGCCTGGAGCTCTGGCGCAGTGACGGCACTCCGGGCGGCACGAGGCGGGTGAAGGATGTCCGGCCCGGCTCCGAGGGTTCGAGCCCGCAGGGGCTCACGGTGCTGGGACGGCGGCTCTTCTTCTCCGCGGACGATGGGCTGCACGGGCGCGAGCTGTGGGTGAGCGACGGCACGGCCTCCGGGACGCAGCTCTTCTCGGACCTCTCACCTGGAACCCTGGGTTCGTCCCCGGAGGAGCTGACGGCGATCCAGGATCACCTGTTCTTCAGCGCGGACACGGCGGGGCGTGGCCGGACCCCCTGGGTGAGTGACGGCACGCCCAGGGGAACGGTCTCCATCGAGGGCCCGGCGGCTGGCGCACAGGCCTCGAACCCGAGGGAGTTCGTGCGCTCCGGCTGGGACGTCTTCTTCACCGCCGAGGATGGCGCGCGGGGCCGGAGGCTGTGGGCGCTGCCCTTCCGGCCCACGGGCCGCTGCCAGGGCGAGTGAGCGCGGGCCGTTTTCTTGCCACGTCTCCATTTGCCTCTACCCTCGCAACACCCTGCTTCATCTTGGAGGCAGGCTGTTGCATCACCCGAGGGGATCAGATGAGCGACAAGCGGAAGGCGAAGCGGGCTCCAATCGACATCTATCTGAACAAGTACATGGGCGGCGTGCCCTACCTCACCCGCGCTTCCGACATCAGCCAGGAGGGCCTGAGCCTCGCGCAGCTGATCGAGCCGCAGCACCACGCTCGCCGGGTCGGCCTCCAGTTCCAGCTCCCCGGCTCGGAGGAGGTCATCTACGCGGAGGGCGAGGTGGTCCGTGAGTGGGCCCAGCTGGATGCGGTGCGCAACGAGCGCTCCGGTGTGCGATTCACGCTCCTGACCGAGCGGCATCGCCGGATGATCGACGCCTACGTGAGCCGGGCCCAGGGGAACTGACGCGCCGCGTTGCGGCTCCGTCCAGAGGGGGCGAGCCTTCCAGCAAGCGGGCGTGTTCCTGACCGGAGCCTGCCTTGACTTCCCTGGAAGGCGGTCGATTGAATGGCCCGCCATTCAGTCGCGACTCCTCGCCGCCCGGTGAGGACGGAGGCCCCCCGTGAAGCGCTCGTTGTGGATGCTGGCCCTGGTCGTGCCGCTGTCGGCCGCGGCTCAGGGGAAGGATGCCAAGCCCGCTGCTCCCGCGGCCACCGCGGCGAAGCCCGAGGCGGGGGTGAACTGGGGGGGGCAGATCCTCCGGGCCACTGGCGCGGGCGCTCCGGACATGAAGGCCTCCAACCCGGCCCAGGCGCGGCTGGGCGCCGAGCGCGCGGCGAAGCTGGACGCGTTCCGCAACCTGCTGGAGCAGGCCAAGGGCGTGCAGATCAGCGCCGGCCGCACGGTGGGTGACGTGATGGGCAGTGAGGAGCTCCGCGGCCGCGTCGAGGGTGTCGTCCGCGGCTTCAAGGTCGTCAACAAGCGCTACTACTCGGACAGCGGCGTGGAGATGGACGTGGAGGTGCCGCTGGCGGCGCTCACGTTCGTGCTGGCGCCGGCCTCTGACTCAGGCATCGCCGTGAACACGCAGGGCGCGAAGAAGTACACCGGCCTGGTGGTGGACGCGCGGGGCCTGGGAGCCAGGCCGGTGCTCGCGCCACGGCTGCTGGATGGCGCTGGCAAGCCCGTCTACGGCGCAGAGGCCCTCTCTCCGGAGGCTCGTAAGACCGCGGCCGTGGCGGCCTGGTTCAAGAGCGTCGAGGAGGCGCAGAAGAGCGCGCTGGTGGGCGAGAAGCCCCTGGTGGTGAAGGCGGCGCAGCTGCAGGGCTCGGATCTGGTGCTGGCCGAGGACGCGCTGAAGAAGCTGACGGAAGCGAACGCCTCGTTCCTGGCCGAGGGCCGGGTAGCGATCGTCACCCCGTAATTCGAGAGGTCGCGCATGCAGGCGTTGAAGCTGACGGTACTCACCTGGCTGACGGGCGTGACGGGCAACACCATCGAGATCACGTTGGCGCGCTGATGCGCGGCGGAAGCTGGGCCACGGTCGCGCTGGTCGTGCTGGGCTGCGCTGGGCGTCAGGACGAGCCCACGACGATGGCCCAGGCCCGGGAGCTGCTGCGCAAGGCCGAGGCGCCGAGCGGGGACGTGGTACTGCGGTGCGAGCCTCCGGACGCGGAGGTCTCCCTGGATGGCGTCACCCAGGGGCTGTGCAGCGACTTCCGGGGAGCGCCCCGGGGGTTGCGAGTGGGCGAGGGGCTGCACCAGATCGAGGTGAAGAAGGAGGGCCACTGGCCATACACCACCTATATCGATCCCCATGGGGCCCGGGCCGTGCTGGACGTGCGGCTCCAGTCGATGGGGACCGAGACTCCCGAGAGAGGTACTCCGTGAAGGCATGAGGCAAGTCGACCGCAGGCGTGTGGGGGTGGTCGTGGACAGCGAGCTGAGGCCGGCCAAGCCCCAGGCCCTGGACACGAGCGCAATGAAGGACGCGTTCGGCCGTTTCGTGGATCGCAACCAGTAGGTCTCTCAAGAGGAGTCTCGTCATCGGACGTCGCAAGAAAGGCAGCGCTCAAGGGGTGAAGGCCTCCGCGGTTCCTGGTGCCGTGGCCGCACCCTCGGCTCCCACCCCAGCGGAGGTCCCAGCACCTCCGCTCCACGCCGTCCAGGCGCAGGTGTCCCCAGCGCTGCCGGAGGAGGCGGCTCGGCGGATCGATCTCACCTGGTCGCTGGTGATGGTGGCGGCGCTCGGGTTGGTGTTCGGATTGCTGGCGGTGTTCGGCGGCGTGGCGGTGCCGGTGCTGCTGGCGCTCACGGGCGCCTACGTCTTCAACCCGGTGGTCAGTGCGCTCGAACGGCGCGGGCTGGGCCGCACGTGGGGCACGATGATCGTGTTCGGGGGCTGCGCGCTGGCGCTGGTGGGGGCGGTGCTCTACCTCATCCCGGTGTTCCAGGAGGAGGCGGCCAAGCTGCCGGACTTCTTCCGCCAGGCGAGCACGCAGGTCATCCCCCGGGTGGAGGCGCTGCTGGGGGTCTCGGTGCCGGAGTTCGTGAACCAGCGGACCGCGGAGTTGGGCGCCAAGGCCTCCGAGCTGCTCCAGAGCGCGGGGCCCGCGGCGGCGCGGCTGGCCGCGAGCTTCGCGGGCAACACCGCCCGGTTCCTGGCGACGCTGCTCGGGCTGGCGGTGGTGCCGGTGCTCGGGTTCTTCTTCCTGCAGGACTACCCGAAGCTGATCGGGCTCGTGCAGGACCTCATCCCCCGGCGGGCGGTGGGGCTGGTGAGCCAGCGCTTCTCCGAGGTGGACGACGTGCTCTCCGCCTTCGTCCAGGGCCAGCTCACGGTGGGCTCCATCCTGTCGGTGATCTACAGCACGGGGCTGGCCATCGCCGGGATCGACATGGCCATCGTCATCGGAGTCGTCGCGGGCTTCGGGAACATGGTGCCGTACCTGGGGACAGCGATGGGCCTGGTGCTGGCGATGCTCGGGCTGATGCTGTCCTGGCAGGGCCCCTGGCAGCTCGCGGTGGTGGCGGGGACCTTCGCGGTGGCTCAGCTCTCGGAGGGGCTCGTCATCACCCCTCGCATCGTGGGTGAGAAAGTCGGGCTCAGGCCGGTGACGATCATCATCGCGGTCCTCGCGTTCGGTGAGCTCTTCGGCTTCGTGGGCATCCTGCTCGCGGTGCCCGTGAGCGCGATCCTCAAGGTGGTGCTGCGCGTGGTGGTGCTGCGGTACCAGAAGACGCCGCTCTACACCGGTGGGGCTGCCAGTCCGTGAGCGTCGCCGCCGCCGTGCTGGTGACGCTGCTGGCCCAGGCTCCGCTCCCCGCCGAGCCCCTCCTCCCAGGGTATCGATTGCACCTGGTGGTGGACGAGTCCGTGGAGGCGGATGACCTGAGGGCCCTCGCCGGCAGTGGGGCTGTGCTCTGGCTGCGCACGCGCTCGAACACCTTGAAGGACTCCACCCTCGAGGCGCTGGCCCTCTTCCCCGAGGCCTATGTTCAGCTCCGGACGCCCTTGAAGGAGGAGCACATCCGCCAGCTCCGCAAGGCGCCCCGCGTGGGTGCCTGGCTGGAGGCCCAGACGCTCACGGGCCCGGGGCTGCACTGGCTTGGGCCCCGGCGGAGCGCAGTGGAGCTCCGAGGGGCGCTCGATGCGGAGCTCGTCCGGCGGCTGGGCGCGCTGCGGCCCGCGTGGAGCCTGTGGACTCCGGGCACCTCGGACATCAGCCTGGAGGCCTGGGGGACCTTCGCCCAGCTCCCTGGCCGCAAGCTGCTCACGTGGAGCGGAACCCTGGGCCCGCTGTGCCCCGAGCTCCCCTGGCGTGGGGTCCTGGCCATGATCTCCCTCCGGGTGGAGGAGGGGGCAGGCGAGGGGACTTGCGGCCTGGGGCGGCGGGTCATCATGAAAGGCTTCCCCGAGGACGTAGCGCTGGTGCCGCTGCTGAGGAGAGGTCCCGCCACGGAACTGGAGCTCCAGGTCGGGCCCGGGGAGGGTGAGCTGGAGCGGGCGCGGGCCTGGGTCCGGCGGCTGGAAGAAGCGGTACGAGGTCAGCGCAGGTGACGAAGCTCGAACGAGTCCATGCGGAGATCACCCGGTGCCGGGCCTGCCCCCGGCTCGTGGAGTGGCGCGAGGAGGTAGCGCGGGTGAAGCGCCGCGCGTACCGGGAGTGGACCTACTGGGGTCGCCCCGTGCCCGGCTTCGGCGATCCGCGCGCCCGGCTGGTCATCGTGGGCCTGGCACCGGCGGCCCATGGGGCGAACCGGACCGGCCGGATCTTCACGGGAGACCGCTCCGGGGACTTCCTCTATGCGGGGCTGCACCGGGCCGGCTTCGCCAACCAGCCCACGAGCCAGCACCGGGACGACGGGCTCACGCTGAAGGACGCCTACATTACCTCGGCGGCCCGCTGCGCGCCTCCGGAGAACAAGCCGCTCCCCGAGGAGCTGGTCAACTGCGGGCCTTTCCTCGATCGGGAGCTGGCGCTGCTGCCCGCCCGGGTGTTCCTGGCGCTCGGGGCCATCGGATGGAACGCGGCCCTGGTGGCGCTGGCGCGGACGGGGGTGGCCCTGCCCACGCCTCGGCCCGCGTTCGGGCACGGCGCGGAGGTGCCCCTGCCGGGCGGCCAGACCCTCGTGGGCTGCTACCACGTCAGCCAGCAGAATACGCAGACGGGGCGGCTCACGCCCGCCATGTTCGACGCGGTCATGGCCCGGGTGCGCCGACTGTTGGATACCTCGTCCCCATGAAGCGCCAGCGGTCAGGAAGAGGAGGAGCACCCGTCCGTGTTTCCTTGACAGCTGCGGGAGGCCACTGCTATTCCCGCCGCGCTTTTCAGGCACGGGTCGTTAGCTCAGCGGTAGAGCACTACCTTGACACGGTAGGGGTCAGTGGTTCGATCCCACTACGACCCATCCTCAACGGAAGTCTCACAGCGGGCGGCAAGGCTTCCAGCAAGCCTGCCGCCCGTCGCGTTTCGAGGTCTCACACATGTCCGACATGATCACGGTGACGCTCCCCGATGGCAGCCAGAAGCAGACGGCTCGGGGAACGACTATCGCGGACTTCGTGCGTGACGGCATCGGCGCCGGACTGGCCAAGGCGGCGCTCTTCGCGCGCGTCAACGGCCAGGATGTGGATCTGGCCCGGCCGCTCACCGAAGACGCCAAGCTGCAGGTCTTCACCACCAAGAGCCCCGAGGCCCTGGAGCTCATCCGCCACGACGCCGCGCACGTGGTCGCCAGCGCCGTGCAGCGCCTCTTTCCGGGCACCCAGGTGACGATCGGCCCGGCCACGGAGGAGGGCTTCTACTACGACTTCTTCCGCGAGAAGCCCTTCACGCCCGAGGACCTGGAGAAGATCGAGGCCGAGGCCAACAAGGAGATCGCCCAGAACGTGCCCTTCGTCCGCTCGGAGATCTCCATGGACGAGGCGGTGAGCCTCTTCGAGGGCAAGGGCGAGAAGTTCAAGGTCGAGATCGTCAAGGACATCGCCGCCAAGGGTGCCAAGACGCTGACGCTCTACAAGCACGGGGACTGGGTGGACTTCTGCCTCGGGCCCCACGGCCCCACCACGGGCCGCATCGGCGTCATCAAGATCCTGTCCTCGAGCGGCGCGTACTGGCGCGGCGACCACCGCAACCCCATGCTCCAGCGCGTCTACGGCACGGCCTTCTTCGACAAGAAGGCCCTGCAGGAGTACCTGACGCGCATCGAGGAGTCCAAGAAGCGAGACCACCGCAAGCTGGGCAAGGAGCTGGACCTGTTCCACTTCCACCCGTTCGCGCCGGGCTCGGCCTTCTGGACGCCCAAGGGCACCACGCTCTACCAGACGCTCTCCACCTGGATGCGCCGTCTCACCGCCGAGCGCGGCTACGTGGAGATCAAGACCCCGCTGCTGTTCAACAAGGGCCTCTGGGAGATCAGCGGCCACTGGGGCAAGTACAAGGAGAACATGTTCCTGGTGCTCGACAACGAGTCCGGCGAGCACGACTTCTCCCTCAAGCCGATGAACTGCCCCTCGCACCACCTGTTCTTCGGCTTCAAGCGCCACAGCTACCGGGATCTGCCGCTGCGCTACCACACCCAGGACGTGCTCCACCGCAACGAGGCGGCGGGCTCACTGGGCGGCCTCACCCGCGTGCGCCAGTTCGCCCAGGACGACGCTCACATCTACTGCACGGAGAGCCAGATCGGCGAGGAGGTCCGCCGCTTCGTCCAGTTCCTGGATCACGTCTACAACGCCGTGGGCCTGAAGTACTCGGCCAAGTTCTCCACCCGTCCCGAGCAGCGCCTGGGCGATGACTCCACCTGGGATCAGGCGGAGACGGCGCTGGAGGGCGTGCTCAAGACGCTCGGCGTGCCCTACGAGGTGAAGCCCGGCGAGGGCGCCTTCTACGGCCCGAAGATCGACTTCGACGTGTCCGACAGCATCGGCCGCAAGTGGCAGCTGGGCACCATCCAGCTCGACTACCTGGCCGCCCAGCGCTTCGATCTCTCCTACATCGGCGAGGACAACGCCGAGCACAAGCCCGTGGTGCTGCACCGCGCCATCTTCGGCTCCTTCGAGCGCTTCATCGCCATCCTCACGGAGCACTTTGCAGGTGCTTTCCCTACATGGTTGGCGCCTATCCAGGCCACCATCGTCACGGTGGCGGACCGGCAGCTCGATTATGCGCGCGCGGTGCGCGACCAGCTGCGTGCCAAGGGCTACCGGGTGGAGCTGGACGAGCGGGGCCAGTCGCTCAACGCGAAGATCCGCGAGGCCCAGCTCCAGAAGATCCCCTTCACGCTGGTTATCGGTGACAACGAGGTGGAGGCGGGTGGCGTGGCTCCCCGCCGCTACGGAGGCGAGGACCTCAAGAGCATGAAACTGGAGGCCTTCGAGGCGCTGTTGGCCAAGGAGGCCGCTCTGCCCTAGGTGTCGTGGGAGGTCCGGAAGTTGCTGACCTCCCTTGACTCCCTGTTGCAGAAAAGTATGTTGGACGTCTTCCAAGTGAGCGAGGCAGGCCCAAGCTCCCGTATTTGGAGGATCTTCACATCGTCCGCGATCAAAGAACGAACCGCCGTATCCGCGCTCGTGAAGTCCGTGTCGTAGGACCGGCAGGCGAGCAGCTGGGAGTCCTTTCGATTGAGCAGGCCCTGGAGCGCGCTCAGGTTGAGGGTATGGACCTCGTTGAGGTCAACCCCATGGCCAAGCCTCCGGTCTGCAAGATCATGGACTACGGCAAGTTCAAGTACGAGGAGAAGAAGAAGGCCTCTGAAGCGAAGAAGAAGCAGGTTGTTGTCCACCTCAAAGAGGTGAAGCTCCGTCCGAAGACGGAGGAGCATGACTACGAGTTCAAGGTTCGCAACATCAAGCGGTTCCTCGAGGAGGGCAACAAGGCCAAGGTCACCATCGTCTTCCGCGGTCGCGAGATCACCCACAAGGAGCTGGGCAGCGCGATCCTGGACGACGTGAACAAGGACCTGAAAGAGGTGGCCGTCGTCGAGCAGCACCCGCGGATGGAAGGGCGCCAGATGTTCATGATCCTCTCGCCCAATCCCAAGGTGGCGCAGCGGGCGCGCGATCAGGCCCGGCAGCAGGCGGAGGCGGCGGCGAAGGCAGAGGCGGCGGGCAAGAAGCTCGAGAGCAACAAGGTGGCGGTCGAGGGGAACAGGCTGGTAGGTGGCAAGCCGGACGGCGACAGGCAGGAGGCCCGGCCAGCGGGCAGGCTTGAGGAGGCAGGGCCTCCGGCGGCCCAGCCGCAGGGCGAGCAGGCACCCGTGGTGAATGAGACGGGTGGGACGAAATAGGAAGTTTCGGCTGTCGGCTTCGGCTGTCGGCCTGTAACCAAGGGCCGAAGGCTGCAGGGCTGACGGCGAACCGAGAGGGAAGGACTGGGACAATGCCCAAGTTGAAGACGCGGAGTGCTGCGAAGAAGCGGTTGCAGGTGAAGAAGAGCGGCAAGGTGAAGCACGGCAAGGCCTACGGCAAGCACCTCTTCACCCACGGCAAGACCCCGGCCCAGAAGCGTCGCAACCGTGGCACGGGTCACCTCCGTGACATGGATGCGAAGAAGGTCGTCAAGGAGCTGTTCCCCTACGGGGCGAACTAGCCGTCAATCACCCACGGACCCTGTCGGAGCGGCGTGAAGCCTGCGCCGCGGGGTTCCCTAGCCTGAGAAGTCGAGGAGTGTGTCATGCGCGTCAAGAAGGGTTTCAAGGCTCGCCGCCGTCGCAATAGGATTTTGAAGCTGGCCAAGGGTTTCCGTGGCCGCCGGAAGAACTGCTACAAGCGGGCCAACCAGGCCGTGGAGCGCGCGCTGGACTACGCCAGCCGCGACCGCGCCGTGAACAAGCGGGCCTTTCGCTCGCTGTGGATCGTCCGTATCAACGCGGCCGCCCGCGGCGTGGGGCTGTCCTACTCGAAGCTGATCGCCGGGCTGGCCAAGGCGAAGATCTCCCTGGACCGCAAGGTGCTGGCCGACATGGCCGTCGCGGATCCCGCGGGCTTTGCTGCCGTCGCCAACATCGCGAAGGCGGCCTGATCCCACGCCCGGCCGGCAGGCCGGTGCACAGAGCGCTCGGGAGGCTCCCATCGGGGCCTCTCGCGCTGGAATGAGTACACGGGCTGCCTCGCCAGGGGCGGCCCCTTTTTTTTGCCTTCGCTCCCGAGGAGCGGGGGAAGGGGAGCGAAGTCATGCGGGATCGCTTGCAGGCCCTCGCGGAGTCGGCGCGGCGGGACATCACCGTCGCCTCCGAGGTCTCCGCCGTGGAGACGTTGAGGGTGCGCTACCTGGGCAAGAAGGGGGAGCTGTCCGGCGTGCTGGGCGGCATGGGCAAGCTGCCCCCCGAGGAGCGCAAGGCGCTGGGCGAGGTGGCCAACCAGGTCAAGGCGGAGATCGAGAAGCTGCTCGCGGATGCGCTCCAGCGCGCCGAGGAGGCCGCGCTCGAGGTGGAGCTGAAGGGCCCCAAGCTGGACGTGACGCTGCCCGGCCGCGGCGTGGCCCCCGGCAGCCGGCACCCGGTGTCCCGGACGATGGAGGAGATTGCGCGCACGTTCGCGCGGCTCGGCTTCGAGGTGGCCGTGGGGCCGGAGATCGAGCTGGACTACTTCAACTTCGAGGCGCTCAACCTCCCCAAGGATCACCCCGCGCGGGACATGCAGGACACCTTCTACGTGGACGAGGGGACGCTCGGGCACGCAAAGAAGGCGGACAGCCCCGTGCTGCTGCGCACGCACACCTCCCCGGTGCAGGTGCGGCACATGCTGGAGCGCAAGCCGCCCATCCGCGCCATCATGCCCGGCCGCGTGTACCGGCGGGACTCGGACATTACCCACACGCCCATGTTCCACCAGGTGGAGGGCCTGCTGGTGGACAAGGGCGTGAGCTTCGCGGAGCTGAAGGGCACGCTGGATGCCTTCGTGAAGGCCTTCTTCGGCTCGGAGACGCGCACGCGCTTCCGCCCGTCCTTCTTCCCCTTCACCGAGCCGTCGGCGGAGGTGGACATCTCCTGCACCTCGTGCGGCGGCAAGGGCTGCCGGGTGTGCAAGCAGACCGGCTGGCTGGAGGTGCTGGGCAGCGGCATGGTGCACCCCAACGTCTTCACGGCCGCCGGGTACGACCCGGACGAGGTGACGGGGTACGCGTTCGGCATGGGCGTGGAGCGCATCGCCATGCTGCGCTACCGCATCGATGACCTGCGGATGATGTTCGAGAACGACGCGCGCTTCCTCGAGCAGTTCTGAGCGGCGGTTCGACTCACTCACGCAACCTGATGGATGGAAGTCCGGAAGAGGGCTGACCTGTGAAGATTTCGGTGAAGTGGCTCGGCGACTATGTGGCGCTGCCGGCGTCGGTGGATGAGCTGGCGCGCAAGCTGACCGCCGCGGGCCTGGAGATCGAGGGCCTGGAGCGGCCGGGAGAGGCGCTCCGCGGCGTGGTGGTGGCGCAGATCAAGGAGTCCGTGCAGCACCCCAACGCGGACAAGCTGTCCGTGACGAAGGTGGACGCGGGCGGCCCGGCGCCGGTGCAGGTGGTGTGCGGCGCGAAGAACTACAAGGTCGGCGACAAGGTGCCGCTGGCCACCGTGGGCACCAGGCTGCCCAACGGCGCGGAGATCAAGCAGGCCGCGCTCCGCGGCGTGGACAGCTCGGGCATGCTGTGCTCGGCCAAGGAGCTGGGGCTGACCGAGGACTCCTCCGGGCTGCTCATCCTCTCGCCGGACGCGAAGCCGGGGACGCCCATCGCCGAGGCCCTGGGGCTGGATGATGTGGTGCTGGAGGTGAACGTCACCCCGAACCGGCCCGATGCGCTCTCGCACCTGGGCGTGGCGCGCGAGGTGGGCGTCGTCACCGGCGCCGCGTTCCGCCCGCCCGAGCCCAAGCCTCCCGAGAAGGGGAGCTCCACGGCCGAGAAGGTGAAGGTGCGGATCGAGGATCCGGCGCGGTGCCCGCGCTACGCGGCTCGGCTTGTCGAGAACGTCACGATCAAGCCCTCTCCCCAGTGGATGCAGGATCGGCTCAAGGCCTGTGGCGTGCGCGCCATCAACAACGTGGTGGACGTGACCAACTACGTCAACCTCGAGTACGGCCAGCCGCTGCACGCCTTCGATCTGGAGAAGCTGGCGGGGCGGGAGATCGTCGTGCGCTGCGCGAAGCAGGGCGAGAAGATCCACACGCTCGACGGCAAGGAGCGCACGCTCGACGCGGACGACCTGGCGATCTGTGATCGGGATCGGCCCCAGGCCATCGCCGGCGTGATGGGCGGCGCCGACAGCGAGGTGTCCGAGGGCACCCAGCACATCGTCCTCGAGTCCGCGAACTTCCTGCCCTCCAGCGTGCGTCGCACCTCCAAGCGCCATGCGCTGCACACCGAGGCGTCGCACCGCTTCGAGCGCGGGGCGGACATCGACGCGGTGGTGCCGGCCATCGATCGGGCCGCGCAGCTCATCGCGGAGCTGTCCGGGGGCACGGTGGCCTCGGGCCGCGTGGACGTGTACCCGAGCCCCCAGTCCCCCAGGCGCGTGGCGCTGCGCTACGGGCGGGTGGAGATGTTCCTGGGCACGGGCGTGCCCGAGGCGGAGTGCCGCCGCATCCTCGGTGCGCTCGGGTTCCGGGCGGTGGAGGAGGGCGCTGGGCAGACGACGTTCGAGGTGCCCCGGGCGCGCGTGGATGTGGAGCGCGAAGAGGATCTCCTGGAGGAGATCACCCGCGTGTACGGCTACGACAACATCCCTGCCCGGCTGCCTCGCGGCGTGGCGGAGCTGGCCCCCGAGCCCGCCTCCGCCGAGGCCGAGCGGCGGCTGCGCCAGGCGCTCTCGGGCGCCGGGTTGAACGAGGTGGTGAACTACTCGTTCGTGGCGCCGAAGAGCCTGGAGGTGCTGGGCGGGAAGGACGCGCCGGTGGTGCTCGTCAATCCGCTCAGCGTGGAGCAGTCGGCCATGCGCACCAGCCTGCTGCCCGGGCTGCTGGAGAACCTCTCTCGCAGCGTGCGGCACCAGGTGGAGCGGGTGGCCATCTACGAGACGGGCCGCGCCTACTTCCGCGATCCGGAAGGTGGCCAGGGCCGCCGCCCGGCCACGCGCGAGGTGCCTCGTGTGGGCGGGCTCGTCTGGGGCCTGCGCTCCGGGCGTACCTGGACGCAGAAGGACGCCCGGATGGACTTCTATGACGCCAAGGGCGCGGTGGAGGCGGTGCTCCACGCCCTGCACGTGGATGGGGTCCGCTTCACGCCTGCCGAGGCGCCAGCCTGGCACCCGCGCGCCTGCGCCCAGGTGCAGCTGGCCGATGGATCGGTGCTCGGCCACGTGGGCGAGCTGCACCCGCGCATCACCAAGGCCCTGGGGCTGCCGCAGGGCGTGTTCGCGTTCGAGCTGGACACCGAGCCCCTGTACGCCGCGGCCCGGCTCGTGCCCGAGTACCACTCGCTGCCGCGCTTCCCGGCCGTGCTGCGCGATCTGGCGGTGGTCGTCCCCGTGGAGCTGCGCAACGACGAGGTCCGGCGCGTCATCCTCGAGGTGGGCGGTACGCTCGTGGAGGATGCGCTCATCTTCGACGTGTACACGGGCAAGCCCATCCCCGAGGGGAAGAAGAACCTGGCGTACGCCATCCGCTACCGCTCGCCCGAGCGGACGCTGACCGATGCGGAGGTGGGGGAGGCCCACCAGCGAATCATCTCCGAGGTGAACCAGCGCCTGGGTGGCGCACTGCGCTCCTGAATTCCTGAGTGAAGTCAGAGGGTTGACACGCCTCTGGGAAGGCTGTCAGCATCCGCTGCGTTCACCGCTGAAGGGGTTTCCGAGGCACCGTATGACGAAGGCGGACATCATCGAAGGCGTCTACGAGAAGGTCGGCTTCTCCAAGAAGGAGTCGGCCGAGATCGTCGAGCTCGTCTTCGACACCCTGAAGGAGACGCTGGAGCGCGGGGACAAGATCAAGATCTCCGGGTTCGGCAACTTCCAGGTGAGACAGAAGAAGGCGCGGGTGGGGCGCAACCCGCAGACGGGCAAGGAGATCGAGATCTCGGCCCGCCGGGTGCTGACCTTCCGGCCGAGCCAGGTGCTCAAGAGTGCGCTCAACGGCGAGGCGCCTCCGGAGAACCACGCGGAGATCGACGCGAGGGAGGAGGAGGCGGACGACAACGACGAGTTCGACTCCGACGATCAGGACTTCGTCGACGAGGCGGATGGGAAGTAGGGGCGTCCGCCGGACGTTTTCTCACGGCCTCCAGCGGCTCTTGCTTGACGCTGGAGCCCTGTGGGGGCATAAGAGCGGCCCGTTTCTGAAGGGCAGTCCCGGGGCGTAGCGCAGCCTGGTAGCGCACTTGCTTGGGGTGCAAGTGGTCGCAGGTTCAAATCCTGTCGCCCCGACCATCGAAGGCCCTGGAGTTTCCGGTGTCAAAGCCGGTGACTCCAGGGCCTTCACCTTTTGGGGCTCATCGCTCGTGCTACGCTCGCCAGCTGTGAGGAGGTCGTCGTCCCCCATTGAGACGAACGCTCAAGGCCAGGAGGCCTGGGTCGTCCGCTCCTTGAAGCAACACCTGGCAGAGCAAGGCCTGCCTCTCGGGCGGTTCAGCTCACTCCTCGTCGACGCACACCCGAGCTACGTGCACTCAGCGGCCAGCAGCGCCCTGGAGCCGTTTGCGCGCTTGAAGATTGGCAGCGTCCGGGCAGATCTCGTGGGCAGCGTCGGTGAGCGCGACCGTTCCACGATTGTAGGGATCGAGGTCAAGCCTGACCTTCGAGATTGGCAGAAGGGGTTGGCCCAGGCGCGCACCTATCGCGATGGCGTCCACTACGCCTACTTCGCAGCGCGTGTGAAGACCCGAGAGCCTGCACGCGACAATGTCGAACGGTTCGCTCGAGAACTCGGCGTCGGCGTCCTTCTTGCCGAGCATGGCAAGTGGAAGCAGACCGTCGCGCCGGATGATCCGCTGCCCCGGCCAGCGCTTCTACAGTCAACGGCTCTCCTGCTCGAGGGTGTTCCCGTTGCCCGTCGACTGCAGCTGAACCACCCGCTCAACTACCTGGTCGTTCCATATTTCGCGGCGAACCCGAGGTCAGGGGGGCTGCTGGAACGCATGGCAGCGGAATGGCCGGACCTCGGCTCCGATGCGACCCGGCGCCATGCCATTACCGGTGCCGCCACACTTGGCCTCTTGAACCACGATGGAGGCCTCACGCTAGAAGGCCGGAACGTGGCTGATCTCCTGCGCGCTGTCGGCTTCGAACCTGGAGTGAGCCTGCTGAAGAAGCGCGCAAGGCTTCTGGACGCGTCACCGGGCTGTGCTGCTGTTGCAAGAACGGTCTTCTTGCGGCAGCCCGCCGTGCGGCTTGTTCTCGACGTCCTTCGGAATGCACGGCGTCCCCTGACCGCAGTGGAGCTCACGCGGGCAGCGCTCGGGAGGGATCCTGTCCTCGCCTCATCCGTCTTTCTGGCAGATCCAGGGGCTTCGCTGTCCACGTCTCGTGGAGGCGAGTCTTTCAACCCGTCTGCCGTGTTCAAGCTCAAGCAGAACCTCTGGCACGCAGGGCTCCTCTCATTGAGAGCGCATGAGTCCTCCGGCAAGCGAGCTGTCGACTACCGGCCGGATGAGGATCTCTGGGCGGCATAGAACATCTCCTGGAGAGGCCTCTTCCAGAGCGCACGGAAATCTTCTGCCGCAGAGGATCACGGGCTCCGTGAGCCCCGTGCGTGGCCCTGGAGTTTCGCGGGTTTCCCGTGAGTCTTCCGGGCCATCACCTTTTGCACACTTCACGGTCAAATCCCGAGCACTCGCCGAGGCAAGCCGAGCATAAGATGGGCGCGTCGATGCCGGCGCAGAGGTCGGGGCTGGTATCGCCAGGGGGGCGCACATGACCGGGTTGCCAGGATACACGCTCGTCGAGCCTTTTCAGGCGTGCGGATCCATCCTCTTCTCCCGCGCCATCCGAGACGCGGATCGGCGCAAGGTCATCCTCAAGACGCCCCGCTCGGAGCACCCTGGCCCCCGCGAGCGCACCCGCTTCGACCACGAGTACAGCCTCCTGCGACGCCTCGATGGAACCCCCGGCGTCATCACCGCGCTGGCCCTGGAGGTGTTTCCAGAGCGGCCCGTGCTCGTGCTGGAGGACGTGGAAGGCTCGCACCTCTCGGAGCATGTCGGGGCACCCGTCAAGCTCAGCTGCTTCTTCGAGCTCGCGATCCCCCTCGCCGCCACCCTCGCGGAGGTGCACCGCCGCGGCGTCATCTTTCAGGCGCTCCAGCCCTCCAACATCCTCCTCACCCCCTCGGGCCACCCCTGGCTCTTCGATCTCGGCAACGCCACCCTCCAGCAGGTGCGGCACGTCCAGGCCGCACCCCCGAGCCTCCTCGAGGGCATGCCCGCCTATATGTCCCCGGAGCAGTCGGGCCGGATGAACCGCGCGCTCGACTACCGCACGGATCTCTACTCGCTGGGCATCACCTTCTATCAGCTCCTCACGGGCAGCCTGCCGTTCAAGGCCCGGGATGCGCTGGAGTGGATCCACGCGCACCTGGCCCAGGTGCCCCCGCCGCCGCACCAGTGGGAGCCCTCCATTCCTCCCATGCTGTCGGCGATCGTCCTCAAGCTGATCGCCAAGATGCCCGAGGAGCGCTACCAGAGCGCCGAGGGGCTCCTGGCCGATCTCCAGACGTGCCGGGAGCAGCTCGCGCGCGGCGCACTCGAGGAGTTCCCCCTGGGCAGACAGGACTTTCCCGCCCGCTTCCAGCTGCCTCGGCGGCTGTATGGCCGTGACGAGGAGGTCCAGGGACTGCTGAGCGCCCTCGAGCGCATGATGCGCAAGCGGCGCCCCGAGTGGCTCCTGGTGCGCGGCTACTCCGGCATCGGCAAGTCGTCCGTGGTGCACGAGCTGCACCCCCAGGTGCTGCGGCGCCGGGGCTTCTTTCTCCATGGCAAGTTCGACCAGCTCCAGCGGGACGTGCCCTACGCTCCCCTGGCCCAGGCCTTCAAGGGGCTGGCGCAGCAGCTCCTCGCGGGCAGTGACGAGGAGGTGGACTCCTGGCGCCAGCGCCTCCTGGAGGCCTTCGAGGGGCTGGGGCAGGTGGTGGTGGAGCTGGTGCCCTCCCTGGAGTGGCTGGTGGGCCGTCAGCCTCCCGTCTCCGAGCTGCCGCCTCAGGAGGCGCAGAACCGCTTCCATCGCGTCTTCCAGCGCTTCCTGAGCGTCTTCGCAACGCCCGAGCGTCCGCTGGTGTTGTTCCTCGATGACCTGCAGTGGGCCGACTTCGCCAGCCTCCAGCTGCTGAAGTTCCTCGCCACCCACCCCGACACGCCGCCGATCCTCTGGGTGGGCGCCTACCGGGACAATGAGGTGAACTCCGCCCACCCGCTCATGCTCACCGTGGAGGAGCTGCGCAAGGGGGGCACGAGGCTCGGGGATATCTCCCTGGGGCCCCTGGCGCTGGAGCAGACGCGGCAGCTGGCCGGCGATGCCTTGCCGGGCGCGCTCCCCGAGATGATCCAGGACCTGACCACGGTGTTGCAGGCGAAGACGGGGGGCAACCCCTTCTTCCTGCTGCAGCTGCTGCAGACGCTCTACCAGGACGCGCTGCTGGTGCGCGCGCCGGAGGGCGGCTGGCGCTGGGACGAGGCCGGGGTGAAGGCCAAGGGGTACTCGGACAACGTGGTGGACTTCATCGCGGGCCGGTTGCGGCAGCTGCCGGAGCCCACGCAGCAGCTGCTGCTCCTCGCGGCGTGCATGGGCAACGTGTTCTCCGCGCCCCACCTGGGCCTCCTGGGTGGCCTCACGCCGCACGAGCTGGAGGCGCGGCTCGCGCCCGCTCTGCGCGAGGAGGTGGTGCAGAGGGCAGGCGCCGATCACTACCGCTTCCTCCATGACCGGATCCAGCAGGCGGCGCACAACCTGATCCCCGAGGAGGAGCGCAAGGCCGTCCACCTGCGGATCGGCCGCCTGCTGCTGGCCAGCCTGCCGCCAGAGGAGCTGCGCGAGCGGCTCTTCGACGTGGTGGCGCAGCTGAACTCCAGCGCGGAGCTGATCGAGGACCGTGAGGAGCGCCTCCGGCTGGCGCGGCTGAACACCGAGGCGGGTGGGCGGGCGCAGGCGTCCACGGCCTGGCGCTCGGCCGTGGGCTACTTCACCGTCGCCTTCACCTTGCTCCCCGGCGATCCCTGGGAGACGGAGCACGCGCTCGCGTTCAAGCTGCGGCTGGAGCAGGCCCGCTGCGAGCTGATGGCGGGCCGGCCCGCCGAGACGCGCAGGCTGGTGGACGAGCTGCTGTCCCGGGCGCTCACGTCTCCGGAGATGGCCTCGGCCTCTCGCCTCCGGAGCACGCTCCACCTGGCCGCGGGGGAGGTGGACGCCTCGGTGGCGTGCCTGCTCGAGTGCCTGGAGCGGATCGGCATGCCCATGCCGCCCAGCCCCACCGAGGAGCAGGTGAAGGCCGCCGACGCGGAGGTGTGGGCCCTCCTGGGAGCACGCTCCATCGAGAGCCTCTCCGGGCTGCCGCCCATGACGGATCCCAACCTGAAGGCGGCCATGAGCGTCCTCGCGGACCTGACCGTCCCGGCGCTCTACTCCGGCAGCAGCCTGCTGCCCTTCCACCTGTGCCGGATGGTGACCCTGTCGCTCCGCCACGGCAACATGGAGGCCGCCGCGCATGGCTACGCCTGGTATGGCCTCGTGTGCTGCGTGGCCTCGGCGGAGAAGTACGCGGAGGGGTATGCGTTCGGCCGCGTGGCCCAGGGGCTCGTGAATCGCCCGGAGTTCTCCGCCCACCGCAGCGGCACCTTGTTCATCCTCGCGCACCTCAGCCGCTGGGTCCGGCCCTTCTCGGTGTCCCTGGGGCTCTTCCAGGAGACGTTCAGCCATGCGCTCCTGGGCGGGGACTTCCGCAACGCGTGCTACTGCTGCGACAACATCATCATCGACCACCTGCACATGGGGCGTGAGCTGGAGCAGGTGTACCAGGAGTCCGTGACGCGGCTCGAGTTCGCGCGCAAGGCGAGCTACGAGGACATCGGCTCCATCATCACCCTCTACCAGCGCCACGTTCAGCAGCTGCGAGGGCTGTCAGCCTCGATCAAGTCCCTGGACGGGGAGAGCTTCTCCGAGCAGGAGTTCGAGGCCCGGCTGGCGAGCCGCGGCCAGCAGCTCATGTCCTGCGTCTACTTCATCGCCAAGGCGAAGGCGCGGTTCCTCGGGGGCGCGCCGGAAGAGGCCCGCGAGGCGCTGGCCGCCGCAGGGAAGCACATCAAGGTGGTGGGCGGCCTCGTCGCCCGGTACGACCATGAGCTGTACAGCGCGTTGACCCTGGCCGCCTGCTTCAAGAGAGCGCCTCCGCAGCAGCGGGAGGAGCTCCTGGGCGCGCTGCGGCGGCACCACCAGCAGGTGGCGGTCTGGGCGCGGCTCTGCCCGGAGAACTTCCTCGCGGCGGAGCGCATGGTGGCCGCCGAGCTGGCACGGGTGACGGGGCGCACAGACGAGGCGATGCGGGCCTACGAAGAGGCGATGCAGGCCGCCCGTGAGCACGGCGTCGTCCCTCATGCCGCCATGGCCGCGGAGCTGGCCGCCCACTTCTCCAAGGAGCGGGGGTGGCTGACGGCCGCGAACGCCTATGCTCGTGAGGCCTGGGAGGCCTACCGGCAGTGGGGCGCCGAGGGGAAGCTGCGGCAGCTCGAGGCCCAGTGGCCGCGCGTGGCCGGGGCCCGCGAAGGGAGCCCAACCGGCGCCACCACGTCCTCTCAGCTCGATGCGCTGAGCGTGGTGAAGGCCCAGCAGGCCGTCTCCCGGGAGATCGTCCTGGACAAGCTGGTCTCCACCCTGATGGGCGTCGCCCTGCAGAGCGCGGGCGCCCAGCGCGGGGCGTTGATCCTGAAGCAGGGGGAGCTCTTGAAGGTGGCCGCCGTCTCGGACGCCGTGGGGACGCGGCCCCGCGAGGCGCACGAGGCGCTCCCGTGGACGGTGCTGGCCTATGTGCGGCGCACCAGCGAGCCCGTCCTCATCGACGACACCTCCCGGCCCCACACCTTCTCGAGCGATGCCGAGCTGCTGCGGCGCCAGGCCCGCTCCGTGCTCTGCCTGCCCTTGCGCCGCAAGGAGGAGTTCTACGGGGCGCTCTACCTGGAGAACTCCCTCACCACCGAGGCGTTCTCCACGGAGCGCCTGGAGCTGCTGGGCCACATCGCCTCCCAGGCGGCCATCTCCATCGAGAACGCGCGGCTGTACACGGACCTGCACCGGGCCGAGGCCGCGCTCCGTCAGACGAACGAGGAGCTGGAGCGGCGGGTGGACGAGCGGACACGGGAGCTGACGCAGGCCCAGTCCCAGCTGGTGGAGACCGCGCGCATGGTGGGCATGGCGGAGGTGGCCACCAACGTGCTCCACGACGTGGGCAATGCGCTCACCAGCATCGTGGTGGACACGGGCCTCATGCGCCAGTCGATCTCCTCCTCACGGCTGGGCCGGCTGAAGCTGGTCTCGGCGCTGCTGGAGGAGCATCGCAACGATCTGCCGCGCTTCTTCGCCCGGGATCCGCGCGGCAACCACCTCGTGGACTACCTCTCGGGCCTGGCCCTGGAGCTGACCCAGGAGCTGACGGCGCTCAATGGCACGCTGGAGGACATGAACAAGAACGTCAGCCGGGTGCGCGCCATCATCCAGATGCAGCAGACGTACGCCACCTCCACGCTGCTGCCGGAGGACTGTGAGCTGGACGAGCTGCTGGAGGACGCCCTGCGCCTGCATCAGGGAGCGCTGGAGCGGGCGGGCATCCAGGTGACGCGGGAGGTGAAGCCGCTGCCTCGGGTGAAGGTGGATCGCTACAAGGTGCTGCAGATCCTCTTCAACCTCCTCAGCAACGCCTGCCACGCGCTGGAGGCCAAGTCGCCGGGCGACCGGCGCCTGGAGGTCCGGCTGGAGCCGAGGGGCGGGTGGGCCCGCATCCAGGTGATGGACAGCGGCGTGGGGATCGCGCCGGAGGTGAAGCCCCGGCTGTTCAACCAGGGGTTCACCACCCGCGAGGACGGGCAGGGGATCGGCCTGCACTCCAGCGCGCTCGCGGCCCAGCTGCTGGGAGGCCGGTTGACACTGGAGAGCGAGGGCCGCGACAAGGGCGCCACCGCTACGCTGGAGCTCCCGGTCGCCCCGCCCCAGGCCGCGCTGGCCCAGGCCTCTTGAGGCAGGGCCCCTGATGGAGCCCTGCCGGGAGGAGGTGGCCTACACCTCCGAGGGCCGACGCGAGATGCGGTAGAGCACGAAGCCCATCACTGCGAAGAAGAAGACACCGAGCAGCTGGTAGCCGCCCGCGCCGATCGCGTGCTCGAGCGGCTTCTCCACGGCGAGCTTCGCGATCGCATTGCTGATGCCCTCGTTCACCGAGAGGATGGCCACCAGCACGCCCGCCAGCGCGCCGCCGGCCACCAGGCCCGTGGCGAACAGGTTGCCCGGCCCCAGCTCGGACTCCTCCACCTTCTCGCCCTTGCGGTGCGCCACATAGTCCGCGATGCCCTTGATGGCGCCGCCCACGAAGATGGGCGCGGTGGTGGACAGCGGCAGGTATGCGCCCACCGCGAAGGACAGGGACTTCACGCCGCACAGCTCCATCGTCACCGACAGGAAGACGCCCACCAGCACGAACTGCCAGTCCAGGTTGAAGGACAGCAGGCCCTTGATGAGCGTGGCCATCAGCGTGCCCTGCGGCGCGGGGAACTTCTCGGTGCCGATCATGTGCTCGATGCCCTGGGCGCGCATCGCCTCGGTGGGCGTGTCCAGCACCTTCATGGTGAGCCCGATCACCACCGCCGCCGCCACCGCGCCGATCATCAGGCCGATCTGCTGCGCCTTGGGCGTGGCCCCCACCAGGTAGCCCGTCTTGAGATCCTGGGAGGTGGCGCCCGCGTTCGCCGCGGCGATGCACACCATGCCGCCCACGCACAGCGCCATGGGCTGGTACACGTCCCCCGTCCAGCCGATGCCGATGAAGATCAGGCAGGTGGCCATCAGCGTGGCGATCGTCATGCCGGAGATGGGGTTGGACGAGGAGCCGATGATGCCCACGATGCGCGAGGCCACCGTGACGAAGAAGAAGCCGAACACCACGATGAGCACGCCCAGCAACAGCCGGCCGAAGATCGTGCCGGGCAGGAAGGGCAGCAGCGCCATCACCACCACCAGCCCCGCGCTGCCCAGCAGCACGACGGTGATGGGCAGATCCCGCTCGGTGCGCCGGGTGGCGGCCGCCGAGGCACCCTCACGCAGCGAGGCCAGGCTCTCCTTGAAGGCCGAGATGATCGTCGGCAGCGTCTTCAGCAGGGTGATGAAGCCGCCCGCCGCCACCGCGCCCGCGCCGATCTGCCGCACATACGCCCGGTAGACGGCCGTCGCCGTGCTGGCAAAGGAGTGCGTCACCGGATCCCACCCGCCCGCGCCACCCGCCGTGGTGAGGTTGGTGAGGTAGCCCAGCTTCACCAGCTGCGTGGCGATGGTGTCTGGCGGCACCAGCGAGGCCAGCAGCGGGATGAGCCCCAGCCACGCCAGCACGCCACCCGCCACCAGCACGCCGGCGATCCTCGGTCCGATGATGTAGCCCACGCCCATGTACTCGGGGGTGATCTCGCCGTTGAGCGTGGCGGACGGGAAGTACTTGTTCGTCTGGCTCGACACCAGCGCGGGCGCCTCGGCGATCAGCCGGACGATCTTCTGGAGGATGGCGTAGGCGAACGCGAAGCCCACGCCCTGGAAGGCGATCTTCGCCAGGTTGCCGCCCTTCTCGCCGGCGATGAGCACCGAGGCGCAGGCCGTCCCCTCCGGGTAGGGCAGGTTGGCGTGCTCCTTGACGATGAGCGAGCGCCGCAGCGGCACCATCATCAGCGTGCCCAGCACGCCGCCCAGCAGCGCCAGCGTGAAGATGGTCCAGTAGTCGAAGAAGGTGGAGCCCTTGCTCTCGGCGCTCAGGAAGAGGAAGCCCGGCAGGGTGAACACCACGCCCGCGGCGATGGACTCGCCCGCCGAGCCGATGGTCTGCACCACGTTGTTCTCGAGGATCGTCGAGCCTCCCAGCTTCTTGAGCAGGGAGATGGCGAGCACCGCGATCGGAATGGAGGCCGAGACGGTCAGCCCCGCCTTCAGGGCCAGGTACACCGTCGCGGCGCCGAAGATGATGCCGAACACCACCCCGATGATGATGGCCTTGGGGGTGAACTCGGCGACATCGCTCCGGTCCGCGGAGATATAGGGTTGGAACTCGACTTCCTTCGTTGCAGCGGCGGATGTGGCGGTTTCGGACATAGGTGACCCACGAGGGAGGGCTTGGCTGGCACCTTCTACAGGTCCAGGCCCGAGGAAGCCAAGCCCGGAGGGCGGGCTTGAACCGCGCGGGCCCCTGGCACACGCTGGGCCGCGCCATGCGCCTCAAGGACGCCCAGGCCCTCGTGGACCGCTGCTTCGCCGGTGTGGCCGAGGGCGCCGCACGCCTCGATGAGCCCGGGGATCCCCGCTTCACGGCCCGCCCCAGCGCCGTCTGGCTCGAGTATCGCTGGTACGTGCACGAGCGCGGGCTCGCCGAGGTCTTCCTCAAGTGGGGCCGGGTGAGCCCGGAGCAGAGCCCCGACACGGAGGCCTCTGTGGTCCGCGTCCATCTGATCGGAGACTCCCCAGGGCTCTCGGCCCGGGCCCGGGGGCTGATCGAGGGAGGCACTCCTGCCCCGGAGCGCATCCTCGGCCTCTTCGGGGACGACGGGGTGGGGCGCGACTGCGTCTCGTTCGGGGCCACCAGCGTCACCGTGGAGCAGTGGGCCCGGAGCGGCCCCCGGGAGCTGTTGGACGAGCAGCGCTTCCAGGCGCTCGCCCAGGTGCTGGCGGCGCCCGAGTCCACCCCCGAGGAGCGCCACGAGGCCGTGCAGCGGCTCTCCGCCGAGCGGAGCGAGCGGGTGGTGGCCGCGCTGCTCGGGCTGCTGGGGGAGCGCTCCTCGATCATGGCCCTCCGGGTGCTCTCGGAGTGGGGCGTGGTCCAGGCCCGGGAGCCGCTGCGGAGGGCGCTCGGAGCCCTGGATCCCGACAATCCAGCCGATCTGTGGGCCCTCACCGCCCTGGATCGCCGGCTGGAGGCCTGGGACTTCCTGGGCCGTGGTGGGCCGCTTGGCGCCTGATCAGGGCAGCGTCAAACAGGCCTGCCTGCCCTCATCTGTGGCAGCCAACATGACTCCGGGGCATAAGCGGGGCAAAATCCGGGAAAAGCCTTCCTCCTGGAGAGGGCCCGCCCTGGCCCTACCCCTACTGTGATGCGCCTCTCCCTCTCTCTCTCTCAAAAGCTCAGCCTGGGGCCGCTCGGTGTCGCGGTCCTCTCGGGGCTCCTTACCTTTGGCTATCTCCTCCCGCGCATGCAGGACGGCTTTGACGCGCAGGGCCAGGAGATCGGCGCGGGGCTGCCGTCGGCCCTGGCCTCCACGCTGACGGAGCCGATGCAGGCCCAGCAGAAAGCCATGGTCCAGAAGACCATCGACGAGGTCACCTCCAAGTCCCGCGTCGCCTACATCGCCGTGCTGGACGAGAACGGCGACATCTTCGCCATCTCGGGGAGGCTCGGGGATGAGATCCGCATCCGCCACCGCCAGCTCAGCCCGGTCCAGGAGTCGCAGACCCTGCAGATCGAAGGCGCCGAGATCCTCTCCCTGCGAGCTCCGGTGTCCGACGGGGCGCTCGGCCAGATCCACGTGGGGTTCGACCGCTCCGCCGCGCGCGACCGGCTCCAGACGCTCACCCTGCGGTTCGGCAGCGTGCTCGTCGTCGCCCTGGTGACCTTCAGCCTCGGGGGCTACCTCTTCAGCCGGAGGCTGGTGTCCCCGCTGCTGCGGCTCACGGAGGTGGCGCGGCGCATCGCCGATCAGGGCGATCTGCGCGAGCCCATCAAGGTGGACTCCCACGACGAGGTGGGCCAGCTCTCCCAGGCCTTCGCCGCCATGGTGAGCCGGCTCAAGGAGGTGCTCCACGAGCTCCAGTTCTCCTCGGAGCTGATGACCCAGTCCGTCCGCGTGCTCAGCCACTCCGCCGAGGAGCAGAGCCGGATGGCCACCCGCTACGCCAGCTCCCTCCACCAGACGCAGGCGACCACGCAGGAGCTCCACCGGACGTCCTCGGACGCCTCCCAGACGGCGGAGTCCGTCCTCAAGGTGGCCGCGCGCGCCGATGATCTGGGCAAGACGGGGGGGGCCGCCATCAGCGACAGCATCCACGGCCTCATGGAGATGCTCGATCAGGTGAAGCAGATCGCCGCGCAGATCACCTCACTGGGCGAGCGCACCCGGCAGATCGGCGGCATCACCCAGACGGTGAAGGATCTGGCGGACCAGTCCCACATGCTGGCGCTCAACGCCGCCATCGAGGCGGTGCGCAGCGGCGAGCATGGCAAGGGCTTCGCCGTGGTGGCGCGAGAGATCCGCGCGCTGGCGGATCAGTCCATCCGGGCGACGTCCCAGGTCCGGGATCTGCTCGGCGGGGTGAGCGAGGCCATCGCCACCACCGTGCACATCTCCGAGGAGGGCACCCACCGCATGGAGGAGGGGCTCGCGAAGATTCGCCAGTCGGGCGAGAACCTCCAGGCCCTGTCTGACATCGTCCGGGACAGCTCGGCGTCCGTCCGGCAGATCGCCACCACCGTCAGTCAGCAGACCACCGGGATTGAGCAGATCTCCACCGCCGTGAACGAGCTGAACTCGCTGATGACCGGCACCCTGGAGCGCATCACCGCCACCACCGCCTCGGTGGAGTCCCTCCAGGCGCTCTCCGAGCGCGTCTCCCAGGTGGTCCGCGGCTACCGCCTCTGAGCTGCCTCAGGGCTCGCCGTTGCCCGTCCGAGCCTCGGCCAGCACCGGCGCCGGAGCGGGGCGGGCGCGCCTCCACAGCAGCTCGAGCAGCGCGCCGAGCGAGCGGACCGGGCGGGCGTCCGGCTCGATGATGCGGGCGGCGAGGAAGGCCGCCCCGAACCGGGCCACCGACGAGAGCACGAAGAGGACCTGGAGGTTCACCCAGACGTGGCGGCCCAGGGTGAAGTGGGTGGGCAGCACGCTCGCGAGGCCCCCGCCCAGCGCGGAGGCCGCCGCGTAGGCCAGCCCTCCCGCGGTGGAGAAGGCCGCCAGGTAGAAGGGGCGGCCCTCGCGGGGAGCCACCGCCAGCGGCAGCGCGAACACCGCCAGTCCGTGGCCGCTCCAGAGCGCGCCCGCGAGCAGGACGTCGAACACCAGCGGCCATAGCAGGTCCGCGGTGGGCACCAGCCAGACGAGCGGGACGAGCATGAGCCCCAGCGAGCACCCCAGCACCACCGGCTGCGCCCCCACCCGGTCGATGAGCCGCCCCCAGACCGGCGCCGTCAGCATGCGCACCGCCGCCACCGCCGCGGAGTACAGCGCCATGACGACGAACGTCATCTGCAGGTTCTGGAGCATGTGCAGCGTGAAGTAGGGCCCGGAGAGGCCGATCGCCGCGTTCCACACCACCTGGTAGAGCAGCACCCGGCGCGCGCGCGGATCGCGCAGCGGCATCTTCGCGGCCTCGAGATCCAGCCGGAGCGCGCTGCCTCCGGGCGCCGGATCATGCTGCCGGGCCATCAGCAGCGTGGTGACGACGCCCATGGCACACGCGAGCGCGGCGAGCAGCGGCAGCGCGGCGCCCACGGCCTGCAGCTGACGGCTCTCGTCCAGGAACATCCCGGCGACCAGCGACGCCAGCGTGCCGGCGAGGGTGCACAGGGCGGTGCGCCGGCCGAAGAAGCGGCCCCGGAGCGGGCGGGGGACGAGCTCGCCCATCCACGCCACCCACGCGTTGTTGCCCACCACCCCCAGCACGGCCGAGCCGGCGGCGATCCCCACCAGCAGGCGCTGCTGCCCGGCCAGCGTCAGTGGCAGCCACGGCACCAGGCACAGCGGCAGCATCATCAGCCGGGAGAGGCACACCGCGGTGAGCGCCACGCGCCGGTGGCCGAAGGCGGAGGTGAGCCACGCCGCCGGGAACTGCACGAACTGGGCGAAGAAGGGCAGGGAGGTCATCACCCCCACGAGGAAGGGCCCCAGCTTCAGCGCGATGGCCCACGCCGTGAGCACCGTGGCGCCCGCGCACGCGGTGAACACCTCCGCGAACATCCCCTCCACCACGGAGGTCCGCAGCGACAGGCCCAGCTCGGGGCGCGAGCGGGTGGGCGCCGGGGCCTCGTCCGGGAGCGGGCCGCTGATCAGCGGGGGGTTGGCGCCCGGCGTGGAGCCGCCGGGTCGAAACAGCGGGATGGCCGTGGCAAGGGTGGCGAGGCTGCGCAGGAGCGGGCGACGTGAGGCGGTGGGAGACACGCGATTCAGGGCAGGCGAAGGGAGGCCCCTCTCTGTCTCACGGGCCTCGAAGGGACTCAAACCCACTTCGACGCACTGCGGCGGGACGCTTGGAGGGTAACCAGCTAAGGCACTGGAGGTTTCCAAGTGCGGTTCACGCGGTCTTGAACTATATGAACGGAGGAGGAGAAAAGGTCGCTCATGGATCTGGCTCGCGAGCTGTCGGACTTTCTGGGGGTGGTGGAGCAGCGCATTGGCGCCTCGCTCGTGGACGGAGACGCCGGGCCGGGCGTGAAGGGCGACACCCTGATGGAGGCCGCGCGCCACCTCGTCATGGGCGGCGGCGGCAAGCGCGCCCGTCCCATGCTGGTGCGCCTCTTCGGGGACGCGGTGGGCCTGCCTGCGGATCGTCTGGTGGAGGTCGCCGTGGCCGCGGAGCTCATCCACTCCGCCAGCCTCCTGCACGATGACGTGGTGGACGGAGGCATGTTCCGCCGCGGCCGCCCCACGGTGAACGCCCGCTGGGGCAACATCGTCGCGGTGATGAGCGGCGATCTCATCCTCTCCACCACGCTGCTGCGGCTGGTGGAGATGGACGCGCGCCTGGCCCAGAGCGCCCTGGCCGTCGTCTCCGAGATGACCCGCGCGGCCATCGCCGAGGTCGAGGCGCGCGGGGCCATGGACCTGCCCCTCCCTCGCCTGCGCTACATCGCCGAGGGCAAGACGGGCTCGCTCTTTGGCTGGTGCGGCCAGGCCGCCGCCCTGATCGGCCAGGAGCCGGAGGCCGTGCAGCGCTTCGACGGGTTTGGCCGCCACCTGGGCGTGGCCTTCCAGATCGCCGACGACATCCGCGACATTCTGGGCACGGACGTGGGCAAGCCGCAGTACGCGGATCTGCACTCGCGCACGCCCTCCATGCCCATGCTCCTGGCCCTGGCTCAGGATGATGGGCTGCGCCGCAAGCTGCGCGACGCCTGGGCCTTCTCCAGCATCTCCCCGGAGCGCGCCCAGGAGCTGGGTGCCAGCATCATCGCCACGGGCGCGGTGGATCAGTCGCTGGCGCGGTTGAACGTGGAGATCGAGGCGGCGCTGGATCGGCTCGGGCCCTTCGCGGACACGGCCGGCGGCCAGGAGCTGGTGGGCTGGGCGCGCAAGCTGTCCGCCGGCATCACCGATCAGGTCCGGAGCCGCGTCGCATGAAGGGCTACCTCTGGACAGGTGGCGTGAGCCCGCCGGGGCCTGAGGCGCTCCCGGCGTCAGGCCCGCTGCAGCCATGGGAGACCATGGCCGTGGAGGCCGTGGGCAACGTCATCGAGTTCTGGGGGTTCAAGCGCAACCAGGGCCGTGTGTGGGCGCTGCTGTACCTGCGCGGTGAGCCGCTCACCGCCGGGGAGATCGAGCGCGATCTGGATCTCTCCAAGGGCGGCGTCTCCATGCTCCTGAGGGATCTGGAGCGCTGGGGCGTGGTGCAGCGGGTCCGGCAGCCCTCGGACACCGTCTGGCGCTACGCGGCGGAGACGGATCTGGTCCGCATGGTGACGCACGTCATCGAGGAGCGCGAGGCGGGCTTCGTGGCGCGCATCCGCGCTGATCTCTCCGAGGCGCGGCGGCTGGCGCAGGCGGTCGGTGGGCTGGACACCGAGCGGCTCCAGCGGCTGGAGAAGATGGCCACCCTGGCGGAGCACGTGGAGAAGGCCATCCGCCTCTTCATCAAGACGGCGCGGCTGGACGTGGGCGGGGTGCTCGGCGCCTTCCGCGACGACGCTGGCGCTGCTCGCAAGAAGGCGCGCTAGCTCCCCGCGGCCGCGCCGCGAATCCCAGAGCAGGTACCCCCCAAAAGAAATGCGCCGGCGGGAGAGCTCCTCGCCGGCGCATTCCTATTCGAAGCTCGAGTGCGAAGCGTCCGGGCGGAACGCGCTTCTCCGCCCGGTCAGCCCCGGGGCGCCTCCTTCAGGCGCCCGGGGCCGCAGCGGTCATCAGACCGCGGTGTTCTCCCGGCGGCGGCCCAGCAGGTACCGCGCCAGGACGAGCAGGGCCAGGTAGACGGCGGCGTCAGTGCCCGAGGTGGCACCGCAGCCGCAGCCGCTGTCGATCTCCGTGGAGATGATCACCGGAGCGGACGTCACCACGTTGCCGGCACCATCGGTGACGACAGCGGTGATGATGTGCGAGCCGCCCTGCGCGTCATCGCTGTTCCAGGTGCCGGTCAGCGAGCCGTCCTTGCCGTTGGCGATCTCCGCCCCATCCACGAGGATCTGGAGCTTCGCCAGGGTGGTGCCCGCTGCCACGGCGCCCGTGGCGGTGATGGTGACCGAGCCGGTGACGAGCGTGCCGCCCGCCGGGCTGGTGACCGCCGCCGTCGGCTGCGCGAACGCGGTGACGTTCGTCTGGCTCGTGCTGGCCAGGCTCGCGTTGCCCGCATCCGTGAAGGTGAGCGTCTTCAGACCGTTGCTCTTGAACGTCACCTTGAAGGTGCTCAGCTTGCCCTCGGCGAACGTCGCGTTGGCAGCGAAGGTGGCCCCGCTGTCAGAGCTGGTCACGTTGACCGAGCCGCCGTAGTTGACCGCCACGTTGCCGTAAGCGTCGTAAGCCGTGGCGGAGACTGTGGTCTCCGCACCCGCCGTCACGCTCGAGGGCAGCGTCACCACGAAGCTGGCCGCCGCACCCGGGGACACCGAGAACGCCGCGCTCGTGGCATCCGCGTAGCCCTGCGCCTTGGCCACCAGCGAGTAGGCGCCGCCGGCCTTGCGCAGAGAGAGGCCCTCGAACTTCGCCACGCCGTTGACCGCGGCGACGGTGGTGGTGCCCAGCAGCTGGCCCCCCGCCGTGTTCTCGCCGAGGCTCAGCGTCACGAGCTCCGTGCTGTCCGTGAGCAGGTTGCCCCGGTCATCCTGCACCTCCACCTCGATCGCGGGGAACGCCGTGCCCGCAGTGAAGTTGTCCGCGACGGAACGGAAGGCCAGCTTGTCCGTGGCGCCACTGGCGCTCACCGTCACGTCGAAGCCCAGGCTGGTGTCGGAGCGCAGGCCGCTCGAGCCGATGATCAGGGTGTAGTTGAGGCCCTCCCTGCTCACCGACAGGTCGCTGAAGGTCGCCACGCCGCTGACCGGGTTGACCGAGGTCGTCCCGCGCAGAGTGCCAGCCTTCGGGTTGCTGCCGAGCGCCACGGACACCTTCGCCGTGGCCTGCGTCGCAATGTTGTCGAACCGATCCAGGACGGTGGCCTGGACGGCCGGGGTGATGGCACGGCCCCTCTCCACATCGGTCGGCTGCCGATCCGCGTTGATGACCACGTGGTGAGGAGCGGCCGGGGTGATGTCGAACGCCTCCGTGGTCACGCTGTCGAGCACATCCGCGCTGAGGGTCAGCGTGTAGCCAGAGCCCACCTTGTTGATCCACAGGTCACCGAAGGTGGCCACGCCGTTGACGGCGGCCACCGTGGTGCTGCCGGACAGGGTGCCGTTGCGAGGCGTGCCGCCCAGCGTGGCGGTGACGTCCGCCGTCGAGTCCGTGGTGTTGTCGAACTCGTCGAGGATGATCACCTGCACCGCCGGGGTGATGGCATCGCCCGCCACCGTGTTGCTGGGCTGGGTCACGAGAGCCATCTTCGCCGGAGCCGCCGGACCGATGGCGAACTCGCGGCTGGTGGCGCCGGTGAGGCCGTCAGCGCTGGCGACCAGCGAGTAGCCAGCCGCCACCTTCTCCAGCGACAGATCCCCGAAGGTAGCCACACCGCCGACGGCAGCCACCGTGGTGGTGCCGGCCAGCGTGCTGCCGCCCGGGTTGGTGCCCAGGCCCACGGTGATGCTGTTCGTGCCCGTGGTGACCGCGTTGCCGAAGCGATCCACCAGGCCCACCCTCACGGACGGGAAGATGGGCTCGCCCGCCACGCTGTCCGAGGGCTCGGTGCGGAACGCCAGACTGGTCGGAGCGCCCGCGGTGACCGTGGTGCCGGCGCTGCCCCGGATGGCTGCGTTCGCCATGTCCGAAGCCGTGACGGACTGCGCGCCCAGCGTCCGGAACTCCATGGTGACGCCCGTCGCCTGGCCCGCGGTGAACGTCGCATCCGCCGGCAGCACCGCCTGCGCGTCCGTGCTGCTGAAGGACGCCGTGCCCGTGTAGCTCGTGGCCATCGTGCCCACCGCATCCAGCGCGGTGATGTCGAAGGTCACCGCGTCACCGGCGCCCGTCGTGGCCGCCAGCCCCGTCACCCGGTAGGAGACGGCCGGACCCGGAGGAGGCGTGTTGGTGGTGCACGCCTCGTAGCCATCCGCGTCGATGCGGACGTCGTCCACGTAGAAGCCCTCAGACGCGATGGAGCCGTCGCTGTAGAACTTGTAGCCGAACCACACCGTCTGGCCCGCCAGCGCGTCGAGGTTGACCGTGACGCCCTTCAGCGAGCCGTTGGCTCCCTGGTTCGAGCCGGTCCAGATCCGCGTCGTCGAGCTGCTGCTCAGCGTGTTGTCGTAGCCACCCGCCGAGATGTACGGAGCCGTCGTGGACGCCACGTCACCGACGTTGGTCCACGGACCGGCCGGGCCCGTGGTGCTGTAGACCAGCCACGCGCCGTCGTACCGCGTCTCGAAGTTGTACCAGATGTTGAACGACATCCGCGCGCCGAGCGTGCTCGCCGGGATGGCGTAGCCGTTGATGCCCGCCGTGGTGCCGTTGCCGCCCAGCGACAGGGTCGCCTGCGTGCTGTTGGGGTAGCTGCCGCCGCAGGCGGTGCTGGCCGCACCCATGCGGTACGACTTGTTGGACGACTGGTAGTGGCAGGCGGTGGTCAGGTTGATCGTCCCCGAGGTGCCGGCCTGGGTCGTCGCGATGTAGTACGAGGCCGCGTTCGGCGGACGGGTGGCGTCCAGGTCGTCGAAGAAGCGCACGCCCGGCGTCACCGCGCCAGTGGGCACGCCCGACTTCTCCACGGTGTTCGTGTCCTCGTTGACGGCAGTGCTCGTCTCGGTGGCACGGACCACGTAGTAGTACCGGCTCCCGTTGTTCAGGTTCAGGTCATCCGCGAAGCTGGTGCCCGTGATGCCCGTGGCGATCTTGTTGGCGATCGACGGGGTGAAGCCCGGGGCGGTGCCGCGGTAGACCGAGTAGCTCAGCGTGCCGCCGCAGATCGGCGTGCCCGCGGCCCAGGAGACCGTGGTGCCGCAGGTGGCCGCGCCCGCGTTGGCCACGGTGGCCACGCCCGCGAACGTCGGAGGCAGCGTGCACACGCCGGTGGCGGTGGCGGAGACCTCGACAGACCGGGGAGCCTCGGCGCACAGCACGCCGCGCACCACGTAGTAGTAGGTGGTGCCGCCGGAGACGCCGATGTCCGCGTAGGGCGACGTCGTCGCCGAGCCGACCTTGACGTAGGGCCCACCCGCGGTGGTGGCGCGGTAGATGTTGTACGAGCTGGCGCCGTTGTCCGTCCACGAGATGTCGATGCGGTTGTCACCGTTGATGGCAGCCGCCACGCCGGGCGTCTGCTCCGGAGCGGTCTGGCAGGTGTTGTAGGCGATGAGGGCGAAGTCCTGATCCAGCGTGGAGCTGTTGCCCGGCACGCCGTCCGAGTTGACGTTGGCCGCCGTCACCGTCACGGTGAAGGGACCCTCGGCGCCCACGGGCAGGAACACGCTCTCCACGTTGTTGGAGGCGTCCGCCGTGCCACCCGTCGTCGAGTTGGCGCCGGTGAAGACGTTGCCCTTGTAGGTAACGCCACCGATCGCCACGGTCAGGTCCAGGTTGTTCTTCCAGGCGCTGCCGGTGGTGGAGCCCGGCGCGTCCGTCCACGCCAGGGTGACGCGGAAGGGCTTGCTGGAGTCGGCGACCACGCCGTCGAAGGTGCGGCTCTGGCCGGTGGCGGTGAAGAGGTTGGTGGGGTTCTGGTCATCCATCAGGCGCGGAACGCCGTCGAACGCCGTGCCCAGGTCCATCAGGCCCATGCCCTGGTTGTTGGACCAGAGGTTGTCGTTGGCACCGGAGCCCGTCATGTAGCGGGCCGAGCTCATCAGGAAGGCCTTGGTCATGGCCGCGCTCGGCGGCGTCCTGCCCTGGTTGAGGAAGTACTGGCGCACGAGCGCCGCGCCGCCGGCGATGGCCGGGGTCGAGTGCGAGGTACCGGAGGAGGCCGTGTACCACTGCTGGCCCACCGGCCAGAAGTTGCTGGAGCCAGGACCGGCGCACACGCCAGAGGCGTCGAAGCAGCCGAGCGCCTGGCCGGTGCCGGTCGGGGGGTTGGTGGCGCGCATCGCCTGGGCCACACCGCCGGACACGTGCGTGCCGGGGGCTACCAGCTCCGGCTTCTTGCGGCCGTCCGAGGCCGGGCCGCGGCTGGAGAAGCCCACGATGCTCAGGGCGTCGTTGGCGTCATTGTCACCGACGGAGCACTGGTCCGCGGCGCCGAAGGGATGGGCGTTCTTGGAGGCACCCGCGGTGATGATGTTCTTCGCGGTACCCGGGCTGCCCACCGTGCCCGCGCTGGAGCCGGAGTTACCGGCGGCGAAGACGATGACCATCTCCTGGTTGCCCGTGGCGGGCACGGCCGAGCTGTCCGGCTGCGCGTCGCGGGCGAGGAAGTCGTAGCGCTGCGCGTCCGAGGTATAGGCGCTGGTGTTGGCACCCCAGCTGTTGGAGCTGACGCGCATGCCATCGCGGTAGGCGCGCGACTGCAGATCCTCGTAGTCGGGGCTGGTGAAGCTGCCCGGATCGAAGATGACGGAGGAGCCCACCTTCACGAAGGGCGCCACGCCCAGGCCGTAGTCGAAGCCGGCCGTGTCCTCGAAGGGCGCACCCGTCAGGTTGCTATAGCCCGCGATGATGTGCGAGTTCAGGTTGCCGTGGCCGTCGCAGCCCTGGATGGTGCTGCCGGAGTGCGGCGTACCCTCGAGGCGCGAGTACACGAGGCGGCTGGCGTTGTTGACGTTGCCGCCGACATAGAGGCCGAAGTGGTTCGGGCTGCCGGGCGTCGCGTTGTCCACGCCGCTGTCCGTCACGTCCACGCCGAAGCCGGACGCGGTGAACTGCGCCTGGGTGAAGCCCTTGGAGGCCAGCCACGCCAGCCAGCCCGGCCCGTTGGGCTGGTTGCCGGTGAGGTTGCCGGAGACGATCATGTTCTGCCGCTCGTCGTACTTGCGCGGCATGGGGCGCGGCTGGATGGAGAGCACGTCCGGCCGGGTGGCGATCTCGAAGAGATCCTGCACCGTCAGGTACGTGTGCACGTTCACGTAGCCGTAGGCCTCCTGGATCGTGCCATCCTTCGACTGCAGGCGCTGGATGAGCGCCAGCGTCTCGCTGTTGGCCTCACCGTCCTTGATCAGCTGGACCTCGAAGGTCTCCGAGTTGATCGTGTGGATGGCGGGGTTGAGCTTGAAGTCGTTCAGGTACTCGCCATCCCACTGGATGGCCCCGGCGGCCTTGGTGCTGATGTGGCTCTGCAGGGCGCTCAGCGTGGTGGTGTCGCCGTACACGAGGTAGGCGTTGTTCGGAATGTACGAGACCACCTGGACGCCCGTGGCCTCGAGCCCCTTGTACCACTCGGGCTGGATGGGACCGGCGAACTGCACCAGGTAGAAGCGCTTGCCGGTGGCGGCCTGCTTGTCAGCGGTGGCCTGCTGCTTCATGCCGCGCAGCGACTGGCCGTGCGCAGAAGCGGTGTCGATCGTGCCGGCGTTCAGCAGGATGTCGTTGAACTCGTCACGGACCTCGGCGCCCTCGGGCAGCGAGGCCAGCGCCTTGTCATCCACCTGCACCAGCTTGAACGAGCCGTAGTCGCCAATGACTTCGAGCTTGGCGCCGCGCTGCTCCAGCTCCTGCGCCTGCTTCGCGCTGAGCTGCACCTTGTGGCTCTTGAGGCCCGACCGAAGACTCTCGGCCTCGGGCGTCGCGGTAGGACCACTCTGCGATCCGCAAGCCAGCATGGACAGCATACTGGCCAGCCCGAGCACGCGAGTGCCCCGGACGCGGATGCCCTTCTTGGGCATCCGAGTTACTGAGTTCATCATGTGTTTTGCCCCGACAAGCGAGCGCGGCATTGAACGGGTTCCACCCGCGCTCGGGGTGGATCCGGTGGAGGAAGTCGTGAGGTGCGAGGAACACTGACCCCACCACGCACGCGTATCATGTTCAGTAAGTAAATTTCAAATAGCGAACATTGCTTCGCGTGTTGATTCGTGGCACGGGCCGCGCCCGGAGAAGTTCCCCAATTTTTGAGAGAGAGAGGGCAAGAAAGACCCCCATGGACTCGCACTACGACCAGGTGATGAAGGCGCGAGAGGCGGCGGACGCGTCCGCCTCGCGGCTGTACTTCGGCTACTCGACCATCCTCGATCGCGCTGCGTTCGAGGAGTGGCGCGCGCAACACAGCTACACCTTCTTCCAGCTGCCCGAGGGGAAGCTGGCGGAAGCCGTGGGAGTGGATCTCGTCTACGACTTTCCGTCCCGGTGGTGGGGCGGGCGCGTGGCGGGGCTGGCGGAGGCCCCGGGCCAGAGCGTCTTCGGGCGGCTCTTCGAGATCGCGGGCAAGGACTGGCCCATCATCCAGCACAAGGAAGGCTTCGTGACGGGGATGTGCATCGAGCGTCCCGTGCGCGTCCGCGTCGAGGGGAAGGAGGTGGAGGCCACCGCGTTCACGACTTCACCCCGGCGCGCCTCGCAGGACGGGCCCATCAGCCCGCGCTTCATCGAGGCGCTGGTGCGCGGCGCCGAAAGCGCGGGGCTCCCGGCGGCCTACGTGGAGCGGCTGCGCCGAGGCGAGTAGGGGAGCGGCCGCTCGGTCCCAGGCCGCTCCAGGGACTCAGCCCGGACAGAACCAGAGCACGGACAGCGGCGGGAGCGTCAGCGCCGCGGAGGCCTCCTGGCCATCCCAGGGGTGCGCCTCCGTCTGGATCTGTCCCATGTTCCCCACGCCGGAGCCGCCGTAGCCGTTGGAGTCCGTGTTGAGCACCTCCTGGTACGTGCCCACCCGAGGGAAGCCGACGCGATAGCCCTCGCGCGGCACGGGCGTGAGGTTCGCCACGCACACCACGTGGCGCCCCGGTGTCCGCGATCTGCGGATGAACGCGAACACGCTGGAGGCCGCCGCATCCGGCTGCAGCCACTGGAAGCCGATGGGCTCGCTGTCCGCGTCGTACAGCGCGGGGATCTCCTTGTAGAGGCGGTTGAGATCCGTCATCAGGCTCTGGATGCCCTGGTGCCCCGGATCGTCGAGCAGGTGCCAGTCCAGGCTCCGATCGCTGTTCCACTCGGCATGCTGGCCGAACTCGCCGCCCATGAAGAGCAGCTTCTTGCCCGGGTGCGACCACATCCACGCCAGCAGGGCGCGGAGGTTGGCTCGCTTCTGCCACGGATCGCCCGGCATCTTCCCGTACAGCGAGCCCTTGCCGTGCACCACCTCGTCATGGCTCAGCGGGAGCATGAAGTTCTCGCTGAAGGCGTAGAGCAGGCCGAACGTCATGCTGTTGTGGTGGTGCTGCCGGTAGAGCGGGTCCTTGGAGAAGTAGAGCAGCGTGTCGTGCATCCACCCCATGTTCCACTTGAAGTGGAAGCCCAGGCCGCCCTCGCTCACGGGCTGGCTCACCTTGGGCCACGCGGTGGACTCCTCCGCGATCATCACCACGCCCGGGTGCTTGCGGGAGATGACGGAGTTCAGCTCGCGCAGGAAGGCGATGGCCTCCTCGTTCTCGCGGCCGCCCCAGCGGTTGGGCACCCACTCGCCCGCGCGGCGGCTGTAGTCCAGGTAGAGCATGGAGGCCACCGCGTCCACGCGCAGCCCGTCCACGTGGTACTCCTCGATCCAGAAGAGGGCGTTGGCGATGAGGAAGTTGCGCACCTCGTTGCGGCCGAAGTTGAAGACCAGCGTCCCCCAGTCCGGCTGCGTGCCCTGCCGCGGATCCGCGTGCTCGTAGAGCGCCGTCCCGTCGAAGCGGCCCAGCGCGTGCGCGTCCTTCGGGAAGTGTCCCGGCACCCAGTCCACGAGTACGCCGATGCCCTGCTCGTGCAGGTGGTTCACCAGGAAGCGGAAGTCATCCGGGTGCCCGTAGCGGGCGCTGGGCGCGTAGTAGTTGCCCACCTGGTAGCCCCACGAGGGCCCATACGGGTGCTCCGACACGGGCAGGAACTCCACGTGCGTGAAGCCCACGCGCTTGAGGTAGTCGGCCAGCGCGGGGGCCAGCTCCCGGTACGTCATCGGCCGGTCGCCGTCCTCCACCACGCGCCGCCACGAGCCCACGTGCACCTCGTAGATGCTCCACGGCTTCTGCGCCGGCACGCCCTCTCCCCGGGCGGTCAGCCACTTCTCGTCCGTCCACGAGAAGCGGTGGAGATCGTGCACCACGGACGCGGTGGCGGGCGGCACCTCCGTGCGGAACGCGAAGGGGTCCGACTTGAGCATGGCCACGCCCCCGCTGTTGGGGCGGATCTCGAACTTGTAGCGGGTGCCCTCGCCAACCTCGGGGATGAACAGCTCCCAGATGCCGGAGGCGCCCATGCGCCGCATGGAGTGCAGGCGCCCATCCCAGCTGTTGAAGTCTCCCACCACGGAGACACCGGCCGCAGTGGGCGCCCACACCGCGAAGGAGACCCCGGCCACCCCATGGTGGTGGATCAGGTGCGAGCCCATGCGGTCCCAGAGCTTCTCGTGCCGGCCCTCGCCCGCGTAGTACAGGTCCAGCTCCCCCAGCGTGGGAGTGAAGCTGTACGGGTCCCTCAAGGTGAAGACCTTGCCGCCCGGGTACTCCACCTCCAGCAGGTAGCTGAAGACCTGGTCGCGCCCGTTGAGCCGCGCCTCGAAGACGCCGCCCTTGCGGTGCTCCATGGCGATGCGCCCGCCGAAGTCTGGCACCACGTGGATGGCAGCGGCGTCCGGACGGAAGGCGCGGACCACCACACCGTCTCCGTCCGGGTGGATGCCGAGCACCCGATGTGGCTCCGGGTGCCGCAGCTCGGTGATCAGCTGGATCTCCGCGTCGATCTGCTGCCGGTCAGCGGGCTTCTTCACTTCGGCTCCTCCATCCGCAAGAGGGCCTGGACGGGGATTCGCACCCAGTCCGGGCGGTTCTGCAGCTCATAGCGCACTTCGTAGAGCAGCTTCTCCAATTCGAACGCGCGCAGCATCACCCAGAACGTCTCGTCGTCCGCCGGGAGGAAGGCCGCACCCTGAGTGGCCTCCCGGTAGCCCTCGAGGAAGGCGTCGCGCGAGGGGGCCATGCGTGGCGCGGGCGGGTTGCCCTCCAGCAGCACCGTGGCCTCGGCGTAGTCGAACGAGCGCAGCATCCCCGCCACGTCCCGCAGCGGCGAGTACTTCTCCCGGCGCTGGGTGAAGGAGCGGGACGGCTCGCCCTCGAAGTCGAAGATGAGCCACTGGCCCTCTGCGCGCAGCACCTGCCCCAGGTGCAGATCCCCGTGGATGCGGATCTTCTGCCCGGAGGGCGCCACGAGGGCCAGCCGCCGCGCGTGCTCCAGCAGCCGCTCGCGCTGGCGCTCCAGGTCGACATGCAGCCGCCCCGCGTCCGCCAGCGTCACCCCCAGCTCGCCCATGATGGAGGCGCTCCAGCGCTGCAGATCCTCCTGGAGCACCGGCTCCGGGGCGAAGACCGGCTCGCTGGGGTCCGAGGCCAGGGCCCGGTGCAGCTCGCCCAGGCGCCGCCCCAGCTCCCGCTGCTCTTCGAGGAAGGGCTTGTCCAGCGGCTCGGACTTGCGGAACCGATCCAGCGTGTACTTCCAGCCGTCCACCGCGTTGGGGATGAAGCGGTGCACCAGCCCCAGCGTGCCGCCGGCGGCCCCCTCCAGGGTCAGCGCGCCCAGCAGCGTGGGCATGGCACGGAAGGAGGTGCGCGTGGCGAGGAAGCGCCCCATCTCGTGCTCCGGGTTCATCCCTCCCTCCAGCTTGCGGATCACCTTGAGGATGACCTTCTCCCCGAAGACGACGGAGGTGTTGCTCTGCTCCACCATGAGCCTGCGGACGGGCGTGGGCTCGGGCAGCGAGAGCTGCCCCTCCAAGGTGGGCAGCCACTCGCCATGGACACGGCCGGAGGCGGAGGGAGCCTCGCGCTGCTCGCGGATGAGGTGGAAGAGGGCGCGCAGGCACTCCACGTCCTCGAGCGCGTCCTGGACGCCCTCCGTCGAGGGCTTGACGGGCAGCAGGTAGCGCTCGGACTTGCCCAGCTCGTACAGCACCTCCACGATGGCGAGGCTGAACGCGCAGGCACCAAAGTCCATGGTGGCGTGATCCACCACGGAGACGGACTTGATGGGCCAGGCCTTGCCGCTGAACCAGCGCTGCTGCTTCAGGTACTCGGGCAGCTGGGTGAGATCCACGGGCGTCATGACTGCGTCCTCCCTGGAAGGGGTTTCTCCAGCCGGAACCACAAGAACATGTAGGGGCCCAAGGAGAGCTGGTACGGCATTGGCGAGATGAGAGGGAAGGGGGTCTCTCCCATCAACTCTACGGGCACGTAGCCCTCCCACTCGCGCAGGTCGACCACCGCCGGCTGCGCGTAGCGCGAGAGGTTGCAGATGATGAGGATCGTCTGGCCCTGCCACTCACGGGTGAAGGCCAGCACCCGGTGGTTGTCCGGGTTGACGAAGCGCAGCTTGCCCAGGGCGAAGGCCGGGTAGCGCTGGCGCACCTTGATCAGCCGCTTCACCCAGTGCAGCAGCGACGTCTTGATGCGCTCCTGGGCCTCCACGTTGATGGCCTGGTAGCCGTACACCGGATCGGCGATCACCGGGGCGTACATCCGCGCGATGTCCGCCCGGCTGAACCCCGCGTTGCGATCCCCCGTCCACTGCATGGGCGTGCGCACGCCGTTGCGATCGCCCAGGTAGATGTTGTCCCCCATGCCGATCTCGTCGCCGTAGTACATGACGGGCGTGCCGGGCAGGGTGAAGAGCAGGCTGTGCATCAGCTCGATGCGCCGGCGGCCGTTGTCCATCAGCGGGGCCAGCCGGCGGCGGATCCCCAGGTTGATCCGCATCCGGGGGTCCATGGCGTACTCCCGGTACATGTAGTCGCGGTCCTCGTCGGTCACCATCTCCAGCGTCAGCTCGTCGTGGTTGCGCAGGAAGATGGCCCACTGGCAGTTGTCCGGGATGTCTGGCGTCTGCTGGAGGATCTCCACGACGGGGGTGCGGTCCTCCTTGCGCACGGCCATGAAGATGCGGGGCATCACCGGGAAGTGGAAGCCCATGTGGAACTCGTCGCCGTCCCCGAAGTAGACGCGCACGTCCGCGGGCCACTGGTTGGCCTCGGCCAGCAGCAGCTTGTCCGGGTACTCGGTGTCGATCGTCTTGCGCAGGCGCTTGAGGAAGGCGTGCGTCTCCGGGAGGTTCTCGCAGTTGGTGCCCTCGCGCTCGAAGAGGTAGGGCACCGCATCGCACCGGAACCCGTCCACCCCCATGTTCAGCCAGAAGCGCATGACGTCCAGCATGGCCTCCTGCACCTCGGGGTTGTCGTAGTTCAGGTCCGGCTGGTGGCTGAAGAAGCGGTGCCAGAAGTACTGCTTGGCCACCGGATCCCACGTCCAGTTGGAGCGCTCGGTGTCCAGGAAGATGATGCGGGTGCCCTTGTACCTGTCGTCCGTGTCGCTCCAGACGTACCAGTCGCGCTTGGGGCTCTTGGGATCGCGCCGGGACTCCTGGAACCAGGGGTGCTGATCGCTGGTGTGGTTCACCACCAGCTCGGTGATGATGCGGATGCCGCGCTGATGGGCGGCCTCCACCAGCCGCTGGAAGTCCGCCAGCGTCCCGTAGTCCGGGTGGATGGCGTAGTAGTCCGCGATGTCGTAGCCGTCATCCCGCAGCGGAGAGGGGTAGTGGGGCAGCAGCCAGAGGCAGTCCACGCCCAGATCTTCCAGGTACGGCAGCTTCTCGATCAGGCCGGGGATGTCGCCGTGGCCGTCCGCGTTCGAGTCATGGAACGCGCGGATGTGGAGCTCGTAGATGAGGGCCTTCTTGTACCAAAGCGGGTCCTGTTCCATACGCCTCTCGGGTGTCACTCGTAGTAGTCGAACGCCTGCTCCGTGCGACGGAAGCGGTACACCGCCCAGATGGCCGCGGGTTGCTCAGGCGTGAGGCGTACCTGGGCATGGGGACCCTGCCAGAGCCGGCGCTCCTCTGTCATCAGCTCGTGCACCTGATAGGTCTCGTCGGGCTGGATGCCCAGCTCCTTCAGCGGCACGTGGAGGACGGCCTCCTGGGGCGCATGTGGATCCAGGCTCACCGCCACGAGCACCTGGCTGGAGCCGTCCGGCGTGCGCTTGCCGTAGAAGACGACGCGCTCGTTGTCGGTGCGGTAGAAGCGCAGGTTGCCGTAGAGCTGGAGCGCGGGGTGCTGCTTGCGGGCGGCGTTGAGCTTGCGGATCCAGTCGCGGATGTGGCCCGGCCGCTCCAGATCCCACGCCACCAGCTGGTACTTCTCCGAGTCGAGGTACTCCTCCTTGCCGGGCAGGGCGCGGCCCTCGCACAGCTCGTAGCCGCAGTAGATGCCGTAGGAGGAGGAGAGGGTGGCGGCCAGCGCCACGCGGAGGCGGAAGCCGGCCGGGCCGCTGCGCTGGAGCAGCTCCGGGAGGATGTCCGGCGTGTTGGGCCAGAGGTTGCCCCGGAAGTAGTCGCCCACGGGCGGGGTGGTGATCTCCTCCAGGTACTCCTCCAGCTCCTGCTTGAAGTTGCGCCAGGTGAAGTAGGTGTAGGACTGGGTGAAGCCGATCTTCGCCAGGGCCTTCATCACCTTGGGGCGGGTGAAGGCCTCCGCGAGGAACACCACCTCCGGGTGCGCGTCCTGCACGCGGCGGATGAGCCAGGCCCAGAACTGGAGGGGCTTGGTGTGCGGGTTGTCCACGCGGAAGATCTTCACGCCCTGGTTGACCCAGTGCAGCACCACGGACTCGAGCTCCGGCCAGAGCGTGTCGCGGCCGGGGCCCATCCAGTCGAAGTTGACGATGTCCTCGTAGCGCTTCGGCGGGTTCTCCGCCGTCTTGATGGTGCCGTCCGGCCGGCGGAGGAACCACTCGGGGTGCTCTCTGACGTAGGGGTGGTCCGGGGAGCACTGGAAGGCGAGATCCAGCGCCACCTCGATGCCGTACTGCTCCGCGGCCTTGAGGAAGCGCCGGAAGTCCTCGGGCGTGCCGAGCTGCGGGTGGATCGCCTTGTGGCCGCCCTCGGGGCCGCCGATGGCCCAGGGGCTGCCCACGTCATCGGGTTCGGCCCGGAGGCTGTTGTTCTTGCCCTTGCGCGCGGTGCGCCCGATGGGGTGGATGGGCGGCAGGTAGATCGTGTCGAACCCGAGCGACTGGATGTAGGGCAGCCAGGCCTCGCTGTCCTTGAAGGTGCCGTGGGTGCGGCCATCGCGCACGGCCGAGCGCGGGAAGAACTCGTACCAGGCGCTGGTGCGGGCGCGCTCGCGATCCGCGAAGACCTCGAGCACGCGATAGTACTGGGTGGCCAGCGAGCGATCCGCGTACTTGCCGGCGAGCCGCGCCAGCTCGGGCGACAGCGCGACGACGATGAGCTCGGGGGAGGGGGGCTGCTTCAGCTTGTTGGCGGCCTCGGCGAGGTGCTGGCCGTCCTCTTCGCTGCCGAAGTGACGGGCGCGCTCGGCGGCGCCCTCCAGGAGCGCGGAGCCCTCGAGCAGCTCGCTGCGCACGTCCCGGCCCACGTCCACCTTGCGCTTGAGCTCGGAGGCCCAGGTGGCGAAGAGATCCGGCCAGGCCTCCACGGTGTACTGGTAGCGGCCGTTGCGGGCGAGGGGGAAGTCGGCCACCCAGAGATCGTTGCCGAGCGCCTTCATGGGCAACTCGGCCCATTGCGTCTCCTGGCCCGGGGGACCGGACTGGCGCCAGCGGACGATGGCGACCAGGACGTCATGGCCCTCCTTGAAGAGATCGGCCTGGACGGTAAAGGTGTCGCCGGCGACGCGTTTGACGGCGAAGCGGCCGCCGTCCAGCTCGGGGCGGACGCTCTCGATGACCACACTTCCGATTCTTGAGTTCATAAGGACAGCCGGCCCTTATAGGGGCACGGAGCAGGACTTCCGGGGACCATGACGCGGGGACGTTGATGCCGGACGGCTCCATGCATGGGGTCGTTGGAGAGTGAACGTTCTGGACGGGCCGGGGGACGGCCCAAGGCTTGTGAGCGGGCACGGGCATCGGTGCTAAAAGGTGGGGCCCTACCCTTGGTTGCGGTATCCGGGAGCCAGTGGTGCCTTCTGATCCCCCCGCTACGCGAGCGAGCGATCCAGCGGCTGACCGGGCCCTCTTGCAGCAGGTGGCCCTGGGCAGCAGCGAGGCGATGCGTGCGATCTACGCGCGCTGTGCGGGGCGGGCGTGGGCGGTGGCGCTGCGGATCCTGAACTCCCGGGCGGATGCCGAGGAGGTGCTCCAGGAGACGTTCCTGGAGGTGTGGCGCCGCGCCCGGCAGTTCGATCCGAGCCGGGGTGGGGTGGAGACGTGGGTGACGACGATCGCGCGGACGCGGGCGATCGATCGGAAGCGGGCGCTGGGGACGGTGGCGCGGATCAGCGAGGACGCGGCGCACCAGCCCCCGCCTGTCAGCGCCGCGCCGGTGGATCCCTCCGAGGCGGCAGTGCAGGGGCAGGACCAGGCCCGGGTGGCCGCCGCTCTGCGGGAGCTGCCGCCCGAGCAGCGCACGGTGGTGGAGCTGGCCTACTTCGAGGGCCTATCCCAGCGGGAGATCGCCGAGCGCACGGGGGATCCGCTGGGCACGGTGAAGACGCGGGCGAGGCTGGCGCTGGAGAAGCTCGCGACCCTGCTAGGGGCGCCTCCCGCTTAGGAGGGAGGGCAGTAAAAAAGGAGGGCCCTCGGGAAGAGGACCCTCCTGGGAGACAAGGGGACCGCGCGCTCTCTACGGGAGCAGCGAGGTGCGGCGGAGGCGCTCGCGCAGCAGCTTGAGCCGCTCCTGCGGCTCGTAGCTGAACACGAGGCGGATGTAGCGCTCGGCCACCGACGAGCCCCAGTTCGTCATCGGCGTCGCGGCCACCTTCGCCTGGGACATGAGGATGGAGGCCGCGTCCGTGGCGCTGTAGCCCAGCGCGTGCGCGTCCAGCAGCATGCTCCAGCCGCCCTCGGGGATGACGATGGGCAGCCCCTCAAGCTGCTCGAGCACCAGATCGCGCCGTGCCTGCCACTCGGCCAGCGCCGCCGGTACGCCCGCATCCTCGGAGCGCAGCGCCACCTCGGCGCCCTTCTGCGCGATCCCCGGCGGAGCGATCACCAGGTAGCTGTGCGTGTAGAAGACGTCCGCCATCACCTTCGGCGGGCCGGCGATCCAGCCGATGCGCCAGCCGATCATCCGGTACTCCTTGGAGACCGAGCCCACGATCAGCGTGCGCTCCGGCATGCCCGTCAGCGTGGCCGGGTGGCGCAGCGGCAGCCCGTCATACAGCACGTTCTCCAGCGCGGCGTCGTAGAGCAGCCACAGGTTGCGGGTGACGCACAGCTCGCGGATGGCCATCCACTCGGCCTCCGACAGCACGTGCCCCGCGGGCATGTTCGGGTTGGAGAGCACCATCGCGCGCGTGCGGCTCGTCACCATCGCGCGCAGCATGTCGAGATCCAACCGCCAGCGGCGATCCACCACCTTCATCGGCACGAACATGGGCACGCCACCCGCGAAGGTGACGCGGTGGATCATGCCCGCGTACGTCGGATCCGTGAGCAACACCTCGTCGCCCGGCTCGATGATGGCCAGCAGCGCCGAGATCAACCCCTGCGTGCCACCCGCAGTGATCACGATCTGCCGATCCGGATCGTACGAGAGGTTGCACTGCTTCTTCAGCCGCTGGGCCACCGCCTGCCGCAGGCTCGACGCTCCCGTGAAGGGCGTGTAGCTGTTGGCCTCGTTGGTGCCCACGGACTCGCGCGTTGCGGCGACGGCTTCCGGCGGTGGCGCCAGATCCGTGCCGAAGTTGTCCAGGCGGAGAACCTCGGGATCCATGGTGGCGTCAGAGACCACCCGGTCGACGTTGAACCCCACCACGCGCATCATTCGGGACGGACGCATCTCACCTCCGGTGCGGCGAGGACTATAGCCTTGCCAGGTAGGAGGAGTGGATCTGTGATGAGATCCTCCCTGAACTCCTAGCCGTTTGAGTTTGTCTACATCGGCCTTCATACAACAGGGAAGTGACTCTGTGGGTAGGTCACCCAACGCTGCCGGTACGATTTTTCGGAGGAGTTTCCATGAAAGCAGTCTTTACACTGAGTCGCCCCGTGATTCCGGCAGGCACACCCTCCAAGGTAGACCTCCTGGTCTCCTTCCGCGCGGACTCCGCCCAGGGGCCGGCGAGGCGAGGGCTCAACCTCAGCCTGGTCATCGACCGGTCGGGTTCCATGGCGGGCGCGCCGCTGAAGCACGCGCTGCAGGCCTCGCGCAACTTGATCGAGCGCATGGGGCCGGAGGACTGGATCTCGATCGTCGCGTACGACGACGCGCCCATGACGGTGGTATCGCCGCAGCGGGTGCAGGATCGCGCGGCGATTGAGAAGGCCCTCTCGAAGGTGGGGCCCGCGGGCTGTACCAACCTGACGGGGGGGTGGCAGCAGGGCGTGAACCACGTGAAGGCGCAGCAGGCCAGCGAGCGCATCAACCGGGTGCTGCTGCTGACGGACGGGCAGGCCAACGTGGGCATCACCCGGCCGGACGAGATCCTCGCGAAGGTGAAGGAGGCGACGGGCGCGGGGATCGCCACCACCACGCTGGGGTTCGGGACGAACTTCAACGAGGACCTGCTGATCGGCATGGCGGGGGCCGGGGAGGGGCACTTCTATTTCATCCAGTCCCCGGATGACGCGGAGGGCGTGTTCGGCATCGAGATGGAGGGCCTGTCCTCGGTGGCCGGGCAGAACCTGGTGGTGACGATCCAGCCGGCGCCCACGGTGAAGGTGGCGAGCGTGCTCAACCGCTACCGCTTCGAGGCGCGCGGCCAGCAGGTGGAGGTGGGGCTGGGGGAGGTGTACAGCACGGAGGATCGGCAGCTGGCGGTGGAGCTGTCGGTGGACGCGGGCGCGGTGACGGGGAGCGTCCCGCTGGTGACGCTGGCCTACAAGTACCAGGCGCTGGTGGATGGAGCGCTGAAGGAGTTCTCCGGCGAGCTGCCGGTGATGGTGACGGTGGGCTCGGAGGCGGAGGCCAGCGCCCAGTCGGCGGACAAGAACGTGCTGGCGCAGACGAACCGGCTGCGGATTGCCCAGGTGAAGGACCGGGCCGTCACGCTGGCGGACAGTGGAGATCTAAAGGGGGCCTCGCAGCAGCTGCGGAACACGATCGCGGAGCTGTCGGCCCACCTCGACAAGAGCTCCTTCGAGCTGGTGGAGGAGGTGGAGCAGCTCGAGCACTACGCGAAGCGGATGGAGTCGAAGAAGTACGACTCGGTGATCCGCAAGGAGCTGCGCGACCAGTCGTATCAGGCCGGCACTCGCAACCGGAACGATCTGGCGCTGCGAGGGACGGCGGGTGGCTCCGCGGACGAGCTGGAGGCGGTGTCCAGCGCCGGGAGCGGTGTCATCGTGAGGTGCGAGCGCGAGGGCGGCAAGCTGCGCGTGCGCGCGGTCTCCGAGGGGTATGACCCGAACTTCAACATCCAGTTCCCGCGCAGCGCACGCGAGGAGGGCGTGACGTACGTGGTGGAGAAGCTGGAGCCCTCCTCGGATGGGACCTTCTACCGGGCGCAGGGCACCCTCAAGCGGCTGGTGGTGCCCGGGCAGGAGCGGGCATCGCGGCCGGCCTCCGGCAGTGGGGCACCGAAGAAGACGGGCAAGGCTGCCAAGGTGACAGGCTCCGCGCAGGATCTGCCCACGACGAACGCCGTGGGCGAGGGAGTCCTCGTCCAGTGCGTGAAGGAGGGGAGCAAGCTGCGGGCCCGTGTCGTCTCCGACGGGTACGATCCCAACTTCAACATGCGCTTCCCACGGGACATCCGAGAGGAGGGCATCCTCTACGTGGTGGACGAGGTGCTCGAGGTGTCCGGAGGCGGCTCATACATCGCCTGTGGGGACATCAAGCGGCTGGTGCAGTGATCGCTACAGCCCCAGGCGGGATCGGAGCCACCTTTTCACTCCCCAGGTGACCAATCCCCCCAGGAGCGGCAGGCCCAGGATGCTTCCCACGAGCGGCAGCCAATCCGCCGGCTTCGTGGGACGGGCCGGCATCCCAAACTTCCAGGCGATCAACCCTGTTCCGCCGAGCACCAGCGTGCCGGCGGCCAGGAGGGCGAGGCGCCGGGGCCAGTTGCGCTGAGACCGCTCGGCCTGGAGCTGCAGTGCGTCCGTGGGAGCCTGCAGGTCAGGCAGGTCCGCCACGTGGGCCAGGTACGTTTTCCAGATGGGCGTCTCCTGGACCAGATGGGAGAGCAGCGCCATCCAGCCGGCAGGCCCTCGCAGGAGCTTCAGCTCCGCGCGCAGGATCTCCGCGAAGATCAGCGAGCTGGCGTTGAGGCACCGGGACATCTGCTCCAGCCGGGTCGTCAGCGCGCCGGTGGCCTCTGGAGAGGCCTCGTTGCCGATGAACACCCCCAGGTTGCCGTTCAGCGCGATCTGGCACTCCACCCGCCCCGCGCCCTGGCCCACCCGAATGCCTCCGTCCAGGAACGGCTGCACCCCATAGATGAGCGCGGCCACGGCCCTGCGCACCGTGGAGAAGACCTTCGACCCTTGCTGGAACACGTAGCGGACCATGTTCCACACGAAGGTCTTCGTGTACTCCACGCCCTTGCGCACCACCTCGGCCAGGGAGGAGAGCCCCGCGATCTGCTTGTGCAGCCACCGCCCACCGCGCTTCACTCCATCCCAGATGAAGAACACGGGGCGGCAGGGAATGGTCCGCTCCCAGGCCTGGCGGAACTCCTCCAGGTGCCTGGCCACGAAGCCGGACACGTGCTCGTGTTCTTCCGCCTTGCCGCCTACCGGGGCCCGATGGTCCTCCAACAAGGCCTCGAACAGCGTGGTGTCGATCCGCGTCGAGCGCCGCTCGAGGGTCTCTCCGGGCGGGAGCTCCCGGTGGCTCCAGTAGGCCCGAAGCCCATCGGCCAGCCCCTTCTGGCCCGGGACCACCTGGGTCGTACCGCGCAGATCCCCGACGTCGTACCCATGCAGCCACAGCTCGTTGCGCACCATCCGCCGCAGGATGCGTGACGCCGCGCCGCCCTCTGGCTCATCAAGGCTCACCGGCCCAAGCCCAGCCCGGTCCTCCAGGGCTCTCCTCTCTATCGAGAAGAGGAGCTCGTCATCGAAGAGGAGCCCCACCACCTGCCGATCCGGCACCTCGGGCCCTGCGGACAGTCCCAGCTCGAGGGCCGCCCGCCGGAACGCAGCCAGAGGTTCCGCGAGCAGCTCCTCACGATCGGTCACGGGGGCCTCGAAGCCCAGCATCCTCAGGCGGAGGGCCGTGGCCCGAACCAGGGCAGGGCAGGGGCGCTCTCCCATGGGGTACCAGAGCCCGAGCTGAAGGGGCGGCTCCAGGGTGATGAACTCATCCAGGGCTCCCCACGTCTGCTTCCCTACCCAGCCGTCCACCTCGAGCCCCGCATCCTGCTGGAACTGGAGCACCGCCTGACGCAGGGTGCTGCTGTCGCCCTCGGGTCCAGGGGCGTAGCCCAGCAGCTCGAGCCGGGCGCGGACCGCCTTCTTCCGCAGGTTGTGCTCCCGGTTGCCCGGCCTCACCTCGTCTCCCCAGCTCGTGTCGCCAGCGGGGAGCGGGGCCAGCTCGAGCTGCCGCTCTGCCTGCGTCAGCCGATCCAGCACCCCCTGGAGCCTGCCGTAAGGCTCGAGGAGCTCCCAGTCCGGCTGCGTGGGCTCCAGGAGGTGGAGCGGCTGCGTGCCTCGACGGCGGATCTCCTGGGAGATCTCGTCGAGGACGGCGTCCCAGATGGGCCCGGTCACGGAGCGAGGCCCTTCACTTCACCGCGTTCTTGAGGCCATCCATGAAGAACTGGATCAGCGACTGCCGGGCCATGCGGCTGTTGTGCACCGACTGCTCGTGGATCTGCAGCAGCGAGTCCAGCCGGTCCAGCTTCTCCGAGGTCTGGAAGTTGTACGTGTCTCCGTCGAACTGGACCTTGGTGGCCGCCACCAGCTTGAGGGTGCCGGTGTTCGCCTTGGACTTCGTGAAGAGCTGATCCCAGTCGATGCCGCCCCCATCCGCCGTCAGCACCGAGTTCACATCCCCCGAATAGGTGTACACCTGGAGCGAGCTGAGATCCGCCGTCGCGTTGGCCAGTCCCTGAAGCGCTTCCTTGAAAGTCGCCATCGTGCCTCCTGAGGTGAGGCAGCGAGTATGGCACCCGGTTCTGACGGGCTTCAACGGCCCCCCGCGACGTTCAGCGGAGCGGTGGCTCAGTAGATCTCCACCTGATCGGCGACCTTCTCGCCCTCGCGCTCGTCATAGCGGGTGCGGACCTGAGTGCCCTCCTGGAGCTGCGTGCGCTCCACCGGCTGGCCTCTCCGGATGAAGTCCGTCTCGTCGTCGATCTCGAAGGGCTGCTCGTTGCCGTCCTCGCTGCGGACGATGAACTGCGTCCGGCTCACGGCCGTCACCGTCCCCTGGAACTCGGCCACGTCCTCCCCGCCAAGCACCCCCTCGCTCTCCAGGGGCGCATCCTTCGCTACCAGCGGCGGCAAGCCCTTCCGCCCCTGGGCCTCCGCCGCTCCAGACCGCTCACAGGCCCCCAGCCCCAGTCCCGCCAGCGCCACCACGCTCCACACCCACCGCCGCATGATGTCCTCCTTGCCTTCAGGGCTCCCACCCACCGCGAAGCCCGCTCAGGCGTGAGCCCTCACCCTGAAAGGTTCGGCCCCGGACAGCCCATCACAACCCACCTGGAGGCTTGCTCTCTTGCCTGCTTGCCCGCTGGAGAGCGCAGGTGTGCGTAAACCTGCGAGAGACGGGGGCAACAGTCGGAGCCGGAGCCGATTGAGCCCGGGGCGGGCCGGGCCTACGCTGTCGCTCCATGATCACCGCCGTGTTCCTCTCTCTCCTCCTGGGCGCGGGGCCGAATGATGGCCCGGCTGCCTCCTCCCCGCAGTCTCTCGAGGCCGCTCCCGTGGCCGACGAGTCCCCCACCGCCTGGTCCTGCACCGCGGACACGCTGCGCGCGGGCAAGGAGTGCGTCTTCGAAGCCGAGCTGACACCCTCCGATTCCAACAAGGAGCAGGCGGCCAGCAACATCCGCACCATCCAGGAGATGGGCCGGACGCTGTGCGCCGAGGCCGCGCGGGCCCGCTCGGGTGAGGGCAAGCCGGATCGCACCCTCGCCGCCTCGTGCGAGAAGAAGTACGCCTCCGCCGCGGAGCGGTGCGGGTTGGAAGGCACCGTCCCCATCGTCGACGCCAAGGGGCGCTTTGCCCCGGCCGCGCGCGCCTGCTACCGCGCCATCTCCGGTGTGCTGCAGGAGACCCAGATGGCGGCCACCGTGGGCAAGTCCGCCACTCCCTCTCTCAAGTCCCAGCCGAGCCGTGACTCGGCGTCCCTGTAGCTCACGGGAAGAGAACTCCCATGGAACGAGATACCTTGATGCCTTCGAAGAAGCCGGCCTCCCGCGCCTGGGCCCTGATCTGCGCACTCGCCATGATGGGGTGCGCGACCCCCCGTGCCCAGGAGGAGGATACGCGGGATCAGCCCTCCTCGTCGGGCCCCCGTGCCACCGAGCTGCCTCCCGATCCCCTCAATACCCAGACGTTCGCCGCGCAGTACTCGAACCCCAACGAGTGCGAGCGGCAGGCCCGGCGGTACCTGCCCCTCTCCCGCGATGATGCCTGGGCGGCGCTGAAGGCCTGCATCGACGGCACCCCCTTCACCTCGCTCCAGGCGCTGATGAGCGGCGCGTGGAGCCAGGAGCTCCGCTCCCGCCCGGGAGCCGCGGCGCTGATTGCCAAGGTGGTGGCCCAGCGTGGCGGCAGCGTGGAGGGAGACCTCCGCCTGCTGAATGAGCAGCGGCTCCCCATCTTCTCCCTGGCCGCGGCCATGGCCCAGCCGGACACGTACAAGGGGCGCTACATCCTCGTCCGGGCCCAGGTGGGGGATGTGCGGACCGCGGAGGAGAAGCCCACCGTGTGGCTCGTCGAGCAGGGGCTGGGCTCCGTCGCCAGCGAGCAGCAGGTGGGCATCGCCTCCCGGAGAGACGCCTCCTCCACCACCGTCGGCAACCTCGGTGGGGAGACGACGCTCGGCGGTGGCAACGTCAGCGGCTCGCTCTCGAAGGACAAGACCACCCGCGACAGCAACACGGTCCTCCGCTACGACAACGTCTCCAGCGACACGGGGCGCGAGGCGCTCGGACGGCTGCCGAAGGCGGATCCGTTCCTCGCGCCCGGCCGGGACTTCGTCATCCTCGCGCGGTTCGACGGGATGCGGACCACCTCGGGCTCCCTGGATGAGGAGGACGAGGGCCCTCGCATCCCCGTGCTGAGCATCGTCAGCTACTTCATCCCGCACGCGCTCATCGTCTACTGAGCCCCGCGGGCCCCGGAGTCAGGGGAAGCGCGCGATGAAGCCCGAGAGCAGCGCGCCTCCCTCACGCAGCGCTTCACGTGAGGGGGCAGGCGCGCTCGGAGGCAGCCGCGACAGCAGCTCCACCAGCGCTGGCCGCAGCTCCTCGAACGCAACAGAGGCCTCGGCGACGCTGCCGAAGAAGCGGGTGTGGACCAGCCACCCGGCCACGCCACAGGTGATCGCGTAGAAGGAGCGGCTCTCGTCCTGCTCCATCGTGAGCCGCACCTGCCCGGCGTACTCCTCGTCCCAGGTGATCGTCCCACCCTCGGAGCCCTGCAGGCCCAGGGTGCTCCCTCCCTCATAGGGCTGCCACGCCGCGTCTTTGCTCATAGGAGCGCCGATCAATACCCCATCTGCGTCTGCCGGGGACGGCCCGCCTTGTCCGGGACGAACGCGGTGCGCTCGGCGTCAGAGGTGACGGTGGCCGCCACGGCGACCCGGCCTTCGCCCACGGTGATGCGCTGGGTGCTCGGCTTCGCGGACGTCTCGTGCCAGGCGTGCAGCACGTACTCGCCCGGGGGCACGCCGCGCAGCTTGAACCGGCCCCCCGCGTCCGCCTGCGCGTACCAGGGCGAGTCCACCACGTACACGAAGGCGGACATGGACGCATGGATGTTGCACAGCAGCCGCACCGGGCCGGGCTCGGAGAAGGCCTTGCTGCGCGCCACGCCCTCCTCGTAGAGCCCCAGATCGAAGTCGTTGGGCCGGCTGAGCGAGAACACGTTGTGGAACATCTTGTCCTCGTTCACGAAGGACACCTCGGTGCCCGTGGGCACCACCAGCACGTGCGGCAGGAAGCGCTTGCCCCGCTGGACCACGATCTGGCGTGGCGCGGGCTTCGGCTTCGGCGTGGGGCCCTGCACGCGCGTCAGCCACACCACCGCGCCTCCCGCTCCGGCCGGCCCGCCCTGCACCGTGCCCTCGAGGGTCCCCGAGGGGCTCACCCGCGGCCGCCGCACCTCCACGCGCGGGGAGCTTGCTGGCGTCTTCCCGGAGCCTTGCCTTTCCTGGAACAGCGCGGGCTCTGACTTCGCGTCCGACTGGGCTCCCGGGAGCAGCGAGGAGCCCGGAGGAGGGGAAGGCAAGGGCAGCTCCGCCGAGGCCTTGCCTCCCGCCTTCTGGCGCGCCTCGGCCGCCAGGGGCTTCACCACGGCCTCCAGCTCCAGGGGCAACCCGGGCACTCGCAGCAGCTCCTCCCACCGAGAGGCGGCGGTGGCCATGTCCCCCTGGTCATACGCGCGCCTGCCGCCCGCCAGGAGGTTGAAGATCAGGTACTGGCGCTCCGCCGCGGCCTTGAAGGCGAGATCCTCCGGCGCGCGGACCACCAGGGGCAGCGGCATCTCCTCGCCCGGCCAGTCCGAGGGCGGACCCGACCAGGCGGGCAGGGAAATCAGGAGAGCGACGAGGAGCGCCGGCGCGGTGCGGAGGTGCGAGAGCATGAGCAGCGTCACTCCAGGCAAGGGGCTCAGAAGACGTAGACGGCCGAGGCGGCGAACACGTCGTTGTCCACTCGGGGCGCGCCCGCGTTCTCCCGGTTGAAGAGGTACTCGGCCTTGAGCGAGAGCACGCTCCAGAAGTCCAGCCGCGTGCCCACCGTGTAGCGCGACGTCAGGATGCCCCCGAAGCCATGGAACTCGGCGGCGCGCCGGTCATAGCGGCCATACACGGTGGCGGTGCGCAGCGCCTCGCCCGGCACCGGCACCGCGAGCGCCAGCGTCCCGTAGAGCCCGTCCACCGCGAAGCCCGAGGCGTAGAAGAAGTCCCCCATGCCGGTGTGCTTGCCCGGCGCAGAGCCGGCATCGTCGCGCGCGCGCACGTACTCGGCGGCCAGGCTGAACCACCCAGCGGTGAGGCGCGCGTCCGCCCCGAGCTGCGTCTGGTGCACGTGCGCGTCGTTCTGATCGTTGCGCGCGCCCGTCTGCCCGCTCAGGCCCAGCTTCAGCTGCAGCCGCAGCAGCTGGAGCTCGTAGCCGAGCCGCGCGCTCACGAAGGGCAACCCCGTCAGGCTGAGGTCCGCCGTCTGGAGGCTCTCCACCCGGCTGCTGCCATTGGTGACGGCCACGTTCAGCGACACCGCCGAGGACAGGGAGGGGAGCTGCCGCCGGTAGAAGGACTTCACCCCGAGCTGGTGCCCGGTGGTGTAGCGGGCCATCAGGGACGGCGTGATGCCCGTGCGGAGGGGGGACTCGTTCTCCAGGTACTCGATGCCGAAGACGGAGTCGAAGCGGCCCACGGTGACGGTGAGCTCGTGCCCCGAGAAGGGGGTGACGCGGCCGAACGCCTGCTGGAGCAACAGCCGCGTGCCGCCGCTGCCCTTCTCGAAGCGCGGCAGGAACTGCGTCCGCGCGAAGACGAGCACCGGCGCCGACGAGGGCTCATAGAAGAGCTCCAGGCTCGCCGTGTTGAGCAGGAAGGACGCATGCCCGCCGATGTCCACCGTGCGCGGCAGGAAGCCGTTGACGAAGCGCCCCCCGGCATCCAGCGAGGCCACATCGCCGCGCGAGTTCACCGCCGGGGCGAACGCATCCGCGCCGTAGTCCGCGGGCACGCGCGTGTCGTCCGGGTGGAAGGAGCTGCCGCGCCCCTGCGCCTTGGCGAAGCCCACGTCCACGTAGCCGGACACCCGGAAAGGTGAGGCGGACTCTGCCTCCGGCGTATACCCGCTCGGAGTGGAGCTGGACGTGGCCTCGGGCTCCTCCGCGCCCGGCAGCGCCTGAGCCTCATCCGCGGCCGAGGGAGCCGCACCCAGGAGCAGCAGGGCGAGCGTCGGGGCGAACACCCTGCGCGCGCTCACCGGCCCACCTTCTTTCCGTCATAGAAGAGGACAGGGGAGGTGAAGAGGACGTCCTGGGGCAGGAGGCTCGACGGCGCGAGGTTCGCCTCCACCGCCACCTGCGAGTCCAGCCAGCGGCACGCCGCGGGGAACTTCGCCGGATCCTTGAAGCAGTCCGGGTTGAGCGCCACCCGGAGCACGTAGTCCTTCATGTCCGCGCGCGCCTCGATGTCCGGGTGAACCTCCACCACGGTGACGCCGCCCTCGCCGCGCAGCGTGTCCTTGAGGAGCCCCATCGTGCTGGGGACGAAGGGCCCCGCGGACGTGGGCAGCAGCGCGAGGTGAGGGCGGCTGAGCGCCCCGAACTGAGGCACCCCGGTCGCGGATACCCTCGCCGCCCGGCCCGCCCCCCGAGGCCCTGTGCCGATCACCGCCGGCAGCCCCAGCGGGGTGGGCTGCCCCTCCGAACCCGTGCGCGCGAAGAGGTAGAGGGCCGCCTCGTCGATGATGCCCGCCCGGCTCGCCTCCGTGCTCCAGGTGAAGGTGCTCGAGCCGAAGCTCAGGTACGGAACCCGCCGCCCGTGCAGCCACGTCTCTCCCTGCCGCGCGCTGCCCACTGCATCTCCCGTGAGCGGGCGGATGGGCCCCGTGCGGCCCTCGGAGACGGTGGGCAACACGTCCGCAGGCGTCAGCGGCGCGAGCAGCCCCCCTCCGCGGTGCAGGGGCAGCCCTGCGGACAGGATCGCCGTGGCGCGCGTGTAGCGATCCAGCGGCGTGTCCTCGGGGACGACCACATAGATGAGCTCCCAGAAGGGGCTGTAGAAGAGGCTCGCCTCCTCGATGTCCACCACCGGCAGCGAGTCCTTCAGCCTGTACTGCATGGGGTTGGAGGGCTCGTATGCGGTGACGAGCACGTACCAGGGCTGGACCCAGACCTCGGGCACGCGCTCCCACACCTCCGCCACGGCGAACGCAGCGGGACGGCCCTCGCTGAAGGCCGGCAGCACGTTCAGCCCGTCCTGCTCCCCCGACTGGAGCAGCGGCGTCTCGGAGAACGGCGGCGACCACTGCGGGATCGGCTGGCTCCTGGGGGTGACCCACTCGCTGGCGGAGAAGCCCGCGATGGTGCCCTGGAAGAGCGACGCCTCTCGTACCTGGCCAAGCGTCCAGATGTGCGGTGGAGATGCGGAGCCCTGACCGGAAGAGCCGCAGCCCGCAGCCAGCAGCAGCAGCCCGGCAATGATCGCCATGCGAAGGAGGAGGAAGGGGGCGGACATCAGGGGCCTCGCGTGGGGAGAGACGGGAGGTGAGGGCGGGGAAGCGCCCGGCGTCAGCCCGTGAAGGCCTGGCCGAGTGAGGTGGACGAATCCGAGACGGCAACCAGCGCGGAGCGGTAGGCGGACTCGGCGCGCAGCTCCTCGCCGAAGAGGCGCAGCATGGTGCGCTCCAGGCTCGTGGTGTCCTCGGGCCTGACCGCGGGCAGCGCCCGGGCGAACTCCTCGGCCGACTGGAAGCGATCCGCCGGGTGGGGCTGCAGGGCTCGCTCGAGGATCGCCACCGCGGGCGCGGGCAGCCGGGAGATGCGCTCCCAGTGCGCCTCGCTGGGGCCCTCGGCGGCCTGGAGGAGCCGATCAAAGTCGTTCTGCCCGTCGTAGAGGAGCTCGCCGGTGAGGCACCAGAAGAGCGACAGGCCCAGCGAGAACAGATCCGCGCGCCCGTCCACCTCGTGCCCCCGCGCCTGCTCCGGGGCCATGAAGTTCACGTTGCCCTTCACCAGCCCCGCCCGCGTGTGCGTGGAGCGGTGCGCGCTCTTGGCGATCCCGAAGTCCAGCAGCTTCACCTCGCCGCGCGCCGAGCCCAGGACGTTCATCGGCGACACGTCCCGGTGGACGATCCCCAGGGGCTGGCCCTCCGAGTCCTGCCGTGTGTGCGCGTACCCGAGCGCCTTGAGGACCTCCTGCGCCACGAAGAAGACCGTCGCGGGCTCCAGGGGGGCCCCCTCGAGCTCGAAGGAGCGGCGCACCACAGTGTCGAGATCCCTGCCCAGGATGTACTCCGAGGCCATGTAGTACTCGCCCTCCACCTGGCCGAAGTCGTAGACGGGGACCACGTTGGAGTGGATGAGGCTGGCGCCCAGCCGGGCCTCGTCCATGAACTGGGCCACCGCGTCCGGCTGGCGCGTGAGCGGCTCGTGCAGCCGCTTGATGACGAACAGGCGCTCGAAGCCCCCCGCGCTCCGGGCGAGCGCCAGGTACACCCGCGCCATCCCTCCCTCTCCCAGCGGCCGCAGCAGCTCGTAGCGGCCGAAGGGCACGGGTGCCGAGAGCGACGGCTCGGTGCGAGGGAGGGGAGGGGGAATGGAAGCGCTCGGGACATCCTGGATGGCCGGCAGCGAGCGCGACAGGCGCTGGAGCTGGGCCTCCGCCGCCGCGAGCCGCTCCGTCGTCTTGGCGAGCAGCTCCGCCGTGACCTTGTCCCGCAGGGGGCGCAGCCCGAGCCAGAGCGCGATGCCCGAGATCAACAGGGCGGTGAACCACACGGGCACCATCAGCGCCCGCGCCGTGCCGCGCAGCTGAGCCGCCTCTGCCCGGCTATCCACCCGGACCCAGAGGAACAATCCTGGCCCCACCTCGGCCCGAGCCATGGACCACTCCCCCTTCGGCCCGGCGATCGGTGCCTCCAGCGGGGCTGGCGAGAGCAGCTTCTGCGAGATCGCCCCCCCCGCTCGCGCCAGGGACGCGCCCCGGGCGTCGACGAGGGCAAGCGCGGTGTGGAGCTCCTGCGCGAGCGCCTCGAGCTCCGCGCCGCTCAGAGGCCGCGCGAGCACCAGCAGGGCCCGCCCGGACACCGCCGAAGAAGGAACCTCCACCTCCGCCGCGGCGGCCAGGTATGGAACCCTGCCGACGAGGAGCAGGCTCGAGGCCAGCGAGCGGCCCTCCGCGGCCGCCAACAGGGGCGAGAGATCCGCGGGCCGGGAGACTCCATCCGGAGTGAAGTCGAAGCGCTGGCGCCCTTCGATGAGCGCGTGGAGGGTGAACTCGTCCCGGAAGGCCTTCCACCAGCTCTCGGTGCCGAAGGCATCCTGCAGGGTGGCCGTGTCCACGTGCTCGGCGACCAGCGCGCGCACGGGATTCAAGGAGGCGCCTGCCGCGGCCCGGGCCTCCACTCCCCGCAACCGGCTGGCGATCGACTCTCGGGCCCCGGTGAGGGCCACGCCCGCCAGCTGGGACGCGCGCGTCCGGGCCACCTTCTGTCCGCGATCCTCCAGTTTGATCGTGGCGAGCCCCGCCCCCACCAGTGTGCAGGCAGTGACAAGGACCCCCAGGAGACGTCGATGCACAGGGCGCATGGTTTCGGCCCGAACCCTGTGCATGCTGGCAGGCGCGGCAAGGGCTACACGTACTTCTCCCCGAGGTCTTCCTTCCACCACCCAACGGAGACCTGCCCTGGATGATCAGTGGTTGAAAGTCGGAGGGGCCCGTGTGCACGCGTGGGTGCCCAGGTGTCCAATTGCTTCCAGGCCTGCCGTGCCTACCTCTCCTTCTGGCCGCGAAGGCCCTCGCGTCCCACGGGCTGCGAGTCCCTCGGCTCGAGACGTCTGGAGGAAGACATGCGCATCGTACGAGGAGGCCCCGCGGCTCTCAGGCCCTGGCTGTGCATCGGCGTCCTGGCGGCGCTCGCCGCGTGTGCCCCTCCCACGCCCGAGGAGGGAGACGTGTCCACCCTGCGCCAGGGTGAGGTGGTGGAGCTCTCCTCGATCGACCCGGCCCGCGAGCTCTTCATCACCGACGTCAGCGTGGTGGATGACCCGCGGTACACCCCGTGGGCCTCCAAGAAGGACCCGGATCCCGAAGGGGCCTGGTCCTTCGGGCGGCTCATCGACAACATGCTGCCCGAGCCGCTGCGGACGCCCTACGGACGCTCTCAGTTCCTCCTGCTCTGGCTGAAGACGTGGGAGCAGGACCAGACGGTGAACGGGCTCGTCATCCCGGCCCGGCCGCTCATCCGCTCCCTGATCATCGAGCCCTGGCGCGCGGCCAGCGGCTGCACGGGCCGAGACGAGACCTGCGTGCTGGACATGGCCCACGCGCCCTTCCGGCTGCTGGCCATCGTGAACCGGCCGGACCTGCGCCTGGTGCCCACGGAGACGTATCTGGGCCAGGCGGGGCAGGGGCGCTTCATCTTTGGCGCGCTGGGCCTCCTGGGCCAGCGGCTGCCCTTCACCGTCATCTTCGAGTACCAGTTCCCCCTCACCGATTCGGTCAGCATCCTCACGTGGGCGGAGCGCTGGCACCAGCTGGGGAGCCTGCCCTTTGGCCCGAGCTACAACGACGCGCTCTTCACCGTGACGCGCGAGTTCACCAAGCGGAACGCGGCGCCGCGCCGGGTGAACGGCAGCGCGCTGCTGCAGCTCCGTACCAACGAGGTGCCCCTGTCTCCCGCGTCACCCCAGCTCTGGGAGATGCGGGAGTTCGTCCTCAGCCCCAACACGGGGCTGCTGAAGCCCGCCACGGTGAAGCAGGAGGTGACCGCCTCGCTCAACGGCACCGCCACACTCGGCTCCTGGGTGGAGGCCAACGCGACGGCCATCCTCGCCGGGCAGCACGTGGTGCCCTCCACCTGGCAGGGACTGCGCTTTCTGGCGGCCTCCGCGCCGGTACCGGCGGACCTGGCCTGGGGGGTGCCGGGCGCCACCGAGGAGGTTCGCCACGCCTTCGCCCAGGCCACGTGCAGCGGGTGCCACAAGTCCGAGACGGGGACGAACTTCCTCCACGTGCGCACGCGGGAGGTGGGCAGCCCCTCTCTGCTCTCCGCCTTCCTCACGGAGCAGCTGAGCCCCACCGGGCCCCGCCTGGCCGACTTCCAGGCGCTGCTCAACACCCACGACCCGTCCAAGGTGAAGGACGGGAAGGGGAAGGATCACGCAGGCAGGAAGGATGGCGAGGACGACTGATCCGGTGGCCGCGAAGAACAGGCGGCCTCACACGGACAGCGCTCGCACGCTCGACAGCTCGTCAGCCAGTGACGCGGCCCTACGGCTGCGCCTTCGCGTGCTTGTAGAAGAGCACCAGGGTGTAGCAGTGGAACTCGTTGTCGCTCGACTGGCAGACCACCCGGTCCACGATCTCCAGATCCGAGTTGCTCTTGATCCAGCGGGTTACGTTCTCTCCCAGCTCCTCCCGCTCTTTGGCTTTGGTAGCTGAGAACACCTTCACGCCCGTGAACATCGTCCCCTCCTGGTTGGTGCGACGTCGCGTGGAAGAGTTATCGCACATGCTGTTACAGGGTGTCAAAAACCCTGCCCACTCTGTGTTGGGGGTTTGCAGGTGGGAGAACGTGCCTAGATTTTCCAGGTCGCATCAGGAACGAGCCTGGGAAACGGGTCCCGGGGAGGGTGGGCGACGGGGGATGGGTACGTGGACGTGAAGACCAAGAAGGACCTGGCGGTCGATTTCATCAATGCGATCCGGACCATGGATCCGGCCGCGCTCAACGCGCTGATCGTCAAGGAGGCGGGCGAGGATCTGGCCCAGTTCTTCCTCAACTACAGCGCCAACCTCATCTCCAAGGACCCCTCTCGGGTGCTGGAGAACACCTCCTCGCTGATGCTGATGGGCTACCTCATCCGCACCTACGAGGAGAAGAACAACTCCACCCAGAAGGGCCTCTTCCAGAGCTACGCCTACGCCTGACGGGCTCCAGCGCGGGCGGCGAGACTCGACAGGCTCGGGCGAGCCTGTTAGGGAGCGGCGCCCATGCTGATAGACCTGCACGCGCACTCACAACTCTCCAAGGGCTGCGACCTGGATCCGCGCGCCGTGCTCGAGAGGGCGGCGCTGTTCGGACTGGACGGGGTCGCCTTCACCGAGACGAACACCCAGGACGGCTGTGATGAGCTGTTCGAGGTGGGCGCGAAGTCCAAGCTCAAGGTCTTCGTCGGGCTGGAGCTCATCACCGACAAGGGGCAGTACCTGTGCTTCTTCCCGAAGCCAGAGCTGGCACCCGAGCCTGTCCAGCTCTGGGGCAGCAACCGGGAGAAGCCCTGGAGCGCCGCCGAGTGCCTGCCCAAGGTGAAGTCCATGGGGGCCGCCATCATCGCGGCGCGGCCCTATGATCGCGACTCGCAGAACCCTCCCATGGACTACATCCGCTCGCTCAACATGCTGAGCGCTGTGGAGGGGTACAACCCCAAGGTGAAGCAGACGGCCAATGATCTGGCCGTGGAGGCCGCCGAGGCCCTGAAGCTGCCCTGCACGGGCGGCAGCGACGCGCGCGGCTCGCTGGACGAGGTGGGCCGCGGGGCCACGCTCTTCAAGCGCCCCATCGCTACCCAGGAGCAGCTCGTGGCGGAGCTGCTCAAGGGCGAGTTCTGGCCGGTGATGGCCGGCGAGCTGCCCCGGCTGACGCGGCCCGGCGAGGCCCAGGCCGGCAAGGGTGGTGGCGGCAAGCGTGGCGGCGGGGGTGGTGGCCGCGGCCGCCGCCGCCAGCGCTAGGGCTTCGCTCCCGGAGAGAGGTTCTGGGCCGGCGGTGGGCCCTCCTCCACACGGACGAGCCGCCCGTCGGTCAGGAAGGCGTGGCGCAGGCCTCCCGGGTAGATCCACTCCTCGTTGCGCGAGGTGCCCTCGAGCGTGCGCCGGATCTTCTCCGGAGCGCCCCAGGACATCTCCAGCGCCTCCGCCGGCATGTCCTGCAGGGACTTCTTCTGACGGATGGCCTCCTGCACAGGCTGGGGGAACGCGGCCAGCTGCGCGGCGGGATCCTGCGCGGCCAGGAAGCGCCCCACCTCCGCGAGCACCTCCTCGCGCGTCTTGAGGTTGCCCGGCAGCACGAGCACCAGCGGAGGCCCCTTCGGCGCCCCCTCCACGTCCACGTACACCCAGGGCAGGGTGCGCGGCGAATAGAGGATGCGCTCGGTCACCGCCCAGGCGGTGGGGAACTCCACCTTGCGGATGCGCGCGCGCGAGCCCGCCGGCAGCGTGGCCTCGATGGGGCCGGGGTTGAGCGTCTGCCCCTTCGTGTCGTTCAGCAGGAGCACCTCCTGTGGCGGGTACGGCGTGAGCAGCCGCCTGGAGGCATCCCCGAAGAACGGAGTGACGTACATGGACACGCGCAGGAACCGATCCGCGTCCGGACCGGAGAGCGTCTGCTCCAGCGCGGCGCGATCTTCCGGCGCGATCTGTGTGTGGGACTTGCAGCCCGATCCGAGCAGGGCGAGCAGGACGACGAGCAGTCTCTTCACCAAGGCCTCCCGAGGCGTGAGAGGCCCTGCTTAGCTCAGCGGGTGGCCTGCGTCAGCGGCTCGATGGAGCGGGCGAGCGCCTGACACCCTCGCTGAGGAGGGCACACAGGTCCACGGCCATCGGGGTCCGCCACCAGCAGGAAGCGGCCGAGGCCTCGCGCGTCCGTCAGCTCTGGATGGCCGCAGAGGACACAGCGGCGGGGAGGGCGCTTGGTGGGTGGAAAAGGCACGACGCGGAGTGTGCGTCGGCCTCGTGCCCTCCGCCAGTTTCCGGCCCGCCTAGGTCTTGCTGCCCGCCGCCGCCGCCGGTGCCGCGGAGGTGCTGGACGTGCTCGATGTGCTGGACGTGCTGCTGCTGCTCGCGGCCGGCGTGCTGCTGCTCGCGGCCGGCGTGCTGGAGTTGGAGGACGAAGACGAGGACGACCCCGAGTCCGAGCTACTGCTGGCGCCGTCCTTCTTGGTGGAGCTGTAGAGATCCGAGTACCAGCCGCCTCCCTTGAGCACGAAGCTGGAGCGGCTGACGATCTTCGTCAGCGAGCCCGCGGTGCCGCACTCGGTGCAGGCCTCGGGCGTCGGATCGCTCACCTTCTGGAGCACATCGATCGTCTTTCCACAGCTCTGACAGGAATACTCGTAGATGGGCATGATGGGACCTCGTCAGGGCAAAGAGTGATGAGAGTTGGCCGCGAGCTGCTCCCGCAGCTTGCCCGCCATCCCCAGGCGTTCCAGGGCACGGAGGACGAGCTCTTGCGGTGCGCCGTGCTTGCGGGCCACAGCCAGCGCGAGCCCCGGCAGATCGTGAGCCTCCGAGAGCTCGTCCTGGACGAGCCCCTCCAGCTCCTTGCGAAGCGTCTCCGTGAAGCGCTTCTTGATCCCCAGATCCACCAGGTACTTGTCGCGGCCGAGCATGTCCAGCCGCTGCGTGAGGTGGCGCGCGCCCAGCGTCTCGCGGCGGAAGCGCTCGCGCAGCTCCTCCACCTCGGCCTGCATCCCGAGCATCGCGATGAGCCGCTGCAGCTCCGAGGGGCTCAGGCCCAGGGCCCAGGCCACGCGGCCCGCCGCCCCCCGCTGATCCGTGTACGCGGAGAGCAGCGCCTCGCGCTCCTTCGTGGCCAGCGCGTCCATCAGCTCGTGCCGGCGCAGCACGCTCTCCAGATCCACCAGGGACAGCTCTCCCTTGGCCCCGTTGTACTGCTCGGCCAGCGCCCTCAAGAGCGCGAAGCGGTGCTCGTTCTGCGAGAGCGCGGACTCCAGGATCTCCTTGCCCTCGGTCCGCACCAGCAGCTGGTAGCTGACCTTGGGCGCGGCCACCTGGGTGAAGCGGCCTCGGGGCTTGGGCAGATCGCGCTTCAGGAAGCGCGGAGATTCGGTCTCGCCCTGCTCCTCTGACTCCAGCTCGGGCGCCGAGGCGCGCTTGCGGGGCGCGATGCGATCCTGGACGGACTCGGCTCCCGGGCGGGCGGCCTTGTCTCGGCCCGCCGCCTCGGCAGCAGCGCCTTCGGCCGGAGCCGGGCGAGGCGGAGGGATGGCGAAGCTCGGAACCTGCGGTGCGACGGGAGCGGGCGCTGGCGTCTTCTCCTCGCGGACCCGGGCCAGCTCTTGAACCACCTCGTAGTAGCCGCACGCCTGGCGCTGGGCGGCCACGGAGGGAGGGGTCCCCCGCAGGATGTCCACCACCCCGAAGGGCCCGAGCGGAGAGGCCTCCGGCTCGGTGTCGGTCAAGGTGCGAACACGGAAGTCGTCCTCTTCGGAGAGGAGCGCGAGCGCCTCGCGGACTTCGGTAGGGGAGGATGCAGCCTTGGCGCGCCGACAAAAGTCGGAGACGGCTACCGCCACGGGGGTCGGCACATCATCAGGCTGCCGTCTTCTCTGCCACTGGCTATTCATGGAGGAAACTTGCGGAAAAATGCTCGTTTACGAGGCGGGTTGCCTCTATCTTTCGCTGCGGACGGGTGTCAATGAGCCTGACGGACTCCAATGTAAACAGCCTTTTGCTGGCGCAAGTCCAAGTATCGGACAGGGGCTGGAGGGAGCCCAGGGAGGCGGCCTACCGTCTGCCGGGTAGGGTGAGGTGGCGCGATGGCGTTTAGGACCCGTCAGCTGTTGGAAGTTCCCCTGCCCGAGGGAGGCGTGTTACCCGTGAGCGAGGAGTCGAAGGATGCGGTCCTCAACCGCTACATGGCGCAGCATGGGTTGAAGAGCACCCGCCAGCGCAGCCTCATCATCGACACCTTCTTCTCGGTGGGGGGCCACCTGTCCGTAGAGGAGCTGTGGAGCAAGGTCCGCGAGCAGGACACCAAGGTGTCGGTGGCCACGGTGTACCGGACGATGAAGCTGCTCAACGACTGCGGGCTGGCCCACGCGCGCAACTTCGGGGACGGGCAGACGCGGTACGAGGCGGCCGCCGGGCGCGAGCACCACGATCACCTGATCTGCACCCGCTGCGGACGGATCGTCGAGTTCGAGAACGATCGGATCGAGGCGATGCAGGACGCGGTGGCGCGCAAGCACGGCTTCATCGTGACGTCGCACAAGATGGAGCTGTACGGCTTGTGCAAGGACTGCCAGCGCGGCGCGACCGAGCACAAGACCGAGGCATGAGCGCGCTCTGCCGCCCCCTGGCGTGTGCCCTGCTGCTGGGGCTGGCCGCGTGCAAGAGCAGCCCCGAGGCCGTCGAAGCGCCGGGGGCGGGCTTTCTGGGGGCATTGGCGCTGCCGGCGGTGGGGCCTCAGCGAGGCGCCGCGATGGACCTGTCCGGGCGGGTGGTGCTGGTGAACTTCATGGCCACGTGGTGCTTCCCCTGTGTGGCGGAACTGCCCACGCTGGAGGCGCTGCAGCGCGACTACGGGCCGCAGGGCTTCCAGGTGGTGGCGGTGGGGATGGATCTGGAGGGAGCGCAGGTGCTGGGCCCCTTCGCCGATCACTACGAGCTGCGCTACCCGGTGCTGGTGGCGGACGAGCGCATCATCTCGGGGCAGAGCGTCTTCGGGCCGATCGTCGCGCTGCCCACCTCGTTCATCCTGGATCGCCAGGGGCGGGCGGTGGCGGCATGGCAGGGCGTGGCCGGGCACGAGGATCTGGCCAAGGCCATCGAGAAGACGCTGAAGCGTTGAGGTGGAGGCAGGGAGCGTCATGTACATCTCGGCGGCGCGTGGCTCAAACCTGTCGGACAAGCAGACCAGTTCCCACAGTCCGCGTCCGGCAGTGGGGCTCCACACGACTCAAGCCTCGCGCACGGCTCCGGAAGCCCTCAGAACAGCAGCAGCATGAGCAGCGGGGGCACGGCCGCGACCAACATGCCCGCGCCGAGCGACAGGATCATCTGGAAGAAGAACAGGTCCTCCAGTGTCTCCGCCAGCGCCAGCTCCAGCCGATCAATCCCCAGCGTCTCCAGGTTCTTCACCGCCGTGGGCACATCCGGCGCGGACAGCGCCTCGCGCAGGGCAATCAGGCCTAGGACGCGGCGGGAGTGCTCCATCAGGAAGCGCTCAAGCCGCTCCGTGCGCGAGGCCGGCTCCCGATCACTGGCCGACGCCGCCTCCCTCAGCCGCTCGGCCAGGGACGAATCAATCACGCGTGTGAGCTCCGCCCGTGAGAGCGTCCCCGAGCCCCGCAGCCGCCGCGCCGCCTGCAACGCGACGGGCTTGATGATGGCGTACAGGTAGCCGACCAGCCCGCGCTCCTGCGTCTGCTGCGAAAGCTTCGAGGTGACCGCCTGCAGCATGAGGGCGTACCCCCCCGCCAGCGCCAGCGCCACGGGAGGCAGCACCCCGCTCAGGATGCTCAGCCACAGAGGGACCGGAGCGCCATCCAGCCATCGCGGCAGCAGCAGGTACCCCCCCGCCACCACCACTCCGGCCGCTCCGAAGATCACTGCCCCCTTCACCGCCCCCCACAGGCCCGCCCCCACCAGCGAGGGCACCACGCCGACGAGGGTCCTGAGCCCAGAACGAGCGATCCTCACCAACTGCTCCCGCTTGGACAGGGAGGGGGAGGGGGTCTCCTCGGTCTTCAAGAGCGCCGTGCTCATGCCACATGCTCCTCTTCCAGCTCGACGCTCGCCAGCTGGTCGACCTCCTCAGGCCGGGGCGGGGGAGGCAAGGCGTCCGCCGGCCGGCGCCGGCCCTTCAGCCAGAGCAGGAGCGCGACGATGCCCAACCCCGCCACTGCCAGCGCCACCCGGGGCAATAGCCACCGGATAGGGCTGGGGCGCCTCTCACGGCGTGCCTTCAGGCCACCAACCACCGCGAACACGGCCAGAATGATGGCCAATCCCATGGGCACACTGATGAGCCCCTGCTGGGACTCCCGGACCGCGAACGACATGAGCGCCAGCAACATGGCGACGATCCACAGCAGGATGCGTCCGATCTTCACCTGTGCCACCGCCATCAGCACCTGGCCGACGGCCTCTCCACCTGCGCCACTCATGCCGCGTCTTCCTCCGGGTTCCCGGCATTCTTCTATGCGGCGCGGGTCCTCCGGTAGAGGGGGTGCTACAGGTCTGGAGCAGATTTCTTGCCCACCCTGTAGCGGCTGGTACCTTTCGTGGGCTCATGACAGCGCGGAGAAAGTTCCTGGCGGTAGCGGCGGTGCTCGCGGGGGTGCTGTCCCTGGCCTCCGTCGCAGACGCCCGGGGCTTCCGGCGCTACCTGGCGCTGCGGCAGGACGTCGAGTCGCTCCAGGAGCGCAACCGCGCGCTCTCCGGCCAGAACGAGGCCCTCCGGCGCGAGATCAACGCGCTGCGCAAGGACCCGGCTGCCCTCGAGCGCGCTGTCCGTGAGGAGCTCGGCTACGTCAAGCCGGGCGAGATCGTCTTCCACCTGGAGGAGGAGCCATGAACGCGCTCTCATCCATCCCGTTGATGCCCAAGGTCGTCCGCCACGCGGTGCGCTCGCTGCCCGCGGCGTCGATCCTCCTGGTCTTCGTGCACCTGGCGCGCAACGGCTTCCGAGGCCTGAACCGGCTGGGGTGGACCGAGGCCTTCTTCGTCCTCTTCCTCCTGATAGGCCTGGGCCTGTCCGGGTGGCGGCGCTTCCGGCGCGCCGCGATGGGCTCCCCCGTGGAGCTCCGTGATGACCTGGAGCTGGGCGGAGGGCTCATCGCCGCCTCCTTCATCGTGGTGTCCATCGGGGGCGGGGTGGTCTTCCCCCTCGTCTACCTGCTCATGGCCTTCCTGGTGGCCTTCCTGCCTCGCAACGCGGGCCTGACGCTGCTGGGCGCGGCGCTGGTGTTCGATGGGCTCGTCACCCTGGGCGCACGCAAGGGCGGGGACTGGGCCGGGTTCGCCATGCACGCGCTCTTCCTGACGCTCTTCGCGGGCCTGTACCACGCGGTGCTGGCCGCGCGCCTCGTCGCCGCCCGCCGCGCCGAGAACGACGCCGTGCAGAAGCGCATCAAGGAAGTGGAGGAGCGCGCCCGTACCTTCCGTCTCGTCAGCTCCGGCACCCAGGACAGCTTCTCGGGGATGAACCAGGACGAGAAGTGGCTGGTGGCCTCGGTGAAGGAGATCGAGGGCGCAGTGGGCGCGGCGCTGGAGGTGGCGGAGACGGCCCTGCGCACCCACACCTGCGCGGCCTTCCTGCTCGCCTCGGACGACCGGAGCCTCAAGCTGTACGACTGCCGCTCCACCTCCGAGCGCATCCAGCGCGAGCGCTTCCACGCGGGCGAGGGGATCATCGGCGGGGTGCTCAAGCGCCAGGCGCCGGTGCGGATGAACTCGCCGCACGGGCTCAAGGGGATCACCTACTACGACGGCAATGGGGGGCAGGTGTCGGCGGTGCTGGCGGTCCCCATCATGGAGGCCAGCGGCCTGGTGCGCGGGGTGCTGGTGGCGGATCGGGTGATGCACGAGCCGTTCTCCGATCAGGACGAGCGGCTGCTGACCACCATCGCGGGCGAGGTGCTGCGCTCCATCGAGGTGGAGCGGGTGATGACGTACATCCGCAAGAGCCGGGATGAGAAGGATCGGTTCTTCCGCGCCATCGAGGAGCTGAACCGGGCGGGCAGCCCGGAGCAGGTGTTTGTCGCGGTGCTGGAGAGCGCGCGGCAGATCGCCAACCTGGACTTCTGCGCGGTGACGCTGGTCAGCGAGGCGGACGGCAAGCGGACGCACAAGGTGGCGCGGATGACGGGCGTCACCGCGACGGGCAAGGCGCTGGAGGGCCGCTCCTTCGCGGACAACAACGGGCTGGTGGCCAACGTGGTGCGCTACGGCGCGCCGCTGCCGGGCCGGGACATCAAGGCCATGGATCGGCAGGTCGTCTTCGATGAGGAGACGCAGATCCGCGGCCTGGGCGCGCTGAAGATCTTCCCGCTCACGGCGGGCGACCGGATCCTGGGCACGCTGGTGGCGGGCTCGCGCAAGAAGGCGCTGGATCAGGACGTGCTGCGGATGTTGGAGGTCATGGCCATCCAGGCCGCCCAGGCCGTGCTGCGCGCCCAGCTCTTCGAGCAGATGGAGCGCATGGCCACCACGGACGGCCTCACGGGGCTGCTCAACCACCGCACCTTCCAGAGCAAGGCGGACGAGTACCTGGCGCAGTCCAAGCGCTACCAGCGCAAGGTGTCGCTCATCCTCACGGATATCGATCACTTCAAGAGCGTCAACGACACCTACGGCCACCCGACGGGAGACGCAGTGCTCCGGGGCGTGGCGAAGATCCTCCGCGACAAGGCGCGCGACACGGACATCGTCGCCCGCTACGGCGGCGAGGAGTTCGCCATCATCATGCCGGAGACGGATGCCAAGGGCGCGCTGGTGATTGCCGAGCGCATCCGCGAGGCGGTGAAGGCCGAGGTCTTCATGACGGAGATGGGGCCGCTGAAGGTGACGCTCTCGCTGGGCATCGCCAGCGGGCCGGACTACGGCTACGAGAAGCAGCAGCTCGTCGATCTGGCCGACCAGTGCCTGTACCACGCCAAGCGCCACGGCCGGAACCAGACCGTGACGGTGGCGCAGATGCAGGGCGGCGGCAAGAGGCTCCAGGTGGCCGAGGCGGGGTAGGGCGCCTCAGGAGTCAGCGCCGGGCCGGGTGAACTGGGTGCTGGACGCATGGGAGAGCGGTCTCTCAGCCCCTCGAGCCAGAGCTCAGCCCGGACGGAACGAGGGAGCCCAGCAGGGCCATGGCCACCAGGACCAGCTGGAAGGGCGAGGTGTGCGACTTCGGGCTTCGCTTCTTGGGGGGTGTGGGATGAGGATTCACGGTGCCACTCCTCTCTCTCTGCTCAGACGTTAAATACCAGAACACCCTGACATCCCTGCTTCCCTGATGCGCGTCCCGCTCGCCGTCACCACCAGCGCCCGGCCCAACCCCCAGCTCCTCGCCCAGGCCGAGGCCGCCTCGCGCCAGTGGGGCGTGCCGCTCTTCCTCCGCCGCCACAAGAAGGGAATGGTCTCCTGGTTCGACGACCGCGCTGACGCGCTGCTCGTCTTCGGCCATGACGGCGTGACGCTCTGGGATCGCGAGGGCCACCACGGCTTCCACGGCGGCATGGCCCACCTGCGCCGGCTCCGGCTGGCCGCGGGCGAGCCGGACACCTTCGTCCGCGTGGCGGAGCTGTGCAGAGGGGATGCCGTGCTCGACTGCACGCTGGGGCTGGCGCAGGACGCGCTCGTGGCCTCGCTGGCCGTCGGCCCGGAGGGCAGGGTGGTGGGCGTGGAGAAGAGCCTGCCCCTGTGCGCCCTCGCCGCGGAGGGGCTGAAGCTCTATGATCTCGGACCGGACTCGTGCCGCATCGAGGTGGTGCACGCGGATGCGCCCGAGTACCTGCGCACGCTCCCGGACCGCTCCTTCGACGTCGTCTGCTTCGATCCGATGTTCGCCCGGCCTCGCAAGGCCCAGCCCGGCTTCGACGTGCTCCGCCGCTTCGCCGACCATGCCCCGCTCACCCCCGAGACGCTGCAGGAGGCCCGGCGCGTGGCCCGGCGCTGGGTGGTCGTCAAAGGCGCCAGGTACTCCGATGACTTGAAGAAGCTCGGGCTCACCCCGGAGCCCGGCTCCCGCTACACCGACGTCGATTGGGGACGGATAGGCCCCGCCGAACCCGGAGGGACGGTGTAGGGTAGGGCCACGTGAGCCGCGTCTCCTCCAGAGTGTTCGCCGTGGTGGGCCTGCTGTTCGTGGCCTCGGGAATGAGCGGCCTCGTCTTCGAGGTGATCTGGGTCCGCTACCTCACCCTCGTCGTGGGGCACACCACGTTCGCCGTGAGCCTCGTGGTCTCCTCGTTCCTCGCGGGGCTCGTGCTGGGCAGCCTGTGGATCGGCCGGCTCGCGGATCGGCTCCAGCGCCCGCTGCTCGTCTACGGCGTGCTGGAGGGCGCCACGGCCGTGCTCGCGCTCGGCGTCACCTGGGTGCTCGCGAGGCTGCCGGAGCTGCTGGATGCCGTGGGCCTCGCTGGCGGAGGGCCCCTCCCGGTGCGCGCGGGGCTCTCGTTCCTCGCCGTGCTGCCGCCCACCTTCGCCATGGGGGGCACGCTGCCTGTCCTCACGCGCTTCATCGCCCGTGAGCTGGAGGGCCTGGGCCGCTCCTTCGGCGTCCTCTATGCCCTCAACACGCTGGGTGCGGTGCTCGGCTGTGGCGTGGCCGGCTTCTACCTGATCGGCGCGGTTGGACTGTGGCGCACAGCCATCATCGCCGCGGCGCTCAACGGGCTCATTGGCCTCATCGTCACGGTGCTGCACTTCCGGCTCCCGGCCCAGGCGCTGCCCGCCCCCGTGCCTGCCGCAGCCGTGGAGCCTCCCTCCGCCTTCACCCGCACGAAGCGCCGGCTGCTGGTGGCCGCCTTCGCGCTCTGCGGCTTCGGCTCCATCTCCTACGAGGTGCTCTGGTTCCGGGTGCTCTCCACCGTGCTGGACTCCTCCACCTACGCCTTCACCATCCTGCTCGTCACCTTCCTGCTCGGGCTGGTGATCGGCGGGCTCCTGTACTCGCTGCGGCTGGCGGGGCGGGGGAGGGAGCTGGAGCTGTTCGTCTCCGTGGAGGCCCTGCTGGCCTTCACCGGCCTGGTGTCCATGGCGCTGCTCGGCCTGTCCCGGCCCGTGGAGAAGCTCCTCACCGCGTACCTCGGCGGCTGGGGGCCCCAGGCACCCTACGTGGGCATGCTGCTCCACGCGGCCCTCGTCATCCTCCTGCCCGCCTCGCTCATCGGCATCATCTTCCCGCTCGTGGTGCAGCTCACCACGCGGCACGTGGCCTCCGCCGCCAGCAACGTGGGCCTGCTGTACTCGGTCAACACCCTGGGCGGCATCCTCGGCTCGCTGCTCATGGGCTTCGTGCTCGTCCCCGCCGTGGGCACCCAGTGGAGCTTCGTCCTCGTCTGCGCGCTCAACATGGCCCTGGCGCTCGGCGTCCAGGCGCTGGATGCGGACGCCCAGCCCCGCGCCCGGCGGAGCATGCGGGCGGGAGCGGTGCTGCTCGCGGTGGCTGTGCTCCTGGTCCCCCGCGAGCTGCTGGTGCGCGCCTTCGCCGAGCATGTGGACTCCCGCGTCCTCTTCGTGAAGGAGGGGACGGATGGCTCGCTCGCGGTGCTCGAGTACGACAACCAGACCGTCTGTGACTCGGGGCGCTACGCCTGCGGGCCGGGCTGCCGCGAGCGCCCCTTCCGCCACCAGCAGCTGCTCTTCGGCTCGGTGAGCTACGCCAACACCGTGCTCCCCCGGAAGCGCTACATGGCCACGCTGGCCCACCTGCCCATGCTGCTGCACCCGGGGCCGAGCCAGGTGCTCCAGGTGTGCTTCGGCACCGGCAGCACGGCGGGCTCGTTCGCCAGCTACCCGGAGCTGCGCTCGCTCACCATCGTGGACACCAACCCGGACGTGCTCCTGGCCGCGCCCCACTTCGCCGAGCACAACCACCACGTGGCCGAGGATCCCCGCACCCACGTCGTCTTCGACGATGGGCGCCACTTCCTGCTCTCCTCGGCCGGCCAGTACGACGTCATCTCCTTCGAGCCCCCGCCGCCGCGCTCGGCCGGCGTGGTGAACCTCTACACCACCGAGTTCTACCGGCTGGTGAAGCAGCGGCTCGCGCCGGGCGGGGTGCTCTCCCAGTGGATCCCCCTGGAGCAGCAGCCCGACAACCTCACCCGGGGGATGATCACCTCGCTGCTGGAGGCCTTCTCCGAGGTGACGCTGTGGATCCCCTCCGACTACGAGGCCATCCTCGTGGCCTCGGATCGGCCGCTCACGGTGGACTGGGCGCGCTGGCAGCAGGAGTGGGCCCAGCCTCCCGTGGCGCGCTCGCTGATGGACGTGGGCTTCACCAGCCCCTACGCCCTGCTGGGCACCTACGTGGCGGGCACCGAGGCCCTGCGGCGCTATGTGCGGGGCTACCCGGCGATGACGGATGACCACCCGCGGGTGGAGTACTTCCTCTTCAACGCGGACCGGCCCTTCCACCCGGAGGAGCTGCTCGCGGTGGGGGAGCCGCTGGGCGCGCGGCTGGCACAGGCCGAGGGGCTGGAGGCGCAGCGGCTGGCCCGCGAGCGAGAGGCGAACCAGCGGGTGCTGGAGTCCACGCGCTTCAAGATGGACCGGGACTGGGAGTCTGCGCGCGCCTCCGTCGAGCAGGCCCGCGCGGCGGTGGGCGACAACGCCTTCCTCACCTTCCTGCGGGAGCTGGAGCTGGACTGCCTGCGGCCAAAAGAAACCGCCCCCTGACCGCAGCCACAGGCCGCAACGTCCGACGCTTCAGGGCGTGCGCTCACCCGCGACCTCCCGAGTAGGACGGGTCCGTGCCACGTGGCGTCACACGGAGCCTACCCAGCAGAGGGGTGCGGTTTCCCCCCGTTGCCACTGTCAGCCCTCTGACATACCGTGGCGCCTGCTCAGGATGGGCGCCCAGTCCTCGGTGAGCGGCTGGCCTGCAAGCGAGGCACCGCGATGGATCTCTTCACCCTGACCTGCGACAAGCTCCCGGCCCCCACCCGGGTGAGGCGGTTCTCCGGCTCCGAGGGGATCTCGCGCCTCTACAGCTTCGTCATCGAGCTCGCCATCCCCGGCGACGAGGGCCTGGTCTTCAACATGGGCGAGGCCCTCAACGCCCCCGCCTCCTTCACCATCCACGGCGTGGAGGGCGAGGCGCGCAGCACCTTCCACGGCATCATCGCCACGGTGGACTGGGTGGATCAGCTGGCCGACCACTCGCTCTACCAGATCGTCCTCACGCCCCGGATGTGGCGCCTCGGCCTGAGCCAGCACGGCAACATCTTCGTTGGCAAGAGCGTCAAGACCATCCTCCAGGATGTGCTCGAGACCAACGGCTTCGTGCTGAACACGGACTTCGAGTTCCGCATGAGCTCCACCCGGTACGAGGAGCTGGCGCACGTCGCCCAGTACCGGGAGAGCGACCTCACCTTCATGATGCGCCGCATGGAGCGCGACGGCATCTACTTCTTCTTCGAGCAGATGGATGACCGCGAGAAGCTCGTCATCATCGACATCAAGGGGAAGCAGCAGGCCAGCGGCTCGGTGCGCTACCTCGAGCAGGCGAACGAGGACGTGCTGCGGATGGAGGCGTTCACCTCGTTCGTCGGCCGGCACCAGACGCGCCCGGGGCTCGTTCGGCTCCGGGAGTACGACTACCTGCGGCCCACCATGGATCTGCAGAAGGAGGAGCAGGTCTCCTCGCACACCTCCATGGAGGTCGTCAGCCACGACGATCACTACAACACGCCGACGGAGGGCCAGCGGCTGGCCCAGGTGCGAGCCCAGGAGCTCAAGGCGCGCGAGGTGATCTTCGAGGGGCGGGGCCACACGTTCGACGTCCGCCCAGGCTACCTCTTCGATGTCACCTCTCATCCCCGGCCATCCTTCAACGCGAAGTACCTGGCGGTCTCTGTCGAGCACACCGGCGTTGACGGGGCGGGGCAGGAAGGTGGCGGGGGACAGCCCTCCTATTCTGTCCGGGTGGAGGCCACCCCCGAGGCCGTGCAGTTCCGCCCGTCCCGTGCCACGCCGGTCCCGCGCGTCTACGGCACGGAGATGGGAGTCGTGGACGGGGAGCAGAACAGCCCCTACGCGCAGATCGACAGCCACGGGCGCTACAAGGTCCAGGTCTACTTCGACGAGAACGATCCGCGGAACGGCAAGGCCTCCACGTGGGTGCGCATGCTGCAGCCGCACGGCGGCCCGAACGAGGGCTTCCACTTCCCGCTGCGCAAGGGCACCGAGGTCCTGCTGGTGTTCCTCGGAGGAGATCCCGATCGGCCGGTCATCGCGGGCGTGGTCCCCAACGCGCACACCCCCAGCCCCGTCACGGTGGACAACGCCACCCACAACGTGATCCTCACCGGCGGCGGCAGCCGTATCGAGATCGAGGACAACGACGGCGCGCAGTACATCAAGATGACGACGCCGCCCGAGTCCACGCTGTTCCACCTGGGCGCCCCGGATGGCAGCGGCTACAACGTCCACCTGTCCTCCATGGGCAAGGCGCTCGTGGAGCTGGGCGGGGACCTGGACATCCGGGTGGATGGGAAGAAGTCCGAGGAGGTGACGCTCGACGTCACCGAGCACTACAAGGCCAAGCAGTCCACCACGGTGGACTCCGATCACTCCGTGGAGGTGAAGGGCAAGGAGGACTACAAGGTCAAGGGCGACCAGACGATCGACGCCAAGGCCAACCGTGAAGTGAAGGTGAAGACCAACCAGAAGCACACGGTGGGCGGCACCGACGAGGTCAAGGTCACCGGCCACCAGACGCTCGAGGTGAAGGGCGGCCAGACGGTCGACGTGAAGTCGGGACAGACCATCACGGTGCTGGGCGGACGGACCGAGACCATCACCGGCCCGGTGACCACGACGACGACCGGGGCCGTGACAGATACGATCACCGGAGCGGTCACCTCCACCATCACCGGCGCGCTGACGCAGACGATCACCGGGGGCGCGCTCATCACCAGCCCCGCGGGCTACAAGGTCGTCGCGCCGAGCAGCTGGTTCAAGGTGACGGGCGCCAGCGGCGAGCTCGTGGGCGCGAAGATCGGCATCGTCCTGGGGATCAAGACGGATCACGCCACCCTGGCCATCACGGGCGGCGGGATCAAGATGGATACGCTGGGCCTGAAGATCGATCTCACCAAGATCGCCGTGAAGAACAACCCCATGAGCCTCAAAGACGCGAAGATGAAGCTCGCGAACGCCGCCATCGGGCTCTACATGTACGGCGTCACGATCTTCAGCTGATGGCGATGCCTGACGCCGCGCGGCCTGCCTGTCCTCAGAAGGAGCAATGAAGGTCATCAAACCGCAGAAGCTGGGGCTGCTCTCTCGCACCTTCGAGCACAAGGGAGATTGCTTCCTGGTGCTGACGATGGCGGCCTTCTTCCCGCTCGATACCCCCTCGGCGCTCATGTCCGAGGTGTCGATGTGGAAGTTCGTCGCCGGTGAGCTGGGCGACAAGGGCCCGCTCGATGAGGGCCTGCCCAAGTCGCGCGGCGAGGTGCTCGTCTCCGGCCATGCCTACCCCCCTGGCGGGCGCCCGCAGATCGCCTGTCAGGTGCGGGTGCGCCTGGGCAGCGTGGACAAGACGCTCCGCGTGGTGGGCAACAGGCACTGGGAACAGAAGGGAGCCCCCTCGGCTCCGGAGCCCTTCTCGCGGCTGCCGCTCACCTATGCCCAGGCCTTCGGTGGGGAGGGCTACGCGCTCAACCCGCTGGGCAAGGGCTTTGCCCCGGTGAGCACGCCGAAGGGCCCCGTCCACCCGCTCCCCAACGTGGAGGATCCGCAGCAGCTGATCCGGAGCCCCAAGGACAAGCCCGCGCCGGCCGGCTTCCTCCCCTATGACGTGAGCTGGCCGCAGCGGGTCTCCAAGGCGGGCACCTACGATGCCCAGTGGCTCAAGACGCGCTTCCCCGGCTTCGCGGATGACCTGCAGCAGAGCTACTTCAACACCGCTCCCGAGGACCAGTGGCTCCCCGGCTACCTCCAGGGAGGCGAGTCCTTCTCCCTCCAGCACCTTCACCCCACGCAGCCGCTCATCGAGGGGACGCTCCCCAAGCTCTCCGCCCGGGCCTTCGTCACCCAGCAGACGGCGAACGGGAAGCAGTTCCTGGAGCTCAGCACCCGGCTCGACTCGGTCTGGCTGTTTCCCCATGCGCTGCGCGGCGTGCTGCTGTTCCGGGCGCTGACCCGCGTCGCCGAGGACGATGCCGCCGATGTGCTCCACTGCGTCGCTGCGTTCGAGTCCCCCGGCGCCGTGCGTCCCGCCCAGCACTATGAGCAGGTGCTCGAGCGGCGGCTGGACAAGAAGAAGGGGTACCTCTACGCCCTGAGGGATGACGAGCTGCTGCCGCCCGAGGCCCTGGTGCCCTCGGCAGCGGATGAGCCCGCGGACATGCCCCCGCCAGGAGAGCTCCTCCGGGCCGCTCTGCAGCGCCGCATCGAGCGCGAGCAGGAGCGTGGCAAGGAGATCTCCCGGCAGGCGGGGATTCCTCCTGAGAGCTTCCTGCCCCCACCGCCTCCGGCGAACGCGCCCGAGCCGACGCTCGAGGAGCTGCCCGCCTTCATCGCCAAGATGGAGGCGGACATCGAGCAGCAGCAGGAGCGGGCTCAGCGCGAGCGCGAGGAGGCCGAGAAGGAGGCCCGCGAGATCTGCGAGCAGAGCGGCATCGACTACGAGCAGGTGATGGAGGAGGCTCGGAGCAAAGCGGGAGGGCCGCCTCGCTTCTCCGCCCGGGAAGAGCTGGGGAAGCTCGAGCAGCTGGCCGCCTCGGCCAGGGCCCAGGGACAGCCCCAGATCGAGCTGGAGGCGATGCTCGCCGCGCCGGCCTTTGCCCAGAAGCTGGAGCAGGCCGAGGCGAGCCTGCGCGACACCTACCGGCGCTCCGCTCACGTCTTCCCCCCCGCGGCGCGGCAGCGCCCCGAGGAGAACGCGCGCCTGCGGGCCCACATCGAGGCGCGGCACCGCGCCCGGCAGTCGCTCGCGGGCGAGGACTTCACGGGCGCCGATCTGTCGGGCATGGACCTCTCCGGAGCGGATCTGAAGGGGACCTTCCTGGAGCGCGCCAACCTGCGTGCGGCGAACCTGAAGGGGGCGGATCTCACGCAGGCGGTGCTCGCCCGCGCGGACCTGTCCGGCGCCAACCTGAGCGGGGCCTGTCTGAAGGACGCCAACCTCGGAGAGGCGCTGCTCGCGGGGGCCCAGCTGACCGGAGGGGTGGATCTCACGGGCGCCATCCTGTCGAGCGCCGATCTGCGGGGAGCGAACCTGCGAGGAGCCCAGCTCACGCGCGCGAGCCTGTTCGAGGCGCGGATGGAGAAGGCGGACTTCCGGGACGTCACCGCGGAAGGCACCACGTTCCTGCAGAGCAATCTGAGCCACGCCGCGTTCGTGGGCGCCACCCTCTCGAAGTGCAACTTCCTCGAGTGCACGGTGGAGGGGGCGGACTTCAGCGGGGCCACCCTGCGCTCCTCGGTGTTCCTCACGGCGAAGGGAGACGGCGCCATCTTCCGCCAGGCGAAGCTCGGCAACCTGCGGTTCGTGCAGGGCTGCTCCTTCGTGAAGGCTGACTTCCAGGGCGCGGACCTGGCGGAGGCCAACCTGCGCGGGACGCAGCTGAAGCAGAGCAACTTCTCGGGGGCCGCGCTCGACCGCGCCGATCTCAGCGAGTGCGATCTGAGCGGGGCCCGCTTCCACCGGGCCACGGCCAAGGAGAGCCGCTGGGTGCGGGCGGACCTCCAGGGCACGAACCTGGTGGCCGCCAACCTGATGCACGCCATCCTCCAGAAGGCGAACATCGCCGGAGCGGACTTCACGGGCGCCAACCTCTTCCGCGCGGACATGGCCAAGGTCCGCGGCAAGGCCGCCAGCGTCCGCGACGCGCTGCTCGTCGAGGTCCGCCTGGTCCAGAGGGAGACGAAATGACGCGGGAAGAGCTCATGGCCACGATCCATGGGGGAGAGCCCCTCATGGAGCTGGATCTGTCGGGGATGGATCTGCGAGGCGCGAATCTCTCCGGCGGCATGTTCCAGGACGTCCGGCTCGATGGAGCCCAGCTCGCCGGAGCCTCGCTGCAAGAGTCCATCCTCAGCGGCTGCTCCTTCCAGGGCGCGGACTTCCGCGAGGCGAAGCTGGCGCAGTGTTTGATGGAGCGGGCGGACCTGTCCCGGGCGGTGTTCGATGGGGCGGACCTCACCAAGGCGCGCTGGCTCTCGGGCAAGGCGCCCGGGGCGAGCCTGCGCAAGACGCAGCTGGCGCTCGCGGTGTTCTCCGAGCTCGACTTCACGGGTGCGGACCTGTCGGGGAGCCAGCTCGATCGGACGGCCTTCCTCGAGACGCGCATGGACGAGGTGAACCTCTCGGGCGCGTACCTCAAGCAGGCCGTGCTCCTCAAGACGGACCTGCGGACGGCGAAGCTCGACGGGGCCCGGTTCGAGCTCTCCGTCCTCATGGAGAGCAACCTCGCTGGCAAGGAGCTGAAGGGCATGCAGTTCACCCTGTGCCAGTTCACCGACGCGAACCTGTCGAAGTGCGATCTGCGCGAGGCCGTGCTGGTGCAGTGCAACTTCAAGGGTGCCAACCTCGAGGGCGCCCGGCTGGACGGTGCCAACGCCACCAATGCGCTCTTCGTCCAGGCGCGCGCGGCCGGGGCCAGCTTCCGGAAGGCGCAGCTGTTCCAGGCCCTCCTGCCGGACGCGGACCTGCGCAAGGCGGACTTCTCGGGCGCGTCCCTGCAGCAGGCCATCCTCACCCGGGCCCAATGCGCGGAGGCGCGCTTCGTCACGGCGGATTTGACGTACACGGACTTCAGCTATGCGGACGCCTCGGCCGCGGACTTCACTGGCGCGAAGCTCCACCGGACCAAGTTCCACCAGACCCTCGAGAAGGGGACGGTGGGGCGCTCGAAGACCGGGGCTCTTGGAAACGATGAGAAGCTGGCCCAGGCTGAGGCTTGGCGCCCGCAGCATTGAGCACAGCAGTTCGGAGGAGGGACTCATGGAGAACCTGGCGAGAAGGATCCACCCCGAGGCGGTCCAGCAGGATGTGGGCTCGGTGCTCAGCTCCGCGGACGGCACCCTCCAGGTGGCGATCAGCGGCGTGGCCCACGAGGCGCGGCGCGCGGTGAGCTGTCTGCTGGAGCCCGAGCCGGGAGATCTCGTCCTGGTGACGCTCGTGCCCGGGCGGGGCTGCTATGTGCTGGCGGTGCTCGAGCGTCAGGAGGCGACGCGCGGCCGGCTCGTGCACTCGGGGGATCTCGAGCTGCAGCTGGCCACCGGGCGGCTGACGGTGGCGGCCACCCAGGGAGTCAGCGTGGTCTCCGGCAAGGACGTCTCCTGCGTCACCGGCACGCTGCACGCGCACGCCGCCGAGGCGGAGATCTTCCTGGAGCGCGCCAGCTTCCTGGGGAGGCTCGCGCGCGTGGAGGTGGAGACCGTCAAGATGGTGGGGCGGTTCTTCGACTCGGTGCTCGAGCGGGTCTCCCAGCGCGTCCAGCGCTCGTTCCGCAAGGTCGAGGAGCTGGATCAGGTGCGCGCCGAGCACCTGGACTACACGGCGAACCAGACCGCGAGCGTGCGGGGACACAACACCCTGGTCACCGCCGAGCAGCTGGTGAAGTTGGATGGAGATCAGGTCCACCTGGGCTAAGGAGGAGAGACATGTTCGCGAACTCGCAGATGGGCGGTATGGACATGGGCTTCCCGGACGTGTGTCTCACGCCTGTGGGGCCTGCTCCCGTGCCGATCCCGTACCCCAACATCGCCGCGGGCCCCATGGGCGTGCCGGCGGCGTACAACGTCCTGTTCATGTGCACCCCGGCCCACAACCTCTCGACGGTGGTCCCGCTCACCAACGGGGATAACGCGGGCGTGGCCATGGGCGTGGCCTCGGGCATGGTGATGGGGCCCTCGCGGCACCTCACCGGAGCGTTCACCGTCCTGGTCGGAGGCATGCCCGCCTCGCGGATGACCAGCATGTCCCTGCAGAACAGCACCAACTGCCCGGGCGTCCGGCTGGCTCCGAGCCAGACGAAGGTGTTGCTCCTGGCCCCCTGAGGGGTGAGAGGTTTCTCCATGAAGGAGAGTGGCAAGGAGTCCGGCTGCGTGTCCTTCCTGATCATCGGCCCCTTGATCCTGATCGGCGCGGGATTGCTGTTCGCCGGGTTCCGCACGGCGACGGACACGCTCACGGAGGATGGGCTCTCCCAGCGGACGATGCTGCTCGTGGGCGGGGGCGTCTTCCTGGCGCTCGGCCTGGGGATCGGCTTCTTCTCCCTCTTGATGCGGGCGGGCAGCCGCGTCGAGTCCCTCCAGCACGAGCAGATCGCGGCCAGCTATCGGGAGGGCTCAGCCCGCGTCGAGAAGATCCAGCAGGGGACCCACCTGGACAACGATCACCGGCGGTCCGTGTTGCTGACGCTCGAGATCGTCCTCCCCGGGAAGAGGCCGTACCCGGCCACGTGGGATGGCATCGTGGACTCGATCTTCATCGGCCAGCTGCGCCCCAACGAGTGGCTGAAGGTGAGGGTGTCCCCGTCGGATCCCCAGGACTTCCACATTCAGTGGGGCGAGGCAGCGAAACCACCGGCCGGGAGATCCTCCTCAGAAATGGGGGGGCCGTGACGTATCCCCCCACCCGAGCTCGCTCCTGCTGCCGGCGAGCCGGATCCAGTGGGGCATCGCGCCGGGCTCGCTCCAGTCGGAGTCCCCGAGGTTGAGGATGCTGTGCCAGGCCACCACCGGGCACAGCGCCTCGGCCTGGCCGCCGCGGACAGGCTCGCCCACGATCCAGCCAGTGAAGTTCTGGACGACATAGACCCGCACCGGCTTGGGCGTCAGGAACATCGTCATGTTGGGGCCCGGCGAGTCGTAGTAGGCGATCACGTTCGGGGTGGTGACGATGTTCACCGGGAGGGGATCATCCGATCCGGCGCCCCGGCTCTGGCGCATGGCCGTCCACGGCCCATCCAGGGGATGGTTTCTCCGGACCCAGATCGCCTCCGTTCCCGACCACTGCACGGGCCTCAGGTTGCGGTGGGTGGTGAGCACCGCCGCATCGATCTCGAACTGCAGCTCGACGCCATTCTGGATGAACGTGAGGGTGGAGACCTCGCCCAGGCTTCGCTGCGTCCGGCCAGACCCGTTGTTGAGGAACCTCAGAAAACGCACGCCCGGCATGAGGAGCTCCTCCCGGAGATGACGGCGGGGGCCACGCGCTCGGCCCTCCGCCCAGGCCTGCTCAGTCTAGCAAACACGAGCTTGAAGGCCACGCCCGTCACGGGTGCGGCCTCGCCGGAGGAGCAGGCACGTCCAGGGCCGCCAGCTCGACGATGAGCTCGTCCCGAGGGACGGTGCCGCGCCGCTCGTGCCGGTCCTCGGCGTAGTGGTACGTCACTCGGACCCGCCGCGTCCCTCCCGGGAGCACCACTCGCGCGGGCTCGAAGGGCTGGAGGGTGGTGTCCGCGGTCCGGCGCAGCTGGAGCTGCCCGCTGGCCGTGGTCTGGAGCCCGAAGGTCTGCCCGAAGCGCGCCACGGGTTCGTCATCCGCCCACAGCGTGAGGTGGCGAAACACGTCCCCGGTAGGGAAGGAGTGCCCGACCCCGCGGGACCCGACCACCGCGACGAGCTTCCCTTCCACCCGCTCCAGCTGCAGGGACAGCGCGCCGCGCAGGTAGTCTCGATCGTACGCACCCCGGAACCCATGCGACCTGCCCGGCATGTGGCACTCCTGGCAGGTGCCTTCGCCGCCTCGGGCCCGCCAGGCGAGCCACTCGCTCCACGTCGTCTGCATCTTTTCGTCCGTGAGCGAGGCCTTGCCGTCGACAAGCTCGTGGCCGAGGAACTCGTGGCAGTTCGCGCAGAAGGAGGACTCCCTCAGCTTCGGCTCGAACCGCAGGGGATGGACGTCCGAGGAGGCCTCGGCGTTGGGCGCCATCACCACGCCATCGCGGACATGGCATGTCACGCACGTGATGCCCTCGTGGGCCAGCGACGCCGTGGGCACCGACGCCAGGCTGCGCTCGCGCACCACTGTGGCCCGCCATCGAAGCGCCGCCTTCGCCTGGGACTCGATCGGCGCGTGGCAGTACACGCAGCGCGCATGGGGCTCCGCAGCGAAGCCGTCCAGGAAGACGGCGTTGCCCAGGCTGTGCCGGTGACGTGATTGGCTCCACGCGGCGTACTGCTCCGAGTGGCACGGCTCGCACGTCTCCGCCGAGGTGGCGGGCAGGCGCACCGGCTCCATGAACGCGCCGAAGTTCCAGGGCGGCTCGGCCCCCACAGCCGCCGGGAGCAGCAGCGCCAGGAGCACCGCAGCCCTCATGAGCGCGTCGGAGGCACGAGCGTCGTCTTCTCCAGCTCGATCCCGGGCGTGTCCTCCAAGATGGCGTAGCTGGGATTGGAGTCGATGAGGCGGGTGGTCCCGAGGCGCGACACCTTGCCCTCGCTGTAGGAGGGGATCATGACGCCGACGGACACCGTCTCGCCCAGCTCCTCATCGCCGCTGTACCGCTCCAGGCTCACCAGCCGCTGGAGCTTGCCCTCCGAGAGGATGGCGATGGCATGCAGCGTGGTCGTGCTCAAGGTGCGCTCGCTGACGGCCCTCTTATAGGTGAAGAAGACCTTCTTCGGCTCGGTGGCCGACCCTTCGAGCAGCAGCAGGTTGGAGAGCACCTCTCCCTCTGAGTACCCCTCCTGGTCGACCAGCTTCGGAGTGACCGAGCCTTGCCCCTTCGCCTCGAAGAGCGTCATGTCCCCGGGGTGGAGGAGGGGCTCCATCAGCGGAGAGAGATCGAGGCCCTCCGGCAGCACGGTGCGCCCCTGGCGGGCCAGCGAGTACCACTTTCCGTCCTTGGGCGGGCCTGCCCGCGCGAGTGCTTCGAGCTCCTTCAGCAGCGCCTTGTCCGCATCGGCGAGGGGCCCCGTGATCTTCCCTTGCTGGAGCTGTGTCTTGAGCGGGACGAAGTCCTTGAGGGGCACGGCCTTGTCGGGCTCCCCGTCCTTGTCCGTGTCGATGGGCGCGGAGAAGCGCAGGGAGAGGACGGATCTCTCCCGCTTCTCCTCGAACTGGGTGGAGGCGTAGGGGTAGGTCTTCGGCAGGGACGCGAAGTACTTCGCCGCGGCCAGGCGGTCCTTCTTCCACTGGAGCATGTGCTCGCGCTTGCCCTTCTCGACGGCGGCGTTGTACGGCACGTCGCTGTCCACGAACACCTGGAGATCGGACACGCAGGTGTCGCGGTACTTCGAGCCGGCATGGACGCTGTCGATGGTGAGCACCACCTCGGCGACTCCGGCAGAGACGGGGACGTCGAAGGACTGGGACCCCATCTTCCGCTCCAGGGTGAGCTGCTGGCGCGCGGACGGCTGTCCACCGGGGCCCCGCACGGTGACGGTGAGCTGCTTGGGGGCGGCGTTGGCGCTCAGGAGCGCCTGGGACTTCTGGTAACCATTGAAGATCACCAGGCGGAGGGCACGCGCCGACTTGAGATCCGACACGGGAAGGGTCAGCGACTCGCCGATTCCGTCGCCTTCGGCGCCCTCCACCCAGGCCGTCTTCGGATCGTCATCGAGCACGTAGCTCGGGTGGTAGTTCTCCTCGTACTTGTTCCAGTTGCTCTTGAGGAAGCTGGTGGCCGAGGCCTCCTCCGCGTGGAGACGCTGGAAGCCACCGGCGGCAGCGACACTCGGCAAGAGGAGGGTGAGCAGGACGGACCGCATGGGAGGACCTCTGCGTGGCAAGGAGAGGAGGCGTAGCTTCCTCCTTCCTAGCGCTCGCTGTCGAGGTGCGCCATCTGCTGCGCCTGGTAGCGCGAACCTGCCACCGCGGACGCCGGCACCGCCTGCTCGATCTGGGCGAGCTCCTCGGGAGACAGCTGGATCGCGAGCGCCCCGAGTGACTCCTCGAGCTGGGAGCGCTTGCGTGCGCCGATCACCGGGATGATGCGCTCGCCCTTCGCGAGCACCCAGGCGATGGCGAGCTGAGCGGGCTTGACGCCTTTCTCCGCCGCGATCCGCTCGAGCGCCTTGACGAGCTGCTGGTTGCGCTCACGGTTCTCCCCGCTGAAGCGCGGCAGGTGCGCGCGGAAGTCGTTCGGGGCCGCCGGCTTCGAGCCGGTGAGCAGCCCGCGAGACAGCACACCATAGGCCGTCACGCCGATGCCGAGCTCCTCCAGGACCGGGAAGATCTTCTCCTCGGGGCCGCGGCTGATGAGCGAGTACTCGATCTGCAGATCGACGATCGGGTGGACCGCGTTCGCCCGGCGGATCGTCTCCGGTCCCACCTCCGAGAGCCCGATCTTGCGCACGTAGCCTGCTTTCACCAGGTCCGCGATCGCGCCAATCGTGTCCTCGATGGGCACCGAGGGATCCAGCCGGGCCGGGCGGTAGATGTCGATGTAATCGACGCCCAGCCGGACCAGGCTGTAGGCCAGGAAGTTCTTCACGGAGGAGGGGCGCGTGTCGACGCCGATGAACGCACCGTCCGGCCCACGCAGCGCGCCGAACTTCACTGAGAGCTGCGCCTTTCCCCGCCGGTCGCGCAGCGCACGGCCGATCAACAGCTCGTTGTGTCCCTGCCCGTAGAAGTCGCCGGTGTCGAGCAGCGTGACACCTCGATCCAGCGCGGCGTGGATCGTGGCGATGCTCTCGTTCTCGTCGGAGTCACCGTACATGCCCGACATGCCCATGCAGCCCAGTGCGATTGCTCTTGTCATGACTGCAAGGTACGCATGTGCATCGCATCAAACCAGTGAATAGGATGGATTCCACTCATGCCTGAGCTTTATGGACGGAATCTCGACCTCAACCTGTTGCGCGTGTTCGCCGTCGTCGCCGAGAACCGCAGCGTCACCCAGGCGGCGGCGCGCCTCTACCTCACTCAGCCTGCGATCAGCGCGGCGCTGCGCCGGTTGACCACCGCCGTCGGTGCCCCGCTCTTCGTCCGGCAGGGGAGGGGGCTCGCGCTGACCGCCCGGGGTGAGAGGCTGCTGGCGAGCCTCCGTCCGCACCTGCAGGCTCTCGTCGATGCCGCGCTCGAGCCGCCCACCTTCGATCCTCGCACCAGCGAGCGCACGCTCCGCCTCGGGCTCTCCGACGCCGCCGAGCTCTGGCTCCTCCCTGCGCTGCTGCGCGAGTTCGGGAAGGAAGCGCCGCGCATGCGGGTGATCGCGCTCCCCGTCCAGTTCCGCAACGTCGCCGCCACGCTCACCTCCGGCTCCGTCGACGCCGCGGTCAGCGTCGCCGACGAGCTCCCCGCCAGCATCCACCGCCAGTCCCTCTTCTGGGGCGGCTTCGTCTGCCTCTTCGACCCGCGACACGCCCGCCTCAAGCGCACGATCACCGAGGACGACTACTTCGCCCACGAGCACGTCATCGTCTCGTACAACGGAGATCTCCGCGGCATCGTCGAGGACGTCCTACAGAAGTCGCGGCGCGTCCGCTGCTCCGTGTCGAGCTTCGCCAACCTCGGGGCGATCATCGACGGCTCCGCGCTTCTCGCAACCGTGCCTGCGCTCGTCGCGCAGCAGATCCGCTCCGTCCGTTCGCATCTGCGGACAGCGCCGCTGCCCTTCGACCTCCACGGCGCGCCCATGGAGCTCCTCTGGCCCGCGGCCGTGGACGACGACGAGGCCTGCCGCTTCCTCCGCACCCAGATCGCGCGCATCGCGGCGGCGGTACTCCCGCGTCAACCCTGACGCAGCCTCGTTCGTGGAGGACGCAGCGTCCCCGGCCAAGGGAGCCCTGGCCTCACGCGGGAATGTCGTTTCGCCCACTTGGGGGTACTCGGTGCCTTGGCCTCTCTCGTGCACAGGGGGAGCCCCGCAGTTCTCACAACCCCCGAGTGCTCACTTGAAAAAGACCTCCCTCCGCTTGCTCTCCAGCGTGCTCCTCGCCGTCGTGCCAGGTGTGATCGCGCTGAACTGCCGCACCTCCTCCGCCCCAACCCCCGAGAAGCTGGACAAGGCGCTCCCTCTCGGCGCGACCAGCACGTTCGCCCCCGTGCCCCTGCCGGATCCCGGCGTCGCCGGCTACCACTTCCCCGAGCCCGAGCCGGTCATCGTCGGCTGGACGCAGGTCAACGACCAGAAGGCCATCAACACGCATGCGTGGGGCCTGTGGACGGCGCTGACCCAGGAGACGAAGGAGACCTACGACAACCAGCCGCTGCGCGTCTTCGAGACCTGGGTGACGCCCGAGGACATCCAGGACTCGGGCGCGAAGGTGCTCCAGGCCATGCCGCGCAACCCGCGCCGCTTCATGCCCTTCAACCAGTTCCGGCTGCACGCGAAGTCCCGCGAGCTCCAGGCCGCGGGCAACGGGCTGGAGACGGTGACGGGCTTCGTGAAGTACGACCCCACCGCCGCCCAGCACATCACCACCCACAACCTCTTCAGCCAGAGCAACCTCTGCAGCATGCTGAACGCGGGGCAGACGGAGATCCCGACCTTCCCCACCACGGGCGTCTCCCTCAAGCCCGTCTTCCAGACCCTCTCCGCGAAGCAGCTGGTGGACGGGCGCTACTACATGCTGGCGAACTGGCCGGGGACGCCCAGCACGCCGCAGCCGTTCTCGTCGAGCCAGTGGGGCCAGTGCATCTGGATCGACATCCAGGACACCTCCTCCACGCCCGGCAGCGGCCAGGTGGACACCACCTGCAACCCGAACGGCTCGTCGCGCACCGCCGCTACCACCTACGGCGTGGGCCAGTTCATCCACTTCCAGCTCGAGCCGCAGACCGCGCAGCGCATCAACGCCATCCGCAGCTCGGCGGGAGCCAAGGCCGTCGAGGTGGCTGGAGGGGACTACACCGTCCTCGTCGCCATGCACGTGACGTCGCGCGAGATGACGCGCTGGACGTGGCAGACGTACTGGTGGGTGCCCAACCCCAGCAACCCCGCCGCCCCGAGCTCGGCCGCCATCGCCGCCTTGCGCCCGCCCCAGCTGACTGGCGCCCCCGCCAACTACGCGCACTGCACCGCGTACAGCATGCTGCAGCCGCCGCAGCCCAACACGGGAGGGCAGAACGTCGGCGCGCCCGTGTACTGCTTCAACCCGTGGCTGGAGGCCGGCTTCGGCCCGGGCGATCTGCCGGACTCCGAGCCGCTCACCTACCAGGGCAAGACGCTGGCCAATAATGTGGGCGTGCAGACCAACTGCATGAGCTGCCATGCCCAGGCCAACTTCCCCTCGACCTCGAGCGGGGCGTCCTGCCTCACCAACCAGAACCCGCCCAACTACACCGGTGACCGCTACGTCGACCTGGACTCGCCCGCGTTCAAGGGCACCCTGAAGGTCGACTTCCTCTGGTCCGTCGCCGACGACGCGAAGTAGGCGCCGTCAGCGGCCGAGCCGCGCTCCAGGGCTTACGGAGGCCCGTAGCCCTGGCGGCGCGAGTTCAGCTCCACCGCGGTGGCGTAGATCTGCGCCCACGCCCTGAACTTCCAGCGGTCCCCGAAGCCCTTCTGATCGTTGGCGTAGTGGAACAGATCCTGGCGGAACTGCGCGTCTGCGGCCTTGCGCGCCTCGGGCGCGAGCGGCGTGCCCTTCTTCGCGTAGTAGCGGAGCAGATCGTAGCCGTAGTCGTGCGTCTTGGCCGCCGGGTCGAACTCCTTGTCCGGGCCGATCTTCCCAGGCGCCGACGCATCGCCGAACGGATCCTGCATCCGCGGCCCGTGCTTCGTCTCGATCTTGTAGGGCTTGTAGCCCATCACCTGCTCGAAGTCCGCCGGAGGGGGACGCGCACCGGTGAGGTACTCCCGCATCAGCTGGCCGTGATCACCCGCGGGCGCCTGGGCCACCTGCGCCGTGCGCTGCACCGCGGACGCGCCCTCGAATGAGTCGCGCGCGAAGGGGCGGGCAGTCTCGGCCACCGCGGGCCGGTTCGGAGCAGTCACCTCCGGGCTGGTGGCCAGGGGGAGACGGGGGGAAACTCGATCATTGCGGACGATCATGGAGTGCTCTCGGGGAAGGCTTTCTTAGATTGTCGTAAAATGTAGGCCTAAAGTTGCTTCTAGACGCACCTTGTGCGGAACGGAGCGGAAGGAGCCCTTGTGAAAACGAACCTTTACCGGGATGGGATGGCCCGGCTGGAGCGGGGGGAAGTGGAGCAGGGGCGCCGGCTGCTGGAGGCGGCCTGGGCGGAGGCGCCGGACTCGGTGGAGGTGATGCAGGGCCTGGCCCGAGCGCTGGATCTGGCGGGAGAGCGCCCCCGGGCCCAGGAGCTGCTGGAGCGCGCCCATGCTCAGGCTCCCACCGAGCCGGGCCCCGCGTGCGATCTGGCGATGCTGTACCTGGAGCACGAGCAGGACACCCGGGCGGAGCAGCTCCTCACGCCGGTGCTGGCCGCCCATCCGGAGCACCCGCGCGCCAACCTGTACATGGCCATGGCCCTGGCGAAGACGGAGCCGGTGCGCGCGCGGGCCCACGCGGAGAAGGCGCTCCAGGACACCGATCCCGAGCGGCGGCAGCAAGCCGAGGCCCTCCGCCGTGTGCTCGTGGCTCATGAGCCGGCATGAGTCGTTCCGTGAAACACAGACGAGCCATCCGACATAGCGGACGGAGGAACATCCATGACTCAACGCGGCGGAGTTCACCTCCTTGCCAGAGAGTGTCGAGAGAGTGCACTATCCGTGTTCTTCAATTCTCTGACAGTGCTCGGATTTCCCCTGTCCCGTGGAGGGTGGACTCATGTCGAACCGTGCAGTGAAGACCATTCGTGCCGCGGCCCTCGTGGCCGCTGCGATGACCGCGCCCGTAGCATTTGCCGGCTCGTCGGATACCGGTGACGTCGCGTGCGGCAGCACCGCCGCCGGCTGGAACGCCCCCAACGGCGCGCTCGTGCTCAGCCGTGGCGGTGGCGGAGGCCCGGTCGCCGCGGTGCTGGATGCGGTCGGCGAGTACCGGACGCACTCGATGTTCTCTCACGGTCCCGGCGGCGACGTGACGCACGAGACGATGTACACCCCTGGGACGAACGGCTGGCCCACCTACTGCAGCACGCCGGTGAAGGCCGGTGAGCTGACCACGGGCTTCCCGGGCGCTTCCCGCATCAACCAGGGCGCCATCTACCAGTTCCTCTACGGCGGCGGCGGCAGCCTCCAGTACCTCGCCTATCAGCGCAGCCGCACCTCCGCGGGCTACAACAGCAACGGAGAGACGGTCTCCAACTGGCTGCTCTCCTCGATGCCCACGGTGGCCGTCACCTCGAAGCAGAACAGCGGCGCGAGCTTCCTGCGCTACAAGGGTCCCAACGGCTACCCGCTGAACTACGTGCTCTATCAGTACCGCGACCTCGAGTCGGTGAACTACGGCGGCGCCGGCTGGAACAACGGCATGGTGTGCTCCACGCTGATCTCCCACGCGCAGTACCGGGCGGGGCTCGGCGCGGTGGAGGCGTACACGTACGATCACACCAAGCTGCAGACGGCGGGCAACTCGCTCTACAACTCGGTGCAGGACGAGTGCAGCTCGGGCCTCGGCTTCTGGGGCGGCGTGGGCTCCACCATCACCTGCTTCGAGAACATCTGTGACGACGCTGGCCGCCAGGTCCGCAACTGCATGGTGGCGGGCCGCTGCGACACCGACGACGGCAGCATCTGGAGCAACATCTCCAACAACTCGGCCACGGTGGCTCGGTCCATCAGCCCGGATCGGCTCGGCGGCTGGAGCGGCCACCCGTACACCGGCGCGGGCGTGAGCGTGTGGGCCTACGATACCTCCAACACGATCCAGTGGAACTCCGGCGGCAACGTCTACGGGTGCTGGTTCTAAGGACTGAGCAGTGAGCGAGAGCAGGAGACGGAAGGCGGGAATCGCCGCGGTTGGGGCGTGCGTGGTGGTGGCGTTGGCGGTCTGGCTGTGGCCGGAGGACACCCCTCCCGCCGTGGCCACACCTCCCCCCCCGGCCATGCCCGGTCCGAAGCTGGCGGAGGCCCCCCCGGCTCCTGCTCCGCAAGCCGAGCCCACCGCGGAGCCCCCGCCTCCGCCTCCCGAGGCGAAGGCGGACCCGGCCGCTCCGGTGATCGACGAGATCACCGTGGAGAAGCCCGAGGTCTGCGAGGGCGAGGAGAACCTGATCACCGTCCGGGCGCATACCCCGGACGGGTCGGACGCCTTCCTGCACTACACCATCGGCGGGCGGCAGGGGCCGCGCGTGCCGGTGCGCTCGTGGATCGCGGATGACGGCGAGCAGCCGAAGCTGGAGGTGTTGGCCTTCGGCAAGGACAACGTCGCGACGAGGGTGGAGGTGCCCCCCTTCACGGTCAAGCCGTGCAAGCCCGCGCGGATGGCGATGATCTCCTTGAACCTCCGGGCGAACACCTGGGGCGAGTACGAGTTCGAGGCGAAGCTCATCGAGAGCCCGGCCCCCGGGAACGTCTCGGTGCTCCCGTTCAAGCCGCGCTCCTACGAGTGGACGTTCGGCGACGGGGAGACGGTCACCACCGACGGGCCGAACGTCACCCACAGCTACGAGGGGCGGAAGCAGGAGGCGATGTTCTCCCACTTCCTGATCGAGGTGAAGGTGCACGGCAGCAGCGGGGAGGAGCCGGTGAAGGGGCGCACCTCGCTGCAGCTGCTCAACCCGGCCTTCGAGGATCTGGCCACCAAGGGCGTGGTGACGCTGCTGGTGCAGCTCACGCCGCGCTTCCCGGAGCTGGGGAGCGATGGGGTGGTGCGGCAGAAGGTCCGGATCTTCCACACCCAGGATCGGCCCGTGTTCATCCACAACGCGGTGCTCTTCCGGCACCTGATGAACCCGACGGGGCCCTCGCCGCAGCAGGTGGTGGATCCCTCCACGCTGCTGGGCACGAGCATCATCCCCTCGGGCAAGGGCATCGAGTTCGAGGTGAAGCTGGACACGGGCAAGGAGCCGAACGTCTTCTCGCTGGAGCACTACGTGGAGGGCAAGGACTCGGAGGGCCGGCCCGCACGGGGCACCTTCTCCGTGATGCGCCCGCCGCCGAAGCCCACCAAGCAGAACAGCAACCCGGTGGCGGACCCGATGCTCAAGGCGAAGATCATCGCCGCGCGGAAGATCCTCAACCGGCCCTACGTGACGGACGAGGATCTGTGGGCCCTGGAGCGCCAGGGGAAGTTCGCGGAGATCAACGCGCAGTACCAGGCCGCGCAGGCCAAGGGGCAGCCCGAGGACAAGCGCGACCCACAGGCGAAGGAGCCCGGGCCGCCGCCCGAGGGCCCCACGGCCACGCCTGGCACGAAGGACGATCGCAAGCCGGGCACTCCCCCCAAGCCGGGCTCGCGGTAGGCTCTCGCCCGAGAGGGAGAGTGATGACCGAGCTGGAGCCACTGCTCAAGCGCATCGAGCAGCTCACGCCGTACTTCGGGAGGGCCCGGGAGGATCTGACGGCGCTCACCACCCGGGCCCGGCACCAGGACTACAAAGGGGTGCTCCAGAACGCGCGGCTGGTGGTGGAGATGCTCCTGCGCTCCCTGGCCTCCACCGAGCTCAAGCAGACGCCGGGCAAGGCGATGCTGGATGAGCTGATCAACAAGTTCCGGCAGCAGGCCCACGCCGGGGTCATCCCCACCAACATCCTGGCGCACATGGGCACGGTGCAGGCCTGGGGCAACCTCAGCTCGCACGATCACGCGGGCGGGCTCCACGAAGCCGGCGTCAAGGTCGGCCTCGAGGAGGCGGCGACGAGCCTCAACTCCCTCGTCGCGATCCTCACCTGGTACAAGGAGCGCCACACCCAGGAGCCCGAGGGCCCTGCGCCCACCGCTTCCCCCGAGCCAGCGGCTCCCACTGCCCAGCCCCCCAAGGAAGGCCCCTCCGGCAACAGGCGGATCGCGCTCGTGGGGGGGGCGCTCCTCGTCGTCCTCGTCGTGGGCCTGGGTGTCTTCTCGCTCCGCGCCTCCGAGCAAGCCGCTCAGCTCCGGAAGCAGCTGGACGCGCTCTCGGCGGAGAGCAGCGAGCCTCCGGCCCCGGCCACCTGCCAGGAGCAGGACGGCTCCGCGCTCGCGGCGCTGGTGGCCGTGGCGCCCAAGCTCTCGGACCGGGTCCCCGAGACGTTACGCCTCCAGGAGGCCACCGCGGCCCTCGAGGCGCTCCGGGCCCGGGGCCAGAGCTGGCGCCCGGAGGGGGCTTTCTACGTGGCCAAAGCGAGCTTCCTGGCGGGCCACCCGGACGCAGCGGCCATGAGCGCGGCGCTCGAGTGCAAGGACTTCGCGGCGGCCGAGAACCTGGCCGGGAGGATGGCGGCGCTCGCCCAGGACTGGAAGGAGAGCGCGGCCCACTACCAGCGCGCCGCGGAGCTGGAGGCACGCTTCTGGAAGCCCCGCTTCAACCTGGGGCTCATCTACCTGCAGCAGCAGCGCCCGGAGGAGGCCGTGCCGCTGCTGGAGCGCGCCGCGGAGCTGGCTCCGAACATCGCGGAGCTCTCGCTCTTCCTGGGGCACGCCTACGCGTCGAGGGCCGCGGCGCTCCAGGCATCCGGAAGAAATGAGGAGGCCTCGGCCGATCGGGAGCGCGCGAAGGCCTCCTGGTGCCGCGCCCGGACGCAGGGCTCCTCTCAGGCCACGCTCTTCTGCAAATAGTGGGGCCTCACTTCATCAGGCGGGCCAGGTCCATGGAGGCGAGCACGAACTCCGGCTGCTCCTCGAGCACCGCCTTCAGCTCCTTCTTCGCCGTCTCCACGTCCTTGCGATCCTTGGCGTCCAGGGCCCGGGAGTAGCGCAGCACCGTCTTCGTGGTGAGCCGCAGCGCCAGCGAGGAGGCAGGCTGGGGCGCGCCGAAGGAGCCCGCGGGCTTGGGGGAGGGCTGCTCGGAGGGAGCGGGGAGCGTGGCGGCGATCTCCTCGAGCACCTTGTTGAGATCCTGCGCCAGCTTCTGCTCGAGCGTGAAGAGCTCGTCCGCGCTGCCTCGGGCCCCCAGGGAGCGGAGGATCTGCCCCGTCTTGACTTCAATGACCCTGGCATCCACGCGCAGGCTGTTCAGCAGGTCAAAGTAGTCGCCCATCACCAGGTACTGGGCGCCCAGCAGCCTGCCGATCCGGGCCACGGTGGCCGCGTCGAACTTCGAGGACTTGCCCAGGTCCAGCTCCTCCAGGATCTCCTGGAGCCGATCCCGCTCCACGAGCTTCACGGCCCCGAAGCCCGACAGATCCGAGATCAGCATCTGGGCCAGGCCCTTCCGGAGCACCTCCATCTCCGGAGTCTTACCGCCGTACCCGAAGTAGAGCACCGCGACGGTGGGCTTGTCGGCGGCAGGGGCGGGCAGCGCCAGCAGCCCGAGGAGCAGACAGAGGAAACGCACGGAGAGAGAGGGGAGGGGACGCACGAAGCAGGATTCTGGCACGGAGGCGCCTGTATGCTGCAACCCGATGGATTCCAGGTTGCGGCAGGGCGTCGAGCTCCTGTCCCGAGAAGATCAGGTCGAGTGGAGCACCGAGAAGCCCGCGCCCGGAGCCGAGCCCGGCCCGCGTGAGCTGTTCATCAGCGTGGGGGCCCGAAGCGAGGCCTTGCCCGCCCACCCGCGCATGCTGTCGTGGAAGCTGCCGCAGTGGGTCCGGCGCGCGGCGCGCTCGTCCACGGGCGTGGTCCTGATGGCGGGAGCCGAGCTGGACGCCTTCGCCGCCGAGGGCACTCCCGGGCCCATCCGGCTGCGCATCCATGAGGCGACCCTGGATGGGACCTGCGCGGCCCTGCTGGCCATGTACCGGATCCTCCATGGCCACTTCCCCGAAGGAGCCGAGGCGCTCAGCGAGTACGTGGGCTCCTGGGAGCAGGGCCACACCGAGCTGGCGGGAGAGTACGAGCGGGCCCTGGGGCCCGTGTTCTACGCGGGGCTGCGCCTCTGGCCCTCGCGGCAGGGCCGGCCCGCCAGTGAAGTGCTCGAGCTGCTGGCCTCCGTACTGGAGGCCGTGCGCGCGCCCTCGGAGCTGACGAAGCTCCCGGAGCCTCTCGTCCCCCTGCCGGTCTCCCGGCGGCTGAAGGCGGACGCACTGCTGTACCGAGCGGAGCTGTCGCGCGCCCAGTGCGTGCAGCTCGACATCCCGCTGGGTGAGGCGAAGGACGCGCCCGTGCGGCGGGTGGACGCGCTCTTCCTCTCCTCGTTCCAGGACGTCACCGTCCTCAAGCTCCTGGCCCGCGCCGACACCGAGCACCCCCACTACGGGCAGGGCTTCGACTTCATGGCCATCCACGCTCCGCACGCGGAGACGGCCTACTACCGGCACACGCTCTCGCTCGCGCCGGAGCGCGCCGGCACCCTGGTGGGCCTGGCGGCGTGGCTGGACACACTGGAGGGGGAGCGGCTGCCGGAGGGAGGCCCTCGCGCCCGGGGGGCTCGGCGCTTCGAGCACCAGCCCAACGACTACTCTGATCCCTGGTACACGGACGGCTACACCAGCGCCGGTGGCCGCGCCACGCTGGTCGCCCCGCCGTACGCAGGTACCCGCCTGACGCGCCGCGAGCTGTGGGAGGCGCTCTGGAGCCGGTACAACGTCGGCCGCAATGTCCCCGTCCTCCGGGCCCACACCGTCTACGCCCGGCCCTTCCTCTGGAAGGGAGAGCCGCCGGAGGGTGAGCTCCTGGCGCGAGGGTTCCGCCGCCGCGACTTCTCGGAGCAGGCGGGGGCCTTCCACCCCGCGGTGACCCAGTCCTTCCTCGGGAACTCCCATGAGGCGGACGTGGCGCACTACGAGCGGCCAGCCGACGGGCAGACCGTCCACGTCTCCGTCTACCCGAACCGCCTCGTCGTCGTGTGGATCGAGCGGCCTCGGACGGAGGAGACCTCCCTGTACGCGCTCGCCCAGGAGCAGGCGGCGCTCGCGGAGGGACGGGCGCTCTGGGAGCTGGCGCCGCTGAAGGAGCTGAGCCCGTGGCTCGAGCCGCTGGGCTCTGAGCGGTGGCTCGTCTATGGCGCCTACCGGATCTCCCGCAGCCGCTCGTCCATGTTGGATGACTCGCGCTCCCTGCAGGGGCTCTTCCACGCGCTGGCCTCCGGAACGGCACCCACACTGGAGCGGCTACCCTCGAAGGCCGCGGCGGAGAGCCGCCGGGTGCTGAAGGACGCGGCCGGAGAGACGGAGCACTGGGTCACCCCGACGGGAGGGGCCCGGCTGGAGCTGCTGCTCGAGGCCGAGGAGGGCGCGCCGCTCCGGTGCGATCAGGACTTCCTCCTCTTCCTGCTCGCCACCGGGCAGCGCTACTCGGCCTTCGAGATCAGCCGGCGCATGGCCGAGGTGGAGCAGCGCTACCGCACCTCCCGCTGGCAGAGCCTGCGGCCGGCGCGCAGCGTCCGCTCGGACGTGATGCTGTTCACCAACTCGCTGTGGCACACACGGATCGGCGAGGATCCGGACCTCAACGCGCGCTACCTGGCGTGGCACTCGCTCCACGGGCTGCAGGAGACGGTGGCGGCGATGAAGGATCAGGCCGCCGAGCTGGACCAGTACAAGCGGGACCAGTTCGACCGGATGGTGGGGCTGCTCGTGTTCGTCTTCCTGCCGGTGAGCCTGGCGTGCGGCTTCTTCTCCGGGGCCCAGTTCCAGGAGCTCAGCCCCTCGGTGGGCATCCCGGGGACGACGACGGGCTGGCTCGTGTTCCTCGGCTACACCGCGGCCTTCACGGTGCTCGTCTTCGGCACGGTGGCGGCGGCGCGGCTGCTGAGCTGGCGCAGGCGCTGACGGGCTTCAGGGGCCCCCATCCGCCGGCGGGCGGCAGTGGGGGAGGTAGTTCTTCAGGTACCCCTCGAGATCGCTCTGGCTGCCCCCCAGCTCCAGGAAGCGGGGGGAGAGCGCGTGGAAGGTGGGGCAGTCTCCGGCGCGCGCGGCGGTCATGCCGCTCGTGATGAGCAGGCTGCGGATGTTGAACCGGACCTCCTTCACCTGGCCGCACTTCGCATCCAGCTCGAGGAACAGCTCGCGGGCCGCCTTGTAGCCCTGGGTCATCAGGCGCCGGTTCAGCTCGTGGTGGTAGCCCTCGCGGACTCCCGGGAACTCGCACGAGGCCAGGGCCACGTTGTACTGCGTCCCCGCATTGTCGCGGAGGTTGTTGCCCACCCCCAGCGCGGTCTTGATCTTGTTGCTGAGGAACGGGAAGTACCTCGAGGCCGGAAAGCGATCGAGGAACAGCTGCCACTTCGCGACGGCCTCCTCCACGTGGCCCCGGAGCATGAGCGCGTCGCCATACAGCTCCAGCACCTGCCGCACGCGGAGCTCCTGCTGCCTGGGGATGCTGGCCTCGGCCTCCTGGAGGGCCTCGTCCAGCAGACGGAAGCCCTCTGCGAGGACAGAGGGATCCTGGTCCGCGAGCGTGGGCCCCATCTGGAAGGACTCGGAGTCGCCCCGGTACCTGCCCGTGAGGAGGAACTCGGCCACGTTGACCGCCGCGTCGTCCTCGAACGACAGGGAGCCATACTTCGCCAGGCGCAGGCGCTCCTCGTCCTCGGGGAGGAGCTTCAGGCCCGAGCTCGAGAGGTAGGCCGCACCATCGATAACGGTGTGGAACCGGCGGAAGTGCTCGCGGCTCTCCTTGACGTAGGCCATGCCCTGCTCGCGCCAGAGCCGCAGCAGGGCGAGCGCCTGGGCCTCGTGGCCGGGCAGGACGACATTCGGGAACTCGGAGGCCAGGTGCGGCTTGAGCGCCCGGAGCAGGTACCGCATCCGGACGAGCCGGTAGCCCAGGCGTGTGGAGGAGCTGGCCTCATCGAGGCCCGCGGAGGGAGTGGAGCGGAGGTACTCCTCGGCGCGTTGTCCGAGCGCCTCACTGATGCCCGAGAGCGCCTCCACCCGCTTCGTCTCGGAGGCCTTGAGCCGGGCGAGGATCTGCTCATGGCGCTCGCGCGCGAGCAGGAAGGTGGGCGCCTTGCTGACGACGGCGGCGAGCTGCTGGCGGGCCTCCTCGAGCTTGCCCTGGTCCACCAGATCGATGCCCTTGGAGTAGCTCAGCAGGGTGTCCACGTCGGGGGCCCGGCTCTTGAGCCGGAAGGCACCGGGGAGCTTCAGCTCGAGCCCGGTGACGAAGCGGGACACCAGCTGCTGCTGCAGCTCGAAGAGCTTGTTCTTCAGGCCGACGACCTGGCCGGTGACGAGGACGTTGCCGGTCAGCAGCTCGAACATCTTGATGTCGATGCGCAGCTCCGGCTCCATGGACTGGAACGAGCCGGTGACGGCGTACTGCGCGCCGACGAGCTTGCCGATCCTCACCGCCGTCTTCGGGTCGAAGTACTTGCTCCGCTGGAGCTTCTGCTCATCGATGATCGCCTGGAGCTTCTCGCGCTCGACGAGCTGGAGCTGCTCCACGGCGGACAGGTCCGTCACCATCATGTCCGCGAAGCCCTTCTGCAGGACGTCGAGCGAGGAATCCCCGGTGTTGTTGTCGAAGTAGAGGATGGCGACGACGCGCTTGGACTCCTTGCCAGCCGCGCGGGCGGAGATGGCAGGGGCGAGCAGGACGCAGAGCACGACCGCCGCGAGGCGGGAGGTGAGAAGCATGAACGAACATTAGCTCCACTCGGGGTCGCCAGGAATCCACTGGGCTTGTCACTGGGTAGCGACCACCCTTCTCATGAGGTAGTGTTCCAACCATACAACCCACACCCTCGTTGGAGGCTCTACATGGCCCACGAACCCCCTGCTGTCAGCTCTACCGTGGGTCCTTGGCTCATCCTCGAACGCCTGGACTCGAGCAGCTTCGGCGTGGTGTTTCTGGCTCCGCGCGCCGGACACGCCATGCCCACGGAGGATGGAAACAGGGACAGCTCAGCGCCCGAGAGCGAGGAGCGCCGACACCTCCGCCCCACCCTCCCTGCGTGGTTCACCTGGGCCAGCGCTTCCATGGTGGGCGGACTGGTGGTGGCCCTCGTGCTGGTGCTCGTGCTCCGGGTCGCTCCAGCCGCGCCTTAGCCCCAGCCGTGGCTCGCCACGCCCGAGGAGGTGGAGCAAAAGGTGTCGTCGCCTGGAGAACGCGGCGTCGCCCGGGTGTGTCGCTGTGGAGACACGTGCGATGGGGCAGCCCCGGAAGCCCCCTGACACCGCGAGCGCCGTGGCTAGGGTCTGCGCCTCTCTTTGGGAGGAACGCACTTATGCATGAGCGGAATCGTGTCGGCATCGTGGCCACGGTGGCCATCCTGCTGGCGGTGAGCGGAGCCACCTTCGCGCAGTCGGCCAAGGACCCCAAACCTGGTGGGCTCAAGACGCCCGCGCCCAAGGACACGGGAGAGCAGACGTATACGATCCCCATCGTGGCCGAGGAGAGCTTCAAGACCGTCATGGAGCGCGACCAGCGCGAGAAGCCCGGGGTCATGCGCCGCCAGCAGTCGCTGCTCGAGTCCCGGTACGATCTCGCCAATCGTCCCGCGAAGCTGATGATGTCCGGAGGGCGCAGGGCGCTGCAGCAGGGGATCCGCGTCAAGCTGCCGGCCGGGATGACGTGGGAGAAGCTGGCCGCCATGAGCCCGGACGAGATCCGGGAGAAGGGGCTCTTCCCCCTGGGCTTCCTGCCACTTCCCCACGTGAAGCACGCCGTCGGCGGGCAGGTCTTCCCGCGCATGGAGATCGACGACATCCGGAAGCAGGAGGGCCGTTCGCTCGAGCGCTTCGACGTGGACTTCGACATCCCCGAGCACTTCCTGCCCGAGTTCCCTCCGCCGATCTTCCTGTCGAACCGGCCGGAGCTGGGCGACGTGTCCCAGGGCAAGGTGCTCACGATCCGCAACTTCTTCGAGATCCTGAACGGCAAAGTGACGCCGGTGCAGATGGAGGGCATGCGCCAGCTGCTCATTCCCTTCCCGCAGGCGGAGTTCAACGCCACCGACGCGCGGAAGGTCACCGAGGGGAGCCAGGGGGTCGCCTGCCTGGACTGCCACACGAACGGCCACACCAACGGCGCCTTCCACCTGACGCCGGATATCCGTCCCCAGGCCGCGCGCTTCCGGCTGGACACGGTGAGCCTCCGGGGGATGTTCAACCAGCAGATCCACGGCTCGAAGCGGTCCCTGCGCTCGGTGGAGGACTTCACCGAGTTCGAGCAGCGCACGGCCTACTTCAACGGGGACATCGCGGATGCCGCCAAGAAGGGCGTCAACGAGCCGGACCGCCCCACCCAGGTGGCGATGATGGCGCAGATGCAGAACATGTTCGACTTCCCCCCGGCGCCCAAGCTGATGTTCAACGGCCGCCTGGATCCCACGAAGGCCACGGAGGCGGAGAAGCTGGGCGAGCAGGTCTTCTTCGGGAAGGGCCAGTGCGCCACCTGCCACCCGCCGTCGTCCTTCCTCGACAACAACATGCACGATCTGAAGGTCGAGCGCTTCTACAGGCCGCAGCTGATCAACGACCAGCTCATCAAGGCGGACGGCCCCATCAAGACGTTCACGCTGCGGGGCATCAAGGACTCGCCGCCGTACCTGCATGACGGGCGCCTGCTGACGCTCGAGGACACGGTGGAGTTCTTCAACCTCGTCCTGGGCCTCAAGCTGGAGCCGCGCGAGAAGGAAGCGCTCGTCCAGTACATGCTGGCGCTCTGAGGGGGTGGAGCGAAGCTCCGTGGGCAGGGCGGTGCAGGTTGCCTGAAGTAGCCTCTCCTCCCTTGGCGCTGTAGGCAAGGGAGGTATGGTGGGGACCATGGGTAACTCCTGCTCCCCACCTCTCTTGCTCGGATTGATGTTTGCGTGGGCGGCAGTTGGCACAGGCTGCATCAGCGTGCAGCGACCGGAGCGCCGCGTCTATGTCATCTCCGGCGAGGCCCCCGGGACGGGCGGTTCAGGTGCGCTGATTCTGGCTCCGCTCGCGTTGTAGGCTGCGAAAGGTTGGGCGCCTAGATGTCACAAATAAAGGACTTTGAGATGGACCGCGTCTTGCGAGTCCTTGATGCGGTGAGCAAGAACTACCCGGAGGGCTCGCAGGAGGAAGGTTCCATTCAACTCGCTGCGATCTCTTTGCTCTACATCCGGCGGCTCAAGCGACTGGATGACTTCCTGAAATACTATCGCGAGTTCTTTGATCCCTCGTTCCAGGTGGCTGTCGCGCGGGTGTTCTCGTCACGGCAAGAGGCGGACGAATGGCTGGCCAGTGGGACCGCCTCTGACGGTGAGCTTGTCAAGATCGCTGGCCAGGGCTTTCAAGTCATTCAACTGCCGAAAGGGCTGAGCTTTCTGCGCACGCCACTTCCTGAGGAGTTGGGCCCTCCAAAATCCGAATAGGCACCGGAGTGTAAGAGCTCCTAACAAAATCACTCCTTGCTCGAGCCCTTCGGCGGGCCCTCGCTGCCCAGCGGGGACAGCTTCCCGGACAGCGCGCCGGCCTGCTCGTGCGGCATCTGATCCCGCGGCGAGCGGTAGTACTGCATCGGCGAGTAGTGCAGGAAGTTCGACACGCGGCTCGTGTAGAGACACGCGTACTGCTCTACCTGATACCCGAAGCGGCTGTTCTCGTTGCCCTCCTTGAACAGCAGCCCCCAGTACGGGTTGAAGCCCTCCTCCACGTCGTGCTCCAGCGTGTCCGCGATCCCCGTCGCCTCCTTCAACGCCCGGCGCACCAGATCCAGCTCGCCCTTGAGCCGCTTGCGCTCCTCCTCCTCGCGCGCCCGCTCCCCCGCGCTCAGCGTGTCCCGCTCCAGCCGGCGCTCCAGCGCGTTCAGCGCCGTCTTGATCGCGTTCACCTCGTCATCCAGCCGCGCCCGCGTCACCTCGATCTCGGACAGCCGCGCGATGTCCTCCCTCCGCGAGTCCGTGTACGCGATCTCGTCCTCCAACTCCTGCACCACCATGCACGTGCGCCACAGCGAGGACTTCTTCGACTTGAGGATGTCCCCGTAGATGTGATCGCCCACGTAGAGGATGTTCTCGCCCCGGTAGCCCGTGAACTCCTCGAACTGCGCCAGGTTACCGCCCGAGTACACCTTGCCGCGCTCCAGGCTCTTCGCCTGGCCCAGCACGCGGCCCTCCTCGCTGCCCGCATCCAGCTCCAGGAACGGCCGCTGGTCCGAGAAGAACCCCGGCTTGCCCGCCGCCGTCACCACGAAGTCGAAGTAGTTCCGCCAGCTCGGGTACTCCGGCAGCTGCCCGTCCAGCAGGTACCTCATCACCGCGTCCGTGTAGTCCCACGCCGAGTTCGTCAGCAGGAACAGCTTCTTCCCCCCCGAGCGCAGCTTGTGCAGCGCCGGCCCCAGCTCCGCATCCTGGAAGATGTACCGGGAGATGTCCTTGCGCACCTCGCGCTTGAGCGAGTTGTCCCGGTGCACCGTGTCGATCGCCTCGCGGATGTCGTCGTACAGCTTGCCGTAATCCACCCGCTGGCCCAGCGACTCCAGCAGCTCGATGATGCCCGCGTACAGGCACGTCTCCGGCAACGCGAACAGCGTGTCGTTCCACGCGAACCGCGGATCTTTCGGGCGGATCAGCTTGTTGCGGTACAGCTCCCGCCGCACCTCCGGCTTCAGCGGCCGCAGCCCGTGCCACCCGCGCCCCACGTGCCCGAACCGATCCATCTTCAGGATGTTGCCGTGCACGCGATCCACCGCCAGCCCGCGCATCACGAAGTGGTGATCGTAGAGCAGGTGGCCGATGACCGGGTTGTACCCGTACTGGCCCACCAGCTTCGCCAGCGTCATGTCGAACGACAGCTGCTCCAGCCGGCGCATGTGGTAGATGGCCAGCGTGTAGTCCATGTCGAAGCCGATCAGCTCGACGGACGCCATGCGCAGGTTGCGGTTGACGAACACGTCCCGCGCGCGCGGGGTGTCCTGGCCCTCGCGCGGGGCGGTGAGCAGGCGGCCAAGCGCCTCGTCCGTCAGCAGCTCCTGGGCTCGCTGGGCCGCCTCTTCGGCGTGGGCCCGGTTCAGCGAGGAGCGGAAGCTGCCATGCAGGGGATCCGGCGAGGAACCGCCGGGGATGGGTGCGTTCGCGGGGACAATCGGTGCCAAGGGATCCCAAGTCATAACATGGGCCTCGGCTGGAGGCACCCAGACAGCGAGTCCTCCTTGCGGGCATCCAAGGGAGCGTGGCACGCTCCGAGCGCAATGCGGTCGCCAGCCAGACGCCAGCCCTCGGACGCCGAGATCCACGCGCGGCTGTCCGCTCGAATCGAAGCACTCGAGGACCGGGTGCGGCGGCTCGAGGTGCATGTGCGGCGCGCCGCGTCATCCGGCCAGGTCCGCGCCAAGGCCAGCAAGCCCGCCCGCCAGGTCCGCTCCGCCCGGCCGCTGCCCCGCTGTCCCGGGTGCACGCTGGAGCTGCCCCGCGGCCCCAAGGGCGAGACGTGCGTGTGGTGCGGCTTCCACTTCTCCGCCGTCCGGCGCCGGGCGGGTAAGGGATGACGGCCACCTACCGGCTCACCGGCCGCATCGAGGCGGGAGACCTGGCCGAGCTCTACAAGGCCTCGCAGGACTCCAGCGGCGACGTGGTGGTGAAGCTGTTCCACCCCAAGACTTCGGATCCCGCCTACGCGCGAGCCCTGGCGGAGACCTCGCGCGTGCTCAACCCGCTGCACCACGCGGGCATCGTCCACTACGTGGACATCGGCTTCGTGAAGCAGCGGCTCGCTGTCGTCCGCGAGCACGTGGACGGCTACACGCTGGGCACCGCGCTCCAGCGGATCAACACCAAAGAGGTCATCCTCCCGTCCGCGCTCGCGCTCTACCTCGTCATCCAGCTGCTGGAGATGGTGCAGAAGGCCCACGACGCCGGCGTCATCCACGGCGCCATCACCCCAGGCAACCTGCTGCTGTCGCGCGAGGGCTCGCCCGGCATCTGTGACTTCGGCGCGCTCAAGGCGCTGATGGCCGTCCCCGAGCTCAAGCGCGGCTTCGCCACCCGCGGGCGCAGCGCCTACCGCGCCCCCGAGGTGGGCCGCGGGGAGGAGCCCACCGCCGCCTCCGACGTCTACTCCCTGGGGGCCATCGCCTACGAGCTGCTCACCCTGCGCGAGGCCGTCGTCGCCGCCGGCAACCTCAGCACCCGCAGCGGAGGCCTGCCGCCTCCCAGCCGCCTGGATCGCCGCATCAACTCGCGGCTGGATCCGCTCATCCTCCGCGCGCTGGAGCACTTCCCCAACCGGCGCTTCCGCTCGGCGGGAGACTTCGCGGGCGCGCTGCGCAACTTCTTCTCCTCGCACGGCGGCATGCCGGGCCACGAGGAGCTGCGCCGCTTCGTGCGCGAGCTCGTCCCCAACGAGGTGAACCTCTCCACGCTCGGGCCCGTGCCGTTCTCCGAGCCCTTCACGCTCACCGCCGTCTCCGGGGCCGAGATCGCCGAGCTGCGCGCCGAGCCCCTCGAGCTCTCCGTCGTGGCGCGCCCCTCGTTCAGCCGCGCGCTCAGCGAGGAGGAGTCCTCGGCGGAGACCACCGAGGCGGCCCCCGCCTTCGAGGAGTTCAAGCCGGAGGAGTGGTCCGTCAAGGAGTCCACCCGGCTCGCCGCGCCCAAGTCCCCCGCGGGGGCCTGGTCCGCGCAGGAGGCCACCCAGCTCAGCCCCCCCGAGCAGGAGGACACGCAGGTTCCCACCCAAAGCCGCCCGACGACGGCGGAGCCCGCACTGGCCCCGACCGCGATCCGCTCGGCCCTGGCGGAGCCCTCGCTGGCGCCGACCGCCATCCGACCGCCCCTGGCGGAGCCCTCGCTGGACACGACGCCCGTCGACTCGCCCCGGCCGGAGCCCTACGCCCCGCTGGAGCCCACCCGGGCCGGCCAGCAGGCGCCCGTGGCCTCCAAGGAGGACACGGAGCCCAGCAAGGTGGGGCCGCTGGAGCAGGGCTGGAACGCGCCACCGGGTGCCGCGCCTCCCAAGCCGCGCAAGCAGCTCCCCCCAGCGGGAGGCGCGGGCCATGTCCGGGAGGGCACGCACGTCGGCCGCAACCCGCGCCTCAAGTGGGTGGAGGACTTCTCCGAGGAGAAGACGCGCATCGCCGACGAGGCCAAGGCAGAGCCCCCGCCGCAGCCCGCCAAGGGAGGAACGGCCGCCCGCGCCGCGCTGCCGCCTGCCACCTCCGTGAGGCCGCCCCCCTCGATGGTGCGCGCGCCGCCTTCCGAGGAGCCCACCTCGGTCTACGTCCCCAGGGAGCGGCCGGAGGTCCCCATGCCTCCGCCGACGAGCGACAACGTCCCCGTCTCCAGTGACGGGCGGCGCCTGCTCACCGAGGAGCGCAACCTCCTGGCCATGGCGCGCCGCCGCCACAAGGCGCTGGGGCTCGCGCTGGCGATCGCCACGGTGGGCTTCTTCTCCTTTGCGCTGGCGGTGTGGCAGCTCGAAGGCAGCACTCCACCTCCGGCGCCGCCGCCCCCGCCGGCCATCGTGGATCCCCGCGCGTCCGCCATCAGCGGGGCGGTGGATCAATACGGGGCGCCCGTGAAGCCGCCCGAGCCGCCCAGGGTCCCCACCGCCACGCTCCCGGACGAGCGGGACGAGGGCGCCGACACGCCCCGGCCCGATGCCAGCTCCGCCTTCATCACCCTGAAGACCAACGTCCCGGCGCGCGTCATCATCGACGGCGTCGCCATCCCCAAGCGCACGCCGCTGCTGAAGTACCCGGTGAAGGCCGGCACCCGGAACTTCACCCTGGAGGCCCAGGGGACGAAGGAGCGCGTGGACTTCAGCCTGCGCTTCGAGCGCGGGCAGCACCGGACCATCGATCAACGGTTCGAATCCGGCTCGAGGCGCTGAACATGGAGCGGACCCGCGTCTACGTCGTCGAGGATCAGCCCCAGCTCCTCAAGAACCTGGTGAAGGTCCTGGGGACATTCCCGGAGCTGGAGGTGGTGGGCACCTCGCAGGATGGCGAGGAGGCCGTGGCGGACATCGTCCAGGTGCGCCCCCAGCTCGTCCTGCTGGATCTGGAGCTGCCGGGCATCAACGGCATCCAGGTGACTCAGCGCGTGAAGCGCCGGGCCCCCGAGGTGGAGATCCTCATCCTCACCTCGTTCGAGGACGAACAGAAGGTGTACGAGGCCATCCAGGCGGGGGCCTCCGGCTACCTGGTGAAGCGGGTGGGGCCGGAGAAGATCCGCTCCGGCATCCGCGACGTGATGGAGGGCGGCACGGTGCTCGAGCCCATCATCGCCAAGCGGTTCTGGAACTACTTCCAGTCCATCCAGGCCCAGCCGTCCGAGAAGAAGGACAACCCCTGGGGCCTCACCCCCACGGAGTTCGAGGTGCTGCGCTACGTGGCCAAGGGCCTGTCCAACGCCGAGGTGGGGCAGGTGATGACGATGGAGCGGCGCACGGTGCGCACCCATCTGTCCCATATCTATCGGAAGATGGGCGTCAACTCGCACGTGGAGGCGGTAGTGTTGGCCCTGCGCGCCGGCATCGTCGAGCTGTAGCGCGGCCCGCTCCCTCCTTATATACGAAGGGCCTATGCCCAAGGCCCCACCGCGCCCCGCAGCCCACAAGCCCGATCCCGCGCTTCAGTCCCTGCTCGACGTCCACGAGGCCACGCTGTCCAACGGCCTGCGCGTCCGCCTGCTGCCCAACCCGCAGACGCCCGTCGTGAGCCTCTACACCTTCTTCCAGGTCGGCTCGCGCAACGAGCGCCCCGGCATCACCGGCATCAGCCACCTCTTCGAGCACATGATGTTCAACGGCGCGAAGAAGTACGGCCCCAAGGAGTTCGACCGCGTGCTGGAGTCCAACGGCGGCCGCTCCAACGCGTACACCTCCAATGACATGACGGTGTACTACGACGATTTCTCCTCGGACGCGCTGGAGACGGTGTTGGATCTGGAGTCGGACCGGATGCGCTCGCTGCGCATCTCGGACGCCACGCTGGCCAGTGAGCGCCAGGTGGTGATGGAGGAGCGCCGCGTGCGCGTGGACAACGAGATCACCGGGATTCTCGACGAGGAGCTGGGCACGCTCGTCTACAAGGCCCACCCGTACCGCTGGCCTGTCATCGGGTGGATGGCCGACATCGAGAACATCTCCCGCCAGGACTGCGAGCAGTACTTCCGCACCTACTACGCGCCCAACAACGCGGTGCTGTACCTGTCCGGCGACATCGATCCGAAGAAGACCCTGGCCCTCATCAAGCGCTACTACGGGGACATCCCCAAGGGCCCCAAGCCGCTGCCCGTGATCGACGCCGAGCCGCCGCAGAAGGGCGAGCGCCGCGCGGTGATCCGGCACCCGGCGCAGTCGCCCTCGGTGATGATGGGCTTCCGCGGCCCGAAGGCCACCGAGCAGGAGACCCAGGTGCTGGACGTCATCCAGTACGCCCTGAACAAGGGGGAGGGGAGCCGGCTGGTGAAGGGGCTCGTGTACGAGCAGCAGATCGCCATCTCGGTGATGTTCGACTGGGGCTGGCGGATCGATCCCGGGGCGATCGTCTTCTACCTGGAGCTCAAGCCGGAGGCGGATCCCCAGAAGGCCGAGGCCTCCCTGTACGCGGAGCTGGAGAAGGTGGCGCGCGAGGGCCTCACCGAGCGCGAGCTGCAGAAGGCCAAGAACAACCTGCGCGCCGATCAGCTGCGCGAGCTGGGCACCAACACCGGCCGCGCCCATGCGCTGGGCCACTACGAGGCGCTGCTGGGCTCGTGGCACGAGCTGACGCTGCTGCCCTCCCGCTACGCCTCCATTACCAATGACCAGGTGAAGGCCGTTGCCGCGAAGTTCTTCGCTCCGGATCGCCGCTCGGTGGTGACGCTGCTGCCCGAGGCCGAAGCCGAGTCCCCGTCCGAGTCCAGCACCGCCGCCGCCTGAGCCCCCCGAGGAAACACAATGGCCTCCCGTTCCCGAGCCACCCCGAAGAAGGAGAAGTCCGCGGCCTCCCGCCCGCTCAAGCTCCCCACCGTCACCGAGACGGCCACCTCCAGCGGCCTGCAGGTGCTCGCCGCCGAGCGCGGTCCGCTGCCGTTGGTGTCCATGCGCCTGGTGCTGCGCGCTGGCAGCTCCACCGATCCGAAGGACAAGCAGGGCCTCGCAGACTTCACCGTGCGCCTGCTGCGCCGCGGCACCGCGAAGCTGCGCGCGGACGAGATCGATGAGGCCATCGAGTTCGTGGGCGCCAGCGTGGCCGGCGGTGTGAGCGAGGATCTGATGTCGATCTACGTCACCACGCCCGCCGAGCACTTCGGGGCGATGCTCTCCGTGCTGGGGCAGCTGGTGCGCGAGCCGAGCTTCCCCGAGAAGGAGGTGGTGCGGGCCCGGGACCGCGCGCTGGCGCAGTTCGCCAACGATCTGGACGATCCCAGCACCGTGGCGGACCGGGCCTTCACCCGGGCGCTGTGGGGCGAGCACCCGTACGGCCATGACGTGGGAGGCTCGGCCTCGCACGTGCGCACCTTCACCCGGGAGGATGTGGTGCGCTTCCACCGCGAGCGCCTGGGCCCCAAGGGCGCCCTGCTCGTGGTGGTGGGCGCGGTGAAGCCGGAGGTGGTGGCCGCCGAGGCGGAGAAGGCCTTCGCGGGCTGGTCGCGGACGGACCAGCTCGAGCCCACGCCGGCGCCAGCGGTGGAGGGTGTGGCGCAGGCGGGCCGGATCCTCATCGTGGACAAGCCGGACCAGACGCAGTCGCAGGTGCGCATCGGCGGGCCGGGCTACCGGCTCGGGCACCCGGACTACTTCTCCGCCACCGCGATGAACATCGTCCTGGGCGGCGGCTTCACCTCGCGGCTCGTGAACGAGATCCGCGTGGAGCGCGGCCTGTCCTACGGCGTCGGCAGCTACTTCGATGCCATGCACGCCGGGGGCGCCTTCGCCATCAGCACCTTCACCAAGACGGCGTCCACGCGCGAGATCATCGACGTGGCGCTGGGCGAGGTCGCCAAGGTGCGCAAGGGCGGCGTGACCCCCAAGGAGCTGAAGTCGGCGCAGACGTACCTGGCCGGCCTCTACCCGATGCGCACGGAGACCAGCGACTCGGTGGCCTCCATCCTGGCGGACATCCGCGTGCACGGGCTGGGGGATGACTGGGTGGAGAAGTTCCGGGATCGGCTGCGCGCGGTGACGCCGAAGCAGGTGAAGGAGGCGTCCGCGAAGTACCTGTTCCCGAAGCCGCCGGCCATCGTGGTGCTGGGCAAGGCCTCCGAGGTGCAGAAGCAGCTCAAGGGCCTCAAGCTCCCCATCTCGGTGGTCCCGGTGTCGGAGTACGAGTGACCGGACTCCGCGTTCTCCATGAGGGCGCGGGGCTGCTCGTGGTGGCCAAGCCCGCGGGGGTGCTCGTCATCCCCGGGCGCGGCGAGGGCGAGCCCTCCTTGCGCGAGCAGTTGGAGGAGCAGCTGCGCCGCAAGGTCTTCGTGGTGCACCGGCTGGATCGGGACACCTCCGGAGTGCTCGTGTTCGCCCTGGATGCCGAGCGGCACCGCGCGCTCTCGCAGGCCTTCGAGTCCGGCAAGGTGAAGAAGCGCTACCGGGCGCTGGTGGAGGGGAGGGTGGACGCTCCCCAGCTGGTGGACGCGGCGCTGGTGCCCGGGCGCAAGGGGCGCATGCGCGTGGCGCGCCCCGGCGAGCAGGGCAAGCCCTCACGCACGCGGATTCGCCCGGTGGAGACCTTCGCCCGGGCCTCGTACGTGGAGGCCGAGCCCCTCACGGGCCGTACGCACCAGATCCGCGTGCACCTCCTGGAGCTCAAGCACCCGCTGCTCGTGGACCACCAGTATGGCCGCGCCGAGCCCCTGACGGAGAAGGACCTCGGTGGCCCCGGCGACGCGGTGGTGCTGGCGAGGACGCCCCTGCACGCGGCGCGGCTGGAGTGGCCCGAGCTCCCGGGCGTGGAGGCGCGCGCGTTCGAGGCGCCTCTGCCCGAAGACATGGCCCGAGCCCTCGAGCTGCTGCGGCAGGCGCCGACCTAGCACCCCTGCAGGAGAACCCACGAGCTCCGCTGGCAGGACCAACCCCTCGGGGTTATTGGGTTTATCTGAGTTGCCGCTCTAATGTCGGATGGGTCCCTATACTGGATCTCCACGATTTACTCTTGCGTCCAGGTTTGATTCCACAGTAAAAATACAGTCGCACAGCAATAGGGCTGGGCACTGCAGCGGCCGGCACCGCAAGCAGGGGGGCATCCATCTATGAGCAGCAGACACGAGCAGATTTGGAAACCAGGGCACGGACTGAGGGCACTCTCTCTCGTCGTGCTGGCATCGTGTGGGAGTGCAGTCGAGGAGACAGCTCCCGCACAGCAGCGCTCGGCAGTCACGTCTGGCACGTGCGAGGTGAGGCCTCCCTTCACCCCCAACTTCGAGCCCGAGTTGGAGTGGCAGTGGACGGGCAGCTCCGTCCTCCCCAACCACAAGCAGGTGATGATGACGCCTGTGGTGGTGGACGTGAACGCCGACGGCATCCCGGACGTGGTGTTCAACGCCTTCGCGGGCAACAACTACACCGACAACGGGGTGATGCGGGCCATCAGCGGTGATGACGGCCACGACCTGTGGACGGTGACGAACACGGCGTACGAGGTTCGCGGCGCGGCAAGCATCGCCGCCGGAGACATCGACGGGGATGGGCAGGTGGAGCTGTGCACCGTCCCGGAGAACGGCCTCGGCATCATCTGCTTCGAGAACGATGGGACGTTCAAGTTCCGCACGTCTGGCTCGTTGGCCAACAACTGGGGTGGGCCCTCGCTCGCTGACCTGGAGGGTGACGGGACGGTGGAGATCATCGACGGCAACACCGTCTACTCCAACACCGGCGCGCTGAAGTGGCAGGGCAGCGACGGCGCCGGAGGTGCCTCGGGCACGGGTCCGCTCTCCTTCGGGGCGGACATCGACCAGGACGCGGCCACCGTCCAACTGGAGGTGGTCAACGACCGGGCCATCTACAAGGCCGACGGCACCCTGCTCTGCATGAACGCCGACATCGGCCATGGGCTGGCGGGCGTGGCGAACTTCGACGCTGACTCGAAGGGCGAGGTCGTCGTGGTGTGGGGCGGGTATGTGACGCTGATGGACGACAACTGCCAGATCGTGTGGACGACGGCGATCCCCGGGGGAGGGCAGGGCGGGCCGCCCAACATCGCCGACTTCGACAACGACGGGCAGCCCGAGATCGGCGTGGCGGGCTCCTCGGCGTACTCGGTGTTGGACACGAACGGCGCGGTGATCTGGTCCAGCCCCACGCAGGATCAGAGCTCCAACCGCACCGGCTCCTCCACCTTCGACTTCGAAGGGGATGGCAGGTCCGAGGTCGCCTATGCCGACGAGACCCGGCTGCGCATCTATGACGGGGCCACCGGTCAGATCCGGTTCGAGGTGGCCCACAGCTCGGGCACCACGTACGAGAACCCGGTCATCGTCGACGTGGATCACGACAACAACGCGGAGATCGTCATCGCCTCCAACAACTACGCCTTCGCGGGCGAGGCGGGCATCCGCGTGTTCCGGGACCGGCTGGATGGCTGGGTGAACACCCGCGGGATCTGGAACCAGCACGCCTACTCCGTCACCAACGTCAACGAGGATGGGACGATCCCCCTGCACCCGGCGACGAACTGGCTGAGCTCGGGCCTGAACACCTTCCGCTCCAACAGCCAGGGCTCCGGCACCACCAGCCCCTTCGCGGCGGCGGATCTGGTGGCCTCGGACGTGTCGGCCGCGTGTGACAGCGCCACCCAGGGCATCCTCCTCACGGCCCGGGTGCTCAACCAGGGCGACGCGGCTGCCTCCGCGGGCCTCCCGGTCGCCTTCTACCTGGGCAACCCGGCCTCGGGCGGCACGCTGCTGGGTGTGGCCCACGTGGAGGCCGTGCTCGCCGCGGGCGCCGAGGCCTGGGTCACCCTCCCGGTCGCCTCGGCCTCGGGCGGGCCCGTCACGGTCTTCGCCGTGGCGGATGACGATGGCACCGGCCAGGGCCGTGAGCTGGAGTGCCTCGAGGACAACAACGCCGGCTCGGCGTCCGTGAGCCTGTCGTGCTCCACCGGCGGCTGCATCGAGGTGCGCCTGAACGACTACAACCTGTTCCTCCTCGGGGACTACACCGAGGGCCACGACGTGGTGGGCAAGGTGGCCGCGGGCGGCAACATCACCCTGACCGACTTCGCGGTGGGCTCGGGGCTGCTGGGGCCAGACTTCTCCAACACCCTGGTGGCCGGCGGCAACCTGAGCCTCCTGCGCGGCGCCGTCTGGGGGGACACCGTCTACGGGGGCACCCTCAGCGCCGACACGACCGTCTCCTTCCCGCGCGGCACCGTGTCCCAGGGCACCCCCATCGACTTCGCCGCCCGGTTCACCCAGCTGCGCGACCTGTCCGCCCAGCTGGCCGGCCTGTCGGTCAACGGAACGACCACGCGCGAGTCCTGGGGCGGCGTCATGCTGAGCGGCACGAGCACGGACGTGAACGTGTTCGACATGCAGGCCGACATCTTCACGGGCGCCACGCTGCTGTCCATCACCGCGCCAGCCGGCTCCCTGGTGGTGGTCAACATCCACGGCACCGCGGCCAGCCTCGGCGCGTTCGGCCACTCGTTCAGCGGCGGCATCGACCAGCACGACATCCTCTACAACTTCGTGGAGGCCACGAGCATCACTGCCGCGGGCTTTGGCTTCTGGGGCACCGTGCTGGCCCCGTACGCCGATGTCACCTTCTTCGACGGGAGCTGGGATGGAGGCATGTACGCGAAGTCGCTGACGGGCAACGCCGAGGGCCACATCAACCCGCTGAACAACCACGACCTCTGCCAGTAGCGGCCGCGCGGGAGGGGCTCGACCCCGGGCTCCTCCCGCCTCGCCTCCGAGCCTGAGCGCTCAGTTCGGGCTCAGGCGGAAGTCGTTCGACGTCACCCCGTGGCCGGCGTAGTCCTCGGCGGTGATCGTGAGGTTGGCGCCCCCGGTATCGTCCAGGATGACCTCCTGGAGGCAGGTGCCGTTACTGAACGGGCCGCTCACGGCCGGAGTCATCGTCCCCCGGGAGGACCGCAGCTTCACCCGGCCCTTGAAGAGCTCCGCGTCCGGCCCCGCCACCCGGATCCGGATGCTGAAAGGCCTCAGGCGGATCTGCGTCGTGATGGGATCGATGGTCAGCCCCGTGATGTCGAGCGGCGGCGTCACCTCGAAGCCATCCTCGAACGCCACCTGACGGCCATCCACGAACTCGACCCGGAGCTCCTGCGGCCCCACGGGCAGCCCCGGCGGGATCTCCGCGAAGAGGCGCTGCCCCTTCTCCTCCGTCTGGAGGATCTCGAACGGCTGGTCCGCGATCTTCATGCGCGCCGAGGTGACCAGGCTGGCGGAGTCCGCGCCGTAGTCGACCTTGAAGGGGAACGCGCCCTCCAGCTCCACGGACAGCAGGATGCTCTCGTTCGCCGCCATGGAGGCGGGCGTCACGGACACGATGGACGGCAGTGGCAGCTCAGAGGAGCCACACGCACACAGCACCAGAGCGAGCACCGAGGTCCACCGGTTCACGGCGCTCATCATAACCGGAACCCGCGCTCCCGGCCGAACCCTGGCCTGTCCTGGGCGCCGATCAGTGCGGTCGGAGACGGAAGGGGTTCGACAGCCCCTTGTGGCCGTGCGCGTCCTCGACCATGAGGTAGAGGTGAGGGCCGGGGTGGGAGAGGGAGATCTCCTCTTCTCGCACGCCCTCCGAGAAGGTGCCCCGGGTGACGGAGACCACCGGGCCCCTGCTGGCGCGAAACGACACTGGCTCCTGGAAGGTGCGCGCGCCGGGCCCCGTGGCGTGCACGGTGATCTTGAACGGGACGTTGCTGACCTGCTCCCCGATGGGATCGATCCGGAAGCCCTTCAAGTCCCCCTGAATGCCCCCGATGATGTCGTCCGGCCCGCCCGTGTCGGTCCCTCCATCGCCCGGGAGGCCTCCGTCGCAGGGATCTCCGATCAGCGTGGACGGGAGGACGACGGAGAAGGCGTGCTCGCGGATGACGTCGCGGCCATCCGCCAGGGCCACCCGGATGTCGTAGTCGCCCAGCGCCAGGCCCTGAGGGACAGGGACGACGAGGGTCCCGTCGGGCTCCGCAAAGGGGATGTCCACCTCCTGCCCCGCCAGCTGCACCGTCATCGCCAGCTGCGCGGGATCCACGGACTGGGTGTCGTAGTCCACCGAGAGGGACAGCACCGCGCTCACCTTCACCGAGAGGGCGGAAGCGTCCCCCTGGACGACGTGCTCGGGTACCACCGAGACAATCGAGGGCGAAGGGAGCGAGGCAGGCGCACAGGCCCACAGCAGCAGCGGGAACACTGCGCAGGCAACCCGTCTCATGGTTCGTACCTCACCCCAAGCGATGCGCCGACCCCACCCAGCTGGGCCTTCAGAAGCGCAGTCTGAGCCGGGCCATACTCCCCTCGAAGCTCCATGAGGAGGCTCACGCGGCTGAGGCGCCAGGCCCCTTGCGCGGCCAGGAAGGCCATGGGCCCGAGCTTGCTCTCGCCGAAGCTCGGCTGGAAGTTGCTGGAGACCTGGTGCTGGAAGGGGAGGACGCCCGCTCCCACCCGTCCATAGAGGGTGAAGGCCGAGCGCTCGAACACGGTGAGGCGCGCGGCGGCCAGCACCGGGCCCGCGAGCACGCTCGAGTGCAGGGTCCCAAAGCCATCGATCCGGGCATCCAGCGCGGCGCGGCGCAGCCCCACCTCGGCCTCCGCCGCCAGCCGGCCCCCCCAGAAGGAGAGGGGATAGGACGCCCCCAGGGCCACCGCGGGCCCGCGGTTCGCGCCTCCGGCGAAGAAGGCCCCCGCGAGCAGGTGCACGGCGATCTTGGACGCGGAGGGGACAGGCGGAGGCGTCACGGTAGCCACGGGCGGGACAAGAGGAGGAGCGTCCTCCACTCGCTGGATGGAGGCCTGGACCCGCGCGGTGTCCTTCGCCCCGCGGCGCCGCGCCTCCACGGAGGCGGTCTGCGCCCCCTCCAGCGGGATCACCCGGTAGCGGAGGGGCGTGCCGGGCTGCGGCTCCACGCGAGCGCCCTCGGCGGTGAGCTCCAACTCCGCGGCGCTCAGCGAGTCCTCTCCGGCCACCACCAGCCATCCCCCCGAGCGGGGAAGGGGCTCGGGCCCGAGCAGCGCCACCAAGGGGCGGTGATCCGGCACGTCGATCTTGATCAGCCGGTCCGTCTTCAGCGATCCCCGGGCGGCCAGCACGCGGGCCTGCCTCACGCCGGGAGGGACCTCGACCGGCACCTGGGCCTTGCCGCGGCGATCGGCCTTCACGGGGCCGAAGCGGGTCTCGGCGACCTCGATCACCACCTCGGCGCCGGGATCCGTCGTCACAGGCAGCTTCGTGCTCCCGAACAGCGGGATTCGCACCACCGCCACCTCGGGCGGCTCCGAGGGCCTCTCCACCCAGAACGCCAGCACGGCGAGCAGGGGGTAGCGCACGTCCGGGGGCGTCCACTGGAACTTGCGGACCGGGCCGCCCTCCACCACCGGCTGCGCGAAGCTGCCCGAGGAGGCCACCGCGCGCACGGGCCCGGCCCCTTCAGCCACAATGACTTCGAGCTCCACGCCCGCGTCCTGCCCGAGCACCACCCGCTCCGGCGCCGCCCGCACCTCCGGCATCGCCGCCGCCGCAACTCCCGGCAGGGCGAGGACAGCCAAGAAAACCGGGAACACCAAGCGCATAATGGATTCCCGGCAATGTTCACTCCCTGGCCGGGCCAGCGTCAACCCATCGTTACTCTTTGGCGGGCGAGGCGTCGGCCGGAGCCTCGGCCGGGTCTGTAGCCGAAGGTGCGAGCGGCTTGTCCGCAGGGCCCGCCATGCGCGCGGCGGGAGGGCTGAAGGCAGGGCGCTCGGAGGGGGCGCCGCCGCGGCCGTGCACCAGCGTCTTCGTCTCGGACTTGAAGGCGATGTCCACCTTGTCCCCGCGCACGGCCGTCACCAGCCCGAGCCCGAACGTCGGGTGCTGGATGACCTGGTCCAGCTGATAGGTGTCCTTGGGGCTGTACTTCGGCGCGTTGGCGACGTCCTTGCCCGCCAGCTGCTCCTCGAAGGAGATGACCACCTTCTCGGGCTTCTCGGCCCGCGCGGCGCTGGTGGCGCGAGCCGTGGCGGTGCGCGCGGAAGAGAGGCGATCAGTGGTGCCCGGCGCGGCACGGTAGACATGGTCGCCGCCGCAGGTGTTGCAGCGCACTCGGACGATCTTGGTGCCCACCATCGCGAGGATGGTGTGAGCCAGGGTGAGCTTGCAGCGGGTACAGGGCGCGTCGACCTCGCCGCCAACCTTATGAGTAGCCATCGGGGGTGCTCGGTTTCGGGCCTGGAGGCCCTCGTCAGGAGAAAAAGGGGGGCGCAACATAAGGTCCGCCCCACTGAAGCACAACCACCGCGAGCCGAGCACTTGTGCCGCTCCCCCAGGCACGTAGAGTGGGGCAGTTCGCTCCCTCCCTACCCACCTATGGCCACCGAGAACGCAGACAAGGCGCCCAAGGAGCCCCACGCCCTCCTCCTGGCGATAGAGAACTTCGGCAAGGGGGCCATGGGCGTGGTCTCCGACATTGGCGGGGTGACGTACCTGGGCATCCAGGTCGTCCGCTGGGCCCTCAAGCGGCCGTACCGGCTGACGAACCTGTTCGCCCAGCTGGACTTCGTGGGGGTGGGCTCCATCTTCATCGTGGCGCTCACGGGGGTGTTCACCGGCATGGTGTTCGCCCACCAGTCCTCGCGCGCCTTCGAGCTGTTTGACGCGGAGAGCATGGTGGGCCCCACGGTGGCGCTCACCCTCACGCGCGAGCTGGCCCCGGTGTTCTCCGCCCTCATGGTCACCATGCGCGCCGGCTCGGCCATGTGCACGGAGCTGGGCACCATGCGCGTCACCGAGCAGGTGGACGCCCTGGAGACCATGGCCGTCAACCCCATCCAGTATCTCCTCGTGCCCCGGGTGCTCTCCGGCCTCATCATGGTCCCGGTGCTCACCATGCTCTTCAACACCACGGGCATGTGCGGCTCCTACTTCGTCTCAGTGATCGCCAAGGGCATCTCCGCCGGCACCTTCCTCAACCGCACCCAGCAGTGGCTGGACCCGATCGATCTCTACGAGGGCCTCATCAAGGGCGCCATCTTCGGGCTCTCGGTGACGCTGGTGTGCTGCTACAAGGGCTTCCACGCCT